>ENA-OWPM01000026-OWPM01000026.1-human-gut-metagenome-genome-assembly--contig:-NODE-26-length-195162-cov-5.874771_pt1 | contig 195162 bp, 170 predicted proteins | sample MGYA00248267_ERZ651852 | MGnify/ENA primary metagenome ERZ651852 (study PRJEB26924, sample SAMEA4378228) | human gut metagenome | biome: human gut; feature: human-associated habitat; material: faeces... | reverse complement strand
CCCGGATCATTCAGGAGTCTAATGTATACGATAACCGTACGATCAGCAGTTATGCCGTCGGAATGGATGCCGTACTCGAGTCTGACCGGATTAGAGATGAAATTTTTAATTACGAGCAGGATTTATGGGAATACTAACCGATTGAAAGCGGGGTGTTGACTGTCAATGAGAAAGAATCGATAGAAGATACAGAGGGATAAGTGACTTGAGGGGTTTATAAATTTTAAGAATTTTGGATTGCTTTATGTGGCCATTTTTATTTCCCGGACGGATTCGGATACGTTCTACCCGGAAAGCTGAAAACGAACGAATGAAATTCAGAGAGGATCACCGTTTTTTTACGGCTTTAAAGGCGAGCGGATTGCCAGACCGGTATCAGAAGTTGGAAGAAAAAATAGGGAGTGATGATTTCAATATACGCTGTCGTCAATTGCGGAAATTTTCGTGGAAACGTAAAGCCGAAAGATGGAAAGAGAGCGAAGCATTCCATGATTTGAGAGCATATCGCCGATTGAAAAAGGACCCGGAGTTGCGACGTTATTACGAATTAAAAAAAGATCCGGTTTTTTATCAGTATCGTTCCTGGAGTCTGACTTTTGAAGACCATTTTAACACGTTTGAGCGGTCGAAATGGATTACACGTTATTATGCCGGGGAACGTTTTCTTCAGGCTACCTATGGTGTAGGGAGAGATGTTCAGCTGTTTATTCCTGATAATGTGAGAGTCAGGGAAGGACACTTGTATCTTGAATTTCGTCAGCAGCAAATCAATGGTAAATATTGGGATCCCCGTTGGGGTATTATAACCAAAGATTACGGCTATACTTCCGGAATGGTAAATACAGCTTTGTCTTTTCGTCAGAAGCTGGGACGTTTTGAAGTAAAACTGGAAATACCGGCTGATTCTTCTTTGGATTATTGTTTTTGGTTAACAGGGGATCGGTTTTATCCGCACATCAATATCGTAAAATTCGGTTCCAAAGGTTATGAAGCCGGATGTTTTCTGGGTAATCCGGGAGAGGAACAAGATGTGGAACAATTGAAAAGGAAGGTACGTCTGAAATCCGGGTTTTACATTTTTACTTTTGATTGGCTGGAGGACCGGATGATTTGGAAGATCAACGATTGTGTAGTGAAGACCTTAAAGATACATTTACCCGATGCACCTGCTTTGTATGCTTGTCTGAGTCTGGGAACGACAGAGGAACCGGGGGAAGTTCGTCTGCCAGAGATGATGAAGGTGGAATGGGTACGTTTTTATACAAAGAATAAATTCGATTGATATGAGAAAAGAAAAATATGTTGCAGGGCTTATATGTCTCTTGTGTGTTTTATCTCTGACTTCCTGTCAGAAAGTGAAAAATCTGTTTGGCAAGAAAAAATCGGCTACTACCGGCTGGGCTTATAATGATCCTGAAAACGGCGGAATTGAATACACGAAGGTAAAGCATACAAAAGCAGGACCCGGTCTGATTTTTATTCCCGGCGGGACGTTTGTGATGGGCCGTACGCAGGAAGATGTGATGGGAGAAAATAACAATATTCAACGACGGGTTACGGTTGCTTCTTTTTATATGGATGAAACGGAGGTTCGTAATATAGATTGGCTGGAATATCTGAATTGGTTGGGGCGGGTGTATGTCAACTATCCGGAAGTGGCTAAAAGGGCATTGCCTGATACATTGGTATGGAGGGATCAGTTGGGATACAATGAACCCATGGTAAAGAATTATTTGCGTTTTCCTGCTTATGCTGAATATCCGGTTGTCGGAGTTTCCTGGGAACAGGCAACTGAATATTGTATATGGCGTACAGACCGGGTAAATGAACAGATGCTGGTCGATAAAAAGGTTTTGAAGCATGATCCGGAAGGGCAGCAGGATGAAAATAATTTTAATACGGAAGCTTATTTGAGTGGTCAGTATGCAGGTGCTGTTTATAAAAATTACAAGGGGAATGGCAGGGAGGCTCGTCCTGTAAAGTGGGAGGACGGATTATTGTTACCGTCATATCGTTTACCTACTGAGGCGGAATGGGAATATGCTGCTTACGGTTTGATCGGAAATACAGAAGACGAAAGAGTGGCGGGTACGCGGATTTATCCCTGGAACGGTAGTTGGGTGCGTAATGACGAAAAAAAACACCGGGGAAAAATGATGGCAAATTTCAGGCGTGCCCGGGGAGATTATATGGGTGTGGCTGGTTTTGCAAATGACGGATGGGGCTATACGGCTCCGGTAAAATCTTTCTGGCCGAATGATTTCGGATTATATGATATGGCCGGAAATGTAAATGAATGGGTGTTCGATGTATATCGTCCTTTGTCTTTTCAGGATATGGCGGAGTTTAACCCTTTTCGGGGAAATATATTTAAAGTACCCATGACGGACGGAAGTGGAAATATAGTTGAAAAGGACAGTTTGGGACGCATCCGTTATCGTAATCAGACAGATGTTGAATTAGCAAACCGGGAAAATTACAGAATTGCTGATAACCGGAATTATCGGGACGGAGATTTACAGTCCCGGATTTCAAATGAAATTGATTGGAAGTCGGGCATGGATCGGGGAACTTCTGAAATGTATTACGCCAATCAGAAAGAAGTTACGACATTGTTGAATGATGAAGCCCGTGTTTACAAAGGAGGTTCCTGGAAAGACGGAACGTATTGGCTTTCTCCGGGAGGCCGTCGGTATCTTAATCAGAAAAAAGCCGCCAATGACATCGGTTTCCGGTGTGCAATGAGTCAAATAGGTTACAAATAACAGAAATTATAAGGTGATGGATGTTGCTAAACTATTTTATACGTGGGCTTGTGTACCTTGTATAAATTATACGCGAAAATTGACCGGAGGCTTTAAATTGATCCTCTTGGAGCAAGGGTGTTCTCATGTTTTCAAAGAAGATAAAACCGACTACTTTCTCTTCTTTATATTGGAAGGTGAAATGAAAGTAAGGGATGAAAATACCGAGCCTTGGATTGCGGGAAAGGATGAAATGTTTTTGGTTTACGAAGGAGTTCGTATTGAATGTGTTACTCCGGTAAAGTTGATTTTTTTTACAACGGATCATCCGGGAAATAAGGGTGGGGAACTCTTATTTCGTTTATCCAGTATCTGTGAAAAGGTGGAATATCGTTTTCATCCGACCGAGGTTCGTAAGGAACTCCTTTTGTTTTTGATTTTGTTGAAATCTTATCTCGAGGATGGGGTCGCGTGCGGACATTTACAGGAAATAAAACAGGAAGAGTTGTTTTATTTACTGTATAATTGTTATACTATGGTGGAATTGGCAGAATTATTCCGTCCTGTCGTTGTCAATAAAAACAGGGATTTTAAAAAACTGGTATTGTCTCATTGCCTGCATGCACGTTCTGTCGATGAATTAATCGAGTTTTGCGGTCATAATCCCTATTATTTCAAGAAGACATTTGCTAAAATTTACGGTACACCTGTTTATCAATGGATGCAAATACAAAAAGTAGAACACATCAAAAATCAGTTGATGGACGTGAATGTGAATTTAAAGGAGCTTATGGCAGCGGTGGGATTTTCTTCTCCTTCGCATTTTAACAAGTTTTGTCAGAAATGGTTAGGAATGTCTCCGACACAGTATATAGAAAGGATGAAGAAGGATTGTACCTATTTACTGGATTGATAATTTACAATAGAATGACGGCTTGATATAATTTACTGAGCTTGTTAGATTATACTTTTGAATATAGATAGCGTGTATTAAAATATTTGGTGTTTATGGATGCTTTCAGGATATTGCAAATGGAAGGTGATAATCGAAACTGTATTTATCTCCATCGTGAAGGTTCGGAATGGTATGCTTATGAATCTTCAGCCTTTTATCTCAATTCTACTTTTCCGGTCAGGGGAAGTGTCGAACGAATCGTCGATCATAAGTCTGAGATGTGTCTGATCCGGATTCCGTTAGGCAGACAACCCCGTGAGTTTTTTATGGGTCAGGAATTGATTTTCCGTAGTGAAGACATACTGGAAGTGAAATGTAAATTGAAATACGGAGGGTTTCGGATTTGGAAATCACGTTTAATAAATTGAATTTTTGAGCATTATGTATATCACTTATTATATGAAAGATGGAAGTGACCGGAAAAAAGGTTCAATGTTTAAATATTTTGAATTTCCGGCTAAAGAGGTTCTGGAAAAGGATTCTTTTGAAAAATGTAATTATTTGATTTTTAATCTGGAAGGTGAAATAAAGTATATTTATAATGGATCAATTCACCGGGAATTACATACAGGAGAGATGATGTTTCTGGGAATTCAGGCGAATTGTATGCTGACGCTGGAAACTGAAGCAAAACTTTTGATTCTGGGCTTCGATGAATTGTATAGCTTATGCGATAAATTTACTTTTCAGGCTTTGAGTCCTATTCAAAGTATGTTAAAGTACGAATTTGATACATTGGATATTCGTTATCCGATGGATGATTTTTTGAAATTGCAGATTGAATATATTTCTAATCATAGGTTTGATAGCTATTTGTTTGATGATAAATTGAAAGAGCTGTTTATTATTTTCCGGGCTTATTATTCCAAGGAAGAGTTGTCTATGTTTTTTTATCCCATTATTGCTAAGAGTATGGATTTTAAAAATATGGTTTTGGCTAATTACAGGAACGATATGCGTCTGGAGGAATTGGCAGAGGTGTGTCTGATGAGTAAACGGGCTTTTCAGCGGCATTTTAAGGAAATTTTCGGGGAGACTTGCGAGCAATGGATTTTGCGGGAAAAGTCAAAGCAAGTCCGTTACTATTTGTCTGTGACAGACTGTTCTTTTAAAGAAATTATTGATAAACTGGGGTTCGATTCGTCTGTGCATCTGAATAAGTTTTGTAAAACCTGGTTCGGTATGTCGCCGACAGATTTGAAGAAAACATTAAATATACAGAAAGATTGTTTGAAAAATTAGAAAGATTATGTTTCTGACCTTTCTTGCCTTTAAAGATTTGTTCAAATTTTATACATACATATATCTTGTCCCCTACATATTTGTTCAAGTTTTATACAACACATGCACATATATATTATACTTTGTTTTAGGTCAGAACATAATCCTTTCTAGTTAAAAATTTCAGATTATGAAAAAGAATACCAAGGAAGTCGTCGTTAGTTTGTTGAACGAAGGAACACAATTTACGGGAGATATCGAATCACAGGATGATTTGTGTATTCATGGTTGGGTTTCAGGAAGTATCAATGCCTGCCGGAAATTGATCATAGGAACCACGGGGCAGATCGAAGGAGATATAAATTCTCCGAGTGTAGTTGTTTTCGGGGTGGTGAACGGGAATATTTTTTCTTCCGGTTTTGTATCTTTAAAGAATACGTCTCAGGTGACGGGAACAATTACAACTGCACAAATTGAAATAGAGTCGGGGGCTGAATTTAACGGGGATTGTTGTATTGAACGGAACGCGAATGTATAAATTGAGAATTTTATTATTGTTTATCGGGATATTCGGAGGAAGTTATTTGCTCGTGGCACAGGATCTTCAGTATTCCCAGTTTTTTGCCAACCAGTTGGACTTGAATCCTGCTTTTGCCGGATCGCAATATTACCATCGGTTGATTGTGAACTACCGGAATCAATGGCCTGAAGTCGGACGTCCTTATATCAGCTATGCCGTTTCTTATGACCGGCATCAGGCCGCTATAAACAGTGGTTTTGGGATTCAAATCAAGCAGGACCGGCAAGGAAAAGGGGCTTTGGTAACGACAACCTTTTCCGGAATTTATTCTTATTTGGTGAAGTTGCGTCCACATGCCGGTTTACGTTTTGCAGTCGGAGTTTCGGTTATTCAAAATTCAGCGGATTTGTCCAATCTGGAATTTCCGGATATGATCGATCCGATTTTCGGTTCGGTATATCCTCACCAGACAGGGGATGACCCTTCGAATTTAAATAAATTGAGTGTCGATTTTTCGACTGGATTTCTATTTTTTGCAGGAAATTATACAGTGGGTGGCTCTGTACAGCATTTGGGCGAGCCTTCATTGGCTTTTTCGGCAGATGCTCATTTACCGATGAAATATACCTTACATGCCGGTGCTGAGTTTGCCATACATCATCGGGGGTTACGGGAGAGTCGTTATAGTATTAATCCTTTGTTTATGTTTCAGAAGCAGGCTTCCCATCATCAGATGAATTACGGAGGGTTTGTCAATTGGAGTAATCTTACGGGAGGTGCCTGGTTCCGGCAAAATTTCGATCGTCCGTTGAATGCTATGATCTTTATGCTGGGATATGACAATCGTATTTTCCGGGTGGCTTATAGTTTTGATTGGGGACTTTCCAGGTTGGCCCGTGTGGGAAGCGGTGCTCACGAGGTTTCGTTGATTTTCCTGATGGGTGAACGAACCCGGAAAAAACGGTATAAAGAGATACCGTGTCCGAAATTCTTCCGGAAAAATGAGATGAATTATCTGAATGGTTTTTAAATAAAGAAGATGTATGTATAAATGGAAGATATATATACGTTGATACTTAATTTGTTCTTCCAAAAAAGCAGAATATCTATGAGAAAATTATTTGTGATTTTGATTTTTATTGTGAGTGGATTTATGGCGGTAAATGCTCAGAACCTGAAAGATGGCGCCACCTGCCCTGTAACAAAGGCCATGGTAAATTATGAAGGAGTGGAAAATATCAACATTTCATTTATTCCCCGGAGTTTATTTGTCATTTTGGATAATAACGGCTTCTCTGAAGATTTATTGAACGAATTGAAAAAGCTGGAAAGATTGAATATGATGTTTTTCAATAAAGAGCACGGCGATATGGGTGTGTATGAAAAAATTTTGAAAGACTTCGATGCTGTGTTTACCAATAATAATTTTGTCCAGTTGAAAAATACTTCCGAAGGAGGGGCGACACTCCGGATTTTTGTAAAGATGGAAAAAGACAAACCCGTAGGAATGACAATGATATACGATGCTGTAAATATGTTGGATATCATTGAGTTTGAAGGGAGTTTCAATATTGCAAAAATTCCTTCAATCGTGAAAAGCATAACTATTTTCGAAAAGTTAGGAAAGAAAATGTAATAAGATTCATGTTGAATTTCTGCAAGTTATTTTCCAAATACGGGTTAGAATGTTTATGGAAAATAATTTGCAGAATTTTTTGCTTGTCAGAAAAAACGCCCCTGTCGTACAAGTACGGTTGGGGCGAAAATTAAATTACTTCCGGGGTGTTTCCGAGAATTTTCGGAAAGTGAGTTTTCCCGAATCGAGACCGAATGTCCAGGTGTATTTGCGATTGCTTTTCAATACCAGATCAGTCAGGGGGTAATTTGTTCTTACCATTTGTCCGTCAGAGGAACGTCCTGTTATGTATATTTTTGTATCCGAAGCTAATGTTTGTGGAATAACCGGTACGGAGCGGCCGGCTGATGAGAAATAAATTTCTTTTATTTTTCCGTCTGCAATAACTTCCCCTTTTTGTAAATCGATATAGCCATCTTCAACAGCCTCGATCCGAATATCAAATTGATATTCCGAAGCCCCTTCTATGTCGATATAGAGCAAACTCATCCCCGGCTTGAATTCGAGACGGACTTTAGCTTCACCGGCTTTTACGGATTGTGGTTTTGCCAGTAAGATTTCGTTGTAAGTTGGCGATATGTTTTGGCCGGACAATTTTAAATGGACAAAGCCTTGTGGAGTGGCTTCCGGATATATGCCGTGTTCTGTCGCTTGTTTATCTAAAGCCAGGCCATATAGCTCAATTCCTTTTGTGTCCCAAGGATAAATAGCAGAAGATTCCCCGTTGGAGAAATCGTAGTCGCTTTTGCCGGCCGGAAGCGTACCTTTCTCCGGCGTGTACAGATAGTAATGATAATCAGGCAAAGGGTTCCAGCTAATTTCCAATTGATCGGAAGGGGCTTGCTGGCTTTCGGTACAGGCAAAAAATAGAAAAGAATAGCTTAATGTGTAAATGAATTTTTTTGTCATATCTGTCATCTATTAAATAATTGAAGCACTAAAAGTAATCTTCCGGTTAAAGGCATGATTTATAATTATATGACATTTTGTTGTATAAGTTTTTGGAATTTCGGTTCGGATGCTATTGCTTTTGTTGTTTATTTTTCAGGGATGTGGGAACATTTTCTTTAAAAAAATCGGATATTTGTACGTGGAAAAATTATATTTCCGTGTATGTGTAATGTAAAATAAGGAGAGGATGAAAGGGATAATCGGTTTATTGCTGTTTGGTACAATGATGTGGGGACAGACGATGGCCCAGTATACGATTAAATTGACGGTGAAACAGATGGCAGGAAAAAAGGTTTCACTGGCTTGTCATTATGAGGAACAGTTGATGGTACAGGATACAGTGGTCCTGGATAATAATGGGGTCGGGTATTTTCGTCATGCCTCGAAGAAACTGGCCTCCGGCATATATATGTTGTATTTTTCACCGTCCAGTAATTGGGATATTTTGATCGGTAGTGATCAGAGTTTCAGTATTTCCTGCGATACGAGTCAGATTTTGAATACGATGCGGATAGAGGGATCGCCGGAAAATCAGGCTTTCCTGGAGTTTCAGAAGTTTATGGTGGAAATGGGGAGGCAAAACAGTACTATACGGGAGGAATTCCGGAAAGATCCCGATAATAAAAAAGCAGAAGTGAGGGAGAAGTATTCTGCCCGTTATGCTGTTTTGGATAAGGAGGTCAGAAGTTATATCGGAACGATCTTAAAGCGTTTTCCCGGAACGGCTTTGGCTACCTTTGCCCGGTTTACGCTGCCGGTTGAGATTCCCGACTTTTCAAAAGAGGTGCCGGAGGGAACGAAAGACCGGGATATGGAAATCCGCCGGAAGTCTTTTTTCTATATGCAGGAACATTATTGGGACAATGCGAATCTGACGGATAGTATGTTGATACGTACGGATATTTTTAAAAAGCAGTTGGATAATTATTTTTCCAACTTTGTAATCAATTATCCCGACTCATTGTACCGGGCTTGTGTACGTTTGGTCGAAAAAGCACGTCCGAATAAGTTGATGTTTCGTTATCTGACGGATTATTGCCTTACTTCCACTTTCGAGAATAAGATCATGGGGATGGACGAAGCATTTGTAAAGTTCGGGCAGCGTTATTATATGGATGTGACACCGGAGTGGGTGACGCCTGAGCGGTTGAAAACCATACGGGAAGAGGTGATCAAACGGCAGTTTAATTTATTAAATCATCCGGCAGTGGAGTTGAAGCTTTCGATGTTGGAAGGAGAGTGGGTCAGCTTGCACGAAGTGAAAGCTCCTTTTGTATTGCTGCTGTTCTGGGAACCGAATTGCGGACATTGTAAAACACAGGTCCCGTTGGTCAGGAAAGAAATTTATGAGCGTTTTGCTCCCTATGGCTTGAAGGTGTTTGCCGTCAATACACACACCGATAAGAAACAATGGGAAGAGTTTGTCGAGAAAAACGACCTTTTTGATTTTATCAATTGTTGGGATCCGAACAACCAATCGAATTACCGGACATATTACAATGTATTTTCGACTCCGGTTATGTATATTCTCGATAAGGATAAAAAGTTTATAGCCAAGAGTCTGACTGTTGATCAAATGGTCGATTTGCTCAAGCACGAATATAAAAAAATGGGTATCGAAGTCCAATAATATGGGGTTCCGATACCCTTGGTTTTATGTTTTTTGCGCTTACAGGTCGGTCCTGAAGGTTGAAGCCGGGAGATTGTCTTTATTGACCAGATTACCCCGGGTAAACGGTTGCCAGCCGTAACGTACGGCGTGTGGCCGGGATACTTTTTCCGATTCGACGATGATCCGGTTACCTTTTATGATTGCCGTTGCTGGATAGAATATACCATTGTCACCGGCAGTTTCAAATGTACGCAAAGCCTGTCCGTCGGCTGTTTTCAAGTCTTCGGCATAATCGAATTCCAATATGGCTTGTTTCCCTTCGGTCTTTATCTTCCGGAAAAGCGGACCGGAAGGCAGGATTGCCCGATGGTAGGTGTGGCACAATGCCTGGCGGGCCAGACGTTCCCCGATTTCTTTTTTGTGTCGGGGGTGTACGTCCAGGGAGTCTCCCAGATCCGATGATACCGCCATGCCGGAATGGGGGATGGCTTTTAGTATACGCCGCTGGCTGTCCCTGAACCAGGGCCAGGAGGGGCGGTTCAGGCTCGAAAGCTGTACATAATAAAAGGGCATTTCGGGTTGTTGCCAATAATTTCTCCAGTCGTTTACCAACATCGGAAACAGTATTTCGTGTAATTCGGTATTGTGAGCGTTCGACTCTCCCTGATACCAGATAACGCCTTGTATCGGATATTGCATTAAAGGAAAAATGCCCGATTCGAATAGATAACAAGGTTCATAGGGGTGTCGCTGGAATGGATTTCCGGCCTTTTTAATGTTGAGAGAAGCCCTTTCACGCACCCAATCCTGAATCATGTCGTTGTTTTTCCAATCGCATAATATATCCGGAAAATCGAATTCGAGGGTATGCCGGCTGATCCAGGATTCACAAGGGGAACCGCCCACTGCATTACAGATCAGTCCTACCGGGACATTCAGGCTGTCCGCTAACATTTTCCCGAAATGATAGGCTACAGCGGAAAAATCCGGTAATGTCCGGGCATTGCATATTGTCCAACCTTGAATGGTATAATACTCCAACCGGTTCAGGGAATCCAGTACCGACGACTCCCATTCCGTTGCATAGGTTTCCCAACGGGGGCGCATATTGAAAAGACGGATATGTGGATTGTTTGCTTGTCGAAGATCTTCGGAGGCTGTTGCTGCTTGTTTCAGCATAAAAGCCATATTCGATTGACCGGAGCATAGCCATACTTCTCCGATTAAAACATTGTGATAAACGAGAGTACGGTTGTCGGTATTTATTTTCAGGGTATAGGGGCCTCCGGCCGGGAGCGGTTTCAGTGTGATGTTCCATTTACCGTCGGAAGTCGTTTGTGTACTTTGTTTTTGTCCGGCAATGGAAACACTGACTTTTTGTCCGGCGTCGGCTGAACCTGAAATCAGGAGGGGACGATCACGTTGTAAAACCATGTTATCCGTATAGATATCAGGCATATGCAGTCCGCCATAATCGCGAGTAAGGGCGGAGTAGACGGTTTTAGCCAGTATGGCCGCTCCTTCCGTAACAGGGTGTAAGGCATCGGGTAACAAGTCCGGACGATGGTACAGAGGGGCTTGCAGATCAATCAGGCCGACCTTGTTGTCGGCTGCGATTTTTTCGATTTTCTGCTGGATGTCGGTATACCAGTCCCGGGTGCCGGAACGAAAGCGGGGATGTCTGTTACCGATTGGAGAGAGACGGCAAATCCATATTTTACAACGGGGATTGACTTTGCGAAACGATGCGATCAAATCGGTGTAATCCCGTATAAAATCATCCCGGTAATTGGGCCAGTTACGGGGGTCCGTGTCGTTCAGTCCCAGGTGGATAACAACCATATCTCCTGCGTATTCCAGGGCTTGGCGATACTCCTCCTGCTCGGTATATGGGCGGTGTCCTTTTCGTAACAGTGTCGCCCCGCTTTTACCGAAATTGGCGACGGTGTATTTTTCTCCCAATAACCGCTGCAATTGTGCCGGGTATGCGTTTACTTCCCGTTCGGGCAGCAGATATCCGTAAGTTACGCTGTTGCCGATACAGCTTACTTTGATTTTTTGTCCGGCATAGATTGCCGACAGGTAAAATAAAAAAATGAGACAAAGACAAATCGTTTTCATTATTCGTTGATATAAGATAAAGCAATGATATGTTGATAAATAAATAGCTTTTACCGGTCGGATATAATCCATCGTTATCGTATTCGGGATACATTATTTGTTCCGGTTGGGCGTATTTTACTTCCGGAGTACGGATTTTTTTCTGAATAAATCAGATCGGCGGCTTTCCGGCCGTCGGGAGTGACGAATACGACTGTAAACATCCATTTCTGCAAACGGATTTCCGGTGTGGAAAAGCGTCCTATGGGGAGTTTCAGGAATACGTTGTTCCATCCTTTATGCAGTTTTACGATCAGAGGAGGTCTGGCGACGCAATTTTCATTGCCTAAAGCTGTTTCATTGGAAGGGGTACGGTGGGTAGCCGTCCATTCCGGAGGTTGTATTTCTTCGTTGTTGAGCCAGATACGGCTTTCCCGGTAATCCCATTTACCCGGAAGCGGAGGAAGGTCTTTTTCCGAACGTCCGTAATTTTGAAATTCTATCCATAATCCGGTTTCCTGATTTTTAGGCGAATATACCCATGTCCAGGCATAGGCCGTATGGTTTTCCTGTGGATTGCAGAAAAAACCGGGAACCAGTGTACCCCAAACATGACGTAAATAGATGCCTGCGCCGATTGCCGGATGTACATTATATGTCTGGGCTTTGTACTGGTAGTGTGTTTGTAATGCCTGTTCCGGGGGAAAACTCCGGGAAAGGTCACCTTCATTCGGAAATGGGTCTGTAATGTTCCACCGGATATCGGTTTGACGGACATAGGCGAAAGGATATTCCCGGAAGTTATGTTCTTTGTGCCATAACATACGTTTTTCGAAGTCGGTGAAGTCGATGAATGCCGGAGTATTATCGGCAGGCAATATGGTACCTTTCCCATCGAAGTATTCATGGCCGCCTCCCAGCCAGGAACGCTCGGCAATGGCCAGCATGGCCGGATAGAAGTTATTTTCCAGTATGATGTTTCTTTCCGGGACGACCAGCCGGTCGTTCCAGATGGCAAGGATAACTCCTGCAATATCGTCGCTGCCTTCATTGCAGTTGTAAATGCGGCTGTTGTAAAGTGCAACCAGATCGCCGAAGATGTCGTAATGGTTCAGGTAGTGAAAGCGGCTGTCAATGGCCGGGATGCCTTTTTGGGCTTTGCCCCGGTAGCTCCAGAGCTGTGTCATATCTATTTCTCCCGGTTGGTATGTCCATCCCGGATTCCATGAGATAACCTTTTTCCCCTTTGTGCGGATGTGGGAAATCATTTCGGGGACGAAGTCCGGGTCGGTAAAAGAGACTTCGTCGGTGCCGATATGCAAATAGGGAACGTCTAAATTTTCGCAAATTTCGTCGAATAGCAGTTTGAGGATGATTTTTCCTTCCCGGCTTTGCATGTCGTGCCGGAATGTACGTTTAAAAGCTTCGCTGTGTCCTGGTATATCGATTTCCGGGATCAATAATACGTGGTGTTTTTTGCAAAAACCGATTAGTTCCCGGGCTTCTGCCAGTGTATAATATTTCCCCGGCATACGTGTCATATTCGAACTGTCGTTTAAAGCGGGAAACAGGCGGCTTTCAAGTCGCCAGGCCTGATTTTCGGTAAGATGCCAATGAAAGACATTGATTTTGTATCGGGCGAGCATCGCAATTTCCCGTTTCAGTTCTTCTACGGAAATGTAACTCCTGCCGACATCGTGCATAAAGCCCCGGATACGGAAAGCGGGCCAATCGGTGATTGTACAGCCTGTAAAATACGGTTGTCCGTATTTTTTAAGCTGACGTAACGTTTGCATAGCCCGGTAGACCCCGGTGGAGGTTGTTGCCTGAATGTATATCCGATTACGGGTGACGGATAACGTATAGCCTTCTTCCGGATTTAAATTTATATCCGGTAAACTGTCTGTGATGCGGACGACGACATTCAGAGAAGCTTTCGGGACGATTCTGCCTCCGCATTCCCGGAATAATGAATCCAGCTCTTCAGCTAATACCGGTGTCGATAGTTGTATTTTTCCGATCGGGAATTTTTGATTGTTGAATAGGATTTGCCGGGGTTGGGGGAGAAGATAAATGTCTTTTATCGAAGCGGTTAAGACAGAAAAGAATAGTATATTGAATAATATCGTAAAAATCAGTTTATTATACATGTTCGGCGGATTTTGATCGTCTGGCATTACGGAACAAATATAAGTTTTTTTTACAATTTTTTTCTTGAAAAAAGTGGCGAAACAATCGGTTCTGTCCGGATAAGAATTCTTTTTTTTGCATTAAAATCACTACTTTTGCACAAAACTGTGAAAGATGGTAGAAAATTATTCAGAAGATTCGATTCGGACTTTAGATTGGCAGGAGCATATCCGTTTACGTCCCGGGATGTATATCGGAAAATTGGGAGACGGTTCTGCTCCGGATGACGGTATATATATTTTGGTGAAAGAGGTAGTAGACAATTCTATCGATGAGTTTGCAATGGGATGCGGTACGGAAATCCTTATCACAGTTGAAGACCGTAAAGTCGTTGTCCGGGATTTCGGACGGGGAATTCCATTGGGTAAATTAGTGGATGCTTCTTCGAAGATGAATACCGGTGCCAAGTACGATTCTGAAGCTTTTAAAAAATCTGTCGGTTTGAACGGTGTCGGTATTAAAGCTGTCAATGCTCTGTCTGAAAATTTCGAAATACAATCGTTCCGGGACGGAGAGACCAAGTATGTACGGTATTGCCGGGCCAAAATTGTAGAGGAGCGTGATCTTGAACCGACAAATGAGCCGAACGGTACGCAGGTAACCTTCCTGGCGGATAAGGATATTTTCGGGAATTATCATTTTATTGCCGAGTATTTGGAAGCGATGGTAAAAAATTATGTATTCCTGAATACCGGTTTGACGATCGTTTTCAATAGCCATAAATATTTTTCCAGGCATGGGTTGTATGACTTACTGACAGAGAATATGAGCGGGGAGGGGCTTTATCCTATTATTCATTTACGGGGAAATGATATAGAGATGGCTATGACTCACGGACGGCAATATGGCGAAGAGTATTATTCGTTTGTAAACGGCCAGCATACGACACAGGGAGGAACCCACCTGAATGCTTTCCGGGAAGCTGTGGTGAAGACCATACGGGATTTTTACAAGAAAGATTTCGATATATCGGATATCCGGACTTCTATTATCGGAGCCATCAGTATCAAGGTGCAGGAACCGGTGTTCGAATCCCAGACTAAGACAAAACTGGGGTCTAAGGATATAGGACCGGAAGGACCGACCGTACGGAATTTTATCATGGATTTCGTTACGAAAGAATTGGATAATTACCTGCATCGTAATCCGGACACGGCAGAGTTGCTGCTGCGGAAAATCGTAGAGACGGAGAAAGAACGGAAAGCGATGTCCGGTATTCAGAAGATTGCCCGGGAACGGGCGAAGCAAGTCAGTTTGCACAATCGGAAACTGCGGGATTGCCGGGTACATTTTAATTCCAACCACGAGCGGAAAAACGAATCTTCTATTTTTATTACAGAGGGGGATTCTGCCAGCGGATCGATTACAAAATCCAGGGATGTCAATACCCAGGCCGTATTCAGTTTGAGAGGAAAGCCTCTGAACTCGTATGGATTGACAAAAAAGATCGTATATGAGAATGAGGAATTCAATTTGTTGCAGGCGGCATTGAATATCGAGGACGGATTGGAGGATTTGCGTTATAACAATGTTATCATCGCCACGGATGCGGATGTGGACGGTATGCATATCCGGTTATTGTTACTGACTTTCTTTTTACAATTTTTTCCTGATCTGGTAAGAAGCGGACATGTGTATATTTTGCAGACGCCTTTATTCCGGGTAAGAAATAAGAAGGAAACACGCTATTGTTATTCCGATACCGAGCGGGAAACGGCGATAAAAAAATTAGGTCCGAAGCCTGAAATTACCCGTTTTAAAGGTTTAGGGGAAATTTCTCCGAATGAGTTTCAGCATTTTATCGGTAAGGATATACGTCTGGAACCGGTAAGGCTTACGAAAGGAGATTCCATCGATGAGGTGTTGGGGTATTATATGGGAAAAAATACCCCCGAGCGTCAGGATTTCATCATAGAGAACCTGTATATCGAGAAAGACGAGTTGAGATAATTAAAATTGAAAATTTACAATATAAACCAGCATGGCAGAGGATATCATCGATGTCGATTTTAACGGAGAAGAGCAACAACCGGAGTCAACGGACGAGAGCCTGAAAGGCTCCGTAGAAAAGGAGACTCCGGAAGAAGTTGCAGGGGGAGAAGGTTCGCAGCCGGAGGCTTTTGAAATATCAACGTCTCCGGGAGAAACGGAGGAGCATACAGAGGAAAACGGGAAGATACGTTCGATACAACATCTGGACGGTATGTATCAAAAGTGGTTTTTGGATTATGCCTCGTATGTTATATTGGAGCGGGCTGTGCCTTATGTGAACGACGGTTTGAAGCCCGTACAGCGCCGGATTCTTCATTCGATGCGTGAAATGGACGATGGGCGTTACAATAAGGTGGCCAATATCATCGGAAATACGATGAAATATCACCCGCATGGGGATGCTTCTATCGGGGACGCCCTTGTACAATTGGGACAAAAAGATTTATTGGTCGATTGTCAGGGAAACTGGGGGAATATATTGACGGGAGACGGTGCTGCAGCTCCCCGTTATATTGAGGCGAGGTTGTCTAAATTTGCCCTGGATGTCGTATTTAATCCCAAAACGACGAATTGGAAGCTTTCTTACGATGGACGTAACCGGGAACCGGTGACATTGCCTGTAAAATTCCCTTTGCTTTTGGCTCAGGGGGTGGAAGGAATCGCTGTGGGGCTTGCTTCGAAAATATTGCCTCATAATTTTAATGAGTTGATCGATGCCTGTATTGCACATCTGCAACACGAAGATTTTGTTTTATATCCCGATTTTCCGACCGGTGGTATGATTGATGTGGCAAAATACAATGACGGATTGCGGGGAGGGGCGGTAAAAATCCGGGCGAAAATCGAGAAAGACAATAATAATAAAACCCTCCGGATTACGGAAATTCCCTTTGGACGTACGACCTCAACCCTGATCGACAGTATTATAAAAGCCAATGATAAAGGCAAGATAAAAATCAAAAAAATTGACGATAATACGGCTGCCAATGTGGAGATATTGATTTATCTGGCGCCGGGTGTATCTTCGGATAAGACGATCGATGCTTTGTATGCTTTTACCGATTGTGAACTGTCGGTGTCTCCGAATTCATGCGTTATCGAGGACGAGAAGCCTTGTTTTATGCCGATTTCCGATATTCTCCGCCAATCGGCAGACGATACGGTGGCTCTGTTGAAACTCGAGTTGGAAATCCGGCTTCATGAGCTCTTGGAAGAATTACATTTTGCTTCTCTGGAAAAGATTTTTATCGAAGAACGTATTTACAAAGACAAAGAGTTTGAGGAAAGTCCTACCTTAGAGAATGTAATTGTTCATGTGCATAAGCGTTTGACTCCGTTTTTACCGAAATTATACCGGGAGGTGACGGATGACGATATCAAACGGCTGTTGGAAATCAAGATGAAGCGGATTCTCAAATTCAATTCCGAAGAAGCCGATCAATATATTCAGGGACTCGAGGATGAAGTGACACAGGTAAGGCACGATATAGAACATATCATTCCGTATACGATAGCCTATTATACCCGTATTAAAGCAAAATACGGCAAGGGACGGGAACGGAAAACTGAAATCCGGAGTTTCGAGAATATCGAAGCGGCTAAAGTTGTGATTGCCAACGAAAAATTGTACATAAACCGGGAAGAAGGATTTATCGGAACAGCCTTGAAAAAAGATGAATTTATCTGCGAATGTTCCGATATGGATGAGGTGATCATCTTCAAAAAAGACGGTAGCTATTATGTCACGAAAGTTGCTGACAAGATTTTTGTGGGTAAGGATGTTTTGTATGTGAATGTATTCAAGAAAAACGATAAACGTACGATATACAACGTCGCTTACCGGGACGGACGTTACGGTGTATATTATGTGAAACGGTTTAATGTGACGGGTGTCACCCGGGATAAGGTTTACAATGTGACAAAAGGAACGGCCGGTTCCCGTATCATTCATTTTTCCGCTAACCCGAACGGAGAAGCGGAGGTGATTAAAGTGTGCCTGAAACCGAAACCCAATTTGAAGAAACTGGTGTTCGAATATGATTTTGCGGCTTTGGCGATCAAAGGCCGGGATTCGCAAGGAAATTTGTTGTCGAAAAACGATATTCATAAAATCAATGTCGTACAAAAGGGCGTTTCTACTTTGGGCGGGTGCAAAATTTGGCTGGATGAGGATGTACGCCGGCTGAATACGGATAACCGGGGAAAATACCTGGGAGAATTTCAGGGAGAGGACCGTATTCTGGTCGTTAATAAGAACGGTACATACTATACGACTGATTTTGACCTCAATAACCATTATGAGGAAGAATATATTATTTTTGAAAAATTCGATCCGCATAAGGTCTGGTCGGTTGTATTTTTTGATGCCGAACAAGGTTTTTATTACCTGAAGCGTTTTAAATTTGAAGAAAGCAATAAAGTATTTTCGTTTATCGGAGAAGCCGAAGGATCTTATCTGGTAGGTTTAAGTAGCGAGCGGCATCCCCGGTTTGAAATTGTATTCGGAGGGAAGTATGCGACCCGTCCGGTTGAGGTTATACAGGCGGATGAATTTATCGGTGAAAAATCGTTTAAGGCAAGAGGCAAGCGCTTGACGACTTTCGAGGTCGACCGGATACAGGAAACAACGCCTTTGGTGATTGAAGAGGAAAATGAAATCAGTGCCGATGTGGAATTTGAGGTGACCAATCCTTCCGAGATTGCGGATAATGAAGAACAGATGAAGCTGGAGTTCGAATAATGAAATATTTTCTGGTTGGGTATATGGCTTGCGGGAAAACCCGTCGGGGGCGGGAAATGGCTGCGGAATTGGGAATTCGTTTTGTCGATCTGGATGCTTATATTGTCGATCGGGAAAGACGTTCTATCCCGGAAATTTTTGCAGCAGCAGGGGAGGCTGGGTTCCGAAAGTTGGAAACCCGTTATTTGCAGGAAGTTTGTGAGCTATATGGGGATTTTGTGATGTCGACCGGCGGAGGTGCTCCTTGTTTTAACAACAATATGCAATATATGAACGCTCAGGGACATACGATTTTTATCAATACGCCTGTCGATACGATTGTGGAACGCTTGATTCGCGGGAAACAGAAACGTCCGATCGTCAGTAAACTCAACGATGATGAAATATATGATTTCGTATGTCGGCATTTGGAGGAACGTTTGCCTTATTACAAACAGGCGAAGGAAGAAGTAAAATAAACACATCGTAAACGGAATTTCGCCCATTACAAATTGGAACTCTTCTTTCAAGACACGGACGATACGTTTGCCGGACATTTCCTATATGCCGCTATTGAAGATGGCAAGATAAAAGAAATTACATTGATGGGATAGACACAAGCTATCAGGGGCAAATACTGTCGGATGCATTTTCAATACGGCGAGGAGCTATTTGCTTGTTCGCCGTATTGCTTGTTTCCTCCTGTAAGATTTTGTCCAAGGTCTTCAATCCGCATTGAATAGATTGTTGCGTAGCACCTCTGATGGAGAGTTTTTTTGCTGATATATCGAGTATATAATGGGCTTCCCCTTCCAATTCAACATCTGTCCAAAGTTCGATAACCGAATTTCCTGTTGCCCGCATTCCTCCTACGATAGCACTTTGCCCGAACCGTTCTCTCAATATGTCTTGCAGCTCAAACAAGCAGGGAGACAGTTTGGGCAAATTGGTTCTTATTACGGTTTGTGGCGTAACGGTGAAATTCTTTGCATCCGTCGCCTGTCCCCAAACATATGCCGCCACTAACAGCAGCGGCAATACCATCTTAATTTTTTTGAAGACGAAGCCCATATTATCTTTTTATTTAAGATATTGTATCAAGGTGTCGCATTGTTCCATGTATTCGTGCAGCGTATCTGCCATTTGCGGATTTTCAGCGAGCAGTTCGCCGCATCTCCGCTTGGCATCGGGTAGTTCCATCAATCCGGGAAAGCCTTTTCGCATCCATCCTTTTTTGGAGGGATAATCGTCCGGAAGATTGGTGTATAGTATTTGGTAATAGCTGATGGACAATGCGATTTGCTGCATCTGTTTGGTCTCTCCTTCGGGGTATTGTTCCAGTTTCTCGACGGCTTCCGTAAACAGGGATTGCTGCATTCCGATGAAAGCCGGATAGTCGCCCAACAACCCAAGTGTCTGTAACAGAAAAACCCGGCATGTGGCAAGGTCTTTTTCGGGCAAGGGTAGTCCACTCAGGCGTTCAAACCCCTCTTTGACCTCAGGGAGAGAGAGTAGGCGTGACGGAGGCAACGTGCCCGGTTCCTGCGTTGTCAGCCATTGGTGGCAAGCATAACCGGCTATGCAACGATGGAGCAAACGATTATATTCATCCGTTATCATAGATGCATAACGGTCTGCTTCTTCAAAATTATGACGTTGAATATATTGATACATTACCTGTCCGTAAAATGAGTCTAATTCCTTTGCTTGCAGTTGTTTATCGTCTGTTTTGCACTCTTTCAGCCATTTATGATAGGGCTGTTCCCAACCGGCAAGGAAAGACATTTCCTCTTCTTCATAATCGACATCCAGCTCATTGCCGTAAGCTGCTGCCACTTCAAACGCTTCGGGAACTGCCAGCAACCGGAGCAAGGCTTGGATTCTTTCCGGTCCGGGGGCATTGTCATCGTCAAAACCTCCCACCACGCACGACAGCGGAAAGAACGCATACCAATGTCCCAGCGTGTCGGCTCCACGCTTATCACCTTGGGCAAGTGCCTTGGAAGCCAGTGGTGCAATCTGCTCCGCCAATTCTAAAGGGTCAAGCAGCCGCAATTCCTCCTCGGACGACACTTGAATAACACCCGTGTCAAGTAGCTTTTTCCATAATGCAGACCCTGCGGTGACACAACATTTTCCGGAACGGTAGTCCACATAAGTATCATCTTTCAAGAAACCGCCCTCTGCAACAAGCCCCATTGCTTCGCTACGCTCTGGTTCGGGCAATTGCTCCGGCGACAGAAGGGAGAGATAACCAAGCTGCTCCAATTCATCCCGGACCCGTAAGACCGTGTACCCGCAGTCCAGTTGATTCTGAAAATGATAAAGACTGTAACAAATACTTTGTGCCAAAGGTGGAACAGGCGAAGCGGTGGCCACGGTTATTACGGAATATTCCACCAAACTTTCTATTGCATGCATTGACATAATCGTTTGTAATTTATAAGGTTTATAAATCAGATAGATATAGTTTAATCGTTTTATCTTTTACTATATCCAGTATATGTTTGCCACCGACAGACAAATCGGCTCCGTTTTCCAGCAGGTATTCTGCAATACCGATTGCATTGTTCCTGACCGCATACATCAAGGGAGTCGCACCACCGGGCAATCGGTCATTCACGTCAAAGCCTTTTTCTACCAGTGTTTTTACCAATACCGGGCTTTTTCGACAAACAGCATAAAACAAGAGACCGGAATTGTATTCGTCCTTATAAGACGGTTCCAGCATGTAACCCGAACGAATCAGAGACGAGGCTTTGTCAATGTCGTTTTCATCTCGTATCAGTCGAAATAGCTCTTCCATAAAAAATATTTGTTGATAAATTAAAAATCAACCATAGAAACTATAAACTTGAATTACCTAATTGCAAGGTTTACAGATATAATACCACTCTGTTGCCGTAAACAAAGTTACAGATATTTATTATTCCACCGATGATTTTCCCTAAGAATTTGCACTGTGACAAGGAGAAGTGAATACCTGTACAGCCTCACAAATTGCTTCATCTCTTCGTTTTTTACAAATCAGTATTTCTCAAAATATTTATTTCGCATTCTCGGAAAAAGATATTATATTTACAACTGAAAGAGTTATTTGACAACATAGCAATGCAAAACGCTGAAATTCGCACGGTTGCTAAATCGTTACTTCTATTTCTCAAATAATTCGCTAAAAGTTTAGTCTTCAATTGGTTAAGTCAAATCAATGGAAATCTAAAATGGTCTTATATGATTAACTGTAACTTATTATAATGAAAACGAGTTTAATTGTTTCAGGTCTTATTTTAATGATGATGACGGTAGCTTGTAATTCAGAGAAAAAAGAAGGAACGTTTCAGACACAGGATGCTCTGGAAAATATCTTTGCCCGTAAAAGTGTCCGTAAATATTTACCGAAGCCGGTAGAAAAAGAAAAAACGGATTTGTTGCTGAAAGCCGGAATGGCTGCTCCTACCGGTAAAGATACCCGTCCCTGGGAATTTGTCGTTGTAACGGAAAGGGCAGCTTTGGATTCTATGGCGGCAGCTTTGCCTTATGCCAAAATGTTGAAAGATGCTCCCATGGCTATTGTCGTATGCGGGGATACAACCAAATCTTCTTATTGGTATCTGGATTGTGCTGCGGCTACTCAAAATATTTTATTGGCGGCGGAAGCACTTGGACTGGGAGCTGTCTGGACGGCAACTTATCCGTATGACGACCGTATGGCTGTTGTAAAAAAGGAAATCGGTTTACCCGACCATATTCTTTCCCTATGTGTCATTCCTATCGGATATCCGGCAATCCCGCATAGTCCGAAAAATAAATGGGACGAAACGAAAGTACATTACGGCAAGTATTGATTGATTTTAGGTTTTTGTCAGGGCAAGCTGAAGTTATAAATCTAAATATTCTGTTTTCCGAATGCTCCGAGTCCGAAGAGGGCAAAATCATAGCGTATAGGATCGGCCGGATCGAATTCGCGTAAACGTTCCGTCAGTTCCAAAACGGCCTGTGCGTCGTTTTGATTGCGGGTGAGCAGGCCCAGTTGGCGGCTGACGTTTCCCGTGTGCAGATCGAGAGGAATAAGCAGAGCCGAAGCCGGGATATTTTTCCAGAGTCCGAAATCTATACCGCTGTGGTCTTTACGCACCATCCAACGGATATACATGTTTATGCGTTTGGCGGCAGAGCCTTTTTCTACATTGGCGATATGCCGCAAAACCCGTTTTTCGGCCGGATGGATTGTGAACAGTCTGTACCAGTCGCTCAATACTTTTAACATGTCGCCGTGTTGACGGAACGAATCGGTAAATATTTTTTCCATCCCTCCCAGATTCCGGTAGATATGGGCCAATGCATGTAAAAAATAGCAGCAGTCGTATGCGTTGAATGTACGGTGTTTGAAATGGGTAAAACGCTCGTAATCCGTTTCGGTAGCGTTCAGAATAAAATCATAAGGAGCATAATCCAGCAATTGCATGAGTTCCCTGCACTTTCTGATGATTGTCGGACGTTGCCCCCAGGCCAGAGAAGCGGCTAAAAATCCGGATATTTCGATGTCTTCTTTTTCTTCGAACATTTTCGGTATTTGGATCGGGTCAGTTTCTATGAAAAAATCCGATTTGCAATATTCCGAATATTTTTCGTCGAGTAATTGTTTTATTTCTTGACGGTTCATGAAATTTATTTTGTGTTGCAAGGTAAATATTAGTTGGAAACGTATTGGACTATATCGGAAAATAAATTCGGTAGCAGTCAAAGTTTGACCGCCCGTAACATTTCGCGTTTTCCCGGAGGACCGGGTAATCGTTTCAGACGAAAACCGACATTCCGGAGGGCTTGCTTTACGATGCCTTTTACACAGTAAGTTACCAATATACCGTTGGGTTTCAGGGCTTCGTAGAAGCGATTGAATACCGCATCTGTCCAAAGATGAGGTTGTACGTCCGGATTGAATGCGTCGAAATATACGATATTGAATTGTGACCGGAAATGAATGTTCCGGAAATCTTCCCGGTGTTTGTATAGTTTGAAATATGGGGAAACAGATTGTTCCGTTTCCCACGGACACCGATGCAATTCGTTAAACAATTCCTGTTCTGCGGGTGCGGTAAAGTTGGAATAATTTAGGGAGGCAATTTCATCGCTTGCCAATGGATATTTTTCAATGCTGTGATAACACACCGGCAATTGTAGTTCCCGGGTACGGATTAAAGTCAGCCAGGCATTCAGTCCGGTACCGAAGCCTGCTTCCAGTATATGTAACGGATTTTGCAGGCTTATCGAATCCGGATGAGTTTCCAGGAAGTACTCCAAACCCGCCCGGATGAAAATGTGCCGGGATTCCTGAATGGCTCCGTGGATCGAGTGGTAATGTTCGTTCAATTCCGGAATGTATAAAGTCATACTTCCGTCTTCTGTCGGCGTGAGAATACGCTCCATAACCGGGTATTACAGTAATTTCTCCCTTAATAGATTGACAAATTCGATGACGTCGCTTTCCGTGGTATCGAAAGAGCATACCCATCTGATTTCGGACGCATTTTCGTCCCATACGTAAAAAAAGCATTCTTCTTGCAGTTCAGCAATCTTACTTCGGGGGATGATGGCGAAAATTTCGTTGGCTTCTACTTTCTGGGTGATTTTAATGCCGGAAATCAAAGCGGCTTCATTAGCCAGTTTTTGTGCCATCCGATTGGCATGTGCTGCCGTTTTCAACCATAGGCCGTCTTTTAATAGGGTGGAGAACTGGGCTGCGATAAAACGGGATTTGGAATGCAGTTGCATCGCTTGTTTGCGGATGTACTTTACATTCCGGCATACGGAGGTGTTGAAGAAAATAACGGCTTCTCCGAACATCATACCGTTTTTGGTTCCGCCGAAACTAAGGACGTCAATGCCTACCTTTGTCGTGATGTCCGTCGGGTCACATTGCAGGTAAGCTATGGCATTGGCTAAACGTGCTCCGTCCATGTGCACGAATAAGCCGTTGGCATGTGCAAAATCACATATTTCTTTTAACTCTTCCGGGGTGTATACCGTTCCGAGTTCCGTACATTGGGTGAGCGAAATAATATTGGGCAGGGAGTGATGCTGGTCGTCAAAGCCATGCATATGATTCTGTATCAATCCTACATTCAGCTTTCCGTCGAATGTCGGAACTGTCAATAATTTGCAGCCTGCTTGTTTCTGAATTGCACCGCATTCGTCAACATTGATATGCGCTGTTTCGGCACATATCACGGCATTGTAGGAGCGGGCGAAAGCCGAGAGACTGACAATATTGGCTCCCGTACCATTGTATACAAAATATACGTCTATACTTTCTCCGAAAATTTTTTTGAAATCCTGCACGGCTTTAGCCGTATATTTGTCTTCTCCGTATGAATGTTGATGTCCGTAAGAGGCTTCTTTCAAAGCATTGAATACTTCCGGTAAAACTCCTGAAAAATTATCACTTCCAAAACCACGAATACTCATGTTTATTGCATTTTGATTTTCGGGGATAAAGATAGAAAATATATTATATATTGTGGATTTTAGCTTTTAAATTGTAAATTTTAAATTGTTTGACAAACTGATTTGTCGTCGGAGTTATTTAATCTGAAATTTAAATCGGTGTATATTGAAAACAAATATTTTGTTTTTTTCGTATACGTTTAAAAAATATCGGATCATTAAATACGTTATAGTTATGAAAAGCTTTTTTTTGTATGGGACACCTTTGAAAGGAAACGGTGTTTCTGCGTTTTTATTTTTGCTGCGTTTGTTTGTCGGGATAATGATGCTGACTCATGGCGGAGTTAAACTGGCGAATTTCGGTTCGTTGATGAATACGTTTCCCGATCCGCTGGGAGTAACTCCTATGGTATCTTTGTTACTTTCAGTTTCGGCGGAAGTCGGTTGTTCGGTATTGTTGATTTTCGGTATACTGACCCGTTTGGTTACTTTGCCGTTGATTTTTAATATGCTTGTAGCTGTATTTGTCATACATGGAGGAGATGCTTTTCAGGCAAAAGAGTTGGCTGTCATGTATCTGGCTGTTTATGTCTTTTTCTTCTTTATAGGAGGGGGACGTTATTCACTGGATTATCGCATTTTTGGTAAGGTTGCATGGAAAGAATAAAAAAACGCCTCGAAAAGAGGCGTTTTTTTATGTAGTAGACCTGGATTTTTACATCAGGAAGCTCAGTAACGTACCGGCAGCAACGGCAGAACCGATTACACCGGCAACATTCGGAGCCATGGCGTGCATCAACAGATAATTGCTCGGATCGTTTTTCAATCCCATGTTTTGAACGACACGGGCACTATCCGGCACAGCAGATACACCGGCAGCACCGATCATCGGATTGATCGGATTGTTTTTCGACGACAGCCAGTTCATGATCTTAGCGACCAATACACCGCTGGCGGTTGCTATTACGAACGAGAAAGCTCCCAGACCGAAGATCAGGATGGAGTCTTTTGTCAGGAACACATCTGCCTGAGTCGAAGCACCTACGGTAACACCCAATAACATGGTAATGGTGTCGATCAAAGCATTGCTGGCCGTATTTGCCAGACGATTGGTTACCGTAGATTCTTTCAGTAAGTTACCGAAGAATAACATACCCAGCAACGGTAAAGCCGACGGTGCAATGAACGCAGTCAATAACAAACCGATAATCGGGAACAATTGTTTTTCCAAGCGGCTGACAGAACGCGGCGGACGCATCTTGATTTTTCTTTCGTGCTTGGTTGTCAGTAAATTGATTACAGGCGGTTGAATCACCGGCACCAAAGCCATGTATGAATAAGCTGCAATGGCGATCGGACCGATCAGGTTCTTGACTAATTCGCCGTTGGCCAGCATGTTTACACCGTTAGCCAATTTCGATGACAGGAAGATAGCCGTCGGACCGTCAGCACCACCGATAATACCGATAGCTCCGGCCTCTGGTGGTGCAAAGCCTAACCACAAAGCTCCGATAAAAGTTACGAAAATACCGATCTGGGCCGCAGCTCCCAATAGCATCAGTCTCGGATTGGAAATCAGAGACGAGAAGTCGGTCATTGCCCCGATACCCAGGAAGATCAAGGGCGGATACCAGCCGTTGATAACTCCTGAATAGAGGATATTCAGTACAGATCCCGGTTCGTAGATACCTAATTTCAGGTTGAATGCTTCTCCCATATAGAATGGAATGTTACCGATAATGATACCCATACCGATCGGGATCAGCAACATCGGTTCATAATCGAAACGAATAGCCAGCCAGATAAAAATAAGGGCTACGACGATCATGATCAGATTTCCTGTTGTAGCATTGGCAAATCCGGTGAATTCCCAGAAATTTTTCATTCCGGCCATAGCATCGGAATTATGGTAGGCATTCTGTGAGGGTGTGCCGAAATTCAGCATATCCCCCTGGAGTGTTGCTGTCCGGTTACCCAGATTTACCATGATGTCGTGGGTAATGTAATTGGTTCCGGAAGCATTCGGGTCCAGATTCGGAGAAAATTCAGTAATCTTTTTCGGATTGAACGTCATGATCACTGTGCTGCCTTCCAGTCTCCAGTCTCCGGTATAACGTTGTTTAATGGAGTCCATCGTAAACGTACCATCGTCATTGAAACTGTAAACTTTGTAGCGGGCAACTTTCCGCTCTTTTTGATCGGGTTTTAAATCCGCCGCGCGGATCGCCTTCGGTATGTAACCGTCAGCTTTGTTCATCCATTTTCCATGGACGAGTTGTTCTTTTAAACTACCTCCGTTCGATGCCAGGCAGAAATTTCCGCTTAAGGCCACAAACAGAAAAGATAGCATAATGAAAATAAATTTGTTCATATACAGTGTAATTATGCTATTTCTACTAATGTATCGCCCTGGAGAACGGCATCTCCTTCTTTTACTTTGATGGCCTGTACCGTACCGCCTTTTTCTGCTATAACGTTATTATCCATCTTCATCGCTTCCATGATCATAACACAATCACCGGCTTTGACAGCAGAACCGACCGTAATATTGACTTTTTTGATCGTTCCGGGCAGCGGAGAGTTGATTTTGTAAGAAGCACCGCTACTTTCAGTCTTCTTGATTTCTCCTTCTCCCGGTTTGTTAACCACAGGTTTACGTGCAAGTACCGGAGTTTTTGCTTTTTTCTCTTCTCCCTGCATTTCTACTTGATAGGGAGTACCGTTAACAGAAACTGTTGCGTTGGTTCCGTCGAATTCGCCTACTTCTACTTCGTAAGTCTGGCCGTTTATTTTAAACTTATATTTTTTCATCGTTTTTTGTTTGTCAAAAACTTCGAACGAGCAGAAAAAACGATTGTTTTCTATTTATGCTCATTCATCGTTTGTCGTTATTACTTTCTTACAGGTTGATTTTGTACACCGTAGATTTTAGAACTCCAGGGGGAGTATTGCTTCTGTGCGGTATGTATGGTGATGATATTGCTTTCTTCATCATGTAATTCATTGAAATACATATGTAATCCCAAAGCAATAGCCGCATTTACATCTCCCTCCACGTTGATATTCGTTTGCTCTTCCGGTACACCGGATTTTTTCAGTTTTTTCCTGATGTTTAATTCCAGTAATTTCGGAATAGACATAAAGATGAACACCAGCACTCCGAGAGAAATAAATACCACGAATATACTTACGATAGAAATTGTGAATCCACCGGCTTCCCTGATCACATCTGCAGAGAGCGTGATTAAATTTATCATATGCTTTTATTTTATAAAGGTATGTTACTATGTTTCTTAGGCGGATTGACGACTTTTTTGGTACGTAGGCTTTCGAATGCACGGATCACACGGAAACGGGTGTTGCGCGGTTCGATAACATCGTCGATATAGCCGTAAGAAGCAGCCTGATAAGGGTTGGCAAATGCTTCGTCATAAGCATCTACTTTTTCCTGAATGAATTTAGCTTTTTCTTCTGCATTTTCAATTGCGCTTACTTCTTTACCGTACAGTACTTCAATAGCTCCGGATGCTCCCATAACGGCGATCTGGGCAGAAGGCCATGCATAGTTGGCATCTCCGCGTAACTGTTTGCAGGACATCACGTCGTGTGCTCCACCGTATGATTTACGTAAGGTTACGGTAACTTTCGGTACAGTAGCTTCACCGTAAGCAAACAACAGTTTAGCACCGTGAATGATGATACCGCCGTATTCCTGACCGCTACCCGGCAAGAATCCCGGAACGTCGACCAGGGTCAGAATCGGAATATTGAAACAGTCGCAGAAACGTACGAAACGGGCTGCTTTACGCGATGCCTGTATATCGAGAACTCCTGCCAGGAAATTAGGTTGGTTGGCGATTACACCTACCGGAATACCGCCCATACGGCAGAAGCCTACGATGATATTTTTAGCGAAATTGCGGTGTACTTCGAGGAATTCACCGTTGTCTACGATGGCTTCGATTACATGCAGCATATCGTACGGCTGGTTCGGATTGTCCGGAATAATGGAATTCAAGGTGTCTTCCAAACGATCGATCGGATCATTGCAGTCAATAATCGGAGCGTCTTCCAGGTTGTTGGAAGGCAGATAAGACAACAGTTTCCGGATAATCATAATACCTTCTTCTTCGTTTTCTACGCGGAAATGAGCAACGCCTGATTTGGTAGAATGTACGCTGGCACCACCCAGGTCTTCCGTGCTGATGTCTTCACCCGTTACCGTTTTGACAACTTTCGGGCCGGTAACAAACATATAGGATGTGTCGTCAGTCATCAGGATAAAGTCGGTCAATGCCGGAGAATATACGGCACCGCCGGCACAAGGTCCGAAAATAGCGGAAATCTGAGGAATTACACCGGAAGCCAGAATATTACGTTCGAAAATTTCGGCATAACCGGCCAATGAAGTTACACCTTCCTGAATACGGGCACCACCGGAATCGTTCAATCCGATTACCGGAGCACCGGCAATCATAGCTTTATCCATTACCTTACAGATTTTTTGTGCCAGTGTTTCCGACAAAGCACCTCCGAATACGGTGAAATCCTGTGCAAATACGAAAACCAGGCGGCCGTCGATTGTACCCTGACCGGTTACGACACCGTCGCCTAAGAATTTGGTTTTCGCCATATCGAAGTTATTGCAACGATGAGTTACAAACATGTCGAATTCTTCGAAACTACCTTCATCCAATAACATTTCGATTCTTTCGCGGGCAGTTTGCTTGCCTTTTTTGTGCTGTGACTCAATTCTCTTTTCACCACCGCCTAATTTCGCTGTCGCGCGAAGATCAATCAGTTTTTTTACTTTATCTTGATTTGTCATCATAAATAGTATTTAATGTGATCGTTTAAAAATGTAAAGACATGAAAATGACATCCGCTGTATAAGTGGTCTCATTTTCATGTTTTTACATTTTTAAATTTTCAGATTTTATAATTATTTTTTACCGCAAAGTTCTGTTAATACCCGGTTTGTGGATTTCGGGTGTAAAAAGCCGATTTTCAAACCTTCAGCACCACCACGCGGTGCTTTGTCGATCAATTGGCAACCGGCTTCTGCAGCGTCGTTTAGTGCTTGTGCAACATCTTCAACTGCAAAAGCAATGTGATGCATGCCACCACCGTTCTTTTCTACAAATTTACCGATCGGGCCTTCCGGATCTGTAGATTCCAGCAATTCGATCTTGGTTTGGCCTACCTGAAAGAAGGCTGTTTTTACTTTTTGGTCTTTGACTTCTTCGATGGCATAGCATTTCAATCCCAATACTTTTTCGTAAAAGGGAATGGCTTCATCCAAGCTTGCAACTGCAATGCCAATGTGTTCAATATGAGTCGGCGTCATGATAATAAATTTAATGAATAAATAAATTTTATTTTAATGTATTTGATTTTCAAATAATTATGCTGTATAACATATTTCACCTCGCGCATTCAAGAAGAATCGGAAACGTTTTACCTGCAATTTGTGACCAAAATTACTGATTGTTCTTGCGATTACCAAAAAAAAAAGAACAGATATTTTTAAATTTTTCTTTTTTTTCGGGAAACGGTAATGATTTTAATTTCAGAGGTTGGATTTATAGTTTTAAATTGTTCTGCTGAAAGGTGTTCGTGTACCAAATTTAAAATTTAAATGTAGATTTTTCATGATCTGCGATTTTTGATTTTAGGTATACAATTATATCCGGTTTCACCGCCGGTACATTACTTTTTTAATTTCCCGTTCCCATATTTTTCTGTTTTTACATCTTCAAATTTTTATTATTACTTTTATAGCCGGATAAATGCAGGAAGCAGCAGGGAAAATTTTTGAATTGTAATTTTGCGGATGAAATATTTATACAACTATGAGATTACTGATTATTTTATTGTTATTCACTTCCGGGGTTTATGCAAATAAACCGGATTCAGTATGGATGAATCAGAAATTTTCCATGTTTATTCATTGGGGGCTGTATTCCGAATTGGGAGGTGTGTGGGACGGACAGCCTGTGACCAGAGGGTATAGTGAACAAATACAGGCACATGCCGGAATCTTCGGAGATTGGTATGCGGCTGTGGCAAATCGTTTTATACCGTTGCATTGGAATGCCGACAGTGTTGTCGCACTGGCTAAAAAAGCCGGGATGAAATCGATTGTTTTTACTTCCAAACACCACGACGGTTTTTGTATGTACCATAGCCGGTATACTGATTACAATATTGTCGATGCGACTCCTTTTGCCCGGGATGTCATGAAAGAATTGGCCGAGGCTTGCTGTCGGCAAGGGATGCGTTTCGGCGTTTACTTTTCGCTGATCGACTGGCATTTCCCGCAGGCTTATCCGATATCCAGCCACAATGCTGATCCGCTGACGCCGGAACATTATGCTTTTAACCGGAAACAGGTGACGGAGATTATGACGGAATACGGAAAAATTTCGGAAATTTGGTTCGATATGGGCTCTCTTACGCCGGAGCAAAGCCGGGGGCTTTATGATTTGGTGGATTCCTTGCAACCCGATTGTATGATTAGCGGACGCTTGGGGAACGATTGCAGTGATTTTAGCGTGATGGCGGATAATGAATATCCGGATTATAAGATCGGAGTGCCTTGGCAGACTGCTGCTTCGTTCTTTGAGGAGACCTGGGGATACCGTTCCTGGCAGGAAAGAGGGGATCCCGGAAAGAAGGCAGATGAAAAAATCCGGAGTTTGGTAAAGGTGGTGAGCCGCGGTGGGAATTATCTGCTCAATATCGGTCCGGAAGGAGACGGAAGTGTCGTACCTTTTGAAAAGGATGTATTGGAGAAGATGGGGAAATGGTTGAAAAAATACGGGGAAGGGATCTATGGAACACAGCCGAATCCTTTTGAAGATCAATATGCCTGGCAAGATATAACGGTGAAAGGAAACCGGATGTATCTGTTTGTTGATCCTTCGGTGGCTTTGAACAGTGTTTGTTTGAACGGGTTGCGGGGAAATATCGTATCGGCTTTTCGTATCGGAGGGGGTGACGTTGCGTTTGCCCGCGAAAAAGGTGAGTGGCGACTTTACGGACAAGGACACAGACCTTCCGACAGTCCGTTAGAGGTCATTTGTCTGGAACTTGAAAGCGGCTGGCAAATCGAACCGTTATCTCCTTATGCCGGGGAACGGGAACTGATGCCTTTGCATGCCTTTCCGGAGTATGCTTATTCCAGTATCGATTACTACACCGGTTTTCAAAGTACAATTGCTTATAACTGGGTTTTTAAAAGCCGTAAAACGGATGTCCGTCCTTTGATTTACTATACAGGTCAGGAAGCCGGCCGGAAAATACGGGTCGGAATTGACGGACAGGAACGGGAGATTTTGCTCGAGGGAGGAAAATTGGCGGAGAAGCGGAACGTAAAAGGAATAAAGTGGGGAAATGTCTACAGTAAACCTTCGGGAAGTGTGTTCGGGAGCCGGCCGCAGATCGGTGTACCCATAGATACTGCTGACGGATGGGCGCATATCCCCGGTTTTGTTTACGGTAAACGATATGAAAAAACGGCCCGGGAGCGTAGTTCCATCCTTGTATTGCAGGAAATTGAGTCGGATAAAAAACAGGTCGTCCCGGTTGAAATCGGGAGTGGGGACGGTATACAGGTTTATTTGAACGGCAACTGCCTGACGGCTCATATCTCTCCCCGTAAGGCGACCGGCGATACCGAGCTTGTCCTGTTGCCGTTGGAAAAAGGAAGAAACCAATTGTTGCTGAAGGTGTATAACCGTTTTAGAAAAAAATCTTGTTACAGTATTTTGCCTGTCGGAGTATTGAATACATATGAGTTGTCTTTACCGTCTTATCCGCTCGGTTCTGAAAACTGGCATCGTTGCCGGGTCAGGGCTGCCGATACCCCGGCAAAGAATTCGGCCATGCGCCTGAATAATTTACGGATAAAATTGTAAACATTATTTTTTATTGTTTATCTTAGTACTCCTTTAGCGGATTTGTAAAGTGAAAGTAGAAAGAAGGAGGACGATTTATGATTTACGATTTTAGATTTACGATTTCAGATTTATGATTTACGATTATAAATTGGGGATTATAGAATTGGATTGTAGATTATAAAAGGTATAGAAAGGATTGTTGTTTTCAGAATGCCGGTGAGTTTACAGGTCGGTTCCGATTTCAGTTTTCGGAAAATAATTAACTTAAAAATATAAAGCCATGTTTGAAGCAAATGTTTATAAAAAGAGAAGAAAAGAGTTACGGGAGAGGGTATGGGAAGGTTTGATATTAATATTGGGTAATGGGGAAGCTCCTGCCAATTATCCGGACAATACCTACAGATTCCGTCAGGATAGTTCATTTTTGTATTTCTTCGGTTTGAATATGCCGGGATTCGCAGGTGTATTGGATGTAGATAACGATAAGGATTACTTGTTCGGCAACGATGTGGATATGGATGATATCATCTGGATGGGACCGCAACCAAAGGTAAAAGAGTTGGGGGCAGCCGTCGGCATTTCCAATACCCGGCCTTTTGCCAAGCTGGCAGATATGTTGAGAGAAGCGATTGCACAGGGGCGGAAAATCCATTTTTTGCCTCCTTACCGGTACCGGAATATGCAGATGCTGGAAGATTTGCTCGGAATCCATCATTCGTTGCTGAAAACTTATGCATCGCTCGAATTGATCGAAGCTGTTGTTGCTCTGCGTTCTGTCAAGGAACAGTGCGAAATCGATGAAATAACGAAAGCATGTAATATCGGTTATGAAATGCATACAACTGCCATGCGGAATTGCCGTTCGGGAGTTAAGGAGCAGTATATTGCCGGTTTGATCGAAGGTATTGCCAATTCATACGGAAGTATGGTTTCTTTTCCGGTGATTCTTTCCCAAAACGGAGAAACGTTGCACAACCATGACCATAGCCAGATATTACAGAAAGGCCGGATGATGCTGACTGATGCGGGAGCGGAAAACAACATGAATTATTGTTCCGATTTTACCCGTACCGTACCTGTGGACGGTAAATTCAGTGCCCGCCAAAAGGATGTATACAATATTGTCGTTAACAGTAATCAGCGGGCGTTGGAGTTGTCCCGTCCGGGAGTCACTTATTTGTCGGTGCATCTTGAGGTATGTAAGGTGTTGGCACAGGGACTGAAAGATCTGGGACTGATGAAGGGAGATGTGGATGCCGCTGTTGCTGCCGGTGCGCATGCCTTGTTTATGCCTCACGGCTTGGGACATATGATGGGTTTGGATGTACATGATATGGAAGATTTGGGGCAGATTTATGTCGGGTATGATGAGATAACCCGCCCGGTCAAACAATTCGGAACGTCTTCTTTGCGTATGGGCAGAACATTACAGCCGGGATTTGTTATAACAGACGAACCGGGATGCTATTTTATCCCCGCTTTGATCGATCAATGGAAGGAAAAAGGTTTACACAAGGATTTCCTGAATTATGATAAGATCGAAACTTATAAAGATTTCGGAGGAATTCGCCTGGAGGACGATGTTTTGATTACGGAAGACGGTTGCCGTGTACTCGGAGACCGGAGAACGCCTATCACCGTCGAAGAAGTTGAAGAAATTATGGGCTAAAAAAAATCCTGAAAATTTCAAAGGGAGAAAAAAAAGCATTAATTTAGGCGTTTATTTTAAAGGATAATACTAATACATAAAATATAACATATGAAATTTGTTGTATCAAGTAATACAATGCTTACCCGTTTGCAGGCAGTGAGTAAAGTAATCGGTGGAAAACCGGTGCAGCCGATTTTGGATAATATCCTGTTGGTTGCTGCTGACGGTGTTTTATATGCGACGGCTTCCGACAAGGAGACGACCATGGAAGCGAAAATCGAATTGGATAGTCTGGAACAGGAAGGACGTATGACTATTCCGGCAAAGATATTGCTGGATATGTTGAAGGAATTTCCGGAGCAACCTCTGACATTCGATATCGACGAAACAACGAATGAAGTGAGAATCATTTCGGAAAAAGGGGAGTTTTCCGTGCGGGGGGAAAGTGCTGAAGATTATCCGATACAGGGAGCCCCGGAAGGAGAAAATACCACATTCGAAACCAAATGCGGCCTGATGCTTGACGGTATCGTAAAATCGATTTTTGCAACGGCTAATGACGATTTGCGTCCGGTGATGAATTGCATTCTGATCGAAATGAATGAAGATAATTTTACCTTCGTAGCTTCCGATGCTCATAAACTTGTCAGATATAAACGTTTCGATGCCAAGAGCGAAAACGGACAGTACTCATTGATATTGCCGAAAAAGCCGGCTTTGATGCTGAAAAATATTCTGCCCAAAGATGATGCTGCCTTGCAGATTTCCTTCAATGAAAAAATGGCTTGTTTTATATTCGGAGACTACCGAATGACCTCTACCTTGGTTGAAGGACGTTTCCCGAACTATAATTCGGTCATCCCGCAGAATAATCCGAAGAAAGTAATTATCGAGAAAAAAGAATTATACAATTCTTTGCGTCGGGTATCTGTGATGGCTAATCAGGCCAGTAATCTGGTGAAATTCGATTTGTCAGGCGGTAAACTGACGATTTCCGCCCAGGATGTCGATTATTCCATGTCCGGTCATGAAACTTTGAGTTGCCAGTATGACGGAGAAGAGATTGCTATTGGTTTTAAATCTCCTTTTGTACAGGAAATTCTGGCCAATATAGAATCGGAAAATGTTGTTTTGGAATTGTCTGATCCTACCCGGCCCGGCTTGTTCCTGCCCTTCGAAAATGAAGATAGCGGGGAAGATTTGCTGATGCTGTTGATGCCGATGATGGTTTGATAAAAAGGAATTTATTTTTGAATAAACAGAAAGAGTCGTTTGGGAGACCGGACGACTCTTATAAATATTCCTGATTTGAATGCATAATCGGAAAGCAGAGGCCGCTCCGGTTGGGAATCCGGATTTGCAGATGGCAACCGGAAGAGGGAATATGTTTGTAATCTTCTGAATAATTGATATTATGGAATTGAATTTAGCCAATCCTCTTGTATTTTTTGATTTAGAGACAACGGGTATTAATATAGCCAAAGACCGGATTGTTGAGATTTCCGTACTTAAAGTTTATCCGAACGGAAAAGAAGAGCAAAAGACCATGCGGGTGAATCCGGAAATACCTATCCCGGCAGAGGCAACTGCGGTACATGGCATTACGAACGAAGATGTGAAAGATTGCCCTACTTTTAAGCAAATAGCTAAGGAATTGGCTCGCTATATCGAAGGATGTGATCTGGGGGGATACAACTCCAATCGTTTCGATATTCCTTTGTTGGCAGAGGAATTTTTGCGTGTGGGATTGGATTTTGATATGCGGAAACGGAAATTTGTAGACGTTCAGACGATTTTTCATAAAATGGAGCAACGGACATTGTCGGCTGCTTACCGGTTTTATTGTGACAAGTGTCTGGAGGATGCACATACGGCTGCTGCCGATACCTTTGCTACTTATGAGGTGTTGAAAGCCCAATTGGATCGTTATAACGAGAAATTGGAAAATAATGTTGAATTTTTAAGTAAATTTTCGACACAGAACAACAATGCCGATTTTGCCGGATTTATCGTATACAATGATAAGGGGGTGGAAGTTTTCAATTTCGGTAAAAATAAAGGTATCCCGGTGGAACAGGTGTTGAAGGAACAACCGGGCTATTATGCGTGGATGCTGAACAGTGATTTTCCTTTGTATACCAAGAAAATTTTGACGGAAATCAAGTTGCGTAGTGCAGGAATGCTGAACCACTGATAAAAAATTATGCGTGAGCTTATACGGAAGGAGTTAAAGGGTTTTTTTGCCTCGTTGTCGGGGTATGTCGTATTGTGTTTTTTCCTGGTAGCGAACGGTTTGTTTCTTTGGGTAATTCCCGGAATGTACAACATTCCCGGAAGCGGCCTGGCCGATCTTCAACCTTTCTTTTCACTGGCTCCCGTATTGTATTTGTTTCTGGTACCCGTACTCTGTATGCGTTTGTTTGCAGAGGAAAAAAGAACGGGTACGCTGGAATTATTGCTTACCCGTCCGGTTTCCGTTCTCCGGATTGTAACCGCTAAATATTTATCCGGCTTTTTACTGGTCTTGTTTTCAATATTGCCGACCCTGATATATCCGCTCAGTTTGTGGTTCTTGGCACAGCCGGAAGGACATATCGACGTCGGTGGAATTATAGGGTCCTATATCGGCCTTGTGTTTTTGTCCGGTATGTATGTTGCTGCGAGCGTATGGGCTTCTTCGGTAACGGAAAACCAAATCGTGGCTTTTTTATACGGATTGGTATTGTCCTTCCTATTGTTGTCCGGATTCGATTTTCTGAGTGATTTACCCGCATTGTCCGAATTTCAGAACTTTATATTGAAACTGGGTGTAAATTACCATTATGAACCGATGTCCCGGGGGGTAATTGCGTTGGAAGACGTTACCTATTTTCTGACTGTCATTGCTTTTTTTATATGGCTTACGGTACGGAAATATCACGGTGCCCGAAAATGGAAAGCGGTTTATGTACTACCGGCATTGCTGTTGCTGAATGTAGCCGCTGTTCATCTGTATATACGGGCCGATATTACAGACGATAAACGTTATACCTTGTCTGAAAATACCCGTCAACTGCTCAAAAATTTAGACCGGGGGATCGGTGTGGATATTTTTCTGGCAGGAAATCTGCCTCCCGGCATGCAGAAGTTACAATATGCTACGACCCGTATGCTGGAAGAATTCCGGCGTATTACGGGGAATAAACTGCGCTATTCGGTGACGAATCCGGCAGAGATACAGGATAAGGAAGAACAGAAACAACTGGTTCGTTATCTTGCCGAACGGGGGATTATGCCGGTAAACCTCAGCCGGACGACGGAGGACGAGACCCTTTCCCAGCAATTTATCTTTCCCGGTTTGCTGGTGTATGACGATTCGACGGAAGTCAGTCTCAGTTTGTTGCAAAACGTTCCGGGATATGCGGCAGAAGAGAATATCAACCATTCTATCGAAGCTTTGGAATATGAATTGACCAAGGCCTTGCGTCTGGTGACACGTAAAGAGAAAAAAGCCGTGGCCTTCCTGACCGGTCACGGGGAATTACCTTATAAGGAGGTTGAGGATATAGCACGGACATTGGCTTATTACTACCGGGTCGACTTTGTGAGTCCCGATACCCTGGCAGCCGATTTATCGTATTACCGGGCATTGATTATTGCCGGACCGACAAAGGAATTTCCGGAGAAAGATAAATACATTCTGGATCAGTATGTGATGAATGGTGGGCGTATATTGTGGTGTATCGATGAGGTGGATGTTAATCACGATGTATTGAAAGAGCAGGAAACGACTTATGCCGTGTACCGGCCTCTCCATATTGAGGATATGCTGTTTAAATACGGGGTGCGGATCAATCCCGACATTTTACTGGATGGGAATTGTGTGTTGGTGCCTGTAGTGACGGGTATGCATGGGAATACGCCGGAATATAGTCCGGCTCCCTGGTATTTTTCTCCTTTGCTGATACCCCAAAGAAATGCGGTGACTGCCGGTATACAGCCGGTACGTGTCGATTATGCCAATACGATAGACACGGTAGGCGGAAAAGAAGGGTTGAAAAAAAGTGTGTTGCTTGCCTCTTCCCGCTATGCTGCTGCAATGAAAACACCCTGTCCGGTGTCCTTGTCCATCACGGAAGAAAAGATGACGGAGGATCGGTTCAATAAGCGCTATCTGCCCGTCGCCGTGATGCTGGAAGGCGGTTTCGAATCCGTATACCGTTATGGACGGCGGTTCGGAGATGCCGTAAAAGCTGAATTTAAGCCGGAAAGCGGTTATAACCGGATGATTGTAATTGCCGATGCTGATGTTTTGCGAAATAAGGTATACGGGACGGGGGAGAATGCCCGTACAATTCCGTTGGGCTATGACGAATACAGTGGCCGCGTATATGGTAACCGTGATTTTATATTGAATTGCATCAATACCCTTTGTGACGATGAAGGGTGGATGGCTCTGCGGGGACGTAACCTTTCTCTCTATCTTTTGGATAAAACCCGTTTAAAGGGGGAACGTACCTATTGGGAGATGTTGAATTTATTGCTGCCTCTCGGTTTGGTACTAATGGGTGGGGGTATTTTCTGGTTCGTCAGGAAACGAAAATACGGGCGTATCTGAAAACTTTTCTTTTCTATTTTTCAAACTATTTTATGGTAGCGGGCGTATAAGGTGGTAACATTATACGATCTGAATCCGGTTTTACCGGGAACGGTTTTATACGATGAAAATCACACTACCCGCTATGAAACTCTTGTATTTTATTGCCTTGTTGTATCTACTGCCGGCTTGTAGCCGTAATGAAGGCAAATCCTATCAGGATATCGTACGTCCTGTCCGGGTCCGGACCGTCGCTTTGCCTGGTGCTTTAGATAAAGTATATACCGGAATTGTGGCGGCTGAAGAATTCAGTGATCTGGCTTTTAAAGTCGGCGGTCCTTTGGTGGAGATGAATATCGATGCCGGAGAGACGGTGAAAAAAGGAACTCTGTTAGCGGCGATTGATCCTACCGATTATCAGTTGCAGAATGACGGTAATAAAGCCGCTTATATTACGGCCCGTTCCCGTTTGGAAAGAGACAGGAGATTATTGGAAATGCAGGCGATTTCGCAGCAGGAATTCGAGATGTCGGAGGCCGGCTATATACAATCCCGTTCGGCATACCGGGCTTCGGAAAAAGCGTTGTCAGATACTCGTTTGTATGCCCCTTTCGATGGCTTTATCGAACAAAAATATGTTGAAAATTACCAGAAAGTACAACCGGGGGAACGAATTGTGAGATTGGTCAATCCGGATAAGCTGACGGTGTGGTTTGTTTTGCCCGAGACGAGTGTCGGGCTTACCCGTGAGCAGATGCAGGTGACTGTTGAATTTGATATTTACCGGGGACTGCGCTTTCAGGCCCGGGTGCAGGAATTTGTGGATGCCTCGCCGGGAGGAGCAGGGATTCCGGTCAGACTGATTCTCGATGATCCCCTTTTTGATAAGACGAAATATCCCGTTTATCCCGGTTTTTCTGTCCGGGTAAATCTGAGGACGGATAATCGGATAGCGGATCATTATGTCGTTCCATTGAGTGCCGTGTTTATGGATCCACTGACCGAACAGACAGCAGTTTGGCGTTATCACCCGGAAAATTCCACTGTAACCGCATTGCCGGTTACAATCGGTTCCTTGTTTGGTAGTGATAATGTGTTAATTACAAAAGGTTTACAGGATGGAGATGTTATCGTGGTGGACGGGATGAATTTTATTACAGAAGGGCAGAAAGTGGATGTACTGACAACAGAATTAACGGTTTTTTGATTATAAATTGAAGTGTATGAATATTCCGAAATATTCATTGGACAATCCGAAGGTCATTTATTTTTTCCTGGCGATATTGATGATCGGAGGAATATTGGCATTCGAATCCCTGGGTAAAAAAGAGGATTCCCCTTTTGTAATAAAATCGGCGGTATTGATTACCCGGTACCCGGGAGCAACACCGCAGGAAGTCGAGCAACTGATTACCGAGCCTATCGAGCGGGAGATACAGTCGATGCGGCGGGTATATAAGATCAAGTCGGAATCGTTTTACGGGATGTCGAAGATCAATATCGAACTCGACCCGGCGACGCCTCCCGGTGAGATGCCCCAAATGTGGGATGAGCTGAGGCGGAAAGTACTTAATATCCAGCCCCAATTGCCGCAGGGGGCTTCCGGAGTTACCGTATCGGACGACTTCGGTGACGTTTTTGGAATTTATTTCGGTTTGACTGCTTCGGAAGGTTTTTCATACCACGATTTAAGAGAGTGGGGACAGCGGATAAAAACCGAACTGGTAACAGTGGACGGGGTACAGAAAGTGGCCCTTTACGGTGAGCAAACGGAGGTGGTGAATATGTTTATATCCATGTCTAAACTGGCCAATTCCGGACTCGATCTGAACGGGGTGATGCAGACGATAAAATCCCAAAACTCGTTGATAAATACCGGGGAAAAAAGGGCCGGTTATCTGGAGTTGAAAATATTGGCAGAAGGGACTTATAAAACGCTCGACGATATCCGCAATCAATTGGTGGTAACGGACAACGGACGGCAAATTCGTTTGGGAGATATAACCGTTATCGAAAAAGGTTATATGGATCCGCCGGGAAGTCTGATGCGGGTAAATGGAAAAAGGGCGATCGGAATCGGTGTCGCTACGGCACCGGAGAAAGACGTGGTTAAAACCGGGGAATCGGTGAGGGAGAAGTTGCAGCAATTGCTGCCTTTAATGCCCGTCGGCATTGACCTGGTAACCTTGTATCCGGAAGATCAGATAGCCCGGGAAGCCAATAACGGTTTTTTACTTAATCTGGCGGAATCGCTCGCAATTGTGATTTTTATCATCTTGCTGGTAATGGGAGCCCGGGCTGGGATGCTGATCGGTTCTTCCCTTTTATTTTCGATCGGCGGTACCCTGTTGATCATGCAATTTATGGGAGTCGGGCTAAACCGTACTTCACTGGCAGCATTTATCATTGCCATGGGGATGCTGGTCGATAATGCTATCGTAGTGACGGACAATGCCCAGATCGCGATTCGCCGGGGTATCGGACGCCGGGAAGCTTTGATACGGGGAGCAACGATTCCCCAATGGGGATTGCTGGGGGCTACCCTGATTGCCGTTTTTTCTTTCCTGCCCTTGTATCTGGCACCTTCGGCCGTAGCGGAAATCGTCAAACCTTTGTTTGTGGTGCTGGCTGTATCGTTGGGTTTGAGTTGGATACTGGCGTTGACCCAGACCCCGTTGTTCGGGAGTTTTATTTTAAAAAAACAAGCAGATACCGGGGGAAAAGACCCTTATGATACCCGTTTTTACAACGGTTTTGCCCGGGTGTTACGAAAACTTATCCGTTTTAAAATCGTAACGGTGATCGTCGTCGTTTGTCTTTTTGTCGTGTCCATGATCATCATGGGATTGATGCCGCAGAATTTTTTTCCGAATATGAACAAACCCTATTTCCGGGCCGATTGTTTTTTGCCTGAAGGTTATAGCATCCGGGAGTCGGAAAAAATGCTTACGGATATCGAACAGTATCTGATGCAACAGGAAGAAGTCGTGAATGTGTCGACGACGATCGGCGGTTCTCCGCTGCGTTATTATCTGGCGAGTACCTCTTTCGGACCGAAGCCGAATTTCGGCAACATACTGATAGAATTAAAAGACAAATCTTACACCGTAGTGATGGAAGAACGCCTGAATACTTATGTCCGGCATAATTATCCCAATCTGCTCATTCGTTCTTCTTTGTTCAAACTGTCTCCCGCTGTAGAAGCCGCCATTGAGATCGGTTTTATCGGAGAGAATATAGATACGCTGAAAGCATTGACAGAACAGGCTATGGGCATTATGCGGCAAAATGATAGGGTGACCGATATCCGTAATAGCTGGGGTAATAAAGTTCCGGTTTGGGAACCGGTGTATTCGCAGGAAAGAGGGCAGCGCCTGGGGATAACCCGTCAGGCTGTCGCCTATGCTTTGAAAATTGCGACCAATGGTTTACCGCTGGGAGATTACCGGGAGAAAGATTTGTTTATGCCTATTTTATTGAAAGAAGAGAATTTCGATGCCGGTAATCTGGATAATATGCGTACTTTGCCGGTATTCTCTGCAACCGGAAATGTCGTTCCGCTGGCACAGGTTATTGATCGTTTCGATTTGAATTATAACTACAATGTTATTAAACGCTATAACCGCGACCGGGTTATGATGGCACAGTGTGATCCCAAGCGGGGGGCCAATACCAAACAGGCTTTTCAGCAATTGTGGTCGGAAATGCAAAGCATAGAGATCCCGCAGGGATACACCATGAAATTTTTCGGGGAAGATGAGAGCCAGGTGGAGTCCAATCAAGCCTTGGCAGCCAATATGCCTCTGACTTTTATTCTGATGTTTATCGTTTTATTATTGCTTTTCCGGACTTACCGCAAACCGGTGGTCATCCTGTTGATGGTGCCGCTGATTTTTATCGGCGTGGTTTTCGGTTTGCTGTTGCTGGGGCGGATGTTCGACTTTTTTGCCTTGCTCGGTCTGCTCGGCCTGGTGGGAATGAATATTAAGAATGCAATTGTACTGGTAGATCAGATCGGTATCGAGCAGGCAAACGGCCTGACGCCTCTGGATGCGGTTATACAGGCTACCAAGTCCAGAATTGTCCCGGTGGCCATGGCTTCGGGAACAACCATTCTCGGTATGCTGCCGCTGCTGTTCGATGCGATGTTCGGTGGTATGGCGGCAGGTATTATGGGCGGTTTGCTGGTAGCCAGCTTGCTGACGATTATTGTATTGCCGGTTACCTATAGTTTGATATATAGAATATCGGCAAGTGAAAAAAAATGATGTAGGTACATCTTAACATCTTTGAGGCATATTGTGTAAAGAGTATGTAAAAATATAAACAGGGGCGGCAGACTTAAATAAAAATCAGTATGAAAAATATATTATGGATCGGATTATTATTGTGCCTGAGTGCCGGTAGCCGGGCACAATCTCTGACATTACAGCAATACCGGCAGAGAGTACTTGACTATAATCAGGAGATAAAGCAGTCGCAGGAAGCCGTTAATGCGGCGATATACGCACTGAAAAGCGTAAAGACCGGTTTCTTCCCGAAGGTCGATATCACCGGCAGTTATTCCTACCAGATTGAGAATGTAACCTTTATGCCGGGTACCGACCTGAAACACGATAATTACAGTGCCGAGGCCGGATTGGTACAGAATATCTATGCGGGAAGTGCCGTCCGCAAGCAATACGAGGCCGCCCGTTTGCAGGAGGCAATAGCCCGCCTGGGAGAGGAATATACCGTAGACAATATCTTGTATGCGGCCGATGTCAATTACTGGACGGTAGTGGCGAACCGGAACCTGTACGATATCGCTGACCGGTTTGTAAATATTGTCAGCGAATTGTTCGATGTCGTGGGTAAGCGCTTTACGGAAGGCGCTATCAGTAAAACGGATGTACTGATGGTGCAGTCGCGTTTGAAAGAAGCGGAAGTGCAATTGAATACGAGTGCCACCAATTACCGGACCTCGTTGCAGACCTTGAATATCATGATGGGAATTGCTGCCGATACGGATACAGGGCTGGCTGATTCGATACAGCATATCTCGGCGCTTCCGTTGCGTCAGGAGGTGGATGTAGCCCTGAAAAAGCGTCCCGATTACCTGATGGCGGAACAGGATATCGAACTGGCCCGGGTACAGACCCGTTTGATGAAAGCAAGTTATTTACCGAATCTGGCTGTCGGTATAAAAGAAAAATGGGGAACGACCTTGATCAATATCGACGGAGATAAGCGCTTTTCCACCATTGCTTTTGCCAATTTGAATATTCCGGTGTTTTATTGGGGCAAGAGGCGGCAGGATGTGCGGGTCAGTGAGGTACAGGAACAGATGAAAGAGCTGGAAAGAAGTAAGTTGTCCGATCAGATCAGCCTTGAATTGAACAATGCCTGGGTGAATCTGACCGAATCCCTGAAAAAAGTAGCGATTGTTTCTTCTTCTCTGGATATCGCCCACGACAATCTGGTATTGAATACGTTTAGCTATAACGAAGGAAAACTGCCGGTTATCGATGTGCTTTCGGCACAGGTAACCTGGCTGCAGGCTTATACGAATGTCGTGTCCGCTTATTATCAGTATAAAGTGGCATTGGCTGAATACGAAAGGGCTTTGAGCGGATTCTGATTCAGGAATAATGTCTCGGGTATCTGAAAGCGATAGCCAAAAGTCCGAAAATACCGATAAGCACCGGATAATACAGATAGCGTATGATAGCCAGGGGCGATAGGTCGGCCAGTTCGGCGGCAATCAGCATTTGGGCGCCGTAGGGGATGATGCCCTGGATAAAACAGGAGAATGTATCCAGAATACTGGCCGATTTCCGGCGGTCGATGTGAAAACGTTCGGCAATATTACGGGCTATCGGTCCCGTTGTAATAATGGCGATTGTATTGTTGGCCGTGCATAAGTTGGCCAGACATACCAGTCCTGCAATACTCAATTCGGCGAACCGTTTGGAACTTACATGCCGGGTAAGGCGTTCGATAATGTAGGCAATACCTCCGTTGTACCGGATCATTTCCAGCATTCCGCCTGCCAGCAGAGTGATAACGATCAGTTCTCCCATGCCGGTGATACCGGTTCCCATAGCTCCGAAATAACCGAACAGATCGAAGCCCGAAGTACAAAGTCCGATCAATCCCGTAATACCGATTCCCAGCAACAGTACCAGCATGACGTTAATACCTGCCAGAGCCGTTCCCAGCACGGCAATGTAAGGAATAACCTTTACCCATTCGATCTCTGCGATCTGTGCCGGAGTCTGTACCTGTACCCCTTCAATAATATAGAAAAGCAGAACGAGCACAGCCGCAGGTACGACGATCATGCTGTTGACTTTGAATTTATCCTTCATCCGGCATCCCTGGGTTTTCGTCGCAGCAATGGTGGTGTCCGAAATAAAGGAAAGGTTGTCGCCGAAAAAAGCGCCGCCTACCACAATGGCTACCATAAACGGTAATTCCACTCCTGTCTTTTCTGCAATTCCGACGGCTACCGGTGTTAGGGCTACGATGGTCCCGACCGAGGTGCCTACGGCGAGGGAAATAAAACAGGCGGCGATAAAAATACCGGCCAGTAGCAGATTGTCCGGGAGGATATGCAATGCCAGATTGACGGTGGCTTCAATGGCGCCCATTGCTTTGGCCGACTGTGCGAATGCTCCCGCCAGGATAAAAATCCAGATCATCAGCATGATGTTTTTATCCGACGCTCCACCGGAAAAGCGGGCAATCCGGTCGCTTAATTTTTCCCTTCTCGTCATCAGTATGGCCACCACCGAAGAAATGACAAAGGCCACCGTAATAGGTACCTTGTAAAAATCATTGACAATCAATGAGGTAATCAAGTACACGCCGAGAAATATAAACAAAGGACTCAATGCCCAGAAATTAGCTTTTACAGGATGTTCCATGCTGTTTTTTTGATTGAAGCTGCAAAAATACATATTCTCCCCGTAAAATAAAATCCTGATATGCTGTAGTTTGCAAAAAAACTGAAACAAAAGTTTGTATTCGTCCGAAAATCAACTATATTTGCACCGCCAAACCGTAAAAGTGTTGGTCCAGTAGCTCAGCTGGATAGAGCAACGGCCTTCTAAGCCGTAGGTCGTGGGTTCGAATCCCGCCTGGATCACGTAACAGAAAGCCCAAAATACTGATTTATAGTATTTTGGGCTTTATTTTCAAGGTGTATTTTGTTAATTTGCGCAACCAATGCGCAACGGGATAACAAAATAAGCGGCTGGTTAGAGCCGCTTATACGCACAATAAAGACAGATGATTAGTTTTCAGCCTTCTGCCTGGTTGTAAAGATTTTATTCAGACTACCAGGAGATGTAATCCGCCTCAGTCCACGAAACAGAAATATATGATGCTTCCTGTATACTTATTTTTCTAAATAAGGCAGACCTTTCTTTCCTTTGATATTCTTCATTATCCATGGATGGCATGCTCAAATATTTGTTCAACAGCGATTGAGATTTTCGCACCGGCTTACCGTCTAAATCAATTGCAGACCATTTGCCGTCCTTTTTAACCCAGAAGTATTGCCCTCTTACACTTATGACCGCATCATATATATATGGTGTAATCGGTGAAAGATATTTTTTGCTGTCTTTTCCCCATAATATTCCCCATTTGCCATTTTTTTTACTGAGAATTGTACCACCCCAAAGAACAGCCTCGGCCGGTCCGAATTCTACCCATTTTGTCCCTGTCGGCAAATAAAAAAACATTATTCCTTCATCGGTTTTGGCCTCTTCAAACAAAGGGCCTCCGCCGGATACACTTTTATTATGAGGTGCTTTTTGCTTACTGGAAACCAAAGATGTGAAACCTCTGCCCCCCAAAAGTTCTCCCCGCCAAGTATCAAGAGCATACATTTTACCGTTTTTGACTCCGATAAATAAATCTTTGATATAATACGGGGAATTATAGGCTGAGAAGATACTGTCGTATTGACAAGGGATATATTCCGTCTTGCCACTTTTATGAACTATCCCCCATTGACGCTTCCCATCAATTTTCTTAATGATGAAGGAACAGTTTCCATCGGTTGGACGATATTCAGGAGAATTGCACGAACTCAAGGCTAAAGACATTATTCCCAGAAGTACTGAGACAAAAATCTTTGTTGTTTTCATAATCGAAATTATTAAGGTGACGCAATTGTTTTTACTTTTGATTTTCTCTTTACTACCGTTTTTGTCTATTTTCAACAACTAAATATAAACCTTTAAAAACCCAACAGGTTTCGCTTCGAAGAGGGAAACCTGTTTTGGTTACAAAGATTCGCGCCGCATTACCAAGCCGTATATTTAGAATCGCTAACCTCAATATATGAGGCTTCTTGAATAGATAATTTAGCATCTTTTACATCGCGCTTTGCCTGAATAAGTTGATCAAAATCTAAATTGGGAAGCTTTTGGTACTTATTCAAAAGAGAAAATGATTTGCGTATCGGTTTATTATTTCTGTCAATAGCTGACCATTTGCCATCTTTTTTTACCCAGAAATAAATTTCGGCCACGCTAATAACAGCATCGTATATATATGGTGTAATCGGTGAAAGATACTTTTCACTTTTTTCTCCCCATAATATTCCCCATTTACCGTCCTTTTTACTAAGAATTGTTTCAGATCCCCAAAAAACAGACTCTGCCGGACCAAATTCTACCCATTTTATTTCTCCCAAAGGTAAATGAAAGAACATTATTCCCTCATCGGTTTGAGCTTCATTGAACAAACCTCCCCCGTATACGCTGTTATTATGCAATCTGTCATCATATTTGCTGGAAACCAGAGAGGTGAAACCTCTGCCATTTAATAACTGTTTTCCACGATATGTCCAAGCATACATTTTTCCGTCTTTTACGGCGATAAACAGTTCATCGATATGATAAGGATGACCATAGGCAGAAAAAATGCTGTCATATTGACAAGGAATGTATTCCTGTCCACTTCCAGAACTGACCATTCCCCATTGACGCTTCCCATCAATTTTTTTGATGATGAAGGAACACTTTCCATCTGTTGGACGATATTCGGGCGAATTACACGAACACATGGCTAAAGACATTACTCCCAGAAGTACTGAGACAAAAATCTTTGTTATTTTCATAATCTTTGAAATTATTAAGGTGACGCAATTGTTTTTACTTTTGATTTTCTTTTTACAGCTCTTTTGTCTATTTTTCAACAAATAAAATAAATATATCTGTAAAAAATCAAATAATTGTAACGATTGTTCGTTTTTTTGATTTTTGTTGTTTTAAGAAAGTCGCAAAGTTAGAATCTCCCTTTCGGCAGAGCTTTTGTTTTGTCCTATCTTCGCTAGTGTTTCGATGTGAAAGGATTTTTAGAATTTACCCATGTACCGATGATAACGCAATTTTCATTGGTACATGAATAGAATACGTCTGTAAATGGTGTTATACTGTAAAATGGTATATAGTCGCCTATTTTATTTATAGAGGATGGCGTTGATGCGTTTTTCTTCGTAGAGGATGAGGTGGTGGGTGGTTTGGGCGAGGGCGGATTTCAGGTGGTAAAGGTGGGTGCGTTCGGTGAGACGTTCTTCCATGATCCGTTCGAGTTCGCGGCTGATGTTGTCGGTGGGGGCGATTTCCATGACTTGCGGAATAACGATTTTCGGACCGGAGGATGCACCGGTATTTTCCTGCAGATAATCGTATTGGGAAAGGGTATAGTCCATCAGGCTGTCGTAGGTAAGTTTTTTACGGGAAGATAAGGTTTCTGCCAAAGGGATGTAATACAGAATGTCTTTGATAAAAGAACTGTATTCTGTTTGCATCTGCCGGACAAGATCCATGTATTTTTGTTCTTCCGGGGATAATTGAGAGGTGGTGAAGTAGAAGGAGGCGGTTACCATTTGGTATTCCAGATTTTTGTTGATCTCTGTCAGTATTTCTTTGGCATAGGTATAGTTTTTCATAGTGATGGAAGAGACGACGGTGTTCAGTACGTATAGATCGATGGCTTTCAGGTTTTCTGCCATCTCCTGTTTAAAGCCGGCCAGCCACTCTTGTTGCTGGGTATAGACGATGGTGTCGAGTTGCAGTATTTTCAGGTCGTGGTGGAGAACTCCCGTTTGTTGCAGCGTTTTGTTCAGAATGAGAATTGATATAATACCGCCCATAATACCGCCGATATAGCTGCCTCCGAAGTTGATCCAGGTCGGGACGTCGTCAGCACCTGCCATTAAGGTCAATGGATTCATTTTTACCAGGGCCCAGTTGATGGGAAAAGGAAGAAGCAGTGTCAATACCAATAGGACGAGAAGTTCTTTCCGTCCTATTGTAAAATTATCGGTTTGCATTGTTTTATGAGATAAAGAAAGTTAGTAATTGTTCCAGGGATTCGTCTTTGAAAAAGTTCCAATGGTCTGTCGGTAGGCGGAAAACAGGAGCATCCGGGTAGTATTTGTTCCATAGCTTTTCGCAATTGTCGTATTCTTCTTTAAATATCCGGTAATTTTCTTCTGTCCAGGGCTCGTCGGGAGATATTCCGGCTTGTTGGTGAAACAGTCCGGATAAAATCACGACGACTTCTCCTTGGTATATGAGATTGGGCGTGGTTCGGAGGTATGTGTTTGTGATTTCATTCCGTCGGCGGATCATTTCTTCGGAGTCTCCCGGGAAAATCAGTAACGGATAATTTTGACTCAAAGCAGGATTTTGCCAGGCTTGTCCGTCCAGGGAAAAGACTTTGGGATTTATCCCGGCTGACCGGCGCAGCAGTTCTGCCAGTCCGACGGCCAGTTCACCACCCATACAAAAGCCTGTAAGCGCATAAACTATACGTCCTTGGATCAAGGGTTGTACGGTCCGGACATAATAGTCCAGTAAACCTTGGGTGTCGGTTGCTACTTTCGGGAAATGATCGTATATGGCGTCGATGACTAAAAGATCATATTGAGAATACAGGCGGTCTGCAAACTGAAAATAGAGGTGGTTGAAGTAGGCTGCTCCACATACCAGAATGATAACTGGTTTGTCGGGGCGTTGTTGTTTATACCAATAGATGGGGCATTGCCTTGAAGCTGTCAGTAGCCCGCGTACTGTTCCGGCGGTATAAACGGCCGGTACAGTGACCGGACACCCTTGCTCATTGGCTTCGGCGACGAGCTTCAGAATATCCAGTGAGGTCAGTCCTAAATCATTGATGAGGTTCACTTCAACACTGATTTCCGGAATGCCCAGCATGTTTTTCAGAATATTGCATAATATCTTTTCTCCGGAATGAACCGGCGGTATATACTCCTGGGCTGTAAGGGTAAAAGGTGGAAGGCTACGGGTATCTATTTTATCGTTGATGTTGCGCCGGAAACAGTCTACTGTTTGCCATTGGTTGGGAATCATATATTGAGGGAGTTCAGCCCGTAATCGTTCTTTTACCTCTTCCAGGCGGAAGTTATGTTTGTCTGCCGGTTGCAGGTAGGCACCCAATAGTTGACGGCCGTTCTGTTCGATGACTGTAACGTAAGACTTCTCTATTTCCGGATCTTTGTTCAGATGTTCCATAATTTCATTCAGTTCGATCCGGAATCCTCTGATTTTGACTTGGGAGTCTTTTCGTCCGATAAAGCGTAACGAACCGTCGGGCATCCTTTGTACCAGGTCACCCGTTTTGTACAACCGTTCCCCGTGGTACAGGATAAAGGCTTTTTCATTTATTTCTTCGTTTCCGATGTATCCGGGAGAAACCTGTAATCCACCCAGATAAAGTTCTCCCGTGATGTGACAGGAGACTTGTTTTCGCTCTTCATCCAATACGTAACAAGTAATTCCTTTCAATGGATAACCGATGTTGTCGTAGGGGGTATGGGCATTTACAATTCGTGTCGTGCTTATGACGGTATTTTCAGTCGGACCGTACATGTGTATCAGAGTATAAGATTGCTGTTTCAACCGGTCGAGTAGCTTTTCGCTGATGGCTTCTGCTCCGAAGAGTAATATTTCGAGAGGAGGGAAGTCGAGGTGGGGAAAGTGGGCCAGAAGGGAAGGGGCCAGGAAAGCTACGTTCACTTTTTCCCTTTTAATCAGTTCGGTCAATAGGGATATGTCCTTTCGCTCTTCCTGACTTGCGAGAACCAGCGTGCCTCCGGTGGGCAGGCAAAGCATCAGTTCCAGTATGGAGACATCAAAACCGACGCTGGCAAAAGCCAGGTATCGGTCGGTAGCAGGGTTTAGGCCATGTATTTCCAGGGCCGTCAGATTTTCTGTAAAAGTGCTTAAATTCATATAGCTGATCTGAACGCCTTTGGGATTTCCGGTTGTTCCGGAAGTATAGATGACGTATGCACAGTCGTCGGGCCGGGCCTGTATATATCCGCAGGTACAATTTTGCGGGATTTGCGATAAATCGACGGAAAGCTGCCGGATACCGGGAATTTCCTTCGTTTTATCCGATGAATCTGTCAATAAAAGAGACAGGCCTGCGTTTTCAGCTATATATTGTTTGCGTTTTTCCGGGAGTTCCGGATCTAACGGAATATAAGTCGCGCCCAACCGGAAGATAGCCAGGATGGAAGGAATCAATGTACTGTTTCTGCTCATACAGATTCCGATGCGTATCTTCCGGAATTCCGTATCTTCCGGTATGGCTAAGTTTTCTTTGAGATACTGTGCGATTCCGGCTGAATAACTGTCCAGTTGGCGATAAGAAATGACACCGTCTTTTGCGATGACGGCTGTTTTGTTACCTTGTTTGGTCAATGTTTGAAAAAGTATTCTTTGAATGTTGTTTTTCATCTGTTTGTGATTTAAAAATTATACATTATTTTGCCGGATATCCAGCGGCTTTTTTGTCGGATAGGGAGCATCGCTCCTCCGTATTCGTATTTTTGATTGAGAAAATTGTTGATGTTGATACTTCCTTCCAGATTTTTGTATTTGTAGCGGGCCGTAGCGGAAAAAACGGCGTAGCCGGACAGGTGGAGTGTATGGTTGACTGCTTTTTCGTTGATCCCGTTTTCCAGAACGCTGACCTGGGTATAACAACCGTTGCTGTAATGAAAATTCAGATAGGTAGAAAAGGTTTGCTTTTGTTCTTTTATCCAAAAATATCCGGCTACGGCATTGGCAGAAAAGTCGGGTACATTATTCACATAACCGTCTGTGACGAAAAAATAGGCATACTTCAATACTTTCTGGTAACAGAAATGGGCATTAGCATCTATTCTTCCGGTTTTATAACGGGTGACGATTTCGATACCTCCCATATCCAGTGAGCCGGCGTTTTCGTAAACACGGGTTTCGGGCTGCGTAAACAGAAAATGAGAGGCCCGGTTGTAGAAAAAATTACATTCTATATCGGCGTGAAACGGTTGGTGACGATAAGCAAAGGTCAGTTGATAAGAACTCAGATATTCGGCTTTCAGATTTTCACCTCCCGAGTAGGTATCCATGTCGTTATTTCTGTAATAGTAGGGGGCGTCGACAAATGATCTGGAATAACTGCATTTCAGGTTCAGATTATTTCTTATGTAAATAAGGGATAAGCGTGGAGAAAGCGCTTGCAGGATTTTTCCGTTTTTCCGCTTTTTATAGTCGTACCGGACACCGGCGTTTACAATCCAGTTTTTATTCAGATTGTGTTTGAGCTGGAGAAACATATTTATATTCATTTCATTTCCGATATAAAGTCGTTTGTTTGTCCAGACCCGGACAATTTCGTTGAAATTCATCCCTTCCAGATACTCGGAGTCGTATAGGGCATACCGATTCCATTCTGCACCTCCGAGCAGGTTCCCTTTTCCATATTTGCCCCAGTCGTAGTTGTAATTTACCCGGCTGTTAAAACCGATGTTAAAGTCCTGCCAACGGATATATTGAAATGGTCCGTGTTCCGGAAAAATAGTATCGGTACCGTGTTCCGGGGGAATGGGATAGTCGTGTAGAGTGTCTCCGGCAGTTTCGTATCTGACATTTTTATTCCAGTCTGTATAGAAAGAGGTGCTGAAGGTCAGATTTTGCCATGTCCGTTTGTAAACGGCCTGTTCTCTGGCCGATAACCTTGAATAGCCGGGACCGGAGCCGTCGAATGTGCGGAATTTGTCGTATGAATAGGGAGATGCAAACAGCCACATGCTGTAAGGTTGTCTTTTCTTGGCATAGCTCATGCTGAAACTCAACAAAAAATTTCCCCGTTGTAACTTAAAGCCTCCATCCATAGCCGGAAAGTTGGAGTAGCAGTCCAGCCGGATGCTCCCGTCTTTCGGATAGAGGGCATATTGTTTTTTAGCGGGAATAAAGACGGGTTCTCCTGTTGCCCGGTACAAAGAAAACCAGGTTATAAAATCCATCTGCATATCGTGCCGCCCTAACAGCAGATCGGCAGTCAACCGGCCGTAACTTCCGGCTCCGACGGATATGGAACCGTTGCGGATGTCCATACCGTTTTTGGTGACGATATTGATGACTGCTGTCAGAGCCACACTCCCGTAAAGAGAGGAAGCCGGTCCGCGGAGTACTTCGATTTGCTTGATTTTTGCCATACTGATGCTGTAATCCGGTGAAATGGCATTTGTGATGTAGCTGTTTAACCGTTGTCCGTCCTGCATGATGAGTATATTTTCTTGTCCCGAAGAATAGACTCCCCGCATAGCGATGTTCATCTCTTCGTTGGAAGCCAAACCGGATATTCCGGGTACGTAGGCAATCAGTACGTCTTGCAGGCATTCGGCACCGATTGCTTTTATCATATCTTCTGTGATCAGAATGACGGGAACAGGCGCTTCTTCCGGAGTTTCTACCTGCTGTGATGCTGTAACCAGGGTCATTTTGGTTTCCCTGTGTTTTTTGATCATATCTGCAAAACGCTCCGGATCCTGTAAAGAAATGTAATAATAGGGTTCATCTTTCAATAATAGCGTCACATAGCGGTCGGCTTCCTGAAACCGGTCCAAAGCCAATAAGCACAATGCAGTCAGACGGTAGGCTCCTGTATGCATGGCATCTTTATAAGCCGGTAGGTTTTCTTCCAGCAGGCGAAGGGCTTCCTCTATTTTTCCGGTTTTGTAGCACATTTCAGCTTTCGAAAACGAGTCCCGGGCACTGTCTGTACTTTGTGCCGCTAATTGCAGAGAGAGCAAGACCGACAGAATATAGAGCAATGTCTGTTTCATATAATGGGTATAATGAATTGGAAACAGGTGTATTCATTCGGTATCGAATCGAATTGTATTTTTCCGTGGTGTTTGTTTTCGATAATATCACGTACGATAGCCATACCAAGTCCTGTGCCTTGACCGGCCGGTTTGGTTGTAAAGAACGAATCGAAAATACGTTGTTTTACGTCTTCGTTCATGCCTTCGCCGTTGTCCCGGATGGACAGGATAAATCGGTCGCCTTGCTTTTCCAGGGTGACATTGATTTCGGGCGCATATGCCTCCGGAGAATTTTGCTGTCTTTTCCATACGGCATAACAGGCATTGTTCATTACGTTCAGTATGGCACGGCTGAAATCCTGTGGGATCAACTTAACGGGAGGAATATCTTCGGCGTAGTTTTCACGGATGGCTATGTTGAAATTTTTGTAATTAGCCCGCATCGCGTGATAGGCAAGCCAAACGTATTCTTTCGTCAGTTGTTGTACCCGTGAGAGAATGAATTCACCTTCCTTCCCTCTGGAATAGAGTAAAATACCGCGGATGATGCCGGTTGCACGATTGCCGTGCTCCATGATTTTTTTCATGTTTTCTTGCAGACCGGTCAGGATATCTTTTATATCTTGACGGTCGTCTGCCGGTATGTGCCTGCTGTTTTCGTCGATGATGCCGCTTAAATCGGATAGCTGTTGACCGGATATTTTACTGAAATTTATGACAAAATTCAACGGATTTTGTATTTCATGAGCGATGCCGGCACTTAACATTCCTAATGAGGCCAATTTTTCCTGTTCCTTGATTTGGCCTTCCAGTTCCCGGATCCTTTTTTCTTTTGAATTATTTATTTCCATATTTTTTGTTTTTATCCTGATTTCTTATTGTTCTTTTCGAAGAGGCAGTGTGATTGTGAATTCGGTGTATTCGTTTTTTTCCGAACGTACCGATATTTGTCCGCGGTGGTTTAGTATGATTTCTTTGCTGAGATATAGTCCGGTCCCTGCTGCTTCTCCGGTTGTTTTTGTCGTAAAGAAAGGATCGAAAATTTTGTCCAGAATGCTTGGTTCGATGCCGATACCGGTGTCATATATTCGGGTGACGGCCTGTCCGTTTTCGCTTTTCAATTCCAGGCGGATTTCCGGAGAATACTCTTTTTTATTGTATTTTTTTATGATGGCATACATACCGTTGTTCAATAGGCTCATCAGCGTTTTACTCAGTAGTTCGGCATTTCCGTCGATGAATAGCGGTTCTCCGGGTAAGCGGATATCGATTGAAATAGGTATCCGTTCGGTTTCTTTTTCATAATATTTACCTAGTAATTCTATATTTTTCCGGTATAAGGCAACCAAATCCATTTTTTCCATCTGTTTGTTGCGATCTTTCAGAATCTCTTCCATCGCTTTCAGGATACGGGTGGTGTTGCTTCCGTGCTCTTCTATTTTTCCCAGGTTTTTTTCCATCATGTTCAGGATATCCAGAGAATCTGCGTAAATATCTTCTTTCGGGTATTCTCCCATATCTTCCAGATTTTTATAGAGGTCCTGCAATAAGCCGGCTGTCAGGTGGGAAAAGTTATTGATATAATTCAGCGGATTCAGGATACGGTCTATCAATCCTTTCGTCAGCTTTCCGACCGTTGCCATTTTTTCCTGGCGTACCAGTCCTTCCTGAGCTTTTCCCAGTTCTGTCAGTGTTTCTTCCAGTTTCATGGATTTCTCTTCTATTTCGTCTTTTTGTTTCATCAATAGAAGGGTACGTTGATTGACGATATTTTCCAATTTCTCTTTTTCTTTCAATAATTTATGCATCCTCCATTTGAATACTAGAAATAACAGGCCGGCCAAAGCCAACAGGTAGAAAAGCAGACTGTACCATTTCAGATAAAGCGGGGGAAGTAAAGTAAACCGGAATTCTTTTGTTTCACTTTCGTTGCCGTACATATCCCGGGTTTGTACCCGGAATGTGTAAGTGCCTGGCGATAGGTTCGTGTATTCTTTTGCGGTCAAACTGTTCCATAAACTCCATTCGGTGTCATATCCGTTCAATTGGTATCTGTATTGGTTGGGTTCGCCCAGACCGGCGGCATGGGTTGCAAATGAGAAGCGGATGTTGTGGAAACGGTTTTCAAAGCGGGGAATTTCTTCGGACATACGGTTGGTTTTTTGAACATATTCCTGAAAGAATCCTCCTCTGTATACCGAGTCTTGATTCAGACGAATTTCGCGGATAAATACAGACGGTTTTTCCAAAGCGTGGGATTTGATTTCGTGTAAATCGATACGGATCAATCCGAAATCACCCCCCAGCCATGCCGCCCGTTCGTCTTCGGTATAAATAACCCGGATAACATGATTTTGAAGGGCTTTTAAATAGCGGTTTAACCGGTTGTTTCCTATTGAAGCTGAATCTACCTGTAGTTTTTTACCTCTTATATCTGTTCGCCAGTGGCGGCCGCTTCGGTCTGTATAGGCCGTCATTATCTCACCGGCTTTACGTGGCAGACGGACGAAGGAAGACGTTTTGTTGCTATGCACATAGATTTCACCGTAGATTGTTTTTGCCAGTATTGAACCGTCGTTTTGTACTTTCAGACGAATGGCTTTTTCCACTTGGGAAATTTTTTTTGCGGGGTGGTTTATTGAATTTTGCCAGTAGATTCCATCGATACTGCCTATCAGGAATTGCGAGTTTCCGGTAAATGCAAGTGAGAAAGCACTGGCTTGGGATGTTTTGTGGATTTTATTCGGATCACGGATGAGAAATACGCCGTCACTGGTAGCTGCATACAATTTTTCTTGTGGTGATATGCAAAGCTCCCAGCAGGCTTGAGTAATCCCTTTTACAGGACTGAATGTATTGTTTTCCAGGAAATAAAGTCCTTGTAGGGTTCCGGCGTATAGTGTGCCTTTATACCTGACGAGGGATATGACTTCTCCCTTTAGTCCTTCATGGGGGGTGTAATGACTGAAAACAGAGGGGAGAGACACTCGGAATACTCCGTTATCGGTGATTCCCCAAAGGTTACCCTGCATATCGGTGGCTATGCGGGAAACGGTATTGCTGCATAAACCGTTTTTTTCGTTTAACGAAAAAAGGGGTTGCCCCGTCAGGTCAGTGACAACCAGACCATGATTTACAGTGGCTTGTACCTGCCATTTGTTGGGCAGGGAAAGAATTTGGTTTATTTCAGGATTTTTCGGGACGTTTTTATTCGATTTTTCGGAGGGGTGACAGATTAAAGGAAGCAGAGAGTCTGCTTGAACGGTATAGATTTGTCCCGATGTCATTTTCAAATAGATATGTCCTTCGGTTTCTGTGATATTTTCCAATTCCCCGATAAACGGTTCGTCAAGATCGGAGGCGATGACTTTGAATACGGGACATCCGCGTTTATCGTAGTTGATTCGTCCGAATACGTTGTATCCCCCCGCCCATATCGTGCCCTGACTGCTGCGGTACAGATGGGTGACCCGTGAAAATCCGGGCATATAAAGAATGTTCCAGCGGCAGTAATCGTAATGAAGTATCCCTTCGAAGTTTGCGATATACACATTTCCGCAACTGTCGCAAAGGACATCGAAGTTTTGATTGTTGGCCCGGTAGACCGAGGACGGATAGTTCGTGAAGAACGGAACGCCTTCATAGGCACGGGCATGGATGGTATGGAACAATATCAGCAGTAAGATTGTCTTTTTCATGGGAAGGATGTCTTTAGGCTGTAAGATTCAAATGGTATCTGATTACCGATGTAATAGTTCCACTCTTCGCGGGTAAAATCCCTTTGTAGTTCTTGTCTGATAGCAGCAGCCATGTGATCGGGGGAAATGGGGATTTTTTGCAGTATGCCTTTTTCGTCTCCCATGAAAATGTATTTCCCGTCCGGGCATAAATAAAGGGAACAGATCCAGTTCGGATTGGTTTGGATGACGGCAGATTCGATTTTTTCATTCTGAAGATTCCACAAGCGTAGTGTGTTGTCATAACTGCCTGAGAAGAGTTTGTCTTCTTGCCGGCAAATAGCGGTGACGGTGGTTTGGTGGCCGATAAGTTTCCGGATGATAGCTCCTTCTTTGTCACAGAGGAGAATAATACCGTTCCGGCAACCGGCAACGAATGCTCCGCCGGGTAGGGGACAGAAGGCGGTAACGGTATATCCTTCCAAGCGGAATGAAGTATATTTTATAAAGTTTCCGTCCGGTGAGCATATCGCAATCTTTCCGTCGTTTAAGAAAACATAAAGGCGGTTTCCGGATTTTCCGGCATAAGAAATGGAACAATCCGGAGTATAACATGTTTGTATATTCTGGGTTGTGCAATTGAAAGAATACAGCTTGTCGGCTGCAACGATTATGAATTGTCCGGAATCCGGGTAAATTAATTTCTTGTATTGCCCCACAGGTAAAGGATATACCTTGGGAGGGGTTGTAACCGAGACGATATACCCGTTAAATGACAGGGCATAGACCGATAAAGAGGAGTGTATTTGTGCTGAACGGAAATCGTAATTTGGGTCGGCAATCAGGAATTTTACGGAGGATATCCGGTTGCTGTTATAGTCCCAATGTGCGATTTCTCCATATTTGCTGAGGGTGAGGATACCCTTCAAAGAGTCGTTCCCCGATTCTGTATCTCTTGGTGGCTGACCTATCGGGAGTATTTCTGTAATGGCTTCCTTATGTTCGGCCCACAAAAGGTTTTGTTTACAGGATCGGGATAAAGCGTTGAAAATAGCCGGTTGGTAAATATCTCCGTCATATTTTCGTGTAAATTTCCAGGCGGCATAGGCCAGTAATGCAGCCAGTTCCTTATTGCCGGATAGGTATTGCGTACCGGACAGCGATCCCAAAGAACGTCCCAAAGCCAGAAAAGCCAGGGTGTCGGCAATTTTTTTGGAGTGTTCAGCCTGTTGTTGTTTCTCTATTGCTAATTTTTTCTGTTTGTCTGCTAACCGGTAAGCTTTTTCTGTTTCTATTTGGGCCGTCAGCGCTTTTTCGCGTTCCGTTTCCGCTTGAAGCTGCATTCGGTTGGCTTTATGGGTTTGTATGACGGCTTCTTGCCTTCTCTTTTCAGAAATCTCCTTTTGTTGATAGGCTATTTCTTCCATTTGTTTACTGACACGCTGTATCAGTTGGGATTGTTTTTCTTTGTTCCGCAGTTCCTCCAATTCATGGATGAACCGTTTTATATCCCGTTCCGATTGCCGGTATGTCTGGAATAAGACGAAACAGGCTACCAGGAGTATACAAAACGAAACCGAAATCCAACGGAATTTATTTACACTTGATTTTGTCATAATTGAATGTCGGTTATGCATATTTTTTGGTAATTCTCAACCGGTTTTCTCTGTCCTGATAGATGTAAGTTACATCATCCATCATTTCCCGCACCAGAAAAATGCCTAAGCCTCCGATTTCCCGTTGTTCCGGAGGTAGGGAAATATCCGGTTCGGCTTTGTCCAGCGGATTGAAAGGGATGCCGCCGTCCCTGAATTCTATGGAGATGGCTCCGTTGTCATCACAGAGATACAGGGATAGATAAGCTTCCGAATCCTGAGAATAGGCATACTTGATGATATTGGCGATAATTTCTTCACTGACTAACCGGATTGTATAGGCCAGTGAAGGATGGGCCGCAACTTCACGGGTATGCATCAATGAGGTCAGAATTTCTTCGAGCCTTCCATGAATCGGGTGAAACTGAAGTTCGGTCATCGTTCAGTTGATTTTAAAATTTCGATAATTCGTCAATACTTCCATAGAAATGGAAAAATTTGTCAAAACCGGTCATTCGCATGACATCTTTTATTTCTTGGGACACTCCTGCGAGACAGATTTCCTGACCTTTGGCTTTTGCCATTTTATAAGCATAAAGCATAACACGTAGTCCGGCACTGGATACGTAGGTGCAATGGGATAAGTCCAAGGCGATGGAATGTCCTTTTTCTATCAATGCGACAATAGCTGTTTGTTCGTCATTACTGGTCATCGAGTCTAAGACCGGCCCGACTTGATGAATTTTTTGATTTTTCATGTTGTTCATATTAAATTGATATTATTATTCCGTCCGTTGGAGAGAAAGCAAGGTAATATCGTCCGATTGGGGGTAGTTGCCTGAAAAATTTTTTACTTGCCGGAGGATTTCTGTGACGACATCCTTCGTTTGGGGATTTTCCGGCAGGGTCTTCAGTGCATTTTGCAGCCTGTTTTCGGAAAACTGCTCCCGTTCTTCGTTGAAGGCCTCCGTTACCCCGTCTGTATACATGAGCAGCGTATCGCCTGTTTCCAGTTTCAGCATACCGTTTTCGAACGAGATATCGTCGAAGACTCCGACGATGAAGTTGGGTGTGAGCGGTAACGTTTCGATATGGTGGTTTTGCCGCAGAATGTAGGGTGGGTTATGTCCGGCATTGGTGTAGTCCATGATTCCGGTTTTGTAATTGTATATTCCATAGAAAACGGTTACAAACATGGAGTCCAGACTTTCCTTGCAAAGCAGTTTGTTAGCGTATGTCAGACATTCGGATGAAGGGACTCCCCGTAAGGCGGTAGCCCGGAGCAGTGTCCGGCTAACGGCCATAAACAGTGCGGCAGGTACGCCTTTTCCCGATACATCTGCAATCACCAGACCGATATTTTCGTCGTCTATCCGGAAAAAATCGTAGAAATCGCCGCCGACATCCCTGGCAGGCGTCATGGATGCGTAAATATCTACATATTCTGCCAGTTCCGGGAAAGGGGGAAACAAACGGGGAAGGATGGTTTGCTGGATTTCTCCGGCAATGGCAAGATCGTTTCTGATGGATTCCAGTTGGCTGTGTTCTTGCTGGGATTCCCGGATATAGCGTACTTGTTCGATGGCTTTCTCTATGGTGTGGGATAAATCTTCCAGATCTATCGGTTTCGTTGCAAAATCGAAAGCCCCTTTGTTCATAGCGGAGCGAATGTTTTCCATATCACCGTAAGCGGAAACCATGATACATTTCATAGCCGGGTTTTTCAGTTCATTGATCTTTGCCAATAATGTGAGTCCATCCATTTCCGGCATATTGATATCACTTAGGATAATATCGAAATCCGGGGTTTCCAAAAGCTTTTGTAAAGCTTCCAGCCCGTTGTGAGCGAACGTAAATTCATATTCACCTTTCCGGATTTGCCGTCTGAAATATTGGGAAAGCAATATTTCCAGGTCTGATTCATCATCCACGCTTAATATTTTTGTTGCCATATTTGTATTTGTTGGTGTAATCTTTTGATTATGTAAAATTTGACACGAACAAAAATAGAGTGTTTCGGACTCTTCTGTAATTTAATGTTTTGAATGGACGGAATATTCTTCTGTATGGGGTGTATTGATTTTTAAAATAGTGTTCCGAAGTTTTGTTCGCTTGTAAAACACGATAAAAGATCGGATTGAGAATATTCGGATTTAAATTTATTTTTGCGATTTACTCCTCTTTGCCGGCGATTTGATATTGTTGTTAAGGTACTGATATGTTGTAAAAAAAGACCGGAATGGAAGAATAATGTAAAATAGTTTCTTTTTGATTCATTCTTTTCTTATATTTGTAAATACCACGGCATATTGTAGTGATTTTCTGCTTTTTCCCTTCCATGGGAGTCGTGTCCGGGGATTTCCCCGGGTCTACGGTATCAGTATCTTCGTATAAATGATATCTCTCTCGGTAGCTTGTATTATGTTGCTTGTATGTATTGAATCCGGTTATTGAAAATCTGCTCGTTTCAGAAGGAGAGTTTCTTCATTGTAGCCAAAAATCAGAAGGAGGAATATGAAGAAAAAAAGTCTGCTTTATTTTACAGTATCGCGTTTGGTGGAAGTTTATAAGGATAAATTTCCCGAAATTGTTCAGATGGCACTCAGAAGTGATACTCTGGAACAGTTCAAGCGATTGCTTCGCATGTATATTCTTCAGTTATCCCGAAGCCGTAGGAGAGCGTTAACAAAGAATCAGACGATGAAAGTATTGCCTTTGCATTCCGCTGCCCGGCGTATAAACCGGATGTTGGAGCTGGAGGGGATATCTGTCCGGGATTTTGCTTCAAATGATGAGATTAAATTTGAATCGGTCGGGTTGCTTTGGCAAACGTTGCGTAAGGAAGATACGGAAATCAAACTTGATTTTATGCTTGATTGGTATTATTTATTTGAGCAATTGCATGCAACGAATTATATGGTCCGTTCTGCTGTACAAGCAGAAAACGAACGTGATCACTGGCCGAACGGAATTGATAAGAATATATTTTACGAACGGAACGGTAACCGGAATTTTATTCAACAATTACTGATAAAGAAAATAGAGGGCCGGAAGAAAATGAATTCCCGCTATCGTTTTGAGGATGGAATGAGCTTGACCGATAAACAGAGGCAGGTGCGGGCTTGGTGGTTTGATTATCAATTTCAGTTGACAATGGCTATTCGCAGTGCCGATGAACTGAATTACTTTATGGGCATGACCCTTTCTCATCAGACAATGCGTATTCTTCATACGGCGGAGCGGAAAGGAATTCCTTTTTTTGTAACTCCTTATTATTTGTCTTTGTTAAGTATCAGACCTTTCGGATATGATGATGCCGCTATCCGAAGCTATATCCTTTATTCGGCAGAATTAGTGAAAGAATTCGGACAAATACGGGCCTGGGAAAAAGAGGACGATGTGCGGCCGGGAGAACCGAATGCGGCCGGTTGGTTGCTTCCCAATAATCATAGCATTCACCGTCGTTATCCGGAGGTGGCTATTTTCATTCCGGATTCCAAAGGGCGTGCCTGTGGAGGTTTATGTGCCGTATGTCAGCGGATGTATGGCTTTCAGCAAGGAAGGCTTAATTTCGATTTGGAGAAACTGGCGCCCCGTGAAGATTGGAATGATCGTTTGAGTCTGTTGATGGCTTATTTTGAGAATGATTCGCAGTTGCGGGATATTTTGGTTACCGGAGGAGATGCTTTGATGAGTACCAATGTAACTTTAAAAAAGATTCTGGATGCTATATTGGGGATGGCGCAGAGGAAAAAAGAGGCCAACGTACATCGTCCCGAGGGGCAGAAATATGCGGTAATTCAACGGGTACGTTTAGGGTCCCGAATGCCGGCCTATCTTCCTTACCGTATTGACGATGAACTGGTTGCTTTGTTGAGGGATTTCCGGGATAAAGCAAAACAGATCGGTATTAAACAGTTTATCATTCAAACTCATTTTGAATCGCCTCTCGAAATAACACTTGAAGTGCTGACAGCTTTAAGGAAGATACAGGAGGCCGGTTGGATGATTACCAATCAGCAGGTATTTACCGTTGCTACTTCCAGACGGGGGCATAGCGCAGCATTGAGGCGAATGCTTAACCGGGCCGGAATTCTGTCCTATTATACTTTTTCGGTAAAGGGATTTGCTGAAAACCGGGCACTTGCCGTTCCGAATTGCCGGCTTATGCAGGAAATGCAGGAAGAGAAAATTTAACCGATATGCTTCGAAAAATTGCACAGTCTCCGGAAAATATCGTGAATGATCTGGATTGGTTGCTGGACTCCTGCCGGCTTCCTTTTGTAGCTACGGATCGTAATGTAATGAATTTACCGGGAATAGGTAAGAGTATGACATTTACCACCGTTGCTGTTTTGCCGGATGGCCGGAGGGTGTTGTATTTTACCTTTGATAACGGACGTTTTCATAGTCCTGTCGTTGCCGGGTTGGAAGGCGTATATATCACAGAAAGTAAGTCGGTCGCCGATTATTTGCGTCAATTGGAGTGTATGGGGGAACGGGCGGAAAATTACGGTTCCGTATGGTATTATAATCAGGGAAAAACCGAAACGATTGCAGATATATTCCGCTATCCGCGCCAGGAGAGCGGAATAACAAAAGAACTGATGAATTTTAAATTTCCTGGGTGCCTGTAGGCTGCGGAATATTTTCCGGTAATCGGAATTATATTTCCGTAGAGGTGTAGCGGCTGTAACTGTTACGACGGTCATTATTCTTATAGCGGGCTTTGGCGTTCTGTACGGCTTCCATCAGCCAGGCGATTTGTATACCGAGGTCTTTCATGTTGTTTAAGCCTTCGGTATCGTTGTGTATATCTCCGGGCATTTCTCCTATGCCGAAATTCCAGTAGGTCGAGCCCGGGACAATCATACCGCTGCCCAGCATAAAGCGGTTCAGTTCATCGAATACGGTTACGGCACCGCCTCTGCGGACACTGATTACCGCTGCCCCGACTTTGTGTGTCAGGGTACGGCCTTGTCCGATGGTTGTCAGGCCTAAACGGTCCATAAAAGCTTTCATTTCTGCACTTACGCTTCCATAGTAAGTCGGAGAGGCCAGGATGATCCCGTCGGCTTCCTGTGCTTTTCGGATGTATGTATTCATGTTGTCGGTCTTAACGGCACATTGGCCGTCTTTTGTTTTAAAACAGGCATAACAGGAAGTGCATCCCCGCAATGGCTGTCCGCCTAATTGTATGAGTTCCGTTTCTATACCGGCTTTTCGGATGGGTTTGAATACTTCTTCGATCAATTGCTCGGTGTTTCCTCCTTTACGCGGACTTCCGTTAAAAGCGACGATTTTCATGTTTTCTTATTTTGATTTACACCGGCAAAGTTAGAATTTTTATTCAAAAGGATACAAGGGAGGAACCGGCTTCCGTCTGCAATATTAGAAACGGAGGACGATGGGTTTTTAAGATGGACTTTTTCCTTAATTGTAGCATTTAAAACGGAAGATTGTCTGGCGGTCTGAGATCGCATTAAAATTTACGATTAAAGTCTGCGCTTTAGCGGCATTTGCTGTGACAGGCGAAAACAACTGACGATAGCTGCAACGGCGGCGAATCCGGCTCCCAACAACAGGCAGGATGAAATACTCTGTCCCTGGGGAATCAGATTGAATAACAAAGCGACAAGAGTTGCCCCGGATGTTTGGCCCAGCAACCGGGCTGTGCCGATCATTCCGCTTGCTCCTCCGCTGCGCTTGATAGGGGCAGACGACATAATGGTGCTGTTATTGGGCGTTTGGAACAGTCCGAAACCGATTCCGCAAACAGCCATTCGCCAAATGATCGCTCCATCGGTAGGAGATGTCAATGTGGAAAGCAGGTATAGGCCGCTCCCGAATATCAGCATCCCGAGGCAACCCAATAGCCCGGCATGTATTTTTTCGACCAGATAGCCTGCCAGCGGAGCCGTAATCAGGGTGGCGACGGGCCAGGGAGTGAGTAATAGCCCGGTGGCGACTTCTGTCCGTCCCAGTATGTTCTGGAGGAAGAAGGGCAGGGATACCAGTGCCAGCATTTGTGCCGTGAAAGAACAAATGGAGGTGACCACAGAGAGAGAAAATATCGGAATTTTCAGTAAATCGACGGGGAGAAGCGGAGCTTCCTGCCGGAATTGCCGCCGGATGTAATAGGTACCGACCACTGCGAGCAAGGCCAGTTGCAGCAAAAGCATATCGGTACTTTCATGGTGGGCGAATCCTTCCATGGAATAGATCAGTAATCCGAAAGTGAAGGCATTGGCAATAGCACTGATCTTGTCGAATTTCCGGTTTTGACGCTGTTCGTTTTTGGGAAGAAATTTCAGACCCATCCACAGTGCTGCCAGTCCTAACGGTATGTTGATGGCAAACAGCCAGTGCCAGCTCCCCAGCGAAAGTATGGCACTGGCTACTGAAGGACCGGCTACGGCGGACACGGCTACGACCATGGCGTTGATTCCCATACCCCGGCCGAGATATTGCCGGGGATAGATCGTACGTAACTGGGCGGTATTCACACTGGTGATAGCCGCAGCTCCGAAGCCTTGCAATACCCGGGCAATGGTCAGCATCCAGAAAGAGGTGGAAAGTGCACATACGAGCGAAGTTACGCAGAACACCGCTACCCCGGAAAGAAATACTTTCCGGTAACCGTAGATATCTCCTAAAGAAGAAAATGACAACAGGGAGATCGTAATGGCTAACTGATAGGCATTCATGACCCAGATGGTAAGGGAAGGCGTTGTGCCGAACTCCCTCGAAAGAGTCGGAAGTACGATATTCACGATATTGGCATCGAGCACCGACATCACCAGTGCCAGCGAAGCGGCTATGACTGCCCATATCCTGCGTGGAAACGGTAATCCGTCGGGTTCGTTCTGAATAGATATAGTACCGCTGCTCATTTGATTATTTTCTGGTGACAAAAATAGTAAAATCACCGATCGGATGTTCCTGTATTAAGGATACTTTCGGTATAAATTTCGTTCGGAAAAGATAAAATAACGTTAACATTTTCTATTTTTAATGCCTGATCTTTTTAATTTCTGTTTTTATTTGAAAAAAATAAACGGATATTTAGCCCGGGCATCGGTAAAATCCTTTATTTTAGCGTATTGTTTTGTGCAGGAGTGAAAATTGTAAATAAGAGGAAACCTATGAAAACACGGATTGTATTTATTACAGTTGCTTTTTGTCTCTTCATGCAGGATGTTGAGGCATGTACGTCTGTTATTATTTCGGGTAGGGTGACTCCCGACGGGCGGCCTCTGATGTGGAAGCACCGGGATACGGAGACGCCGTTCAATCATATGGCTTTTTTCAATGACGGCGGTTATCGGTTTTTGGGTTTGGTAAATAGTGACGGAGTTTCCGGGGATGTCTGGACCGGAAGTAACGAGGCGGGTTTCTGTATTATGAATACGGCTTCTTTCAATTTGAAGAACGATGAGATAAAAGAGATGGATCACGAGGGGGCATTGATGCGTAAAGCGTTGAGCGTGTGCAGGACTGTCCGGGATTTTGAGCATTTCCTGGATACTCTTGAACGACCGATGCGTGTTGAGGCTAATTTCGGTGTGATCGATGCTTATGGCGGAGCCGCTTACTTTGAAACCGGGAACGATTGTTATTTTAAAAAAGATGTGAATGACGAGTCTTTAGCGCCGAACGGTTATCTGATTTATACTAATTTTTCTTTTGAGGGACGAAAAGACGAAGGTCTGGGATACATCCGTTTTGATAATGCGACTTCCGTTTTTCTGAAAATGCAGCAGAAGGGATATACTCCGCAACGTATCCTGCAGGAAGCTTCCCGTTCATTTTATAACAGCCGCCTGGGTATAGATTTGAAAGACGAGGCACAGAGTCCGAACCGGGCGAGCGGTTGGTTTGTGGAGCAGGATATGATTCCGCGTAGCGAGTCGACTGCTGCTATCGTAATACAGGGAGTAAGGCCGGGAAATGATCCGGAACTTACGACCTTGTGGACGGCTCTCGGTTATCCTCCGACAGCGGTGGCGTTGCCGTTATGGGTGAAGATGGGAGAAAATCAGCCTTCCCTTGCTGTTTATAATGATGAGATGAAGACAGCGCCGCTTTGTTTTTATGCTTCCCGTTTGAAGGATAAGGTTTACCCGATTCACCGGGGAAACGGACAAAAATACCTGCATTGGCGTTTACTTTGGAATGAAACGGGGAATGGGTATATGCAACAGTTACAGGGAGCCGAGAATAAGATATTCGATCTTTTCCTGCCTCACGTTCCGGCTTGGGAAGAGAACGGATTGAACGAAGTGGAAATACAGAAATTGTACGGAGAAGCCACCCGGATTATCGAAGATATCTATAAACGATTGTAATTTACCGGTTGTTATTTTTTTCAGGATAATACTTTTGTTTCTTGTCGTTTTTTGAGGGAATCCATTACCTTTGCGCCGAATTTTGCACAATTTGTGCAAACTCTGCTCTATGAAAAAGAAAACGGAGAGCCGGATGAAAAAAACGGTTATCCGTTACTATATATAATAAAACGACATGATGGAATTTCAGAAAAGAGAAAATATAGGTTGGGTAGACCTGTTGCGTATTATTGCTTGTTTTTTAGTCGTATTGTCTCATTGTTGCGATCCTTTTGTCGGTCAGTTTGATAACGATCGTACTTCTTTTCTGACCGGAGCTTTTACAGGTAGCTTTGTGCGGGCTTGCGTGCCTTTGTTTGTTATGATGAGTGGGGTGTTATTGTTTCCTGTGCGTTTGGAAATGGGAGAATTCTACCGGAAACGTATCGGCAGGATTGTCGTACCGCTTATTTTCTGGTCAGTGATGCTCCCGCTTTTGTATTATGTATATTTGAATTTCATGGTATCTTCGGTAAGCCCTTCTATTGCTCCGGAGAATTTTACGATGGGTGCGACATTGACGAAATTATATACTTTTATTTTCAATTTTACTTATGATACGACTCCGCTATGGTATTTGTATATGTTGATCGGTCTGTATTTTATTATTCCGATCCTCAATACCTGGATGGAGCATGCCAAACAAAAGGATATCCGGTTGTTTCTGCGGATTTGGGGAATATCGCTGGTACTTCCGTATGTGAAGATGGCTGCTCCTTTGCTGGGATATACCGGAAATTACGGTAATATGGGATTACTGGGAGAGTGTGACTGGAATATTTACGGAATGTTTTACTATATGTCCGGATTTGTGGGCTATTTGGTATTGGCATACTATTTGGTGAAATATCCGCTTACCTGGAGTTGGAAACGTACGTTAGGCATTACGCTACCGATGTTCCTTATCGGTTATACCGTTACGTCACTGGGCTTTGTATTGACCCAGAAATATTTTCCGGGTAGTTATGCAAATCTTGAGATCATCTGGTATTTTTCCGGGATCAATGTGTTTATGATGACATTTCCCGTATTTGTTATTGTACAAAAGCTGAATGTGCCTTCTGCAGCCTGGCTGTCCCGCCTGGCTTCTCTGACATTCGGAATTTATCTGTGCCATTTTGTATTTGTGCAGGTGGCCTATGATCTCCTGGGGACGGTCAGCGGACTTCCTGTGATTGTCCGTATATTGGGGATGGCTTGTCTGGCTTTTGGTATCAGTTGGTTGCTTGTATGGGGAATGAAGGCGTTTTCGTGGACCCGCCGGCTCGTTATGTAAATGATTTGTAAGTCTCTGTGTTTATACAGGGATAAAGATATGTTGAATATATATTAAATGTGGAAAAGTAAAAAATTATGACAGCAAATTGGTTTGAAGCGAAAGTGAAGTATATGAAGGTCAACGAAGACGGAAGAGAGAAAAAAGTGACCGAAGCTTATCTGTTGGATGCCATGTCGTATACGGAGGCAGAAAGTCGGATTATGCATGAAATGGAATCGGTTATCAAAGGCGATTATTACATAACCGGATTGAAAAAATCCAATATTACGGAATTAGTGGAATCGGAAGATGAGAACGACGACCGTTGGTATAAGGCCAAAGTAGCGATTATCGATGCCGATGAGGTAAGCGGCAAAGAAAAATCGAGTTCGCAGTACTATCTGATTGCGGCAGCCAATATAAACAAAGCATTGGAAAATCTGGAAAAAGCCCTTTCCACATTTGTGGTGCCTTATGAAATCGGAGCGATCGCCGATACACAGTTTATGGATGTTTTTCCTTATTTCTCAGATGACGAGGAGCATATTCCGGAAAACCTGAAACCTCTGGAAGAGGAATAAATGTTCCGGAAAAATTTCAAATAAATGAGGTTAAAAAGGACTTCCTGCGGGGAGTCCTTTTGTTAAATATTTTTTAATTCTTCGTAAACGTTTGAGAAACCTTCTATTGCGTGAAAATCAAACATCTATTTCTTTCCTGAAAAGTTTGGGTTAATCTGTTTTTCTTTGTTAACTTTGACATCCTCAAAGGAGAGGTTGTTATATTTTTAAGATATCTTTCTTTTGGAGAGAATAAAAATAACAGTTTGGAAGTAACTGAATAATAACATACAAAAACTAATAAAAGAAAATATCATGAAAACACGTATGGAGCATGATTTGCTGGGCGAAAAAGAAGTTCCGGCAGAAGCGTATTACGGAATACAGACGTTAAGAGGCATTGAGAATTTTGCAAATATCAGTGGTATTACAATCGGTGATTATCCCAATTATGTGAAAGCTTTGGCTATGGTGAAATGGGCTGCTGCCAAAGCTAATCTGGAATTGGGATTGCTTCCGGAAGATATTGCCAAAGCCATAACCGAGGCTTGCGAGGAGATTATTGACGGTCGTTTTCACGATCAGTTTCCGGTGGATCTGGTACAAGGCGGTGCCGGTACGTCTACCAATATGAATATCAATGAGGTGGTGGCTAACCGGGCCTTGGAAATTCTGGGGCATAAAAAAGGCGAATATCAATATTGCCATCCCAACAACCATGTGAATTTATCACAATCAACGAACGATGCGTTCCCGACTTCTTTCAAGTTGGCCTTTATTTTCATGAATGAGGAATTGGTAGCTGAATTGCGTTTGATGATTCAGGCTTTCCGGAAAAAAGGAGAGGAGTTTAAAGATATTCTGAAAATGGGTCGTACTCAATTGCAGGATGCTGTGCCTATGACTTTGGGACAGGAATTTGAGGCTTTTGCCGCTAATCTGGAAGAAGAAATCGACCGCCTGAATCAGATGGCTAAGTTGTTTTTGGAGGTGAATATGGGAGCTACAGCTATCGGCACGGGAATCAATTCCGAGCCCGAATATTCCCAGAAGTGCATCAAGAATCTGCGGATTATCAGCGGACACGAATTCGTGTTGGCTTCCAATCTGATTGAAGCGACTCCCGATACCGGTTCTACCGTCATGTATTCTTCGGCATTGAAGCGTATGGCTGTCAAATTGTCTAAGATTTGTAACGATTTGCGCTTATTGTCCAGCGGTCCGCGTTGCGGCTTGAATGAAATTAATCTGCCGCCGATGCAGCCGGGATCTTCTATTATGCCGGGAAAAGTGAATCCGGTTATTCCGGAAGTAGTGAATCAGATATGCTATCGTATTATCGGTAATGATCTGACGGTTACTTTTGCAGCAGAAGCCGGGCAGTTGCAATTAAATGTGATGGAACCGATTATTGTACATGCTTTATTCGGTTCGATCAAGATGTTGCAAAAAGGTATGGAACGGTTGAGAGTGTTGTGTGTAGACGGTATTACGGCAAATGCTGACCGTTGCCGTGAAATGGTATTGAACAGCATCGGTATCGTAACGGCTTTGAATCCGACTTTGGGGTATGAAAATTCATCCCGTATTGCCAAACGGGCATTAAAAGAAAACAGAAGTGTTTATGATCTGGTGTTGGAAGAAAAGCTGTTGACGAAAGAGGAATTGGATGAATTGCTGAAACCGGAACTGATGATAAAACCGCATAAATTTTACCGGAAAAAATAAATATTAGAACGGAGCATGTTCGTTTTTTTGTTTTAATGATCTTTTTCGGATACCGGGAGTCATTATACAGAGAGCCGAATAACCGGAATTTCTTTTTTAATAGAATTGCCCTATGAGTTGCATGAATTGTGTAACGATAGGGCAATTTTATTTAGCTGATAAACCGCCAGTTGATTTTGGTTTTGAAAAGGCGTTTGATTTGGGAGGCAAAGACGGCGTTTTCTTCTTTGATTAAATCGGGATCGTTTTCGAGTATGCTTCCTGCAACCCGGCAGGCTTCGTTCAGGATAAGAGCGTCTTTTCCCAGGTTGGCTACTTTCAGGTTGCAGGTAAGTCCGCTTTGTTGTGTACCTTCGATGTCTCCCGGCCCCCGGAGTTTTAAATCCGCTTCGGCAATTTCGAATCCGTCGTTTGTCGAGGTCATGGTTTCTATTCTTTTGCGGGAATCGTTCGATATTTTATAAGAAGTCATCAAAATGCAGTAGGATTGTTCGGCTCCCCGTCCGACACGTCCTCTTAGCTGATGTAATTGGGAAAGTCCGAAGCGTTCGGCGCTTTCAATGACCATAATGGAAGCATTCGGTACGTTGACTCCGACTTCAATGACCGTTGTCGCTACCAGTATCTGAGTTTCGCCGTTTACAAAACGTCGCATTTCTTCGTCTTTGTCGACGGCTTTCATTTTACCGTGTACCATACTGCAGGAGTAGCCTCGGGGTAGAAAATATTCATTTACCTTATCGTATCCTTCTTCCAGATTGTGAAAGTCTATTTTTTCGGATTCGGAAATCAGGGGATATACGATGTAGGCCTGACGGCCTTTTTGTAACTCCTGTTCGATGAATTTAAATACTTCTTTGTATTTGTTTTCATAAGCGTGTAAGGTGGTGATCGGTTTACGTCCCGGAGGTAATTCATCGATTACCGATACATCCAAATCCCCGTATAGGGTCATGGCCAGTGTACGGGGAATGGGGGTAGCAGTCATGACCAGCACATGCGGCGGAATGTTGTTTTTATGCCACAGTTTGGCTCTTTGGGCGACACCGAAGCGGTGTTGTTCGTCGATGATAACGAGTCCTACGTTATTGAAAGCGACGACATCTTCCAGTAAGGCATGAGTTCCGATAATGATTTGCAGGTTTCCTGCTGCCAGTCGCTGTAGTATTTCGGTCCGTTCTTTTTTCTTTGTTGAACCTGTCAGTAAGGCTACTGTGATACCCAGGTCCTTTAACATCTGGCTGACGGTGTCGAAATGTTGGTTGGCCAGAATTTCTGTGGGGGCCATCAGGCAAGTTTGGTAATGGTTGTCCAGTGCGATAAGCATGCACATGACGGCGACCAATGTTTTACCGCTACCGACATCCCCTTGCAACAGGCGGTTCATTTGTTTACCGCTGCCGCAGTCCTGCCGTATCTCCCGGATCACCCGTTTTTGTGCATCGGTGAGGGGGAAAGGAAGATAACGGTTATAGAAGTTGTTGAAATACGCCCCGACGGAGGTAAAAGGACAACCTTTGAAAACGGTTTTCCTTTTGTATTTCATTTTCAGAATATTGAGTTGTATGTAGAACAACTCTTCGAATTTCAGTCTGAAGATGGCTTTCTGCAACATTTCCGGGGAGGTCGGAAAATGAATGTTGAAAAGGGCTTCGTGCAGATAAATCAGTTTGTATTTTGTGAGAAACCAGGCCGGAAGGGTTTCCGGAATTTTACCGTTGATACTTTTGAAAATTGATTCCTGAATTTTACCGATTGCTTTTGAATTCAGAAAAGCCTTTTTCATTTTCTCCGTAGTGGGATAGACGGCTTGAAATCCGACCAGCAACGGGGATGTTTTTTCAAAAGGATTGATTTCCGGATGTACAATGTTCAGCTTCCGGTTGAAGGAAGAAGGCTGTCCGAAAATCAGGTATTCTTTTTGGGCGTCTATCTGGCTGGCCAGGTATTTGAAGCCGTTGAACCATACCAGTTCCAACTCGCCGGTATCGTCATAGGCTGTTGCAACCATCCGGGCGGCTTTACCGGCCCCCACCGGTTTCAGATCACGGATGTATGCCTTGATCTGTATATAAGGAAGCTGAGGATTCAATTCGGAGATCGTATAGATCCGGGAACGGTCGATATACCGGTAAGGGATATGATATAACATATCTTCGTAGCTCTCAATCCCTAGTTCTTCGCGTAATATCGCAGCTTTTTTATCTCCGACACCCGAGAGGTATTTTATGTTCAGACCCGATATTTCCAATGTTTCTCTTCTGCTGGTTACAATAGTTTCAAAGTTATAATGTTTTTCGGAGGTGGAAAAAAGAATGCTGAAAAAAACGGTGTTTTATTTCCCTTTCGGCGGAATATATCTTATTTTCGTTCATACAATTTTTTTGTATTGAAAAATGATTCGGTTTTATGTATTCGTATTTGAGAGAGCGTATTAAACATGCGGTTCGGTTCCGGCATAAGAGAGGATTCGGAGTACATTCTCCTTTTATGTTCAATTTGATACTGAATGTAATCCGGGATAAGGAGAAAAAGTTCAATTATCCGGAAGAGGCAGAGCATAACCGGAAAATCCGGCTGAAGCAACGGAAGCTTTACCGCCTTATTTGCCGGTTGGTTTGTTTCTTAAACGTGGATTATGTTTTGTGTTTCAGTGCTCATTCCGGGGATATACTTGCTTATCTTTCCGGTAGTGCAGCCCGGAAGGAGGCCAATCAACCCCGTTTTATGCGGGAGGCCGGTTTTATTTATATCGGTAAGGATGCCCGGACCGTGTTACAGGATGTGGTGATCGATTTTCTGCCGACAGCTACGGTCCGGCAAAAGTGTATCGTAATAACAGATATATATAAGAACAGTTTTAATGCCCGCTTATGGCAGCAATGGAGAGGAAAAGCGACGGTATCGGTGGATATGATGTGGTACGGATTACTGTTTTTTGATGAGAAGCTGCAAAAGGGACGGTATAATTTGATCATATAGAGACAGGGGTTTGAAAGGGATGTGTCGGTTCAGCGAAAACATGGAGCAAACAAAAAACAATGCGGGACATTTGTTCGTTACAACTTGTGTAGGATAAACCAAACGTAAAATACTTTTATAAAATTAAAGATGAAAATATATACCAAAACAGGCGATAAAGGGATGACGTCCCTGATCGGAGGTACACGGGTACCTAAAAACAGTGCACGGCTTGAAGCCTATGGTAGCGTAGATGAGCTGAATACGTATATCGGAATGATCCGTTCTTTTCCGTTGGAAGAACAGGAACTATCCGAATTGGTAACGATTCAGACCATATTGTTCGATGTCGGTGGTAATCTGGCTACAGATACCAGTGTCGAAGGCTTGAAGATTCGTCTGGGGGTGACAGAAGAGGATATCTCTGTGTTGGAAAAGGCTATGGACAGGATGGATGCGCAATTACCGCCTTTGAAAAGTTTTGTCTTACCGGGCGGAGATCAGGCCGTTTCCTTTTGTCACATTGCCCGCACGGTTTGCCGTCGGGTGGAAAGGCGGATTCTCGATATGAACCGGGAATTTGAGGTAGACGATGCGGTGATAAAATATATCAACCGGCTTTCCGATTATTTGTTCGTATTGTCGCGTAAGGTCGCAAATGACCGGGGAGTCAGAGAAATAAACTGGACTCCCCGTCATCAGTAAGTTAGTTTTGCCGCCAGATGATTTCATTCAGGTTTGTTGCGCCCTTTTCCGAAGTCAGACGAAGGGTGGTTATACCGGCAGGGCAATCCAGCTGGGCATAGGCTTCTGTAATGATGCCTAGTTCTGTCGGATTGCCTTTGCTGTTGAAACCTGTGACTTTAAGGGAAACGGGGTCGGAAGTGTTCTGTAAAATGGTCACGGTTGTATTCTGTCCGGAACAGGGATTGATTACAGTGATGCTTTCTCTTTGTGACAGGGGACAAGCCGTGTTGAGTTTACCGTCTTGCAGGAATGCCAGTTCTTTTAGGCGGTCGTCGGATGCTGTCAGGGTCAATATGAATTTTTTCAGGTAAATTTCCCGGTCTTTTTTCCCGGTATTGCAAAACCGGACAAACCGGACAGGCTTATCATTCAATGTGATAACTGTGTTTGTCCGGCTGTTGGGGGTCCTGTCTTCCCAAGTCTTCCCGTCTGTCGAGATTTGGAATTTTCCCCAGTTACCAATGGCTGTGTTTAGTTCAGCTTCCAGTTGGAGGGCAGCAGGTGTTTGCGGGAGTTCAATTCCTGCGTATTGACCGGCGCCGATTTTGATCACTTCCAATACCGGGTTGATAGCCACTGTGTTTGAGGTTTGTTGTAAGGTCTGGTTTTTCAATTGGGTAATATCTGTGTACAATTGCGGTTCTGCTGTAGCCGTTGAAGTCAAGGTATTACCGCCCGACTGTATATAAAACCGGTCGGCAACCAGGGAAGCGATGGTATCAATAAAGGGTTGCATCACCAAAGAACCGGTTTTTACTCCGGGTTGGTAGGGATTTTGATTTTCTTTTTTATCGATTGCCTGTCGTTGGGCTTCCAGGTTTAAAAATTCGCAATAAGCTTTCCAGATTTCGTGAGGAGCTTTCAGGGTTAGCAGTTGGGTTACGACTAGTCCGGCTTTGCCTAAGACCGTAAATTGTTCCAGCCAGGGTGTGATTTCTCGGATCAGTTCCGGATTGTCGTTGAAAGCTCTAATGGAAGTGCCGGCAACAGCTATTTTTTGGTATTCGTTTGCAATTTCTTTTAATAATTGGTCGGAAAGTATGCCTTTACGATAGTCGGCTGTAAATTTTTCGATGGTGGGTTTGATTTCGACCGATTCGTCTCTTCTGTACCGGTGTCCGTTTTTTCCCAGGTCGGAGTTGTGGGCAGCGAAAGTACGGAAAGCGTCGGCAGCGTGAGGCATGACCACCTGAATGGCTTTTTCCCAGGCAGCATTCGAATCGTATTTTGCAGGATTCCAGGCATAATCGGCTACACTGAAAATAGCAATTTTTGAAGCTTCGGCACGTTCCATCGGATTGGAAACGAATCCCGACATTTGTTGGCCTACCGTTAGGTCCAGCCCGTAGGAAGGTCCCATTAAAAGGTGATCGCGTACGTAGTCATTGACAGGGAAATTCCACCATATATAGGCCGGACGTTTGATGCGTTTGTTGATCCACTCCAGCCCTTCGGCTGTGATGTCCGAGATAACCCGGTCACCTGTCCACATAATCATAATGGAAGGATACAGTTTGTCGCCTAAAATATCGAGATAAGTACCCGGCTTGGGATTTGACCAGCTTTTGTTGTATTCGGTCGGACACATGATAAGGGGTGTCACATCTGTTTTTTTAGCAACGAATCGGTCGTGCAGGAAATTGAGTAATTCTGCCTGGCGAACCGGATCGGTTCCTTCTCCGGAAATATCGTCGAAGAATACGGCAAAAGAACGGACGCCTAATTTGTACATATTTTCGAATTTGTCGAGAAGGGCCTGACGGTCATCGTCATTCCATTGTATGTCTTGTCCCGGATGAACTGCCCAGACAAAATCGACTTTACTGGCTTTGGATAAAGCAACCAGTTCGCTGATCTGGCGGGCTTCTTTTTCCGGATATGCCTTTCGCCAATGGGGAGAACTGTGGTAGGGATCGTCTTTCGGACCGTAAATGTAGGTGTTCAATTTATTTTCTCCATAGAAACGAAGCTGGCTGATCCGGTCTTTGTGGCTCCAGGGCTGCCCGTAAAATCCTTCGACAACACCGCGGAAAGCTACCGTCGGATAGTCTGTGATTTCTATTTCCGGGAGCGTGTCGTTTTTTACTAATTGCTTTAGAGTCTGTACGGCATAAAATGTACCTCTTTCATCATTTCCCGCAATTACGGTTTTGGCAGGGGTAATGGATAAATAATAACCTCCCGCCACTTGTGGAATGAATTTGTCGTATTTTTTTACCGCACGATCGTTTCTCTCTCCGATATAAATCGTATAGCTTTTCTTTTGTGCTCCGCTTTTTAGCAATAGACGAAGTTGTTCGACTGCTGTCGTATCGGCTTCTGCTGCACCGTTCAAAAATACCGGGGCGTCCAGAACGATTGTCCGGGCATTGGTTTTAACGGATTGGGGTGTCGGATATATTTTTATATCCTGAGCTTGTAGAAATGTGATTGTCAGCACACATAAAAGTAAGGAAAGAATACGCATGTTTTGAATTTAATTTTATGATTAATGATTGATTTTCGGTCTCAAATTAAATAAAACTGTAAATTCTTTATCCTGAAACTTCGGTTCCGATAATAAAGAATGCTTTGTAAAAAAGTTTATTTTACTTTTTTTCGTCCTTTTTCCTCTTCTGGTTCAAATCCGTAAAATCCGGGGACGAATCTTTAGTAGCCTGGCCAAAGATAATAAAATTTTTAATAAAGTTTAGGGAAATAAAAACGAGGATGTATTTACACATCCTCGTTATCTTTATTTTAAATTTACGATTTATGATTTTTCTTGTTTAACGGGGAAGCTGTGAGATCAATCTAAAATCGTAAATCCAGAGTCTACAATTTGTATGTAGATTTGTAAATCAATCTTCTAAAAAGTTCGGATACATATAATCCGTTGCGGGAACAAAAGTTTCCTTGATGGTTTGCGGCGATACCCAACGTAACATGTTCAATACGGAACCGGCTTTATCGTTGGTACCGGAAGCACGGCCGCCACCGAACGGTTGCTGGTCAACGACGGCTCCTGTCGGTTTGTCGTTGATATAAAAGTTACCCGCTGTATGGGTCAGTCTTTCCGTCATTTTTTCGATGGCTGCTCTGTCCTGGGAGAAAATGGCTCCTGTCAGGGCATACGTAGAGGTATTATCCAGGATGTCCAGTGTTTCCGCTACTTTATCCGGTTCGTATACATAAACGGTCAGTACGGGGCCGAACAATTCTTCCAGCATGGTTGCATAATCCGGTTTTTTGGCCTGGATAACGGTCGGATAAATAAAATAACCTTCCGATTTGTCGTATTTACCGCCGATAATAACCTCTGCGTCCGGAGAAGCTTTCGCTTCGTCAATGGCTTTAGCCAGCTTGTCGAACGAATCTTCATCGATTACAGCATTGACAAAATTGGTAAAATCTTCCACGCCGCCTACTTTTATTTTAGCCAGATCGGCTTCAACGTATTTCCGTACTTCCGGCCAGATGTTGGCAGGAATGTAAGCACGGGAAGCAGCCGAACATTTCTGTCCCTGGTATTCGAAAGCCCCTCTGACCATGGCTGTGGCTACTTGTTTTGCCGGTGCTGTCGGGTCGGCGAAGATATAGTCCTTACCTCCGGTTTCACCCACAATACGCGGATAAGTACGATATTTGTCAATGTTTTTAACGATATTCGACCATACGCTGTTGAAAACTCCGGTAGAGCCTGTAAAATGGATTCCGGCAAAATCTTTACTGCCAAGGATCACTTCCGATGCAGCAGGGCCGGAGCAATATACCAGATTGATAACTCCATCGGGTAATCCGGCTTCTTTTAAGATTTGCATGATCAGATGTGCAGAATAAACCGCAGTTTTCGACGGTTTCCAAACACATACGTTACCCATTAAAACGGGAGCACCCGGAAGATTACCGGCAATAGAGGTGAAGTTGAACGGTGTTAGTGCAAAAACAAAACCTTCCAACGGCCGCCATACGGTGCGATTCCATATACCGGGGGCTGAGTTCGGTTGCATATGATAAATTTCGTACATATTTTTTACGTTGAAACGATAGAAATCTGCCAGTTCGGCAACACAATCGATTTCAGCCTGAAATGCATTTTTAGATTGTCCGAGCATTGTCACGGCATTCATTAACTGGCGGTAAGGACCGCTGATCAGTTCTGCCGCTTTTAAGAAAATGGCCGCACGGCTTTCCCAGTGCATTTTTTCCCAAGCCGGTTTAGCCTTCAAAGCAGCGTCGATGGCCATTTGTACGTGGCTGGCGTCTCCCTGATGATAATGTCCCAACAGGTGTTTGTGTTCATGAGGCGGACGAATATCCATTAATTTTCCGGTACGTACTTCTTTGCCGTCAATAATCATCGGTAAATCGACTACCTGGCGTTTTACTTCCGCCAGTTTTTCCTGCAATGCTTTACGCTCGGGAGAACCGGGTGCATAAGTTTTTACCGGTTCGTTCGTCATGTTTGGTAATTTGTATACTCCTTTAGGCATGTTTGTATGTTTTAAGTGTTAATTTTTTCACGTTCACAAATATAAAAATATTTCCCAGATAAAAAATATGACAAATGACAGGTTTGGGATTTAAAAGGATGATTTTTGACAGAATCTAAAGTATAGGGTTACGAAAGTAAGAGGCTTGTTATATGCGGGAAGAGATCTTTTAGGAGAATTTGTATATCATAAATAAGGTAAACCGGGTTCTGAAATTCCGGTTTGCCGGAAATGAACAATATAGCAATAATCCTTTCCATGACTTTTACTTTCTGCAATTTGTAATATATTTCCTATCTTTGCGCCGGAATTTTCATTTTTTCATTTTCAAATATTTATGATTTCGGTAAATAATGTGAGCGTTGTTTTCGGGGGTTTTTACCTGTTGGATTCGGTTTCTTTTCTGATCAATAAGAAAGACCGTATTGGTTTGACGGGGCGTAACGGGGCAGGTAAATCGACGATGTTGAAGATGCTGGCCGGATTACAACAGCCTTCTGAAGGTAATATTTCGATGGCTTCAGACCTTCGTTTGGGCTATTTGCCGCAAAGCATGTTATACAAGGATGGAAATACGGTACGGAAGGAAGCAGAAAAGGCTTTTTCCGATTTGCTGGCCTTGCGGGAAGAGGTTGACCGGCTGAATGCGGAACTGGCAGAGCGTACGGATTATGAATCGGAGGCCTATATGCATTTGATTGACCGGATCAACGATAAAACGGAACAACTGACGTTGCGGGGAGAAGGAAATGTGAATGGAGAAGTAGAGCTGGTGTTGAAAGGACTTGGATTTACCAATGAAGATATGGAACGTAAATGTGAGGAGTTTAGCGGCGGATGGCGTATGCGTATCGAACTGGCAAAGATTTTATTGGAAAAGCCCGACATTTTTTTACTCGATGAACCGACCAATCACCTGGATATTGAATCAATCTCCTGGCTGGAATCTTTTTTGCAGAGCTATCCGGGAGCAGTCGTATTGGTTTCCCACGACCGGGCATTCCTGGATAATGTTACTTCCAGGACCATTGAAATTTCATTGGGAAAAGTATACGACTATAAAGTGTCGTATTCCAAATATACGGAGTTGCGTAAAGAGCGGGTAGAACAACAATTACGGGCCTATCAGAATCAACAGAACCAAATCCGGGATATGGAAGATTTTATCGAGCGTTTCCGGTATAAGGCGACGAAAGCCGTACAAGTACAATCCCGTATTAAGCAATTGGAGAAAATCGATCGGATAGAAGTCGAGCAGGAGGATACGGCTCGTATCAGGATCCGTTTTCAGCCGGCGGTACGTTCCGGTGAGATTGTTATCAGTGGGCGGGGATTGCATAAATCCTATGGTGAAAAACTGGTGATAAAAGAGGTGGATATTGATATATTGCGGGGAGAAAAAGTGGCTTTTGTCGGGAAAAACGGTGAAGGTAAATCTACTTTGGTTAAGATGATCATGAACGAAATTCCTTATGACGGGCTTTTAAAAGTCGGTCATAATGTGAATATCGGCTATTTTGCACAAAATCAGGCTGATTTACTGGATACCCGGCTGACTGTACTGGATACGGTGGATCGGGTGGCTGTCGGAGAGATTCGCAAGAAAATACGGGATATTCTCGGCGCTTTTTTGTTTTCCGGAGAAGATGTCGATAAAAAGGTAGAAGTTTTGTCCGGAGGGGAGCGCACCCGTTTGGCAATGGTACGTTTGTTGCTTGAGCCTTATAATGTACTGATACTCGATGAGCCGACGAACCATTTGGATATGCGGACGAAGGATATATTGAAAGAAGCATTGCGTAATTTCGAAGGAACGGTGATTGTCGTTTCCCACGACCGGGATTTCCTGTCCGGTTTGGCCGATAAAGTGTATGAATTTGCCAATCATGGCGTAAAAGAATATCTGGGAGGAGTGACGGATTTTCTGGCAGCTAAAAAAATAGCTTGTTTCAGCGAATACGAACGCTGGAAATCCGGAAAGGGGAAGGGTGAGGCTGGAATTACAGAAGAAACGGTTTCAGAGAATAAAGTGTCGTTTGAAGAACGGAAGCAGTGGAACCGGGAAATCAGGAAAGCCGAACAGCGGATCGGGAAGGTGGAGCAGGAAATCGCCGCTCTGGAAAAAAAGCAGGAGGAGATGGAAAGACGTATGGCTACGGGAGAAATTGAGGACCGGCTTTATAAAGAGTATGACGAAGTAAAAAAACGTCAGGAAGAGTGTTTGACGGAGTGGGAAGCGGCACATGAAGCTTTGGAGGAGTTGAAAGAAAAATATTGATTTACATAAAGGGAAACTTTTGGATTGACAGAAAAGGAGGTGCCCTTAATAATAATTAGAAATAAAAATATATGGCGAAGTACAAACAAGAGTATATTTTCGGAATCCGGGCTGTTATGGAAGCGATACAGCAGGGGAAAGAAATCGATAAAGTGATGTTGAAGCAAGGTACGCGCGGCGAATTGTTCCAGTCGTTGTTTGCTTTGATCCGGGAAAATAACATTCCTTTCCAATATGTACCGGATGAAGTGTTTAAACCGGTTGCCGACCGCAATCATCAGGGGGTGTTGACAGAGGTTTCCCCTGTGGCTTATCAGGATCTTAATGAGGTATTGGATGCTGTAGAAGCGAGAGGGGAAGTACCGTTTATATTGATTCTCGACCGGATTACCGATGTACGCAATTTCGGGGCAATAGCCAGAAGTGCGGCTTGTGCAGGAGTACATGCGATCGTCATTCCGAATAAAAATTCGGCTAAAATTTCCTCGGATGCCATAAAGACGTCTGCTGGAGCATTGTATCATATACCTGTCTGCCGGATCCTCAATTTGAAAAAATTAGTGCGGGAATTAAAATTCGACCGGAAGATTTATGTGTATGCGGCTACGGAAAAAGCAACCGAGTTGTATACCGGAGCTGATATGACCCTGCCGCTGGCGATTGTTATGGGAGCAGAAGATAAAGGTATTGACGAAGGTATATTAAATATCGTGAATCAGCAGATTAAGATTCCGTTGAAAGGAGAGATTGAATCGCTGAATGTGTCGGCCGCTGCCGCGGTAATGTTGTTTGAAGTGGTCCGTCAGCGCGGATAACCGGAAAAATATTTTCGAAAATATAAAACGTGTGGAGATTATCATTCACACGTTTTTTTATTTTGACCTAAAGGCGCGATGCCATTTGTTCTTACCGGAGTAAAAGCCGTATAAGTCCGTTTATCTGTTATAGAAATTGCCGGTATCGTACCAGGATTCTTTTTTCGTTAGTTTGAGGTCTTTCAATAAGCTTGAGCGTACGTTGATTTGGAAGTTGTATGACTGGTGTGTACCGAACGGGATACAGGAAAATGTCATATCCCAGCAATGCAGGTCGCGGGTGATATTGAAACTGGTAGCTGTCACTTCGTGGTTACCGAAATCGTATCCCGTAGAGAAACCGATTTTCATTTTTGGAGTCAGCGAAAAATCACCGTTGATACGTAACATTTGTGAAAGGGTGCTGCTCGAAAGGGCTTTTGTGGCACCTTCTGCCGAGTTTTTAGTCCAACTTTTCGAATAGTTCAGTGTGTAATCGATATTGAACGACCAGGGTACGTCGAAATCGGTGTACCGGTCGTAAAATCCACCTACCAGGTCGTTTTTCTCTTCTTTGTTTTTGCCGTTGTCAGAAGAGAACTGTATGCCGGTAGAAGCCGTGACGCTTTTGAGACGTCCGAGTCCACCGTTATAGCGGTTGATTTTCGTTCCGTTGACGTTGACGGCATAGGGATCCAGAGTTGCGCTTACGTCCAGGTTGATTCGGTTGTTGAACAGCTTGGTGCGGGCACTCAATCTGATATCACTCCAGTTCAGGGAATCCCTGAACATGTCGTAACTGGTGGCGATACGGAAACTTTCCAGTAGCTTTATCTTTTTAAATTCGTCTTCGCCGGTCGTATCCTGGTCGTTTCTGACCTTCATTTCCACATTGTTGTCCAGGCTTAAGTTGATTGTACCGGAAGATTCCAGCGTACCGGTGGGGGTACCGTATATACCGTCTTCAAATATGGAATATTCCTGTGCCTGATTATTCTGGTCCAGATATACCTTATGATATTTGCTTTTTTTTACGCCCATTTTCGGAGAATAGGAAACGGATATACTCGGGCGGATTACGTGGCGGATAGCATGTATCTTGCTGTTCGGTTTAAACATAAACATACCGTAGATCGTCGGGTTATAAGCCAGTGATAACGATCCGCTGTAATTGTGGGCATAATGTAACCCATAGGTCGTATCCTTTTTTACATAGCCTCCGGCTGCATAAGAGGTATCGCTTACCCAGGTTTTTTCGATGGCATGCAGGTATAATACACCGTTATAAGAAAAATTCGGGGTCAAGGATACGTCTTTGATCAGGTTGATGGTCGTACTCAACGGTATCGAATGCTTGAAACCGTTTTGCCAGTCTTTTGCCAGGGATGATTTAAACAGCAGATCTTCTTTTGTTTGTATGCTGTTTCGTAATTCCGCCGTATAAGAGGTGGCAATGTTATCGTACCATTTCAGATTACTCGATTTTCCTTTTTTCCGGAACGGGTAAAACTGGCTGACCCGGAAATTGACGTTCGGAAAGGTCAATGAAATCGAAGAGTCGCGGCTATTTTGGTTGTGATTGAACGCTGCCGTAAGGCTGAACGGTTTTTCCGGCCATTTTTTACTCCAGGATATACTCGACTGTTTACGCTGGTTGGCAATATCATTGATATTAGTGGAGTTGTAATAGTTGTTGTTGGCTGAAGACATATCTACCGATGCAGAAAACGTGCTGTACGGATTGGCTTTAGCATCTTGCGAATGGGTCCACCGGATCGACCAGTCGCTGGATTGGGTATAGTCCGGCATACCTTTTTCGCTGGTATGGTTGCGGCTCATCGTAAAATTGAGATTACCGCTGTATTTGTATTTTTTACGGTAATTGGATATTACGTTCAGTCCCCACGAGCCGTTGGTATATATATCTCCGGTTAAAGACAGGTCAATGTAATCGCTGATCGCAAAATAATATCCGCCGTTTCTAAGATTAAAACCACGCATCCGTTCATCTCCATAGGTGGGCATGATAATACCCGAGGTTCCTTTTTTGGTAATGGGAAAGAAGCCGAACGGGATAGCGAGCGGAAGAGGAACATCTTCGATAACCAGGTTTGCCAGACCGGAGATCACTTTTTTATCCTTTATCATTTTGGCCCGTCGCATATGAATATAGAAATGCGGATGATCGTGCTGGTCACAAGTTGTATACCAACCGTCTTTCACACAATAAATCGAGTCGGACATTCGTTTGGTCAATTTGCCCTGTACATAGCCGTCGCCTTCCTGGGTAATGATTTCCTTGACAAATCCTTTTCCCGTTTCGAAATTGTATTTCAATTCTTTGGATTCGAACTCCTGACCTCCGTCTTTAAATTTCGGAGTACCGATCAACGTACCTGACGTATCCGGCATCCCGGATGCGAAAGCCTGTTTCTTATCCATGTCCAATTCAATGAATTGGGCGTTTAGTTCGGTTTTTAAATACTTGACGTTTGCATTTCCGTACAGATATACTTTTTTTTGCTCGATAGAAAAACGGATGGAATCTTCGGCATCGTAAGAGATGATATCTTTAAAAAGAGGTTTGTCGGGTTTGACCGAATCTCCGCTGACCGTATCGACCCGTATCGTGTCGCTTACGACGACTAAGGTGTCGGCAGGGGGTAGGGAAAGAGGTCGTAGAAGGTGTAAGGAGTCGGCTTTCTCTTGTGCAGAAAGTATTGAGAAAGAAAATGTTGTCATTATAAAAATGAAACACACCTTAATAAATTGGTATATATATTCTCTAATTTGCAATTTATTGTATTATTTTTGTATTGAATATAATTGCCGTTTTACTTTCTGTATTCGGAGGGCAAATGTAAGAAATATTGATTGTTAATACTCACGATTCTTTTTAAAAAGTTTTAAATGTCATGATAATTCGATACGGGGCGGGTTGGTTTTTGTCGGTATTTTTGTTTTTTATCCTTTCATTAAGTGCTGTTGCTCAGGCTGATTTGGGCAAAATTCGTTGCGTTTGCATTGACGCAGGGCATGGCGGAAAAGATCCCGGTTGTGTCGGATCAAAGAGTTATGAAAAGAATATTACCCTGAAAGTGGCTTTGGAAGTGGGGCGGTTGATCAAGGAAAAAGTGCCTGATGTAAAAGTTGTATATACCCGGCAAAAAGATGTATTTGTCCAATTGGGAGACCGGAGTAAATTTGCTAACGACCAGAAAGCTGATCTTTTTATCTCCATTCATGCGAATGCCGTAAAAGAACGTTCGGTACGCGGAATTGAAACGTATATACTCGGTTTACACAAGACGGAGGCGAATTTGAAGGTGGCTATGCGTGAAAACTCGGTAATCAAATACGAGGACGATTATACGGTGAAATATGCCGGTTTTGATCCTTCCAATGCAGAGTCTTATATTATTTTTTCGATGATGCAGAGTCTGTATCTCGGCAAGAGTCTCGAGTTTGCCGGATTGGTACAGGAAGAATTGATCAAGAGTACAGCAAAGAAGGATCGCAGTGTGCAACAGGCAGGGTACTTGGTTTTGAAGGATGTAGCAATGCCGGCTATTTTGGTGGAATTGGGATTTTTATCCAATCCGGAGGAAGAAATTTTTTTAAATTCCTCTGCCGGACAGCGTAAGATGGCCAATTCTATTGTGACGGCTTTTATTCGCTATAAGGCACATGTCGAAAGAAACAGCGCTATTTTGAGTCAGGCCGGAACCGAAGATTCAGAGGAGGTTTCTGTACCGGATGAAAAAAAGAATACGGTGGTTCCGACCGATTTTTTCTATGCGGTGCAAGTCGCTTCGGCGGGTGCAAAAATCAAGGAACCGGCTAAGTTGTGTTCTTCTTTTTCTGTTTGTGAAATACATACCGGTGATCGCTACCGCTATTATGTCGGTGCGGCACAAAGTTTTGATGACGTGAAGAAAAGTTTGGGGAAAGTTCGTAAAATTGTAAAAGATTGCTTTATAATAGCCGTACATAAAGGAAAATTAATTAAGATTGCGGAGGCACGGGAAATAGAAAAGAAATTGAAATGATATGAAAATAAGGAAGGAAGTGAAGTTGGCCATAACGGCTATTGCCGCAGTGGTTATCCTGATTTGGGGCATTAATTTTCTGAAAGCGAAAGCCTTGTTCGACCGGAACAATATGTTTTATGGGGTGTATGAACGGGTGGATGGACTGAAGGTATCCAGTAGTGTTGTATATAGAGGATATCACGTGGGACAGGTAAATGCCATCCGCTTTATCGGGAAACGTTTCGACCGGGTATTGGTGCAGTTTTCAATAGGAAAAAATCTGGAAATCCCGGCTAATTCGATAGCGGCTATACAGAGTACTGATTTGATGGGCTCGAAAGCTATCAATATTATACCGGGGAATGCTCTTGCTTATGCCAGTAGCGGAGATACGTTGAAAACCCAAATAGAGTTGGGGTTGATAGAGCAAATGAATAAGCAGATACAACCCCTGAAACTGAAGGCTGAAAATATACTTTCTTCCCTCGATTCCGTATTGACCGATATACAGGAAGTATTTAACAGCAATACGAAAGGGAATATTGAAAAGAGTTTGCAGAGTGTACGGAATACATTGTCGAATGTAGAGCATGCTTCTGCTGGACTCGACCAGTTGATTACAGGGCAATCTTCACAAATTGCCTCGATATTGGAGAATGTCAATAGCATATCAGCCAATTTGCGGGAAAATAACCATAATATCTCCCGGGGTATCGATAATATCGTCGTTATTTCCGACTCGTTGCGGAGTGTAAACCTGAACCAAACGGTACATCGTCTTAACGGTATATTGGAACAGCTCGATTCGATTACCCGGAAAATTAACCGGGGAAAAGGAACGTTCGGAGAGATGGTCAACGATGACGATCTGTATTATAATCTGACAGCCGTTAGTGAGAACCTGAATAAGTTACTGGTCGATTTCAGGTCTGATCCCAAACGGTTTGTTAATTTGTCCCTTTTTGATTTCGGCGGATCGGGAAAACAGGGGAAAGACAATTATGGAATTGCCATTTATGAATCGGAAAAGCCGCTTCCGCTGACAGCCGAGTTGTATCTGAAATATCCTGATTTAAAGGAAATTAAACGTCACGGGCGTTTCTTTTATTTGATTGGAAGCTATGCTACTTTGAAGCGGGCAGAGAAGGATTTGACTATTGTTAATAAAGCTTTCAAAGATGCATTTATTGTTAAAATATCACAAAACTAATATGTAGAACGCTTCTAAATAGGATCGTTTTAAGGGAGGGATGTAGTTTACATAATGTTGTAACGAAACTTATTTTTATGTCAAATGTTGAAGCGTTCACTCACCTTCTGCTTTAATATTTTAGGCAGGACAATCCCGTATAAATTTTGAGTCTGTTTTCTTGTATTATATAAGAAAATTTTCTTTAAAAAAATCTTGGATTTTGTTTATATATAACTGATTATCAGTTATGTGTATCTAAATCGCTGATAAATAAACCTTAATGGCTTTTTATAAAAAATCAAATAAAAACCGATTTTTTTTTGTTGGTTTTTTTTTGGAAATTAGCGTTCCCAAAACAGAGAAGAAGAGTATAATATATATATCTGTATAACAGAACTATGGAAAAAGATTGTAAAATAATTTGGTCGAAATGTTTGAAGTTGATTGAGGAGCAGTTGCCGCCCAAAACATACAAGACATGGTTTGAGCCGATACGTCCTTTGAGGTTCAAGGAGGGGGTGTTGACGATACAGGTAGCGAGTAGCTATGTTTACGAATGCCTGGAAGAGCGTTTTATAGATATATTGCGCAGTTCTTTGAAGACAGTGATCGGTCCGAATGCCAAGTTGGAATATTCGGTTGTTGTTGAGAATCAGCCTAAAAAGCCGTTATCAGTTACCATGTCTTCATCGCCTGAGAAAAAACCGGAAGCGAATACCATTTATCTGAACAATCAGATTTCCGGCGGATTGAAAAATCCGTTCGAACGGAATGTGAGCCGTTTACAGATCGATTCTCAATTGAACCCGGCTTATACAATGGAAAGTTTTGTTGAAGGCGGCTGTAACCGTTTGGCGAAATCTGCCGGTATGGCTATCGGACAGAATCCGGGAGGAACCGCTTTTAATCCTTTGCTGATATACGGTGGTTCCGGATTGGGAAAAACCCATCTGGCACAAGCCATCGGACTGGAAGTAAAGCAAAATTTTCCGGAGAAGATCGTATTATATGTATCTACCAATCTTTTTCAGACACAGTTTACCGAAGCCGTACGAAAGAATGAAATCAACGATTTTCTGCATTTCTATCAGTTGATAGATGTATTGATTTTGGACGATATTCACGAATTGGCAGGCAAGACGGCTACGCAGAACACTTTTTTCCATATATTCAACCATTTGCAGCAACTCGGAAAACAGTTGATACTGACTTGTGATAAGGCTCCGGCTGAGTTGAGCGGGATTGAAGACCGGTTGCTGTCCCGTTTTAAATGGGGGTTGTCCGCAGAAATCAAATCGCCGGATTTTGAAACCCGTAAAGAAATTGTATTGTACAAGGCAAAGAAAGATGGTATTGAATTTTCTGACGATGTGATTGCCTATATTTGTAAATTTGTAAATAACAATGTCCGGGAGCTCGAGGGAGCGATGATTTCTTTGCTGGCGCAGGCTACCTTTAATAAAAAGGATCTGACGGTTGAGCTGGTTAGGGATATTTTGGGTAAGATGGTTCGGAAACAGGCAACCGAGGATTTGACGGTCGATAAAATTCAGCAGGTGATATGTACTCATTTCCATATCGAGCCGGAAGCTTTGCAGGCGAAGACCCGGAAGCGGGAAGTGGTACAGGCGCGTCAGTTGGCAATGTATTTTTGTAAGAATTATACGAAAGCTTCTTTGTCGTTTATCGGAAATCAGATCGGCAAAAAGGATCATGCAACGGTATTGTATGCCTGTAAAGCTGTTACCGATCTGATGGAGACTGATAGAAAGTTCCGTATAGAAGTGGAAGAGATTCAGAAAAAATTGTATTGCAGCAATTGATCGGAAAGTATAAATGAATTAACGAGGGGTTAGAGTTTAGTCCGGGACTGAATTTTAACCCCTTTTTTAAGCTATGGAAGATGTCTACAAAACGATAGAAACTCCGGCAGAGGGATTATACAAGGAGAAGGGCAGTAAATTTATCGCATTGGCTTATCCCGTCCGTACAGAAGAAGCTGTAAAGGAAATCGTGGGGGAAATCAAAGTCAGGTATTACGATGCCCGCCACCACTGTTATGCGTACCGATTGGGTGCCGATAAGAAAAAATTCCGGGCGAATGACGACGGAGAGCCCTCTTCTACGGCGGGGAAACCCATTCTGGGGCAGATTCTTTCCTATGATCTGACAGATATCCTGATTGTTGTCGTGCGTTATTTCGGCGGAATAAAATTAGGGGTTTCCGGTTTGATCAATGCCTACCGGGCTGCTGCTGCCGATGCTATCGGTCATGCCCGGATCGTCGAGAAAACCGATGACGAGGTTTTTCGTATTAAATTCGACTATACCGTTATGAATGAAGTCATGCGGGTGGTAAAGGAAGAAGAACCGGAAGTCATGTCCCGTGATTTCTCTATGGAATGCCGGATGACGTTATCTATCCGTAAACAGAATGCCTTCCGTTTGAGTTCCCGCTTACAGCAAATAGAATCCCTTAGTTTTGAAAATTGAGTTTTCCGGCTTCACTTTTCTGCTTCTGTTCCTCGTTTTTCGCTTTATTGAAACAATGTCTGCATAAAGGCTCGTAAGTGTCTTTTTCCCCCAGCATAACCAGCCGGTCGTTGGCTGTAAGGCGATGGGAATGCTGTGCGATGTTACCGCAATGTACACAGATGGCATGCACTTTGGTTACATATTCTGCAATAGCCATGAGTTGTGGCATCGGCCCGAAGGGTTTTCCCAGGAAATCCATATCCAATCCGGCTACGATGACCCGTATACCGCTGTCGGCCAGTTTTTGACAGACCGCCACAATGTTGGCGTCGAAAAACTGGGCTTCGTCTATTCCCACGACATCGACCTCTCCTGTGAGCAGTAAGATATTTCCGGAATTTTCCACAGGGGTGGAGCGGATTGAATTGGCATCATGCGATACAACTTCCTCCTCCGAATACCGGATATCAATTTTCGGCTTGAAAATTTCCACCCGCTGTCGTGCAAATTGCGCCCGTTTCAGGCGCCGGATCAATTCTTCCGTCTTACCTGAAAACATCGATCCACAGATCACTTCTATCCATCCCGCTTTGCTGGCACTTTCCAAAAACATCTTTTATTGAATTAATCTTATCCCCGGCAAAAATATAAAAATCCCCATATTCGGGCAATGAAAAGAATTGATAAAATCCGTTTATTTATGAACAGTTTTGTCGTCTGATATACTGTAAGATATAATAAAATGTAAAAAATTACAGATAAAATTTGCATTTTCCGGATTTTCCCCCTATCTTCGCACCCGCAATTAGGCAAAAGACTGATTCGCTAGCTCAGTAGGTAGAGCACAACACTTTTAATGTTGGGGTCCTGGGTTCGAATCCCAGGCGGATCACTTGAAGATACGCCAAACGGCGGTCAAACTAAGTCAAACCTTTCTAAACTAATGTTTTAGAAAGGTTTTTTCTTTTCCGGCAAAGTCAGCCGAGGACACGAAAAAGCCACCTAAAGACAGGAAATCGTTACGGTAAAAATGGAAAGTCAAAATCGTAACGATTTTAATGGTAAGTCATTGATTTAGAGTTGTTTGTCTTTTAGATGTCTGCTCTTGTTTCACCAAATCAAAATAGTTTTGTGAACAAAAGAAAAGACACTATGAAAAGTACATTCAGGATTCTGTTCTATCTCAAAAAGAACGAGCCGAAGAAGAACGGACACGTTACGATCATGATACGGGTAACCGTAGACGGCTCCAACACCCAATTCAGCAGCAAACTCGATATTCATCCCGATGATTGGGACGTATCCAAGGGACAAGCCAAAACAGGTAAAGGATACAGAGCAAAGAACTCCGCTTTAAACCGACTGTTAGAAAGCATAAAATCAGAACTTACCGTTCATTACAACCGTCTGTTGAACGTTAAAGGTTATGCCCTTCCCGAACAGATCCGCAACGCTTTCTTAGGGTTGGAGGAAAAGGAAAAAACGCTGGTTACCTACTTTTCCCAGTTTAACGGGCAGTATAAACAGAAAGTAGGAACGACTGCCACACAAAAGACTTATTCCCGTTACGAGCTGACAAAACAACGGCTGATTGATTTTATGAAGGGAAAGTATCATGTATCCGATATGCCCGTACGTGAACTCAATACGGTATTCATTGAAAACTTCTATCTCTATTTGCGGAATGCGTGCGGCATCAATAATAACACCGCCATGAAGTTTGTGCAGCGTTTCCGTACAGTCCTTAGTTATGCCAGAAATACCGGGCTTGATTTTATAGACCCTTTTGCCAATTATAAATTCAACTTTGACCGGGTAGACCGCGGGTATTTAGAGCAGGCTGAAATAGATAAGATTTACAACAAGGCATTTGCTTCCAAACGGCTGGAGCAGGTAAAGGATATGTTTATCTTCAGCTGCTATACCGGATTATCTTATATCGACCTTTGTAACCTGACGGCGGAAAACATCAGAACCGGATTCGACGGAAGGCTCTGGATTATGACTAAACGGGAGAAGACGGGAATAGATTCAAATATCCCTTTGCTTGAAATACCCCGTCAGATACTTGAAAAATACGAAGGGAAACTGAAAGACGGAAAACTTCTTCCGGTAATCAGTAATCAAAAGATGAACGACTATTTAATTGAAATAGCCGCGCTTTGTGGGATTGATAAACATATTACTTTCCACCTTGCCCGTCATACTTTTGCCACTGAAATCTGCATTACGCAGGGAGTGCCCATTGAAAGCGTATCGAAAATGTTAGGGCATACCAATATTAAGACTACCCAGATTTATGCCCGCGTGGTAGACCGGAAGGTGAGCCATGATATGAGCGTATTGGAACGCAAAATCAACAGCCGTAAAAGACAACAGGAAACCGTAGTGGTAAATTTGTAAATGCCATCATCATGGAAAGAGGTAAAATGGATATTCATTTTTCAGAGTCGTCACAGGAGCTATCCGTTCACATTCAGTTATCCGAAGATAAAACGGTTTGGCTTACAAAAGAGGAAATTGCTGATTTGTTCGATGTATATATTCAGACGGTAAGAACCGGATTAAAAGTTCTCTTTCAGCGGGGAGTGTTGTTTGAAACGAAGGTAATACGGATGCATCGGTTCATAAACGCAAAAGGCCGGGCATGTTCGTTGGAACTTTATAATCTGGATGCGGTTATAGCGTTAGGTTTTTATATGAGAGGGGGGATTTGCCGTTCGTTCCGGGAATGGGTTTATAACCGGATAAAGCAACCGGAAAATAATAACACAGCCCCAAGAGCAGTTATCATTCAACTTAGTCTGGGTTCTGCCCTAAACTGATAAAGAAAAAGCCACTCTGAATAAAACAGGGTGGCTTTTGCGCGGCCATTTTCTTGTTTTCTCCTCTCGCTTTCCTGTCGTTCCTGTTCATACAACTTTTCCCGGATTTCTTCTTCTACGCTTGCTTCCCGGTAGTAATAACCGGTCAGTATACCTAAAATCAAAGATACGATAATAGCAATAAACGTTTTCATGGTCAGTTTAAGTTTAAAGAAAAGGTCATTATCACTTTAGCTCCTCTTTTAGCGAAGAGAAGTTCATCTGGTAGGGTAATCATCAGGTATAGCCCTCTTCCGGTGCATTGCATAAATGTTTCCGGCCTGCTGAAATCGGGAATTTTGCTAAGATCGAAGCCTTCTCCTTCGTCTTCTACCGTGACGATCACTTTTGCGGGGTTTTTGATGGCCGTAATGGTGATTGTCTTTTCCGGGTTGCGTTTGTTTCCGTAAAGGATGGAATTATGTACGGCTTCAATGATGGATAAGGTGATCCTTCCGTTAAGGGATTGAGGTAACTCGAAGCGGTTGAGTAGGAATTCAATAAAGTTATCGACTTGGTGTGTGCTGTTCATATCCGATGGGATGGTAAGGGATAATTTGTTCATTTGGTTTCAGAATATAGGATTTGATATTTAAGTGGTTTACTGTTATTTTCGCTTTTACTCCTGTCCGGGAAGCTGACCTGAGCCTGATTGAGAGGCTCCGCAGCTCCCCGTCCTCGCCCGAAATCATTGAAAAAGTCAGAATAACCCTGACGGGTTATTTCCGGCTTTTACAACAATTTCTTCCACCGCACGATGAATGAGCAGTTTGAAAAATATCCTTTCTTCTGTCCCTTTTTCCAATTAAATCAAATCCTAATACTATGGTATTATAGGATGAACCCAAAATATCCCTTCTTTCGTAAACAACAATTAACCATGAGGACGGAATTTGATTTATATGTAATAGACAGGGTTCGGAAAAAGAGGGAAGAACAGGGGCTTTCTCAAGAAGCTCTTTCTTATGCTTTAGGGTATTCTTCTACATTTATAAGTATCCGGGAAAGTGGAACGAAAAAATATAATATAGACCATTTGAATCAGCTTGCCAAAGCATTAAAGTGTTCTCCACGGGAGTTTTTACCGGAAAAAGCGATTTAACTATTTTCTTCATAGACTCAAAGTTTATTTTCCGCTTTCGATTGGTGATCATAAAAAAAGCGGGACTGTTAATACTACTGATTTACAGGAACCGCTAAGAACCTTCGAGCCAATAGATCAACCGTCCACGCTTAACCAGCGTGAAACTCGGTTGTCTATCTTGGCTCTTGAGATTAGCGGTTTCGTAAATCAAGATATGACAATAATTTCACTATATTTTGGAGCGGACTCTTCCGCTTCTTTTCTTATCCACAAAAATAGAAAACTCTTTTAATACCCCCAAAAGTTATCAAAATATAATTTCTCTTTAATTACATTCTTATAGCTGTCCAGACGTCCAGACGTTCCAACGTCAATACGTCCAGATGTCCGGACGCTCCAACAGAAGAATATCCATCTGGAATACAGTTAGCTAATGATTTATACTTACTATACAGTATTGAGCAGTATCATCTAACAAACTTCTTCTTAAAATCTAAGGAAATACTTTATTATCTAAAACTAAACCTTGTTAGCATCAGCTAACAGCAAGATGTGTCCCGAGTAACCCGGAACTTTTCGGTTACCCGAAAATCTTGCCCCTTGCAGGGGGAGACATCAACCTCCAAAGTCGGTTGATAGAGCATTATTGCTAAATATATATTCAATGTTAATTCTTTAAAGATTACAATTCTTTTTATATATTATTTTAATTTATATTTGTATGAAACTAATAATACCTGTATATTGATAACTATATAGTTTTTTTATTCCATTTGTTTTTACGTAAAGAAATAAGATATGGTAGATAAGATTTTTAAAAATGATTTATTTAGACTTGCTGCAGTTTTGTATGCAGATAATAATTATGAGATTTCTTCTAAAAATGTTGTCCGTAAAATAATAGAATCTATTTTTTTAGATAATAACAATGGGGCTTGTACAATTAATGAGTTAATAGAATCGGCTTTTAATTCTTACGATATTCAATTAGAAGAAGATGAAATTAATCGTGTTATAATAGATAGTAAATACTCTCATTATTTTGATGTAAAATATTCGGAGGAAAATTGTATCCGGTTATCAGAACAGAGAATACAGAATTTACGAAATAAGATTTATAATAGAACTATAGATTATTTTATTGATGAATATGTCAAGAATATACCTTTTATTAAAGGTGAACTTAATCCTAAAGATCTTTTATACAAATTTTTGTATGAGGTTTTTAGTAATAATATAGAAAGTCTCCGGAAATTAATGAATAGTAGTTATCAACTTACTAATTTGGTTGAATTAAATTCTGAGCCTTATACTGATCAAGAAAAAGAGATCATTAATAATTTTCTTTCATGGGATAACGATGAAAAAAACATTGCAATTTTTAATATTGTAAGCTATGCTCTTGAATATTATATGTTAACGAATAAGAGAAACAATATAGTTCAGGTTAGGAGTATTAAAAATAAAATATTTTATTTAGATACAAATATTATATATAGGGCATTAGGGATTAATGGTGAAAATAGAAAAAAAAGAGCGGAGACTTTATTAGCTAAATTTCAAGAAGTAGGAGAAAAATTAATTATTTCAAAAACAACAGATAAGGAATTTAAGGAGAGTATTCATTACAATGTAAAACTTATTAGTAAATATGATACTCCTGCAATCAATTCTAAACTTTTCATTGAGTACAATGATTATAATAGAGATATTTATAATTATTATTATAGTTGGAAAATAGGGCGGATAAATTCTAATTTAGATGTTTTTGAAGCATATATTATTAGCCAATATGATTCATGGGCAAAAAACAATCATGTTGAGATTGATAATATTGTCCCTTATGATCCTGAAAACGAACAAGATCAAAATATAATTAATAAATATGCCCAAAGTATTTTGACGCATAAACAAAATGATCGAAATACTTACGTTGGTAGTTCATTTTATGATGCAGAAAATTTGTATTGGATAGAGAAAAAAAGAGGAGCTAATAATCAAAATCTTCTTGAAACTAAATTTTATTTGATTTCTACAGATCAATCATTACGTAAATGGGATTTTTTCAGGAAAGATTGTTATCCTATTGTAATGTTACCAAGTCAATGGTTAAGTATATTGTTACGCTATACTAATCGTACTAATGATGATTATAAGAGTTTCGTTAGTTTTCTAAATTTATCAAGTGGTGAATTAATACTTTCTAGTGAAAAGCTCCAAATTGTTATGGCTGGTATTAGTCAAATGGCTTCAGATATAGAAACTCAAGGAACATTAGTGAAAAATCTCGTAGAGAAAAAATTTAAAGGTATTATTGAAAAGGGGATAGATGATGAGGAAATATTCAATAGAGTTCAAAAATATGCAAAAACAGAGTTAGAGAAAGAAGTTGAAAGATTACGTAATGATTCATCGGATTTGAAAAATCAAATAGCCGAGGTTAATTCTGAGTTAGAAAACCAAAAGAAACAATTGAAAGAGGTCGCTTCAACTCATGAAAAAGAAAAAAATGAAATAGAATTGGAGAATAGTGGGAAAACAAGAGAAATACAAGAATTGAAAAACGAATTATTTCAAAAATACATTTCAACTCAAATTAGAAAATGGCGATTAGGGTCGATACCTTTTGTTGTTGTTAGTGTGTTAATTATATTATTTTTCTTTTTTGAAATATTCTATTCGGACTTGGAATATAATTATGTAAATAAATTAATTTCTTGGATAGATAATAATGTTAGTGAGACAAAAAAAGAAACATTAAGATTGGTAATTAATGGGGGATTAATTTCTGCTCTTCAGTGGGGGATAAGAGTTTGTGTGGCTCGTTTGTTTTCAAAAAGAAAATATGAAATAGAAATAGAAAAAATAAAAGAAAATGTACCTGAAAAATATAAATGATAATTATTTTTCTATCTTTGTTTTAGAAACAAAGCAGAAACCGGAAGTCAATTCACTGCCAGTTGATGCCAAAAGAACGTTACTAAATCGTTACGGTACGAGGGTGACAGTTTAGAAAAGATTTGAAGATTAGCAAGATAAACGCTGGCGGTTAAAACCCCAGGCGGATCACTTTTCAAGATGAAAGAACGAAGCAAACTCCTGAAATTCAACGAATTTCGGGAGCTTTTGTTTTCAGGCAAACCCTCAAAAAACAGCAGATTCCGGTAGGAAAATCTGGTGAAATAGGGATAGTGTCAATAGTGTCCCAAAAAGTGTGTAAATCCCAAGTTTAATTATTTTTGTAATTGCACATCAAAAATGAATTATTATAGAATTTACACACGAACAAATTACGGAAATAATTTCCGAAATCACAAATAGAGAATTCGGTCTTCCGGGTTTAGTCAAACAAGGTTTAGAGAGTTTAATGCTCTCGGAAACGAAGTCTTCATAATGAAGCTTTATCTGATGTGAGTAACAGTTTCCGAGGCCGTCGGGTATGTCATGGAGGTAAGGTATTCGAATTACGGGTCCCTCGTAGTCGTAAGAGTAATTTTTACCCGATGTTACTAGGCGTGTTGAAAGATCAGGAAGAAGAGGCCCAAAAGCTAGTGAGCAGTCTTTATTGTAGCGGTTTAACCACGGAACAATACCATTTAAAAATAAATTGAAGAAACAACTGTTGGATGTTATGGATAATCTAAAGTCTAAAATTTATCAAGAGTTCAAAGAAGATTTAATGAAACAATAGGATGTTTATAAAATAATTATTATCTTTGTATTAACATGCTTACCCCGCTTCCCGTTAGAACAGCGCGCTTAGGGTAAGCTTTTTATTTTTAGTGCTATGAGTACGATTCCGTATACTAAACAGTTGATTTCATTTGAAGAACAGGTCGATCTATTAAAAGATAGGGGAATGTCAGTTGAGAATGAAGATAAGGCAGTTCATATCTTGCAAAACGTAAGTTATTACAGATTGAGTGGATATTGGTATCCGCTTTTGGAAGATAAAGAAAATCATGTTTTTAAACCTGGGGCAACTTTCGATACTGTATTTGCCATCTATAAATTTGATAGTAAACTTCGTAAACTGATTATAACAGAATTAGAAAAAATAGAAGTTGCTGTAAGAACACAGATTGTGCATATTCTATCTCAACGATATGACGGTTATTGGTTTACGAATGCGGCACTTTTTACAAGCCCTACAAAACACGCTAAAGCTTTAATAAAAATTGCCGAGGAATATAACCGTAGTGATGAAGAGTTTGTTACAGCATTTAAGAATAAATATTCAAATCCATTTCCTCCAAGCTGGATGACGATGGAAATAACCTCTTTTGGTTCGCTCTCTATTTTATATAGCAATTTGAAACCGGGAAAGACAAAAAGAGAAATCGCAAATTACTTTGGTTTACCTGATACGGTATTGGAATCATGGCTTCATAGTATTGTATATCTGCGCAATATCTGTGCCCATCATTGTCGGTTATGGAATAGGGTGTTGAGTATACGTCCTTTAATGCCCCGATCTCCTAAAAAACAATTTATACAGGATAAGACAGTTAGTAATAAGAGAACATACTTTATTCTTTGTATGGTTATCTATATGTTAAACACAGTCAATCCGAAACACTCTTTCATTGTCAGGTTTAAGAAATTGCTTGTAGAATATCCGAACATTGATGTAAAAGCCATGGGATTTCCGGTTAATTGGGAAAATGATCCACTTTGGCAATCTGACAACAATTAACTTGCATATTCAAGTAAATCTTTCTACTTTTGATTATCAAATGATGTAAACGGCAGCAACCAACAGAAATCTATCTGCTGCGAAATAGGTGGGGTTTGCAAAACCGTTTTTGTAACTTATTGAAAATGTAAGATATACCACTGGGTATAAAACCCCAGCTGGATCACAAAAACCGTGTCAAAGTCGGTCAATACTTATTGTAAAACCTGTAATATTAAGACATTACAGTTTTTTTGTGTCTTTTGTCAAACCGTCGCCGTCTTTGCATATTGACAATTTAAGCCTAAAAAGGTCACTTATCCGTCCACTATCCTATCCGTCCACGTACTTTTCGCCTTTTTTGCCTAAAATGGCGTGGACGGGAAAAGACGATATGACTGCATAACTCCCACATTGTCTAAGGGTTAAAACATCAAAAATCAGGATGTAAACGTATTTTTGTAACCTTTAAATGTAAACTTATGGGAAAAAGCACAGACAACGGAGTTACATTTTTTATTAACCGTCAAATGCTCGATACGGAAGGTAAAAGATCAATTCACGGAAATATCGTTATTAACGGAGATCGGAGGAAATTCAGTACCGGCTTACGTATATCTGAAAAAATATGGGATGCCAAATGTAACCAAGCTAAAAGACACAGCCCAGAAGCGCAAAGGATAAATATTTCGTTAATAAAGATAAGAGAGATTATAGAAAACTTAAAAGTCAACTTATTATTAAAAGACGGTTTCGTATCTGCTGTTACTGTCCGGGATGCTTATGTCGAGCTTAGCAAAACACCCGAAAAGAGAGCAAAGGAGGAAGCTATAAAAAAGGCAAAAGAGGAAGAGGAACAGAGAAAAATTGAAGAAGAACGGGAACGTAAGGAATTGGAAGAAATCGGAATAACTTTATTAGAATATTTCGACACATACATAGACTCTCGGAGAAAGGAAGTGGAAGCGGGAGAATTAACGCATGTAACCTACGGTCGTTATCTATGTACCCGTAACCGTTTAATTTTATTTATGTTAGAGGAAATAGTATATATGTTATCGCTGAAACATATTAGATTAAGAATAGATACGCATCATATTGCCTTATTACTTTTTCTGAAACTTGAAGGACTACATCCTTTGTTTTTCTTAAAGAATTTACTCAAATGGCTTTCATCAGTAAATCCTAGTTCTTCGGCAATCTCATTTATTCTCATTTGACTATGTAACAATCTGCTTTCGACCAATTTTAGTTTATAGTTTAATATGTATTGCTGCATTGTTTCGTTGGTATGCTTTTTTATATAACGTCCCAAGTAACTTTCAGATATACCAAAATGCTGACTGATTTCTTTTGCTCTAATTTTACCTGTTTGATAGATATTTGCTTGAATATATTGAAGAATATCGAGAGACTTATCATCTGAACATTCATCGACTTGTTGAGGTAAAAACATAGCTATATTTCTTGCCACAACAATAATTATAGTATTTACCAACTGCGTGATAATCTCTTTGCTATACAGATTCCTATTTACATACTCCCGAATAATTGCTTCAATCATTGGTTTCACTAATAACTTATCCACCTTATTTCTAAGGATGCAACCCGGTTGATGATTTGCATGTTGCAAAATAAATTCTAATCTCTGGATATTCTCTGAACCAAATATGGCTGAATGTATATAGATGTCATTAAACTTGATGTTAATGAATTTTGTAGTTGTATGAATCTCAAAGGAATGAGAATCATTTGGAGTTATCAAGAACAAGTGTCCATCATGATATGGGAACATATTATTGTTAATCCATTGAATACCTGTTCCTGTTAAAATGTAGACCAGTTCAAAAAAAGTATGCTCATGCTCAGTCAATAACGATTCATTATGCTCGTTAAAGCTGATCTCAAATGGTTGATGAAGATTTTCTTTTTTCATACTTCAAATATAATACATAAAGCGGAATTATACCAATATAGCGAAAATATATACCTATATTTGAAATAAAATAGGTATAACTTTGCCATAAATCAAAATTAGATTACTTATGAACTTTTTAGAACTATCAAAACAACGTTATTCTGCAAGAAACTATTCTTCTGATATGATTGAGCAAGAAAAACTCGACTACATTTTGGAATGTGCCCGTTTTGCTCCTTCTGCTGTAAACTATCAACCTTGGCACTTCTTTGTCGTAAAAAGTAATAAACAAAAACGACTGATTCAACAATCTTATCCACGTGAATGGTTTACCGAAGCTCCACTCTATATTGTAGTTTGCGCTGACAGTTCAATTTCTTGGGTAAGAAAATCAGACAATAAGAACCATTGCGATATTGATGCGGCAATTGCAACTGAACATATTTGTTTAGCCGCAGCAGAACAAGGATTAGGTAGCTGCTGGGTATGTAATTTCGATCCTGATATGCTAAAGAATAATCTTCATTTATCTCCCAATATGTACCCTGTGGCAATTATTTCATTAGGTTATGTAAAACAACCACCCGAAAAATCATCTAAGAGAAAAGATATTACCGAAATAGTTTCAATCTTATAAACGCAACAATTATGAAAACAGAAATGGAAAAATGTCTGGCTGGTGAATGGTATGATTGCCACAACCAAGTTTTCTTGGATTTAAAAACCCGAACACATAAGTTATTGATGAAATATAATTCATTACCTTATGAGGATAAAGAAGAAAAACACAGCTTGCTAAAAAAGATGCTAGGTAGTATCGGAATGAAAGTTTCGGTTGCCAGTCCATTTATTTGTGATTATGGCTGCAATATACATATAGGGGATAATGTTACTGTAAATACCGGTTGTACCTTTGTGGATTGTAATAAAATCACTATCGGAAGCAATGTTCTTATTGCTCCAAATGTTCAGCTTTATACAGCAACTCACCCTATTGATTTAGATGAACGGTTAGCACCTGTTGAAACAGAAGATGGAATAAAACGAATTCGCCGTACTTACGCTTTGCCTATTACGATTGAGGACGGATGCTGGATTGGTGGCGGTGTAGTAATCCTTCCCGGAATTACAATTGGTTACGGTAGTGTAATTGGAGCAGGTAGTGTTGTTACAAAAGATATTCCGGCAAATAGTTTGGCTGTTGGAAATCCATGTAAAGTAATACGTCAAATCAATCAAACTAAGAAACTATGGTAAAACTGGTAGCTTTTGATTTGGATGGTACAATTGCCGATACAATCCCAATGTGTATCGAAGCCTTTAAGCAGGCAGTATCTCCCTATGCATCAAAAATATTGTCAGAAGATGATATTGTGAAAACATTCGGACTTAATGAAGAGGGAATGATTAAAGAGGTCGTTTCAGAAGATTGGGAAAAAGCTCTGATTGATTTTTATGTGATATACAAAGAAATGCACACAGTCTACATTCAACCATTTGTGGGGATAAGAGAATTGATAACAGAGTTGAAGGAGAACTCAATTATTGTATCTTTAATAACAGGTAAAGGGCAAAGGAGTTGTGATATTACACTTCACCATTTTAAAATGGAAGCTCTTTTTGATAGTATTTCAATCGGATCGCCAGATAGAAACACAAAAGCGGAATCAATGACGGAACTAATGTCAAAATATAATATCCAACCAGCAGAAATGGTATATGTTGGAGATGAATTTTCCGATATTACCGCTTGTATTAAAGTTGGAATACAATGCTTATCTGCTGCATGGATAGCCTCACTCTCAAAAATGAAGAAATTAGAAAAGGAAAATCAAGGATATGTGTTTAGTTCTATCAAATCACTTCATTCTTTTCTAAAGAAAGAAGCTCATTTAGTTTAGATTCATATTCGTTGATTGATTTTAGTATTTTCTGGCATAATGGATATTTATTGGTAATATAAAAGCATGAAATCAGACGTTAAGTCTTTCTATATAATACTTACCATTAAAATTATGCTTATGAATGTATTGTTAAACATGAGGATGTTCGGACTATTTTCTGAAACCTCACAAGAAGTAACTAATAATGATATGGATTTCCCTGTAATCTGGAAAGTTTGTTCCGCTCAAAAGGCGGAACAAACTTGAATACCAAGCAACAGACCTATGGTTAAGGAGAATGTCCTTTTCATTGTATCCTAAAAGATATTTCCAAATACAAACCCCGAAATCGTTGCCATTAAGATGACGAGTGCCACATAAACGACGGTTTTCTTTGTTCCTAACACACCACGAATAACCAGCATATTCGGCAGAGAGAGCGATGGTCCGGCTAACAACAAAGCCAAAGCAGGGCCTTTACCCATGCCGGAAGCTAGTAATCCCTGAATGATAGGTACTTCAGTCAGGGTGGCGAAGTACATGAATGCCCCCGTAAAACTTGCGAAAAAGTTGGATAGCAACGAATTTCCGCCGACCGCCCATTCGATCCAGCTATTCGGGATAATACCTGCGATAGCCGTATTGTCATGCGTAGAACCTAAAAGGAAACCCGCCGTAACCACGCCGATAGCCAACAACGGTAATATCTGTTTGGCAAAACCCCAAGAAGAGAAAACCCATTCTCGATTTTCTTCGTCCCGTTTGTCGAAAAGCAGGATTATGGAGAGTGCGGTGATAGCCACTATCATCGGCACGAGCGGAACCAATTTAGCATTGTCGATGAACAGGCTGGCGGGAATTATGGAAACGGCCGTCACCATAGCTCCGAGCAACACCCACAGGGTACACAATTTCAATATCCTGATTAGCGACCAGCATAACAGAAGCGATAACGCTCCGGTGATATACCACTTATAAGCAAAGATAGTATACCATAGTCCTGTATCGGATGCGGCAGGTGCACCCCAATTTGTAAATACGAGAATAAGCACCAATGTAAAAAAGTGGAAGGAGGTTTGCCACATCGGTCGTTTTTCGGGGGGGGGAACGATGTTCATCTGCTCCTCTTTCTTGGCTTTCTCTTCCTTGCGGAAAATAAAAGACATCAGCAATCCGATAACGACGGAAAAAAGCACAGCACCGATTATACGGGCAATACCCATCTCCATACCTAGAATCCGGGAGGTCAGAATAATCGACAGAATACTGATTGCCGGACCGGAATAGAGGAATGCAATAGCTGGCCCCAAGCCTGCACCCCGTTTATAGATGCTTGTAAAGAGAGGCAGAATCGTACACGAACATACGGCAAGAATACCTCCCGAAACGGCAGCCACCGTGTAGGAGAGCCACTTTTTCGCATTCGCACCGAAATATTTGAGTACCGAACCCTGACTGACGAATACGGCAATTACACCAGCAATGAAGAAGGCAGGCAGCAGACACAATACGACATGTTCCTGCGCATACCATTTTGTAAGGTCGAGTGTGGCATCCACGGCTGTCATAAACCGCTCACTACCGAGCGGCATGAAGAACACGGCTGCAAAGACGATGACAACCCACAAGAGGATTTTCAGTTCTTTTTTCGTATCCATAGCCACATTGTTAAATGCCGAGTAGCTGTTTTATTTCGCTTTCGGAGGGGACGTACCCTTTGATTTTAATCACACCGTCCACCATGACAGCCGGAGTAGCCATCACGCCGGAATTGAGGATCTCCACAATATCCTCTACTTTCATAAGTTTCACATCGAGATTATTCTCGTTGATTACTTTTTCGATTGCCTGATAGGTTGTCTTGCATTTGGCGCAACCTGTTCCCAAAACTCTGATTTCCATATTTCTATTTTTTATAAATACATCATTACACAATAATACATACCGATAATTACGAACAGACCTCCTACGATCCAATTCAGCCATTTTTGAATGATCTGCATCTTACCGTAAAAATTGCTGATATGTTGTACGCTGAATGCCAGGATCCAAGCGACGGCCAAAACAGGCAGTGCGGTAGCCACGGCGAAAAGCACGGGGAGAAGATACCCTGCGGTCGCCGTGGCCGACATCGGGATCAGCATTCCGAAGTAGAAAACTCCGCTTGTGGGGCAGAATGCCATTGCGAACAACACTCCGAGCAGGAGCCCACCCCAGTTGCCTTTGCGTGCCAGGCCCTCGCCGTTGCCTTTGAAACCGAAAGAGGGCAGTTTGAGTTTGCTGCCGGCCAGCATGAATAAACCGATAATCAACAATGCCGGTCCGAGAATAAGCTCTCCGTATTTCCCGATGAACTTTTGAATACCGAATAAGCTGGAACCCTCTTTGAGTATCAGTATCAATACGATACCCAACACCGTGTAAGCGAGCACACGACCGAGCGTGTACAGCAAGCCGTTCAGGAAAATCCGGCGGCGATTTTCAATGTTTTTGCCGATAAATCCGATTGCGGCGATATTCGTTGCCAGCGGACACGGAGAAATTGCCGTCAGCAGTCCCAGCAGAAAAGCCGTCAATACAGGTGTTGTGCTGCTATCCAATAATGTCTGTAACCACTCCATAGCTCTATTTCAGTAAGGCTCTGACTTGCTCGATTACTTTGCTTTTAAATGCGTCGGGAGTAGTTCGGGCATTGGCAAAAGCGTACTCGGTCAGATTCTCGTAACTCTCTTTGCCGTCTTTCCATTTGCTGACGAACAGAGACGACCAGGTAACCTCGTATTTTTCGGCAATCTTTTCATTTTCTGCTTTTGAAATGTCGATTGATTTGAAAACTACCGTTCCGTTTTTCAATTCATCGGCAAATGTCATTTCGATCGCTTCTTTGGCATGCTTTTCTATCGCCATGCAAGTGGCACACCGTTGTTTGCCGTGAAAATACAATACTTCCACACGGTCTTTTTTAGATTGCTCTTCTGTTGCTTTATTTCCTTTTGCATTACCATTGCCACATGCAAACAGTCCGAGGTACATGGCCATCAATAAAATTACATTTTTCATTTCACTTGATTTAATGGGTTTTTGTTATTTGGGTTATCAATTCATCAAAATAATGCTCTGCTTATTGATAAATAGATTGCTTTTTTCATTGTATTTTAGATGTTTGTATTTCGCCAAACTACGAACATTCGAACTAAAAAAATTGCCGCTATTCGCAACAACTTTCTTTCTTGCATACACATTGCCCGAAAAACTCGGCAAAAAGTATAGAGGCAATTTTCCAATTTTCACGATTGATGCAATATTTCACTTTCGGTGTTTCTATCTCTCCTTGTATCAGGCCTGCGTCTTTCAACTCTTTCAAATGTTGCGATACCGTTGCTTTGGAAATAGGCAATACTTCGTGTATATCGCCGAAAAAACAACAATCTTGTTTGGCCAAAAAGTTAAGTATTGCAATTCGTGCCGGATGTCCCATCGCTTTTGCAAAGCGGGCTATTTGTTCTTGCTTCGTTGTATATTCTTTGTTTTCCATGTCTATTCTTATTTGTTGTTCGCAAAATAACGAACAATATTTTATATAGCAAAATAATATGTTGAATTTCTTTTTAGAATTTTATTTCCCTTCTTTCGTTGTGTCTGTATCGGTCAGCCTGCCCGAATTTAAAATTCCGCTACGTGTGTATTTTAATTTATTCCTTAGATCAGATAGTGAGCCGGAAAGACCGCGAATAAAAAGAAGCTATCACTGCTTACTAATCATAAGAACACCAGAAAAGGAATAGTAACAAGTGGTTTTAACACAAAGGTATATCCCGGGTCTGAAACGTCAATGCTAAGCCCTGTGAATTTGGAAAAATTTCTTTCTTTGGATTCCACAAAAAGAGTAAATTTCTTCAAAGCGTTGCCTTATTTATTTTCTCCATATAAAAGATGTTTATCAGAGAAAAAAAGAAAATTACCGTAATTTTTCTCTTTCTCTTTTTACATTCCTTGTTTTCAGCGTACTTAAAATATTTCGGGTCACTCGAAATCCTTGTATTCTTGCAGAAGAAAATCAACCGACTTTAGAGATTGATTAATTATATTGAAACAGTTGAAAAGAAGTGAGATAAATTTGTTTAAATTAAGAATATTGATTTAAAACAATTCATAATATAAATTGCATTCTGTATGATAAGTTTTTGCTGACAATGTTGATTATCTTTGCTGAAAGTAATATTTGGCAATATTCGATGATTTAATATTCATAATTGCACTGATTCAAATGTGTAAACCGGAAAATCGGCAAGATTTTACTATCACCGATTGGCTATTGAAAGGATGATTTCATTTCAGGTTTTTTGAAAGTAGGTTTACGAATCATTCGGAGATACACTCTAATACAAAGTAACGCAATGGTACCAATTTGAAATATGTAAACAATAGGGATGAGATTAAAATAAGCAGGTTTTATATCTGCGCTTTCTCATTGCCGCCAAGCGAATCCCGAAATTAAAAATTACCTGGAACAGAAAAAATATGAGAACGACAATAGTTATCCTTTCCGGATGGATATTGCTTTTAATGTTAACAGCGTGTAGTGAAAACTATACACCCCGGAAGTATATGGGTCTGAAAGGAAAGGTCACGAGTTTGCGGGATACGGTATATCGTTTCAAGTACTCTTATGACACCCTGAGAACCCCGGACAAAATCGGTCATATCACAATCATCGGTTTTGATGATTGGGGAAATATCACGAGCCAATATGAGTATTTGGGAATGGATTCTGTTCCTTTCCAGATAGAAGAGTATCTATATAGTGGCGATACGCTTTTGTGGAGTAGTTCCCGGATACGCCAGTCAGATGGAACTTATGCCGCTCTTGTTTATGAATTTGTTTCCCGGAACAACAACACCGTGAAATACAAAATAGATAATGGCAACGAGATTTGGGAAGAACAAGTCAGAACTTCAGGAAAATATCGTTGTTATTCCGGGAAGGGGAAGTGGGGATACGAAAAAAAAGAGGCATGGGCCGACAAGAATAACAACATTACAAAATGGAAATTATTGAGTGTGAGTGATGAATTCAAGAGCGTGACGAAAGACAGTTCAAATACCTTCAGTGTGCTTCGTATGTATAAATATGACTCTTATGACCATGTAATAGAAGAGATACATATTGAGGATGGTGATACCACGGTATATACTAATTCTTATTCCGGTTATGATGACCGTGGTAACTGGACAGAAAGCAAAACTCAAGTAGACGGCCGCTTCAAAATTTTGACGAAACGAACCATAAAATATACGGAATAATCTGATTATGAACAAATAATCAATAAAAAACGCTCCCCGTCTCTTTGTAAAAAACAGGGAGCGAAATTGGTTATCCGGTAACTCTAAATCTTCTTGCCGATATAGAAAACATATCCGTAAAAGGCTTTATATTTGCGGTATAGCTCTTCTTCCTGTCGGCTGAAAGCAATGAAGTCTGCAACCGCCTGATTACCTGCGTACTTTTTTAAAATCTTCTCGCGCACTGCGGCTTGCGGAGCAAAATAGTGTTCTGTCCAGCAGTTTTCGGGTAGAATAAAGGTTGCCACCGGAACGTATCCGGCTCTCTGCATTTGAGAAACCTTTCGGGGAATCGTATCTATGCCGGGTTCTGCCGCCATCCAGAAATTGTCAATCTCAGAAGGACGTTCGCCGGTAAACCACGATGGTTCGGTAACGGCAATGTAGCCTCCTTGTTTGAGGTATTCACACCACTGACGCAACCCCTGCTCGAAACCGATATTACAGATAGCTCCTTCCGACCAGATGAGGTCCAATGATTCTTTCTTGAAGGGAAGAGCCTCTTCCATCGACCCGACAATGCCTTTTACCCGTTCTTGCAGACTGAGCCTTCCGGCATTGCGGTTGAAAAGGGTGATAAAATCGGGAAACAGATCGAGTCCTGTAATATGACCCGGAATATTTTGAGCCAGCACCATTGTCTGACCTCCCGTTCCGCAACCAATATCGGCAATGCGGGAATTTTCGGTCAGATTGTCGATAAAACTCAATGCTTTAAGTGTTGCTTCGGGACTACCTGGCCCTTGTCGTTCGAGATTGGAAAAATATTCGCAGATTAGATTCAATTCGAATTGGCTGATTGTTTTATTTTCGTTACTCATTGTTTTAATGTGTTTTGCGCACAGGCAAAAGCATAACAATACCTGCTTACTGTGCACAAATTAAACTTGAATTATTATAATAGAAAACTGCTATCGGAAGAGTATCCGAATGCAAACAAAAGAACAATCCGTGTCAAAACACAGACTGCTTATTAAACAATATCCCAATAGAATGTTTTTGTCATCGCTACAAAGGTAGCGTACATTTCTCAGTTTGCAAAATAATTCGCTAACAAACAACAAGTTGTATTGCAAGATTATTTTTTTCGGCAAATACAATCGGTCAGGTGATCGTTAATAAACCCTGCGGCCTGTAAATGTGCATAACAAATCGTCGAGCCGAAGAATTTGAATCCACGCTTTTTCATATCCTTGCTCATCGCGTCCGATTCGGGAGAAGATACCGGGATCTTGTTCAATGAGCTAAAAGTATTGACTATCGGTTTCCTGTCGGGAAAGAAAGAGAGCGTGTAATCATAAAAATTGCCGAATTCTTTCTGCACTGCGAGGAACAGCCTTGCGTTGGTAATGGTTGCCTTGATTTTCAGGCGGTTTTTTACAATGCCGTCGAATTGCATCAACCGTTCCACATCTTCGTCGGTCATTTGTGCCACCTTCTCGGCATCAAAGTCGCAAAATGCTTTGCGGTAGCCTTCTCTTTTTCTGAGAATAGTTATCCAACTCAGTCCGGCTTGGGCACTTTCCAGTACAAGAAATTCAAAAAGCGTTTTATCATCGGTAACTAATCGTCCCCATTCTTCGTCGTGGTATTTCACATAAAGCTCGTCGGTTCCGCACCAACCGCAGCGTCCGTTTACAATATCTTGCATAATCATATCCTTCGTTTCAGATAAATCATATCTTTAAGTAACACACCATCCTCAAGTATCGGATGGTCGTAATTGTCGGTGAAAAAATTTTCGATCCGATGGGAGTACTCAAACCCACAGCTGTTGTAGAATCCGATTGTGCTTGGCACATCGCCTGTTCCGACCAACATTTGGGTATATTTTCCCGCATAGTGGACAAGAAGGTGATTTATCAACTTCTTGCCGTATCCCTGCCTTTGGAATTCGGAGGTAACTGCAATATTCTTGAGTTCACAAACACCATCCTTCTCATCCGTAACCACACAAACCGCTTTAATACCATTATCCTCAAGTGCAAACATATCGCCCCGTTCCAGATAACGATCTATCATAGATTCCTGTTCGTCGGCAAGCAACAGCAGGTCGATGTATTGTTTCTTATTGTTAGTTATTTGCTTAATGCAAAAGCTCATGTTACTGTATATTAATAAACTATGTTGCAAAATTAATAAAAATTACTCTGTCTTCAAGTAGCACATTTGCCCCGTCCCCCGGGTGCTTTTTACTGTAAGGTTTGGGGGTGGTGCTCGAAGTTGATACCGGCTTTGCGGGCTTGGGAGTGTTGAAATTGGCGCTTGATGTGGTAGAGTTGGCCGTCTTTGATGAATTTTGCCCCGGTTTGTTTGAACCAGAAAGCGATGTTGTTTTTTATGCAGATGTTCCGGAGTTCCATTACCCAGTCGAAATCACAGGGACGGGAGTTATAGCCGGATTCGCCGCCTGCAACGACCTGTTCGATCCATTCGCCGATGCGGTAAGGGTGCAGGTCGATCCGTTCCAGAAGCGGTTCGCAGATGATGATTTTATGCCTGATGGGGGCGGTCTGGTAGATTGGCAGACGGTAATCGGCACAGGCTTGGTTTTCGATTGTACAGCAAATGGTGACATTGTCGTATCCGTCTCCCCAGTCTGCAGGCAGACAACGGGAAAAGCGGTCTATCCGTTTGGTGATCATCAAGAAATTGAGATCATTGCGCAGTCGTATCATTTCCCAGGCTTGGGAACGCCACACATCGGCATCTTCGACGAAAAAATCGGAGGTAAAACAGGTATATACGAGTGTCCCGGGAGGGATTTTGTACTCTCCGTTGCGTTTTTTTCGTATGGGCAGATCGAAATTTTTCGTTTGTGTTACCACCGAACTGTTTACGTCTCGTTTGGCATCGCCGCGATAAACGTAGCAATGCTGGCAACCGGGACTTACCTTGTGGCAACCGTGCCACAGGTTCCACATGACAGATTTTGAGGCAATGGCATTCGTTGGCATCAGGATTCTTATTTTGCAATTGATCCGGTAATTTCGTAAACTGTTCCGTTTTTGGGCTATTCGTAAATGATCCGGTCGTCAAATGTACGGATAATCTTTTTACTTTATCCGGTCATTAAAAATTAATATTTATGCCACCCATGAATGTTGCTTTGGGCATGGGAAAGCCGGCGTTGACTTCGTAATGTTGGGCCAGCAGGTTTTCACCTTTGACGAACAAATGGGCATGGCGGGTCAGTCGGTAATTTGCCCTGATGTTCCAAAGTACGAAATCTTCCGTGATTTCCTTTGGTGTTACCGCAGTATACAGGTTTTTCACATATTGCAGACCTGTCGATGCGCTCCAGCGGCCTTTGGTGAAATCGGCTCCGGCAAATAACTTGTGTTCCGGGGCTGCTATCACCGGATTTTCCATATTCAGCCAACTGTAATTGGCAGACAGGTTCCATTGCGGATGGAGGCGGTAGGAAAAATTGATCTCAACTCCCCAGTTTTCGGTCTCCCCGGTATTTACATTCAACGGTTTGCCTGAAGTACGGTCTACCGTAATCATATTATCTCCGTCGATATAATACAGATTTATACCGTAATAAAAAGTATTTTTCAATAGTTTCTGCGAGAACGAGAGTTCGTAATTCATCAAACGCTCGGGACGCAAATCCGGATTTTGTGGCGGAAACATATACATTTCCCGGATGGTCGGGTTCCGGAACCCTTTACTTGCCATGGCTTTCAGTTCTGCGTTCCGGGGGAGATGAACGGCCAGACCGCCTTGTGGAATAATTTCTGTACCTACGTGTGAATGGTGATCTATACGCACACCGGCGTTCAGCGATAATCGCTTTCCGATATCCTGGCGAAAATCGACATATCCGGCGAATTCGTCCATTTGCTTGTCGACACCGGGTTTACGTTCTCCCGAAGCTAAAACCTTATTCCATGATTCTCCTCCGAAATGCTGGTAATCGAAACCCGTTGTCAGGCGATTGCCGCTGAACAATGTCGCGCTCTGATACCAGGAAATGCCGTACATTTGATCTTTGGAGTTGAAATGCGATTTTTGCGGCTCTTCTCCAGGATGATAACCGTCATTTATTTTATGACGTCCCCAGTTATAAAAAAAGCTCAATGTTCCGGAAGTTTTTGCATAATGATTTTCTAAAGCGAACGAAGTCATACCACGGGTGATGCGCGAGTCGTTGTCAATATACGGAGCATCGGTAGTCCCCGGATTGGAAGCGTTGAAATGAGTAATATTTACATCGCCCCACAATTTCCAGTGGGAGGTAAAGTCGTATCCCGCTTTGGCGTATCCGCCGTATTGTTCGAAACCCATATCCGGCCGGTGTCCGTCGGTCCGGTTGTAAGAACCTGTCACGACACTGCTGAAACGGCCTTTTCTGATGCGGTTGGACAGTTCGCTTTGTAATGTTCCGTACGAACCGGCACTTATATTGACACCGGTTTTTATTCCGTCCTGCTGTTGTTTCCGGGTGACGATATTGATAACCCCGCCCATCGCATTTGAGCCATAAAGTACGGAGGCCGGACCGCGCAGTACTTCAACCCGTTCGGCCAGCATCGATTGGTAGGCATCGGCAATGGGATGTCCCATCAATCCCATGTATTGGGGATGTCCGTCGATCAATACCAATAATCCGGTAGTCGGGCTGCCACCGATGCCGCGCAGGCTTATGCCTCCGGCGGCTCCCGTAGATACTCCGTAACCCATTATGCCCCGGCTGGTCGTGAAAAGTCCCGGGATTTGCTCCGTAAGTATCGGAAGTAACGAGGGCTCGTAACGTTTTTCTATCTGGGAACGGTTTACGACAGAAACCGTCATCGGCAGATGACGGATATCCGTCTCATTACGGGTGCCCGTTACGACTACTTCTTCCATGGTAAAATTACGGACAATACGGGAAGTATCGCTTTCGGCTTTTACATGCACTGCCGTTCCGATAAGTGTGCAGAACATTAAAACAACAGTCCGTTTTTTCTTTATCCTTATTTTGCTTGTAAAATTTCGAATCATGGGGTGAATTTTATTTTAGCTGTTCAGTAAACCTATACGCCGTGTAAAGATAAGTGTAATTTGTCTTTTTTGGGAAAAACATCATTTGTTATTATAAGCTGCCGTATTCCGTTTGGAAGGACTCGAAAAGCCTTTTGTACCGGCAATTGCCGGACAGAGTTTTCTGAAGTGTTCCCGTTTATTCTCCGGGAATCTCTTTTACTATTTCGGCAGGTACACCGGCGACAACCGTATTGGGAGGAACGTCCCGGCTGACGACGGCTCCCGCCGCAACGACGGAGTTTTCTCCGATGGTTACTCCCGGTAAAACGGTTGCAGCAGCACCGATCCATACGTTTCGGCCAATAAAGATAGGACGGGAGGTGAGGATATGCCTTTCGGAAGATTTCAAACCGTGATTTTCCGTAATCAGATTTACACGCGGTCCGATTTTAGTATTTTCTTCAATCGTAATGCCGCCCCGGTCCATGAAAATACAGGCCTGATTGATGAATACGTGTTTACCTATTCTGATAAACTTACCGAAATCGGTATAGAACGGCAGACGGATCATAGCGGTTTTATCGATTTCGGCACCCAGCAAACGGATGAGGTTCAGAGCTTCCTCCGGTTCGTGGTAAGAGGTGTTGAGTTCGCTCGTTACGATTCGGGCATGTTCCAGGGCTTCCTGCATTTTATCATTTTCGGGGTCGTTCAGAGAGATGGGTTCTCCTGCAAGTGAGCATTCAAAGATATTCTTTTTCATAATGTATTATTTTAATTGAGGAAACGAAAGTGTTTTGTTTTATACTATTATTGTTTTGTATGGCATGAGCATTAAACGGATTGGTTTCAGTCAAACCCTGTATATTATATTCTTTGCAATTCTTGTTTTTAATTTTTAACCGGCCGAACGGTTTCTGATTTTCGTATTGCAAAAATAAAGAGATCGATTCGTTTCCTTTGTAGACGGATTACGGATGATTTTACCCGAATTACAGATTTTGTGCATTCGTCGCTAACCGGGATGTTTACCGGTTGGTTTGTATGGTATTATGGTTCTGATAACTTTGATTGGTGCGGTTGCACAGATCGGCGAATCGTTACCGGGAGATATTGGAGGGGCGATAGACGTATTACATACGGATTTATACCTGTAATATGGGTATAATAATCTGTAATTTGTATACCATGATATTGATAGAATACAGGTATTTTTGTTGAAAATAAACAATAAAATCAAAGATATGAAAAAAGTTTGTTTAATTATCGGTATAGCGGGACTGGCTGCAGTAACCTCGTTGTGTGTCCCGAAGGGAGGGAAAGCAGAAACGGTGGAAGCTTCTGCTTTAAAAGCAGCAGAGACTTCCGCTTCTTCGACGGACAGTAAGGTGCTTGTCGCTTATTTCACCTGGCCTGAAACGGATGGTGTTGATGCTTCGTCGGGGGCAAGCCGGGTTGTCGCCCACGGTAAGGTGTACGGCAACACGGAGTATATCGCCGGAATGATAGCTGAGGCTACGGGCGGAGACCTGTTTGCCATCAAAACCGAAAGAAATTATCCGGGTTCGCACAAGGAATTGATCGACGAGGCTAAACGGGAAGCCGAAGCCGGAGAACATCCCCGGTTGGTCACGCATATTGAAAATTTAAAAGATTATGATGTCATTTTTGTGGGGTATCCCAACTGGTGGTATGATATGCCGATGGCGATTTATACCTTTTTCGAAGAGTATGATTTTAGCGGAAAGACGGTGATTCCGTTCTGTACTCACGGCGGCAGCCGCTTTTCGCGTTCCGTGGAGACAATCACCGGAATGGAGAAAAACGCCCGTGTGGTGCGCGGGTTGTCAGTTGCCGGACGGGATGTGCCCGAGGCCCGGCAGACCGTGCGGAATTGGCTGGAAAAGCAGAATTTATTGAAACATTAAAATATAACGATGAAATCGAATGTATTACGAAAAATAAGAATAGCGCTTGCTATTGTCTGTTTTCTACTGATTACGTTGCTTTTTCTGGATTTTACAGGAACGATACATGTTTGGTTCGGCTGGTTGGCGAAAGTACAGTTTTTACCTGCCGTGCTGGCCGTAAATATCGGTGTAGTGGTTGCGCTGGTGATACTGACCTTGCTGTTTGGCCGGGTATATTGTTCAGTGATCTGTCCGTTGGGGGTAATGCAGGATATCTGGGGTCGGTTGGGAAAAAGACGTAAAAAAAACCGTTATACCTATTCTCCTGCTTTATCGTGGTTACGGTATGGGGTATTGGGAATTTTTGTCGTTGCCTTGATTGCCGGTATCGGCTCACTGGTGGCTTTGCTGGCCCCTTATAGTGCTTACGGACGAATAGCGTCTGATTTGTTTGCTCCGTTCTGGCAATGGGGAAATAATGGTTTGGCTTATATTGCCGAACGGGTCAATAGCTATGCTTTTTATTCGGTTGACGTATGGATAAAGAACACGGCAACGCTTGTTGTCGCTATCGTTTCTTTCGTTGTCCTGGCGGTTTTGGCATGGCGTAACGGTCGTACGTATTGTAATACGATCTGTCCCGTAGGTACTGTCTTGGGTTTTTTGGCCCGTTTCTCACTTTTCCGGCCCGTAATCGATCAGTCGAAGTGTAACGGCTGTACTCTTTGTGCCCGGAATTGTAAAGCGGCGTGTATTGATACCAAAACGCATGTGATTGATTACAGCCGTTGTGTCGTTTGTATGGATTGCATCGGTAAGTGTCATAGAGGTGCGATTTCTTATGCTTTGTGCCACAGCATGAAAAAAAGAAAACAGACAACTGCGGAGATAGAGGCGGATGGAATTTCGCGTCGCGGTTTTCTTGCTATTGCCGCATTGTTCAGCACGACATCGCTTGTCCGGGCACAGGAAAAAAAGGTGGATGGCGGATTGGCTGTTATTACTGCAAAGAAGATCCCGAACCGGACGACACCGGTTGTACCGCCCGGTGCACAGGGGCTTCGTAATATGGCAGCTCATTGTACGGGTTGTCAGCTTTGCGTTTCGGTATGTCCCAATCAGGTATTGCGTCCGTCGGGTAAACCGGGAACGCTGATGCAGCCAGAGGCTTCGTATGAGCGGGGCTATTGCCGGCCCGAATGTGTGAAGTGTGGTGAAGTTTGTCCCGCAGGAGCTATTCTGAAAATTACGACTGCCGATAAATCGGCTATTCAGGTTGGACATGCCGTGTGGATAAAAGAAAATTGCGTGTCTCTGACTGATGGTGTGGATTGTGGAAATTGTGCACGTCATTGTCCTGTCGGGGCCATTACGATGGTCGCATCCGATCCGGATGTGCCGGATTCGCCTAAAATACCGGTTGTGAATGTCGAGCGTTGTATCGGGTGCGGTGCCTGTGAGAATCTTTGTCCGGCACGTCCGTTCAGTGCTATTTATGTCGAAGGTCATGAATGTCACAGAGTGATTTAAAAATTGCAGGTAATGGAAGAGAAAAATAAGAAAAATCAAATAGACCGCCGGGAGTTTCTCAAACGTCTTGGCATAGGGGCGGCTGTTTCGACCGTTGCGTTGACCGGCTGTAACTCTGGAAAGAATTCGGTTTCGGGTGATCGTTCGGCTTTGGGTGATATTCCGGTCGATAGGATGACTTTCCGCACCAATCCGAAGACAGGAGAAAAAGTATCGTTATTGGGGTACGGCTGTATGCGCTGGCCTACTCTTCCCGGGGGAGATGAGCCTATTGATCAGGAAACGGTGAACCGTTTGGTGGATTTTGCCATCGGACACGGTGTGAATTATTTCGATACGTCGCCGGCTTATTGCAAAGGACGGTCGGAACGGGCAACCGGGATAGCGCTCAAACGGTATCCGCGCGATAAATTTTTCATTGCTACCAAGTTGTCGAATTTTGCTCCATCGACCTGGACCCGGGAGGAGTCCCTGAAAATGTATCACAATTCATTCAGGGAATTGCAGGTCGATTATATCGACTATATGTTGCTGCACGGCGTAGGGATGGGAAATGGCATGGCTGAATTGGAGGCGCGTTATATCGATAACGGAATACTCGACTTTCTGATGACCGAACGTGAGGCGGGACGTATCCGTAATCTCGGTTTTTCCTACCACGGTGATATACGGGTATTCGACTATTTGCTGTCGCAGCACGAAAAATACAAGTGGGACTTCGTGCAAATACAGCTTAATTACGTCGACTGGAAACATGCGAAGGAAGTTAATACGCGTAACACCGATGCCGAATATCTTTACGGTGAACTTGCCAAACTGAATATTCCGGCGGTTATCATGGAACCTTTGCTGGGCGGGCGGCTTTCAAATGTACACGATCACATAGCTGCCAAGCTTAAGCAGCGGCGTCCCGACGAAAGTGTGGCTTCATGGGCATTCCGGTTTGCCGGATCGTTTCCCGGGGTGTTGACTGTGTTGAGCGGTATGACTTATATGGAACATCTGCAGGATAATCTGCGTACTTTTGCGCCCTTGGACCCGCTGACTGAAGCAGACATGGAATTTTTGGAAGAAACAGCTCAGGCTCTGCTGCGCTACCCGACGATTCCCTGTAATGATTGCAAATACTGTATGCCCTGTCCTTATGGACTGGATATTCCGGGAATATTGCTGCATTTCAACAAATGTATCAACGAGGGTAATATGCCTTCTTCGGCTCAGGATGCCGGTTACCGGAAGGCACGCCGGGCTTTCCTCGTAGGATACGACCGTTCGGTACCGCGTTTGCGGCAGGCCGATCATTGTATCGGATGCAACCAATGTGTACATCATTGTCCGCAGAACATCCGTATACCCGAGGAAATGCAACGTATCGACAGGTTTGTGGAAGACTTGAAACAAGGGCGTGAATTCTGAAAGCAGAATACAATGGGACAGGAGATGGGGTTTATGACGAAAGAAGAACGGCAGAGCCTGATTGGATATCTGTTTGCTGAAAAGTGTTCGTGTGTGATCCGTAACGGCAAGGACATTCGGGTGTTCCGTGAACGGGGCGTGAAAGATTTGTACCGGCTGTTGAAAGAGGAACCGGAATTTTTGAAAGGGGCTTTTGTTGCGGATAAGGTTGTCGGTAAGGCGGCTGCGGCATTGATGATACTGGGCGGGGTGAAAGAGCTGTTTGCAGGGGTGGCCAGCTTTCCGGCTCTTGAGCTTTGCCGGAAAACCGGCCTGCGGGTCGGTTGCATACACGAAGTATCCTATATCGTCAACCGTATGCAGACAGGTTGGTGTCCTTTGGAAATTCGTTGTAAAAACCTGGAAACGCCGGAGGAATGCCGGATAAAAATTGAAGAATTTATAAATATACAATTTAAAAATCAATAATCGGAAATTATGCAGACAACAACAGTAAAACTCTATTCGCTGGAGTATACGGATGCGAAAACATACCTGACAGCCGCCTTGTTTATGGCGGGGAATATCGTACTGCCGCAATTGTGCCACCTCGTACCGCAGGGAGGAGCACAGTGGTTGCCTATTTATTTTTTTACGTTGATCGGAGCATACAAATACGGCTGGAGGGTCGGATTGCTGACAGCGGTCGTTTCCCCTCTGCTCAATTCCGTTCTCTTCGGAATGCCTGCTGTGGCGGTATTACCGGCTATTTTGTTCAAGTCGGTGTTACTGGCATTGCTTGCTGGCTTGGCTGCCATGCGTTTCAAAAGAGTTTCATTACTTTTGTTTGCCGCAGTCGTGGGTATCTATCAGACGATAGGTACATTGGGCGAATGGGGGATAAAAGGTGATTTTTTCCTGGCCGTACAGGATTTCCGCATCGGATTACCGGGCATGTTGTTGCAGGTGTTCGGCGGTTGGGCCGTTGTTAAATTTTTTATTCGTAAATGATAAGGCATCGTTGTTGATGGGAGATTACCGGTATACAGGAAATACCGGTCTCCTCCAACAATGCATTTACGGGCTTACTGCCTGAATTAACCGAAATTGATATATCCGGAAATTACATTTCCGGATATATTTCTGATAACTTTCGGTATATTATCCGGTCTTTTTCGAAAATCTGTAATCGGGGTTATAATACCTGTAATTCATCTACTAAAACTTTTCTCGGGACAACGTAATTTTGTTGTGTAAAATGATTCTGAAAGCTGCTTGATAATTTTAAAGAGTAGCCGTTACTGATCTGTAGAAAATAATTTAAACTTATAAAATAAACGATTATGGCAAAAAGAGTATTGATTTTATCGTCCAGTCCGCGCCGTGGCGGAAATTCCGACACCCTTTGCGATGAATTTATGCGGGGAACTGTTGAAGCGGGAAATGAAGCGGAAAAGATTTTTCTGGGTGATAAAACCGTTCATTATTGTACGGGATGCAGTGTTTGTAGTTTGCATAAAAAGCCTTGTCCGCAGAAGGACGATGCAGCCGGGATTATTGGGAAAATGTTGACAGCCGACGTGATTGTCATGGCCACCCCGGTTTATTTCTATACCATGAGCGCTCAGATGAAAACGCTGATAGACCGTTGCTGCGGACTTTATACGGAGATGAGCAACAAGGAATTTTATTTTATCGTTACTGCGGCAGAAGAAGATACCCGCTTGCTGGAACGTACCGTCGACACCTTTCAGGGATTTCTCGATTGTCTGAAAAAACCTCTCGTCAGAGGGGTAGTATTGGGTACGGGGGTGTGGCATGTCGGGGAAATAAAAGATAAGCCCGCTATGTACGAAGCGTATGAAATGGGAAAACAGGTCTGATTTAATTTATGAGATCATGAAACGGAATTTGTTGAATATATTAATACTTGTTTTTATGTTGCCGTTCGGTATGTATGCCTGTCATCCTGCTCAGGTAAAAGTAATAAATAATGACCCGGAACAGACAGGAGAGGATAGCGTTACTTCCGGATTTCCCAAAGTATACTTGTGTAAAGACATCACTGCCGGAAATCTGGTCCGGATTTATGAAGCACTGGGACGTCCGGTAAAAGGTAAAGTAGCCGTAAAACTCAGTACGGGAGAGCCGGGAGGCCATAATTTTCTGCAACCGGCTTTAATTAAAGACCTGGTAAAAAAGGTCAACGGTACGATTGTGGAATGCAATACCGCTTACGGGGGCGGACGTTCGGATACCGAATCTCACTTTAAGGCAGCCGAAGATCATGGTTTTACAGCCATAGCTCCGGTGGATATTATGGATGCTGACGGAGAAGTCAGGCTTCCGGTTAAAAACGGAAAACATCTGAAGGAAGATATTGTCGGTTCTCATTATCTGAATTATGATTTTACGGTGGTGCTTTCCCATTTTAAGGGACATGCTATGGGCGGTTTCGGAGGCGCGATCAAGAATATTTCAATCGGAATCGCTTCTTCTGACGGGAAACGCCTGATTCATTCGGCTGGGACAAGTACAACCGATTGGGGAAATCCCGCCCAGGATGATTTTTTGGAGTCTATGGCCGAGGCGGCACAAGCTGTCATTCAGCATTGCGGCGACAATATCCTATACATTAGTGTGGCCAATAATTTGTCGGTAGACTGCGATTGTGATTCCAATCCGGCCGATCCGCAGATGGGGGATATTGGTATTTTGGCCTCACTTGACCCGGTGGCACTCGATAAGGCATGCACCGATTTGGTTCGGGCATCGGAAGATCATGGAAAGATACATCTGATTGAACGCATAGATTCCCGTCATGGTATGCATACGCTGGATTATGCCGAACGGATCGGATTGGGTAGCCAAAAGTACGAATTGGTGGAGTTGAAGTGAAAATCATTGATTTTATCATTGTTGCGGTACAGTAACCTCTTTTCCTTTTTTCCGTTTCTATGGATAGAAACAGGCGGAAGGAATGAAAAAGAAAATCAGGATAGTTGTTTATGTCATTTTTGCACTTGTCATTGTATATTTCGGAGTACAATGGATACTGGAAAGTAAAATCAGGAACCTCGTTGAAAAAAAGATATATGAAGTAACCCGGGGGACTGTAAAGGCTGAAGTTGGTTCGGTTTCTTTGCGGTTGATCAGTCGCTCGTTATGGCTGAAAGAGGTGAAAATCAGTTCAGATACAGGAGCCGGCCTTCAAAACGGTCTGCCTCTGATAACTGCTGAGGGGTACCTTAAGAAAGTGGGGATACGCGGCATTCGTTTTAAAAAAAAAGATTCCGTAATTTACTTACGGGCAAAGGGGGTTGAATTGGACGTTTCGCGGCTGTCGGCCGATATATTGAAGAAAAGCCGGGATATCTCGGCTATGGATCGGAATATACCGCGCTTGCAGTTACAAATACAAAAAATAGCTGTCCGGCTCGGTCATATCCACTGCTGTGAAATCGAAGGACGTGATTCCGCCGAATTCCGTTTGCAGGATTTTAACGGGGAAGTAAACGATTGGGAGATGAATACGCTTTCCCGGAACACCGGTTTACCTTTTTCCTGCCGGGATTTACAAATGGCTTTGTCCTCCTTTCACTATTCGTTTGGAGAGAATTCACAGGTATTGGAAATCGATTCATTAAAACTGCAAGGAGCAAAGGGCCGCTTTGCTATCGGAAATATCCGGTTGATGCCCCGGTATGGCATGTACGAATTTGCAGAAAAGGCCCCGGGACATGCGGATTGGACCCGAATCAAGGCCTCCGGATTGCGGGGGGAAGGGTTCAGTTTACAAAAACTGATGTCTGAACGGTTTATATTTATCGATAGTATTTCTTTGGAAAAGGCTTCTGTCAGTAGTTTTAAAAATCGGCAGATTGAGCAGAAAGCTCGGGTAAAACGTTTGTTTTACGAATCGGTACAGGAATTCTCTCTTCCTTTTGCTGTCCGGAGGGTTGCCCTGAACCGTGTCGATGTCGAATACCTGGAGTTGGCTAAACACGGACTTTCACCGGGAAGAATTGCTTTCGGTGATTTGCGGGGAATATTTTACGATCTGACAAACAGACCTCCATCCGGACAGTCTTTTTATACCTTAAAGGCCGAAGGTAGACTGATGGATCAAGGGAAAATACAGGCTGTTTTCCGTTTACCGGCCGATTCTGTAAAACCGGCTTTTGAAATTGCCGGAGAGATGGGACCTCTGAATTTAGCTGTTTTAAATCCGATACTGGAACCTTTGGCAAAAATTAAGGTCACATCCGGACATTTGGAGAAAATGACATTTGAAATAAAAGGGAATTCGCAAAAAGCCCGGGTAGATATGGTGTTTTTGTATGAGAGGCTCCGGATTCGTATAATGAAAGAAAAGGACGGAAAGCTTGAGACCAGTTCGTTTCTTACAACTTTGGCTAATGGAATGATTGTAAAGGAAAATAACCCGGATCACCGGGGAATACGAAAAGGAGAGGGCTGGGCCGAAAGAGATCCCTATCGTTCCCAGTTCAATTACCTTTGGAAAATAATGCTCGAGGGACTGAAAAAATCTGTCGGACTCTAATTTTGCCGGAAAATAGGATTGGGGTAAGAAAGATTCGGAAGCTCTTCCTTTTTATTTTCATGCTCTTTTTAAACATCGGTAATGGATTTCTTTGATAGTAGTAGTGGTTGATTGTGTCTTTCGTATTTCGGTTTCCGTAATGATACTCTGTCAAATAACCTGAAAATAGATTTCTGTATGGCAAAAAAATATATATTTGTATAAATTCAACCGAAACAGTAAATACAATGGGGTTATTAAATTTTATATTCGGTAAATCGAATAAAATGGAAAATGAGTTTTTCGGAACAATGACTTTTTTTGAGTTTAAGAGAGAACCTCATAAAAATTATTTCGAATGTAGTCGTCATTTTAAACCGACCGACAAAATAATAGAAATCGGCATCGACGGAGATAAGGCAGGAGTAACCAAAGAGCAAATTGGTTTTTTTAGGCGTATAGAGGACAATTATTCCAAAATATGCCAAACGGTTGCTCCTTTGATTGAGAAGGAATTCGGGAGTTGGAAAAAAGGGTTCAGAATACTTGATTTTCAAAAGGAATTCGAGGCAGTCTATTTGAGTTTACCGCGATGTGAAACCCAGCCTGTTATTTGGGAAATTGCTTTTGAATCGGAACATGACGGAAACCATACCTTCACATTAACTATGTCAGACTTTGAGGCAAAAGAAATACTTATCGACGGATAAAACAATAGGTAGTCTGTTTCTGTCCGGATATTAAACGATGTAATGAAATGAAAAGCCTATTTTTATTCCTATTGGTCGGTTTTTGGACATTGGAGACCGTATTCGGTCAGTATCCGGCCTTGGCAGAAGCTGCTTGTCAGATAGAAAATCCTGCGATTCAATACGACCCTTCTTATTTTAGGATTTCCTACCCTAACGGGGATGTGCCGGTAGATAAAGGTGTATGTACAGATGTCGTGATCAGGGCTTACCGGAAATTAGGAATTGATTTACAGAAAAATGTCCATGAAGATATGAAAGCTAACTTTGGCAGGTATCCTAAAAACTGGGGACTTACCCGACCCGATCCGAATATAGACCATCGGCGAGTGCCTAATTTAATGACATTCTTTTCGAGATACGGTGAAGTGCTTGAGATTACAGATCGTCCGGAGGATTATAAACAGGGAGATATCGTTTGCTGGGATTTGGGACGTGGAATATTACACATCGGGATCGTTTCGAATGTCGCTTCAAAGGAGCAGGTTCCTGATTCTAACAACCGTCTTTTGATGATGCACAACATCGGCGCCGGTCAGGTATTGGAAGATTGTCTGTTTGACTGGAAAATAATAGGTCATTACAGGTATTTCGGAGAAGTCGAATGAAGGAAGTGCGCTACAGAAGTGTGCTCTTAAATTGGGCAGATTGTTTTGTGTTTAAAGTCGGCTTTATCGTCTTTGGTCAATGTATTCAAAGCCAAGGGGATGATAAGTTCGGCCGATTCCAGAAGATTGAATGTGAAAAATTCGGTTTTTGCCGATTCCGGGAGAATACCGAGATCCGCTAATTACTTCCGAAAATCTGATCTTGCGGTAATTTAAAATTATCCAAAACCAGGAGAATAATAGAACATCCTTGGGGTATCGGGGGTATAAACGACGTTTGCTCTGCGTATACCTATGGCTACATATACGACGGTACAGGAACGGTATAGCTGCGGTATATGAACGGTCCCCGCCGGAGTTGTACCGGAGTTATACCGGAGTTGTACCGGAGTTAATAAGGCGAATCCCCGGCGAATCTCCGGTTGATCTCATACGGGGAACATAGCACTTTATCCCCGTCCCCGGGTGCTACTACGGACTTTGTTTGTTTTTTATTTTAAGGATGGATATAAGTGATTTATTCGTCCATGCTATGTTTTTCGATGTCAGGTAGAGCGGATACATTGTCAGGGCGGTTATCATTCCCACGATTGAACCCAACATAATGTCTTCGGCAAAATGTTGCGATAGGTAAATGCGCGAGTAAGCTGCCACAATCGCCAGCATAAGACAAAAGAACGATATGTATCGGTTTTGTGACAAAAGGGTGATACAGGTCATGGTGGCAAAAACGGCGGAGGTGTGCCCTGACGGAAAACTGTTGGCGGTATGTATCTTCATTCCCTCCACAAACTGCAAAGCCACGTCAGGGAAGTTCTCTTCGAAAAATATTTTGGGGCGCGGCACACCGAAGAACCATTTCAGTCCTTTGGTAAGCAAAGCGTTCACAAGCAGAGTGACCAGCAGGTAAAACGATTGGTTTATTCGGAGGAAAAGATAAACAATAACAATAACGAAGGGGATGCTGGCACCCAGGTGGGTAAAATAGGTGAAAAAAAAATCCAGAAAAGACGAGCGATAGACATTGAGCATCAAGTGTAGTTCGCCCTTTTCGTAAATTACAATCAGTAAAAACCAGATTATTGCAAAAACGGCGTATGGAACAAGAAAGCAGATGAAAGTTTTTTTATTCATTTTTCTTAATTGTTATTCAGTAATTACGTGCAAAGCACGAACAACGCAAACGGAGAGTGTGTAAAACGGCATAACCGGATAACGTGTAATGCGTCAGTTATAAATATTCAATTCTTCTTTATAAATCGGACTTTCCACTCCCAGGAAATTCAGCACGCTGTGAAATACGTGATTTTGTGTCAACGATTCATTCGGTTTGAGTTGTCTCAAACTGTCGGATACCCAAACGATAAAGGGAATTTCGTACTGCTCCCGCGGAGCAATACTCATAGGTAGGCCATGCATATAGAGATTTTTTTCGCCCAGCGACTCGCCGTGGTCTGAAACAAATATCATCGAGCTGTCATACTCTTTCAGTTCTTTCAGTAGTTCAATCAGGCTGTGCAACAAATAGTCGGTATAAACAATGGTATTGTCGTAAGCGTTTATCAACTCCTCTTGCGAACAGTCTGCCAGTTCAACGCTGTTGCATACGGGGGTGAAAATCTCGAAACGAGGAGGATATTTTTTGCTGTATGTCGGACCGTGGCTTGTGCTTGTGTGCAGAACGATTAACACTTTATTGTGTTCGTTTTCCGATATCTGCTCTTTCAGTCCGCTTAAAAGGATTTCGTCGTAATTGCCGTTTTCTCCTTTATAGCCAGGCATCAGGGCCGCTCTGTTTTGATAGGTCTTTATATGAACCGGCGGTTCTCCCCAGTTGGTTGTTCGCCACACAACCGACACATTGTTGCGAAACAAATAGTTGGGCAGTATCTCGTATAAATCATTGGACTTTTTGTGTGTTAAAATACATTTCATGCCGGCAGTGGTGTAGGTGGCACAAGATACCGCCGGGAAATAAAACAGGTTGGGCGTTTCGGACAACAAGGGGTTGGTATTCTTTTCGTAACCATAGAGCGAAAAGTTTTTACTTCTTGCCGATTCGCCTATTACCAGAACCAATACCGATTTTTTATTGTCTTTTAGGATGGCGTCGGGCAACAGAATTTCTTTTCTGTTGCTTTGGTGCTTATGGATATAAAAGCGTGCGATATTTACCGTGTAAGACCATGGCATTACAAGCCCGCCCAGAGTGGTGTCGTGTTTGTCAATCCATAGCCAGTTCGTGGCGTTGACAAATATCAATGCGGCGAAAAACAGCAGTGTCAGCGAAGTCGTTACCAAAAACTTTTTTAGCTTTACGGTTATTATTTTAGCCTTGATGATGTAGATCGAGGGAAATATGCCGAACAATAAGATGTATAGCAGTAATTTTACCGAGAAAAAACTGCTTGCTTCATCATAATTTGTATTGATAACGTTGCCTATCATTCCCTTGTCTATGATAATGTTGTAAGTATTTACAAAATAGGTGGCAATTGAGCTTATTATAAAGGTTACAACCATCAGAAACTTCCCTACAAAACGCGACAGGAAAAGAAATAGATAAAAAGTAAAAGCATTAAATAGTAATAATAAAACAAAGAGACTGATAACCAGTAATATGCCGTTCAAACTTTTATAATTGAGATTATTGAAAACAAAAGCAAGAAACGAATAGTGGAAAAACAAAAGGTTGAACAGACTCATCAACAAGGCGAAATGAGTAATTTTTATACTTTTTGTCAATTGGGGAAACAATAACTTCATGCAGTAATAGATTTTATGTGAATTCGTGATAAATAAATTAGAGTAAGTTGTCGCCTTTCAATTGGACGCTTTTTGTACAAGAAAAACGGAATGGCAATCAAAACAATATTTGAAATCTATGCGGCAATGATCGGATTCATACCTCTTTGCATTTTTGGTGCCGAAAAAGTGCAACGCCAAGCACTGTAAGAATAAAAGCCGAGATTACTCCGGCACGCGTAGAGGTATATTACAATTCGAATTTTAAAATAGTGTTTTTTAACCAGTAGCCAACAGACAATTAATTTGTGCGTAAAACTAAGAAATTTGCGTTTAAAAACTTAATGGCTATAGGTTAAAATTAGTTAATTGGGTTTTCCGTGACGAATAATTAAGGCATTTATATACAAGTTTACCGTAAATTATTTCTTGTCTTTATATTGTTAAATCCACTATACTACATGGACTTGTTCATGTCAAGTCTGCACCCTGATAAAGGGGGCATTGCCTCAAAATAATTGTCTGATTAAGTCACAATTATTAGCACTTTAGCCCCGTCCCCGGGTGCTATTTCGGTTTACAATTGTTTTGTTTTTTTGAATTCTAATATTTACAACGAAATATTAGGATGTTGTGATTGGATTTTTTAATTTTAACAATTAATTTTTTGTTATGCGTCTGAAATTGATATTGAAGTTATTGGATGGTAATTGTTTACCTTGTAATTATATGTACGAGTTATCGAGTGCTTTGTATAAAGTTTTGAATGAGGGGAATACTGATTTTACAACCTGGCTGCACGATAAAGGGTATTGCAAGGAGAAGAAATCTTTCAAATTATTCACTTTTTCCAATTTATACATTCCCCGTTTTAAAATCGAGGGGGATCGGTTGGGGATTCTGACAGATACGGTGCAGTTGATTGTTTCTTTCTATCCGATCGAGGCGATTGAAGCTTTTGTAATGGGAGTATTCAGGAACAGGCGGATGGAGATCGGAGACCGTAAATCACGGGTAGCATTTGAAGTCATGACGGTGGAACGTTTGCCCGAACCGGAATTCACACCGAAGATGACTTTTAAAGCTATTTCCCCGGTTTTTGTGGAAGAGCAGTTTCCGGATACGTCCCGGACAGTCCATCTTACTCCGGGAGATCCCCGGTTTGCAGAATTACTTCATCTGAATTTACTGGAAAAGTACAGAGCATTTCATCAGCAGGAACCTGATCCGCAGTGGCCTGTGACCCGTTTGAAAGTATTATCGGCCCCGAAAGCAAAAACAATAGCTTTGAGGGCAGGAACTCCCCAGGAAACGAAAATGAAAGGGTATCTTTTCAATTTTGAGTTGCAAGGAGAGCCTGAATTATTGCGTCTGGGGTATTACGGTGGCTTCGGGCGTTTGAACAGCCAGGGATTTGGTTGCGCAGAGATTATATAAATATGACTTAGCTTACTATGACTAAAGAAAATGCCATTAAGCTTTTTGAAAACAAGAAAATTCGTACAGTATGGGATTCGGATGTGGAAAAATGGTATATCTCTATTATTGATGTGATAGAGGTCCTTACAGGGAGTATTAATCCTCGTAAATATTGGAGTGTGTTGAAAACCAGAATACTGAAGGAAGGACGTCAAACGACTACAAATTGTAGCCAGTTGAAATTACCTGCTGAAGATGGTAGAATGCGTATGACGGATGTTGCCGATGTAGAACAGTTGTTTCGTTTGATTCAGTCGGTTCCTTCATCTAAAACTGAACCGTTTGAATTGTGATTGTCCGCAATACCTCCAACGTAATTGAAGAAAAGCTTGGAGAGAGTATAGTAACTCTGTTGAAGGTTTTGTGGAGGAGGGAGAATTCAGAAATAGAAAATAAAACTCCCCATTCGATAGAATGGGGAGTCGGGTGAAGAAATTACTTCATCCCATAAATAATAAATTTCAATGCTACTTAGTTCTATTAAAAATGGATAACAAAAGAACGTTTATTTTATGGAAACTGCTTTCAATACTACGTTGTCTGATATTATGGGTTGAACGAAAGCTATTATTTTCGTGCGAACAAAGATAAATAAATTCGTTTTATGGACAAGGTGACTTTCAATAATAATATTTATACTACATCAATTAAATAATAATGATAAAAATTATATCTTTGCAATTGTATTTAAAATTTAAAATCTATGAAAGATATTTTTTATCGAACCGAAGAAGGTCATTTGTTTGATTATGAGGATTTTATTTATTGGTTGACTTTTAAAATGCAAGAATTAAAAAAAGAAGGTAAGAGTGATGAATACATTTTGGAATATTTCTTTATTGATGATTTTGATGAAAATATTCAATATATAGAAAAATTAAAATGGATTATATTGAAACGGATATCAGTATAAGAGATATTCTAATTGCCTCAGATGAAACATTTAAGAATTTTTATAACCCAATATAATGCTTCAGGAAATTGATAATTTTATGAATGTTCTTCCTGCTGGATTAAAGCAGGCAGGACTTAAACCCAAAGAGGGATTGCATGTGCTGTTAAGGTTTCAGGAGAAAGATGGAACGGTCTGTTTAGACCGGAATTCTGTTGTTCAGTTTTGTCTGACCCGAAAGGCAACGGAATTCGACTATCCTTTTTTGCAGCGATGTGCTGAATTGACACGAGTTAGTTGGTGTGTGAATACCAATAAATGTTTCGACTTACCGGCTAAAGGTATACATTCCTGCTCGCCCTATTGTGTGGCGTTGAAACGTGAATCTCTGGAGGGAGGTGGGAAGTACGCAAAAGACAAGACTAAAATATACGATCGTATTAATTCTTATTTTGCAAATGCTTTGGCTTTATTGAAGGAAGATGCTGACAAGGAAAGGATAAAGGTATTTCAGTATTTTATCAATTCCAAAGAAAAACTGGATGATCTGTTGGGTTGTTTTCAGCAGGAATTTGATGAGGTAAAAGATAAAGAATACATTATACTGTATCTGGACGAGGATATAGAAAAATATCGTCAGGTAAATGAATGCTATTTGTTGGATAAGTTATTTAATACCAATGAGTTTAATATTGGGATTGGAGGTGAGGTGTACGGAACGAGTGATTTTCTGAATGGATTTCCCACGAAGAAACCTTTTTTATCCCATCAGTCGGCAACTTTCGATATTGCAGGACGGATATCCGGAAAAATGGCCCGGAATTTATATGAGTTTCAGGATTTGATGACCCGGAATGTATTTCCTCGTCCATTACCTTTGTTTATATACAGGGAAGAATTGAAGGAGAGGATGTTTGCAGTTTTATCAAAGTATTTTGATGAAGGAGAACGGATAGGGTATCAGGATATCATCCGGGAACTCTATGAAAAATACAAGGAGGATCTGTGTGATTACTACCTGTTGTATTTTTATGGAGGAAAGGTCTGTGATTTTGATTTCGTTTCTAAATTCCGCTATAATTTACAGTATGGAAATAAAGATTACTGGGAGATTAAAGATTACTTCAATATTGCAAAAGGAGAGAAAATACACAATGTATTTGAATTGGAAGGTAAGGTTTTGAAGATTATCTTTAATAATTCGCTTGTTGTTGAGAATCAGGCTGGTGGGATTCAGCGTAAATATTTCGATGAACTGGATGCGAAATACTGTAAATCGGAAAATAACTATCTATTGATCTTAAAATACCGGAAAGCTTTCTATGATTATATCTATAAATCCCGGGAGCAGGCAATTACCCGGCAAATGTTCGATGATATTCTATTGACTGGAATTTTAGAAGACATTCGGCAGGATGAAATCAAGGGTGGTCAACATTCCCATCGCTGGGGGATATTGGTGAAAATGAACGTTTGGTTCAGTTTGTCGGAAAATTTTGATCTACAACTTAAAAATACAGATATTATGGCTAGTAAATTGAATGAACTCAGAGAATTTATTATCGCATTGGCACAGGAAAAAGCCGAGTTGGAAAATGATGAACAATACGCTTTTACTGCCGGACAGGTAATATATTATCTGTTACACAAAAGTAAGACTGCTGATAAAAGTTATAAACGGCTGGAACCTTTTTTACAACAGGTACATGCTTCTGAATTGAATAAAGCCATTGCCCGGCTTTTTGATACTTATAAACATGAAAATTTTTCAAAGAATTTCCGGAATCCATTTGCTTCAGTCATGGCATATCAAACGAGCGCGAACCTGCGGGAATATTTACCCATGATGCTTGCCGGAATCTTTTCCGGAAATCAGCTTTTTGCTGCTGATAAATCAGATGAAGAAAACTAACTAAAATATAAAGATTATGAACAATTTATTTAAAAACAGAGTATTTGGTTGTGCTATTATCAAGTCGGTTAATTCAAATTATAATGCGGATTTTTCCCATCAACCCCGTACATTGCCTGATGGGACTGTATACGCGACCGATAAAGCCCTGAAATATACCATCCGGAATTATATGGATAAAAATTGGCCTCAAGAGAAAATCTTTTACTTTAAAAGCCTGAATGAAGATATGCAACCGAGGGATTTGGATCAGAATTATGTCCGTCATTTCGGGGAATTTCCGAAATCAGATAAAAAAGATGAATCGAAAGCCCGGAAAGTTATTTTGGAGAATTTGTTGAGTTGTCTGGATGTTCGTTTATTCGGGGGTACTTTTGCCAGTAAGAATGCTAATTTGTCCATACATGGAGTTGTACAACCAACCCATGGAGTAAACCGTTTTGTGGAAAGTATTATTTATTCCGAGCAGATTGCCTCGCCTTTCCGGAATTCGAATGACAAAAGTAGTGATTCGATGCAGACTACCTTGGGTACTCAATTTAAATTAAAAGAAGGACATTATGTGCACCATTTTTCGGTAAATCCCGGAAATTTATCGGATATAACGGAGTTTGTCGATTGTGACGGAGTTACAGTGGAGGATATTCACAAATTGAAAGAAGCATTGCGCTGTGGGGCTACGTTCTATGATTCTGCTTCTAAAGTGGGAACAGAGAATGAAGCTTTATTGTGGGTGGAATTAAAAGAAGGTTCCAAATTGGTTTTACCCTCGTTAGTAGAATTAGTAAATGTAAATGCAGAGCGGGAGATAGATTTCGAGCGGGTACGTATTCTTTTGCAGAAAGAAAATGTAAAGAATGAAATTTTGCGGATTGAACTGTATTATAATATAGGAATAACGAAAGTGATTAATCTTCCCGAAGGAACTGTCGAACTTGAATTGAATTAGTTATGAGTGGTCAACGACTGATTTCGTTTGATTTGCAGGCCGATTTCGGCTTTTTCAAGAAACCGGATTATAATGATGGAATGTTGCTGACATATAATATGTTGCATAAACCGGCATTATTGGGTTTGTTGGGGGCGGTGATCGGACTGCAAGGATATAGGAGAAAGGGTGAATTGCCTGAATATTATCAGCATCTGGAAGAGCTATCTGTCGGGATCGAGCCATTGGAAAAACGGCATGAAAAAGGAAATTTCAGGAAGTCGGTAGTAAAGTATACCAATACGGTAGGTTATGCTAATCAAGACGGTAATTTGCTGATTGAGGAAAGTATGCTGATCCGGCCCGGATATCGTTGCTACCTGTTATTGGATTTAGATAACCAGGATCATCATAAGCTGTATGACTACCTGAAAAACGGCTGGTCGGAATATATTCCCTATCTGGGCAAAAATGAATATCCCTGTTGGTTTGGGGATACATTCCGGGAGTATGAGTTCTCTGTTTTTCAGCCTGCTGCTATTTTCCGGATATCTTCTCTGTTTATAAAGGAAGGGGTGATTCGGGGGAAAAAGGTGGAAGCCAGTTTTTCTCTGTCAGCCATGGGAATGGAAAATGAGAGTAGCTTTGCTTATTTCGAGCGTTTACCGATAGGTTTTCATCCGGAACTGATGCAATACGAATTGGCTGATTTTGCTTACACAGATTGGCTGATGCAGGCTGATTCTCAAATAACCGGTTTATTTTATCTTGTTGTTGAAGGAGAAAAGAAGGTTATTCAATTGTTTTAAAGAGTGGATCGTTTTGAAGAAATAATCAACAGTCAGATGGAGTTATTATCAGGATGCCTGAATGACAACTCTTATCTGGCTCATATTTGTGCCGGGAAAAAATCAGAGTCTTTGAAGGAACATTTGGAGAAGGTTGCTGAATATGCTTGTCTGTTAGTAAAGAAGCACAGGCTGGATGGGGTTGTGGATAGGTTGGTGGAAGATATGGCTGGGGGGGATAGTCAGAAAAGCCGGAATTGGTTGAAACGGATGTTTGCAGCTGTTATTGTTTTCCATGATACCGGTAAAGTGAATGAGAATTTTCAGCGGCTTCGGATGATGAACCGGATTTTTGCAGTACGTAAAACTGAAGTATTAGAACCTTCCTATGGACATTCTTTTTTAGGAAGCTGGTTATTTCTTGCTTTTATACTGGATGGTGTATGGGATGATTCTCAAATGACGGATGAAGAGAAAAAGTGTCTGTTTGTTTACGCTTTTTTCTTTTCTTATGTGATCCGTCAACATCATAGTGCGGGTCTTCATTGTGCTGGTGAAGAGTATTTTTTGAATTCATTTGCCGGATGTTATGAAGAATTCCGGGATTACTTAACGGTTTGGGGATATAAAGCCGATGGACAGAGGATAGAGAGTGTGTTTAAATGTATTGTAGGTATTCAGCAGGAGACCCAAAAATACAGATCGTCTTCTTTTTCTCTGTTTTCTTTGCTTAAATTGAATTCTTCGTTACTGACTGCTGCCGACTATCTGGCTACCCACGAATATATGAATGCCAGTGCAATCGACAGTTTGGGTATATTTGAAGATCGTAGCCGGGTAGAAGAGATGATCGGCCATTTGAAAAATTATAAACATAATCAGGAGATATATAAAAATCTGAACGGTTTTACCTTTAAATATCCGGTTGAGAAATCCGGAGATCATCTAAATTGTTTACGGACGGAAATGGCTGTGGAAGTTATACAGACCATCCGTGCACATCCGGATGACCGCTTATTTTATATAGAAGCACCGACAGGTGGGGGTAAAACTAATTTATCAATGATTGCAGTTACGGAGTTGATGGAAAAACATTCCGATATTCAGAAAATATTCTATGTTTTTCCGTTTACGACTTTGATAACGCAGACTTATCAGACTTTACAAAAGGCCTTGGGGTTGACTTCGTCAGAGCTGGCTGAATTACATTCAAAGGCGGCATTCAATGTGAAGAAAGAGGAAAATGAGGATGGAATATATGGAGATAAAACTCAGGATTATATCGACCGTTTGTTTGCCTTATATCCGGTTTGTGTTTTGTCACATGTGAAGTTTTTCGATATGCTCAAAGGTAACCGGAAGGAAATGAATTATTTGTTTCACCGTTTGGCAAACTCTGTGGTTGTTATAGATGAGTTGCAGACCTACAATCCTTTATTATGGGATAAAATGTATTATCTGATTGAACAATATGCCCGTTTTTTCAATGTACGCTTCATTTTAATGTCGGCTACGTTGCCTAAGATCGGAAAACTGAATGTTCCGTTGACGCAAAAAACAGAATTCGTGGATTTACTTCCTCGTGCCAGAGAATATATTGTCAATCCGAATTTTGCAGGACGTGTAAAGTTCCGTTTCGATCTGTTTCAGGAGAAAACAGATTGTGTTTGTTTGGCAGAGATTGTCCTTGAAAAGTCTAAGGAGTATGCGCTGAAAAATTCTCTGGATGGTACGGTTCATACGATTATTGAATTTATTTATAAAAAGACAGCTTCTGAATTTTACAGGCAAATAGGGGATATGGCTTCTTTTTTTGATGAGGTATTGGTGTTGTCCGGAACTGTGTTGGAGCCGAGACGGCGGGAAGTGATTAATTATTTGAAAAATCCGGCTAACCGGAAGAGAAATGTTCTGCTGATTACAACACAGGTAGTAGAAGCCGGCGTAGATATCGATATGGATCTGGGATTTAAAAACAGTTCACTGCTGGATAGTGATGAGCAATTGGCCGGACGTGTAAACCGCAATGCCCGAAAGTCGGGGTGCGAGGTGTATTTATTCCGGTTGGATGAGGCCAAGGTTTTGTATGGTAAGGATGAGCGGTATAAGCTGGTGCAGAAATATATTACTCCGGAGGAGTATGAGCGAATGCTGATTGATAAAAATTTTGCCCGATTGTATGAATTGGTTTTTGAAAAAATAGATGCAACCAATCGGGAGACACTTGTGCAAAATTTTCATTCGGAATTTTTAAAGAGTATAGAAAGATTGGATTTTGCTGACATAGATAAAGGTTTCCAGATTATAGAACAGAAAAATGAGACCATTTTTGTACCTTTGAAAATACCTGTCGAAATAGCTTCAAAGGATAAAGGAATAAAAGAGAGATTGATCTCAGAAATGGAATTGGATTTTTTAAATAATCTGGGAGTTGTGCTGAAAGATGGGAAATTAGATGGTCGTGATGTTTGGGAGATATATGAACAATTTGTTTCTCATTCTGATCAAAAGAGTTTTAATCTGGATAGAAAGATTCATTTTAAGGTGCTCCAGAGAATTATGTCATGGTTTACGTTTTCTTTGATATATCAATCCAAAGATTTGAGTGAATTGAAATGTGGTTTTGGAGAAGACCGGTACGGGTATTTCTATTTGTCACATTGGGATGAAGACAGAGGAAACGGAGTGGTATATGATTATAATATGGGATTAAATACAAATGCGTTAAAAGATATTCCGTTTATATGATGAATGTAACTGGTACTTTGATAAATCTTTATCATGTGTGTAAACGCGAAATGTGGTTGCATGCCAATAATATAAGGATGGAACATACTTCGGATGTTGTTACAGAAGGGAAACTGGTACATGAAACATCCTATCCGAATCGGGCTGCACGTTATGAGGAAATACGGATAGGCGGTTCGGTGATTGATTTTTACGATCCGCATGAAAAAGTCATTCATGAAATAAAAAAGTCGGAGTCGAAAGAAGAGGCTTATATCTGGCAAGTGAAATATTACCTGTATCTGTTTGAGCAGGAAGGGATTGAAGGTGTTATCGGGTTATTGGAATATCCGTTGTTGCGGGAAACTGTACGGGTAGAATTGGAGGAAAATGACCGGGAAACCCTTCGGAATATGGAAGATGAAATCCGGAAGATTATTGGTTATGAGATATGTCCGCCTGTCTTATCGAAGGGAAAATGTGGGAAGTGTTCGTATTATGAGTTTTGTTATTCGGGGGAAGAAGAGTAAAATTATGAAAGCTTTGAGAATTATGAAATAAGCAGATGAAACTGAAACTTTAAAACAATGAAAAGGACTTACTATCTGTTTAATCCGGGGCGATTGAGCCGGAAGGACAATACTTTGAAGTTTACGCCCGTGGATGAGGAGGGGCGTGAAGGACAACCGCGTTATATTCCGATTGAAACGGTAGATAATCTGTTTGTTTTCGGAAGTCTGGATGCCAATAGTATGATGTATAATTTTCTGGGGAAAAATCAGGTTGCTGTGCATTTTTTCGATTATTACGAGCATTATACCGGTTCGTTTATGCCGAAGGATTATCTGTTATCGGGGAAAATGCAGATTGCTCAGATGAAACATCATATTCGTCAGGAAAAACGAATGCTTATTGCCAGGCGTTTTATTGACGGAGCAGCCTTTAATATGTTGAAAAATTTGAGGTATTATACAAATCGTGGAAAAGATGTCACCCAGCAGATTGAACGTATTGAGGCATACGTACCTCTGATTTCTACTGCGACTGATATTCCCATGTTAATGGGTATCCGGCAAACGTATTATGAGGCGTTTGATACGATAATCGATGGCTTTACGATGGGCAACCGGACAAAATTACCACCTTCGAATGAGGTAAATGCGATGATTTCTTTTGCCAATAGTATGTGTTATTCGGTATGTTTGGATGCGATATATCATACGCAATTGAATCCGACCATCAGTTTTTTGCATGAGCCGGGAGAGCGGCGTTATTCATTAGCTTTGGATATTGCCGAGATTTTTAAACCGATATTGGCGGATCGGTTGTTGTTTTCAATGTTTAACCGGAAACAGTTACGCGAATCCGATTTCGATCAGAACTTGAATCGTTGTTTATTAAAGCCGTCTTCCATGAAAAAAGTGGCACAGGAATGGGAGGAAAGGACAAAAGAGACGATCAAGCATAGAAAACTGGGAAGAAGTGTGAGTTATAAGCATCTGATTAAGTTGGAATGTTATAAACTGACAAAGCATTTATTAGGAATGGAAGAGTATAAACCCTTAAAAATATGGTGGTGAAATGTATGTGATTTTGGTATATGATGTGGATCAGAAAAGGACGGCAAAAATGTTGAAGTTGTGTCGACGTTATCTTTCCTGGATTCAGAATAGTGTATTTGAAGGGGAGATTTCTGAAGTTCAATTAAAGTATTTGGTCGTTGAAGCTAAAGAAATAATGAAAGAAAAAGATAGTCTGATTTTATTTAAAAGCAGGGATGAAAAATGGTTGGAAAAGGAAATTGTTGGGGATGAAAAAGCCAGTGTCTCGAATTTTTTGTAGCGTCAACCTATTTAGAGATATTGGCTATTCGAAACCGATTTATTAGATACTTGGGAAAAAAGTCCTTTGACATATTGAAAATAAGCAAGTTATAAATAGTCGTCGAAAGTCGGGGAAAATCTAAGAATTGGAGGTCGACTGCAAATAACTGTAAAAATTAACGGTTGCTTAGTTGATAAGATGTTGATTTTCATGTATATTCCAGGCTGTATTTAACGGCTTTTAATTGAACTAAGGTAGAATTGAAACTATCCTAACGTTTGTATGAAAGGCATAATTAAGGCTGCTTTTAATTGAACTAAGGTAGAATTGAAACTCTGTTCCTGTTTTACGGTTTATACTAAATACTGTCTTTTAATTGAACTAAGGTAGAATTGAAACTACATTTAGGTGGACTCGCGAAAGTAAGGCTTTTAGCTTTTAATTGAACTAAGGTAGAATTAAGATTTTTGATCTAATGTGTATTTTTGTTTTGTAAGCGGCTTTTAATTGAGTCGATAGGTGATTATCTATGGAAAAAATAATATCTTTGATATTCTGAAAAGTAGGTAGTGTTTATGAAAATACGTTCTCCATACGATAGGGGTGATTTGCATATCAAGAAACGTGACAGGGTGCTGGAGATTGGGCCGGGGCACAATCCTTCCGTGCGCTCTGATGTGATTGCCGAAAAGTTTGTCGATTCGAATTATCACCGTTGCGGGGATATGAAAATCTATCCTCACCAGACATTTATCGAGGCAGACGGTGAAAATCTTCCGTTTAAGGATAAGGAGTTTGATTATGTCATTTGTAACCAAGTACTCGAGCATGTGGAATCGCCGGAAAAGTTTATTGCCGAGCAATGCCGGGTGGCTAAACGGGGGTATATCGAAACGCCGAGTTTGTTGGGAGAATTTTTGTTTCCCAAGTTGTCGCATAAATGGGTTATCCTGGATATCGATAATAAGCTGGTTATGTATGAAAAGTCGCTGATGCCCGGGAATTATGCCCATAATTACGGGGAACTGTTTTTGAATTATCTGCCTTTTCAATCTTTACCCTATAAGCTTTTGTGGCTTACGGAGGGGGATATCATGCTCAATCGTTACGAGTGGCGGGATAATATCGAGGTGGTTGTTAATCCGCAGGATCCTTATTACCTTTCTTTTTTTACACAGCCGTGGAGCCGGGAAATGGTGGAAAAGCTCTATCCCAGACGTTCCGCTTCGAAGGAAGTGCGTAAGACGCTCGGCGCATTAAATTATCTTTTGAAACAAAAGCTATGTCAGAAATTTTCCAAACGTCCCCCGCTTTTGACACTGGCAGAATATATGGAACGGCAACGGTCTTAGTCCGGAGATGGTAAGGTGTTTGACGGTTAAAGGAAATTGTATTTTATTCCGGTAGCATCGGTTTTTAATTTTTACCGTTTTTTTGAATGCGCCGGCAAAGGAGGTGCATAAAACGTTTGGGACCCAGTATTTTCAGGGCGATGATCCAGGCGGTAGGATGGGCTGTGATGTCCGACCAACGGGGTACGTATGGTTTTACGGCTGTCAGGTAAGGATGGATGTCTGTTTGCGGAGAACTGAGCCGGGCGGAAATCAGGCGGCGGAAAAGCCGGGTGAAAGCGGTGACCCGGGCGGGACGCAGAAGGGGGTATTCGGTCATTTTGGCATAGGTGCGCAGGTGGGCTTCAAACAGGTCGATGTGTTTCGGAAAAGTGTAGGCGGATGTGAGGGAGTTGTTGCGTATGCGGTAATAATAACGGCCTTGGCCGGAGATACAGACCCGGTTTACCCGTTCGACGAAGTCGGCGACAAGGTAGGTGTCTTCGGATACATGGCCTTCCCGGTAGCGGAGTCCTTCGAATACGGTGCGCCGGAATATTTTGTTCAGGTTGGCGAAATGGAGGATGTTGCCTTCCCACCAGTTAAGCAGTATGCGGTCTTTCCCCTCGATGAGTTGCGGGCGTACTTCCAACTTTTCCTGCCGTCCGTTTTCGTAGCAATTGATGTAGGGAAATTGCAGGATGTCTGTGTCAGGATGAGCTTCGAGATAGTGGACGTTTTCGTAAGTGTCGGGTGAAACGGAGTCGTCGGGGTCGAGCATGGTGAGGTATTTGCCGGTGCATTTGTCCAGGGCTGCGTTGCGGGCACTGCTGACACCGCCGTTGGTTTTACGGATCACCTTAAAACGGGAGTCGGCTGCGGCATAACGGTCGCAGATCAGGCCCGAACCGTCTGTCGAGCCGTCGTCGACAAGCAATGCTTCGAAGTCACGGAAAGTTTGTGCCTGTAAACTGTCCAGACATTCGCCGATGTAAGGCGATACGTTGTAAACAGGAATGATGATGCTGAGCAGGGGTGTGTTCATTGCGCCGTTTTTTTATTTATGCGAATATAGTTTTTCTACGCCGATATTTCTTTAATTTTGCTGTAAATAAGTCGGCCGGTTTGTTTGGAATGTTTGTTATTTTTTCAGATAAGCAGGATCGGAGGATACGGTAATTGTCGTTAATTTATAATTTAGCTTTGAAATATGCCTTTACTGACTATTGTTATACCGGTTTATAATGCGGAAAATTATCTGAAACCCTGCCTGGATTCGGTAGCAGCTCAGGAGTTTACAGATTATGAACTGGTGTTGGTGGACGACGGATCGGCAGACGGATCGGGGAGGATATGCGACGAATATGCCGTACGTGATCCGCGGATCAGGGTGATTCATCAGTCTAACGGCGGACAGGCAGCGGCCCGTAACCGGGGAATTGATGCTGCCGTAGGCGATTATGTCGGTTTTTGTGATAATGACGATATTCTGCATCCTTCTATTTTCCGGGTGTTGCTTGAAAATGCCGGCGCAGCCGGGACCGATATTTCGGCCTGTTCGTATAACGAAAGGGATATGCGGGGGAAGGTGTCGCACGACCGGCATTCGGGAGAGACATTTTATCTGTCGAACCGGGGAGGGATGGAGCAATTTCTTTCACGGGAGAAGATGGATATTTATGTGTGGACGAAGATATACAGGCGGACATTTCTGGAGGCCCACGGTATCCGTTTCGAGCAAGGGAGGAACGATGAGGATTTTTTGTTCAATTATGCCGCTTTCCGGCGGGCAGGACAGACTGTATTTACCGACCGGGCCCTGTATACCTACAATGTGCGGGATGATTCGGAATGCCGGATGTTTTATAAGAAGGATTTACGGCGTTACCTGCACAACACTTTGTATCGTACTTATAAGATCGAGTCTGGGATACGCAGGGAGTATCCGGAATTGCTTTCTTTGGCCAAACGGCAGACAATCCGTTACCACATAATGATGATCGGCAGGATTATACAGACCGGCTATCGTTTGTCAGAACCTTATTTTTCGTATATGATGCGTTATTTGCGGGAAAACCGCCGACAGGTGATTGCACAACGGAATTATTGGGGAATGTCCCGGTTGGGGATTAGCCTGTTATTGCTGTTACCGCCCCGTTGGTATTGTTTTTACAGGCGCATCCTCGAAAAAGTAAGGAAATAAATTTACAGATTGCTGTAAAATTCCTTCCACAAGGTGTCGTTTAAGGGCGGTGTGGCCGCGATGGTGACACGCTCTTTACTGACGGGATGGATAAAACTGATTTCGCGGGCGTGCAGGCTGATACCTCCGTTTTCATTTGAGCGCGGGAAACCGTATTTCAGGTCGCCTTTGATAGGGCAGCCGATCTTGGCCAACTGGCAGCGTATCTGGTGGTGGCGGCCGGTGCACAGTTTGATTTCCAGTAGGTAGTATCTTTGGGAATGGCCGATCAGTTTGTATTCCAGAATGGCTTTTTTACTTCCTTTTTTTTCCTTTTCGTAGGCGTAGGATTTATTCTTTTCGGAGTCTTTGATCATATAATGTATCAATGTTCCGTTGTCCTGAGGCGGCAGGTTGCCGACAATGGCCCAGTATTTTTTGGAGATTTCCTCGTCGTGTTCCTGAAACATTTTATTCAGTCGGGCCAGGGCTTTGCTGGTACGGGCAAACAATACGACACCGCTTACCGGACGGTCGATGCGATGGGGCACTCCCAAAAATACGTCTCCCGGTTTGTTGTATTTTTTTTTGATGTAACTCTTTACTTCTTCACTCAGAGGCGTATCGCCGGTTTTGTCTCCCTGCACGATGTCGGAGTTTTTTTTGTTGACAGCGATGATATGGTTGTCCTCGTATAAAATTTCCAGCATTGGATTTAGTTTTATGAAATCGGTGCAAAAGTACGAAATTCTTTTGCCATTTCCGATTTTTGACCGCATGAATCAGCCGTTTTGTTCGTTTTATAGAATTGAAATATTTCAGTAAAGGCCGGTAAATGCAGTAGTAAACTGCTTTTAATTGTATCCGACAGAATTGAATCGATCAGAATGTATTTGTTGGATAGCTGTCCTATATTCGGAACGACTGAGTATCTGTAAAAAGAAAAAATGGGACGAAATGATAATTGTTTGACACATTTTGTTAATTAATTATCTATATATAATTTGTAATTTTGTTGCATTGATAAAAAGTAAAGTTTAAGTTATGCTTATTACGGGTGCTAAATTAAAGATCAACGGTTCGGAATACGATATTCTCCGGATGAATTACGGTTTTTATCGGAAAATCGATCATAAGGGGCGTCCAGGCTCGGGGCTCCGCGGAGGGAGCCTTTGTGTACAGTTTGAATCGGGAAGAGACAATCCTGTTCTTCAGCAAATGTTACTGGAAGATGTGCCCCCTGTCAGGGGCTGTATCGAGGTGGTGACGGGGCAGGACGGCCAACGGATGAGGTACATTGAATTTGAGGCGGCATATATTTGTTCGCAGGAGGAAAATATGTTTGCCGGTTCCGTATATCCTATGCTGACCACGGTGGTAATCAGTCCTGTTCGTCTTGACATTGACAGCAAGGTCCGGCTTGACCGTCGCTGGCCTGAAACCTATGGTTTCTGGTGGCAGACGTATAGGCCGGAAAATATGAAATGCGCAAAAAAGGAAGCGACAGAGGAGAAAAAGCCGGTCACTGTTTTGGTGAGGAAAGTCAAAGGGCCTGAAATGGCTTTGGTCGGTTCGGAAGCCGAATATGAGGTAACGGGTTATAACATCAGGGAAGTAAGTTCTCACAATAAGCTCCGGATCAAATGGGTTGTCGAGACCGGCAGTAAGAGATATGTACAAACCAGACAAGGGGAAAAAATCAGAATAACCCTGGCGGAAGCATGGGTGGGCAAAGAAATTACCGTGATGGCGTATCTGAAAGAACCGGCAGAGAGTGTGAGTGTAAAAACCAGGGTAGAGAGATGGTTTTTGCCTCGTGTCCTGGTCCAGACCCGGACAAAGGAGGGATTCGGAACGAAGAGCGAGCGGTCGCAATTAGAATATGAGGACTGTGAAGGAAAAGGACTAATCCCCGTAAGTGCTCAGATCGCTGTCGATATGCACTATGGGGATGGAAAAACACATACCGGTCATTTCACGTTGGGGAGTATCAAAGATGCAAATGTTTTGCAAAATATCAACGAACTCAATCTACGGTACAATGATTCGGAATTGTTTAAGTTGTTCAGGGAGCTTATCCGCTACACGTCGATGGGGTCCCTCGAATCTCATAATTTAGAAATGGTCGGCCATGTTCAAAAGCAAACCTACCAAAATCCTCAAATGCAGCATAAGGACCGGAGACTTACCGAGGCGGTATTTGGGCATAAGAGTACGAAAGATTTTGTCAAAATAATACAGGATGCATTTAAATATGCGATGACAAAAAGCAAAGGTAATTTCAATAAGGTTGATATTCTGAAAGCTTTTGAAGACACAAGTTTTCCGAAACGTCCCTCTTTTTCCGGTAAAATGGATCGATTGAAGGGTTTGACCATAGCCCTTAATGATACGTGGGGATTCAGGGTGACAATTACCCACTATTCGTTAAATCCGGATACGAAAGAGTGTACAGCCGTCCTAAGGTATAGAATTTTCGATCATTTCGGATTGGATACAGACGATATTGAAAGTTACGGTACTAAGGAAAAAGTGATGAAAAAATTAGGCGGTCTCGGTACGATTGCCGATCATATAACGATGCCTCGCGACGAAAGGGGTAATCCGCTGATAAAGCAAAGTGTGGCCAGGTCGGTAGCAGAAGAGGTTGCCAACGGATTTTGTGCCTGGTTTATTTTACAACATTTGCGTGGTTATAAGCCTTTTGTGACGATTATGGAAACAGAGGAAACTTTAACGTTTAGCATATGAAGAAAAATGTAATCCGGCTGTTGGTGTGCGTGTTGATCGGAGCAGTGATCTGGTGGTTATATTCGGATGATTACGATAGTGGTAAACCGACCGAATTTTATAAAATAAATGAATATAAAGCCGATGGAATATTTCGAGAAACTTATGTTGTTCACAACGCTCCTTACGATACGTCCAAAATTAAGAAGGTGATCGAGAAATTTAATTTGGAAACCTGTTTAGTGGATACTATACGGAAATACAGAAGCTGTAGACGTCTTTTTTATCGTGAAACGAAATACATGACTCGTCATTTTAAGGAGGGTGATCCTTATGATCCGGAATACAGCTCGTGGGATAATACCCAGGATTTCAGAAATCATTTTAAGGATATTTTGATGACGACAAAATATAGTATAAACCCTGCCGGCAATGGGAAATGTTATTATTACTATTGGCTTTATTGGAATTATGGAAAAAACATCAGTGCGATGTATGATAACAGAATGCGAATTATATTTTACAATCTGGATTCCCTTTATTGCGCTAAGAAAAAGGAATATGGAATTGAGAATTAGTTTTAATGTCTGAGTGGTTATAAGCCTTTTGTGACGATTATGGAAACAGAGGAAACTTTAACGTTTAGCATATGAAGAAAAAGGTTATTTGGCTGTTGGGGGTTGTGTCGATCGGAGCAGTGATCTGGTGGTTATTTTCGGATGATTACGATAGAGGTAAACCGACAGAATTTTATGAAATAGAAGACGGGATTTTTGTAGTGCATAATGCACCTTATGATACTTTAGAAATAAAAAAAGTAATTGAGAAATTTAATCTGGAAACCTGGTCAATCGATTCGTTAAAAAAATATGGTGGCGGAGGGCGTTTGTTTTATCGTGAAACGAAATACATGACCCGCCATTTTAAGGAGGGTGATCCTTATGATCCGGAATACAGTTCGTGGGATAACACCCAGGACTATAGAAATCATTTTAAGGATATTTTAATGACGACATCGTATAGTATAAACCCTGTAGGTGATGGGGATTGTTATTATAGATACTGGTTGTATTGGAATTATTGGAACAATATTGACGCAAAGTATGATAATAAAGTCCATATTTTATTCCGTGATCTGGATTCCCTTTATCGCGCTAAGAAAAAGGAATATGGAATTGAGGACTAGTTTTGTTAAAATGTAATTGTGATGGTTATAAATCATGACTATTTTATTGGCTTTTGATTGAAGGCAGAGGATAATGCAGATAAGGAGAAAGGTATTAAGGAATGGAACTTTTTGGGTGGTTATTGTTTAAAAATGAAAGAATTTTATTACATTTGCGTTATAATTTATTATTTATATGGATTTAGAGATCAAAAATATATTCCAGGGCATTGCTTTGGTCGGGGAAGAAGAGCAATTTGATTTATTGATAAAAGGAAAACATTACCGCATAGACCGGATTGTTTCTTCGGGGCATAGTTCGCCCCAGGGGTTTTGGTATGATCAGGAAGACGACGAGTGGATTATGCTGATTCAGGGGAAGGCTGTACTGGAAATTGAGGACAAGCTGGTAGAATTGAAAGCGGGAGATTATTTATTTTTACCGAAAAATTGCAGACACAGGGTGGAAAAAACGAGTGTAGACCCGGCATGTGTATGGCTTTGTTTTTTCGCTATTGAATAAGAGGTGAGATGAAAAAGAAGATGAAAATTACTACGGAGGATTATATCCGGATGAACCGGAAGATCAGCCGGGAAGAAGAGATTGCCCGGCATGGGCATCCGATTGGTTTTAAGCGGGTGTTTAAATCCCGGAAAGTATACGACCGTAAAAGGAGTAAGGCAGATCTGAATAAGGATTTGCCTTATTTTTTTGAAAATATATTGAATGGGTGTTTATCGGTTTTTCTTCCGGATGATATAGGGGGGAAAGGAATAAAGGCTTAATTTTGTAGAAACTGAAAAAACAGAAGATATGTGGAAACTAATTTTTAAGAGTACGATATTCAAACTTTTACTGGCAGTTGCCATCGGTATTGTAGCCGGCTTTTTCGTAAATGAAGGTTTTATGAATGTAGTGGTGACTGTAAAATATATTCTGGGGCAATTGATCTTTTTTATGGTGCCTTTGATTATTCTCGGTTTTATATCTTCTTCGATTGCCCGGATGAAGGGTAATGCTTCCCGTATGTTGGGCAGTGCATTGGGGTTGGCTTATTTTTCTTCTGTAGGAGCTGCTTTTTTTGCCCTGGTGCTCGGGTATTGGCTGATTCCTCTTTTGTCTGTGGAGCCCGCTACCGAAGGGTTGAAGGAGATTCCGCCGCTGGTGTTCCGGCTGGATATACCTCCTGTTATGAGCGTTATGAGTGCTTTGGTACTTTCGATTATGATCGGTTTGGCTACGGTGTGGACAAAATCGGAAGTTTTCGGCAATATACTCGATAATTTTCAGAAGATGGTGTTGTTGCTGATTAACCGTATTCTCATTCCGGTGCTCCCGTTTTTTATTGCGGCAAACTTTTGTGCCTTGAGTTATGAAGGCTCGATTACGCGGCAACTGCCTGTTTTTATCGGGGTCATGGGTATTGTATTGGTCGCTCATTTTATCTGGCTGACGTTTCTGTATCTTTCGGCCGGACTTGTCAGCCGTAAGAATCCCTGGCTGGTGTTGAAATATTATGGTCCGGCCTACCTGACGGCTGTCGGGACGATGTCGTCGGCGGCAACATTGGCTGTGGCCTTGAAATGTGCCAAGAAAAGTCCGGTTTTAAAAGATGAGGTGGTAGATTTTGCCGTTCCTCTGTTTTCCAATATTCACCTTTGCGGTTCTATTCTGACAGAGGTTTTTTTTGTCATGACGGTGTCTTTGATGTTATACGGTACTTTACCTGCCGTTTCCGTGATGGTTTTGTTTATTTTATTGCTCGGAATTTTTGCTATCGGTGCTCCGGGTGTGCCCGGAGGGACTGTTATTGCTTCTCTGGGTATCGTTGTTTCGATATTGGGATTCGACGAGGCGGGTACTGCCTTGCTGCTGACCATATTCGCTTTGCAGGACAGTTTCGGCACGGCATGTAATATTACCGGTGACGGTGCTTTGACTTTGATCCTGACTAAAATCGACAAGTAAGACGCTGATTTCGGATACCGACGGGGGACGGTTTGGCATTGTTTTTGCATATATAAAGCATTTTTAATAAAATTATGTGCATGGGTTTTATTTTGGAAACCTATACTTATTAGTTTTCGTTCTATAGAGAAAAATGCTTGAGAGATGAAATGCTTATTGAACATGCGGTCGGTTGTCCGGTGCTTTTTGCTGTTTTATGTCGTACCGGTGTATGCCCAGAAGGAAAGAGTGGAGTTAATCGGATATGGAGATATGGATAAATGGATGGTACGGAAGGTCGAGGAGTCTTTTGTGATAGGGGGAAATACCAAATATTTGTATGAGATTGCCAGTGGGGATACTTTACTGCATAATACGCCTTATAAAAATACGGATTCGCCCTGGGCGACCTCTTCGGTAATGGCCAAGGTAAGCGGAGTGGTAAAGACAAGTCTTACGGTTTTTCCGGAAAAGCGGGGAGACGGTTATTGTGCCCGTTTGGAAACCCGGATGGAGACTTGCAAGGTGTTGGGATTGTTTAATATACGGGTTGTGGCGAGTGGTACGGTATTTTTAGGACAAATGGTGGAACCCATTACGGATACTAAAAATCCGCAGAGTAAGCTGATATCGGGTATTCCTTTTACGGGACGGCCGATAGCCCTGATGTACGATTATAAGGTCATAACGGGAGGACTGCGCACCTATGCTTCCGGTTTCGGAAAACCTGAGCCTCGGAAGGACAGGGATATGGCCGAAACTTCCATGTTATTGCAGCATCGTTGGGAAGATGCCGCCGGAAATGTTTATGCCCGGCGGGTGGCTACGGCCTGGAAGCATTACGAGCAATCGGAAACCGATTGGCAAACCGATTATCGTCTGCCGGTGTATTACGGTGATATCACTTCCGAGCCCTATTATGAAAATTATATGGGGTTGATAAACGGAGAGCATGCTTATTATACCCGTAACAGCAAGGGAAAGATTGTGCCGATTCAGGAAATAGGCTGGGGAAGTCCGGATGAAGAGATTACTCATATCGTGCTGCAATTTTCATCCAGTAACGGCGGTCCTTATATCGGAAGCCTGGACAGTAAGTTTTGGGTCGATAATGTCAGATTGGTGTATTGATTTTTCGGTATTTTTGCTTTGAATTTTGAGTATTGGGTATGGATTTGGAAGAAATATACCGTTTGGCTGTGGATTTTCGCCGTTATTTTCACCGGAAACCGGAAGTAGCAGAACAGGAATACGAAACGCAGGCTTATATTACCGATGTGTTGCAACGTTATGGGATTGCGTATACAACTGTCGGTACGGGAATTATCGCCCGTGTGGGGCAAGGGGCACTTTGTGTCGCTTTACGGGGGGAGATGGATGCTTTACGGGTGAAGGAAGCGACCGGTTTGCCTTTTGCTTCTGAAAACGAAGGGGTGATGCATGCCTGTGGGCATGATATGCATTTGGCGATGGTGTTGGCGGTGACGATAGCTTTAAAGCAACAGGAACCGCTGTTACAAAAAACCGTGAAAATCGTTTTTCAACCGAGTGAGGAAAAGCGTCCCGGCGGAGCCCGTCTGTTGTTGCCTGAATTATTGAAAGATCCGGTGCCCCGGGCGATTTTTGCGCAGCATGTTTATCCCGGTTTACCGACGGGGTGCGTGGGAGTGCGTTCCGGTGCTTTTTTCGCTTCTTCGGATAATATTATTTTCTCAGTAGAGGGAAAAGGAACCCATGCGGCGATGCCCCAGAACGGTTCGGACCCGATTTTGGCAACGGCCTGTCTGATTCAGTTTTACCAGACGTTGGTGACGAAATTCCGTAATCCGCTTACACCTGCCGTAGTTTCTGTGACTTCCGTACACGGAGGCACTGCTAACAACGTAATTCCTGACCGGGTGGATGTCAAAGGAACGGTACGTACACACGATAATGAATTACGGGACCGGATTTTTGAGTTGATAGATGAGAAGTCGGAAGCGATCTGCGGACTTTACGGATGTCGGTTTAAACGGGATAAAACGATGAACGGTCTGCCTGTGCTGATGAATGACCGGCTGCTGACAGAACAATTTGTCGGGAGAGCCGGATATCTTTTGGGACAGGAACATGTCCGTCTGATGGAACCTTTGACTTTGGGAGAAGATTTCGCTATTTATCTGCAATCGATACCCGGTGTGATGTGGGTGTTGGGGGTGTGTCCGCCGATACAGGATGCGATGCCTCCCTTGCATAATCCCGGTTTTTCTCCGGATGAAGAAGCTATGCGCACAGGCATTGTGATGTTACTGGATTGTGTGAATCGTTTTCCGGTGAATTAATCGGGTATTTCTTTTCGTCAGACCGTCGGGAATTTTATACCTTTGGGCCCGTCTAAAATATTGCATTATGTTTATAAAGTTTAAAAAAATCCGGGAAAGGTTCCGGAAGGCTGTCGTATTTTCGCCGGTGGAAGCCGTTGTTTCGTCGGTGTATTTTCTTACAGCCGTTGTCAGTTATTATCAGCATATCGGTTATGATGATTTTCTGGGATCTTTTCCCATCTGCTTTTGCCTGATTTATGCTGTGAACAGGTTTAGCAGGGGAACCGGATGGCGTTGGCTGTATTATATATCGGTTTTGAGTATCGGGGGATTTTGGGCCTGGAATTTACGACTGACGGATTCAATATACTGGATAACTCTGATTGTCAGTCAATTGTTGGTATTATCGAGTGCGCGAGCTGCGGATAATGATGCTTTTGTCCGGAATGGCTTGTGTTATGTCCGGAATATGGTGGCGGCGACGGTATTGGCTCTGGTGGGCTGGTTGCTGGCCTGGGCGATTTATGCTTCGGTGACGTATATTTTCGATTTGTCTGCGAATTATCGTATAATGGTGTACATCAGTCAGGGTGTCTGGTTTATGGTGGCGCCGATATTGTTTTTAATGTTCGGTATACGTCAGAACCAGGAATTCATAGCCAATTCCTTTTTGGACGTTTTGTTGAATTTTATCGTTACTCCGGCATTGATGATCTACAATTTGATTTTGTATCTGTATTTTGTAAAAATTGCCGTGGTGTGGTCGTTGCCGAAAGGGGGAGTTGCCTATATGGTTCTGGCCTTTATACTTTTATTGCTGGCGGTAAAGTCCATACAGCCTGTGTTACGCCGCCGGTATTACGATTGGTATTATCGTTTTTTCAGTTTGTGGGTGGTGTTGCCTCTGGCGATGTTGTGGATCAGTGTACTGTTCCGGGTAGGTGAGTATGGCTGGACGGAATGGAGGGTTTATCTGATGCTGTCTGCCTGTATGGCTACCTTTACGGCGGTGTTATTTATGATTCCCCGCTGGAGTAACTACAAATGGGTGGTATTGGGGGTTTTGGCGACGCTTGCCGTATTTACCTATATTCCGGGAATAAATGCGGGTGATTTGGGTTTGCGTTCTCAGGAGAACCGGATCAGGACGGTATTGTATCCGGAAACGGGAGAAAGATGGAATGACGGTACCGACTCGGTGGTTTCGGCCCGGTATATGATGTTGTATAATTCTTCCAGGTATGTTCAAAGTCGCAAAAGTGCTGAATATATGCGGGAGCGTTTCGGATTCGATTGCGAGTATCTGGAAGAGAATATTCCCGAAAAGGTGAAAGACGATTGGAGATGGAATGGTGTTGACGATGAAATGTTGTATCTGGTGTATCCTTACGGTGCGACGTTTGATATCAGCGGGTTCGACAGTTTGCGGCAGATTCTCAATAATGCAGTCGGGGGAGGTGTGTATTATGAATTTGAGGACAACAGATTCCGGCTTATCAGCCGATCGGATACGTTGGTAGATGTAGATATTCATTTTTTGCTGAAAGAAAAGCTGGCAGAAGTAGGGGTAGATACGACCGGCGGTTTGTCGCAGGAACAGGTCGGGGAGTTTCACGAATTTTTGTGTACGTACGATATCGGCAGGCTGCGGGTTATTTTTGGGGAAATCTGTATCGATGAGAAAGATATGGCAATTATCAGCCTTTCGCCCAGGTTTTTGTTGACGCGGAAGAAGATGAAATAAGTGGGAAGGGGGGATTTTTGATTTACGATTGCGATTTCAGATTTACGATTTTGATAGGTCTGCGGATTTCGCCGGTATGTACAGGTTATTCATTAGAGGAGTATATCGGCGAAATCTGCAGGTTATATTCTGGTTATTCATCGGTGAGTAGCAGCAGGAAAGCTACGATAGCCGCTTCTTCTTCGGGGCTGAGGCCGAGATTACCCAGTTCGTCATAGTTAACGGTTGCAGGGTATTCGGCCGGTGGAAATTCATTGCTTACATCGCGTACGTTGTAGAAATGTACGATCTCTTCCAACGTTTTGAAGTAACCGTTGTGGCCGTAAGGTGCGGTAAGGGCGATATTACGTAATGTCGGTACCCGGAATTTTCCGTTTTCGGTGCTGTCGTTGACGATGGCTCCCAGGCCCAGGTCGATATAGGCTTCACCCTGGATGTTGTATTCGGCCGGCAGGGTGAAATAAGGGTTTTCCGGATTACGCGGGATGCCCAGGTTGTCGTACGTATGATCGGTAAATAGTACTTTTCCGGCTTTCGGATCGGGAGTCAGTATATGGCATTCGGCGCATAATGCTTTTTTCTCGAATAGTTCCAATCCTTCTTTTTCTTGCTTTGTCAGGTGGTATTTTCCGGCCAGATAAGCGTCGTATTTGGAAGAAAACGGATTTACTTCCGCCGAACTTTGATAGGCCGCCAGAGCATCGGTGATGTGGGCGTAGAGGGTGTCACTGTTATCCGTTTCGCCGTATATGGCCGTCAGTTCCGGGTAATAAGGAGCTTGTCTTATTTTTCGGGTAATCATAAGGTGATCGGTGTTGCCCATTTCCAGCGGATTGACAAAAGGCTGGCCGGCTTGTGCCTGCAGGTCGTTGACCCGCCCGTCCCAAAACAGACCGCCTATATAGGTTTCTTCTTCCTGGTCGTAAGATAGTGCAGGGACAAATGACGAATAACAGATTGTCATGGAATTGCGGTTGCTGAACAGACCTTTGACGGCTCCTTCCGAAATAGGACGGGAAAGGGTGTCGGCAAACCCGTTGGCGGGGGTATGGCAGGTGGCACAGGATTGTCCCGGCGGGTTTGATAAGGCCGTGTCGAAAAAGATCAGTTTACCTAACTGTTCTTTGGGGGTAAGCTTACGGGGCTGCTCTTCCCGGCATGCGCTTAGCAAAACGAACAGGCAGCATAAAAGTATATAGGAATTTCTCATGTCGGTTTATTTTCCGTAAAAATAGATTGAAAAAATAAAATATCCAAAATGGAAAGGGTGAGAACGATAATTTTAAAAAATTATTGTATAACTTCGAAAGCTATTTTCTTTCTTCTTTTATAAAGAAATGAGCTTAACTACGGCTATATGAAAAAACGATTTTTCTTTCTGTGTTGTTTTGGCCTCTGTTTTTTGCTGGGAGGCTTTATGGTTTGCCACTGGCAAAGCGGAATGGCTCAGACTCAGCAGGATCGTTTACAAACGGCTTTGAAGCAGGTGAGAGGTGTTTTTGATGATGTGGTACGGGTGATGGGACTTTCCGATTATCCGAAAGCGGTGGAGTTGTCGTATCAATTACTGGGACAAATCGAAGATGAGCCGGATTTTAAACCCTATATTAAAAAGCAATTGAAAAGCCGGGTATATTATAATTTGGCTTGTGCCTATGCGTTGGCCGGAGAAAGAAAGAAGGCCGCAGAGGTTTTGGGCGAATCACTGGAAAACGGTTTCGACGATTATGAACACATCATGACGGATACGGATTTGAATCCCATCCGCGAAGAGGCTGAATTTAAAAAATTATTGCAGGGATTGCGTCAGAGCCGGGATTATGTGACTATGTTGCAAAAGGCTTTCTATACGGGCGTATCGTTTTCTGATACGTTGCGTTTTACTTATCAGCCGGAGGATGATCCGGAGTTGGCAGAGATCCGGAAATATTTTAATCTGGATAGTATTGCCGGGGAGGGAGATGAGATCAGCCGGATAAAGAATTTATTGGCATGGGTGCATAATGCCGTAAGGCATGATGGGAATTCGTATAGTCCGGAACAGCGGAATACCATTGATTTGATCCGGATTTGCCGGACGGAAAACCGGGGGATCAATTGCCGGATGATGGCTATTATCCTGAACGAATGTTATCTGGCTATGGGATTTCCTTCCCGTTTTGTAACCTGTTTGCCGAAATCAGAGACCGATACTGATTGTCATGTCATTACCATCGTATATTCGCGCATGCTACACAAATGGATTTGGATGGACCCTACTTTTAAGGCTTACGTATCGGATGAGGACGGGATGTTACTGGGGATTGCGGAAGTCCGGGAAAGACTGATGATGGGAAAACCTTTGGTGCTGAATGAGGATGCCAATTGGAATAACCGTACCCGGCAAACGAAGGAAAGCTATCTGGACCGGTATATGGCAAAAAATCTGTATTGGTTCGAATGTACGAAAGACAGCCGGAGAGATGTGGAGTCGGTGGATGGTAGGCCTTCGGAATATGTGAGCCTGTTACCTAAAGATTTCAGACATAAATATGCTTCCGGATACATGACTTCAAATCCGGATTACTTTTGGCAAACTCCTGAATAGTGGAATTATTCAGAAAAAGATACGTTAAATTTCTAAATGATATGAACACAAAATTGTATTTACCTGTGCTTGCATTGGCTTTGACTACGGTTGCCTGTGGAGGCGGAAAAAAAGATGTTGCCGGTATTGATCCGGCGAATTTGGATACTACGGTTATGCCGGGTACCGATTTTTACCAATATGCCTGTGGCGGATGGATGAAAGCTCATCCGTTGACGGCTGAATATGCCCGTTTCGGATCGTTCGACCTGTTAGCAGAGAACAACCGGGAGCAATTGAAATCGTTGATCGGGGAGTTGGCTGCCAAACCGGAAGCCCCGGGGAGCGTAGCCCAGAAGATCGGAGACCTTTATAATGTAGCTATGGATTCGGTGAAATTGAATGCCGACGGGGTGGAACCGATCCGGGGAGAACTGGAAAAGATCGCTGCGATAACGGATGTGAAAGAGATGTCGGAGATTGTGGCGGAGATGCGCCGTAAAGGATTCGATGCCTATTTTGTACTTGGTGTCGGGGCAGATGAAAAGAACAGTGCGATGAATATTGTATATGCTTACCAAAGCGGGATGAGTCTGGGCGAGCGGGAGTATTATCTGGATAACGACGATCATACCAGAGAGATTCGGGAGAAATACCGGGAACATGTCGCCAATATGTTCCGTCTGGCCGGGTTTACGGACGAGGAAGCCCGGAAGGATGCCGATGCTGTTTTGAAGGTGGAAACGATGTTGGCTGAAGCGGCTTACGATAACGTAAAGTTACGTGATCCTCAGGCGAATTACCACAAGATGAAGGTGACCGATCTGAAGCGGGAAGTTCCCGGTATCGACTGGGATGTATATCTGGCTGCTGCCGGGTTGGGAGGCATAAAAGAACTGAATGTCGGACAGCCGGAAGTTTTAAAGGCTGTTGCCGATATCTGGAACAAATTGCCTTTAAACGAACAGAAAGCGTATCTGCAATGGAAGGTGCTTGATGAAGCCGGTTCTTATCTGAGCGATGCCTTTGCTGCCGAGAATTTCGATTTTTACGGTAAAACCTTGTCGGGACAGCAGCAGATCAAGCCGCGTTGGAAGAGAGCTGTCGGGACGGTGAACGGCGTACTCGGTGAAGCTGTCGGACAAATGTATGTGGAGAAATATTTCCCGGCTGCTGCTAAGGAGCGCATGACCGCATTGGTGGCTAATTTACAGTCGGCTTTGGGAGAGCGCATTAAAAACTTGACCTGGATGAGCGAGGAAACCAAGGCAAAGGCTCTGGAAAAACTCTCGACTATTTATGTGAAGGTGGGATATCCCAACAAATGGCGTGACTATTCAGGATTGGAAATTAAGGATGATTCCTACTGGGGAAATATCATGCGTTCGAATGAATTCGATTATAATTATATGATCGCTGACGCCGGTAAACCGGTTGACCGGGATCGCTGGTTTATGACCCCGCAGACGGTAAACGCCTATTATAATCCGACGACGAATGAAATCTGTTTTCCTGCCGGTATTTTGCAATATCCGTTTTTCGATATGAATGCAGATGATGCCTTTAATTACGGGGCTATCGGTGTTGTGATCGGACACGAGATGACTCACGGATTCGACGACCAGGGACGGCAGTACGATAAGGAAGGGAATCTGGCCGACTGGTGGACGGAGAGCGATGCCGTTAATTTCGGGGCCGGTACCCAAAAACTGGTAAATCACTTCGATAGTATTGAGGTGTTACCGGGATTGTTTGCCAACGGTAAGTTGACTTTGGGAGAGAATATAGCTGACCACGGAGGTTTACAGGTGGCTTATACGGCATTTAAGGAAGCTACTGCCGGTAAAGAGTTGCCGGTTATCGACGGATTTACGCCCGAACAACGTTTCTTCCTGGCTTATGCCAATGTATGGGCAGGGAATATCCGGGATGAGCAAATCCGGGTACAGACGAAATCCGATCCTCATTCATTGGGACGCTGGCGGGTGAACGGTGCGCTTCCGCATATCAATGCCTGGTATGAAGCTTTCGGTATTCAGGAAGGTGATCCGTTGTATCTGGCTCCGGAAAAACGGGCTGTTATCTGGTAGTCCGCAATGTATTAATGATTTGAACGGCTGTCTGAAATTTCCAGGCAGCCGTTTTATTTTTGAAAATCAGGCTTTGTTGAGTTTTTTCAATGCTTTTATCAGGAATATGGAACTGATGGCTCCGGCCAGCAGGTCGGAGATAGGATTGGCAAACCATACTCCGTCGAGGTGATAAAATCGGGGAAGCAGGTATAGGATCGGTATCAGGATAATCACCTGGCGAAGCAGGGAGAGAAAAGCGGCGATACCTGCCTTACCGATGGATTGATAGTAGCTGCCGATAATGATTTGAAAACCGACGACCGGAAAAAAGAGCGTAAATATCCGCAAGCCTTTCCGTCCGAGTTCGAATAGTTCCGGGTTATTGGTATTGAAAATCCGGACAATCTCTCCGGGCAATAGCTGTGTGAGTGCAAATCCGCCGAAGGAAATGAATGTGGCGGCATAGATACAGATGAGCAGGGTTTCTTTGACCCGTTTGTACTGCTCGGCTCCGAAGTTAAATCCGATGATGGGTTGTGATGCCATATTGATGGCTATGATGCTCATAACCAGTAATTGACCTACACTGTTGATGATGCCCATTGCTCCGACAGCCAGTTCTCCTCCGTAGCGGATCAATTGGGTGTTTAGCACGGCTTGCACGGCACTGGCCGCCATTTGCATGGAGAAGGGCGCGAAGCCGATGGTGATGATGTTGTATATGATGTGGCTGTTCAGACGCAGGTTACTGAAATGCAGTTTAAGGGTAGAGCGTTTGCTGTAGAAATGGGCTACTACCCATATACAGAGTACGAATTGGGAAATGATGGTGGCGATGGCGGCACCTTTTACCCCCATACCGAAACCGAAAATGAAAATCGGGTCGAGTACCGTGTTGGTACCGGCAGAAATAAAGAGGGAATACATCGCGGTTTTCGGATTGCCTTCGGCCCGGCAGGCATTGTTCAGGATAAATCCGATGTTGGCGAAGATATTGGCGAATAGGATGTATTCGAAATATTCCAGTGCATAGGGCATGGCTCCTTCTCCTGCTCCGAAAATTTTCAGCAGGGGATACCGGTATATGTATCCGAATAGGGTCAGCAGAATGGAAATGATTATACCCAATGTGACGGCATTTCCCAGAACCCATTCGGCGCGTTTGTAGTCTCTTTTTCCCATATTGATGGAAATGCGGACATTGGCTCCGATGGCGACGAGCATAGCGAAGGCAAAGATAATCAGCATCAGGGGAAAGACGGCACTGAGTCCGGAAAGAGCCAGAGCATCGACGCCGCGACCGATAAATATACGGTCGACGATGTTGTACAATGCGTTGACGAGTACTCCTGTAAAAGCCGGAAGAAAATATTTCCACAACAGGCGACGTATGCCCATTTCTTCCATTTCTTTTATGTTTTTTACCGCTCTGTCCATATTATGAGTTACGATACATTTATCTTTCCGGTGAGGATACAGGTTTTGCTGCCGACCGGTTAACGGGGCACCGGAATATATAGTAATTTTAAATTGTGTATATACTAACTTCGTATATAAAGTCGTTGATATCCATAAGATTTTACGGATCCGGAGGCTTTATTTAAGTTTTTAATTTACGGTAGATGACAGCAATTTTCGTTCCAATTGTGTATCGATCGTAAATAAAGAGGGCAACAGCCCTGAAAATATTTAAAGGGTCGCAACGCTAGTATTGTTCTTTTTCATTCGGGAAATCACCGCTTTTCACATCGGCAGCATAACGTCCGACGGCTTCGGTCATTTCGTCAAAAAGATTGAGGTAACGGCGTAAAAAACGGGGCGAAAATTCTTTGTTGATACCGAGCATATCGTGGATGACCAGTACCTGTCCGTCTACTCCGTTACCGGCACCGATACCGATTATCGGAATGGATAATTCGCGGGCCACCTGTTCGGCCAGGGCTGCCGGTATTTTTTCAAGCACAATACCGAAGCAGCCTGCTTCTTCCAGTAAATGAGCGTCTTCGATCAGCTTCTGGGCTTCGGCCTGTTCTTTGGCCCGAACGGAATAGGTACCGAATTTATGGATACTTTGTGGGGTCAGTCCCAGGTGTCCCATAACCGGTATGCCGGCTGAAAGTATGCGTTTGATGGATTCGACAACTTCAATACCGCCTTCGAGCTTTACGGCATCGGCTGCCGTTTCTTTCATGATCCGGATGGCAGAACAAAGGGCTTCTTTGCTGTTGCCCTGGTAGCTGCCGAAAGGCATGTCGACGACGACCAGGGCCCTTTTTACACCTTTTACTACAGAGGCACCGTGGTAAATCATCTGGTCGAGGGTAATGGGCAGGGTCGTTTCGTTACCGGCCATTACATTGGAAGCCGAGTCGCCTACCAGAATGACATCTATTCCGGCAGCATCGACAATGCGTGCCATAGAATAATCATAGGCGGTGAGCATACTTATTTTTTCTCCCCTTTGTTTCATTTCGTATAAAACGTGGGTAGTTACAACTTTTGCTTTAGATTCTACTGACATAGCTGAAATTGTTTAACGATCGGATGATTTCTCCGGTCTTACTTTTGATTTGTTTTACTAAATCTTCCGATGATCGTTTGTGAACCGACTGTTTTCTGTCCGAGTCTGACCTCGATTTGTGTGCCGAGGGGCAGGAAGAGGTCGACGCGGGATCCGAATTTGATAAATCCGGCGTGTTTATCCTGTCGGGAAATTTCACCTACAGGTGCATAGGATACAATCCGCCGGGCCATAGCTCCGGCTATCTGACGCATTAAGATTTCCTGTCCGTCACCGGTTTCGATGACAATGCTCGTCCGCTCGTTTTCAGTGGAAGACTTCGGCAGGTAGGCCGCTGCAAAGTTACCTTTGTGGTATTTGAAATATTTTACGATTCCGTTAACGGGAAACCAGTTGATATGTACATTGAAGATATTCATAAAAATGGATACCTGTAACCGGCGGTCTTTGAAATATTCCGGTTCTTCGGTTTCTTCGATCACTACGATTTTACCGTCGGCAGGGGCCAGTATCGTGTTGTCGTCAATAATGATATGCCTGTTCGGAAACCGGAAAAAGTTGATCGCCCAAAGGTAGAGTATGCAGGATATTCCCAATATGATATAGGTGACAATTGTGTTGTCGATAAAATAGAAGGTAATGCAATTCAAGATCACCAGAAAAGCCAATATCTTCAGTAATAAAGAGTAACCTGCTTTATGAAGTGTCATTTTTTTCTATTTAAGTGATTAATATACGGCTGACAAAGGTACTATAAAAAGTCAAAAGTCAAAAAGCCGGGGCAAAAAGAAACTTCGGTTCCGGTTATTTAATATACGAATTCCAGGTATACGAATATGGCCGGTATGACAAACAGAACTGCGTCAAAACGGTCGAGTATGCCGCCGTGACCGGGCATGATGTTTCCGGAATCTTTGATTTCGATACTTCTTTTGAACATGGATTCGAGTAAGTCTCCGAAAATACCGAATACAACGACAATAGCAGCTATGACCATATTGTTGTATATGGTTAGTCCTTCAATATAGGGCGCGATGAACAGGGCTGCCAGAATCGTACATATTCCGCCGCCTATCGCTCCTTCCCAGGATTTTTTGGGAGATATCCTCGGAAATAGTTTGTGTCGTCCGAATTGTGAGCCGAGCAGGAATGCGAAAGTATCGTTGAACCAGACGAGCAGAAAGGGAAAGAAGATGATCTCCGGACGCCATTCGTCGTTGGTCATATAAGGCAGGTAAATCAACAGGGTAAAAGGCAGGCTCAAATAAAGCAAGCCGTAATAGGAGAAAGAAAGATTCTGAAAAGAGTTGCCTTTTTTACGGTATAATTCCCAGATACTCAATACAAAGGTGGCTATGAAGAAATAAAGATAACCGTCTCTGTTGCCCAGGTATTTGTGTAAGAATCCGGCTGTAAACAGAATGCTGCCGCAGATTAAAAGCATCGGTAGATTGATATCGACATTCATTCGTCTGGCCATCATGGAAAACTCGCGTAATCCCAGTATGTTGATGATAAAAAACAAAACAAAAAAACAAAGCGGGTGCAGAAAGATGCAACCGGTCAGAATGACAACAAAAAATAAACCGCTGATAGCGCGTTTGACGAAATTACTCACAATGAATGGATTTTATGATTTCTTCGGCCTGATCTTTATGATCGCAGCTTACCATAACCTGTATGGTTCCGAATGTGTTATAAGAAGAATCTTTCTGATTCAGTATAACCGCTTCTACACCATTATCGCACAATACACTTTTTACTAATTCTGCTTTGTAAAGCTGATCCGTTTCGAAAATGGATATCCAATTGTTCATACGGTCGGGTATTTGTATAACCGGCGGCATAAAGTCACCGGTTATGTGTTATTGTTCTCCCTGTGGCTGTTCCGTTGCTTCTTCGCCGGAACCCTCTTTTTCATCTTCTTCGTCTTTCCAGGGACGTTTACCGAGTATACGCTCGAGGTCGTCGCTGAAAATAACTTCTCTTTCAATGAGTAACTCGGCCACCTCCCTGTGCTGTTCCAGATGGTCGGATAAGAGTTGTTTGGCACGGACATAGGCTGCTTCCACCATTTCTTTGACTTCGGCGTCGATCAATTCGGCTGTTTTTTCCGAATAGGGCTTGGTGAAACTGAAATCACTCTGTCCTGACGAATCGTAATAGCTCAGGTTGCCGATTTTATCGCTCATACCGAAGATGCTTACCATGGCGTAAGCTTGTTTCGTTGCTTTTTCCAGATCGTTTTGCGCTCCGGTAGAGATTTGTCCGAATACCAATTCTTCGGCAGCCCGTCCTCCCAATACAGAACACATTTGGTCGAGTAGTTGGGTTTTGGTGGTGATTTGCCTTTCCTGCGGTAAATACCAGGCAGCTCCCAAGGCTTTCCCTCTCGGAACAATTGTCACTTTGAGCAGGGGATGAGCATGTTCCAATAACCAGGATACCGTTGCGTGGCCGGCTTCGTGGTAGGCAATGGCCTTTCTTTCGCTGGATTTAATTACTTTGCTGCGGTTTTCCAAACCTCCGACAATACGGTCGATGGCATCCAGAAAATCTTGTTTTTCAACGGCATTTTTGTTTTTACGGGCGGCAATCAGAGCGGCTTCATTGGCTACATTGGCAATGTCGGCACCCGAGAAGCCCGGCGTTTGCTTGGCCAGAAAATCGACATCCACATCTTCTGCCAGTTTCAGCGGTTTCAGATGTACTTTAAATATCGCTTCGCGGTCTTTTAATTCGGGCAGGTCAACATAAATCTGGCGGTCGAACCGTCCGGCACGCAGCAATGCGCTGTCCAGAATGTCTGCCCGGTTGGTGGCTGCCAGAATGATAACCCCTGAATTGGTTTCGAAGCCATCCATTTCGGTAAGCAATTGGTTCAGCGTGTTTTCCCGTTCGTCGTTGGAACCCATATTGGGGTTTTTACCGCGGGCCCGGCCGATGGCATCAATTTCGTCGATGAAAATGATACACGGTGCTTTTTCTTTGGCTTGTTTGAAAAGGTCGCGTACACGGGATGCTCCTACACCGACGAACATTTCCACAAAGTCAGAACCTGACATGGAGAAGAAAGGTACGTTTGCCTCTCCTGCCATTGCTTTGGCCATCAATGTCTTTCCGGTTCCCGGAGGACCTACCAGTAAGGCTCCCTTCGGAATTTTTCCTCCTAACTTGGTATATTTGTCCGGACTTTTCAGGAAGGATACGATTTCTTCCACTTCCTGCTTGGCCTCTGCCAATCCGGCAACATCTTTAAAGGTAACTTTGATATTCGATTCTTTATCGAATAGTTTGGCCTGGGACTTGCCGACATTAAATATGCCTCCGCCGGGGCCACCGCTGCCTTTGCTCATCCGCCGGAAGAAAAACATCCAAATGAATACCAATAGAGCCAACGGGAAAAGGAAGGATAAAATATCTCCCCAACCGTCGTATTCTTTTTCATATTCTATGGTGGTGTTAGCCGCTCCCGGAATATCTTTCTGGGCTTCGGCTACATTTTTCTCGAATCCTTCCAGTGAACCGATCGCAAATGTGAATTGGGGACCGGGACTCGAGTTTTTGAATCCTTTGGATTTCAGTTGGGAATAATCCTCGATTTTATTCGGTTTTAGGAATACGTTCACCTGTCCCTTATTGGTGATGACAACGAATTTTTCGATGTCCCCCTTTTCCAGCATTTTGGTTTTTACTTCCTGCCAGTTGGTTTTCACCGGTTCGGTTTGCAGGTTGAGGAAATTAAACCCGACAATGATAAGTGCTATGATGAGATATAACCAATATCCTCCGACTTTCGGAGCTTTTATATTTTTTCCGCCGCCACCGACAGGGGGAAAATTGAAGTTCTCTTTATTGTTTTTTTTGTTCTCTGCCATATGTTTCAGTCGCTTCACAAACGGCCGGAATATCCGGCCTGTTTTATTACTTTTTTGTTTTTATTATTGTTCCGAATTGTTGATTTCTTCTTTTATGCCGTCTCCCCAAAAGTCTTCCAGTTGATAATAATCCCGTTGTTCTTTCTGGAAAACATGTACAATGACATCTCCGTAATCGACAATGATCCATTGTGCTTGCTCCCGGCCTTCCGTGTGGAAAGGTTTCTCATGCAAATCTTCCTGAACTTTATCCTCTACGCCGTCTGCTAATGCGGATACATGGGTATTGGAGGTTCCATGACATATTACGAAGAAACTACAAAAACAGTTTTCAATCTTTCTTAAATCAATTTTTACAATTTGATGTCCTTTGTTTTCGTCCAGACTTTCTATTATTTTATTTACTAATTCTTCCGGTTTATTCATATAGTAAACGTCCCGTTTTTAAGGTTACAAATATATAATTTTTTATACTTAAAAGTAAAAACAAAGCGGCAAAAAGTGGGATATCTATAAAGTCTCTGTCTTCAGACTATCCTTTAGACTGATTATTACGGAATATTTTTTTGTCGGTTGTCTCTATCCGGGGGATAAAGTAAAGATCGCATAAACTTCGCTTGTTTTTTAGGGACAGACAATAACTTTTCAGGGCTTTTGCGACTATATTGCAAAAGAAAATCTAAATTTGTGTATCTAAAAAAATGATGATATGGAAAAATACAGACTTCCGATGGTTCCCGGCCCCGTGTCGGTACCACAGCAGATATTGGATGCCGCAGTCGTTAATTACGGATCGGCAGATTTAGAAAAAGAATATATCGATTTATATAAAGCAACCGAAAAAGCATTGCAAAAGATTATGCGTACCCGGAATTCGGTTGTGATACAGACGGGAGAAGGAATGCTTGCTTTATGGGGTGCATTGAAGAGTTGTTTACAACCGGGAGATAAAGTGTTGGCTTTATCGACCGGGCTGTTCGGTTATGGAATCGGAGAAATGGCGGAGTCACTGGGATGTGAGGTGCGTACTGTCGGTTTTTCCTTCGATGAATCGATTACTGATTTTGAAACGGTAGAAAGGGCTATCCGGGAGTTCTGCCCGAAAATGATTACGATGGTACAAAGCGAGACTCCTAGCGGTACGCTGAATCCGGTCGGACGTATCGGGGATTTGAAAGAAAAGTACAATGTCCCGCTGTTGTATGTGGATGCGGTGTCCGGACTCGGTGGGAGTGTGGTTGAAACAGATAAATGGCATGTCGATTTGTGTTTGGGAGCTTCCCAGAAATGTTTGTCGGCGCCGGCGAATATGGCATTTTTATCCGTCAGTGAGCGGGCTTGGGAGATTATAGAGGAGACCGGCTATGTCGGTTACGATGCACTTATGCCTTTCCGGGAGGCTGTACGAAACCGGTATTTTCCTTATACGCCCTACTGGCATGGAACGGCACAGTTGCATGCCGCGTGCCGCCTGATATTGGATGAAGGATTGACCAGGGTTATCAACCGGCACGAAAAAGTGGCGGCTTATTGCCGGGAACGGGCTTTGCAGATGGGATTGACGTTGTTTCCTGCTGCGGATGCCATCCTGTCGCCCACAGTAACGGCTTTATATGTTCCGAAAGGTGTGTCCTGGAAAAAACTGGATGCAGCTTTAAGAGAGGAAGGACTTGTTGTGGGAGGAAACTACGGTTGTCTGGCAGGAAAAGTATTCCGGATCGGACATATGGGTGCCCAGGCTGATATGCAGCTGGTAAAGGAGGCGATGGATGTTTTGGAGAAAACTGTTTTGGATTTTTGATTTACGCTTGGGAGGGAACAGATCTACAGTGGTTTGGGGAAGCACGTTTCCGGAATTTGGAATTTTAGCTTTTACCGAACGTAAAAAGGGTGTGGTTGTGGTATTTTGAATGTAACAGTTCTAATTGTATTGACGTATTGTATGCTCGAATGGTTGGAGGCACATCAATTGTCCTGCTGGATTAAATCACTGACCGGAATAGAATGTCCGGGATGCGGTATGCAGAGGGCTTTGATCCTTTTGCTGAAAGGAGAATTATGGGCTTCGATTACCACCTATCCGGCATTATTGCCGTTGATGTTGTTTTTAATATTGGCTTTATTGAAAGTAACGGGAGTGAAAAAAATTACTTCCGGATGGATAAAAACTAGCGGATTTGTTTGTTTGGGAATAATTTTAATTTCATATTTGCTAAAATTAACAATCACTTGAGATATTTGGATGTTTGAAAGGGAAATAATTGATTCACAGTTTGATCGTTTTTGAATTTAAATCATAAATAACTTAATCTTATGGAAATTATTGATCAGAATAAAAAAGATTTACCGAATTCCACAGCCGTATTGGTATTGGGAATACTTTCATTGGTTTTCTGCTGGTGCTACGGAATTGTCGGATTGATTTTAGGAATTATTGCCGTGGCATTATCCGGAACGCCTCGCCGCTTGTATCAGGCTGATCCGGAGGCCTATACTCCGGCTTCATACAAGAATGTCAATGCAGGACGGATATGTGGTATTATCGGTATCTGTATTGCTGTGCTTGTTTTCCTTGTCGTTATTTTAGTGGTGTGTGGAATTATTGCGGCTGGAATTGGTGCAAGCTGCGGACTATAAATATTGACTCATTATGAACTACAGGTTTGAAATCAGTTTACCGAACAGTTCGGATTTCAGATGTGAGATTGCTATGGGTGGAAAGCAGACTTTTCAGCAATTTCACGATAAAATTATAGAAGTGTTGGGGTATGACGGGTCGCAAATGGCTTCGTTTTACACCTTGGACAGAATGGGCAACCGGGTGAAGGAAATTGCCCTTATGGATATGTCTACCGAAGATGAGGAAACGGATACGTTGGTTATGGACGTGACGGAGATACAGGAGATTGTCAATGCCAACTGTATTGAATTGGAGTATGTTTTCGATTTTTTCAATAATCGTTATTTCCGGGTAGAATACGCCGGGGAATATATCGCGGATTCTGCCGATGTGTTGCCGGTATGTATCTATTGTGATGGTGATATTCCGGAACAGATGGAGTTTGAAGGTGATGAAAAATGGGGATTCGACAAACCGGAAGAAGAGTATGACGATAGTTTTATGGAAGAGTTTTCCAATGATTCGGACGATTATCGCGACGAGGATGATGAATTCGGTCGTGATGATGATGAGTTTGAAGATGAAGGGAGATACGACGACCGGTATGAAAGTATAGACGATTATATCGATAAATTGTAATTCGGAAAAACACGGAGAGGTCGAAAGGCCAGAGGAGACCGGACGGTTTGCTTTGGTCTTCCGGCCTTTTTCGTTTAATAAGCTGGTATGGAAAAAACACTGATCGTATTGCTGGGGCCGACCGGGGTCGGAAAAACGGATTTGAGTATTGATTTGGCCCGGCATTTCGGGACTTCGATTCTGTCCTGTGATTCCAGGCAGATGTACAGGGAAATGCGGATCGGTACTGCGGTTCCGGAGAAAAAACAGCTGACAGCCGTACCTCATTTTTTTATACATACGCTGTCTGTGCACGACTATTATAATTCCTGGCAATTTGAGCAACAGGCTTTGGCAAAAATCCATGAATTACACCGGACAAGGGATGTCGTCCTGATGGTCGGCGGTTCGATGATGTATATCGATGCCGTGTGTAAAGGCATAGACGATATACCGACGATAGACCCGAAACTCCGGGAGGATTTGATGCAACGGTATGCAGAGGAAGGATTGGCTGCTATACAGACGATGTTGAAAAGCCTGGATCCGGTGTTTTATGAGGTTGTCGATTTGAATAATGCCAAACGGGTGCTGCATGCCGTGGAAGTATGTCTGATGGCGGGAAAACCCTATTCTTCGCTGCGTACCAACACCCCTAAAGACCGGGGATTCCGGATCATCAGGATCGGCTTGAACCGGGATAAACAGGAATTGTACGATCGGATTGATAAACGGGTGGACATGATGCTGGCGGAAGGCCTGGAAGAAGAAGCCCGGGCCCTTTTGCCGTACCGGAATCTGAATCCTTTGAATACGGTCGGATATAAGGAATTTTTCGATTATTTTGAAGGAAAAACAGACTATGACGAAGCGGTACGTCTGATTAAACGCAATTCGCGGCGGTATGCCAAAAAACAACTTTCCTGGTTCCGAAGGGACGCAGATATTTCCTGGTTTTATCCGGAAGAAAAAGAGCAGATACTGACATTTGTCGAAAGTAAAATTACACACTGGGACGGACTCATTGTGTAATTTTTGATCGGTGATTAATTGTCGGGATGTAAGGTTTATAAGGATTTGTAGTTCCGGATTCAGAAAGGGCGGGCGGGGAAAATCCGGTGTTTTCTTTTCGTTGTGTAATTACAGAATTTTTTCTTTAAAAACGTTAGATATTTTCACTTATTAATCTTAATTTCGTTGCCGAATAGCGGTAGTGACCGAGTAGTTGTAATTTAAAACTTATATAAGATGGCAGAGTTCAAGTATCAGGAGCCGTTTCCGATCGAAAAGGATACGACCGAGTATCGTTTGTTGACGAAAGATTATGTGAAAACCGTGGATTGTGACGGGCGGAAAATTTTGAAAATTGAAAAAGAAGGACTGGAATTATTAGCCCGTGAGGCGTATGCGGATGTTTCCTTTTATCTGCGTGCTTCTCATTTGCAGAAGCTGGCCGATATTTTAAAAGACCCGGAAGCCAGCGATAATGATAAATTTGTCGCTCATACGTTGTTATTGAATCAGGTTGTTTCTGCGGAAGGTCAGCTTCCTACTTGTCAGGATACGGGTACGGCAATTTGTATCGGTATGAAGGGTCAGGACGTATATACCGGATATAATGATGCAGAGGCTATCAGTAAAGGGGTTTTTGAAACTTACCGCGACCGTAATTTGCGTTATTCCCAGGTAGTGCCTTTTACGATGACGGAAGAGAAGAATACCGGGACGAATTTACCGGCACAAATCGATTTGTATGCTACCCAGGGGAATGCCTATAAATTTTTATTTATGACAAAAGGGGGAGGTTCTGCCAATAAAACTTTTTTGTATCAGCAGACCAAAGCCTTATTGAATGAAGAGACATTGACGAAGTTTATTGCGGAAAAAGTACTTGATCTCGGTACATCCGCATGTCCTCCTTATCATTTGGCAGTGGTTATCGGCGGTACATCCGCTGAAGCTTGTCTGGCTACGGTGAAAAAGGCATCTGCCGGATATTACGATCATTTGCCCACTTCCGGTAATGAGGGCGGACGTGCATTCCGGGATTTAGAATGGGAAGCAAGAATTCAGAAAATATGCCAGCAAAAAGGGATCGGCGCTCAATTCGGAGGTAAATATTGGGTACACGATGTCCGGGTGATCCGTTTGCCGCGTCATGCTGCATCCTGTCCGGTCGGTATAGGGGTAAGTTGTAGTGCAGACCGGAATATCAAGGCGAAGGTTACAGAAGACGGTATTTTCCTGGAACAATTGGAGAAGAATCCGGCCCGGTTTTTACCGGCTGAAACGCCGGCTTTGGCGCCTGCAGTAAATATCGATTTGGATCAGCCGATGGAAAATGTGTTGAAAGAACTGACTAAATATCCGGTTAAGACCCGTCTGAATTTGTCGGGTACGTTGATCGTTGCCCGGGATATCGCTCATGCACGTATCAAACAGATGATAGATGAAGGCAAGCCGATGCCCGAGTATTTTAAGAAACATCCGGTATATTATGCAGGACCGGCTAAAACGCCGCAAGGGATGCCTTCCGGTAGTTTCGGACCGACGACAGCCGGGCGAATGGATCCTTATGTAGATCTGTTCCAGTCTATGGGCGGTTCTATGATTATGGTAGCCAAAGGCAACCGTTCGAAAGCCGTTACCGATGCCTGTCAGAAGCACGGAGGTTTCTATCTGGGTTCTATCGGTGGTCCGGCAGCTATTTTGGCTAAAAACAGCATTAAGTCTGTAGAGGTGGTTGATTTCGAAGAATTGGGTATGGAAGCCGTACGTAAGATCCGGGTGGAAAATTTCCCGGCTTTTATTATCGTCGACGATAAAGGCAACGATTTTTTTGCCGAATGGGCACATTAATCGAAGCTTAATTGAATAAGGGGGCCTGGCTATATATCTAGTCAGGCTCTTTTTTATTCAGGAGTATCGGATTTTTGTCCGTGAGTGAATTTATTCCTTCTGTAACGGACTGATGCCGGAACAAAATCAGTCCCTTTCCGTACATATGCGCATATAGAATAACAGATCGTCGAATCGTACCGGATAATGAAAGGCGCTTTATTTGCATTAGCTACAGTATTGACATGGGCACTGATGGGGGTGGTCAATCGCTATTGCGTATCGAAGTACGGTATTAATGTGCTTGTGTTTACGTCTTTTCTTATTTTTTCGGGAGGTGTGGCTTTGCTCTTGATCCGGGAACGGGTAAATCCGGAAAATTGGAAGAGCGGAGTGCATTATTCCTGGCTCTATACAACGATGCAGATGACCAAGAGTTTTTTTATGATTTCGACCTATTTATACATCACGACGACGGAAACGAGTTTGTTGATTAATATAGAGGTTGTGCTTACTTATCTGATGGCTTATCTGTTTTTTAAACGGGTTCCTCACAAACGGGAATATTGGGGGATCGCTGTAATCCTCATCGGTTTTTTACTGTTGATTTATTTTTTACCGACAGCTGTGAGAATCCCGACGGCTGTATTGATATTGCTTGCAGCCACTGCGAGTTGTATCCGTTCTATCGTTGTGGAACAGACTTCCCGTAAAAGTCCGGAAACCACCGTTCGTCAAAAATGCGGTATTTCCGGATATACGATGTTTGTCGGGGGTACGGTTCTTATTGTTTTCTTTTTCGGGATCGCAGGTATCACTTTTTTGTTCGGAGAGAGTTTACCGAAACTGTTCTTTTTTTTGAATTATTTGCCTCAAATGACGGAAATGCTGAATCCTGAAACCGTAATCAGCGGTTGTTTAGCCGGTTTTTTTCTGAACTCCGCTTCGGTTTATTGGTTTTATGCTGCATTAAAGTGGACAAAGTCAGAGACCTTTATGGCATTTCGTGTATTTCAACCTATCCTGACTTATACTTTGGAGTTGTTGGCGGCTCTTTTTTATGCTGCGATGAAACCGGAATTGAGCACAAAAGATTTTTTTATCGGCGGTATTATTTTGCTGGGCTCAGTTTTGATTCTTATCGTACCTTCCAAAACGACCCGCTCCGAGATTTCCAAAAATTTTATCACCGAGTAGTGTTACTAATTTTTTTAATAAATGTGGCTATTAATATTAAATCTTTTGTATTTTTACAAGAAAATATGAAAGAGACTTTGATTTTAGATTGGGCCCGTAGGTTATGCAGATTCCGCAACTTGATTTTTAGATTGACCTATAAGTTTGATTACGATTGGTGTTTGGGGTGCTTTGTATAGGTTTTTGTTTTCGTGTTTTTGCATGGAGGTTGGAAGGTTTTTGAGGTAAAAATTACACAATGAGTCCGTCCCAGTGTGTAATTTTGAATTGTGATTCAATAAATCGGCAACCGTTTTATCAGATAATCTGAAATCTATAATCGTGTAATCTACAATCTACAATTTAAAATCTACAATCTAAAATCTACAATCTCTCTATATACATTCTGACATGTGGTGTTTTAAGAAGTTTGTTTTTTTGTGTTTATGGATGGGTTGGGGTACTGTTTGTCCGGCCGCGTTTTTTCCGGAATTGTCCGGACGTGTTATTTCCGAAGGGCGTGGCGTGGAGGGCGTGGCTGTAACCGACGGTTATACGGTGGTGAGGACGGATGCCCGGGGGAGATACCGGCTGCCGGGGAATACAGCGGCAGAGTTTGTATATATCACTTTGCCTGCCGGTTATGAAGTACCGTTGAGGGATGAGGTACCCTGTTTTTTCCGGCGGATTAACAAGGCTGCAAAGAAACAGAAGTTTGATTTTTACCTGCAAAAAAGCCGTAGGAACGATGACAGGCATGTTGTGGTGGTGGCTGCCGACCCGCAGGTGTATTTCGATGAAGAGCTTCCGGCTTTGCAAAAGATTGCAGATGATATGCAGAGTTGGGTGGCCGGTAAATACGGGGAAATACCGGTTTATGGGATGGTAGCGGGGGATGTGATCGGGGATATACAGCGGAATCCGGGATGTTTCGGGGCGGTGAAACATATTCTGTATCATACGCGGATTCCTTTTTTCTATACTGCCGGTAATCACGATCTGGACAGGGGAGGACGTTCGAATGAGCGTTCCAGGACGATGTATGCCGCTCATTTCGGTCCGGCCTACTATTCTTTTAACCGAGGCAGAGTACATTATATTGTTTTGGACGGGGTGTTTGCTTTGGGAAAGGATTATTTATATACCGGTTATCTGGCTGAAAGGCAATTGGAATGGTTGGAACAGGATCTGGCATTGGTTCCGGAAGGTTCGCCGGTGGTGGTATTGACCCATATTCCGACTTATTCCCGGGAGGCCCGGAGTGGAAATTATGCGAAAGAACGGACTTCACAGGTGATTAACAATCGTGCTCATTTGTACGATTTGTTGAAGTCTTATCGGGTACAGATCTTATCGGGACATACCCATTATCATGAAAATTATGTGATAGCGGATAATTTGTACGAGCATGTACATGCCTCTCTCTGCGGTCTGTTTTGGCAGGCACCGTGGTGTGGTGACGGTACCCCCATCGGTTATACGGTGTATGAAATGGACGGAGACAGCATTTCCTGGTATTTCAAGCCGGTTGGAGATGACCGTTCTTATCAGTTCAGGGCATATGCCGCCGGAGAAAATGATTTGAAACCGGAAGCATTGACTGTAAATGTGTGGAATTATGACCCGTCCTGGAAGATATATTGGTATGAGGACGGGGAGAGAATGGGGGAGATGGAACGTTATACCGGTATTGATCCGGTTATCGACAGCTATGTTGTGTCTCACCGGAAGGGTTTTAAATACGATTATATCGGGGCTGAACCGACGGAACATCTGTTTTTTGCGATACCCCGTTCTGCCGGAGCAGCGATCAGGGTGGAGGCGACCGACCGTTTCGGAAATGTATATTCCGGTACACCCCGGAAGGTAGAGGAATGGCTCAACGATCAGTCCGTTCGATAGCTTTTATCCTTTTTAGCAGCGAGGGGTGGGAATAATATACGAATTCATACCAGGGATGAGGAGTGAGGTTGCTCAGGGATTTTACCGATATTTTTTTCAATCCGCTGACGAGTGCTTCTCCTTCGTTATGCCGGGTTGCGAATGCGTCTGCTTCGTATTCATTTTTCCGGGACCAGATGTTCATGCATATTCCCAATAACATACTGACCGGACTGTACAGGATAGCGAAGGTAACCAGACCCAGCTGGAAATAGGCCCGGTCGCTCCCCAGTGCTTCTGAAAAAGCCTGTATATTAACCAGTAAGGAGAATAGCCATAACATGAAACCGGTTTGCAGAATGGAGGCGGACATGAATTTCAGGGTGTGTTTTTTGCGGTAATGTCCGATTTCGTGTGCCAGTACCGCTACAATTTCTTCTTCTGTCAGATCTTGTAACAGGGTGTCGTAGAGGATGATTCGTTTTTCCGCCCCCAATCCGGTAAAATAGGCATTGGCTTTTGTCGATCGCTTCGATCCGTCGATTACATAGATATTTTTCAACCGGAAACCGGTCCGGGATGCGAATGCCTCGATCTTATCCCGCAGACTGCCGGCTTGCAGCGGGGATTGTTTGTTGAATAAAGGAACAATCAGGCGGGAATAGAACATGGCCATGAATATTGAGAATAAGCTGATCAATACCCAGGCATATATCCAGAACCGGCTTCCTGTCCATAAATAAAAGCCGACGACGGCGGATAAAATGAGTCCACCGATGATCAATGAGAGAAATACCCCTTTTACCGCATCCGTTATCCAGGTGTTGAGCGTCGATTTATTAAAACCGTATTTTTCTTCTATCCGGAATGTGGCATACCAACTGAACGGCATTTCCAACAGGGTGGATACCACAGACAAGCCCAGCATAAAGAACAGGGTTTGCCAGAGGATGCTGTCGGTGCGGCTTACAATCCAGTCGTTGTACAGGCCGAAACCTCCGGCTGCCAGAAACAGGACGGTTACGGTAAAAGAAAAAGCGGAACTGATCAGGCCGAACCGGTTGTTTTCTTTTTTATAGGATTGAAACCGTTTGTATTCTTTTTCGTCGTAAATACCTTTTAATTTCTCCGGTAGGACGGGTGACATCGCCCGTATATTCAATCCTTCTAAAAATCTTTCGAAGATAAAGTCTGCACATAAAAACAGCAGGATGATGATATATATTGTTTCACTATTCATAGGTTCGTTGTAAATTTTAAATTTATGATTTCAGACTGTAGATTAGCCGATAAAATAATTCGTTGTCGGATTTATTTGACCATACCTCAAAATTACACAATGAGTCCGTCCCAGTGTGTAATTTTGAGCAATTGTAAATCATAAATTTAAAATGCGTTGTCGGTATTGTTTTTGCAACAAAGGCATTGCAAAGGTAATAAAAGCCGGAAAATAGAGGTAAAGAAAAGTTTTGAATTTTGGGATTGGCAGATGGATAACGGAGGGAAAAATGTTGTAGTTTTGTTTCGGTTAAAAACAGATTTGTGAATTTCCGGTCCTTTTGCGGATACGGATTTACGGAACAGCTAAGACGAAGTAGTTATGAAAGCGATTATTATTACCATCGGCGATGAAATTTTACTGGGTCAGATTCTGGATACGAATTCCAGGTTTATTGCGGGACATCTGACATTGGCCGGGATCGAGGTTACAGAGATGCGTTCTGTCGCCGATAGGCGGGACGAGATTTACGAAGCCGTGGACTATGCCATGAATGAGGCAGAGCTGGTGATTGTGACCGGAGGGTTGGGACCGACGAAGGATGATGTAACGAAAAAGGTGCTGGCGGAGTATTTCGGTTCTAAGCTGACGTTAAATCCGGAAGTTATGGTGTGGTTGGAGGAATTGTTACGGGGCCGGGGAATTGCTTTGAATGAGAACAATAAAAGTCAGGCGGTATTGCCGGACAATTGCCGGGTTCTGCGGAATTTTAAGGGAACCGCTTCCGGTATGTGGTTCGAGCGGGGATGGAAGTCTTTGATTTCTTTGCCCGGTGTCCCTTTTGAAATGGAGCATCTGATGGAAACGTATGTACTTCCGGAGTTGAAAAGGAGATATCCGCATTTGCAGTTGGCTTACCGGATGTTGCAGGTGTACGATATTCCGGAATCGGAATTGGCCGAACGGCTGAGCAGTTGGGAGGAGGCTTTGCCGGAAGGCCTGGGATTGGCTTACCTGCCTTCTCCCGGTTTGGTTAAGCTGCGGATTACGGCTAAAGGGAAAGCGGTCGAAAAGCTGGAAGCGTATTATGAAACGTTGAAGGAAAGTCTTACCGGTTTGTACTATACCGAGGGGGAAGCGGATTCTGTGGAAAAGCAGTTCGGGGAGTGTCTGCGCAAAAGGAATCTGACGGTTGCTACGGCAGAGAGCTGTACGGGGGGATATATAGCTCATTTGATTACTTCTGTAGCGGGGAGTTCGGATTATTTCAAAGGGAGCGTAGTTGCGTATGCCAATGAGGTGAAAAATAAGGTGTTAGGGGTGGATATGAACGATATAGAGCGATATGGGGCCGTAAGCGGGGAAGTTGTGAAACAGATGGCGGAGGGAGTAAAGCGGGTGATGGGTACGGACTATGCCGTTGCGACCTCCGGAGTTGCCGGGCCTGCCGGGGGAACACCGGAGAAACCGGTAGGTACGGTTTGGATCGGCGTGGCTACTCCTTGTAAAACGTTTGCCCGGAAGTTTGTATTTTCTTTTACCCGGGAGCGCAATATTGCCAAGACTGCGGTAAAAGCACTGGAGTTGATTGCAGAGGCCGTGCAGGAGGAAGCCTGAAAAATAAATCAGTGCGACTGTCATCCTGTCAGTATTTTCCGAATGGCACAACAATTGCCTGTTGAATAGCGTAAATCAGAAAAATAACTAATCATTAAAATATATACGCTATGACAACAGGCAAAATTGGTGTTTCAACAACTGATTTGTTTCCGATTATCAAAAAGTTTCTTTATTCGGATCATGATATTTTTTTACGTGAGATCGTTTCGAATGCCGTAGACGCTACTCAAAAGCTGAAGGTTCTGGCTTCCTCGGGTGAGTTTAAAGGCGAGCTGGGAGAATTGAAAGTACGGGTGAAGGCTGACAAAGAGGCAGGCACGCTGACGATTTCGGACAACGGGATCGGTATGACCCGTGAAGAAGTGGAAAAATACATCAATCAGATTGCTTTTTCGGGTGCCGAAGAATTTCTGGAAAAACACAAGGACGATGCGGCAACCATTATCGGGCATTTCGGTTTGGGATTTTATTCTTCGTTTATGGTCAGCGATGAAGTGGAGATCGTAACGAAATCTTATCGGGAAGGTGCGCAGGCAGTCAGATGGACCTGTAAAGGGGATCCGGAATATACCCTGGACGATACGGAAAAGGCCGAACGGGGAACGGATATCATTATGCACATCAACGACGATGATAAAGAATTTCTGGAAGAAGGTAAAATCAGCGAATTGTTGAATAAGTACTGTAAGTTTTTACCTGTAGAAATTGTTTTCGGGAAGAAGAAGGAATGGAAGGACGGGAAATATGAAGAGACTGATGCCGACAATGTGATCAACGATGTTAATCCGGCTTGGACACGTAAACCTTCCGAACTGACGGAAGAAGATTATCAGAAGTTTTACCGTCAGTTGTATCTGATGGCAGAAGATCCTCTGTTTCACATCCATTTGAATGTGGATTATCCTTTTAATCTGACCGGTATACTGTATTTCCCGAAAATCAGTAATAAGTTTGAGATTCAGAAAAATAAGATTCAGCTATACAGCAATCAGGTGTATGTTACGGATTCCGTAGAAGGGATTGTACCCGAATACCTGACTTTATTGCATGGGGTGATCGATTCGCCGGATATTCCGTTGAATGTTTCCCGTTCGTATTTGCAGAGCGACCGCAATGTGAAGAAGATATCCAACCACATAACGAAGAAGGTGGCAGACAGTCTGAGCGATATTTTCAAAAACAACCGGGAAGATTACGAAAAGAAATGGGACGACCTGAAAATATTCATTCAGTATGGAATGCTGACCGATGAAAAATTTGCGGAGAGAGCCCAGGAAATTTATTTGTTCAAAAACACCGACGGAAAATATTTTACTTTTGAAGAGTATGATACTCTGATAAAAGAAAATCAGACGGATAAGGATAAGAATATCGTTTCCCTCTATGCTACAGATGCTACCGAGCAGTTCAGTTATATCGAGAAGGCGAAAGCCAAAGGATACGATGTGTTGTTGATGGACGGACAGTTGGATACCCACTTTATCAATCATCTGGAGCAGAAACATGCCGACCACAAATATTTTAGGGTGGATTCGGATGTTGTAGAGAAACTGATTCAGAAGGAAGAAACCCGTAAGAGCGATCTTTCTGAAGCGGAACAGGATGAGTTGCGTCCGGTATTTTCTTCACAATTACCCAAGGATAACGGCATGTTTATGGTCAGCTTCGAGGCTTTGGGAGAGGGCAGCGATCCGGTTGTCGTGACCCGTTCGGAGTTTATGCGCCGTATGAAAGAAATGGCTGCCATGAATCCGGGAATGAATTTTTACGGGGCAATGGGCGACCAGTATACTTTGGTTGTAAATACCGATCATAAGCTGGTGAAAACCGTTTTGGAGGATGAGAAAAAATCGATGGATGCCAAACTGGCTCCGATTAATTTCGAAATCAAGGAGAATGAAGGGAAGAAAACGGAACTGGACGAATTGAATAAGGGTAAAAAAGACGAGGAAGTACCACAAGTCGATAAAGATCGCCTGAAGGAGTATTCCGAGCAGATCGATAAACTGAAAAAGCAGAAAGAAACCTTGTTGGAGGAATACGGCAAGGAGAATAAGATCGTAGGGCAGTTGATTGATTTGGCTTTACTGGCAAACGGTTTACTGAAAGGAGAAGCTTTGAATAGGTTTGTGAAGAGGAGTGTCGATTTGATCCGGTAATATTCCGGGAAGGCTCACAAAATAAGTATCGTCCGGAAAGTCGTCGTCATAACGTTGGCTTTCCGGATATTTTTTATATTCGTTGCCTGTTTGAAAAAACAGATGCCGGATAATTATAGGATTCTAACAAAAATTGATTACTTTCGTTAAATCAAGGGAAAGAGAAAACGGCCTGGATTTACGGACTTCAATTTTACGTTCCGGTTTTTCTTTTGTCGTTTTTTGAGTTGCAGGTTATTGTATCTTTCAACAGATTGTCAGTTTTTATAAAATACTTAAAATATCGGATATGAGAATTGTTTATAGTAAGACGACTTTCCGGAATGCCGTATACCGGGCATTGATCTCGGTTATCATCGGGGTTGTTTTGATTGCTTGGCCTGATGTCGCCCTAAAGTCCATCGTTATGTTTATCGGGGCTTTGTTCCTGCTTACCGGAATAATGGCTTTCGTTGCTTCTTACCGTCGCCAGCAGGCCGAACAACGGGCTGACGGCTTGTTGTCCCTGAATGGAATCGGAAGTATGGTGCTGGGTATTTTGCTTATTTCCATACCTTTGTTTTTCACAACGATATTGATGGTTATATTGGGATGTGTCTTGCTTTTGGCGGCAATAGCACAGTTGGTGACTTTGTCGGCAGCCCGTCAGCTCGGCTACATTTCCCCTATGAACTATTTTTTCCCTATCCTGATTATGTTGGCGGGATTGGTAGTGGTTTTCAGACCTTGGGGAAGTGCTGAATATGTTGTCATCATATTGGGAATCACTTCCATGTTTTATGGAATTACCGATCTGATCAGTCAGTACGGTATTCATAAGATGCGGAAACATTGGGAAGAAGAGGAGCAGAAAAAGAAACTGGACGGAGACCGGGATATCGAAGACACCGATTATGAAGAAGTGAAGTGACGGATTTCAGAGGGATGCGAACAGCATGATGAAGAAATAGAGGAAAACGGATAAGATAACGCCTTTCGAGGCGTTGTTTTTATTAAAGCGCAGAAACAGGTAAAACAATCCCAGATTGGCAAAAAATACGCCGATAGCAACAATTTTCAAATGTACTTTCAATACGAATGCCTGTTCGATAAATGCAGTGACAGAGAGATAATTGAAGCGCAGTAAGTAGATCAGTGCGACAATGATAAACGGGGCGGTAAGCCCGGCCAGTAAACCGATATACAATTTGTCTTTCATCTGTTTTTACAAAGTTAAATTCCGGATGTATTATTGAAATTCCAGTTCGGTAAAGAATTGCGGTACATGGAAATTCGGTTCGGGGGTATCGATCGGTTGCCAGGACAAAAAGTGGGGTTTAGATAAGTGGTCTCCGCATTTGTACAGATTCGCTTTTACTTTTATGCCGGACAGGTTTTTGAAACTGTGTTTGAAAAGGGCTGTAGCCGGAATAGCGACGATGAGCCACCAGTGGTTGTCACCTTCCCGTTCTTCGAAGTTTTCGTTCCCCAGTGAAGAAAGCCGTCGGATGCTTTGCATTGTTTCCGGGTTTGCATGTTCTGCATTTTCACGGGTTTGCCGGAATCCAGACAACGCTTTGCCGATGCAGTTGAATTCAAAGTTGTAGTAGCCGTTATCATCGGGAGAGAGGAAAAATTCGACACAGGAATCGGTCCACACCTGTCCGTTGTCTTCCTGCACACGGGCCATCGTATAATTTTCGGATACTTCGAAACGGATGAAAATAGCCTTGTCGTTGTGGGCGATGTTGAAGGCGACCTGGGGGGAATAGGGATATTGTTCAGACCAGTTGTTGCACCGGATGGGGAAGGCGGGTTGCTGCGCCAGAAGCCCGGCGGCTTCGTTCAGACGGTCCGCTTGCAAAGCTGCAATTTTTTTTACCTGAAACATGAGACTTACGTTGAATGAATGATTTTGATTTGCGATTCGTGTGCAAATATACACCGAATCACAAATCAAAAAAAACGTATAGCGATTATTTCAGCTTATTTATTTCTTCTTTTACAATATCGCACATTTTTGTGTATTGATCTTCCATGCTTTGTAAAAGCTTGTGCTGTGCACGGGCACGGATCAGGTTATGTACCTGATTTTTTACTTTGTAATATTTGTCTCCGTCGATGTAATCCATCAGGAAGCGTAATACCTGCTCATAGGTGATGTATTTGGCGGAGAAAGCCAGGTAGTCGATTTCGCTTTGATTTAAGAATTTGGCTGTCTCTGACAGATAGCCCTGTGTGTATCCCCGGAAGATATCAATGTTCATGGATACGTTGTCCAGATTTTCGTCGTCTTCCAGACCGGTGTTTGTATACGACCGCATGGCATCTCCGTAGTCGTTGAGGCAAGTGCTGCTTAATACGGTGTCGAGATCGATGACGCAAAGTACATTGCCTGCTTTATCGAACAGAATATTGTTGATTTTTGTATCGTTGTGGGTGACACGGGTCGGGATGGTTCCGTTTTCAACCAATTCCCAGAAGTGCAGCATTTCTTCCCGGCGGCGTTCAATCCATTGGATTTCACTGGGGACAGTGGCTTTACGCCCTACCGGGTCCTTGGCCAATACCTCATCCCATTGTTTGAAGCGGTAACGGATGTTATGAAAACCCGGCAGAATATCGGCGAGCGGTTCTTTGAAATCCGACAGCATGGCCTGGAATTTACCGATGCCTTTGCCTCCCTGATAAGCCAGTTCCGGTGTGTCCGCTTTCTGATAATCGATCGTATCGCTGACAAACACACATACGGCCCAGAATTCACCGTCTTCGTCCTGGTAATATAATTTTCCGTCTTTAGTCGGAATAATGGTCATCGCTTCCCGCATCGGATCACCTCCCGCTGCTACGATTTTCTTTTTCAGGTGGTTTGTTACCCGGTAGATATTGTCCATCATGGCCGGAACATCCTTGAAAATATTTTTGTTTTTACGTTGTAAAATATAGTTGGGGGTTGTAGCTTCTGCTGTTGTGATCAACAGTGTGTCATTGATAAAACCTTGTCCCAGGGGTTTTACCGATAGAATAGAGCCTTCCAGTTGGAATTGGCTGCAAATTTTACTCAGTCTGTTTTCCATGCTATTTTAATTATTATTTATATATTATTTTATATATAGACAGATTGTTTCGAAAACCCGATTTTGTAACTGATTGTCAGTAAGCTACGCAAACGTTGTCTTTGGCACCTATTTTTTGACGGCGTAAAGGTAGTAAAAAATGCAACTTTGTAAAATTTTTTAATTGAAAAAATCAGATAAAGTAAAAACTTTATTTGACTTATACTTTTAAAGTGTGGTTTACGGATGGAATCGTGACACCTGAAAGTCGTGGATCGGTTTTCCGGCGATGTTATTCAGGGGATAATACGGATTATTTCCGGATTTTTGTTTACCATAAAGCCGTATGTCCGTATCTAGTGTTTTATAATACTTATTAATAGTAGAGATATGACATCTGTTAAACTGAAACTGAACAAAGACCGTATTTTACTGAACGGAACTTATCCTTTGGTGTTCCAGGTCATCCATCGCAGACGTAAAAAATTGATTTATAGCCGATTTAAAGTTGCCGAGCCGGATTATGATGCCGGGCAAGAGAAAGTGGTATACCGGAAAGACGGGCTGACTCATCGTGAGGTTCGCATTATCAACCGTTGGATCACAAAGGAACGGAAAAAGCTGAACAGTTTGATCGGTGAATTGAAGGAGAGTATGCCTGATTTTACCGTGTCTGATATTACCGGACATTACGAGGGGCCTGTAAAAGGTGAGGGACTGTTTGCTTTTATAGACGGTTGTATTCGCCAGAAAGAGGAACTGAACCGGTTGGGGACAGCGGCGGCCTACCGTAGTACCCGTTCGTCCTTGCTACATTTTACCGGGAAAGAGAAGGTGGCTGTTTCCGAAGTGAATGCCGCTTTTGTGAGGGCCTATGAGAAATACCTTTTAAAAAGCGGGGTATGCCGTAATACGGTGAGTTTTTATATGCGCAATCTGCGTGCGGTTTATAACCAGGCTATTCTGGACGGGAAAATGGAGTCATCCGCAAATCCTTTTCAACATGCACAGACCCGTCCGGCCAAAACCGTGAAGCGAGCAATGAGCCGCGACCATATCCGTCGGCTGATGCAGCTTTCGCTGGAGGACGCTCCCGAACTCGATTTTGTCCGTAATCTGTTTATGTTTAGTTTTTATGCCCGGGGAATGTCTTTTGTGGATATGGTTTTTTTAAAGAAGGAGAATATAAAGTGTAATTTTATCGAGTATTACCGTCACAAGACGCAGCAGCTTATCCGGGTCAGTCTGACGGATCAATTGAAAGACATCATTTCGCGTTACCGGAATGATACGGATTATATTTTTCCGGTTATTGACGATTCTTCCGGTCTTTCGCCTTACCGCCAATACCGTCTGGCGTTGGGAAAGGCGGAACGGAGGCTCAAGCAGTTGGGGCAGCGGCTGGGGTATGAGGTCGAACTGACCACCTATGTGGCGCGCCATAGCTGGGCAACCCAGGCTAAGGAATGCGGCATTCCTGTTTCGGTGATCAGCGAAGGGCTCGGACATACTTCTGAAAAAACAACACGGATTTATCTGAAAGAGTTCGATCAGAAGGTTTTGGATGAATGCGACCAATTGGTAGCCCAACTTGTAGAAATGTAAAAAAATGTAAAATTTTTTTGATAAAATTACATTTTTTATATATTTGTAAAATCGCTCTATTTAGTGATAGAGATACACCTTTAAACTTATAAAAGATTAACATCTTTTGACAGGACAAAGATAGGGGCTTGTTTCTGATATTTATTAACAAAACGTACTAATCTTTTATCATTTCGTTTTGTGGCGTTATTTTTACGATTCATTGCTAACTTGTTGCTGCTGTTTGATTAACTCTCCGGGGGGACAACCGAATTCGCGTATACAGAAGCGGTTGAACTGGACCGGCGAATCGAAATTAAATAAATCTATCAGCTCCTTTATTGTGATTCCGGGTACGGCTGCTTTTACAAAAACCTGGTGTCTGATTTGTTTCAGCATCCATTGCTTGGGTGACATTCCGAATTCTTTTGTGAATTTTGTATAAAATGCGTTTTTGCTCATCCTCAAAAGCTGTATCATTTCTTCTACACTTCCGGCTTTGATATAATTTTCCTGGATCATATCTCTGAACTTTATTTTATTTCCCATGATGGGATAAAACAGTTGGACGACCTCTTTTTTGGTGTAGAAACCACGGAGGTAGAGAAAGAATTCTTTGTGCTTAATTTCATGTAAATGAGCGCAGTTCATTCCATTTTTGAGACAGAATACCAGTAGTTCTATATATTCGTTTAGCGGATGTCTGACTTTGAGAGGGACGAAATCGTACCGGATATCCCTGTGTAAATTGTAATAAGTTTCGAGCATATTTACGTCGCATACGTTTCTGACCCTTCCGAAGCTGAATAACAGTAATTTACAGTCTTTTTGGGTGTGAGCGTCTACGAGAGCTCCTCTGGGTAAAAGTACCATTTCAGAAGAAGATACTTTACGGTTGTTATATTGGTTACAACTGATAACACATTCTCCCTCAATGAGTATAACTACATTATTGTAATGCAGTTTGGGTTCGTATACGTGTGTTCCTTCCTGCACTTCGATGTATTTGAATCCGGTGTCGATTTCTATTTGGTAATTTTTGCAACTCTGGTGTTCGTTTACGTAGAGCAGTTTATTTAATAAAATTTTATGCATGTTCTTAAATATTGATGTTTTTGTTTTAATTTGGTTAATCGTGTTTCAGCAAAGTTGCAGTATATATTTATATAAATATTTAAGAAACAGATATTTATATAGTATAAATGTACTTCTGATTTTCGTGTAATATTTGCTGAAACAATTTTTTTTACTTTTCAATAGATTATGTGTTAATAATCAGGTGTTTATTGCTTTTTATTTTTCTGCATACTCTATCACTAAATAGAGTTTTTCGGAGATGGGTTTTGGGGTGGTGTTTTTTCGGTTTGCAGGGTTGTAAGTTGGGGGAGTTTGGAATAGAATGAAGAAATGAAAGTATAATTATATGGGATTAAAAGTAAACATATTCATTGTTGTTGTTTTCTGTTTTCTGGGAGCACGGGTGTCGGCTCAAGAGGGGGGAGTGAAGAGCAATCTGCTTTATGATGTGACGGGTACGCTGAATTTCGGGATGGAATTCAGTCTGGACTATGAGTGGACGCTGGACGTATCTGCGAATTATAATGCGTGGAATTTTTCGCCGACACGTAAGATGAAGCACTGGCTTTTACAGCCCGAACTGCGTTGGTGGGGGTGTGAGCCTTTTTCGGGGCATTTTTTCGGGATTCATGCGCATGCAGGGCAGTTCAATCTGGGGGGAATGCTTCCTTGGGGGTTCGGGGCTGTCCGTAACAAGCATATTGAGAAAAACCGTTACGAAGGTTGGTTGGCCGGTGCCGGCGTCAGTTACGGTTACAACTGGATTCTGGGTAAGCATTGGAGTTTAGAAGCGACACTGGGGCTGGGGTATGCCTATTTGAAATACGACAAATACCGCTGTGAGAATTGTGGAGAAAAACTGGGCAGCGGTGTACAGCATTATATAGGCCCGACGAAGGCCGCTGTCAACCTGATTTATTATTACTAGAGTGTGTGCCCTTGTTGCCGGTAGGTAGGTTATAAATAAAAAAGAGGTATGAAATATATTATTTTATTGTGTTTTGGACTGTTGTATTCCTTCGGGCTTTCAGCTCAGAATACGGAATTTATAGAGCCGGGGGAGGTTTCCGTCCGCCGTGCCGGGGATTCTGTTTATGTTTCTCTGCGTCTTCGTGTGACGGATATCGGTTCGGATAATTTGGTGACACTTACGCCTGTTTTATACAAAGGCGCTGGCGGTGTCCGTAGCCTGCCGCCCGTGTTGTACGGCAGTCGCCGTGCCCAGCTTCGCCTGTGGAAAAAGGCGAAGGACAAGTCCGCTGTGCCGGTCTGTCATAATTCGGGGGATACGGTTTTTTACCGGGATACCTTTCGTTACGAGCATTGGATGAATGGTTCGAGGCTTCGCCTGGATGCGGAGTTGCGCACCTGTTGCCGCACGATGCATCCCGATCCTTTACTATTGGCTTCGGATATCGTTCTTTTTACACCTGCAGAGGAGTTTCGTCCTGTGCTTGCGGATATTGTTCCTGCCCTGTCTGCCGGGGATAAACTTTCGGAGCAGGACCGTTTTGTAGAACGCTGGCCGGGGGGTATTTCGGATACAATTGCCGTTGTACGCCGGGTAGAAGCAAGTAGTCCTGTAATTTACTTTCCCGTGGGGGAGACGAAGATCGTTCCGGGATACAGGAATAACCTCCGGGAGCTGGAACACATGCTTTTGCTCGTCGATCGGATAGCCTCTTCTAAAGATTCCCGTATCGTTAAAATACTGGTGATGGGCCTGTCTTCTCCTGACGGTCCTTCGTTCTGGAACGAACAGGTTGCCAATGCCCGTGCCCGTTCGCTGGTGGATTACCTGACGGTTCGTACCGGGCTGGATGCTTCCTGCTTCGTACAATATAACGGTAAGGAAGCCTGGTATGAACTGCGTCAACTGATAGCTGCCAGTGATATGGTTTACAGGCAGGAAGTGCTGGATGTGATTGACTATACGCCGGTTTGGGATGTACAGAAAAAGGCGGGCCGTCTGGGACATTTGCAGGCGTTATACGATGGAAAGGCTTACCGTTATTTGAGGGAACATTTTTTTCCTCAGTTGCGGATGGCGGGCTGTGTGAGAGTTTATTACGAGAGAATAGCGGATACGACGGCTGTCGTTCTGAACCGGTCCGTTTTTCTGGCGCGGGCAGGTAAATATGCCGAAGCGCTTGAGGCGGTGGTTGCTATTCCGGACCCGCGTGCAGATAATCTGAAAGGCGTTTGTTATATGATGACAGGCGATGTGGACAAGGCCCGGCGTTTTTTTGAGCGTTCCGCCCGGTCGGGCTGTGTGGCGGGGACGGATAACCTTCGTCAGTTGGAAGAACTTTTGAACCGGTACTGACCGGAAATACAAAATAAACCAAATATCAACCATTTTTTTAAATTAAAAACAAATTGAAGATGAAAATGAGATCAATTTTATTGTCGGTACTTGCGATAGCGGTGTTGGCAAGTTGTGCAAAGGATAATGGCCTGGGAGCCGGGGAGGATGGGGATGCTTCCGAAGCCAAAGTAACCCTCCGGCTGAAAGGCAACGGAAGTCCTTCTTCGCGGGCGGCGGGTCCTGTTGTCGGCGATGATGAGTCTATCAATACACTGACGGTGTTTTTCCTTAACGCCTCGGATGGGGTTATCGGTACTCCGTTGTGGATCGATGGAACCGGAACTCCGACCACCAATTTGACAACGACGACGGATGCCCGTAGGGTGGTCGTCATTGCTAACCTGGGGACGGATCCGACCGCTACGGGCGGTTTGTTTCATGGTGTAAAAACTCTGTCTCAAATTCAAGGGAAGCTGGGTGATCTGATCTCCGGCACTGCACCGACTCAGAACAGTGGTGATGTATATATGAGCGGTGTTGGCGTCCTGTCTGCTTTTACTTTAGATGGAACCACACAGAAGGCGACGGCAACCGTGACGCTGAATTTTGTCAGTGCCCGTATTCAGATTATGGCTATCGAGTGGAACGGCGGAACCGAAACAAATAATCAATACGCTGATAAGGCTGCTTTTACAGCCACAGTGAATGCCGATTTTACGATCGAACGGATTTATCTGATGAATGTGCAGACGAAGACGCAGTTTTTACCGAATACGATAGGCTGGACGGATTCTCCTCCTACTTTTGGGACGGATTATATCAAGAAAACTGACAGAAGTTTTGCCGGTGGTATGAGTTGGTCTGGTATGTGGACGGGCGCGCAACCTACAGGCTTTGTACAAAATACTGAATATTTACTTAATTCGATGCCGGTAGTGGATGCAACAGGAAATAAGCTGGAGTCTCCGGGGTATTGGTATGTGTTTACCAACAACACCGATGTCACTGCGACGACAGACCACCCGACGGTCCTTGTGGTTGTAACCAAGTGGAGAAGTGTGGCCAATTCGACGACGACGACCGACTTAAAGACCCGTTATTTTACGGTTTACTTCGGCGGTGGCGATCAGGAGGCTATTGCAGCCGGCAACGACTATCAGGTTACACTCAAGCTGAACGGCAGCTTTAAGCCAACCGAAGATGGTGGCGACGGTGGCGGTGGTACCGACGATCCGAGCAAGCCGACGGTCAACAGTGCTGTTGATATTACCGTAGATGTGAAGCCCTGGGTGGTTAAAACGATAGACAAGGAGTGGAATTAATCCGTTTTTCTCCGGCATACCGTGGTGTGCTTTAGTGATAATCGACAGGTGCGTGGTATGTGTCGCTTCGGAATCGGCGGCATATACCTTCCCCTGAGGAAGAAGTAATACAAGCAAGAAAATTCATTATGGAGTTCAACAGCAAATACAGAATCATAACGTGTCAGCTTTTCCTGCTGCTTATGCTGCTGCTATTATCGGGGTGTATTTACGACGACCTGAGCAAGTGTTTCCGGGGGCGTGTGTTGTCCTTAAACGTGACCCTGCCCGGGGATATACCCGGGAGTGCCCTTCAGAATATCAGTCTGTACGTATTCGATGAGAACGATTTGCTGCTGGATATCCTTGCGGTGGATGTTTCGGAGCCGGTGGAGCTGAATTACCCGGGAGTCACGGGATTGCATTGTGTGGCCTGGTGTAACGTCGGGGGCGGGGAGGTAACTATGAGTCCCTTAGAGAAAGGCGATACTTTTTCGCAGGGCATGGTTTCATTAAAGCGGTTGACGGATGTGCGCAGCGGCGGTACGCTTTACCGTTCACCTTCCGATTTGTTTTCCGGAAGGTTGAAGCTCGCAGTCGGTGCATCTTCGGGGGTTGAGGGCAGTTACCGGCTGTATGTGGGCCGGATGGTGGCTTCCATGAATGTGACGATCCGCGGTTTGCAGGGGCTTAGCGGCAGTAGCGGCGGCGATTATTCGCTTGTGGTGCGTGAAACGACGGGTAGCATTGATTTCGGCGGGATTTACGGCGGCGATCGTGCGTCTTATTCTGTCAGGGGTAGTATGAATGGGAGGAAGGAATATGTGGTGCCGAGCTTCCGTCTTTTCCCTGTATTCGAGGGGGAGGGCCTGATTATCGACATTTACCGTGACGGTAGTCTGTTGCGCAGTGTGACACTGGAAGACGACGGTAGTCCTATAGTTCCCGAGGTGGGGACGACGCTGAATGTGCTTCTGAATTTCGAGGGGCATGTGTCGGTGTCGGTGGCTGTGACGAAATGGAATGTTGTACATATTTGGAAGGAGTATGATTGAAGGGATTTGGGATTTACGATTTTTGATTTATGATTTACGATTGGGGTGCTGGGTGATGTGTCGGGTGTTTTGGAGGAGGATAAATTTTAGATTGAAAGGAGTGAAGGGGATTTACGATTTTTAGAGGGCCAGTGATTTTATTGATGGATTGCCGTTTCAGTATTTTGCGCCGTTTTTTAATGATGATTTTTTACAATAATAAGGATACAATGATGAGTTGTTCACATTTGAAGTTGGTAAAGCTATGCATACCGGTAGTGTTGATCGTATTTTGGAGTTCCTGCCGTTCGGATGATCCTGTGTATGATGTTCCGGAGTCTCCTGCTTTGGTGACATTGTCTGTTTCTTCAGCCCGGGCAGGTTCTTCGGTGCAGACGTTGTTGCCTTCGGGAGATCAGGATAAGATCAATTCGGTTTATGTCCTTCAGTTTACGTCCGGCAGCGGTGTTGTAGACGGAAAACTGCTTTATGTGGCAGAAGGGGTATGGAACGGGAGCAAAAAGAAATACGAGGCCACGCTTTTGAAAAGTACCGGTAACAGTGATTTATACCGGGTGGTTATTCTGGCGAATATCAACGGCGGTATTCTTTATACGCTTTACGGCAAGACTTATGCTGAAATACAGCAGCTTTGCCTTAGCGGAACGATTTCCGGAGGGCCATTGTCTTTTACCTCTGCTGCGGGTATTCCGATGTTCGGCGTTGCCCGTAACGATATGCCTTTTGAAGTGGGTAGCGGTACGGATATCGGAGAGGTCCGCTTGCTTCGCAGCATTGCCCGTGTGGACGTTGGGATCGGTCGCTATGATAAAACCACCGGGGTGTGGGATGGAAGCGGCGTGGATTTCAGAATGACGGATATCCAGGTTTGGAAGGCCGGAGAGCGTTATGCGTGGATGCCTGTGCCGGGAAACTATGTTTACACCGGCGGCGATCCTTCTGTGACAGCGGCTTCTCCCGCGGGAGGACTTTCGGCTTTACCCTGGATTTACGATAGCAGTGACATTGTCAGCGGGCTTTATTGTAAGGATGCGATATTTCTTCCGGAAACGAATTTGGGTGGGAGTGTTTTCGATGATGCCCATACGGAGCGCCCTGCTATCATTGTGGGAGGGCATTATCCCTCTGGTTCCGGCATTAAAAGCTGGTACCGTATTGATTTTACGACTTCCTCCGTAAACTCTTCGACAGCTTCGCTAGACCTGGACATACTCCGTAATCATCTCTACCGCTTTACGATTAAGAAGGTAGGAGCAGCAGGCTATACCTCCGCCGAGGAGGCTTACGAAAAGAAACCGCTGGGACTGGGCTTTACCGCGGGAGTGAAACCCTGGCTAACGGGGATCACCGATGGGGCTCCTGTTCCTGTGTCGGGTGTCCGCATGTTCTACAAACTGAGGACGGACGGCACCAGGCCACAGAGCCGGGCTACCGGGCAGGTGTATGAAAAGGCCGCTTTCTGGCGCGGGCGTCTCGATTATCAGTACGGAAATAGCCAGCCATTTGATTACAATGATTTTTACGGCGAGGGCTCCAATTTCTATTACCCTTATGAAGGGGTGGGGAGCAACAACGGCGATATCTATCACTACGGAACGGTGGCAGAAGCAGAAACCGAGAATCATAACCTCAGATTTGCCGCCCTCTGGGTAGAGGGAGCTTATCCTGCCCTGATGATTGCCCCCGATGATCTTACGGATATCGACCACCCTGACGGCCTGTTCCCGTGGCGCGACACGGACGGCAGCCTGACTGCTTTCGACGCCTGCCGTGCTTACGAGGGCGGGGGATATACCGACTGGCGCCTGCCGCGTCTTTCGGAGCTGGCGCTGATGTTCGTGAATAAAGAGGAGCTGACACGGGAATATCCTGCCGCTGTTTTCAGGTATCCCACGGGGAAATACTGGAGCGGGAACGAATATGCCCTCCGGCCTGCGGGGCTGGTGACGGGTACGGGAAGTGGCGCTTCTTACAATTATGAAAAAGGGGTGAAATCAGCTGATCAGGCCTGGGCCTTTGATTTTGATGTCCTTCCGACAGCTAATGCCGGCGCTGTGTTTGAAAAGGGCCCGTGGCCTTCGAAGTCGGAAAAGCGCAAAGTGCGTTGTGTGAGACAAATCGGTAGTGACCTGGATAAAGATTAAATGATATGAGTGTAAATAAGAAAAAATATTTAATGGCGTTGTCCTGTTTGTTTTGGTATGTCCTGCTGTCGGTGTCTTGCGATACGCCTGACGGTCCGGATCTTCCTTCGCCCGGCGATGCGGTGCCCCTTCGTTTCAGTGCTTCGGCCTCTTTGCCGGGGGGAACTCCGGGAACGAGGGCTGTCGGTGAACTGATCGCGGGTTTCCCGGAAGACGGCACGACGAGCACGTTCGGCATGTCGCTGACGAAAGAGGACGGCACGACTCCCCTTTTCACGGGTTCCGGGCATGTACGGATGGATCTCCGGAAAACGGGCGGTGGGTGGCAAAGCAGCCGGCACACTCCCGACGGTTCGGTAGATCTGACCGGCAGGGCGATGGTCCTTCCCGGAGCCCGTGTCCGCGTGCAGTCGTGGTACCCCCTGGCCGACTGGACGCGCAGGGCCGACGGGACGATAGCCTTCGATTTCAGCGGCGATATGGAGGCGACGGCCCAGAAGGAACTGCTCGTTGTGGCTCCCGGTGATCAGTTGAAAACCGTGGGCGGGGACGGGAAGGTAGCCCTTTCTTTCAGTCATGCCTGGACACACATCGTCATCAACGTAAAAAAGGCGGCAGGCGCTGCTGTCACTATCCGCGGTGCCGGTGTCGATAACCAGGGCGGTTTCTGGATCAGAAACCGGGGCCGGATCGATCCCTCTACCGGATTGCGGGTGGCAGAGGCGGACGCTGATACGGATGCCGCCACTGCCGGAGCGATCGGGGGCAATCGCAACGAGACCCTGTCGCTAACGGAAAATAAAACCTATCACTTTTTCGTACCCTCGTTTATGTCCCGGGATGTGAAGAGCGGGAGTGTGGCCCTGTTTCTGAAAACGGGCGCTGCCGGTTCGGGAAGCCGGCTGGTGTTTCCGCTCAGGCGTGCCCACCTCAACAGTGAAGGTACGGGCGATACCACCCGCTACGGTTTCCGTCAGGGATACAGGAACACCTACAACCTGGTGTATGACAATACCGCAATGAGCCTTTCACTGACAGACTGGACCTCTTTGCGGATGGATTACAGCTTTGAGATTCCGGCAATCCAAACGGCCGGAGTGACGTATAAGGCGGGAGGGTGGAGCTTTGGTGGCAACCACTATACTCACGATACGCTTGCTGCCGACAGGAGGTACATGTATAACGACTGGCTCGGCACGGTGGCTCTGAAGGATAACGGAAACTATGTTACAGTAGCTCCCGGTGATACCCGTCCGTCCAGGATGGAGGAGGTGGCCTCAATGCTTTGGGTGAGCAAAAGGGATGCCGTTTCATTGCCCGTGGAGTGGTCTGTTGTCGACGGTTCGCTTGTGGCCAGGGAATTTTGCCGCGCTTACGGGGATGGAAAATGGCGTCTTCCCCGTGCTTCGGAATTCCGGATGATGCTTCTCGAGGCTAAAACTAATCCGGGACAGCTTCTGGGCCTTTCCCCCGACCGTCCTTACTGGACGGGGACGGAATCCCAGGCAGATAAGGCCTGGCTGATATCTTATGCGGTGGTTTCCGGAACGGATAATGCTCTCCGTTCCTGGCGTTTCGAGAGTACTTTTAAATTTCAGAAGGCATACGTCCGCTGTGTCCGCGACAGAGCCCCTTAATCCGGAATACCGATACTTATAAAGAAAGATAAAGATGAATATGAAAAAGATAGTGTATTTGCTGTTGCTCCTGTGGTGTCTGTGCTCTTGTTCGGATGAACTGCTGGATGGTCCCGCAAGACCTGTATTGGCGGCCGATTCGGTCCGGGTGACACTCGGTTTCAACAGTCTCTCCTTCGAGAGTCCCTTTTCTGCCGGTCCCCGTACCTTTGCTGTTTCTCCGGATGGGGTGGAAGCGGAACTTGTGGAGATGCCCGTCCCCCTGACCCGTTCCGGGGAAGAAGACCGGGTTTACGGTTTCTGGGTGTTGCAGTTCAATGGCACGGCGGCCACTTCGGTCATGACCCGGAAGCAATACTACAACTGTCCGTCCGGCACTTTGAGCGCCAGCACAGTTACGCTGAACGCCGGGACCGGACAGCAGCGGATTGTGGTGATCGCCAATGCAGGCTGTAATAATTCGAATAGTATCTCACCGATAAGGATGGACCTGACAGTGAACGTGTCTACCTATAACGATCTGCTGAGCCTGCATTATTTTCCTGATAAAACAGATCAGACCGCCTATCCGCTGTATAGGGATAGATATCCGGATGCAACGAATAACCTCGTCTGGCGCGCATTGCGGGTTATGTGCGGTGTCGCGGATGCGAGGATCACCGCCGGTATGTCTGCGCTCTATATTTCTTTGCGGCGTAATGTGTCTAAAATCACAATCCTTCCGGTTGAACTGGATGCCTCGCTCAAAACGGGGGACTATCCCCTGTGGCAGGCTTCTCTGGTGAATATTCCGGCCTCCTCTTACCTGTTGCCTATGGGCCGGGGCAGCCTTTTCCCGGGCACCGGAGCCGGATATACCGGCCATCAGTGGCCGCCAGTGCCCGTTGCGGAAAGCTATACGATCCCTCAGAAAACGTTTGATGTACCCGTCAACCTTTTTCCGTCGGTAGCCGGCCTGACGCTCATAGAGCGTCAGGCAAAGGCTCCCAACGGTTCCACTCATCTTCAGGTGATGGGGTACAAGATCGAATATCACCGGTTTGATACACTTCAGCAGGTTCCGATTATAAAACGTTCTGTCATTTTCCGGATACCCTTGGGTACTAATTTTACGGACAATTTCAGTATTCCCCCGAACCATGACCTGACGTATAAGATCAGGCTGAAAGCTCCGGCGGCAGGAGAGGGGAGCGCAGGAGAGACCCGGTTTGTACCCGGTTATTTCGGGGGAATATTGGTTGGGCTGGATAAAAACGGGACGGTATTGGATAAGCCTGATAATCCGGCAGCCGTACAGTGGAGATTCGGAAGGAAACTGGAGGTTTACCCGCAGAACAACAGATGTCTGATGAAGGAACGGGATGCTTATCTTGAGGATAACAAATATTTTGGTTCTGAAACGATGAGATGGAGAAGAAAAGGGGCGATTTTTAATACCTACTTTCCAAAACGTATGATGGAACTTATGAACGGTAAGACAAATTCGGTTGCGGTAGCGCAAGAAATGGTATACGGGCCGTTTTGTATGGTTACGGCTTCCCTGGGATACAGACTGGAAAACCAACTAAGTGCAAGTGCCAGTCTAATGTATCAGGATGCCTGGTGGTATGCCCCTGCTATCGGGCAATTACTCGGCATCTGGATTGCCGGTTCGGGAATTATCAGTACGATGAGCGGCGTTGAAGGTTTCTGGTCGTCGACTCTTGACAATACCGGTAATCAGGCTTATCTGATGACACTGAAAGGGGAGGTGATGAAAGCGGATCTTGAAACAGATATTTATCATGCCCGTGCTGTGCGTAATCTCCCTAATCCCTGATATAAAATATAAAACTATGAATACTGTAAATTATTTACTATTTTTTCTTTTGTCGGTTTTCATCTTTCCTGCGGGATTGTACGGACAATGTGTAAAGAAGATACGACTGGAGCATGTGGGAACGGAGGGTGTTACGGCGAGCACATATGCCGTAATTTTCGGCGAGGGAATGCCCGAGGCGGCCTACTGGCCGCTCGGCAAACGGCTGACCCTTGCCGACAGGACCGTCCGCCACGGAGTGTCCGGGGGCTATGGCGACAACCTGAACATCAACAGCCGTGTTGCCTTTCGTTTTATTGTAGCTCCGGAGGATGCTCCAGTGAGCGCGGCGGATGCTACTAAGATGATGACCTGGCTCCAGGCCTGCGGATCGGATGGCGGCAGTCTGGATATAGTGCCGAAGGTGGCTTTTTCCGGCCTTGTGGCGACCGGTTGTGCGGCATACAACCACGGCGGGCGCAAGTGGCGTGTTCCCACCCAGCGGGAGTTGCAGCTGATGTGGGTGTTGCGTGACGGAATCAGATATGCATACACGGGTGTGTCCGGCGCTTCGCCGATGGGAACTCACAGATACTGGAGTTCCACAGAGGAACCGCCGGTGGGTACAGTGTACAACGCCTGGATTTTCGACTTTTCGACCACTTACCCTCGTTCACATCCTTCTGATAAAACCGGATATGTGTATGTACGTTGTGTAAGTGATTATTAACGGTTTATAGGTAGATAAGGACAGCTGTGTTTTTGAGCAGTATATACGGGCCGGTCAGCGGTTTTTGGTTTGCCCTCTCCGAAATAGATTTTAAGCGATGATCAGATTTTATATATATAGTGTTTTATGGTTGATGTTGTTTACGGCAACGGCCGGCTGTTCGCAGGCTCAGTCAGGAAAAAAGCCGGCAGCAGTACTTCCGGAAAAGGTTTTCACCCTTCCGCAGATTCCGCCTGTACTGATTTCTCCGGGAGACCGGGCTTCCTATTTGGTTGCCCATTATTGGGACGGCTTCGATTTTTCGGATACGACGCTGATTGCCCGTCCGGAGATTACGGAACAGGCTTTTGCGGATTTTCTGGATATTCTGCCGCACGTATCGCCGGATGAGTCGGTGAAGGCTTTGCGTGGATTGATGGCTTCCGCTTCTGTGGATCATACAATGCTGATGTATTTCACCGAGCTGGCGGGAAAGTATCTTTACGATCCGAATTCCCCGTTCCGCAATGAGGAGTTTTATATACCGGTATTGGAATATATCGTCTCTTTACCTGATTTGGCGGAATTGTATAAAATCCGTCCGCGCTATCGGCTGGAACTGGCTCTGAAGAACCGTCCCGGGGATGTGGCGACGGATTTTACCTATACGCTGTCTAACGGTAAAAGCGGACGACTGTCAGGGATAAAGTCGGAATATACGGTGTTGTTTTTTAACAATCCCGATTGTGCGGATTGTATCTCTACCAAAGCGTTTATCGTCGGTTCGGCTTTGTTCAGAAAACTGGTTTTAGCGAAACGGCTTACTGTTGTAGCGGTTTATCCGGACGGTGATCTTTCGCTTTGGAAAAAGACGACCTATCCTCCGGCCTGGATCAACGGTAGTAATCCTGCGCTTTCAGAAGCCCGGTTGTACGATCTGAAGGCTATGCCTACGCTTTATCTGCTGGATAAGGACAAGCGTGTGATTCTGAAAGATGCCCCGGTCGGGAAGATAGAGGAGTGGCTGGACGGGAAGGGAGGCTGGGTAGGCGGAATTTATGATTTATGATTTATGATTGGGTCTCCGGATATTTTGGATTCCGTGGATTGGTTCCGATTGCCGGAAGTGCCGTTGTATTAAGGGATGGTTGTCCGGATGAATGTTGATTTAAAATCGTGTTTGATTTGATTACAAGATCATGTTTTCTGATTCGATAAACAGAGGTATTGTTGTTGTGTGGCTGAAGCGTTTTCCGGGTGATCTGCTTCGTATGTTGCTGCTGTTGCCCTGTGCGTTGTCTCTGGGAGTTGCTTTTTTTGTAGCATTTCCGTTTTGGTTATGTGGAAAGTGGCTGAAAGAGAAGTGATGATTTTGTACGGTGTATATACCGAAAGCTGAATGTATGATAAACCGTATCGGACCGCTGGATTGTGGCGCCCTGGGGCCTTCGGATTTTCTGGGTTTTTGCCGCAGGGTGGAGTCGTTGCTTGCAGAGACCGGGATGCCGGATATTTTGCCGGAAACAATCGTGTTCCGGAATACCTTACAGCTGTATGGTGACTGTATTTCCCGGTCTTCTACAGCCATTTGCACAGAGGAGGATGCCGCTGTACCGGATGCTTTCCGGAGCCGGTTTTATATCCATGCCCGCAGAAGCCTGGAGGCAGCCTTGCAGTTGTTGTTTGCCCGGCTTCAGGGCCTTGCGGGGGTACTGGCGGAAGCCGATAGTGTACTTTCCGGTATCGGTCGGTGGAGCAGTTATTATGCGGCACGTTTTGACTGTCGTAAAAAATGAGAAATTAAAAAAATGCTATGTTGAATTTCAATAAGTCCAGAGAAGGGCAGGAGAAGGTCTCCGTTTCCCTGGCGCCGACCCTGATCAGCGGGTCTGTTCATTGCAGGGGGCATTTGTCGGGTAATGCCGATGTGGTGGTGGAAGGCGAGTTTTCGGGAACGATCCGAATCGGCGGTCGTTTGATCATACGTCCCGGCGGCCGGGTCCATTCGGAAGGCATCGAATGCCGTATCGCCGATATATCGGGAGAAGCCGACGGAATTTTTTACATCAGCGAGTTGTTGTATATCCGCCAACGGGGTGTTGTTTCCGGTGATGTGGCGGTTGGGGGCATCCGAATTGAAGAAGGCGGAGCGTTCAACGGCAATTGCAAGACGGTGGTTTCCGCTAATCCTTTGCTTACAGGTGCGACGCCGGATTTTCCTGTAGACCGGATACCCGCCGTTTGCACCGAATGAGAAAAAATACACTGAACAATAAATTTATATCCATAATGCCGGTTTCCCAATCTTTTCCTTCGTAATCCGTCCGGATTGCACATATTTATACAATACATGCACATATTTACCTACTTAAATTTGGGAGCCGGCATTTTTTTTTAGCACCCGGGGACGGGGATAAAGTGCTATTGGATTTTTTAATTTTTCATACACCACACTAACATTAGTGGATTATTTTGGTTGGTGAATCTTTTCGGATAGCACTTTATCCCCGTCCCCGGGTGCTACATATTGGATTTTTAATTTTTCATACACCACGCTAACAATTAGTGGGTTATTATGGCTGGTGAATCTTTTCGGATAGCACTTTAGCCCCGTCCCCGGGTGCTAACCTATACGCTGTCTAACGGTAAAAGCGGACGACTGTCAGGGATAAAGTCGGAAT
>ENA-OWPM01000023-OWPM01000023.1-human-gut-metagenome-genome-assembly--contig:-NODE-23-length-202155-cov-5.879352_pt1 | contig 202155 bp, 144 predicted proteins | sample MGYA00248267_ERZ651852 | MGnify/ENA primary metagenome ERZ651852 (study PRJEB26924, sample SAMEA4378228) | human gut metagenome | biome: human gut; feature: human-associated habitat; material: faeces... | reverse complement strand
GAGGTAAAGCCCACTTCTTTCGGATGGCGGCCGTCCTCATACTCTCCGTCGATGCGGTACGTCGTGACCTCGTGCGCGCCGCTTCCGGCCAGAACTGTTACCGTTCCGTGCTCCAGTCCCGTATCCACGGTGCGGTCAAAAATTTCTTTTACCTGCTGTGGGGAAGCAGAGGTTGTAATATCCCAGTCGTCCGGCTCCCGCGCAAGAATCGTATCGCGCACACAGCCTCCGACCGCGTACGCCTCGAAGCCTTTCGCATGCAGGGAATCGATTACCATATTTACGCTTGGCGGCATTTTTATCTTCAAATTTGTTATCTCCTTTTTCTAAATCTGCTTTTCCAGTATAGCAGTTTCCTTTTTTTCCCGCAAGTGTGGTTGCGGTTGTATTTTGGGGATTGCATGTGTATAATAGAGGTTAATAAAATTCGAAAGGGGATTTACATTTTTATGAAACTGGATCGTTACCGAAAATATGTCCGGGCCGGCGTTACTGCCTTTCTGGTACTTGCAGCGTCCATGATTTTTTACTACCTGCTCTTCCACCAGACTTCTGTGCGGACCGCCTTTCACAATGTCCTCGACATTCTCTCCCCCCTGATTGCAGCCCTGATTCTCGCCTATGTGATCAGCCCGATCATTAACTTCATAGAACAGCGGATCATCGCCAGGCTCTTCGCCCGCCACGGAAAAACACAGTCGGTACGCTGCAAAAAGCTTGTACGGGCGCTTTTGATTCTTCTGACGTACGTCGCCATGCTTTTCGCGCTGTACGGACTCATTGCGACCCTGATCCCGGAGCTGTTCTCAAGTATCACAAACATTGTCTCCAACTTCTCCAACTACGCAAACAACATTCAGGATTTTGCCACAAAAGTGCTGGCGAATTACCCGGAGATGCAGCAGACGGCAGACCAGTACATCTCCATGTTCTCCGCAAAGCTTTCCAACTGGCTGACCAATGACCTGATGCCGATGCTCCGTACGTTCCTTCTGAACCTCTCCGGACAGCTCGTCAACATGGTTACGTTTTTCAAAAACATTCTGCTTGGCGCGATCGTTGCGATCTACATGCTGTACAACAAGGAAAGCTACATTGCCAAGCTGAAAAAAGCAGTCTACGCGCTGCTCGGTCTGGATCACGGAAATGCCGTGATCCGCGACTGCCAGTATGTGAACCAGGAATTCAGCGGATTCCTCGTTGGAAAAGTCATCGATTCGATCATCATCGGTGCCATCTGCTATCTTGTGACGAGCCTGATCGGCACCCCGTACGCACTGCTGGTCAGCGTAATCATCGGTGTGACGAATATCATTCCGTTTTTCGGCCCGTTCCTCGGCGCCGTTCCGTGTCTTCTGCTGATCCTTCTGATCGACCCTCTGCAGGCACTGTATTTCCTGATTTTCGTCGTTCTCCTGCAGCAGTTTGACGGAAACTTCTTAGGACCGAAAATCCTCGGCGAGACGACCGGTGTGTCCAGCTTCCTTATCATCATCTCGATTCTGATCGGAGGCGGCTTCTGGGGTGTCTTTGGCATGATCATCGCCGTTCCGGTCTGTGCCATTATCTGCACGGTCTGCCGCAACTTCGCCAACCGTCGTCTTGAAAAACATCACCTGCCGGATGACGATGCGTTTTACTTCCACATGGACCACATTGATCCGGAAACGAGACAGGCGATCCCATATCAGAAAAAGAAGATCGACGAGGCCGAAGTCTTCCACTTCCCGGGCTACCGGCTGCGCAAAGCGCTGACAAAGCTGGCCACGGAAGAGTCTCCAGTTGATGCGCCGTATACACCGGCAAAGCCTTCGACCGAAGAGAAAAACTCAGATTCTTCCGATTCCGATCAAAAATAAATCGTATCTTACAAAAATGCCTTCTGTGCAGACTGTTTCCATTCTGCACAGAAGGCATTTTTGTATTTTTGCTTTTTATTTCTCGATTACAACCGTGCTGAGTGTCTCTGCCGGAAGATCGACACGCATGATATGTCCGTTGACACGCAGGAAGCTGCCGGAATCCTCTTTTGTGCGGTTCAGCAGGATCACAACGTAGCTTCCGTCTGGATTGACTGCGGCCGTTACATCCAGGTTTGCTCCGTATTTGCTCCAGCCGATGCGTTTTGCACCCGGAGCAATATATTTGGAAATATGGCCGATGTAGTGGTACATGATCGGTTTGCGGTAATGGAAATCATCATCCACAATCAGACCTGAGGTGAATCCCATCGGTACGTGGCGCGGGCCGCCGTCTTTGTCTACGAGGAAGTTCCAGTCGATCCAGCGGTTCATGCCGGCGTTCAGGTTTCCGATCATATCGTGTGCATAATCTGCGGCGTCAAGGTAATCGACGTACTCTGGTGTCTGGAAGTTCACCGGTCCGAAACCACCGCCGCCAAAACCTATTCTGCCCGGCATGTGAAGGGCACAGCACTCGGAAAGCATGAAGGTTTTGTCCGGGTATTTCTGTTTCATCAGCTCAACAGCCTCGAAGTGGTCGCCGGAATACCAGTGGAATGCGATACCGGCTACCATGTCCATGGTCTCCTCGTCAAGGACGGTCAGAACGTGCTCGATCATACGCTCTTTGTTGTGATCCCAGATGAAGATGCCGATCTTGTCCGTCAGGCCTGCTTTTTTCATCTCCGGATACAGATAATCTTTCAGGTAGGTTTTGGACTCTTCCGGTGTCCATACGCAGCTGTCCCAGGTGGTAGCCGCTACGGTCTCGTTCTGCAGGCTCAGCATCGTCACCGGGATTCCCTCATCGAGGTATGCCTGCAGATATTTTACGACGTATTTTGCCCAGCTTCCGTAATACTCCGGTTTCAGGCTGCCGCCGTGGTTTCTCTGCGGAATCTCTTCCGGAACCGGCATTCCCATTGCACCGTAAACAGCAGCATCATTCTTTGCGATCTTCGGTGCAGTTTTCCACTGATACGGCGGAGACCACGGGCTCATCAGAACACTGATCGGCTCTGCGGAGATTTCGATGGCTTTTTTCAGCATCGGAAGGACATATTTGCGGTCGCGGTCGATCGAGAAGGTTGCCAGATCCGGGTCTGCGATCGGGTCTGCGACTGCCTGATACTCCTCAAGGGAATAGTCACAGCTGTCGATCGGCACGCGGACAAATCTTGCATGAAGGCCGTCCGGTCCGAAAATATCCTGTAATGCCTGATTCTGTGTTTCCTCATCCATACGGGACAGCAGGTATGCGCTGCTCTCGGTCATGGCGCCGCCGAAGCCCTCGATGGTCTGGAACGCAAAGTCCGGATACAGGTTGATGACGTTCGACTCAATCATTTTTACGCTCTTGGACTCGTCTTCCGGTACCAGCGCTTTTTCCCAGGTTTTTGCTTCCCCTTTTACATGGTACGTTGTAATCTGTTTTGCTTTCATTTTCCACACTCCATTTTTCACATGTTTTGCGGCATTTACTGAAAATCCGCTGTTTCATGCTTCCACTATACCATGCTCTCTTCTTCTTGTTTAGTGCCTTTTTCGGCAGAAAATTAGGGCATTTCCGCTTTTCTGATTCTTACCCACTGGCCCATCGGGCGGTCTCCTTTTTCCTTTTCATACCGCTTCTGCATTTCCTTCATGCTGCAGCCGTACCGCTCCTTAAACAGACGCGACACCGACTTGTAGTTTTCGCAGCCGTGTTTCGGCAGAAGTTCCATGATCCGCGCCTCGGGATGCTGCAGGTCGCGGCAGATCCGGTCGAGCCGGATTTCATACAGATACTGGTAGACCGTCAGACCGAGGTACCGTTTCAGAAGCTTCGACAGATAATTCGGCGTATAACCAAAGTGCTCCGCGACCTGCGCCACCGTCAGCTTTTTGGCGTAATGCTCCTCAATATACCGCATGACCTCGCGGATCTGCTGTACGGCCTTCTGATTCTGCGGAATGTGTTCTTTTCCGATCCGCACCGCATAGTCCACCAGTAAGCGGTACAGCGCTTCAAGAAGAAGGCTGTCGAATTTTAACTGATACCCTTCTTTCTGCGCACCGTACACCTCGTCCATCTCCCGGAGAACTGCTTTGAATTCTGCGAGTTTTTGTTTTTCCGCCTCACTGGCCGGTCTTTCATCCACAACAAAGTAAAGCTGATCGTAATGCTCCATGTACTGCAGCAGCATCTCATACGGAACCTGCAGGACGATGGCCTGATTCGGATAGGCTGTCACGGCGTGGATCGTGCCGGAGTTGATGACGAGAAGTTCATCTGCCCCGATCTGCCGCTCGCCGCCGTCACCGAAACGCACTTTCAGACGGCCTTCCAGAAGATAAATGATCTCCAGATCGTTGTGCCAGTGCGGCGGGTTGCTGTAGCCGCCGTCGTCGATGCTGTGGAAAAAGCGGATGCCGATATCCCCGTTTGCCGTAATCCATTCGAAATTGCTCTCCATGGTGCCCTCCCGTTTCTTGTCTTTTCGTGTATACAGACGAAGCGCGTCTGAACTTTCTGTTCGTTCAGGCGCGCTCCTTCTATTATCTTTTCTGCTACAGGGACATGGTAATTTCCCGCCCTGTGCGGTGGTATTTCTGAAAAGTGACTCCGGACGCCTTCATCATCCGTTTCGATGCGATCACGGACGGGGTGTCCGCGTACTTGTCGCAGTCGTAGATCACCGTTTTGATTCCCGCCTGGATAATCGCCTTGCAGCACTCGTTGCATGGGAACAATGTCACATACAGCTTGGCTCCCTCGAGGCTTCCGCCGCGGTAATTCAGGATGGCGTTCAGTTCACTGTGCGTTGTGTAAAGATACTTGTTTTCCAGCGGATTTTCACTTGTCTTTCCCCACGGGAACTCGTCGTCCGAGCAGCCTCTCGGGAAACCGTTGTATCCCATGGACAGAATCTTGTTGTCCTCGCTCACAATGCAGGCTCCCACCTGTGTGTGCGGATCCTTCGAGCGCATACCGGCAAGCTGGGCAACTGCCATGAAATATTCATCCCAGGAAATATAATCCTCTCGTTTATCGCTCATACCCATTTCCCCTGTGTTTTCTTAACGTACTTTGCTTCCGCTCTTATTTCGTACCGAAGATACGGTCTCCGGCATCGCCGAGGCCTGGTACAATGTAGCCGTGCTCGTTCAGATGGTCATCCAGTGCTCCGACGAAAACATCGACATCCGGGTGAACCTCATGCATTTTCTCGATTCCTTCCGGAGATGCGATGATGCACATGAAGTGGATCTTCTTTGCGCCTTTTTCTTTCAGCATGGTGATGGCTGCCGTTGCAGAACCGCCGGTTGCCAGCATCGGGTCGGTTACAAATACTTCACGGCTTGCGATGTCTGACGGAAGTTTGCAGTAATACTCAACCGGTGCCAGGGTTTCCGGATCACGGTACAGACCGATGTGTCCGATTTTTGCTGCCGGAATCATAGCCAGCATACCTTCTACCATACCAAGACCGGCACGGAGGATCGGCACAACTGCCATTTTCTTTCCTTCGAGCTCTTTTACGGTTGTTTTGCAGATCGGGGTTTCAATTTCAACGTCTGTGAGCGGCAGCTCTCTGGTTGCCTCGTAGCACATCAACATTGCAATCTCGCTGATCATCTCGCGGAACTCCTTGGAGCTTGTGTCTTTCTTTCTGATAATACCGATTTTGTGCTGGATCAGCGGGTGATCCATGATGACTGTTCTTGCCATTTTCCCTTCTCCTTTGTTTTGTTCAAAATTTATTCATTTTCGCCTTCATGCTCAATCAAGTGAATCCGGCGTTCGTGACGCTCTTCTCCGGAAAATGGAGTGTTCAGGAAGGTTTCTACGATTTTGATTGCAAGGCCAGGGCCTACAACACGTCCTCCCATCGCCAGTACGTTGGCATCGTTGTGCAGGCGGGTTGCCTCTGCGCAGAAGCAGTCGGTGCAGAGTGCTGCACGGATTCCTTCCATTTTGTTTGCCGTGATAGAAATGCCGATTCCGGTTCCGCAGATCAGGATTCCCTTATCACACGTTCCGTTCTGGATCGCATGGCCTACTTTTCTGGCGTAAACCGGATAATCAACTGCCTCGTTGCTGTAGCATCCGAAGTCCTGATATTCCAGTCCCTGTTTGTCCAGATATGCTTTTACCTCCTGCATCAGCTCATATCCGCCGTGGTCGCATCCTAAAGCTATCATTGTTCTTCCTCCTCTTTCAGCCGCGCAAGAACACCTTCAATCAGGAATTCCAGCGCTTCATAACATTTTCCGTATTCGGTAAGCGGTTCCCCGTAAAGGGCGGGGATGTCTCCTGCCAGCCGCAGAAATCCGGCGATCGTCTGCAGATGGGGCGCATCCGGGAAGTCCTCACGGATCTTTTCCCTCTGACTGTCCTCCATCACAAGAAGCAGCGTGTCGTCGTTGATGTCCTCCGCGGTAAGCGGTGTGGTGGTGTGGTCTTTGGCCGAAAGCCCGTTGCGCGCAAGCACTGCCTCTACCTTCTGGTTGACCGGCTGCGGAAACAGAACGACAAGCCCGCGGGAACCAATTTCCATCGGCCACGGAAGCTCTTTGCTCTGCAGAATCGCCTTCGCCATCGGTGCGCGCGCGGTATCGTCCGCGTCCACAAATAAAATCCTGCTGTAATGTTTCACTGTTATACCTCTGCTACTTTGTGGCCTGCGGCTTTTAACAGGCGGTTCATGATCGCCTGCCCCATACGCGGGGTGTCGAAAGCCTCGGAATAAATCACTTCCACGCCGTCCTCATCGAAGTCGCGCAGAATCGCAAACAGGTGATGCGCGATCGTCTCATCTTCGGCGCGCAGCCCGATGCTCTTGATATCTCCTGTGGTGTACTGCTCCCGTGTCTCATCGGTGCAGATTACGCCCACTTTCTTTCCTGCCTTTTCCTGTTCTGCGGCAAGGCGGTTGATTTCCGGAATCACCCGTTCCATCTCGCCCTGGATAATCGTAAGGTCTGCCTTCGGCGCATAATGTTTGTAGCGCATGCCCGGTGCCTTCGGACGCACATGGCTGTCCTCCGCAAGGATTCCCGGATCGACACGCACGGTTCCAAGCACTTTTTCCAGCATCTCTTTGTTGTAATAGCCCGGGCGGAGAATCGTCGGAATCTCCTCTGTAAAATCGACGATGGTGGATTCGAGGCCGATCTCGGCGTCTCCTCCGTCGATGATACAGTCAATTTTGTCCCCAAGGTCCTCGATCACATGCTCGGCTTTCGTCGGGCTCGGCCGGCCTGATGTATTGGCGCTCGGCGCTGCGATGAAGCCGCCTCCGGCTAAGATCAGTGCGTTTGCCACTTTGTTGCTCGGGTAGCGCACGGCTACGGAGGTAAGGCCTCCCGTCGTCTCGAGCGGAACGGCATTTGTTTTCTCAAAAATCATCGTCAGCGGTCCCGGCCAGCATGCGGCTGCCAGTTTGCGTGCACTCTCCGGCACGTTTGCCGCTACGGTTTCGAGGTCCTCCATTCTTCCGATGTGGACGATCAGCGGGTTGTCCGACGGACGGCCCTTTGCCGCATAAATTTTCTCGGAAGCTTTGGCATCCAGCGCATTTCCGCCAAGACCATATACGGTCTCGGTCGGGAATGCCGCCAGACCGCCGTTTTTCAGAATCTCTCCTGCTTTTTCGATCGCGCTCTGATCTATGTTATCTTCTGTCATCCTGGCAATCCATGCCCTCATATGTTTCTTCCTTCTTTCCATCTGTTCCAGCGCACAGTGTTTCCATCTGCGCACACTGTTTTAATTATACCATTTTCCGGCGCAGTTGAAAACCCTTGATTTAAAGAAGCTCTTTTAACTGAGCCGTGCGGTACGCCTCGATCAGTTCCTTTAATTCACGGATGCGCTGCCGGATCTGCCGTCCCTGATCCGTATCGCCGACTAACTGGCGCTTCATGTTGTACCGCACCGCCACCTGGCGGGAGACAATATCCTTCTCCTCCTGGATTGCTTTTTCTGTCGATTCAAACGGCTCGTGCGCGGTGAGGCTGAGGCCGTACGAGTTGTAAATCAGCGTGTAACCCGCGATGCCGGTTTCTTTGTGGTACGCCCTGCAGAAGCCGCCGTCGATGATCAGCACCTTGCCGCCGCATTTGACCGGGCTTTCACCGGCACTCTGGTGTACCGGGACGTGGCCGTTGATAATATGTACATTTTCACCGGCAAGCCCGAACTCCTGTAAGATCCGGTCCGCCGTCTCCTCTTTCTCGATCAGGCGGTAATACGCGTTTTTCACCTCGGTCCAGGTCTCTTTTTCTACGAGGAAATACCGCTCAAATGTTGTCATCTTGTCGCGGCCGTACAGCGGGGAATTCGGCGCGGTCCACAGATACCACAGCGTATTGCGGCCCTGCTCCCGTTTTTTCGGATCGCGGCTTACAAATGCGCGGCGCACGTTGTGCTCGAGGATATCGTACAGTGCTTTTCCCTTGTATTTCTTTCCGTCGACCTGTACCTCTTTTAAGGTGCCGTCCTCATTCATCGGCATGCAGCCGTGGTACAGCAGATTTCCATTGTAGACGCGGTAGAGGCTTCCTTTTTTGAGCAGGAAATCGACGTGCGCCTGCAGTTTTTCGCTGTTTCGGAAGGCGAAGATCAGCTTATCGAGCACTTCTGCCTCTTTTTCTGTCAGCTCGTCCGGATGCGCCGGGTCGATCGTCGGAAAGCTCTTGTCGCGCAGAGCATACGTTTTCTCCCCAATCGCCACCGTTCCGTTCTGGTAATCGATCTTTTCCAGCAGACGGCGGTTTTCCATGCCGTACTCCGGGTTCTCACGGATCAGACGGTTCTCGAGCTTTAACTGCATTACGGTGATGGCCTTGTGCATGCGGCGCTCCAGCATCTGCTGGGAATTTCCGCTGTCCTCGCCGCCTTTTGCGGCAAAGCATTCGCACGGATCATCGCCGTACGTCTCGAGAGCAAAGGTGGCAAGCGGAAGCATATTGATGCCGTAGCCGTCCTCCAGCACATCGAGATTGCCGTAGTGGAGGCAGATACGGATCGTGCTGGCCACGCACGCCGGCTGGCCGGTCGCAGCGCCCATCCAGAGCACATCGTGGTTGCCCCACTGGATATCGAGGGAATGGTAATTCATCAGGCAGTCCATGATTTTATACGGCTCCGGACCGCGGTCAAAGATGTCGCCGATGATGTGGAGATGATCAACAACGAGCCGCTGAATCAGCTCTGCCACGGCAATGATGAAGTTCTCGGCGCTTCCGATTTCGAGGATAGTCTGGATGATCGCCTCGTAGTATGCTTCTTTGTCGAGCACCTCCGGCTTTTCGGTGATCAGCTCCTCGATGATATAGCCATAATCCGCCGGCAGGGCTTTCCGCACTTTGGCACGGGTGTATTTGGAAGAAACGATTTTGCAGACGTCGATCAGGCGGTACAGCATGACCTTGTACCAGTCATCGATGTCCTCCTGCTGCTTTTTCTCCATCTCCAGGCGCTCTCTCGGGTAATAGATAAGGGTTGCAAGCGCACGTTTTTCCGAAATGCCGAGCGTGTGGCCGAAGACATCGTCAATCTTCTTTCGCACGGCACCGGAACCGTTGCGGAGTACATGAGAAAAGGCTTCGTATTCGCCATGAATATCCGAAAGGAAATGCTCCGTGCCTTTGGGAAGGTTGATAACGGACTGCAGATTGATGATTTCGGTCGCTGCTTTTTCGATGGTCGGGTACAATTCTGCGAGATATTCCAGATAATTTTTTTCGTTTTCCATGAGGACCTCCTGCCTGGGTTGTTTTTTCTTATTTTATAACGAACTCACCCTCGGCACAACCCTTTTTCTTCTTTCGATACATCGGATGCGTCCCCTCGTGGAAAATATAATAGCTCACATAATCTGTGAGAAAAATCCCCACTGCCGAGAGCAGATACCAGATCCCGAAAAACCACGGGCAGATCAGCCCATCGCAGAAGGAAAACGGCAGCGTACTATAGTCCCACATACGGTAATGCAGCACCCGCAGGGAAAACATTCCCGAATACAGTTCGATGGCCGTGATCAGAACCGCAGATACCATCATCTGAAACGCCAGCGGAAAGCGGCGCAGCCCGGCGTCTTCCAGCATTCCGATTCCTGCAAGGGACAGTCCTCCGGCAATGCCCATCAGGCGGAAGCTGTAACCGCGGTAGGTGACTTCGATGGCAATATAAATGCAGTAGCCCAAAAGAAAAAACAGCAGATACTTCTTCGCTTTCATTCGTTTTTCTCCCATTCTAATTGAGAATCTTTTCTCTTATTCCCAGTATCTCTGTCTTTTCTCTTTTTATCCGCTTGCATTTTTTCTTTTCCATGTTACAATACTTTCATGTTTCAAAAGAAGTTTCGAATAGAAAGGACAGAAAAAAGAATGGCATTTAACCCAATGAAGTTAATGGAATTAAAAAATCTGAGAGACCGTTTCGCCCAAAACCACCCGAAGTTCGTAAAATTCATGAGCGATCTCGCATCCTCGCAGATCGAGGAGGGAACGATTCTCGAAGTCACGGTGAAAAAACCGGACGGCCGAACGATGGTTTCCAATATCAAGGTGACTGCTTCGGATCTTGAAATGCTGCAGGCAATCAAACAGATGTAACATATTTTTCGTGGCAAAAAGCCGCTTTCGACGAGCGGCAGGCTTTTGGACGCACGGTATTCCTCGAGATACTGCGTCACCGTCTTTCCCGTCATTTTCCGGAAGCGGCGGCAGCAGACCTCGCGGGACAGATGCACCTGCTCACCAAGCTTTTCGAGCGAAATCACGGATTCTTACCATTACTCCGATGCATTCCTGACGATCGAAGCGCCGTTCTACTTCCTGCTCGGCCTTCTCGCCGTCTACCGCACCTCGATTCAGAGTATGCAGAACGGACGCGCACCGTTTGCCGCATGCATGATCGAGCTTGTGATGCGTCTTGCTGCTACCGTCTGGCTGTCACGCTTCTTAGGCTACACTGCCGTCTGCATCGCAAGCCCGCTTGCCTGGTTCGGTGCAATTGCACTGCTGATTCCAGTCTACTATCGGATGATGATGAAGCCTGTAAAAACAGTGTAATCAAAATTGGTCCACCGGATATTGATATGCCTGGCAATGCAAAACCCGGAATCCTTTCGCTCCTCTTCTGAGGTCTTGAAAAGATTCCGGGTTTTTTATTTTGCTGTTTTCTCTTCCCAGATTGTCTCCAGATTTTTTCCATCAATCCAGATACAGCGGTACACCCGCTTCATCTGCTCATCCAGTTCCGCTTCCCGGTCCGTCTTTACAATCACATGGCCGATCCGGTCAGTTCCATCTGCCATGGCAGAAACTTCATGCCCCTCCGGATAATCCAGGACAAGCTCCAGCCCTTCCTGACGCAGACGTTCGACCTGATCCCGGTCGATTTGTGTGATGGTTCCGCTTACCGGACTCAGCAGCAGTTTTGCCATGCACGGGCAGCTTTCCGTCTGCTGAAAATCCGTTTCTTCCCCGAGGGCGCTTTTGATCATCTGCTCATAAAAATCAAATCCGTAATACGTTGAAATCAGTTCCGGAATGCAGGTTGCCCCGGTTCTTCCGCCCATTTCAATGATCCAGACCTTCTCTCCGTCCACAAAGACATCCGCATTGACGGAGCACTGATCGGCACCGGATGCGGTGACGGCCAGCTGCATCTGGCGGGCAATTTCTTCCCGCAGTGCCCCGCTGCATCCATACGGAAATGCGTGGCCGACCGGAACGGTCGTGTGTGCACCGCGGTATACAAATTTCGTGTGCGGTGCCAGAAAGACCAGTTTGTGGTTCTGCACAAATCCATCCACGCCGATCTCCGTTCCGCGGAGGAATTTTTCAACCAGCACATAATCTCTTGCCGAACCGTTTCTCGCATTTTCATACGCTTCTTCGATCTGTCCGGAATGCTCCACCACGGTAATTCCGCGGCTTCCTGAACTGTCCACCCGTTTTACGACAACCGGGTATCCAAGCTGTTCTGCGGCTTTTTGTGCCTCCTCTGCGCTTCTTACCCGCATCCCGTCTGCCGCGGAAACGCCGCCCTGCCGGAATGCGTCTTTCATCTTTGCCTTATCGGTCAGAATTTCCGCCGCCTCATACGGAATGCCGGACAGATGCATCTTTTCACAGACATAGCCGATTGTGCTGACGGCCACATCGGTTCCCGATGTACAGATTCCGTCGATCTGTTCTTTTTCCGCCGCCGCAAGAATCGCTTCTTTATCCCGCGTATTCAGTTCATAAATTTTATCTGCAAGTGCAAAACCCGGATAATCGCCGGGAATACTCACTACGATCGTGTAAAGACCCATTCTGCGTGCAGTCCGGATCAGCGGCACCTGGTAAATACCGGCACCTAAAATCATGATTTTTTTCACTTTTTTTCTTCCTCATCAGATACGTTAATGGTTTCCCGCACAATATACTGCGGCGTGCGGTTCAGAATCAGAATCATCTTTCCGAGGTATTCTCCGATGATGCCGAGCACCATCAGAATCAATCCGGAAAAAACAACGATGGCGCAGATCGTCGAAGACCAGCCAACCATCACGGTCGGATTGATGAGCTTTCGGATGGCAATCATGATGGCTGCCAGAAAACCGCCGGCTGCAGAAACTCCGCCGAGAACGGACGATATGCGAAGCGGAATTACAGAATAGTTCCAGTAGGCAAGCCACAATTTGATCAGTTTCTTTAACGTATAGTTGGAAGTTCCCACTGCACGTTTGAAATGCTCCACCTCTACATTTCCGATTTTGTGTGTCGTGCGGTAGAAAATGCCGTCAATATAGGGATTGAAGCTGTCGTATTTTACCACCTCGTCCTTGATCTGGCGGGTAATCATCCAGAAATTGCTGGAAACGATGTCTTTTGGCCGTCCGAGAAGAATCCGGGAGGAAACTTCGTTCAGTTTGCTGGTGACATTTTTCAGGAACGAATTTTTCCGTTTCGGATAGCAGCCGTAAACCAGATCGTATCCTTCTTCCATCTTGTGGATCAGTTTGCTGATCTGGGACGGATGTGTCTGCATGTCATCGTCCATGCCGAGAATAAAATCTCCTTCGGTGTAGTGGAGTGCTGCCATCAGCGCATTGTGCTGGCCGAAATTGCGCAGCAGGTTGATGCCCTTGACATTCTGATACTGCTCACCGAGCTTCTTGATCTCCCCATACGTATTGTCTTTCGGGGAACCATCGTTCACCAGGACAAATTCGCAGTCATATCCGTCCATTTTCTTGAATTCTTCCATCACCATCTCTACAACTTTCCGGATCGTTGCCTCGGAATTGTAGCATGGGATGACTATTGAAATCAGTTTCATTTTTTTCCTCCATCGGTATCGTTCAGAATGCAGTCATAGAACAGCGGCGTGCCTCCGGTATGGATAAAAAGCACATCGCAGTCCTGTAACTGATGTTCTTCTATGTACTGCTTCATTCCCCAGAATGCCTTTCCGGTGTACGTCGGATCCAGCGGAAGGCCGTTCCGGCAGAACTCTTCCCGGATCACCTGTAAAATCCGCTCATCGTACTGGCCGTATCCGCCCTGGCGGTATCCCATTTCCAGATGAAGTTCACTCTCCCATCCTTCCGGCAGCACGAGATGATTCTTCGCAAAATAATCGGAAATGCCGCTCTCCATAATGCGGGTGGCGCGGTCGTACTCGCGGGATGAAATCGAAAGGCCGATGATCTGCTCCGTTCCCTGCTCGAGCAGTTTTCCGCTTACCAGGCCGCACTGGGTCGAGCCGGTTCCGGATGCCGCAAAGATATGAGAAAAAGAAATGTTCTGTTCTTTCTCCCACGCAAGAATCTCGCGGTAGCCGTCCACGTAGGCCTGTACCGGTGTGCCTTCATTGCCCGTTCCGAATTTATCCCCGAAAATATAATATGGGTGATATCCCTCTTCTGTCAAACGGTTCATCGTCTGCTCGACGGTCTGTGCAATCTCTGTTTTTCTGCACGGAATGACTTCGGCTCCGAGCCATTTCATCAGACGGCTGTTGTTGGTTTCGATCGGTTGTTCCTCGTTTTCTTCGGAAGAACAGATCATATAGCATGGAATTTTCTCGGCACAGCACAGATTGGCCAGCACGCGGCAGAGGTTGGATCTGCTGTTTCCGTAGATGATCATGCAGTCTTTGTTTTTCTCCTGCATATCCTGGAAAAAAGCACGTCCGATGCGGACTTTGTTTCCGCCTAAGGAAAACGGAAGAAGATCCTCCCGCTTGCAGTACAGGCGGACGCCTCTGTCGTTTGGAAATTCCAGTTTCTGAATTGGTGTCTGTATCATTGTTTCTCCTCTTTTATTCTTGTTTCAACTCACAGTCGGTATTTTCACGGAGTCTGACATGCCGAAAATAGTTCGACTGTGACTTGCCTCATGTCAGTGGAGGATACCGATTTTTCTCCGCCCGCCACTGCCGTTATGTTTCTTTTAATAATTCATCCCACCGCTTTAGAAGCGGGGGACTTCTTGTCTACTGGTGTTAAATTCCGGCATGTACCGGAAGCTTTTCCCTATTATAGACTATTTTTCTCTGCGTGGCAAGCCGTGCCGGAAACAGGAAAAGCCCGCCGGTTTTTGTTTTCACATCTGCCGGCGGGCTTTGGGGATTTTTTACGTATTCTGTTTTTTCGTCCGGGACCTGTTCAGGCTTCCTGCGGTGCGGCAAGATTGGCCACAATCCGCGCCACCTGGGCTATCTCCGGGATTTTTGTGTACTCGGCGCAGCTGTGTACCTGATTCATCGAGGTTGCGATGACAAGCCCTTCGATGCCGTGCTGTGCAAAGACGTTGTTGTCGCTGCCGCCGAAAGTTTTTTCGAATGCAGCGGTCAGGCCTTCTTCTGCAACGGCGCTCTCGTAATGCCTTGCGGCATCGCTTGTCAGCGGCGTCTCATACGCATGGATATTCAGCTTTTCTTCCCAGACCAGCTTCGCACCAATCTTCTCTGCTTCCTGCTGGAAGGTTCTGTGATATGTTTCCAGAAGCTCCATGGCCGTCTCGTGGTTCAGGCTTCGAATTTCGCCTTCGATCACGCAGCTTTCCGAAACGATGTTGGTACCGGAGCCGCCGCCGATTTTTCCGATGTTGGCAGTGGTGCTTTCATCCACGTGGCCCTGCGGAAGCTGTGCGATTGCGCGGGCGGCCGCCTGGATGCTGTTGATGCCGTCCTCCGGGTGGAAACCGGCGTGGGCGGCTTTTCCCTGGATTTTCGCCGCGAAGGAAACGAGTGTCGGTGCCGCGTAGGCGGCTGCACCGATCGCGCCGCTTAAATCCAGAACGTATGCTTCTTTTGCCTGCACCTGGCTGTAGTCGAAGGCATTTGCGCCTTTGCAGTACAGCTCCTCACCAGTCGAGATCAGGATTTCGATCGGGCGGTGCGGTGTTTTGGTCTCGATGAGGTGGCGGACAGCTTCATAGATGACTGTCACACCGGCGAGGTCGTCGGCGCCAAGAACTGTCGTGCCGTCGCTCGTTACGGTTCCATCCTCATGGGAGACGGCTTTTTTTCCTTTTGCAGGCTCAACAGTGTCCATGTGGGCCGCAAAGAGAACCGGGGCTCCTGCAAGGCTGCCCGGAATACGCGCGAACAGATTGCCCGCATTGGAGCCGGTCTGCTCCTGCGTATGATCTTCTGTAAGCGTAACCCCGATTTCGGCGAATTTTATTTTTAAGGTGTCCGCCATCTCGCGCTCCTCTAAGGACGGCGAATCGATAGATACCAGCTCCGCAAAAAAATCAGCAATTCTTTTCTCATCTATCATAATCTTTTCTCCTGCTCTTTGGCTGTGTCCGCAATTTAAATAACATACTCAGGCTGCGCCATAATATGCATCTTGCTGAAGAACTCCTGTGTTCTCTGATTCTGCGGATGCTCGAATACTTCTTTCGGTGTTCCGTCTTCTACTACGTGTCCTTTATCAAGGAAGATCACACGGTTCGACACATGGCGGATAAAGTTCATCTCATGGGAAACCAGAAGCATTGTATATCCCTGTACCGCAACTTTTTTAATAACATCCAGAACCTCTCCAACCAGCTCTGGGTCAAGGGCTGAGGTCGGCTCGTCCAGCAGCAGAATCTGCGGTTTCATGGCGAGGGCTCTTGCGAGCGCCACCCTCTGCTGCTGTCCGCCGGACATATGTTTCGGATAGTGGTTTGCCCATTTCTCCATGCCGACCAGTTTCAGTTCTTCTAATGCAATGGCTCTGGCCTCGTCTTTTTTCATCTTCTTGACAACAATCAGGCCTTCCATCACATTTTCCAGTGCGGTTTTCTTCTCAAACAGATTGAACCGCTGGAACACCATTCCTGTGTTCTGTCTTAAATACAGAAGCTCTTTCGGTTTCCGCTCGGAAAGGCCGATCACCTTGTCCCCGATCGTCACCGTTCCCTTCTCCGGTGTCTCAAGGCGGTTGACGCAGCGCAGAAGCGTTGATTTTCCGGTTCCGGAAGGACCGATGATTCCCACAACATCGCCCTGTCTGATCTCGAGGCTGATGTCGTCGAGCACCACATTGTCGTTATATTTTTTTGATAAATGATCAATTTTTATCATTTTTCTTACCCTCCCCGTTTGCGGACGCCAGCTCTACCTGGTCCGGAATCCGGATTTTATTTTCAATTACGCGGATAATCTGCTCGATCACCAGCGTTACCAGCCAGTAAATGATGGCCAGTGAAACGTAAACTTCAAAGTAGCGATACGTTCTTCCTCCAATAATCTGGCCCTTTGCGGTAATCTCGACAACGGCGCAGGTAAAAGCAAGAGACGTTCCTTTGATGATACTGATAAAAGAGTTTCCAAGGGTCGGAAGCGCAACCTCAAAGGCCTCCGGCAGAATGATGCGGCGCAGTGTCTGCGGATACGTCATGCCGAGTGCATGTGCTGCTTCGATCTGGCCCGGGTCAACGGACTGCAGGGCCGAACGGATAATCTCAGCCATAAAGCCCGACTGGTTCAGTCCCAGAGCGATCATCGCATAGACGAAACCGGAAATATTGGCAACCGCCAGATTCGTTCCGAACTGCTGGTTGATTGCCTTGAACATCATGGGAATACCAAAGAACGCAACGTACAGCTGTACGATGACCGGCGTGCCGCGGAGCAGTGAAATCAGAAGATTCGTAATCTGCGTCAGCACTCTGATTTTTTTCATTTTGATGATCGCCATCACAAGTCCCAGTCCCAGTCCGATCAGCATAGAAACCACGGCCAGTTCCAGCGTGATCGGCAGCTTTGTCAGCAATTCTGGTATGGATGAAAATACCAGTGAAACGTCAAATAATTTTCCCATGATTTTTTTCCTCTCTTACACGTATTTTTCTACCAGTACACAGGTAAAGCCAAGATTTTTCTTCGGCTTTTTCGGCTCTTCGTCTTTCTTCGGTGCATGGTGGTCGTATACCGACAGGTCAGCGTCCGGATTCAGTTTGTAGCCTAATTTCTCATAAAAGCCTGCGGCGCGGTCCTGGCTCGTGATGACGATGTGATCGACACCGTATTCTTTCAGCCATTTCTCAGCGGCTTCGATCAGCACGCTACCGTATCCGCTTTTCTGTTTTTCTCTGACAACACAGACACGCTCGATTTTTCCTGTCTTTTCCGCCGGAAATGCGATGCGGCAGCCGGCTACCGGCTTGTGATCTTCTGTCACCAGAATCGCCTGCAGATCATCTTTGCTCTCGTCCTGTCCGAATTCCAGTTCAATCGGAATGTTCTGTCCGCAGCAGAACGCATCGGTTCTGACGTAATCATATGCTTTGTATTTCCACTCTTCGCTTCCCTTTTCTACCCGGTAAATTTCTGCCATGTTTTTCGCTCCTTTTAGAATCGGGAAACGGATGTTCTCGATCCGCTTCCCGTCTGTTTTGTAATCTCTTCTGTTTTTATTTCGAAAACGATATTCTAGTTTGGTGTCTCATCAAAGTATTTCTCGTCCGGGCTGGTGTCCACGCCGAGATACTCGGTTGTGATCTTGGAAAGAGTTCCGTCTTCTTTCATCTCTTTTAAGGCTTTGTCAACATCCTCGCGGAGTGCTGCGCCCTCTTCGTTCTTTCCAAACAGGAAGTAGGTATTGTTCTGCGGGAACAGGAAATCTTCGGTCTCCTCGTCGATCTCGTTTGCTTCCAGCTGACCTTCCAGTCCGAACTGCGGAAGCAGGTTGTCGATGATCGGTCCGTCGTCGATTGCCACATCAGCGGTTCCATCTACGATATGCTGGTAGCGGACCTGGAAGTTTGCATTGGAATATACGATATTGATCTGGTGATCCGGGTTGTCTGTATTCCATTTTTCCAGTGCATTTGCGGTAAGGCTTCCTGCACTCAGCTCAATTTTGTATCCGCGGTCTGCCAGATCGGTAAGAGAAGTCAGCGGCTCATCGCCGGTTCTCTGAATGTATTCGTTGAAGCTGGTTTTATATGGTAAAGAGAAGTAGTAGGATTCTGCTCTCTCATCGGTATATCCATAGTTGTTGACTGCGATGTCGTACTGACCGCTCAGCACACCCTGCAGTGCATCTGCCTGCTCAATTTTCAGTTCATACTGCGGAAGGCGGTTGAACACTTCTTTTACGATATCGATATCGACACCGGTCAGCTCGTTGTCATCATTTACGTAAAAGTACGGTGCCAGTGTGCCGCTTGTTACAGCTTTGATCACTTTTTTCTCACCGGAATCCGATGCGGAGCTGCCTTCTGCGGAAGATGATGCTGCGGAACCGCTGCTGCTTCCTGCATTTGCTGATGCATTGCTTCCGCATCCTGCAAAGCTTGCTGCCAAAAGGCCCGCCGCTGCCAATACTGCCCAGAATTTCTTTGTCTTTTTCATAATAAAATCCTCCTCATTTTCTCGTTCTTTTCAGTTCCGGCCGCACCCCGGCTGCCTGAGAGTGTTCCACCAGAGCGCTCCGGATTCTTCTGTCTTATCTCTTTATAAAAGTCCTTTCAGCGGATTAATCGATGCATCCACGGAAAGTACGCCGTTCTTCGGGTTTCTGTCTTCCCATTTCGGGCTGTTCCAGATGGTTTTTGAGATTTCTCCTGCGTAATCCTCGTAGGTCTCTCCCTCCGGATGGCGAAGGAATACTTCATCCGGTGTTTTGCTGAGTGTTCTTCTCGATCCATCGTCTGCCATCAGCTTCTCGAAATCTACTTTTGCAAGGATTCGTTCGTTGTATCCGCGGAAGAGAACCTCGCCTAATTTCTTTCCAGGTCTCGAAAGTGCCAGCACCTGCGGATCGCTTCCGTGACGGAAGGCCGGGATCGCATACAGCTCTTTTAAGTAGCCCCAGATATTTTTGTAATCACGAATCGGTTTCTTCACCGGTCCTACGTTGTGGAAGTAGCTGACATCCCAACGGATCAGAGTGACGTAAGCGCGGACATCGCTGTCGGTGATGTAGTCGCCGAACAGGAAACGGTTCGTCTCCAGCCGTTTGTCCAGCTTATCGAGGGATTCATAGAAATCTTCGTATGCCTCATCGTATGCTTCCGGTGACTGGCAGAATGCCATGCGGTAATGGCCGTTGTTGATATGCGGGAAGAGCCAGTCGTTAAACTCATCGATCTCTTTCCGGAATTTTTTCGGGTACAGGTCCGGCGCATCTTTTGGCTGGAATGGACGGAACTGCACTTCGAGATAGTTCGTAAGGCGGTGATAATCGTTGTTCACAGCCTTTTTCTCTTTGACATCCACCAGGGTCGGTGTCGTTGCTCTTCCTTTGAAGTCCGGGTTTGCTCTTTTATAGAACTCACTTAAGAAGTAAGCGCCTGTCGCCGGATCCTTGAAATCCGGATACTGTCCGAATGCATGTCCGTAACGGTTTGTCTCGCCGGATGGAGAAACTCTCGTCTCCGAGATCACATCCTGCAGTCCTAAAAGCTCCCGCACGATGATCGGACGGTTGGACCAGTTGCATCCGGTTGCCCAGTAGATCCCGAAGCGGTTTGCTTCTGCTTTCAGGCCGCCTTCTTTATCGCCGAATGGCTGGATAAATGCATTTGGCTGACGGATGAAAGCGCCGCGCTCATCGATCTCTACAAGGGTTTCATTTGGTCTTGGGTCTACTCCGACTTCTGCTGCAAACTGTTCTGCCAGTGCATCTGTGTATTTGATTTCTTCGGTTTCTTTATTTTCAACTGGGGTGAAGCTGCATCCGCATCCGCTCATGTTTTTGTCCTCCGTTTTCTATGTCTGTTTATTATCTATTCTTATGTTGTTCATTCGCATTTCTTTTAAAAAAGGTTAAAAAAATAGCAGGCATTCGTTCCGGCCTGCCCGCACATGCAATTTCTGCTATGCTTTTTCTGCCTGCGAATGTTTCTTATTTTTCTTTATTCTGATTGGAGCTGCAGCAACAGCAACAACACATCTCCATCATTCTGTTCTCCTGCATTCGTCTGTTGTCTGTTTTTTTCATTTGCTGTTCTCCTTTCCTACTAAGTCGATATGTTTAATGTGTTTCTCGATTACATGGCATATTATAATGCATATTTTTTCTATGTGCAACCCCTAAAACGCCTTTTGGTAATTGTTATTTCGATGAATCGCTTATAGGTTTTTCCTATTGGTTAGTCATACCAGAAAGATATTACTTATCACACCTGTAGGCTGATTTTGCTTTTTCCCGGCCAACCGCCGCAACTTTTGCAATGTGCTCAACAATTCTTGCCATGGCTTTTTTCTTAAGAAACGATACAATAAAAAGCAAAGAACACCACTTGCAAAATACAATGTACTCTCGGAATCTTTCTGTGCTTGTTTTTGTGAGATGATTTTCCGCCAGCTGCAAAGGCAAGTGCAGAAAGATTCCGAGAGTACATTACAAAATAAAGGAGAGTTTTTCTTATGGAAATGACATTTCGCTGGTATGGTTCCAAATTTGATACCGTCACCTTAGAGCAGATCCGCCAGATTCCGGGCGTAACCGGAGTCATCACAACCCTGTACGACACTACCCCGGGCGAGGTGTGGACACGCGAAGCGATTCACGCGTTAAAAGAAGAGGTTGAGGCCTCTGGACTTCACATCTCCGGCATCGAGAGCGTCAACATCCACGACGCCATCAAAATCGGCAGCCCGGACCGTGAGCAGTACATCGATAATTATATTGAAACGTTAAAGCACCTCGGCGAGGAAGACATTCACCTTGTCTGCTATAACTTCATGCCGGTCTTCGACTGGACCAGAACAGAACTCGCACGCGTCCGTCCGGACGGCTCGACCGTACTTGCCTACAAACAGTCCGCCGTAGACGCACTTGTTCCAGAAAAAATGTTTGAATCTATCGCAGGTGATGCAAACGGCGCAATTCTTCCTGGCTGGGAGCCGGAGCGCATGGCAAAAGTGAAAGAGCTCTTTGACGCTTACCGCAATGTGGATGATGAGAAACTGTTTGCCAACCTCAAATACTTCCTCGAACGCATCATGCCGGTCTGCAACGAGTACGACATCAAAATGGCCATTCACCCGGACGACCCGGCATGGAGTGTCTTCGGTCTTCCGAGAATCATCATTAATAAAGAAAACATTCTGCGCATGATGAAGATGGTCGATGACCCGCACAATGGCGTGACCTTCTGCTCAGGTTCCTACGGAACAAACCTGGAGAACGATCTGCCGGATATGATCCGTTCCTTAAAGGGCCGCATCCACTTCGCTCACGTCCGCAATCTGAAATTCCACAGCCAGCAGGATTTCGAGGAGGCCGCACACCTTTCCTCTGACGGCAGTTTCGATATGTATGAGATCATGAAAGCGCTGTACGACATCGGCTTTGACGGCCCGATCCGCCCGGACCACGGACGTATGATCTGGGGCGAGAAGGCAATGCCGGGCTATGGACTGTATGACCGCGCACTCGGCGCGACTTATTTAAACGGACTCTGGGAAGCTATTGACAAGAGTCACAAACGTGGAATTTAAAGGAGGTTTTTACTGATGTCTCTTAACTTAACAGCTGCCGGACTGGCAGATCAAAAAGCGTGGGAAGCCGCAGGCTATGCGCTTCCATCCTATGACCGCGAAGCAATGATCACCCGCACGAAAGAATCTCCGTGCTGGGTACATTTCGGAGCCGGAAATATTTTCCGTGCCTTCCAGGCAAATACAGCACAGGAACTGCTGAACAACGGTACCTTTGACCGCGGTGTCATTGTTGCGGAGGGCTTCGATACAGAAATCATCCGTGATATGTACCAGCCGCACGATAATTTAAGCATTCTGGTAACCTTAAAAGCCGATGGTTCTGTCGAGAAAACCGTTGTTGGAAGCATCGCAGAATCGCTGGCTGCCGATACGGCGGATTCTCCGGATTTTGCCCGGTTAAAAGAAATCTTTACCAAGGATTCCCTGCAGATGGCGACGTTTACGATCACCGAAAAGGGATATTCTCTGAAAAACGGTGCGGGCGAACTGCTGCCGTCTGTTGCTGCCGATTTTGCTGCCGGACCTTCTTCCGTTACCAGCTATATGGGAAAAGTTGCTTCTCTTTTATATGAAAGATTTCTTGCAGGCGAAAAACCGTTTGCGATGGTCAGCACCGACAACTGCTCCCACAATGGCGAAAAACTTTCCCTTGCCCTGACAGCCTACGCTTCTGCATGGGAAGAAAACAAGCTGGTACAGCCAGGCTTCCTCTCCTATCTGCAGAACCCGGAAAAAGTCAGCTTCCCGTGGACCATGATCGACAAGATCACCCCGCGGCCGGATGGTTCCATCGAAAAGATACTCGAGGAGAACGGCCTCGCTGATGCACAGTCGATCGTCACCTCCCGCCACACCTACGTTGCTCCGTTCGTCAATGCAGAGGAATGCCAGTACCTCGTAGTCGAAGATCATTTCCCGAACGGACGGCCGCCGATGGAAAAGAGCGGATGGATCTTTACCGACCGGGAAACTGTCAACAAAACAGAGCGCATGAAGGTCTGCACCTGCCTGAACCCGCTGCACACCGCACTCGCTGTGTTCGGCTGCCTGCTGGACTACGAACTGATCAGTGAGGAGATGAAAAATCCGGTACTGAAAAAGCTCGTGGAGCGCATCGGATATATCGAAGGACTTCCGGTTGTCACCGATCCTGGTATTCTCTCTCCGAAACAGTTTATCGATGAAGTGCTGAACATCCGCATCCCGAATCCGTTTATGCCGGATACGCCGCAGCGAATTGCAACCGATACGTCACAGAAGCTGTCGATCCGGTTCGGTGAGACGATCAAATCGTATCTTGCTTCTCCGGAGCTGTCACTCTCGGATCTTCAGGCAATTCCGGCTGTATTTGCGGGATGGCTGCGGTATCTGATGGGCGTGGATGACAACGGCGATGCATTTGATCTGAGCCCGGATCCGCTGCTTGCCACGGTCCGCCCGTATGTGCAGGATCTGAAACTCGGCGCACCGGCTGACCGTAAGGCGCTTTCCAAAACGCTGGCTCCGCTGCTCTCCGATGCTTCGATTTTCGGTGTGGATCTGATTTCTGCCGGACTTTCTGACCGTGTACTGGATGCTTTTGTCTCGATGCTTCATGGACCTGGCGCTGTGGCAGATACGCTTGCTGCTCTGACCGCTCAATTCTAAAGGGGAGGTATTTCCATATGAAACCTTTTATGGACGCTGACTTTCTGCTGCAGACCGATACGGCGAAAACACTGTACCACGAGGCGGCTGAAAAAATGCTCATTTTTGACTATCACAACCATCTGAATCCACAGGAGATTCTCGAAGACCGCCAGATGGAGAATCTGACACGCGTCTGGCTCGGCGGGGATCATTATAAATGGCGTGCCATGCGTGCGATGGGCTTTTCGGAGGATCTGATCACCGGAAACGCCGATGATTACGACAAATATCTGGCGTTTGCTGAGACGATTGAGAACGCGATCGGCAATCCTTTATACCACTGGACACATCTGGAGCTGCAGCGGTATTTCGGCATCACGACACCGCTCTCCCGCGCAACAGCGAAGGAGATCTGGGATGAGGCGAATGCAAAATTGCAGACGAAGGAGTTTACCGTGCGCAATCTGATTCTGAACCAGCATGTGTCGCATCTGTGCACCACCGACGATCCTGCAGATGATCTGCACTGCCATCTGGCATTACAGAAGAAAGACTTTGCCTGCCGCGTTCTGCCGTCCTTCCGCCCGGACCGCGCCGTTCATCTCGAGAAGCCGGATTTCCCGGAATATGTGGAAAAGCTTGCCGCTGCCGCCGGCAGGACGATTGCATCCGCGGAGGATATGGTGCATGCCCTCTCCTGCCGCCTCGACTTCTTCCTCTCCGCCGGCTGCGTTGTCAGCGACCACAGCCTTGAGGGCTGCTTCTATGTGCCATGCACGGCTGCTGAGGCGAATGATGTATTTGAGAAGCGCATGAACGGCGGTGTTCTCACCGAAAAAGAGCTCGGCATGTACAAGGGTTTCCTTCTGACGAACCTCGGACGGCTGTATCATAAGCACAATATCGCCATGCAGCTTCATATTAAAGCACTCCGTAACAACTCGAAGCGGATGTTCCGTGCGCTCGGTGCCGATACCGGCTTTGACAGCATGAACGATTTCGCCTTTGCCCCGATGCTCGGCGCTTTCTTAAACGATATGGACGAGGATGACGCACTGCCGAAAACCGTGCTCTACTCCCTGAACCCGGGCGACAACCCGATGCTTGCAAGCATGGCCGGAAACTTTGCTGCGCCTGGCATCCGCTCAAAAGTGCAGTTCGGTACCGCATGGTGGTTCAACGATCACAAATACGGCATGGAATCCCAGCTTGCGACGCTTTCCAGCATCGGCATGCTCTCCACCTTCGTCGGCATGCTGACCGACTCCCGCAGCTTCCTCTCCTTCCCGCGCCACGAATATTTCCGCCGGATTCTCTGCAATCAAATCGGAAACTGGGTGGAAAACGGGGAGTACCCGGCGAACCTGGAGTTTCTGAAAGAGATGGTGGAAAATATCAGCTACAACAATGCGGTTTCGTATTTCCTGTGATTTTCGCATGCCTTATTGACAATTATTCCCACATACCGTACAATAAAAGGGATTACTGATCAACGAAAGGATTACAGAAACATGGACGACTCAGGCAGTATGCCTCGACGATGCTTTATTTTCATCATTTGATAAACGGAGACATAATCTATCTTTGATTCCGCCAGATTCAAGATAGGTTATGTCTTTTTGTACATTTTTTGCATCGTGTCCCGGTTTCCTAAGAAAGGAAAAACAAATGAACAGCGACATTGTGTCACTCATCATCATTCTTATCTGTGTCATGCTCTCAGCCTACTTTTCGGCGACGGAGACTTCCTTCACCTCGCTGAACCGCATCCGCATGAAAAATATGGCAGAAAAAGGCGACAAGCGGGCGGAACTGGTGTTAAAGCTGCTGGAGAACTTTGACAAGCTGCTCTCCACGATTCTCGTCGGCAACAACATCGTCAACATCGGACTCAGCTCCCTTGCCACGGTGCTTTTTATCAAGCTTCTCGGCGGCGACTCCGGTGCGACGGTTTCCACGATCGTAACCACTATCGTGGTCCTGATCTTCGGCGAAGTTTCCCCGAAAAGCATTGCAAAAGAATCTCCGGAGACGATCGCCAAATTTTCCGCACCGTTTCTCCACATTCTGATGATCGTGCTGACCCCGGTGACGTTTTTCTTTTCCCAGTGGAAGAAGCTGCTCTCCCGCATCTTCAAATCCTCGGAAAACCACGGCATCACCGATGAGGAACTGATGACCATCGTCGAGGAGGCGACCCAGGAGGGCGACATCGACGACCAGGAAGGCGATCTGATTCAGAATGCAATCGGCTTCATGGAGATGGAGGCCGCAGAGATCTTTACTCCGCGTGTCAACGTCATCGGCATTCCTCTCGATGCGACGAAATCCGAGATCGCTAAGACTTTCTCCGACACCGGATTTTCCCGGCTGCCGGTGTATGATGATGATATCGACCACATTGTGGGAATTGTGTATCAGAAGGATTTCCACAACCACATTTACCACACCAACAAACCGCTAAGCAGCATCATCCGCCCGGCGCTCTTTGTAACCGAGAATACGAAGGTCGGCCCGCTGCTGAAAAAAATGCAGGCGAAGAAATCGCATATTGCCATTATCATTGATGAATTCGGCGGCACCGACGGTATCATCACCATGGAAGATATCCTCGAAGAGCTCGTCGGCGAAATCTGGGATGAGCATGATGCGGTTGTACAGGAAATCCAGAAAGTTTCCGAAAACGAATACCTCGTGACCGGAACGGCAAGCATCGACAAGGTGTATGAAGAGCTCGATATTGACAAAGAATTTGACGTCTTTACGGTCAGCGGATGGATCATGGGGATCCTCGAGCGCGTGCCAAAGGAAGGCGATCATTTCGTCTCGGATGGCCTCGACGTAACCGTACTGAAAATGGCAGACCGGAGAGTCGACAAGGTACGGATCGTGCGGCTGCCGAAGGATGAAAATGAACAGTAAGTAATTTACAAACAAAAACGGATCGAAAATCTGGTTTTAAGTTCAGATTCTCGATCCGTTTTTCTTGTCCTATTGTATTTTCTTCTCCACCCGGTACTTCTTCGGCGATATTCCATAGCGCTCTTTAAAAATCCGATGAAAATAACTCATGTTCTCGTACCCGACCCGCTCGCCGATGTCTGCCACGGAAAGTCCTGTCGTTTCCAGCAGATACGCGGCCTGGGTGAGGCGTTTATTCTGGACAAGTTCAGTGTAGTTTTTCCCGGTCAGGCGGCGGATCATGCGGCTTAAGGTGTAAAAATCGTAGTGCAGTTCTTCCGCCAGTTCCGAAAGGCTGCCCTCCCGGTAATGTTCCTCGATATAGCGGTATACGCCGAGCAGCATCTCCTGTTCAAAATACTGCTCTCCCACCTGCACACGGTCGGTGTAGTTCATGAGCTGCAGGAATAAAAGGCCCATCGTAATCTGATTGATGCTCCGCTTATTGCTCTGGTGATGTAAGAGCGTCCAGACGAGATTTTCGATCAGATTCTGCACCGGAAGGACATCCGCGATTCTGTAATGCAGATAACAGAGCGGTACCTCCCCGCTTTTCAGACAGCCGACGATAAAATCCTTTAACTGATTCTCCTCTGCCCCGATCATTCGCAGCGTCTGGTCAAAAAACTCCGGCAGAATCAGAAAGTTGACCGCGATATCGTCACGCCCTGCCGGTTCAATTTCCTGCACTGCATTCTGATTCAGAATCAGCAGCTCACCCGTTTTCAGCTCGATCCGGTCCCCGTTGATGGTGTGCACGGTGCTTCCCTGGCACATGTAGATCATCTCGACATAATTGTGGCTGTGCGCCGGAAAACGAATAAACCGCGTGTGCGGCCGAATATCAATCAATTTTCCCCGCTCCAGCAGCTTTCCCGCATCCATCACAAACTTCTGCCCGCTCGAATACCGCTCCTTTTCCACTTCCGTCTTGCCGTCCAGAATTGCCTGTTCCTCCTCCGTAATCCGGGACAGGTCTGCTATAATTTCCTGTTTCACGATTATTCCTCACATTTTTCACGTTTTTTCTGCTTTTTATTATATTCCACTCTAGTGCAAATAAGCAATGTACTTTTTCTTCTCACTTTCTGATAAATATTCCTTTCCTACGCATCAAAACAGCAAGTGCTGCACTGCCAAGTGAAACGTAACGAAGATTCTCTCTTTACAATTTCACTTTCTTAAAGTATACTTTAAGAAGTTATTCTACTATTCAAACTCTATCGTTCAAGGAGGTTTTTCCATGGAACAGCAGACCTACACCATTCGTGAAATGTCCGAGCGTTTTGGACTTCCGGCCTCTACGCTTCGTTATTATGAGGAGATCGGACTTTTGACGGATGTCATTCATACCGAAAGTAAGAAACGAATTTACACCCAGCAGCACATTGACTGCATGACCGCAATTCTCTGCTTCAAACGCACCGGGCTTCCGATTGCGGGGATTCAGGAGTTTTTCCGGCTTGAGAACGATATCCCGGGAAATATTGACCAGATGGTTGCCATTCTCAAGGAACATGAGCAGAATACACGCGAGAAAATCGAGCGCATGGAATCTGATCTCGAGCATATTCAGCAGAAAGTACGGTATTACAGCGCGGTTCGCGATGCGATTAAAAATGGGGATGAAATGCCGTCGTGGGATTCCTGCGGCTGTGAGGAGAAGGCGCAGTAGATATCTCTCCAGGCTTTTCCGCCGCAGACACACACAAGTTTCAAAAGAGCAGGTAAGAAAAGGGACCAACATCCACTTTTCTTACCTGCTCTTCTTATTTTTTCTATCACCTTTTCCCTTCATACCCGGAATTTTTTCTGCATTTCCCGCATAAAATCTTTTCCGCGGAAAAAAAACAGCCCGATCAGATACAGCACACTAAGGCCCACGCAGATCACGGACGGCCAGGTAATGCGGACAGTTCCCGTCAGCCACAAAATCGCCGGAACGATTCCTGCTGCTCCGGACTGCATCAGATAAAAAAGATATTCACTGACCTCCATTTTGTACGCTCTTGCCAGAATCTGCATCGTCGCGCCATTCAGAAGAACGGCGAGCGGAATTGCGAAATCGACAGACCAGCCGATCCAGCCCGTCGCATAATCCCACAGAATCGCACCGATCATAATAAAGATCAATTGCCACATACTGTTTTTGAGTGGATTTTTCCGTTTCTGATATCCCACCCGGATCAGAAGCCAGGCGCAGAACACACCCGCTGTCGCATAACCTGCCCACCACATCTGCGGCGTTGCAAGGAAATTCATCATCCAGCAGAGTACGACAGCCGCGATGCAGGTGAAAGAAAAAATTTTCAATCCCAGTTTGGCCGTCCCGTGCGGCTGTTCTTTCTGTCCCGGAAAATCATTTTCCTCCTGTTCACAGGCGATGCCCTCTTTCTGCAGCAGATGCATCAGGTTCCGTTCAATATTGGAATCAGCGATTTTAGATGTGATTCCAAGCACCATGCTGTCACCGTAGGAACAGGAACACATCTGTACTTTGTCGGTGCTGGTGAAAAATCCGAACCGCTCAATATATGTTTCATACTCCGGTGGCATCTGAATCCGGCCGATATTGGAATAGACGGTCGTAATGCTTCGTCCGCCGAGCGTCGTGCCCGCCATCAGCGCCAGATTTTTGATTTCCAGCGGCACGGCGCGCAGCACCGGATTCCGCTCAATCCGCACCAGATCGTTCATACGTGTGGAAATCTCCTGCTTCAGCGCCTCTTTCTGCATCGCGGCTCCCGTGATCTGCAGGGCATCCTCAAACGATGCCTCCGGCCCAAGATCACAGGCAATCTCGATCCAGCTCCAGAAATTCGTCATCGATGCGGATGGGAAAAAGTTGCGGAGATTGGCTGGAACCATCAGAGAAACCGGCTTTTTCAGCCTGCTTTTCGGGATTTCTTCATATACCGCATATACCAGCGCCGCCGCAAGGTACGCCGTCACCGACACGCCATGTGCTTTTGCGCACTTATGAACTGCTTCCGCGGAAAGCAGAATCTCAGTAATTTCCATCTCCTCCTGCTCCAGATACTCGCCTTTGATCTGGTATGCCGGGCGGCTTTTTTCTTTTTCATTTTTCTTTCCGGTGTAATACTGGGAAAAGCTGTCCTCCTCGAAATCTGTCTCTGTCAGCATGTCTTCGCTGACCTTTGAAAAGATTTCCTCGGGATGACACAAGATCAGATAATTGCTCACCAGTTCTTTCAGAAACAGCATCGCACCGGTGCCGTCTGTCAGGGCATGGAATACTTCGAAATTGATTCGGGTTTTATAGTAAGAAACCTGGAAAAGAAGCGTTTTGTGGTCGGGTACGTAAATCTCACTGCACGGCGGACGCTTTTCCTCTTCTACTTTTGCTGGCAGATCGCGCTGCTCCAGATAAAACCAGAAAAGACCTTTCCGCAGTACCATGGAAAACACCGGGTAATGCTCCATTGTCTGCTCCAGCGCTTTCTGCAGCAGATCCGCCTGGATGTCCTCTTTCAGCTGGCAGTAAAACCGGAAGACTCTCGTATCCTTTTTTCCGGTGGCCGCCGGAAATGCCTGTGCCGCGTTGTCCAGCTTTCTCCAGCGCGAAGAATGTTCTTTCTTCATTTTCTATGCCTCCTTACGCCTTCCCGTGTGTCAATTGTTTCTTCACTGCTGCTATGTTTTCCAGTTCTTCGTCTGCATTTTTCTGCTGTTTTTCTTTCCTTAAAAATGCATTCATATACTGAAAACTTTCCTGCACATATAGGTGTTCAATGCCAAGCGCAAAATAGCCGTGCAATGCGCCCTTGATCCGATGATGTTCAACCAGATTGCCAGCCCTTTTCAGCTTTTTCGCATAATCCTCGCCCTCATCGCGCAGCGGATCGTACTGCGCCGTCAGTACCAGCGTGTCCGGCAGTCCCTGCAGATTTTCTGCCAGCACCGGTGCAAAGTACGGATTTTTGCGGTCTTCTTCGGTCCGCTGATACAGAATTACATAATCTTCCATTTTGACACTGGTCAGAAGGTATCCGGTTCCATTGGTTTTCACGGATTTGTACGGTGATTTCTCTGTGTAACAGGAATTCACCGCCGGATAAATCAAAATCTGTTTCCCCGGCAGCAGTTCTTTTTTGTCCCTCGCCATCAGGCAGACCGCAGCCGCAAGATTTCCTCCTGCGCTGTCGCCCATGATCGTGACATTTTCCGGCGTTACCTCCGGCAGAATCTCCCCGCGCAGCATTGCCTGGGCGGCGGCGTAGCAGTCTTCTAAGCCTGTCGGGAAACGATGCTCCGGTGCAAGACGGTATTCTACCGATACAACAATCTGCCCCGTCGACTGCGCCATGCGTGCGCAGACACGGTCGTATGTCTCCACACTCTCGGTTGTCCAGCCGCCGCCATGGAAGAACAGAATCGCTTCTTTTGCACCATGCTCCTCCATTTTTTCATCCGGGAAGAACAGCCGAATCGGAACCTTGTAGTCCCCATTATATATTTCCATATCCAATTTTCGCAGAAAAATACGGATCGGATCCAGCTTCTTGATATCGGCAAGCCGACGGGCGGATTCTACTTCAATTCCGCCGTAGGACAATACATTTAAAATGGCTTTGACTGCTTTTTTCATTCACTCTCTCCTCTGTTGCTATTTTTCTGCTTCTGTTTTTCGTCTAGTTGCAATGTACTGCTTCAAAAATTCATACATCTGCTCATCGGTCGGTGGGCAGCCTTTCAGATTGTATTTAAACCCTGAAGTACAACTTCCCACACCAAGCGCCCCGCTCTTTCCCCGGTATCCCTGCCCGATGCAGATTTTTTCGTGGAGTTCCTGCAGCAGTCCTTCCTCCCTCAGCCGGTCGAGCGCCGGGATCAGATAGCCGTAGCAGGCACTGCAGGACTCAACTTCCTCTACGGCATCCTGCAGTTCCACGATCTTCCGTTTTTCCGGAATCACTCTTTTTTCACCAATTTCGCCAATTTGGCGGATTGAAAGCCGTGTGAGATCAGCGCTGCCCACGCCCAACTCTTCTGCCATTTTGACATACGGGACATCTTCTGGCTTATAATGCAGTTCCGCGCAGACATATGCATCAATCAACACCGGATCTAACCCAGCGAAAAGGCGATTCATAATAAACGGATTACCGCCATCCTCAAAGTCAAGGTCTCCGCAGATATTATCCACCAAAATAAAATCCTGATGAATCCCCAGCCCCAGATGCGCAATTGGCCGATGAAGTCCCATGGCATGAAAATGACGTTTTTCTTTATTCGGCAAGAGACCTTTCATGTTTTTCAGTGCGCAGGTAATTTTAGTCTGGCAATGGCCTTTCATGACTGGGACATTGATCATAAAATCCACCTTTTTCGCACATTCGCAAATCTGAAGTTCCATATCACCACACTGCACCGGCATGCTTTTTTCCTTCTGCGCATCGATAAGCGGAACGCCATACTGTTCCGAAAGCATACGGTATCCACAGACCTCAAACGATTCCTCCGTCTTATCTCCCACCCAGGAGCCTTCCATGATTTGAAGGTTAGTAAATCCGTTTTCCTGAAGATATTCGATGATCCCCGCAACCACCTCCGGATGTGTCGTCCCTCCAAACTCCGCCGGGACAGGTGCTACCAGATTTGGCTTAATACCGATGAGACTGACCTTCGAAGGAATGAGCGTAGCTAAGGCACATTCGTTCAAAAGCTGTTTTGTCATTTCTTTATATTCCATTCCCTGTATCTGGATAATTTCGTTTTTATTCATTTAGTATTGCGGCCCCTTTATTCTGATTTGATTTTTTCTGACATTCGATATTCTTTAGTATATAATAGTTACTGCTTTCTTTCAACTCATCCAAAAACAAAATCATTTCCTGTGAACTGTAACCATTCCCGTCAGCTCCAGCTTCATAGAAAATTAAGCACTGTATGCTTGTAAGATTTCCAATCGCATTGTATAATAAATGGAAAACGGTACACAGAAAAAGTACCTCATCAGAAAGGAACTGTCATGAGTTTTGAAGATGATTTAAAGGATGTCGGCGACAGTATTGGAAAGCTTGTGGATAACGCTGTAAATTCTCAGGATTTTCAGGAATTAAACCAGAAGATTTCAGACACCATCAACCAGTTTGTCTACCCAAACCGGAAGGGACCATTCCGTGCAAATGGCACACAGGAGCCGTCCCGCGGCTATTCCGCAGATACTTCCTACAGCAGCCAGCATTCTTCCCATAATAATACAACGCAGCAGACCGGACCGCATCACTATTCCTACGGGCCGGGAGGCACGATGCCGGGTAAGAGCGCGAACCCGGTTCCCAAACCTTCCCATACCTGGCAGACCCCGCAGAATACGGAATGGAACAGCCGCATACAGGAACGTCGTGTACTGCGCGAGCGTTTTATGCCATCCACCGATCTTGCACTTGTCGGCGGATTTCAGACGGCCGCCGGCTGGGGTGTCACCGGACTGTTCGGCTGCTGCACAGCGCTTAGTCTGTATTCCTTATTTGCAGGTCCAGACAACAGCGCGCTGATTCCTTCTCTTATTTTTGCCGCATTTACCATCGGCGGCGGCATTCTTCTGAAAAAGGGAAGTAAAAACCGGCGTCTGGTCCGCCATTTCCGCCAGATCTGTACGCTGATCGGCACAAAGGAATATATTTCCACGAAAGAACTCTGCGACAGTATGCACTGTGAGAAAGGTGAGCTTCTGACCGATATTACGACCATGATTGATAAATCCATGCTGCGCCAGGGCCACCTCGACGAGAATGGTACCTGTCTGATGGTGACAAATGACTGCTACGACCAGTACCGCGCAATGCTCGCCAGCCAGAGGGAACAGCAGATTGCTGAGCAGAAAGCACGTGAACAGCTGGAGGCCTCCGGTGTAACGCCGGAATACCAGCAGATGCTGGAAGAATGTGAATCTTATATTCAGAAGATCCATCAGTGCAACCTGGATCTGCCGGGTGAAGTCATCACAGCCAAGCTGAGCCGTCTAGAAACGGTTGTTACCCGGATTCTCGAGGAGGCAAAAAAGCGCCCAAAAGAAGCCGCCGCCCTGCGGAAATTTATGGATTACTATATGCCGACAACCTGGAAGCTGCTCGACGCTTACCGTTCCTTTGAGAACGAACCAATTCAAAGCGACAATATCCTCCGAACCAAGAAGGAAATCGAGGACACACTGGATACCATCAATGCCGCATTCGAAAAGCTGCTTGACGATCTGTTCCAGACAACGGCATGGGATATTTCTTCTGATATCTCTGTTCTGCAGACGATGCTGGCGCAGGAAGGACTGACAAATCAGGCAGGTCCGTCAAAGCAGGATATTGAGCCGCTTCACATGTAACTATTCAAAGCTATACAATTGAAATCAAATCACCGGTTACGTTTCCGTACCGAAGAAAAGGAGAATAGAAAACATGAATGATTTTGTAAAGGACACCACTGAAATTCCAAGCTTAAGTTTCGGCGCTCCGGAGCCGGAACCGGAACTTCCGGTACAGCAGCCGGAAGAAAAGAAAGAGGTCATGGATGATTCTGTTCTGTCCGACGAACAGAAAGCCATGGTGGATGCCTTTGTTTCCCAGATTGATCTTGCCAATACAAACGGCATTCTGCAGTACGGTGCCGGTGCACAGAAGAAAATGGCAGACTTTTCCGAGAAAACGCTGGAGAACGTCAGAAGCAAAGATCTCGGGGAAATCGGCGATCTGCTCACCTCTGTTGTGACAGAGCTGAAAACGTTTGACGCTGAAGAAGAAAAGGGACCATTCTCTTTCTTTAAGAAAAGCACGAACAAAATCAATGCAATGAAAGCGAAGTATGACAAGGCAGAGGTGAATGTCAATAAAATCTGTGACGTGCTCGACGGCCACCAGCGGCAGCTTCTGAAAGACATTGCCATTCTGGATCAGATGTATGCACAGAACCTGAATTATTTTAAAGAGCTGACCATGTACATTCTCGCTGGAAAGAAAAAGCTGGAGCTGGTACGTTCCACAGAACTCCGTGATCTGCAGAATAAAGCGCAGATGACCGGAAAGGCCGAAGATGCACAGGCTGCCAAGGATCTCGAAGATCTCTGCAACCGATTTGAGAAGAAACTGTATGATCTGGAACTGACCCGTATGGTTTCGATCCAGACAGCGCCGCAGATCCGCATGCTTCAGAACAGCGATTCTGTAATGGCCGAAAAGATCCAATCCACACTCGTCAACACCATTCCGCTCTGGAAAAACCAGATGATCATTGCACTCGGCGTTCATCACTCGACTGAGGCTGCCAAAGCACAGCGCCAGGTTTCGGATATGACAAATGAGCTTCTGAAAAAGAATGCGGAGAATCTGAAGATGGCAACGATCGAGACTGCAAAAGAATCTGAGCGCGGTATCGTCGATATGGAAACCTTAAAACAGACGAACCAGAGCCTGATCTCTACCCTCGATGAAGTGATGAAGATTCAGGAGGACGGCCGCCAGAAACGTGCCGCCGCTGAAGTTGAGCTGGTACAGCTCGAAAATGATATTAAGAAAAAAATGCTGGAGCTTTCTGCAGGCGGACAGCACTGATACTTTTTGTATCCTATATAAAAAAAAACGGAGAAGCCGCTTTTTCTGTGGTTTCTCCGTTTTTTACGTCCTGTCTTACCCTTATCTCGGGCGTTCTGCCTTTTCATTCTTTCTTCGGTATTCCGTGAAATAAAATTCAATATCAAAGCAGGTCTGCTCATCGCCCTCTTCTACCATCTCCCAATCCGGTGATTCGTCAAGATCCTCAAAGAAGGTATCCGCCTGATACGTCATGTCAATTCGTGTGACGTATGCCGTATCACAGTATGGGAGAAGCTGACGGTAAATTTCTCCGCCGCCCGCAACATAAATATCGTCGTCCTCATACGGCTTTAACACTTCCATCAGCTCTTTGATACTGTGGACAACGGTTGCGCCGCGGACAGTCCATTCCGAATCACGGCTTAAGATAATATTCGTTCTGCCTTTTAAGGGCTGCCCTGCCGGGAGTGTAGCAAGTGTCTTTCTTCCCATCACGACAACGTGTCCCATCGTAGTTTCACGGAAGAATCGCAGATCAGACGGAATACTTACCAGCAGCCGTCCCTGATATCCCAGACCCCATTTGCGGTCCGCACTTAAAATTGCTTTCATTTTGTTTCCTCTTTCTGTGTTATTTTCTCATCCATACTGCCGGAACGGAACCCTTCCAGATCCATCGTCAGGTAAGAAAAGCCGAGCTTTTTCAGATATGCAATCATTTCTTCTCTCTTCTCAAGCACTTCCCCCATACGCTCCGGTGAGATTTCAAGACGCACCACATCGCCATGTACACGCAGGCGGAGATTCTCTTCCGCACCGAACAGCGTATGAAGCCATGCTTCGCCGTCCGCAATCCGATCCAGAACGTCATAGTTAATTTCTGCCCCGTAGGGAAGGCGTGTCGCCATACATGGAGTGGATGGACGGTGTGCTACGGAAACGCCGTACTTTGCAGCAAGTGCTTTTACCTCTGTTTTTGTCACATGACACGCTGCAAGCGGGCTGATGACACCATATTCTCTCAGCGCTTTTCGCCCCGGCCGGTAGACATGAAGGTCATCCTCATTTGTTCCGTCGAGTACCTGGGTGACACCGTGATCGCGGGCAAATTCCAGAAGTTTCCCAAATAGATAGTGCTTACAGAGATAGCAGCGGTTTTCCGGATTGTAACGGATTGCCTCCTGCTCCAGCTCATCAACAAAAAGGACCTCATGAACAGCGCCAACCTCCTTTGCTACTCTTGTCGCTGTCTCCAGGTCGCAGGGCGGATGCAGCCGTGTCTGAAAGGTTACTGCATAAACCTTTGTTCCATATTTTGCAGATGCATCCATGACAAGCTTCAGCAGCAGACTGCTGTCCACACCGCCGGAGAATGCCAGACAGAGATCCTGTTTTGCAATCTCGTCAAGTTGGGTAAGCAATGCCTTTTCCTTATTCTGCATATCTGTTTTCTGTTCTGTCCGGTTCTTTTTCTTTTCCTGTAATTCCATCGTATCTGTCTTCCTTTCCTGTAAAATGGCCGATGTCTTCTTATCAGAAAATCCATCGGCGGCACTGCTGCCCCGATGGATTTTCTCATACAGGTATTCCTGTTCTATTTTTTATCGATATGTCGGATCGCTTCCGAAAGCACCGCCTGTCCAGGTATAACGGGTCGGGTTTGTCAGCGGATAATCCAGATTGTCGCCAATGCGGACCGTTGTTCCGCTGCTGACGTTATCATAAATCCATTTTGCATCGATTGCAGTCAGTCTGACACAACCATGTGACATCGGTGATCCCAGGGAATTGAAGTCTACGGCAGAGATCATATTCAGATCCGGTGTGCTGCTTGCTACGCCATGGAAGTAAACAGCGTCATAAATCTGTGATACATATGGTGCCCAGCACACATAATCTTCACCTCTCATTTGCTTCTTTTTCAACTGCCAGCCGATTTTATATGTTCCTGCTGCAGTGTAACTGATTGGATTTCCTACGGAGCAGATCATTGATTTGATCGGGGTATCGTAAGAACCGGTTGCACTGTTATAGCCGTAAATGGTGACACGTCCGCGGGTTCTGTCTACTGTGATGTATTTGGATGACGGATTGAAGATGCTTGTCACATCCTCCATCAAAGAACCGTCTGCTTTGCGGTAACGGCGGTATTTTCCGATGTACTCCCATCCTTCCGTGATTCTGCGTCCGGAAGCATCGAATTTGTACTGTTTTCCATTGATCGTAGCGGTGCAGTTCTGATATCTTCCGCCCCAGCTGCGGAAATAATACTGAGAACCGTTCAGTGTCAGCCACTGATCATGGTACATGCCGCCCCAGCTCTTGAAGTAGTACCAGTTCTTATCATGAAGAATCCACTCGTCATGTGCCATGCCGCCCCAGCTCTTCATGTAATAATAGTTACCGTCATGGTAAACCCAGCCGGTCAGCATTTTTCCATCTTTATCCAGATAATAATAATTTTTATCATAGAGGAACCAGCCTTTTTGCGTCCGTTTGGTTCCATCTGCATTAAACCAGTACCAGATATCGCCGGACTTGCCCCATTCGTTTTTATACATACCACCCCAGCTCTTGAAGTAGTATTTTCCATCGAGCCATTCATTGGCAAGCATGGTTCCATCGGATTTCAGATAATACTCATTTCCTTTGTAGGTCAGCCAGCCGCTGGTATATTTCTTTCCATTTCCGTCAAAATAATACCATACATTGTTGACTTTTGCCCATGCGTTTTTGTAGGCCGCACCCCAGCTGCGGAAGTAATAGGTGTTATCCAGCCACTCATTAAAAGCCATTTTTCCATCGGCTTTCAGATAATAGCTGTTTCCATTGTAATCCAGCCAGGAATTCGTCAGCAGTTTTCCGCCGTCTGCAGTTGCCCAGTACCAGATCGTCTGAGTTGCGGTTTTAATTTTTTTCCAGCCAGTTGTGGTCGAAACGGTTCCGTCAGCTCCGACATAGTAATAATTGCCTTCATATTCAGCAACATCATTGACGCGCATACCGCCCCAGCTTCGGAAGAAGTACAAGGTTCCATTCAGATTCAGTGCATTGTCTTCCATATGGCCGTCTTCGTGGAGATAATATTTATTTCCATCGTAATTGAACCAGCCGGTTCGTACGCCGCCCCAGCTTCGGAAGCTGTACCATTTTCCATCAATTTCAGCCCAGCCGGATTTATTTTTCTGATTGCCGGTCTCCATCTCGAAGCTTCCGTCTTTCATGTCTCCGTTCGCATCAAAGGAACCTGGTTTCATATAGTAGGTTGCTGTATCTACCTTTTGCCAGCCGGAAAGGAGTTCTCCAGTTTCTGCATCTACCAGATACCAGGTAGAACCTACTGTCAGCCAGCTTACGGTACGGTCTTCCTGCTGATATACGGTGTGGTTTCCAAGAGATACGGTGCTGTCTGCATTCAGATAGTAGGTATGCGTTACCCCTTTTTCATCGACAACAGTCTGGAAACCTGCCTCTTTTACGCGGGTGCCGTCATCGCCAAACAGATATGTTTTATCTCCTACCTTCTGGGTCTTGCTCCAGATGGCATAGCCGTTTTCATCCGCATAGTAATCGTCTACGCTTCCATCATTAAATTCGAGTGTAACAAGTTCATTTCTTTTCAGTTCCGGTGCAAATACTTTTCCTTCACAGATACCCTGCTGCATCGAACCAAGTCCGTCTTTTGCAGGATCTTCCCCTTCTGTATCCAAGTAGTAGGTTCCGGTTTTTCCATCTTTATCCGTAAGTTCTACTTCACCGGTCAGCATGTAGCCGTTTTCATCAAACACATAACCGACACCGTCGATTTCTATTGGTCCGGTAGCAGCTACCACCTTATTATTCTCATCCAGAACTCCGTACTGAAACTGTTTCTTTCCATCTTTTTCAACGCTGTTCCAGCCTTCCTTCAGATTACTTACTTCCGGAGCCGGAGTTGCGCTCGGCGTCGGTGTCTCGGAAGGGGTCTCAGTTGGTGTTACGGTTGGTGTTGCGGTCGGTACCTCGGTTGGAGCCGGAGTCTCACTCGGTGTAACCTCTGGGGTCTCAGTTGGCGCCGGAGTCGGAGTCGTTTCTTCGTCTTCGGCCTGAGCTACAGTATCACTTTCCGAATTTACCGGTAATGGACTGGTTTCTGTAGAAGCTGCATATGCACCGGCTGGTGTAACACTTACCATGACGCCAAGTACGGCTGCGGCCAGAAACTTTCTTTTCATTCTTATTCATCCTCCCATTTTTTTACTCTTATACAATTTATAGCTTACTACATTTTTCCATCTATTTCAAGTTATCCGCCGGTAAAATACCTTACAAATTTCTTATGGTTTTTTCCTGTTTTTCGGGCAGAAAAAACCTCCTGACCCCGGTTTTCTGACCGGAAACAGAAGGCTTTTTACTGTTCTTTTATTCGTTTACCGTGGTAGATCCATAGATCTCTGTCTGAAGTCTCGAGATGGTTGCTGCGAAGTCCGGAACAAGCATCTCACCCTTGCTGGAGTACAAGTCGTCGTACGGTACACGGCTCTGTACAATCTCGTAGGACAGAATTGTCGGCAGCTCTCCGATCAATGTCATCAATGTAGACTGATCAATGTTATGGGTAACACTTGGAAGAATGGTATCCGCCAGTGCACTCAGTTCTGTTACGCTTGACGATTTCATTTTCTGCATCATCTTGCTTAAAACCTCTCGCTGACGCTCCGTTCTCTGATAATCAGAATTTCCAACGTAACGGATTCTTGCATATGCAACTGCCTGATAGCCATCCACATGCTGCTCTCCGCCTGCTGTATACTGATGGGCGGAAGCATCCACATTACGGAGTCTGCACATTTCATCAACATATTGGTTCGCTACACGGATTTCATCATCGCTCGGCGAAAGCTCGATTCCGCCGATGGCATCGATAATGTCAATCATGGAATCGAAGTCAACACTTGCATAATTGTCAATCGGCAGTTTGTAGTTGTCCTCGATGGTTCGTACAACCAGCGGACCGCCGCCATATGCGCAGGCTGCATTCAGTTTTTTCACACCGACATCCGGGATATTTGCATACAGGTCACGCATAAAGGATGTCATGTGGATCTGTTTTGTATCTTTATTGATGGACATCAGAATCATGGAATCGGAGTTTCCATACCACGTTTTGTCACGACGGTCAACACCGATCAGCAGAATGTTGTACACGTTATTGTTGTTTGGAAGTTCAATGTCCTGTGTCTCATTTAAAATCTCAGACTGCAGGGCATCCGTCTCCTCATCAGTCAACCCGGTACTTTCTGTCTCAACCTCTGTGGATTTATTGATCGTGATTTTATCATCGCTTACGTAGTTACTCTTGCTGTAATAGTGATTGATTACAGCATAGACACCGACGAGCACAACCAGTACAACTACGAGAAGGATGGTGAGCACATTAACCCAGCCGAATTTCTTCTTTTTCTTTCCTGAGGAATGGCGTCTTTCCGGGATTTCATCCTCGTCATCATATTCTTTTCTCATAACGACCTCTTTCATTTTCTTATTTTCCGGTATTTTCCAGCCGGATATCGTTTATAATATAGTCAAAAAACGGACTGCTGTCAAGTGTGCAGTCCGTTTTGATTGATTTCCGTTTGCAGTTCTTTTTCCTACCGCTGCATTTTCTCCCACTGGTTCAGTGCAGCCTCAATGACTTTGTCCATATCGTAATACTTGTATTCTCCAAGTCTTCCGCCAAAGATAATCTTCTCTTCTTTTTCCGCAAGTGCGGCATATTTCTGATAAAGTTCCTGGTTTCTGGCATCATTCACCGGGTAGTACGGCTCCATCCCCTCTTTCCAGTCGGTGGAATACTCTCTGGAAATGACGGTCTTTTTCTGGGTTCCGAATTCGAAATGCTTGTGTTCGATCACACGCGTATACGGTGTCTCCCGATCGGTGTAGTTTACTACAGCTACGCCCTGATAATTGTCGGTATCCAGCACTTCTGTTTCAAAGCGCACCGTACGGTATTCCAGCTTGCCAAGTGCATAATCGTAAAACGCATCAATCGCTCCGGTGTAAATCACCGTCTCACCCATCGCCAGGTACTTTTCTTTATTTTCCAGAAAATCAACACCTGTCTGTACATCCGCTTTTTCAAAAAGCCGCTCTGTCAGAACGTTATAGCCGCCAATCGGAATTCCCTGATAAAGGTCATTGAAATAGTTGTTGTCATACGTAAAGCGCACCGGAAGCCGTTTGATGATAAAGCTCGGCAGCTCACTGCAGTCTCTTCCCCACTGCTTTTCTGTATAACCCTTAACCAGCTTTTCATAAATATCTTTTCCAACCAGTTTGATCGCCTGCTCTTCCAGATTTTTCGGCTCTCCCGGAACAGCTTTTCTCTGCTCTTCGATGATTGTTTTCGCCTCTTCCGGTGTGCGGATTCCCCACATTTTACTGAAGGTATTCATATTGAACGGCATATTATAAATTTCGCCTTTGTAGTTGGCAATCGGCGAGTTTGTATAACGGTTGAATTCTGCCAGCGAATTGACAAACTGCCACACCTCTTTATTCGAAGTATGGAAAATATGCGCTCCATACTTGTGTACATGAATTCCCTCGATTTCTTCGCAGTAAATATTTCCGCCTGTATGATCTCTTCGTTCCAGTACAAGACAGCTTTTCCCTGCCTGACCGGCAAGATAAGCAATCACTCCGGAATACAGACCGGCGCCAACCAGAACATAATCATATTTCTTCATTGTTCTTTCTCCTTACAGTTCTTCCCCAAGTCCCGTCCGGATGGAATTGACAAGGAACTGCAGAGCTTCCTCCTCGTCCTCTCCCTCGCAGAACAGCTCAATTTCGTCTCCGCATTTGACGCATGCGCCAAGGACGCTTAAGACGCTCTTTGCATTTGCTGTATTTCCATCTCCGTAGTGGAATGTAATAGATGATTTAAACTGCATTGCCTGTTTGCACAGGGTTCCGGCCGGGCGAAGATGAAGGCCGGTTGGATTTTTCACGGTCACTTTTCCGCTTACCATTGGTTTCCCTCCTAATTTGTTCCTGTCGTTTTATTTGCTACTGCTTTTTCTTTGATATGAATCGTTGTCTTGACACTGTCTACGAGCTCATAGCCATCCGGCAGTGTGATTTTTACCGGTACCTCGTAATCCCCGACACCCATTCCATTCAGATCTATGGATGCGTTGATCTGGGAAGTATCTAATTTGGCCAGATTTTTGTCCGATGCTTTAATGCGGATTGCAAGCTGTGTCTGATCATACAGAACGGTATAAGTGGACTGAAGATTGCCCGTCTCGATCTGATCGACATCAAGTTCAAATTCCCTGCTCTCATTCGGCATAACCGTTACGTGAACGGTAACGGATGCAGACGAACTGGAGGATACTTTCAGATCTGTCACATCGGCGAGAACATCGCTTAAGTCAACCGTCGTCTCCACATCGGAGCGCTGTCCTGCAACGGAGGTATAGTCTTCCGGAATTTCAATCGTATTGCCTTCATCCGCCAGCTTTGCAAGTGCCTCCTCGGATCCGACAACGGTGATTTCCTCCGGTGTGGTATAGATATTTTTAATCTGATAGCCGTCTGCCGGAGTTCCGCTGTACAGTGCACTCAGCTTAATACCGGATACACGGCGCCACAGTTCAATATCCACATCCACCTGCGGGGAGCCGCTGTCGAAATTCAAAAATTCCATCTGGGATTCCGGCATCTCATCCTGGTTTTTATCAATAATCATCAGATCCGCCGTGACGGTTCCGGAATTCCGCATATTGGTTACATCTACTTTTGCCACCACACTGCTGATCTTATTGATCAGGGACGTCGGGCCGGAAATGGTGATGCTCTCCGGATCGGAAGTCATCGTTCCCACTTCGTAATCTTTTGCCGGTTTCGTATTTCCTGCGTCAATTGTGATCGGGAATTTTTCGCTGTCCACATCCTCGATTTCCACAGGGATCGTTGCTGTCACTGTGCTCAGTTTTTCCTGTTTTACCATGGAGCACGCTGCCTTGATCGGCACATAAACCGGGTTTGTATCCATCGTCACAATCTGGGTCAGATCGGCCGTGACGGTGATATCCGATGCCTTCAGCCGGCTGACAACCGAGTTGTTGTCCGTGACAGTAACCGTGACCGTCTGGTATTCCTCCGCAATCTGGTATGTTTTCTTTCCGGCTGCGATGTAGGCTTCATTGGTCACCTGCACGGGGACATCAAAGCGCTCTTTCACAATCGGGTCATTCACACTGACCACAACGTACCAGATTACAATGGCAATCAGGATAGAAAGAATTTTTAAAGGGAGATTGTTCAGAAGCTTTTTCAGAATTTTCTTTTTCATTTCTTCTCTCCCTCCACTTTCTGACGCATTCCGCGGATATGCCATCCTTTCTTCTCTTCCGGTTTTTTCGCGAGCTTCTGGATTTTGTGAAGCTGGTCCCGAAGGTCGCTCGGTGTTACTGCCGTGTGGAGTTCTCCGCCGGAAGCATACGACACATTTCCGGTTTCCTCGGAGACAATAATCGTAAAGGAATCCGTCACCTCACTGATGCCGACACCTGCACGGTGGCGTGTTCCAAGATTCTTGTTCAGATCCATGTTGTCGGACAGCGGCAGGTAACATGTTGCTGCCGTGACACGGTTGTTCCGTACAATCACGGCTCCGTCGTGCAGCGGCGTATTGTGTTCGAAAATATTGATCAGCAGCTGGCTGGTCAGAACGCCGTCAATCGGGATTCCGGTCTTTTCATATTCCTCCAGGGTGATGGTCTTTTCGATGACGATCAGCGCTCCGGTCTTTACTTCTCCCATTTCAAAACTGGCCCTTACCAGTTCATTGATGGTTTTATCACTGAACCGTTCATTTTCCTCCTGGCCGCTCGCAAAAGAAATGGCAGACAGCGGATTCTTTTCTCCAATCTGCTCGACCACTCTTCGAAGCTCCGGCTGAAAGATAATTACAACCGCTGTGATCGCCGCCCCGCCGATGTTTCCGAACAGCCACAGAATCGTCTGCATTTTCAGCACGTTTGCAATGATGACAAAGACACCAATCAGAAAAATACCTTTCATCAGCGTATAGGCCTTTGTATTCTGCAGCCAGCGGATCAGGTGATAGACGAAAAATGCAATGAGCAAAATCTGCACAATATCAATCAGTTCAATTTGTTTTGGCAGCCCGTAGTCTGCCGTTCTTGTGACAATCCAGTTCCACACGCCACGCACACTGTCACTTCCTTTCTTTTCCCCCGGCCGGTTTTCTTCTGATTTTCAAAATTCTTTTAAAGATCCTTTAAGGTGTCCTCCAGCATGCTCTTATAATCCACATCCTGATAATCGCCCTCATCCAGCGGCGGAATTTCTTCTTCCTGAATTTCTTCTGTTTCGTTTATTTCTTCTGTTTCGTTTATTTCTTCTATTTCTTCTTTTTCCTCGATCTCATCAAGATCCCTGCTGTTCCCGGATTCTTCTGTATGTCCAAAATTTGCCAGAGCATCGAGTTCCTCGTCTGTCAGCTCCGGTTCTTTTTTCTTTTCATTCCGAATATAAGTCACACGACGCTGTGCCTTTGTCACATTGAATTTTGGAACGGCTTTTACGTAGTAATAATAATCGTCGTCATCATATTCCAGGTATTCTGTCCGGGTGTAGTCTGCACCGAACAGGAAAAACTCCAGAACAAATCCAACCAGACAGCCGGCCGCCGCCCCGATCAGAACCATCGGGAGTGCAATCTGTACATCCAGTGCCAGGCTTCCGGCAATCATAATAACCGCATAGGCAACCGAACCTGCCACAATGGAAATCTGCCATGCATAGTCCGCACTGCTGTGGCGGATTGCATTGACAAGAAGTACGGTCAGTGCGCAGGCGATCAGAACCAGCAGCATTTCCTCATTGCGGAAGAGGCCGTTGAAAAATTCCTGTACGACTGCCGTGATCTCCGGTGCTTCCGCCGCATGAAGCAGTGGCTCCATTTTTCCGTGAATCATGTCGCACATATAGTAGACAACGACACCGCAGGCTGCTGAAAATGCAGAGAGCGGCGTGCCGGCAAGACCATAGGCAACCGGAACGGCAGATGGCACGTGAAGCCAGAATGCGAGCGGTGTCAAAAGGAGTGCCGGCGCATCCTTCGGCACAAAGCGAAGATATAGAAACCAGAGCACCAGCAGAACCAGCGCCGCAAGACCCGCGATTACCATGTGAAGTGCAAAGCAGTGGCCGATGATCACCAGCATTGCAAGGAAAACCATTCCATTCAATGACAGGATAGCGCAGATCAGTGACAGAATCAATACCACATACATGCTGTCCAGCATCTTCAGATAGCCGAGATTGGAATTAATACCACGAAATACAGCAAGAGCGAGCAGAAATTTCACAATCGGAAGTACGATTCCGCTGCAGGAGCCGTAAAACTCTTTTAATTTTTCTTTCAGTTCAATCAATACTGTCATGTTTCCTTCCTCCTGCGCCCGGATTTCTTCCCGCTTTTTTCCTGTTCCTCATACATGTTCTGCAGGTCATCCAGCTCTTTTCCATACCATTTCAGCTTTTTCTGTGCTCCCTGGTAACGGATCGTGCTGATCACATACACGGCAATGGAATAGACTGCCAGAAAACACAGATAGGACGCGATCAGACACCCTGCTGCAAACTGCAGGTCGATTGTGTCTATCTCGTCCACCAACCATTCAATATGATATAAGACTGCAACCGCAAGTACCAGAATGTATCCGATGGAAGCCAGAAAAAAATTTTTCAGAAGCTCTTTTCCGATGTAATCACTCCGAAAATAGCGGCCGATTCGTAAGGCATTTTTTTCTTCTTTTTTTTCGAAAAAAGCCAGTTTTGTCATCTGACGAATCCTTTTTTCGTCCAACATGCCTCTTGGTCTCCTCTTCCCGTTCTAAATTATGTTTATTTTACCATATGTTTCCGATATTGGAAAGCTATTCTCAAAATATTCACACACTATTTTACAATTGCCGCACAAACAAAATCCACCTGTTCTGCTCCATTCACTTTCAACAGTGACGCAATGGCATCAACCGTGCTTCCCGTTGTGAAAATGTCATCTACCAGAAGAATCCGGCAGTATTTCATCTGTCCCGGCTTTGCCAATGCAAAAGCTCCCTCCAGGTTTTTCCGCCGCTCGGCGGGACTAAGCTCTTTCTGGCGTTTTGTTTTTTTCACACGGCGGATCAGGCGGGCATTCATGGGAAGTTCCATTTCTTCTGCCAGCTTTTCTGCAAATACCTCCGCCTGATTGTAGCCGCGCTGCCGCTGTCTCGCCGGATGAAGCGGCACCGGAACGAGCACCTCCGGATTTCTTCTCTGGATCTGCTTTCCCACATAGAAAAACGCCGCGTGAGCATAAAATCCGGCGTATTCCTGCCGTTCATGATATTTGAACCGCATCAGGGAAGCCTCAAGTTCCCCGTGGTAACCGTACGGCGCAAAACCGCGGTCGAAGCTGTGCCTCGTTCTGCTGCAGTCCCGGCAGAACTCTTCCTCACTTCCCACGGGTTTCCCGCATTTTTTGCACCGCGCGCCCAGAATCGGATGGATCTTTTCCACACAATTCCGGCATAGATACGGCTCCTCACGTGACAGCAGTCCGTCACAGATGGGACATCGTCTCGGATAAACTGCGTTTAAAAGCCAGTTTCCTGTTTTATTTTTTTCTTTCATGTAACCTGCGCTTTCCCTTATCCACTCTGCCGGATGCAGCCGCATCCATGCCCCGGAAAAACGTGTTTACGCGTTTTCTTCCCGCATTTCCCGGATTCTTCTGGCGAGCGTTGTATACCGGTTCGCCTCGATATGATTTCCGATCATTGCCTGGAATGTCACATCACTTCCAACGATGGTGACGCACTTTCTGGCTCTCGTCACGGCCGTATACAGAAGATTCCGCGTCATCAGCATACGCGGGCCGCCGAGCAGCGGAATCACAACCGCCGGGTACTCGCTTCCCTGCGCTTTATGTATCGTTGTGGCGTAGGCGAGCTCCAGCTCGTCCGCCTGTTTGAACGTATAGTCTGCGAATTTTCCTTCCTCAAACTCCACGGTGATCACCTCGGTATACGGGTTGATACTCCGGATCATGCCGAGGTCTCCGTTGAATACACCCATACCGCGCTCCGCCACGATTCCGTTGATGCCGCGGATTTCCCACTCCATCTGGTAATTGTTGCGGATCTGCATGACCTTGTCGCCCTCGCGGAGGATATTACCTCCATTTTCCCGCTCGGCTTTGTCCGGTGCGGGCGGGTTCAGGTATTTCTGCAGAATCTGATTCAGATTTTCCACGCCGAGTGCACCTTTCCGCATCGGAGTCAGAATCTGGATATCCTGCGGGCGGGCATCCACATAACGCGGCAGTTTCTGGGACACCAGCGTCACCAGCACTTTCCAGATCACGTTGACATCGTACCGTTTCAAAAAGAAGAAATCTTTGCTCTTATTGTCCAGTATAACCTCTTCCCCATTATGGATCTTATGTGCATTGACAACAATATCGCTCTGGGATGCCTGCCGGAAAATGTGTGTCAGGCAGACAATCGGAAAGCATTCCGAACGGATCAGATCCCGGAGGACACTGCCCGGGCCGACACTTGGAAGCTGGTTCTGGTCTCCCACCAGGATCAGCCTTGTTCCCGGCACAATCGCGGAAAGAAGGGCATGCATCAGGTGGATATCAACCATCGACATCTCATCAATGATGATGACATCCGCGTCGAGCGGATTATCTGCGTTCCGCTCAAAATGCACATTTGCCGAGGAATCATCCACATTTCCCGTCAGTTCCAGAAGACGATGGATCGTGCATGCCTCACAGCCAGTTGCCTCTGTCATTCGTTTCGCCGCTCTTCCGGTCGGCGCTGCCAGGAAAATGTCGAGGCCTTCTGCCTCAAAATAATGGATCATCGCATTGATGGTCGTCGTTTTTCCGGTTCCGGGACCTCCGGTCAGGATCATAAGACCGCTGTATGCCGCCTCAACGACTGCCGTCTTCTGCATCTCATCCAGCTCGATCTGATATTTTTTCTCGATCTTTCCGATCCGCTTTTCGATTGCCTCACGGTCTTCCTCGCATGTAATATTCAGCTCATGCAGCATGCGCGCCGTACTCAGTTCCAGATAATAATACTGGCTGGCGTACACAATCCGCAGCGGCTCATCCCCTTCCCGTTCGGCCGGGAGCTCGCGGATGACCGCTTTTTTGTCGATTGCCATATCCTGCAGAGATTTCTGCATCCGCTCCGGTTCTACGCCGAGAAGTTCCTGCCCTCTCCGAAGCAGCACCGGTTCCGGCAGATAGACATGGCCTTCTGCCGTCGCCTGATTCAGCACATACGAAAGACCGCTCTTGATGCGGAATTCGCTGTCCACGGCAATCCCGATTTTTCCGGCAATCTCATCCGCCGTCCGAAATCCCACGCCTGCGATATCTTCCGCCATTTTATACGGGTTTTCCTTTAAAATCCGGTACACATTGTCCCCGTACTGCTGATAAATCTTTGCACCGAGATTCAGTGCAATGCCATATCCCGAGAGGAAAATCATCGCATTCTGCATTTCGGCTTTTTCTGCCACCTGCTGTGCAATTTCACGCGCTTTCCGCTCGCTGATTCCCTTTACCTCCGCGAGGCGCTCCGGCTCTTCCTCGATGATCCGAAGCGTATCGTCACCGAAGCGGCGCACAATTCTTGCCGCCAGCGCCGCACCGACTCCTTTGATCGCACCGGAACCGAGATACCGCTCCAATGCAACAGAATCCTGTGGAACTTTCGTCTCATAGGATTCAATGCGGAACTGCTTTCCATAGGCAGCATGTTCAATATAATCTCCGGAAGCCTCGATCAGCTCGCCCTCTCCGATCATCGGAAGCGTGCCGACGCATGTCAGCTCGCGCCCCTTCATGCTCAGATTCAGGACGGTATAGCCGTTCTCCTCATTTCGGAAAATAATGTGTTCTACGTAGCCTTCTACTTTTTCTTTTTCACTCATCTTTTATCAAAACTGGCTTTCAAATTCATTCATCACTTCGCGGTACTGGCCGGTTCCAAGCGCAACGACGCTCGCCGGATTTTCTGCTGTCACGGTATTAATGCCGGTCCGCTCCTGGATCAGCTCGTCCATTCCGGCAAGGAGACTGCCGCCTCCGGTCAGGATAATGCCGCGGTCGGAAACATCGGATGCCAGTTCCGGCGGCGTTTTTTCCAGCACGGCACAGATCGCGTCCGCAATCTGGTTTGTCGTCTGGACAAGGGCACCTCGGATTTCGTCGGAGGAAACCGTAATCGTCGCCGGAAGTCCGGTGATGACGTTTCTTCCCTTGATCTCCATCGTTTTCTCCTCGGCCCGCGGATAAGCGGAACCAATCCGGATTTTCACTGCCTCTGCGGTCTGTTCTCCGATAAATACGTTGTATGTTTTCCGTACATAGCGGATGATATCCTGGTCAAATGTCTCACTGGAAATCTTGACCGAATTAGAAACAACGGTTCCCGCAAGCGAGATCACAGCGATATCCGTCGTGCCTCCGCCGATGTCCACGATCATATTTCCGCATGGTTTCGTAATGTCAATTCCGGATCCGATTGCCGCTGCCACCGGCTCCGGCACGATCAGCACTTCCCGGGCTCCCGCCTGGTACGTTGCCTCCTCCACAGCCTTCCGCTCTACTTCCGTCACACCGGACGGCACACAGATGCTGATTCTCGGTTTCCGGAATGCTCTTCTTCCCATTGCCTTCTGGATAAAGTAGCGCAGCATGCGCTCGGTGATCAGAAAGTCCGTGATCACGCCCTGCCGCATGGGCCGGACCGCCATAATATTGCCCGGTGTCCGTCCAATCATCTGACGCGCTTCTTCTCCAATTGCCCGTACTTTATCTGCATCTTTATCATACGCAACTACGGACGGCTCCTTTAATACAATGCCTTTTCCCTTGGCATAGACCAGGATGCTGGACGTCCCCAGATCAATTCCGATATCGGTCGTTGCAGCCATAGTAATCCCCTTTCCTGTTCTCTTTTATTTTTCTTTATTTTAATCTGTTTGAAATTTGTATAGAATAAGTTCGGGTTCAAAACACCCGAAACACAAAAGGATCGAATGTGTTCTGAACCCAACCCGCTTCTTATTATATACAATCCCTTTTAAAATGGAAAGGATTTTTTAGAGATATTTTTCGACATATTTTCCGGTGTAGGATACCGGGCTCTTGGCCACTTCCTCCGGCGTTCCGCACGCAATCACGGTTCCGCCGCCGTCTCCGCCCTCCGGTCCGATATCAATAATATAGTCCGCCGTCTTGATGACATCCAGATTGTGTTCGATAACAACGACGGTATTTCCGCCCTCGGACAGGCGGTGCAGAATCTCCACCAGTTTGTGGACATCCGCAAAATGAAGTCCCGTCGTCGGCTCGTCGAGAATGTAGATCGTTTTTCCCGTGCCGCGGCGGCTCAGCTCTGCTGCGAGCTTGATACGCTGCGCTTCTCCGCCGGACAGCGTGGTGGACGGCTGGCCGAGGCGGATGTAGGAAAGGCCGACATCGTACAGGGTCTGTAATTTCCGGAAAATCGACGGTACCGGCCTGAAGAATTCCAGTGCCTCCTCGACCGTCATATTCAGCACATCGTAGATGCTCTTTCCTTTGTATTTGACTTCCAGTGTCTCACGGTTGTACCGTTTTCCATGGCAGACCTCACACGGCACATAGACATCCGGCAGGAAGTGCATTTCGATCTTCAGGATACCGTCGCCGCCGCAGGCCTCGCATCGGCCGCCCTTCACATTAAAGCTGAATCTTCCCTTCTTGTAGCCGCGCGCCTTGGCATCCTGCGTTGCCGCAAACAGATCGCGGATCTGATCGAACAGACCTGTGTATGTTGCCGGATTGGAACGCGGTGTTCTTCCGATCGGGGACTGGTCGATGTCGATGACCTTATCGAGCTGTTCCATACCGATGATGTCTTTGTGTGCACCCGGAATCGTCCGCGCACGGTTCAGATCTCTTGCCAGCCGTTTGTACAGAATTTCATTGACAAGGGAACTCTTTCCCGATCCGGAGACTCCGGTCACGCAGGTCATGACACCGAGCGGGAAATTCACGTTGATATTTTTCAGATTGTGCTCTTTTGCTCCGACTACCTTCAGCCAGCCCGTCGGCTTTCTGCGCTCGGACGGAACCGGAATTTTCAGCTCTCCGCTTAAGTATTTTCCGGTGATGGAATTCGGATTTTTCATCAGCTCTTCCGCCGTTCCGATCGCCACCAGCTCTCCGCCGTGCTCACCGGCTCCCGGACCGATATCGACAACGCAGTCAGCGGCGCGCATCGTATCCTCGTCGTGCTCCACGACGATCAGGCTGTTTCCGAGGTCACGCAGATGTTTCAGCGTCGCGAGAAGTTTGTCGTTGTCTCTCTGGTGAAGACCGATGCTCGGCTCGTCGAGAATATAGGCGACACCGACAAGACCGGAGCCGATCTGCGTTGCCAGACGGATTCTCTGCGCCTCACCGCCGGACAGCGATGCCGTTCCGCGCGCCAGGGTCAGATAGTTTAATCCGACATCCGCAAGGAAGCTCACACGCGCACGGATCTCTTTTAAAATCTGCTTTCCGATCAGCAGCTGCTGTTCGGAGAGTTCGAGGTTCTGCATAAACTTCTGCAGATTGTCGATGGAAAGGGATGTTACTTCAAAAATATTTTTATCTCCGACCGTCACACCAAGCGACGTCGGTTTCAGACGCTGGCCATGGCACGCCTGGCACGGGGTCACACGCATGAAGGTTTCGTATTCCTGTTTTGTAGAATCCGATCCGGTCTCACGGTAGCGGCGCTCTACATTTTTGATCAGCCCCTCAAAAGCCACATCGTACACACCGACGCCGCGCTGACCGCGGTAATGCACCTTGACGGATTTTCCGTTCGTTCCGTAAATCAGGATATCGTGGATTTTTTTCGGATATTCACAGAACGGAGTGGAAAGGGAAAAATCGTACTCCTCTGCCAGCGCATCGAGAACGGCTCTCGTATAGCTCGATTTGTCCGTGCAGGACTGCCAGCCGAGCACGGTGATGGCTCCGTCTGCGATGGATACGGTCTTGTCCGGAATCATCAGATCCTCGTCGAACTCCATCTTGTAGCCAAGGCCGGCACAGCTCGGGCAGGCGCCGAACGGGTTGTTGAAGGAAAAGCTTCTCGGCTCAATCTCCTCCATGCTGATGCCGCAGTCCGGGCAGGAAAAGCTCTGGCTGAAGTTGAGCTGATTTCCGTCCATCGTGTCGACCACCAGAAGGCCGTCCGCCAGATCCAGTACATTCTCGACGGAATCCGTCAGACGTTTTTCAATGTCCGGTTTGACTACAAGACGGTCCACAATAATGAAAATGTTGTGTTTCAGGTTCTTATCCAGCGTAATCTCCTCGGACAGCTCATACTGGCTGCCGTCGATCATCACGCGGACATAGCCGCTGCGTTTTGCCTGTTCGAGCACCTTTTCGTGTCTTCCCTTGCGGCCGCGCACAACCGGCGCGAGAAGCTGGATTTTCGTCCGCTCCGGGAGTGCCATGATCTGATCGACCATCTGGTCCACCGACTGGCGGCTGATGACTTTTCCGCACTTCGGGCAGTGCGGAATACCGATTCTCGCGTACAGAAGACGGAAGTAATCGTAAATCTCCGTCACGGTTCCGACGGTGGAACGCGGGTTCCGGTTCGTCGATTTCTGATCGATCGAAATAGCAGGCGGCAGGCCTTCGATGCTGTCCACATTCGGTTTTTCCATCTGTCCTAAGAACTGGCGCGCGTAGGAGGAAAGGCTCTCCATGTACCGCCGCTGGCCCTCCGCATAGATCGTGTCAAACGCAAGCGAACTCTTTCCTGAACCGCTGAGGCCCGTAAATACAACAAACTGGTTTCTGGGGATATCGACATTCAGTGCTTTCAGGTTGTTCTCCCTGGCTCCCCGTATTCTGATAAACTCTTTTTTCTCTGCCATAACTGTTCCTCTTATTAATTGGAATCCCTGTCCGGACAGGGACAGGAATCTTGTCTCGTTTTCTCCCATTATAGCACACCGCCGTGCGTTGTGCAAACATTTGTTCTATTTCTTTATCATCTTTTTACAGCAGAAAATCTGCCAGAATCACATTGCTGACGGAAATCCCATCGCGTGTCAGAGCCAGGCGCCCGCTGTGTTCCCGTAAAAGATGCACCGCTTCGTATTTCTTCAGAACCCCGCCGTATACGGCATGGATCTCCTTTCCAAACTGCTCCTCAAACTCCGCCGTCGAGATCCCTTGTGTCATTCGAAGGCCGAGAAACATAAATTCTTCCATGGCATCCTGCCGGGAAAGAATTTCCTCATCCTCACGGATCTTTTCCAGTGCTCCGCACGCTTTCAGATACAAAGATCGATCTGCCGTGTTCGTCCACCGGCGGTTTCCGAATAACGATGCCGCGGAAGGCCCGAACCCCAGATAATCCGTCCTTTTCCAGTAGCCGATATTGTGGCGGCATGCGAAGCCCGGCTTTGCATAATTGGAAATCTCATACTGGAAAAAGCCGTATTCTGCGAGGATTTCCGCCGTTCTGGCATACATTTCGCGTTCTGTGTCCTCATCCGGCAGATCCAGTTTCTGCTCCGCAAACGGGGTTCCCGGCTCCACGATCAGGCTGTAGGCGGAAATGTGCTCCGGAGAAAGCTCCGCGATCGTCCGAAGACTCTCTTCCCATTTCTCTTCACTCTGCTCCGGCAGACCTGACATCAGATCCACGTTGATATTCGCAAACCCGGCATCCCGTGCCAGTGCAAAACTCTCCTGAAATTCCGCAAACGTGTGGATTCTTCCCAGCCGTTTCAGCTCCTCATCGTGAACCGACTGACAGCCGATACTGATCCGGTTGAAGCCGCTCTTCCTGTAACATTTCAGTTTTTCCGCATCCAGCGTTCCCGGATTGGCCTCCAGCGTAATCTCAGCATCCTCTGAAAAAATGTACTTGCTCCGCAGTTTTTCCATCACACGGGCGAGCATTCCGGCATCCACTGCGGATGGTGTTCCGCCGCCGAAAAAGACGGAAATCACTTCACTTTCTGCCGTCTCTTCCGCTGCATCGATTTCTGCCAGCAGAGCCTCTTCATACTCCTTCTGCATTGCTTTCGTGCCCGGTCCCGAGACAAAATCACAGTAGGCGCATTTCCGGATGCAGAACGGGATATGCACATAGAGTTCCAGTGGTTTTCTTTTTTTATTCATTCTGCTTTTCCTCCGTACGATCGAAAGACCGGCCCCTGCGCTCCCGCAACAGCAGGCGGCGCCGACAGGCCGGTCTCATTTTTATTTCTTAATTTTCATCCAGTTTCAGCACGCTCATAAAGGCTTTCTGCGGAATCTCCACGTTTCCTACCTGGCGCATCCGCTTCTTACCTTCCTTCTGCTTCTCCAGCAGCTTCTTCTTTCGGGAAATATCGCCGCCGTAGCACTTGGCGAGGACGTCTTTGCGCATCGCGCGGACGGTTTCTCTGGCGATAATCTTCGATCCGACAGCCGCCTGGATCGGGATTTCGAAGAGCTGCCGCGGAATCTCTTCTTTGAGCTTCTCGCACATCTTTCTTCCGCGCTCGTAGGCAGATCCCTCGAATACGATGAAGGACAGCGCATCCACTTCTTCTTTATTGACGAGGATATCGAGTTTTACAAGCTCGCTTCTCTCATAGCCGAGCAGCTCGTAGTCGAATGACGCGTAACCTTTGGAGCGGGATTTTAAAGCATCAAAGAAATCGTAGATAATCTCATTCAGCGGGAGATGGTAATGAAGCATCGCACGCGTCGTCTCCATGTATTCCATTCCCTGATACTGGCCTCGTCTCTGCTGGCAGAGCTCCATGATCGGTCCGATGTAGTCGGTCGTCACCATAATCTCTGCTTTTACCAGCGGCTCTTCCATATAATCAATCTCGGACGGGTCCGGCAGATTCGACGGGTTGGTCAGGTCAATGACGGTTCCGTCGGTTTTGTGAACCTTATAGATAACGCTCGGTGCGGTCGTCACGAGATCCAGATTGTACTCACGCTCCAGGCGCTCCTGAATAATTTCCAGGTGAAGCAGGCCAAGGAAACCGCAGCGGAAGCCAAAGCCCAGTGCTGCCGATGTCTCCGGCTCATAGAAGAGGGATGCATCGTTTAACTGCAGTTTTTCCAGCGCGTCGCGCAGATCGCCGTACTGTGCGCCGTCGGCCGGGTACATGCCGCAGTATACCATCGGGTTGACTTTTTTGTAGCCCGGCAGTGCTTCTGCACACGGACGGTCGGCATCGGTCACGGTATCACCCACGCGGGTGTCGCGCACGTTTTTGATGCTGGCGGTGATATAGCCTACCATTCCGGCGGAGAGCTCGTCGCACGGGATCAGACGGCCTGCGCCGAAGTAGCCGACCTCGACAACTTCCTCGACAGCGCCTGTCGCCATCATGCGGATTCTCGTTCCTTTTTTCACGCTTCCTTCCATTACACGGCAGGAAATGATGACGCCGCGGTATGCATCGTAAACAGAGTCGAAAATCAGTGCTTTTAACGGTTCCGTCGGATCACCTTCCGGTGCCGGAATTTTCTGTACGATCTGTTCGAGCACCTCGTCCACGTTCAGGCCGGTTTTTGCGGAAATCCGCGGAGCATCCTGCGCTTCCAGTCCGATGACATCCTCGATCTCTGCAATTACACGGTCCGGCTCGGCGCTTGGAAGGTCTACTTTGTTGATGACCGGGAACACATCCAGGTCATGGTCAAGGGCGAGATAGACGTTGGCAAGGGTCTGCGCCTCGATACCCTGCGATGCATCGACAACGAGCAGCGCGCCGTCGCATGCGGCAAGGCTTCTGGAAACCTCATAGTTGAAGTCAACATGGCCCGGGGTGTCAATCATGTTTAAAATGTACTCCTCGCCGTCGGCCGCTTTGTATACGGTACGGACCGCCTGTGCCTTGATCGTGATGCCGCGCTCACGCTCCAGATCCATATTGTCCAGCACCTGATCCTGCATCTCACGCTCGGTCAAAAGGCCTGTTTTCTGAATAATACGGTCCGCAAGGGTTGATTTTCCATGGTCGATATGGGCAATAATACAAAAATTACGAATTTTACTCTGATCTATTCCTGACAAGTTTTTTCCTCCTGCTTTTTCCCTACGATACCAGATTGCTCCATATTTCGTACTCCCGCAATCTGTCTATTTTGTATGATACGAAATTCCACTCAAAAAAGCAAGATAAATTTATCCGCCTGATGCCGGACTTTTGCCCGACAGAACCTTATGCAGGATATCCGAAAACGGCCCCATTGCATTTTTCACCTCCTCGACCGTATTCGTCTGCGCACCAACCTCGAGAAGAACAGATCTCGGACGGAGATGGAGGTTGTAGCGGTAGCCTTTTAAATAGATACAGCGCGAAAAGCCGGGATAATACTGTTCTGCCTCATACTCCATCTGAAAGGAAAATGCAAGGTTTTCCGCCTGATACGGATTGGGCAGGCTTGTCAGTTCGCCGCTTTCTTTCGTGCGGGAAAGGCCGTTGAAAAACATGATCTGCGCGGTCGGCTTTCCGTTGATTTCTGTCACAAGACGTTTTGAACCATTGACCCCGTCCCGGTGCAGGTCGATCACGACCTGAATGGACGGGTGTTCTTCCAGCGCCGCTGCGATGACCGGCTCCGCGTAGTTGTAGGCGCGGCTCCGCTCGAGACAGCCTTCTTTCATATCAAATGCCTCTGTAATATGAAGCACTTCGTATCCGTACTGCTTTTCCAGAAGCTCCTGCAGATCATCACCGAGGCCGATTACCGTGTCCGCTCTTTCTCCCGGACGGGAATCGGCGAAGGTTTCCTGCGAATGGGTATGATAGATCAGAATCTGCGGGCCTTCGGCATTTTCCGGCAGGGTCAGGTCTTTTCCGAGCAGGGTGCTGCCGTCGATCTCGCCCGGCAGGACCGAAGTGTTGGGATCGACAACGAAGAAGCGGTTCAGGAGCGCCTGCGGGTCAGCAAGAAGGTCAGGGGAAATTGTCTCCTGAATCGTGTCGGCCTCCGGGTAGAGAATCTCACGCGGTGCGCCGCCGGTTTCGATGGTCTCCTCCGGGACAGACTGCGGTGCTTCGGGTTCTGCCGTTGATGCCGACTCTCCGGCTGCCGGTTCTGTGATTCCTGTTTCCGTCTGCTCCGGCTCCGTGATTTCCATTCCATCTTTTTGAGTTTCATCTTTTTGAGTTCCATCCTTTTGATCTTCCTCAGTTCCATGCTCCTTCGATTCTGTCTGCCCTCTTTCTGCTCCCGGTCCCGGATTCGAATCCTGCTTCGCCGTATCCGTTTCCGCCGCTTCTGTCCCGGCAGACAGCGTATTTTCTGCCGTGCTTCCCTCCCGAAGCGCCGGTATCTGATCCCGCACTGCCGCGAGGAGATTTTCCATCCATCCCCTTCCGTCCTCTTTTCCGTCATAAAAAAGAAGCGGCATCATCACATCCACGGATAACTGCTCCGCCTGTGCTGCCGCCCGCTGCAGCAGAACTTTCCCCTCTAAGAAATGATTTTTCCGGAGAACCGCTGCACTGCGGAACAGCAGTATACTGCAGGACAGGAAAAGACATCCCCATCCGAACCATCGTCCATTTCGCCTGGCATTCCACATATTATCACCATATTCATGATATGTTACATTTCCCCGGAAAATGCCTGATTCATACCTGCCGCAAGAACCCCGGCCAGGCGGCGGACCATCTCGTCGATCTCTTTTGTCGTCACGTAAAGGCTTTCGAGCGCCGGTGAAATGACTTCTCCCAGAAATTCATCCATCTCGGACTCCTCCAGCGATTCCAGAACACCTGCGACGGCATCGTGGACGATCGTTCCTGCCCCTACAACGGTCGGCACACCGATTCCGATGACCGGCACGCCGAGTGTCTCCTGATTTAAGGCATTGCGGTGGTTTCCGACGCCCGAGCCCGGCCAGATTCCGGTGTCGGCAAGCTGAATCGTACAGTTCAGCCGGTGAATACTGCATGCGGCAAGGGCATCCACGGCGAGAATCACATCTGGATGGGTCTGTTCTGCCGTTCCGCGCAGGATTTCCACTGCCTCCATGCCCGTCTGTGCCATAACGCCGGGAGCAAGGGCACTCACTTCCCGGCCCTTCTTTCCGTAGGTGCGCACCAGATGGCGCGTAACGTTAAGCTGCTCCACCGTCTCCGGCCCGAGCGCATCCGGCGTGATGCCGCGGTTGCCGAGGCCGGCCACAAGAACGGATCCGCACGCTTCCGGCACCATTTCCATCAGACAGTGGGAAAACTCCTCCGCCGCTTTCCGGCTCTCCTCCTCGTCTGCCGTCAAAAGCAGCGGCGCTTCGATCGTCACATACGTCCCTTTCGGCTTTCCCATCATTTTTGCACCCTGCTCCGATGTGATTTTCACAATGGTTGTCTGAATTTCCGCCTTTCTTTTCTTCTTCTCAATCTCGACCCCGGAGATCTCCACATGGTCCCTCTCAAATTTTTCCTGATTCTCCATCGCCAGGTCTGTCCGCATCCTATACTTTCCTATCATACTTTTCTCCTTCTCCTGTATTTTTGTTGTAGTTTTTGCAATTTTTTCAAAAATATGTATTGACAAAACATGCGAAATATTATAGGATAATAAAGCATGTTTCAGTGGAGCGTCCGTGTCTGTTCCATTGAATAACATCCCTTAAATCACATTAATTTTAAAAATATTGGAGGTGTACAGTTTGGCTAACATTAAATCCGCAAAGAAAAGAATCCTGGTAAATCAGACAAAGGCAGACCGCAACAAAGCAATCCGTTCTGCAGTTAAGACTTCTATGAAAAAAGTAGATGCTGCTGTTGCTGCAAACGATAAAGAGGCTGCTGCTGCTGCATTAGTAAATGCGATCTCTACCATCGACAAGGCTGCTTCTAAAGGCGTTTATCATAAAAACAACGCTGCCAGAAAAGTATCCAATCTGAGCAAAGCTGTAAACTCAATCGCATAATAAAGATATAAAGCAAAGAGAACTTAGTCATACCGTCATGTGGCTGGGTTCTTTTTTTATGCTTACCAAAAGAGTGCGCCGCGACAGATCTTTTGATAAACACAGAACAAGGCGTACCGGTACAGGAAAACTGGCCGATACGCCTTGTTCTTTTTAGAAAACTCTGCTCTTACGCCGCCCTGCTGTATTTCGTAATCAGCAGCTCCACGCTCAGCAGATCGGAAATTTTTCCCGTCTTCACGTCCTCTTCCATCTGCACGCAGTCATTGACCGCCGCTTTTAATTCCTCCGCCGCATACTGGCGCGACATGGGAATATAGTTCCGCACAACGAAGCTCTGCAGTCCCGTCCGTTTTGCGATCGTCGCCTGATCGCAGTGCTCTGCCAGCAGCTCTTTGACCTGCAGCAGCAGATTGAACTGGCGTGCCAGCAGAAAGAGAATCCGCATCGGCGGCTCCTTTAAAGCCAGCAGATCCTGATACAGATCGAGCGCTTTCCGCTGCTTCTTCTCCGTTACCGCGCGGATCATCTCGAAAATCCGGTTCGTAATCTGCGTTGTGCAGACTGCCTCGATATCCGCCCGCGTGATCACATCTCTTCCCATCGTATAGCTGAGCAGTTTTTCCAGCTCCTGCGAGATATTTCCCATATCCGTGCCCGTCTTTTCCAGAAAATCTTCCATATCCTGGCGCGTGATCTTTTTTCCCTCTTTTTTCATCATGCCGAGTACCCAGGTCATCAGCGTCTTTTCGTCCTGACGAGCAAATTCCACTGCTCTTCCCTGCTTCTGCACCGCCTTGTACATACGGTTCCGCTTATCGACTTCCTCCTCCACGAAGATCAGCACCAGATAATCCGGCAGGGATCCCATGTAGTCTGCCAGCGCGTCGGCTTTGTTTTTGAAAAATCCTGTATTTTCCAGCAGAATCACACGGCGGTCCGCAAAAAACGGCATCGTCTCCGCAAGGTCAATCACTTTGGGAATCTCGGTTCCTTTTCCCTCAAAGCGGGAGAAATTCATCGTGTCGTCCTCCGGCAGCAGTGCATTTTTCAGCTTGTTTTTATACTGATGCTTCAGATAGGCTTCTTCTCCGTAGAGCAGGTAGGCCTGCTTAAAATTCTGCGTTTTGATATCTTCTAAAATGCTTTTCATTCCATCCTCTTTCTTTTGTTCCGGCAGAAGCACGTTTGCGCAGTGCCGCAGCAGCCGGAGCTTTTGACCATTCAGGAGACGGGAAATTCCACATCCGACCGGTATCCGTGAACCGCCAGGCGGTCACGCTTCAGCTGTACTGTCACGGCTCCATCCACCGGTGTTCCGTAGATATGGCTTTTGCAGGCACGAAGCCGCTCCAGCAGCTCCCGGTGCGGATGGCCGTACCGTCCCGGCCACGCGCAGGAAATCAGGCTGATCTGCGGCTGTATGCGGTTCAGAAATGCCTCGCTCGTTGAATTTCTCGAGCCGTGGTGCGCCACCTTTAAAATCTGGCACCGCTCTGCCGCCCCCAGGACCTCTTCTTCTCCGCTTCCCTCCAGATCTCCCGTCAGAAGTGCGCGGCAGGCACCGCAGGAAAGCTGTAATACAACACTTCCGGCGTTTTCCTCTCCCGTATAGTCTTCGCCCGCTCCCGGATGAAGTACCGATACGGTGAGTTCTCCTGCACGGATCTCGTCTCCCTTTTTTAGATATTCTACCATAATTCCCGCTTTTTGTGCGGCTAAAATAAAAGGATTTTCTTTTTCGCTTCCTTTCATCCACACAGGCAGGAACAGATGGCGGATGCGAAGCGCCGTTTTCTGCTCCCCGATCAGCTCCAGCAGTTCGAGGATTCCGTTCGTGTGATCTGCGTCCGGGTGCGTGACAACAACGGCATCAAGAGCGGCAATGCCGCGCTGTTTCAGATATGGGAGAATCCTTTTTTCCCCGACCGCAGACGCACTGCTGCTCCCGCCGTCATTCAGCATCACAAAACGGCCGCTCTCCACCACCAGCGAATCGCCCTGGCCGACGTCCAGCGCTGTAATGGAAAACGTTTCCCGGGGACGGTAAAAAAGCAGAACACAGGCAAAAAACATGGTAATACCAAAGAGCATCCGCTCCCGCTTTCGTGCCTGCGCACCTTTTCGTTTTGCCCCATCCGGATTCATCTCCCGTTTTCGTTTTCGCACATACAGTATCACCAGCAGACCGGTCAGAATGATTCCATATCCTGCCATCTGCCATTTTTCCGGCTGACCGCAGATCCACACATTTCCTGGAATCTGTGCGACCGCCGCTGTCATCTGCCGCAGAAGTGTGAGCAGGAACCGCGTCGGAAGCAGAACAACACTTCCCGCTTTCACGCTTGCCAGTCCCGCCAGAAGCCCCGCAGCACCCGTCAGCAGCACCGCCGTCATGACAGCTCCTGCAAACAGATTCGGCAGAAACGCAAAGAGCGGAATCTCATAAAAATACCACGCCTGCAGCGGGATCATGACAAGCTGCAGGGAAAGGTACACCATCGCAGCCTCTTTTCCTTTCGCCGCAAGCTTTTCCAACCCCGTTTTTTCCCCGCGTCTCTTCCGTTCCGCCTTCTCCCCCGCCAGAACCGGATAAACCCCGGAAATGGCTGTTACTGCTCCAAACGAAAGCCAGAACCCGCTCTGCTCCAGATACGAGGGGTTTTCCGCCAGCATCAGAATTGCCGCAAGAGAGAGCGCACTTAAGGAATCATACGTCCTTCCCACTGCGACAGCTCCCATCCGCACCGCAAACATCACCACTGCACGCACGGTCGCCGTTCCGCTGCCGGTAAACATGCCATACAGCACCATACCGGCGGCCGCTGCCAGAGATGCGGGAGTTTTCGGCAGATGCAGCGCCATCAGCAGCCGTCGGAGTGCCATGCCGAGCAGCATCAGATGCATGCCGGAAACGGAAATCAGGTGCAGCAGACCGCTCTGCTGATACGCCAGATACGTCTCCTCCGTGAGTTCCGACCGTTCCCCGAGCAGCATCGCAGAAAGCACACCTGCCTCCTCCTCCGGCATCATTTCTTTTAAAACGGCACAGCACCGCTCCCGCTCCAGCCGGAGCGCTTCGCCGAGATTCCACCGCCCGGCATCCACAACTTCCTCCCGCTCCGAAATCACGTAAAACGCACATCCTTTTCCCTCATAATATGTTTTCTCATCAAACATCCCCGGATTGCGCGGGCTTTCCGGCTTTTTTGCAGTTCCGTACACCCGCACAGCGGCTCCGACCGGCAGATCTCCCCGCTTTGCGAGCAGATAAATTTTCCCTTTGCTTCCCTCCCCGCGCAGCACATACCCGTTGTTGCTGCTCTTTTTCTCATACGTTTCAATTGTCCCTGCAATCCACACCTTCCTGCCCTGCTGCGCTTTGTTTTCGTATTTGGGGTCAGAAAAAGGCGTGCCAAGAGGCACGCCCGCAATCCGCAGCAGCACAAGCACCAGCATGAATCCAAGACACGCCAGGCACATGGGCCGTTTTCTCATGTATCTTTTTCCTCCAGATAAGACAGGTCTTCCTCGTAGAACTGATTGAGTTTCATCGTTTCACGGAAGGTTACATCGCTCTCTCCGTTGATGGAAAACTGCACCTTATCCACCTTACAGTTCGCCGTGATGGAATCCACCACCGCGTAAATCGGAATCTGCTCCGCCACACTCGAAAGCGCAGAATCCTTAAAAGATTTGTCAAAATTCACATAGGCAATTCGATCGGATGTCGTGACACTTAAGACATTCATCGTATCCGGCAGCACTGCATAATGGCCGTCTTCTTTCGGTCCCTTCATCAGCTGCTCCACCACGACCCGCTCCAGCGGAATGTTCGTGCTGTACGGCACCCGCCGCGTCTCCTTCACAAGATGATCGCCTGCTTCATTTGCAAAATACAGTGTCAGCGTCGCATACTGATACTGATAAATTTCCCTTCCGGAATTTTCCAGAAAGCTGTCCGCCGTCATCGTTCCGATCTCGCGTCCTTTGGAATCCTTTAACGGATCCCCGTCAATCAGAAGCGTCACGCGCTCCACCTCCGGAACCTGCACAAAGGTACGCACCAGTCCTGCACGCACCAAAACCTCCTGCGGCCGCGCAAGCTCTCCGTACTCTCCACTTAAGTTCAGCGTAAGGAGCCCGTTCTCCAGCGTATACGTCTTGATGGAAATCCCATTGGAAAGAAGTGCCTGGTTTCCGTCCCTGGCAGGTTTCTCCTGCAGCGCGTCAACCAGCTCCTTGATCAGTTTCTGATCCGTTCCTTCTTTTGGTTCATACGGCTCCTGCACCAGTGTTGTGCCGGTTTTGTCCAGGCAGTACAGGTGATACGCCGACTCCTTCTGGCTCTTCTGCCACTGCCCGCAGCCGCTAAGAAGTAGCACGCCGGCCAGCAGTACGCCAAGTATCCGTTTCATGTGCGCCACCTCCTACATCACGTAATTCAGAGGAATCCGCACGGAAAATGTCGTTCCCTCGTTTTCTTTGCTGTATACACGGATCGCTCCCCGGTGCATGACAATCGCGCTCCGCGCAATCGCAAGGCCAAGGCCGGTTCCGCCGATTTCCCGCGAGTGGGACTTGTCCACGCGGTAGAAACGCTCGAAGATATGCGCAATCGACTCCTCCGGGATGCCGATGCCGGAGTCTGCCACCGTCACGTAGAAATATTTGTGATCCGCATTTAAGGATACACGCACCCATCCATTCTCGTTGTTGTACTTGATGCCGTTTTCGATCAGGTTCGAGAACGCCAGCGAGAGCTTCGTCGCATCCACCTCCGCATTGACCGGGCGGAAGCTGTCGAGAATGAGCTCCACATTTTTCTGTGCGGCAATCGGATGAAGCCGCTTCAGCAGCTGCTCTAACAGCTCGTTGATATTGACCTGGGTGATATTGAGGTCTGCCACCTTTTTATCCATCTTGACCAGCGACAAAAGGTCGGTAATAATCTGGTTTTCGCGGTCGATCTCCGAGGTAATATCCTGCATGAACTCCTGATAAAGTTCCACCGGAACGCCCTCCTGCCCGTTCAGCGAATCCGCCAGAACCTTCATGGACGCAAGCGGCGTCTTTAACTCATGCGAGACGTTCGAAACAAATTCCTGGCGGGAATCGTCGAGCGTACGGACGCGGGTCAGCATCTTGTTGAATGCGTCCGTGATCAGCTCTGTCTCGAGGTAATCCGGAACAGAAATGCTTTCGTCGAGATAGCCGTCGGTGATGTCCTCGATGGAACGGGTGACCTTCTGGAACGGCTTCATCAGAATGCCCGCGAGCAGATAGCCAAAAACCAGCACGAGAAGCGCAATGATCGAAAGAATCGTCATTCCCTTCGTCTCCAGAATTTTCATATTCGCACGGATCTCATCCGTCGAAATGCTGACGAGCATAACGCCGAGCGTCTCCTTCGTCTCGGTATTCTGAATCCGCACCGTCATTTCCAGATAGCTGTTTTTCCGGTCGTACTGGCTCGTCTCCTTGCCCTGAAAGCTCTGGATGACCTCCTGCGAGATAATCGTCTTTCCGCGGTCCATATCGTACGTATCTTTGATGACGCGGAAATCCTGGTCGATAATCAGGATTCTGCCGCCGTAGATATTTGTCAGCATACTGAGCTGTCCGTTGATGACATCCGATCCAGGATCTTCCATGTAATTCTGCTGGATGAGCTGGTTGCAGATAATATCGCACTGATTTTTTACGGTAATGCTGCGCACCGATACCGCACGGTCCTCATAGCTGTTTACGATGCTCTTCTCAAGGATCACACACGGTACAATGCCGATGATCACAAGAATCACCGTGATGCGGAAGCGCAGACTCCGCAGAAACTTCCATTTTTCTTTGTTTTTAAGCCTGGAAATAGTAACCAACTCCCCACTTTGTGTGAACGTACTTCGGTTCACTTGGATTTTTCTCAATCTTTTCGCGCAGACGGCGGATATGTACATCTACGGTGCGCACGTCGCCCGGGTACTCATAGCCCCAGACAATATTCAGCAGGTTCTCTCTGCTGTACACCTTGTTCGGATTGAAGACGAGAAGCTCGAGCACATCGAACTCCTTCGCAGTCAGATTGATCTCGCGGTCTCCGATGAAGACTCTTCTGCTCTCGCAGTCGATCCGCAGGTCTTTCACCTGTACGACTTTTGCTTTCTCTTCTTTTGGCTCCTGGCGGGCCGCACGGCGCATGATGGCCTTGATGCGTGCTTTTACTTCCAGAATGTTGAACGGCTTTGTGATGTAATCATCTGCGCCGTATTCCAGTCCCAGGATTTTGTCCATGTCCTCGCCCTTTGCGGTCAGCATGACGATCGGAACGTTGGAAAATTCACGGATCTGCTGGCAGACGGACAATCCGTCCAGCTTTGGCAGCATCAGATCCAGAAGGATCATATCGTATTCTTTTTCTTTTGCCATGGAGAGTGCTTCCTCGCCGTCGTATGCGCAGTCAACCTCCATGCCGTCCTGCTCCAGGCTGAAGCGGATTCCTTTTACGATCAGTTTTTCATCATCAACTACAAGAACTTTCTTTGCCATTTCTTCTCCTTCTTGTTCTAAACCTCGATAGAACCCCTTATCTTTTCAAACATCTTTCCCTTGATGCCCTCAATGTTCATAATCTCCTCAATCGAACCAAACGGGCCGTTTGCTTCGCGGTAGGCGATGATGGCATCCGCACGGCTCTCTCCGATGCCGGAGAGTGTCATCAGTTCTTCTTTTCCGGCCGTGTTCAGGTTGACTTTGCCGGAACCGGAAGCCTGCTCCGTGCCGCCCGTATTCTGCTGCGGCGTTTCCGTGATTTCCATGTTTTCTGCCTCCTCGCGCGTCCAGACGGTGATCTGCTCTCCGTCTTCGATTTTCCGTGCAAGATTGAGGATTTTTTCTTCAGCATCCGGCAGAAATCCGCCTGCCGCTTCCACAGCCTGCACTACGCGGCTTCCGCCCGGCAGCGTGTAGACACCGGGGGAAGCGACCGCACCGCAGATATAAACCTGCACTGTTTCTTCCGGTGCTGCCTCCTGTGCCTCACGTTTTTCCGGAATGCCTGTGGTTTCTCCGGCGCTTTTTTCGGAAACCGTCTGCTCCTCATCCACTTCCTTCTGATTCCCGAAAACGGTTTCCGCCGTGCTCCCGCCTGTGCTATCTGACAGTTTGTATTCTGTATCCCTGTGGTTGCATCCGCAGAGCAAAAAAACCAGCATCGCCGCCAGTATTTTTGCATGTTTTCTGCCTCTGTCCTGCTGTTTTTTCAATTTCATGCTGTGTACTCCCTTCCGCTTCGCATCTGACGCGCAAGGGTCCCTTGTGTACGCATAACTACGTTTCTATTGTATCGAAGAAACCATAAAAATACAAGTAGAAATCTTAATCGTTATTCCCACTGAAACACTACAATTCCCACAACGGCGATCGCCATGCCGATCAGTTTTCGCACGGTGAAATCCGTTTTTTCCATACCGAAAAGGCCGAACAGTTCAATCAGCCACGCCGCTGCGAGCTGGGAAATGACGATCAGCATCGCCGCCTTCGCCGGGCCGAGCCCTGCCATACTCCAGATAACCGTGATCGTGATAAACGCGCCAATTGCCCCGCCGAGCAGCAGATACCACGGCTTTACGCGGAACAGATCCCCGATCGGCTCCCTCCCGGTAATGCACCATGCCGCAAGACAGACGACAAACGCACTGATCTGCACCCAGCCGGCCGCCAGCCATGTACTCGTCTGTTTCGTCACCTCCGTGTTGAAAACACCCTGAATACTCATCAGCGCTCCGGAGAGCAGCGCTGTTAAAATTCCCGCCATTGATTTTTCCTCCTGCTGTTTTTTATGTACTCTCGGAGTCTTTCTGCGCTTGATTTTACGAGAAGATTTTTTGTCAGTTGTGCCCAAATTTCTGAGGCGTACGCGGTGCGTACGTTGATGAAATTTGGGTGCAGCTGGCGGAAAATCGGCCGTAAAAGCAAGTGCAGAAAGGCTCCGAGAGTACATTTTATACTATTCCTTTTTTCCCCGTTTTTATACAGAACTCAGGGACAGCAGGAAAACAGCCGACCGGTCTCCTGCCTAGGAAACCAGACGGCTGTCTATTTCACATTACTGTAATGCTTTCTCCAGTTTTTCAATCATCTCATCGATGTCATCTTTCGTAATCACAAGCGGCGGTACCATACGAAGAACGTCGCTTCCGGCGGAAATCACAAGAAGTCCGTTCTCAATCGCGCGGTTGATGACTTCTCCGACCGGACGTCCCGTTACGACAAGGCCCTGCATAAAGCCTTTTCCACGGCGTGCTGCGAGGCAGTCATATTTTTCCACCAGCTCGTCCAGCTTTTTCTCCAGATACGGAGCCGTCTCTGCTACATGCTCTACGACATGCTGTTTCTCATAGCATTCAAATACAGCATTGACAGCCGCGCAGGCCAGCGGGTTTCCGCCGTATGTCGTTCCGTGGTCTCCCGGAACGAGCGAATGCTCTGCCGTCTTTTTATTCAGCACGAAGGCGCCGACCGGAACGCCGCAGCCAAGTGCTTTTGCACACGTCATGACATCCGGCTGTACGCCGTAATCCTGCCATGCGAACAGTTTTCCTGTTCTTCCCATACCGCACTGGATCTCGTCGAGAATCAGCAGGATGTCGTGCTCGTCACACAGATCGCGCACGCCCTGTAAAAATTCTTTCGTTGCCGGATAGATACCGCCCTCGCCCTGTACAGTCTCCATGATGATCGCACATGTCTTGTCGGTAATCTGTGCCTTTACGCTCTCCAGATCATTAAAATCCGCAAATTTAATGCCGCCGATCAGCGGTTTGAACGGATCCTGATAATGCGTATTTCCTGTTACAGAAAGCGCTCCAAGGCTTCTTCCATGGAAGGAATGGTTCATCGCGATGATCTCGTGATCGTTGCTGCCATCTTTTAAGTAAGCGTATTTTCTCGCTACTTTGATGGCTCCCTCGATCGACTCCGTACCGCTGTTCGTAAAGAATACTTTATCCATGCCGGATGCCTTCGCCAGCTTTTCCGCCGCGGAGCCCATCGGAACATTGTAGAACAGGTTGGAAACATGGATGACTTTGTCCACCTGGTCTTTCACTGCTTTTTTATAATCGTCATTGCTGTAGCCGAGCGCATATACCGCGATACCTGCCGCAAAGTCCAGATACGCTTTTCCGTCGGTGTCATACAGATGAACGCCCTCGCCGTGGTCGATCACAAGCGGGAACCGGTTATAGGTGTGGAGCACGTACTGCTCGGTCTGTTCCATATACTCATTCGTCTTCATGATTGAATTTCTCCTTGTTTTCCCCTAAAATAGCCGTACCAATTCCTTTGTTCGTAAAGATCTCAAGCAGCAGGCAGTGCGGGATTCTTCCGTCCATGATGTGGACTCTCGATACGCCGTTCCCGATCGCATCGATGCAGCCCTGCAGTTTTGGAATCATGCCGCCGCCGACATTTCCGTTTGTGATGAGATCTCTTGCTTCCTGTACGTGGAGCTCGGAAATCAGGCTCTCCGGATCCTTCGGATCTTTGTAGACACCCTCGATATCGGTCAGGAATGCCAGTTTTTCCGCATTTAACGCCTCTGCGATCGCGCAGGCTGCGTCGTCTGCATTGATGTTATAGGTGTTGAAATCATCGTCCATGCCGACCGGGCAGACAACCGGCAGGAAGTCGTTGTCCAGAAGATCGTACAGCACCTTCGGATTTACATTTTTGATATTTCCAACGAAGCCGATGTCCTCTCCCTTGGACAGCTTTTTCTCTACGTTTAAGAGACCGCCGTCTTTTCCGCTGATGCCGACTGCGTTGACACCGAGCGACTGAATCATGGTGACAAGCTCTTTGTTGACCTTATTCAGCACCATCTCTGCCACTTCCATCGTATCCGCATCCGTTACACGAAGGCCGTTGACAAACTTCGGTTCCATGCCGACCTTTCCGACCCAGCGGCTGATTTCCTTTCCGCCGCCGTGTACGATGATTGGTTTGAATCCAACCAGCTTCAGAAGAACAACGTCCTGAATAACGTTTCTCTTCAGCTCTTCATCCACCATCGCGCTTCCGCCGTATTTGATGACAATGATTTTGCGGTTGAACCGCTGAATATAAGGAAGTGCCTCGATCAGCACATTTGCTTTGTCCAGATACATCTGATTTACCATGATTTTTTCCTCGCTCTCCTCTTTTGATTCCTGGTTCTGCTGTACCGGAAACACGATTTCCCGGCACGTTTTCGTTGTATTCCCTCAGAATTTCATCCGAATGTTTTTTAAGAACGGTAATCCGCATTAATTTTTACATAGTCATAGGTCAGGTCGCAGCCCCATGCCGTTGCTGTCGCCTCTCCCATGTGGATGTCGGCGATCGCAGTTACTTTCGGCTCGGAGAGGATCTTCGTTGCCTCCTCCTCGCTGTAGTCAACGGCAACACCTTTCGTGATAATCTGCAGTTTTCCGGCTGCGCTCTCAAAGTAGAGATCTACATTTTCCGGATCGAATTTTGCTCCGGAGTAACCCATCGCGCAGAGGATTCTTCCCCAGTTGGCGTCATGGCCGAAGATTGCCGCTTTCGTCAGACTCGATGTGATGACGGATTTTGCCAGTGTCACGGCCTGCTCTTTGCTCTCGGCTCCCTGAATCGTCACTTCGAACAGTGCGGTTGCGCCCTCGCCGTCGCCTGCGATGTGCATCGCCTGTGTTTTATTGACTTCAAAGAGTGCTTCTTTGAAAATCTTGTAATCCTCGTTTTCTTCCGTAATTTCCGGGTTTCCGGCAAGACCGTTTGCCAGAAGGAGAACGGTATCGTTTGTGGAAGTATCACCGTCTACGGAAACCATGTTGTAGGTGTCCGGTACGACTTCGCTCAGTGCTTTCTGCAGCATCTCTTTCGAAATATTGGCATCGGTTGCCACAAAGCTCAGCATGGTGCACATATTCGGATGGATCATGCCGGAGCCCTTGCACATGCCGCCGATCGTTACGGTTTTTCCGCCGATTTCGATCTGAACAGCAACTTCCTTCGGCTCGGTGTCGGTTGTCATGATCGCCTGTGCTGCTGTAGCTGCGGCTTCTCTTGTAGCTGCAAGCTGCGGTTTCAGCATTTCCACGCCGGCTGCGATCTTATCGATCGGGATCTGTTTTCCGATAACACCGGTCGATGCAACGAGAACGGAGTCCTCTGGAATGGAAAGTGCAGCCGATGCTGCCTCTGCGGTTTTTCTGCAGTAACCATAGCCCTCCTCGCCGGTGCATGCATTGGCGATTCCGCTGTTGCAGACGATTGCCTGTGCGGTTGGATGGTTGTATACAATCTCCTGGTCCCATTTGACCGGAGCTGCTTTTACGACGTTTGTAGTAAAGGTTCCTGCTGCTACGCACGGTACCTCGCTGTAGACAAGTGCCATATCCTTTACGCCCTGTTTTTTAATTCCTGCTGCGCCGCCTGCTGCCTGAAAACCTTTTGCAGCAGTGATGCCTCCTTCAATCTTTTTCATTCTTTTATCCTCACTTTTCGTAAATTCCGTCTGTTGTCTGCTTCTGTCTTTTTTACGGGAACATCGGCGGCATGCACAGGCCTTCGTTTTCCGGCAGGCCGAACATCAGGTTCATATTCTGTACCGCCTGTCCTGCTGCGCCTTTGACCAGGTTGTCCATCGCACCCATCATGATGATTCGTTTCGTTCTCGGATCGATCTTGAAGTTGACATCCACATAGTTGCTTCCCTCGACCCATTTCGTCTGCGGGCAGACATCCTTATCGAGAACACGTACAAACTGCTCGTTGGCATAATACTTATCATAAACGGCTTTAACCTCTTCGTAAGTCACATCTTTTTTCAGGGATGCATATGCCGTTACGAGAATGCCGCGGTTCATCGGAACAAGATGCGGGGTGAAGTTCAGGGTGATCGGGTAGCCAGCTGCATAGGAAAGCTGCTCCTCGATCTCCGGTGTGTGGCGGTGGCCGGCAACGCCGTATGCCTTGATGTTTTCATTGACCTCACAGTAGAGGTTGTCCACTTTCGCTCCTCTTCCTGCTCCGGAAGTTCCGGATTTTGCATCGATGATGATGGTGTTGCCATCAATGAGATCTTCCTTTAATAAAGGATAAATCGAAAGAGTTGAGCAGGTCGGATAGCATCCCGGGTTTGCCACGATGCGCGCCTGTTTTACTTTCTCACGGTTGATCTCGCACAGTCCGTAAACCGCCTCGTCGATATACTGCGGGGATTTATGCTCGATCTTGTACCACTCTTCATACGTTTTTACATCTTTAATACGGAAATCGGCGCTCAGGTCGATGACCTTTACTTTCGAAAGAATTTCATCATTTACCAGGGAAGCACAGAGTCCCTGCGGAGTTGCTGTAAAAATGACGTCTACTTCCTTTGCAAGCTGCTCCATGTTGTCGTCCTTGCAGACATCGTCTACTAACTGAAACATATTCTGGTAAACCGACGCATATTTCTTATCGATATAGCTTCTGGAACCATACCATTTAATCTCCACATCTTTGTGTCCCAGGAGAATACGCACCAGCTCGCCTCCTGCATATCCTGTAGAACCGATAATTCCTGCTCTGATCATACCTTTTTCTCCTTTTTTCTTTCGCCCGTTTTCTTGTCTTGCCGGACATTTTTTCTTTTTTCTTTATGATAGCTCAATTATTTTCTTTTTTCAATGAAAAATCTTTGTTTTCTGCTGTCATATACTGTCGATTGCATAAGTATACACCTCGAATGTATATTATGCAAGTTTTTTTTGAATTTCTGAAAAAAAGCTTGCATAATCCTGTCGTATGATGTATATTTTAGTCATTGACGATGCACCGCGCATATAGGTGCACGAGAAATCCAAGGAGGATCTTACATTATGAAAGAAAAAGTTGTACTTGCCTATTCCGGCGGACTTGATACTACTGCCATTATTCCGTGGCTGAAAGAGACCTTTGACTACGAAGTAATCTGCTGCTGCATCGACTGCGGCCAGGGAAACGAGCTGGTTGGCCTCGATGAGAGAGCAAAACTTTCCGGCGCTTCCAAATTATATATCGAAAACGTTATCGACGAGTTCAGTGAAGACTTCATCATGCCATGCGTAAAAGCAGGCGCTGTTTATGAGAACAAATACCTGCTCGGTACTTCCATGGCACGTCCGGTTATCGCAAAGAAACTCGTTGAGATCGCAAGAAAAGAAGGTGCTGTTGCCATCTGCCACGGCGCTACCGGTAAAGGAAATGACCAGATCCGTTTCGAGCTCGGCATCAAAGCCCTTGCTCCGGATATCAAAGTAATCGCTCCTTGGAGAATGACCGATGTATGGACCATGCAGTCCCGTGAAGACGAGCTGGCTTACTGTAAAGCACACGGCATCGACCTTCCGTTTGATGCAAACCACAGCTACAGCCGTGACCGTAACCTGTGGCACATCAGCCATGAGGGACTTGAGCTTGAGGATCCGTCCAACGAGCCGAACTACGACGATCTTCTCGTACTGACCACTCCTCCGGAAAAAGCTCCGGACGAAGGCGAGTACGTAACCATGACCTTTGAGGCCGGCGTTCCGAAGACCTTAAACGGAAAAGAAATGAAAGTTTCTGAAATCATCACCGAGCTGAACAAGCTGGGCGGAAAACACGGCATCGGTATTGTTGATATCGTTGAGAACCGTGTTGTCGGCATGAAATCCCGCGGTGTTTATGAGACTCCTGGCGGAACCATCCTGATGGCTGCACATGAGCAGTTAGAGGAGCTGATTCTCGACCGTGAGACCCTGAAAACAAAGAAAGATCTCGGAAACCTGCTTGCTGAGGTTGTTTACGAAGGAAAATGGTACACTCCTCTGCGCGAGGCAATCCAGGCATTCGTTGATGTAACCCAGAAATATGTAACAGGCGAAGTAAAATTCAAACTGTTCAAAGGCAACATCATCAAAGCCGGCGAGTCTTCTCCGTACAGCCTGTACAATGAGTCTCTTGCTTCCTTCACCACCGGCGATCTCTACGATCACCACGATGCAGACGGATTCATCACACTGTTCGGTCTGCCGCTGAAGGTTCGTGCGATGAAAATGCAGGAGCTGGAGAAAAACAACAACAAATAAGATCTGATCCTATGGATTCCCAAAAGAAAGCGGACTCGCTCCGCTTTCTTTTTTTGCATGCAAAAAGGACCCGCCCATTTCAGGCAGGTCCCTTTGTTTATTCGTAATATGCGTCGATTCCGTCTGCAATTCCCTGTGCCATCTTATCGCGGTACGATTCGGTTGCCATCAAACGGTCCTCGGAAGGATTGCTCATGAAGCCAAGCTCAATGATCGTGACCGGAATGGTACTCCAGTTGATGCCGCTCATGGAATCGGTGTAAATCACATCGCGGTTCTTCGCACCGGTGTCTTTGCAGAATGCTGCGATCATCTTCTGGGAGAGCTTCTGGCTCTTGCTGATCACATCACCGGAAAGATACGTATTTCTGCTGCTCGGTGCCATCGTGAGTGCTCCGTAAACCAACTGGTTCGAATCGCCGTTCGCGTGTACACGCACGAGAATGTCTGCTCCGTTCTGCGCGGCAAGTTTTGCACGCTCGGAGTTGCTGATATTGACGTCGTGCGTCTCGCGGATCATGTAAACATCGTAGCCGCGCTCCTCAAGGATATCGCGTACCTTTAAGGATACCGCAAGGTTCAGCTCATACTCATTGATGCCGGTTGCCACACCGCATGTTCCGGAAGCAACCTTCGCCTTATAGGTCGATGATCCCGGTCCGATCGGCTCTTTCTCGCTGTTTCCTCTTCTCTGGTGTCCTGCGTCGATTGCCACGCAGATATTTTTGCTGTTCCGGCGGACACCGTTTTTATCAACGTAATAGCCGTCGATGTAGGTATCCTTATAGATGCCGCCCCAGCTTCGGAAGTAATACGTTTTTCCGTCCACTTCCTGCCAGCCGTTCTTGTAAATACCGCCCCAGCTCCGGAAGTAATACGTTGCGCCTTTGATCGTTACCCATTGGCTCTTATACATGCCGCCCCAGCTCTGCAGGTAATACCAGTTATTATCATACCACAGCCATTCACTGTGCATCATTTTGCCGTCCTGCCTCAGATAATACCAGTTCTTGTCATACAGCAGCCAGCCTTCCCCTTTTGGGGTTCCGTTGCTGTCCATGTAATACCAGTCACTGCCCTTGGCCGCCCAGGCGTTCACGCGCATGCCGCCCCAGCTTTCAAAGTAATAATCAACGCCGTCAATCGTCTGCCAGCCGGTACTCATCACACCGTCTGCGTCTACATGGTACGTTCTTTTATCATGCACAAACCACTGATTCGTTCTGAGGCTTCCGTCCTCATTCAGATAGTACCATGTTCCGCCGACTTTTTTCCAGCCCTGGAATCCGGCTCCGCCCCAGCTCTCGAAGTAGTAGAGCGTTCCGTCAATCTTCTGCAGTCCGGTGCTCATCACACCGTTTTCATCTACATGGTATGTTCTCTTGTCGTGAACGAACCATTCATTCGTTTTGACGCTTCCGTCCTCGTTCAGATAGTACCATGCCCCGCCGACTTTTTTCCAGCCCTGGAAACCGGCTCCGCCCCAGCTCTCAAAATAATAGAGCTTTCCGTTGACCATCGAAAGACCCGTGCACATGATTTCGTCTGCATTCAGATAATATCTCCGGTTCAGATGGGTGATCCACTCGCTGGCGGCCATCGTGCCGTCCTCTTTTCTGTATTTCCAGCTTCCGTCCTCCTGTTTCACCCAGCCGGCAGGAAGTTTCTCTTCCGGCTCCTGTTCGTTGTCCCCACCTGGAATCGTAACAGCCGGCGTCTCGTTTTCCGAAGTACCGCTCTGCTCCTGCGCTGCCGCTTCCTCATCCGAATTCTGCTCGGAACTTTCCGTCTCATCCTGCTGCCAGGTTACGGCCGTGCCGTCATTTTCTGCTGCGCTTACCCTTGCCGGAAGCGCCCAGCCTCCTGCCGCAACGGCCGCTGCGATCAGCAGTGCTGCGATTTTCTTTTTTGCCATCTGTTTTTCCTCCTTTTATCGCGCCATCTGGTAAATCTCATATACTTCCTGTGCGCCCAGCTTGCGGATGCGGGACAGTTTTACGGTGTCCTGCTGTGTTGCATCCATGGAAAGGGCACGCAGATCCTCATCCGACGGGTTCAGAATATCAAGCTCATGCAGGGAGGTCGGCATGCCGAGCGAATGGAAGAACGCTACTGTGCGCTCAATGCCTTCCGTTGCCCGTTTGTGATCGCTTCCCTCTGTGATGCCCCAGACTTTTTCTGCAAACCGTGCAAACCGCCAGAGAACCGTCTCCTCATCGTACTGGTATTTCGCCCAGGCACCCCAGACTGCCGCCAGGGATGCGCCGTGTGCTACATCATATTTTGCACTTAACGCATGGCCAAATTTATGTACCGAAAAATCTTTGCCGCGTCCGCACTCCGTCAGTCCATTGTGTGACAGGCTTCCGCACCACATGATTTCCGCCATCGCATTGTAATCGGATGGGTTTTCCAGAACCTTCGGTCCGTTTTTGATTACGGTACGGAGGAGTCCCTCTGCAATCTCGTCCGTCATCTCGCACTGGCTCTCCGGAATGAAATAGCGCTCCATCGTGTGCATCATGATGTCGGTTACTCCGCAGGCAATCTGGTATTTCGGCAGGGTTGCTGCCAGCTCCGGGTTCATGATGGCAAATTTGCAGCGGTTGAACGGCGTGTTGATGCCGGCCTTTTTGCCGATTGCCTCGTTTGTCAGAACGGCTGAATCGCTCATCTCGCTTCCGGCTGCCGGTATCGTCAGAACCGCTCCTACCGGGAGAGATTTTGTCAGCGGTACTTTTTTCGTCCAGATATCCCAGAGTGCCTCCTCCGGATTTGCAGCTCCATGCGCAACGGCTTTTGCGGTGTCAATCGAGCTTCCGCCGCCGACGGCAAGAATAAAGTCTGCCTGCATTTCCACTGCTTTTTTCACACCCTCCTCGGCAAGGGCAAGTCTCGGGTTTGGTTTTACGCCGCCAAGCTCTTCAAAGGCAAGGCCCTCTTTTGCAAGAGATGCTTCCACTCGGTCCAGAAGACCGCTCCGTTTTGCACTTCCGCCTCCGTAAACGACGAGCACCTTTGTGCCGCCCCATTTCTTTACCTCAGCGCCTGCCTGGTTTTCGGTCTCTTTTCCGAACACGACTTCCGTCGGGGTATACTGTATAAACTGATCCATCTTCTTATTTCCTCCCTGCATTTTTATTCTTCATAAATCCGTACGTTTCCCGAGCTTACACGGTAAAGATCGTCTCTCCTGTTTTCCAGAGACGGGATTTCATTTCTTGTCCGCTCCAGCACTTCCGGATCCAGCTCTGCGATGAGTACCTGCGGGGTATCATCTGCCTCCGCAAGAATTTCGCCGTCCGGCGCAATGATCATGGAATGGCCGTACGCCTCAAACCGCGCTTTCTGGCCGCACTGGTTGGCGGCGAGCACGTAGCATCCGTTTTCAATGGCGCGCGTGCGCAGCAGTGCTTCCCAGTGGCGCTCTCCCGTTGCTTTCGTAAAATCCGCCGCTATCAGAAATGCATCTGCTCCGGAGGATGCCATCAGCCGGTACTGTTCCGGAAAGCGGATATCGTAGCAGATACTCATGCCGAACAGGCCAAGCGCCGTGTCCGCAAGAACAATTTCATTTCCCGGGCAGATCTCGTGTGATTCTTCGTAGGAGACACTGCCCGGAATATTTACGTCAAACATATGTATTTTGCTGTATTCTGCAATCGTTTCTCCATCTGGTCCGAACAGAAACGACGTGTTGGACGGACGCCCCGGATGGCGCCGTACCGTCATGCTGCCGCAGTGCAGATAGACACCGTACCGTTTGGCAAGGCTGGAAAACCGGCGGCTGACGTAGCCCGGCACTGCACTTGCGTGCCCCGGCATGTCTGCTCCCGTGTATTCTGCGGTCTCCGGGAAAAGAATCAGCTTCGCTCCCTGTTCCGCCGCCTCCCGCACATACTGCTCGGCCATGCGCATATTTTCATTCATATCCGGCCCAGAATCCATCTGCACCAGGCCTGCAATTATTTTTTCCATCTTTTTGTCCCCTCGTTTCACATGTTAGCTTGTGATTTTTCCGCTTATATTCTCGTTTATTATATCGCATATTCCCCGAAACAGCTACCCAAATTCGCAATTTTCATACCTTTTGCAGCTTTTATTTTTTAATTTTTGAAAATAACAATTGACAAATCTGGAAAACAGGAGTAGCTTAGAACCATAAGCTGTCGTGTTCGATCAGATGCGGCAGAAAAAATCATGAAAGGAGAACACCACTTATGATCAATCTTATTTATGCATCCAGCGTAAAACAGAATAAACTTCGTATGGCGATCAAACCAGGTGGCTGCCCTTCTTTCGAAATTCTTTGTAAGCATTAACTCTGCATAACAAATCTCTATGCATTCTTTATGCCTGCTATTTCGCACAGAAGGCGCGGTACGTCGATACTGCGGCTTTTTTTATTGCTATAAACAGTACGAAACCGTTCTTTCCGGCTTCGCTCCGTTTCCGGCAGGCAGATTCCGCGGTCTTCTTACCGCATCGATTCCCTTCTTTTATATACAAACGCAGCCTTCGCTTTCGTTTCCCGTTGTTCCGTTCCCACACTTACGGAGCTTTTGAAAGCCTATGTTCTGCCAGACACCCAAACGACATCAATGAGGAGGTTTTAACATTCATGAAGAAAAATCCAATCGGTAAGTACCTGCTCCAGAACTGGTACTACTACGTTTTCGCTTTTGGTTCCATGGCCTTAAGTGTCTTTCTCGATATGCTCGCGCCGCTTGTCACGCTGCACATCGTGGATGACGTGCTGGTCAGTCACAAAATGGAACTGCTCTGGAAATACCTTGCCGCCTTTCTTCTGATCGGTGCCGCAAAAGCCCTGTTTCAGTACATCAAAGAATTTTTATTCGATGTCAGCAGCGTCCGCGTCGCCAGCCAGATGAGGGACAACCTGTTCCGCCACGTCCAGCGGCTTTCGGTGGAATACTTTGACAAAAACAATACCGGCGAACTCCTCGCCCGCGTGCGCGATGACGTCGACCGGATCTGGGATATCCTCGGCTTTGCCGGCATGCTGATCTTAGAAGGCCTGATCTGTATCATGATGGCAATGGTCAGTATGGTCAAACTGGATCTGCCGCTGACACTCGTCTCCGTGGCGATCCTTCCTTTCGTCGCAGGCATCGCAATCCGCCTCGAAAAAGAACTCGACCGTGTCTACGATGCGATCAGCGAGGAAAACGCCGTCATGAATACCGTTGCACAGGAAAATCTCGCCGGTGTCCGCACCGTCAAATCCTTTGCACGGGAACCGTATGAGATCAAAAAATTCCGGAAACACAATCAGAAATACTGCGATCTCAACATGGATCAGGCGCGCGTCCTGATGAAATACGATCCCGCCATCTCGTTTCTTACGAAGCTGATGCGCGTGCTCGTCCTTCTCGCGGGCGGCTACGGTGTCATCCACGGACGCATTACGCTCGGTGTTTTAACGGCCTTTATGGAGTACACCTCCAAGATCACCTGGCCGATCGAAAACGTCGGCTGGCTCGGCAACTGCTTCGCTTCTGCGATTGCTTCCAACAAGAAGCTGAACAAAATTCTCGCAGAGGAGCCGCAGATCGCAGAACCGGAAAATCCGGTGGAGCTTTCAAAACTTCCGGGTGACCTGGAATTCCATCACGTCGATTTCTCCCTGCATGACACACCGATTCTGCAGGATATCGACTTTACCTTAAAGCAGGGCCACACACTCGGCATCATGGGTATGACGGGTTCCGGAAAAACAACCATCGTCAATCTGCTCGAGCGTTTTTACGATGTCACCAACGGTTACATCTGTCTCGACGGCCACGATATCCGCACCCTGCCGCTGCGCACCGTGCGCGATACTTCTTCCGTCGTCATGCAGGACGTCTTCCTGTTCTCAGATACCATTTCTGAGAATGTCCGCCTCGGCAGCCGCAGCACGATGAAATCCGAGGAGGTACATAACGCTGTCTCCGCTGCATGTGCTTCCGAGTTCGTCGACCATCTTTCGGATCAGTACGAAACCGTCATCGGCGAACGCGGCATGGGACTTTCCGGCGGTCAGAAGCAGCGTCTTTCCATCGCACGCGCCCTGGCAAAACAGGCTCCGATCCTCGTACTGGATGATTCCACCTCGGCGCTCGATATGGAGACCGAATACGAAATCCAGAGCCATCTCGCCGAGAAAAAAGATGTTTCCAAGATCATCATTGCCCACCGCATTTCTTCGGTGCAGAGTGCCGATGAGATCCTGTATCTCGATCACGGACGCATCGCCGAGCGCGGCACGCATGAGAGTCTGATGGCACAGAAAGGCCTGTACTACTCCACCTGGGAGGCTCAGTACGGTGATTACCATAAAGCAAAGGCAGCCCTCGAGCAGGCACTTCCTGCCAATGCTTAATTCAATTTAATCTGTTACCCGACAACTTCTGTATTTACTTACCCGTTAAGAGAGGAACAATACGATTATGGCTATCAATTCCAGTAAAGTAGATGAAGAGCAGAAAGAGGTCTTAAAGAGCGCGACCATCCGCCGCCTCTTCTCCTACTTAAAAAATTATAAACGCCAGGTTGCCGTCGTTCTCGTGGTTCTCGCCGTTACCATCGCGATTTCCACTGTGAACCCGCTGCTCCTGGAGTACGCCATCGACGTCAATATTGCGCAGAAAGACTGGCGCGGGCTTATTGCCCTCTGCGTATTCATGGTTGTGATCAACCTGGTTTACGCGGCCGGTGTCCGCCTGCGGATGCTTCTGATGGCGCGTATTACCAACAACATTCTTCTGGAAATCCGTGACGAGCTCTACACGCATATCCAGACCTTAAGCTTCAGCTTTTTCGATACCCGCCCGGCCGGAAAGATTCTGGCGCGCATCATCGGCGATGTCAACTCGTTAAAGGATGTGCTGAACGACGGTGTCACAAAGCTGATTCCGAACATTCTCACGATCATCGCCATTCTGGTGATCATGATGATCAAAAACATCTGGCTCTCCTTAAGTGCGATTCTCGTGCTGCCGCTGATCGCTATCGGCATGTATTTTATTCAGATCGTCGCACACAAGAGATGGCAGACATTCCGGAAAAAATCTTCCAATGTTACGGCGTATATCCACGAGGACTTCTCCGGTATCCGCATCATCAAGAGCTTTACCGCAGAGCAGGAATCGCAGGGCGAGTTTGACCGGCTTCTTCTTGAGCATCAGAACTCCTTCATCCATGCGGTCCGCCTAGCGGATGGTTTTTCCGCTGTGATCGAAGTGACATGGGGCATCGGAACGTTTCTTCTGTATTTTATCGGTATTTCCGTGCTCGGCGTGGATGCCGTTCCGATCGGTACGTTCACGGCATTTGCGATGTATCTGACGATGTTCTGGGATCCGATCCAGAACCTGGCCGGTTTTTACAACAAGCTGATCACGAACCTTTCCGCTGCGGAGCGAATCTTTGAGATCCTCGACACACCGGCGGAGGTTGCCGACAAGCCTGGCGTCACAGAACTGCCGCCGATCAAAGGAGAAGTAACGTTCGACCACGTCAGCTTTGCCTACTCCGATGATCCGGACACGCTGGTTTTAAAAGATGTCAGCTTTACAGCGGCTCCCGGTGAGACGATCGCACTCGTCGGCCCGACTGGCGCTGGAAAGACGACCATTGTCAATCTGATCAGCCGTTTCTACAACATTACCTCGGGAACGGTCCGCGTCGACGGCCACAGCCTGACAGATGTCTCCATCAACAGTCTGCGTGCGCAGATGGGCGTTATGACCCAGGACAACTTTCTCTTCTCCGGCACGATTCGCGACAACATTGCGTATGGAAAGCTCGATGCCACGGAGGAAGAAATCATTGCCGCCGCAAAGGCCGTGCATGCCCATGACTTTATCATAGAACTGCCGGACGGCTACGACACCGAGATCAGCGAGCGCGGTGCCCGTCTTTCCAACGGCCAGCGCCAGCTTCTCGCCTTTGCCAGAACGATGGTGTCCGATCCGCGGATTCTGATTCTCGACGAGGCGACGTCCAGCATCGACACACAGACAGAAATTCAGGTGCAGCAGGGAATCGAAAGCCTGTTGAAGGGCCGTACCTCGTTCATCATTGCGCACCGTCTTTCTACTATTAAAAATGCGGACCGGATTTTTGTGATCGACCACGGAAAGATTTTCGAGCAGGGAACCCACGACGAACTGATGGCAAAACAGGGCGCGTACTACCAGCTCTACCAGGCACAGTTCCGCCGGGTATCCTAAAATCAAGAAATTTTCTCAAAACTGCCTTTCTTTTTTACAGGGAAAGGCAGTTTTTTTCCCTCTTTTCTATAACTGGTTTTCCTTTCCTTGACAAATGAATCCTCCCTGCTATATGATGATAACTGATCTTTTTTCGGGGACATTTGTTCCCGTCTGCCGCTTCCCACTCCTGCGGCATTTGTCACGAAACAGTCTGATACGGAGCTTTTTCGAATGCCTCCGTGTTTTCTTTCAGAAAGGAGTATCATGACATTTTTTTCAAAAAAAACGTTACGCCTTCTCCTCCTTCCTGCCCTCCTTCTTCTGACGGGCTGTGCGGGATCCTCAAAAGAGACGGCGGATTCCCAGGAGAACACGAAACTCTCCGCCGTGGCGACCATTTTTCCGCAGTATGATTTTCTGCGCGCCATCGGCGGCGATCACCTCGATCTCCACATGCTGCTTTCCCCGGGTGCGGAAAGTCACTCGTTTGAACCGACACCGGGCGATATGATTACGGTTTCCGAATGTGATCTCTTCGTCTACGTCGGCGGCGATTCCGATGCCTGGGTCGAGACAATCCTTGATTCTGTCGATACCTCGAACAAAGAGGTAGTGACGCTGATGGACTGCGTTGACACCGTTGCCGAGGAAACCGTCGAGGGAATGGAGACCCACGGCCACGCACACGATCATGAGGACGAGGATGCGCACGACCATGAGGACGAAGATGCAGATCACGAGGATGTACACGACCATGAGGACGAGGATACACACGACGAATCTTCCCATGATCATGCGCACGAATCCCACGGCGAACAGGACGAGCACGTCTGGACCTCGCCGAAAAATGCAATGCGGATTGTCCAGAAGCTCTGTGATTCCCTCTGCCGCCTCGACCCGGAGCATGCGGATGAATACCAGGCAAACACCGCCTCGTATCTTGCTTCGCTTGCCTCCCTCGATGAGGAATTTTCCGATGTCACCGCAACTGCAAGCCGCCATACCATTGTTTTCGGCGACCGTTTCCCGTTCCGCTACTTTGCGGACACCTACGGCCTCGACTACTACGCGGCGTTTCCCGGCTGCTCCTCGGAATCCGAGGCAAGTGCCAAAACCCTTTCTTTTTTAATTGATAAAATCAAGGAAGAACAGATTCCCGTCGTTTTCCACACCGAGCTGTCCAATGAACAAATGACGGACTCCATCTGTGAGGCGACTGGCGCGAAAAAGCTGCTGCTTCATTCCTGTCACAATGTATCCAAAGATGATTTCGAAAGCGGCGCTACGTATCTCTCCCTCATGGAACAGAACGTTTCCGCATTAAAGGAGGCTTTAAACTAAATGGCTCTACTTACCTGCAGTGATGTCACCTTCTCCTACGAGGGCATCCCGGTCCTGACCGATGTCAACTTTGCCCTGGAAGCCGGCTCCTACCTCTGTATTGTGGGCGAGAACGGTTCCGGAAAAAGTACTCTGATCAAGGGACTGCTTCACTTAAAAAATCCGTCCACCGGCTCGATCACAACCGGCGACGGGCTTCATCCAAGCGAGATCGGCTATCTGCCGCAGCAGACCGCCGCACAAAAGGATTTCCCGGCGAGCGTCTGGGAAGTCGTGCTGTCCGGCCGGCAGAACCACCCGCATTTCCCGCCGTTTTACACAAAGGCAGACAAAGAGGACGCGCTCCGCAATATGGAGCTTCTCGACCTCCTTCCATTAAAGAAACGATGCTACCGTGATCTCTCCGGCGGCCAGCAGCAGCGTGTGCTTCTCGCTCGTGCGCTTTGCGCCACAAAGAAACTGCTGCTCCTCGACGAGCCGGTCACTGGCCTTGACCCGGTCATGACAAACGAAATGTACCAGCTCATCCGCCGCATCAACCGCGAGCAGAACGTTACGATCATCATGGTTTCCCACGATATTCGCAATATTCTGCCGGACGCAACGCACATTCTCCAGCTCGACCAGAAGCAGGTCTTCTTCGGTCCGACGAACGAGTATCTGAAAACCGAGGCTGGAAAACAGTTTTTAGGAGGTGCCGACTTATGATTTCGAATCTGCTGAAAATGCTTTCTTATCCGTTTATGCAGCGTGCCCTTGTGGTCGGTATTCTCGTCTCGTTGTGCGCCGCACTGCTTGGCGTCAGCCTCGTGTTAAAGCGCTACTCCATGATCGGCGACGGCCTCTCCCATGTCGGATTCGGCTCTCTTGCGATTGCAACGGCACTCGGTTTTGCTCCGCTTGCCTTCACAATCCCTGTCGTCGTGCTTGCCGCCTTTCTGCTGCTCCGCATGAACGAATCCAGCAAGATCAAAGGCGACGCCGCCATCGGCCTGATTTCAAGCTCTGCGCTTGCGATCGGTGTCATCACGGTTTCGTGGTCGAGCGGCATGAACACCGATGTCAACAACTACATGTTCGGAAGCATCCTTGCGATGAGTGATGAGGACGTTGTTCTCTCCGTGGTGCTCTCCATTGTCGTGCTGATCCTGTTCGTCCTGTATTACAACCGTATTTTTGCCGTCACTTTCGACGAGACATTTGCCAAAGCAACCGGTGTCCGCGCAGAGTTTTACAACATGCTGCTGGCATTCTTAACCGCCATCACCACCGTCCTCGGCATGCGCATGATGGGCGCGCTTCTGATCTCCAGCCTGCTGATTTTCCCGGCACTGACCTCGATGCGTCTCTGCCATACCTTCCAGAGCGTGGTGATCTGCTCCGCGGTTCTCTCGGTGGTGTGCTTCCTTCTTGGCATGTCCCTCTCGTTTTTCCTGTCCTCCCCTGCCGGAGCGACGGTCGTAATCGTGAACCTGCTGGCATTCCTGATCTTTTCTGCGATTGCCAGAATCCGCGAGCATACCGCATAAAAAGTTTCCGATCTGACCTGCTTTGTTTTACTGGAGGTATTTTATGAATCGAATTGTAATTGCACTGTTAAAACCGTTTTCCTTCATCCCGGCGATTCTGATGATGTCGATGATTTTCTCCTTCTCTTCCCAGAACGGAACGGAATCCTCACAGCTCAGTGAAAAAGTGGCGCGCGGCATTTTCATCACGATCGACCACATCATGGACCGCGGATGGGATGATGAGAAGATCCAGGAACTGGCTGACGAGTATCAGTACCCGGTGCGGAAGCTGGCTCATATGACAGAGTACTGTCTGCTTGCAATCTGTGTTTCGCTTCCGCTCTACGTCTACGGCCTGCGCGGCTTCGCGCTCACGTTTCTTGCCGGCATCCTCTGTGTCGCCTTTGCCGCGAGCGATGAGTTCCACCAGACGATGGTCGCCAACCGCGGCCCGTCGGTAAAGGACGTCGGCATCGACAGCATCGGCGTTCTCTTCGGCATCACGTTTGTACGGCTGTTCTGCTGGATTGCACTCGGCGGAAATACGAAAAAAAGAAAGCGGCGCAGACGGCGTTACTATTACTAAAAATATTGGATAACAGAAAAATCCCCGTTGGAAAAATCATTTCTCCTGAAACTGATTTTCCCAACGGGGATTTTTTCATTTTTCTTAAAAACAGCTCTTAGGAAAGTGAATCCGCATACGCCTGAATATCTGCCTTCATCTGAATCCAGGCATCCTCATGCTCCACGTAGTACAGAGGGCAGAGCTTTTCGGTTACATCATAGTGACGGATCACATCGTCCGAAGTCAGATTGAACCGCTTGCATAAGAAACCGGCGAGCTGGACCACAGAATTGTATGTCTCATCGGTAAATTCACCGCTGTCATCCGGGTGGCAGCATTCAATCGAGATCGTATCGAAATTACGCTGGTTCGATGCATACGACCATTCACTCGTCGGGATACACTGAACGACTTCTCCCTCGATGCCGACGACGAAATGGCTGCTGGCCTGCGCCTCCTGCGTCTCAGGCAGGTTTTCAAAGTAATCACGGTTCTGCATCGCCGTGCTTCCCGGGTTTGCGGTGTAGTGAATAACGATACCGTCCACCTTTTTCAGCCTCGTCTGCGGTCTGGACCAGCTGTTCGGCGTCAGAAGCTCCACATCAATCGGCGGAGCGCCGGTCCAGTCGGTGATATCGTTGTCCTCATAATCAGAACCGGAATAGTCAACGGCCGTGATATCACTTGCCGTTTTTGCCACACGGCGGATGCCGCTGTAAATGCCGACGCAGATCAGCACCACCAGAACTCCCGTCAGAAACATTCTGCGGTGAAGCTGGCGCTGCCTCTGTTTTCTTGTCATTTTTCCCCGTCTCTTCTGTGCCATATGTTCTCTCCCCGCTGCAAATAAGCGCCCCCTCATTTGAAAAGGCAGAAGCTGAAAAGTTTCTGCCCTTTCCCCCTTCTGCCTTTTGCGACTTTTTATTCTTATTTATCGTCCACGCTGTAGTTCGGAGCCTCTTTGGTGATGTGGATATCATGCGGATGGGACTCTTTTAAGGATGCTGCGGAAATCTTCACAAATTTTCCGGTCTCCTTTAAGGTCTCAACATCTTTCGCTCCGCAGTAGCCCATACCGGAACGAAGTCCGCCGATCAGCTGGAATACAGTGTCCTCTACGAGGCCTTTGTATGCTACACGGCCTTCCACACCTTCCGGAACCAGTTTCTTGGCGCCGGTCTGGAAGTAACGGTCTTTGCTTCCGTTCTCCATGGCTGCGATGGATCCCATTCCACGGTATACTTTGTATTTTCTTCCCTGGAACAGTTCGAAATCTCCCGGGCTCTCATCGCATCCTGCGAAGATGCTTCCCATCATGCAGACATTGGCACCGGCTGCGATAGCCTTTGTCATGTCTCCGGAGTACTTGATACCGCCGTCGGCGATGATCGGAGTTCCGGTCTTCTTTGCTTCCGCATAGCAGTCCATAACGGCTGTGATCTGCGGTACACCGATACCTGCAACGACACGGGTCGTACAGATAGAACCAGGTCCGATACCGACTTTAACAGCGTCTGCTCCGGCTGCGATCAGGTCTCTTGTTGCCTCTGCGGTTGCCACGTTTCCGGCGATTACCTGCAGATCCGGATAATGCTCTTTGATGAGACGAAGTGTTTTGAAGATATTTGCGGAATGTCCGTGAGCGGAGTCGATGACGATCACGTCTACGTGTGCTTTTACCAGCGCATCGACACGATCGAGCACGTTTGCCGTGATGCCGACTGCGGCACCGCAGAGCAGACGTCCCTGCTCATCCTTGGCGGACAATGGGTACTTGATGGTTTTCTCGATATCTTTGATGGTGATCAGACCTTTGAGGTTGAAATCGTCATCGACAATCGGAAGTTTTTCTTTTCTGGATTTTGCAAGGATTGCTTTTGCCTCGTCCAGCGTAACGCCTACTTTTGCAGTGATCAGGTTTTCGCTGGTCATGGACTCTTTGATTTTCTTGGTGAAATCAGTTTCAAACTTCAAATCACGGTTTGTAATAATACCAACCAGTTTTCCGTTCTCGGTAATCGGGACACCGGAAATACGGAATTTTGCCATCAGATTATTGGCATCTTCCAGGGTGTGCTCCGGAGACAGATAGAACGGATCGGTGATAACACCGTTCTCAGAACGTTTTACTTTGTCTACTTCTTCTGCCTGCTGCTCAATCGACATATTCTTGTGAATAATACCGATTCCTCCCTGACGTGCCATGGCAATTGCCATACGGTGTTCTGTAACCGTATCCATGCCGGCGCTCATCATCGGGATGTTCAGCTTGATCTTCTTGGTCAGATGCGTAGTCAGATCTACCATGTTTGGGGTTACTTCAGAATACTGCGGAACCAGAAGCACATCATCGAAGGTAATACCATCACCAATAATTGTACCCATTTTCTTATCTTCCTTTCTTCTTAAGTCTTTTTGATTTATCACCTAATTTAACACAAAACAAAAAAGCTGTCAATCCATAAATACTTTTCTTGGTGCGCGGTTGCGGATATCTTTTAACATCACTTCATCCGGTTCGAAGATCACCATCTGCATTGTGTTGTCCTTGGAGATCACAAATGCATACGGTTTGTGGCCCTGTCCTTCGATTCCGGAGGAATAGTTGTAACGTTTGATGCTCTGATTGTTTTTGTAGGAATCGAGCTGATGGGACTGGTACGGAGCCAGGATTTCCATGTTGGAAAGCTCATAGCTTGCGGCTCTTTTTCTTCTTGACTGCGAATAGATACGGTCGATGTCGAGCTCGCCGTTGACGTACAGATACTCAAACTCTACCGAAAGCTTCGGGATAAAAATATAGTCTACGATTCCAAGTACCAGCGCAAGAAGCAGAATCAGCGGATTCATCATAATTCCTGCGGCTGCAAAAAGAACGGTAAAGAAGATCAGAACTCCTTTGATCGCCTTGTCTTTTCCTGTCTGCTGTTTTTTCACCAGCACTTCTGTGTACAGATCACTCATTTACTCCATCCTCCTCAAGATATTCGATCAGTTTTGCTGCATTGTCCGTGTTCTTGGAGTTGACCACAACGGTCAGGTAACACGGCTCATAGTACGTAAGGCCCATATCCTGGTATTTCTTCAGCTTGGAAATATCGAGGCAGGTATCTCCCGCCTTTATCCCGTACTTCTCACACGTCGCTTCGTCAAACAGTGTGGACAGATCCAGAAAATAATCGTCTTTGCTGTAGTTGTCGTACACGGCCTGTGAACAGATCAGAACATCCATGCTCTGTGCGGCAATCACGGCTGTGAATTTCATCAGCGTGTTGTAATCCGCGTTTTCCAGGTTTTCACCGAAGCTGTAGCTCGTATCGATGCTTACCTTTTCGTACTTATCTCCGGTTCCGAGCGCTTCTTTTAGGTCCTCCTCGATCGGACTTACATCCTGCAGTCCTGCGTAATCCACTACGGCAATGCTCACGAGGTCATAATACTTCGCATTTTCATGGATATTCACAATCGTGCCGATGATGAAGATAACAGCGATGATGCCGAAAATGACAGCCTTGTAGTATTCCCAGATATAGGCCAGTTTCTCTTTAAAATTCATTTTCGACAGCTTCTCTTTTTCGAGCTGCATCTTCTCCTTCCTTGTCATGTCGGATTCATAACGACTTGCCATGTGTGTTTCTTCTCCTTTGTTGTATTTCCCCCAACATCCTACAAATCAGTATAGCATAAAACGCCGGAAGCGTCCATATACGCCGCCCGGCGAAAGCATGAAAACTTTCTGAAATTTTTTGTAACGATTCAGAGCCATGCGAAATGGAAGAAAAACTTTCCACTAAAAAACCGGCCGGCAAAGACAGGACTTCGGAACCCATGTTCCGCTACGGTCTTTGCCAGCCGGTTTTCTTATTTTGTTTTACCAGACATTTTTATCCCGGAAATTACATCATTCCCATTCCACCGTCTGCGCCTGCCGGCATAGCCGGAGCCGGCTCTTTGATGGTTGAAACAACGGATTCTGTGGTCAGCAGGGTTGCGGAAACGCTGGTAGCGTTCTGCAGTGCGCTTCTGGTAACCTTAACCGGATCAAGGATACCAGCCTGGATCATGTCTACATACTCTTCGTTGTATGCATCAAATCCAACACCTACTTTGGACTCTTTTACTTTGTTGATCACAACAGCGCCTTCCAGACCTGCGTTTGTTACGATGTGGAACAGAGGAGCCTCGAGTGCTTTCTGTACGATTCTTGCACCGATCTTCTCGTCGCCGTCCAGGCTGTCAATCAGCTCTGTAAGCTGTGTTGTTACATGGATGTATGCAGAACCGCCGCCTGCGATGATACCCTCTTCTACGGCTGCTCTCGTTGCATTTAAAGCATCCTCCATACGGAGTTTTTCTTCTTTCATCTCGGTCTCGGTTGCTGCACCTACACGGATCACAGCTACGCCGCCTGCCATTTTTGCCAGTCTCTCCTGCAGTTTCTCTTTATCGAACTCAGAAGTGGTCTCCTCGATCTGGGATCTGATCTGGCCGATTCTTGCTGCGATGGCATCTTTTGCGCCGGCACCGTCAACGATAACGGTGTTCTCTTTCTGAACTTTAACAGATTTTGCACGTCCGAGCATTTCCAGAGTAGCGTCTTTTAATTCCAGACCAACTTCCTCGGAGATCACCTGGCCGCCGGTCAGGATTGCGATATCCTCGAGCATTGCTTTTCTTCTGTCGCCGTATCCCGGTGCTTTGACAGCTACTACGTTGAAGGTTCCGCGCAGTTTGTTGATCACGAGTGTCTGGAGAGCCTCGCCCTCTACGTCCTCAGCGATGATCAGCAGTCTTGCGCCGCTCTGTACGATCTGCTCCAGCAGCGGAAGAACTTCCTGAATGTTGGACAGTTTCTTATCGGTAATCAGGATATATGGATTGTCGAGAACGGCTTCCATTTTCTCCATATCGGTGCACATATAAGCGGAGATATATCCACGGTCGAACTGCATACCTTCTACCAGATCAAGTTCTGTGTGCATTGTCTTGGATTCTTCAACTGTGATAACGCCGTCTTTGGAAACTTTTTCCATAGCGTCTGCTACTAACTGTCCAACTGTCTCATCGCTTGCAGAAATAGATGCAACGTTTGCGATCTGTTTCTTGCCGCTGATTGTCTGGCTCATGTTCTTGATTGCTTCTACAGCTACATCTGTAGCTTTCTTCATACCTTTTCTGAGGATGATCGGGTTAGCGCCTGCTGCCAGGTTTCTCATTCCTTCGTGAACCATAGCCTGTGCAAGAACAGTAGCTGTTGTTGTACCATCACCTGCTACATCGTTTGTCTTGGAAGCAACTTCTTTGATCAGCTGAGCTCCCATGTTTTCAAATCCATCTTCCAGTTCGATTTCTTTTGCGATTGTAACACCGTCGTTTGTGATAAGCGGAGCACCGTATGGTTTGTCAAGAACTACGTTTCTTCCTTTCGGTCCTAATGTTACTCTTACTGTATCAGCTAATTTATTTACACCAGCTTCAAGAGCTGCTCTGGCTTCTGCGCCGAATTTAATTTCTTTTGCCATGATAATATGACCTCCTGATTCAAATTCTGATCTCTATGAATTCTTTCTGATACTTATCCGATATTTTATATTACATTCTGTAGATATTATCTTATAAGTATCTTCATTTATGTTTTCTATTTTGATATTGCTTATTTAACAATTGCAAGAATATCATTCTGTTTTACAATGATATATTCTGTGCCATCCATTTTTACTTCTGTTCCTGAATATTTGGAGTAGATAACTTTATCACCTACAGCTACTTCCATTTTTACTTCTTTACCTTCTACAACTCCGCCAGGTCCTACAGCTACTACTTCTGCCTGCTGTGGTTTTTCCTGTGCCTGTCCCGGAAGAACGATTCCGGATTTTGTTGTTTCTTCTGCTTCAACCTGTTTTAATACAACTCTGTCACCTAAAGGTACTAATGTCATGATCTATGATCCTCCTTTATTCTCCAAATTGAGATTTGTCCTGTTACTGCTGCTCTGCAATGCCCTTTCTTATTAATTGGAGATACAGATTTCAGTAACTGCTTCGGCCTTTGTCAAATCCTGCCGCTTTTTGCTAGCACTCATTTGTCTTGAGTGCTAATCACTGTCCTTATATTATTTAAAATGGCTTGATTTCGCAAGCGCTTTTAGCATTATAAAATATGATGTATCCTCTTATTTACTTATTTTTTCTAATTTTTTCTCATGTTTTCTTAATTTACAAATAATTTTAATCTTAATGCATAAATTCCTCGTGTACCGATTTGATGCCAAACCCCAAAAACATAGAATAATTTTGATCGACAAAGTACCAGAACGAAGCGGTGCGGCATCATTATCGTTTGAAAGAAACACTGTCCTATGTGAAATCAGATATAAGTCCTTAGAAAATTCTACAATATCAAAAAAAACTGCCTGCTAATTAGCAGACAGTCTTCTTATGTTCTTCATTATTTAGGTTTATGATTTATTTAAAGCAAGTCAGGCTTTCTTATTTCTCTGTGCCTTGATCTCTTCCAGTTCATCAAAGATTACTTCGTTGAGAACCTTGATATAAGTTCCCTTCATACCGGAAGACCTGGATTCAATCACACCGGCACTTTCAAATTTTCTCAATGCATTTACAATTACAGATCTGGTGATTCCCACGCGGTCAGCAATCTTACTTGCAACCAGGATTCCTTCATCTCCGTCGAGTTCATCGAAGATATGAATGATTGCTTCCAACTCTGAGAAGGATAATGTATTAAATGCAGATTTCACAACCTGCTGTTTTCTGTCTTCTTCTGCATTCTCTTCGTGAACTGCACGCATCATCTCCAGACCAACTACAGTTGTACCATATTCACTGACAATAATGTCTTCAATATCATACGGTCTGTCATAGCGGTACATAAATACTGTACCTAATCTTTCTCCTGCGATATCTATCGGATTGATGATCCCCTGATAGCTGCTTGACACATGCTCAAAGCCCAGTGTCTGAAGATTCACATTCTCTTTTGTTGACAATACACCTAAAAATCGCTCGTTCAATAATGAATCCACATATCCGCCAACTTTATCCTCAATCAGCTCGGTAATCTCTTCTACGCCCGGACATAAACTGACGCCCAGAACCTTTCCCTTTTTGCTGAGAACCAGGATATTGGAACTCAGAGTTTCCATCAGAACCTGGCAGATATCATTAAATACGACTTTACTGGAACTGCTGTTATGCAGAAGTTTGTTGATTTTTCTTGTTTTGTCCAGCAACTGAACGCTCATATAGTCCTCCTTTCGCCTTGCATATATCTGAATTCTTTTCTGTTTATCTTTCACTCATCTTAATAATATATGAACAGAAACCTTTTCTGACACTATTTAAGCAATGAACAGTATCTTCACTCTGTTCTGAAAGAAGATTCAGACATACCCGGTCAATAACTTTACTCGTACTTTAATACTACACGTTTCGCAGATAAATTACAAGACAAATTTTATAATTTTTTTATTTATTTTTGCTTTTCTGAAAATAGATTCCTTTTGCAAATATTATTCAATAAATATGGTGTTATTTCGGAATACAGTTTTTCTCAAAACCGGATTATTATTTATTACACTGTATGTATATTACAAACATATTTTATGACAAAAAAATACAGGAAAAGTATCATTCTCTTCCTGTATTTATACTATCTTTTATATTTTCATCTACGAAGATTTTCTAAGCATATTTAAAAATGCATTCTACTTCTATTTTTCTTCCTTCGTCTCTACATATCCACATGTTTCCTGGCTACAGACAAGCTTATTCCCCTTTTCCACCATATAGCTTCCACATTTTGGGCATTTCTTTGCGGATGGCTTCTGCCAGGACATAAAATCGCATTCCGGATTATCTTCACATCCGTAATATTTACGTCCTTTCTTGGTTTTCTTAAGAACAAGCTCCTTGCCACATTTCGGACATGGAACACCAATCTTCTCGAAATATGGCTTTGTATTTCTACACTCCGGGAAGCCCGGGCATGCAAGAAATCGTCCATGTGGACCATATTTGATAACCATGTTTCTGCCACAGTTATCACAGACTACATCTGTGACTTCATCCTGAATGTCAACTTTCTCCAGTTCTTCCTCTGCTGCATCGACATCTCTCTTCAGATCCGGGTAGAAATTGCTGACTACTGTTTTCCATTTAACAGTACCTGCTGCCACACAGTCCAGAAGCCCTTCCATAGTTGCTGTGAAATTCACATCCACGATACTCGGGAATGCCTGCTTCATGATGTTGTTGACAACCTCACCAAGCTCTGTAACATATAGATTCTTCTGTTCTTTAGCCACATAGCGGCGGCTGATAATTGTTGTAATGGTCGGCGCATAGGTACTTGGACGTCCGATTCCCAATTCTTCCATCGTTTTAACCAGGGACGCCTCTGTGTAATGTGCCGGCGGCTGTGTGAAATGCTGCTCTGATTTCAGTTCTTTGAGTGTGAGCTTCATGCCTTTTTCAAGGCTCTGATTCAGTACATTTCCTTTTTTCTGATCTTCTTCATCTGTGTATACAGACATAAATCCGTCAAACACGATTTTGGATGCAGACACTGTAAAGATATATTCATCTGCCCCGATTTTTACGGAAGTCGTCTCATACTTCGCCGGTGCCATTCTGCTCGCTGCAAATCTTCTCCAGATAAGCTGATACAGTCTGAACTGATCTCTGGACAGAGATTCCTTTAATACAGCCGGTGTACGGCTGATATCTGTAGGACGGATCGCCTCATGGGCATCCTGGATCTTCTGTCCTTTTTTCACTGTTTTCTCTGACTGGGAAACATAATTCTCGCCATACTGTTCAGTGATATATTCTCTTGCCGCAGCATCTGCTTCCTCAGAAATTCGGGTAGAATCTGTACGCAGGTAGGAAATCACACCAACGGTACCATTTCCTTTGATATCGATTCCTTCATATAACTGCTGTGCCAGACGCATCGTCTTCTGTGTAGAAAAGTTTAATGTCTTGGCAGCTTCCTGCTGTAAGGTACTTGTGGTAAATGGCAGCGGTGCATTTTTGATTCGCTCGCCTTTCTTTACCTCAGTAATCTCATACTCTTTGTCCTTTAAGGAAGCCAGAAGCTCATCCATTTCCTGCTTGTTATGGATGCTCATTTTCTTATCTGTACCGTAGAATTTAGCCTGAAGCGGTTTCTTTTCGCCCTTTACCTGAAATTCTCCGTCAAGACTCCAGTATTCTTCCGGAATAAATGCGTTGATCTCATCCTCTCTGTCACAGATGATACGCAATGCAACAGACTGTACACGTCCCGCACTTAAACCTCTCTTGACTTTCGCCCAGAGCAGAGGGCTGATACTGTAACCAACCATACGGTCAAGCATACGTCTTGCCTGCTGTGCGTCTACCAGATCCATATCCAGTTCTCTTGCCTGTTTAATGGATGACTTTACAGCCGTTTTTGTAATCTCATTGAAAGTAATTCTGTGCATCTTCTTCGGGTCTTCTTTTAAAGCCTGCATCAGATGCCAGGAAATAGCCTCTCCCTCGCGGTCAGGGTCAGTTGCCAGATAAATCTTATCTGCCTTCTTGGCAGACTTGCGAAGTTTGGCAAGCAGTTCTCCCTTTCCACGTATTGTTATATATTTCGGTTCAAAATCATGCTCTACGTCAATTCCAAACTGGCTCTTGGGAAAATCGCGAACATGTCCGTTTGAAGCTTCCACATCGTAATTCGCGCCAAGAAACTTCTTAATTGTTTTCACTTTTGCAGGTGATTCCACTATCACCAGATATTTCGCCATGCTATCTCTCCTAGTCGTAATCTGTTACTGTTCACTATAGCAATTCTATAAGCGTCCAATAACGCCAAATTCATTCTTTTCACAGCTTATTATTAACCAGATAACGGATTTTTCCCAATCCGGCTAATTCACGTTACTGTTCACTCCGTTCTCAGCAACAGAAATGGCGCATGAACAATAACTTAACTGCATCTTACATAGTAATGTCTCCCGCTTTCTCTTATGAGTCCCTGCAGTGTCAGCTCCACCAGACAGTTGCTTACCTGTGCCGGCGAAAAGCCTGTTTTTCTTACTATGTAATCGGGGTTTTTTGGTCGTAAATCGAGACAACTATACACCAAATTCAAATCACTTGCAAGTCCTAAGTTGTTTTTTTCGTCTGTTTGCAACGCTTTCTCTGCACCGATTCCAAGTTCTTCCAGTATGATTTCCGGGCAGTAGGCAATTCCTGCGCCATCGTAGATCAGCTTATGGCAGCCTCTGCTAAGTGTATCTGTAACAGCACCTGGGATGGCATAGACCATTTTTCCCTGTTCCAGTGCAAAACCTGCTGTAATCAGAGAGCCACTGTTTTCTTTTGCCTCTACCACCAGAACTGCATCTGACAGGGCACTGATGATGCGGTTACGCGCCGGAAAATGCCAGGATACAGGTTCCGAACCCAACGGACATTCACTGATAATCCCGCCATTTTCCCAGAGAATTCTCTCGTAAAGTTTTTTGTTTGTTTTCGGATAACACACGTCAACTCCACTTCCCAGCACCGCAAATGTAGGCATTTTCCCTTCCAGGGCTCCTTTATGCCCTTCTGAATCAATCCCAAGAGCCATGCCGCTGATGATCTGTACTCCTGCCTGACTTAGTTCCTTCGCATAACGGAAAGCCTGGATTCTGCCGTATGGGCTGCACATCCTCGCTCCGATTACTGCTACGGTTATCTTGTCGGGATCAGGCATTCTCCCCTTTACATATAGCTTTGCGGGCATGGAGGGATACTGCATCATTTTTTTCGGATACTCCAGACTTGTTTTTGTGATACATCGGATCTGATCCATGGAATTTCCCAACACCCGATTTCTCTTTCTGTTATTTTTTTCCCAATCTATGCTTTCCGAACTTTCTGAATCGAATTTTTCTACCTCAGTTCTTTCCATATAAAATACCTCGCAGACTTTTATTTTATGACAAAATCTTTATCAAATGCTCTGTAAGAAAGTGCCTCTCCGATATGATGGCTGGCAATGATTTCTTCTTCCTCCATATCGGCAATCGTTCTGGCTACTTTCAAAATTCTGTGATAGGATCTGGCACTGAATGCAATTCTCTCAAACGCTCTCGCAAGCAGCTTTGATGCACTGTCCGTAAGAGGGCAGTATTTATCGATCAGACTGCTTCTCAGCTGTCCGTTGAAACTTATCTTCTCGTCTTTATAACGTTCTCCCTGAATTTTCTGTACTTTTTCTACTCTTTTCCTGATAATTGCAGATGTTTCCCCTTTCTTTCCACAGTGAAGCTGTGCAAAAGAAACCGGCGGTACTTCTGTGCTGATGTCGATCCTGTCCAGGAGCGGACGGCTAATTTTGCCCATATAATGTGAAATTTCTCCCGACGTACAGGTGCATCGGTTCAAATCCGGATAATATCCGCAGGGACAGGGATTCATCGCGGCACATAGCATAAAATCCGCTGGAAAACTATATGTACCGCTTGCCCTGGCAATCTGAATCACCTTGTCTTCCAGTGGCTGACGCAGAAGTTCCAGACTTGCCCTGGAAAATTCAGGCATTTCATCCAGGAAAAGCACACCTTTATGCGCCAGTGTAATCTCACCGGGACGCGGATTGCGTCCCCCTCCTGCTATTGCCTGTGGCGTACTCGTATGGTGGGGACTTCTAAATGGTCTTTCATTCATCAAAGGATTTTCTCTGGATAAAAGCCCCGCAATACTGTAAATTCTGGTAAGTTCCAGTTTCTCTTCAAATCCCAGACCTGGCATGATCGTAGGAAGTCTTCTGGCAAGCATCGTCTTGCCTGTCCCTGGCGGTCCAATCAGAAGCATGTTATGGAAGCCACTTACTGCAATCTCTGCTGCCCTTTTTGCGCCTTCCTGCCCTTCAATATCTGAGAAATCCATTCCTTTATCCGTATTTCTTGCAGAAATATCCTCCTGGATTTCCATTTTCAGATATGGTTCCGGATTCTGGATGCATTCGATCAGTTCCTTCAGATTCTTTACCCCTGCTACCGGCACATCCTTGATCAGTCTTCCTTCTTTCAGATTCTCATAAGGAACTACGCAGAATCGGCATCCAAGACTTCTCGCACACAATACCATGGGGAGGATTCCCGAAATGCCATGAATCTCTCCGTCCAGTCCGATCTCGCCTGCCATCATGACTCCATTGACATCCCGCGAACTTATGATTTCAAAAGCAGCCAATACTGCGGCTGCGACCGGAACATCAAAGCCGGCACCTTCTTTCTTCATATCCGCAGGTGCGAAATTAACAGTGATTCTCTTTGGTGGAAACTGATAGCCGTTATTCTTAAGTGCTGTACGTACTCTGTCCTGGGCTTCTTTTACCTGAGCGGATGGAAATCCTACCATTATAAAGGAAGGAAGTCCGTTACTTACATCTGCTTCAACCTGGACAGGACATACTTCTACCCCTAAAATTGCAGCTGATAATACACTTGCAAACAAATTTTCTCCTTTCCAGATGCATAAATCTCCCCGATGTGATTTATACATATCATATATCTATACATATCCATACTGAATAATTGCTCTGCTTATTACTGTCTATTGTAGTTCATAACGATTGCAAGACACCGAATAGACAAAAACATGTAACAGAAGCAAAGTTTTATCTTATTCGGCTAAATATTGCTTTTTTTACTTTATGGGATTACCATAACCTGAACGGTCATGTATTATTTCAGAAATCAGAATTGAATAAAGATATTTTTATTATAGTCCATTTTGCTCCATTTTGCAAGAGTGCAATTTGTTCTGTTTTATACTTTTTTATATCAGAGCATGTTTGAAAAAAAGTTTTCTGCAAGATATGTATCACGATTTGCGGGATGATTTTTTAAACACTCTCCATAGGGAAGGAGGTACCCCACATGAAATTTCAGCGTATTCAGGATTTACGCACAGATGCTGATCTGTCCCAGAAACAGCTTAGCGAAATTCTTCACATCAGCCAGCGTTCCTATTCACACTATGAAACCGGATCACGTAACATTCCTGTCGAAATGTTGATCAGACTGGCAAATTATTATGACATAAGTGTTGACTATCTGGTAGGGCGCACTGACAAAAAAGAGATGAATAAATAAAAAGCAAAAAGGATTCCTGTAACTTCTGATGTTACCTGAATCCTTTTGTTTTTCTTTTGCTTTTTCATGACTGTAGATCATATTCACAGTCAATATTTTTCTTATGTAGCTTCCCGTTATCCTCTGATCATAACACCATCTACGGAAGGGTGAACTTTAGCGCCTTCCGCTTTCGTTTTTGTTTTAATCTTCACATACAGAATCCCGTTATCAAAAGTGAAATAGCCTTTTGCTACATTTCCCAGGGAATCTGTAAAGGAAAATCTTGACGCATTTCCCGCTACGGATTTCTTTACCGTAGCTTCACAGGTGGCTGTTTTTTTCTTATTGGTCTGCGAATAAGTAAATGTAACCGACTTCTGGCTTAGTTTCGTAATCTCGATCACAACCCTGCCATTCTTACTGTGCCAGCTTCCCAGATAATCATCCGGGTCAAAAACATAGGCTCTTTCCAACACAGGTGTCGGCGTTACCGTAGGAATTGGTGTCGGAATCGGGGTTGGCGTAGCTGCCGGTGTAGGTGTTACAGTTGGAACACTTTCCAGTGCCGCGATTGCTTCTGCCTTGCGCTGCTGCCTGTCCTCATTCTCCCGCTGACGAATCAACAGAATACCTGCAAGTATAAGCAGGACAAACAAGATGATCACAAATATCAGAAGCTTCTTAAGCCTTCTTTTCTTTTTGTTCCTTTTCTGATTGTTTACTACCGACAAATTCTACGTCTCCTCTTTTTTGTACTTCTATATCGTATTTACTTTCTATCTACATTTCCAGTTATCATTCTATGCAGAAATATTGTAACTATTCAGTACCTTCACAGTTACGAAATATTATTCTTTTCCATCCCAGCAATAAGTACAGAGTTTGCATGGAGAGATTCCGATAGAAGCCTTCAGATCGTCAAGTCTGTGGAATTTCAGGGATGTAAAGTTCAGTTCCTTACGGATCTCTTCCAACATTTCTTTGTAATTAGTTGAATTCGGATCTGCGTAGTCTGCCAGTGTCCTATCACTGACATTCTCTCCCTCACGTTTCGCGATCACACGTCTTGTGATCAGATCCATCTCTGATTTGGAACGTGAGAAGTTCAGATATTTACATCCATACAGAAGCGGCGGGCATGCAGGACGGATATGTACTTCCTTTGCACCATTTCTGTAAAGGAATTCTGTTGTTTCTCTTAACTGTGTTCCACGTACGATAGAATCATCGATCATAAGAAGGCTCTTATCTTTGATCAGACGGTGTACCGGAATCAGTTTCATTCTGGCAATCAGATTTCTCTGGCTCTGCTGAGTAGGCATGAAAGATCTCGGCCAGGTTGGTGTATATTTAATAAACGGGCGGGCAAAAGGTACGCCTGACTGGTTCGCATATCCAATGGCATGTGCAATACCAGAATCCGGAACTCCGGCTACGATATCCGGGTTTACTTCGCCTTTGTCACGTTTTGCCAGCATATCACCACAGTGATAACGCATTTCTTCTACATTAACGCCTTCATAAGTTGAAGTCGGATATCCGTAATATACCCACAGGAAAGAACAGATACGCATCTCTTCGCCAGGCTTCTGCAGAGTTTCCACTCCATCCGGAGTCACTGCAACGATCTCGCCAGGTCCCAGTTCTTTCAGGTCTTCATATCCTAAATTCAGATATGCAAAGCTTTCAAAGGATACACAGCAGGCATCTTCTTTCTTGCCTATGATCAACGGAGTTCTTCCCAGACGGTCACGTGCTGCCAGCAATCCCTTAGGTGTCAGGATCAGCATCGTCATAGAACCTTCGATTACTTCCTGCGCATAACGGATTCCTTCGATCATGTTATCCTTCTGGTTGATCAGGGCAGCTACCATTTCTGTAGGGTTGACACTTCCACCGCTCATTTCCAGGAAATGTGTACATCCATTCTTGAAACAGGTTGCGATCAGTTCATCCATGTTGTTGATCTTTCCAACTGTAGTGATTGCAAAATTTCCCAGATGGGAACGTACCAGCAACGGCTGTGGCTCATTATCTGAAATACATCCGATTCCTAAATTTCCTTCCATCTCACCGATATCACCGTCAAACTTTGTTCTGAATGGTGCATTCTCGATATTATGGATCACACGGTCGAAGCCACGTTTCGAATCATATACTGCCATACCGCCTCTGCGTGTTCCCAGATGGGAATGATAATCAATTCCGAAGAAAAGGTCCAGAACGCAGCTGGACTTTGATGCTACTCCAAAAATTCCACCCATTATCGTATTCTCCTTTTGTCCATCATCTCCGGGCATATCTGCCCGCCTCATAATATTTGTTTATCGTTACTGTTTATCACACAACACTACTCATTATATAGAACACAATTTTATAAGTAAAGAGTTTTATCGCCTGTAAAACCAACCTCTTTTTGGCGTTTGCTTACAAATTTTGGATATTTTTATTCTAAAATCTATCCGCCTGGTTCTTATTTTTTCTCTTTGATAGTACCTTTTCTGTATGCATCCAGAAGCTGGATCAGTTCCTGAATTCTCTCTTTTAACGCATGACCGGTATCTGTATCACCTACCAGCTGACGTCTTGACATATAGCTGACTGCTACACGATTTGATACGATATCTGTCTCTTTTGCTACCGCATCTGCTTTGGAAGTAAATGGCTCGTGAGCTGTAAGATTTAATCCATAAGAATTATAAATCAGTGTATATCCTGCAATACCTGTAACTTTTCTGTATGCCTTGGAGAAGCCTCCGTCAATAACGATAACCTTGCCATTGCATTTGACCGGGCTTTCTCCCTCACTCTGATGTACAGGTACATGACCATTGATAATATGGCCCTTCTCCGGATCCAGACCAAATTCACGCAGCATATTATCAACTACTTCTTCATTCTCCCAGAGTCGGTAATATGCATTCTTTTTCTCCTCATGTGTGGACGGATCTTCTATAAAATAACGCTCAAAAGTACTCATCTTACTCTTGCCAAACAACGGAGAATTCGGTGCTGCCCAGATATACCACATGATATCCCGGCCTTTCTTCTGCTCATCTTTTCCTACAGAATAAAAAGCTCTGCGTACATAGGCTTCCAGCACATCATACAATTCTTTTCCTTTATAGCTTTTCCCATAAATCTGTACTTCACGGAAGGTTCCATCCTCATTTAACGGGATACTTCCATGAAACAGAAGATTCCCATTATATACTGTATAAAGGCCTCCTTTATCCAGTAACAGCCGGATATGATTCTGCAGCTTCTCGCAGTTTCTGAATGCAGAAGACAGCTTGTCCATAACCTCTTTTTCCCCGTCTGTAAGCTCATACGGATGCTTCCAGTCAATCGTCGGGAAGTTGCTGTCCCGGAGAGGATATTCTTTTCCATCCGGCAGGATGATTGTTCCTTTTTCAGGATTGATCCTATGTAAAAGTGCCCTGTCTTCCATCTGGAATTCTTTATGCTTGCGCACCAGTTTTCCTTCTAATTTAAACTGGATCACTGCAATCGCTTTGTGCATTTTTTTGCCAAGTTCTTCTTCCAGAACATTGTAATTTGAAGCGCCTTTCATGGCAAAAATATCACATGGATCATCCTTATATGCTTCCATGACAAAGGTTGCAAGCGGCAGCATATTGATACCGTATCCATCTTCCAGAATATCCAGATTTCCATAACGGATGCTGTTTCTCACTACCGTTGCAATACATGCTTTCTGACCTGCTGCCGCACCCATCCAGACTACATCATGGTTACCCCACTGGATGTCCAGGGAATGGTACTGCATCAGACGGTCCATGATAAAATGCGGTGCCGGGCCTCTGTCGTAAATATCCCCCAGGATATGCAGGTGATCTACGACAAGACGCTGAATCAGTTCTGCAAGTGCAATGATAAAGTTCTCTGCACTGCCGATTTCAATAATGGTATTTACAATGGCATCATAATAAGCTTCTTTATCCAGGACCTCCGCTTTCTCTGTGATCAGCTCTTCGATCACATATGCATAGTCTGCCGGAAGCGCTTTTCTTACTTTTGATCTGGTATATTTGGAAGCTGTTGTCTTACATATTTCAATCAGACGATACAGAGTAATCTTGTACCAGTTTTCCATATCATCCTCTGTTTCCTTTACCAGATCCATCTTCTCTCTTGGATAATAAATCAGTGTCGCCAGAGAACGTTTGTCATTATTTCCAAGCGTGTGTCCGAATACGTCATCTATTTTCTTTCGCACTGCACCGGAACCGTTTCGCAATACATGGGAAAATGCCTGATACTCTCCATGAAGATCGGACATAAAGTGTTCCGTTCCCTTTGGAAGGTTCAGAATCGACTGGAGATTAATAATCTCCGTAGATGCTTTTCCAATTGTAGGATAAATTTCTGCAAGTCTCTGTAAATATCTAAGCTCCTCTTTCTTCATATCCATCTCCTTATATCTTCTATCTCATCCCGTAAAATCAAACAGTGACATCTGGTTCGACTGCGGAATATCTCCAAATAATTTCAGATCATCCATCAGATCAATAACTGTCTTGCTGACTTTAGTTCTGTCGCGGAAGTCGTCTTTTGACAGGAATTTGCCTTGTTTTGCGGCATCTACAACGGCATCTGCGGCCTTATCTCCGAGTCCGTCAATGGTCGCAAGTGATGGCATCAGTTTTCCGTCCACAATCTGGAACCGCTGCGCTTTTGCAGTGTAAAGATCGATTGGAACGAACTCAAAACCTCTTGCATACATCTCCTGCACGATACGCATATCCTTCAGGGTATCCTGCTCTTTCTTAGATGCAGCATCGCCTTTCTTACGGATTTCTGCCATATAATATTCCAGACGTTCCTTACCCATGCACATCAGTTCATAGGAAAAAGCTGTCGCACGGATACTAAAGTATGCCGCATAATAAGCCAGCGGCTGAAATACCTTATACCACGCAATTCGGTATGCCATCATAACGTAAGCCGCCGCATGGGCTTTCGGGAACATGTACTTGATCAGCTTACAGGACCAGATATACCAGTCCGGTACATCATGTTCCTTCATCGTTGTGATCCACTCATCACGCAGGCCTTTTCCCTTACGGACACTCTCCATAATGGTAAATGCAAGACCACTTTCCACACCTTTTCCGATCAAATAGATCATGATATCATCTCGGGTACAGATGGCAGTAGAAATTGTAGCCGTGCCATTCTGGATCAGTACCTGCGCATTTCCAAGCCATACATCTGTACCGTGGGAAAGTCCTGCAATACGAATCAGGTCTGAAAAGTATTTCGGCTTGGTATCGATAAGCATCTGCATGGCAAAGTCTGTACCGAATTCCGGGATTCCCAGGCATCCAAGCTTACATCCACCAATATCCTCCGGCTCGATTTTCAATGCTTTCGTGCTTGCAAATAACGACATGACATCCCTCTGATCCAGCGGAACATCCCTCGCACTGATGCCTGTCAGATCCTCCAGCATTCGGATCATGGTCGGATCATCGTGTCCCAGTATATCAAGCTTCAGCAGGTTTCCATCAATGGAATGATAATCAAAATGAGTGGTGATAATATCACTGTTTACGTCATTCGCAGGATGCTGGACAGGTGTAAATTTCTCGATTTCCTCTCCCACCGGAAGTACAATGATACCTCCCGGATGCTGTCCTGTGGTACGGCGGACTCCTGTGCACCCCTGCACGATACGGTTAATCTCACAGTAACGTTTATGCACGCCGCGTTCCTCGAAATAATTCTTCACATAACCGAATGCCGTTTTCTCTGCCAGTGTACCGATAGTTCCAGCTTTAAACGTCTGTCCTTTACCGAAAATAACCTCTGTATATCGATGTGCATTTGCCTGATATTCTCCTGAGAAATTAAGGTCAATATCAGGCTCCTTATCTCCCTTGAATCCAAGGAATGTTTCAAAAGGAATATCAAATCCCTCTTTCTTCATTTTTGTCCCACATTTCGGACAGATTTTATCAGGCATATCGCACCCTGCCATACCTGCATATTGCTTTACTTCCGGCGAATCGAAATCACTGTATTTACAATCCGGATTCGGACATAAGTAATGCGGCGGCAGAGGATTTACCTCTGTGATACCGGACATTGTAGCCGCCAGGGAAGATCCTACTGATCCTCGCGAACCTACCAGATATCCGTCCTCATTAGACTTCCACACCAGTTTCTGTGCAATAATATACATTACGGCGTAACCATTCGAAATAATAGAGTTCAGTTCTCTATCCAGACGGCTTTCCACGATCTCCGGCAGGGGATCTCCGTACATTTCATGTGCCTTTGTGAAGCAGATATTCTTCAGATCCTGGTCGGAATTTTCAATGACCGGTGGGAATTTATCCGGATGGATCGGGGAAATTTTCTCGATCATATCCGCAATCTTATTGGTGTTCGTAATGACAACTTCCTCAGCTTTCTCACTTCCCAGATAGGAGAATTCCTCCAGCATTTCTTCCGTAGTACGCAGATATAACGGTGCCTGTTCATCCGCATCCGAGAAACCATTTCCAGCCATAATAATACGTCGGTATACCTCGTCCTGAGGATCCATAAAGTGCACATCACAAGTAGCTACAACAGGTTTCTTAAACTGCTCTCCAAGCTTGACGATCTTTCTGTTTATCTCTTTTAAATCTTCCTCAGAATTGATCATATCATGCTTGTCATCCGCGATCATAAATTTATTATTTCCAAGCGGCTGAATTTCCAGATAGTCATAAAAATTAACCAGTCTGGCAATCTCCGTATCCGGTGCATTTCGCAGTATTGCCTGATACAGCTCTCCTGCCTCGCAGGCACTTCCCACCAGAAGACCATCCCTATGCTCTTCCAGCACACTCTTCGGTACACGAGGACGTCTGTGATAATATTTCAGATGAGACTGGCTTACCAGTTTATACAGATTAATACGTCCCGTCTCATTTCTGGCAAAAATAATCGCATGGTAAGTTGGTAACTTCTTAATAGTATTGGCCGATACCGCTCCCTGTTTATTCATCTCATCCACATCAAGAATATCTCTGTCCGCCAGCATTTTGACAAATTTCACAAAAATCTCTGCTGTACATGCGGCATCGTCTACTGCACGATGATGATTCTCCAGTGAAACTCCTACTGCTTTTGCAACCGTATCCAGCTTAAATCTGTTCAATGCAGGCAACAGGAAACGCGCCATTCCGACCGTATCCACGTAAGTAAAATCATGCTTGATTCCCTGTCTGTCGCAGTTTTTCATAATGAATCCCATGTCAAAGTCCGCATTATGTGCAACCATTACCGCCCCCTTGCTGAATTCAAGGAATTTCGGCAGAATTTCTTCGATTGTCGGCGCATCCATTACCATACTGTCATTAATGCTTGTAAGCTGTTCAATACGGAACGGGATCGGTACTTTTGGGTTTACAAACGTGGAAAAACGATCGGTAATCTCTCCGTTCTCTACCAGTACCGCGCCAATCTCAATAATCTGACAGGTCAGAGAAGAGAAGCCTGTTGTCTCGATATCAAAGACTACAAATCTTCCATCCAGTTTCTGTCCTTTTCCATTTGTCACCATACCCTTTAAGTCATCTACAAGGTAAGCTTCCATACCATACAGAACCTTGAAATCAGAGTCCTTCGGCACACATCCACCCCATGCATCGAAGCAATGATTTGCCTCGGGAAATGCCTGAACGACACCATGGTCTGTGATGGCAATGGCAGGATGTCCCCACTCATAGGCACGTTTTACCAGAGATTTGGCATCTGTGACACCATCCATATCGCTCATCTTCGTATGGCAGTGAAGTTCAACTCTTTTCTGAGGAGTGGTATCCACCCTGGCTGTGGTAAAGTTGGCAATCTTTTTGATTCCTGCGATAGACGCAATCGTCAGTTCACTGTCAAATCTGTCCACGGTCGTTACGCCGCGAAACTTCAGAAATGCACCTTTCTTTACATGCTCTGTGACTTCCGGAACCTGTTCATTTCGAAGGAACATCTTCACTACAATACTGTCAGTAAAGTCTGTGATCGGGAAAATCAGAATCGTCTTTTCATTTCGAATCTCTCTGGCTTCAACATCCATAACCTGTCCGCGGACAATGACCTCACCCATCTCACCGGTGATTGTTTCAAGGGCAACTGGTTCGCCTTCAAAATCTCTTCCATAGATAACATCCGGATTGCTGTCTCGTCTGAATCCACCGCGGAAATCACCTTTTTTATTGTCTTTTCGATCAGCAAATGCGGACTTTTTGTCCTTCTTTTCCTGCTGTGATTTATCTGCTTTCTTCTCTGCCTTTTTTTCCGTTGTTTCACTTTCTTCAGTCTGTGAAGTCTCCTCCGTTTTGGCATTCATCTTTGCATGACGAATTACGTTCTCTACTTCCTGAGCAATCTGAACTGCTGCATTCTTACGGTATTTGCTCTCCTGCGTTTCTGTAAACTCCAGCTCCACTTTCAAATCCATCCCGCATCTCTCGCAGAAAACTTTCTGCAGATATTCGATCAGAATCTCGCTTTTTTCTCTGGCTATTACCGAGTCAGGAAGAATCATATGAAGATCATTTGCACCCGGAAAAGTAATCTGTGCCTGCTTGAACATGTTATATTCCAGCATATTGTAATTGCGCAGTTCCAGTTCCATACTGGATCGGTATGTGTCCAGGAAATTCTGTGGCGTGTACTGCCCTGATAAATGAAACTTCTCTATTACGGTAACCGTAACGCCCAGTCCTGCAAAAATCTGCCTCTCTATCTGCTCTTCCAGGGCAAAAATATGCTTCTTATGAATCCAGCGTTCACTTTTTATATATACCCAGATATGAGTCTTGGAAGGATTGCAGGAAACTCTGGTTACAAACACCATGTCCAACAGCTCTTCCAGTTCTTTTTTCACTTTTAAATTGGGAAATACGTCAAAAAAATCTTTTTCCAAAATAGAATCTCCTCTTTATATAAATGAAGCAAAGATAATCTCTGCTTCATTGCAAAGATTATTTTTTCCAGTTTAAAAGTTCCTCCCGCAAGGTATCCAAAAGCTCCTCTTCCGGAACCTTTTTAATGATCTCGCCATGTTTGATCAGAAGTCCGACACCAACACCGCCTGCAATTCCGATATCTGCTTCTTTTGCTTCTCCAGGTCCGTTTACCACACATCCCATAACCGCTACTTTAATATCAAGCGGGATATCCTGCACCATAGTTTCTACCTTGTTTGCAAGACCGATCAGATCAATCTGTGTACGTCCGCAGGTTGGACATGACACGACTTCCACGCCGCCTTTGCGAAGTCCAAGTGTCTTCAGGATACGTTTTGCTGACTTGATTTCTTCCAGAGGTGCGCCTGTAAGGGAAACCCGGATGGTATCACCGATTCCCTGATTCAGAATGATTCCCAGACCGATCGCTGATTTGATATTTCCGGAATACAGAGTTCCTGCTTCTGTGATTCCTACATGAAGTGGATAGTTTGTTTTTTCTGCGATCAGTTCATGTGCTTTTGCACACATGAGAACGTCTGAAGATTTAATACTGATGACAAGATTATCATAGCCTAATTCCTCGATAATGTGTACTTTATCCAGCGCACTCTCAACCAGTCCTTCTGCTGTAACACCATGATATTTTTCCACAAGCTCCTTCTCCAGCGAGCCACTGTTTACACCGACACGGATTGGGATGTTGCGTTCCTTCGCCACATCAACGACTGCTTTAATACGCTCTGTATTTCCGATATTTCCCGGATTGATGCGTATTTTATCCGCTCCGTTTTCCATCGCTGCGATAGCCAGACGATAGTCGAAATGAATATCTGCTACCAGTGGAATATGAATCTGTTTCTTGATTTCTTTTAACGCTTTTGCAGCTTCCATAGTAGGTACTGCGCAACGAATAATGTCGCATCCTGCCTGCTCCAGCGCAAGGATCTGTGCTACAGTCTGCTCTACGTCTTCTGTCTTTGTGTTCGTCATGGACTGGATTAAAACAGGGTTGCCACCACCGATTTTTCTGTCTCCGATCCGGATGACTTTTGTATGATCTCTGTACATAATTACCTCTTTATTCTTTCCTATAATAATCTCACAGAATGCTCCATTCTATCCAGTCTGGCATCGGTAAGATTCTGCGGAACCGGAGATTAAGTGCATTATTCTCTGAAATTATTATAAACATCTTCTACCAGAAGCAGGAGCGGCCGAGTTCCCGGCAGCTCCCGCCCAATTTTCGTTATCCGTAACTATTCAGCTCCCTCACAAAATAATAGACTGCTGAACATATACAATCATTTATCTACTGTCTGATTTCCAGAAGTTTTCGCTTCAGTTCATCTTCCATGCGGCGCATTTCTGACTCTGCCGCCTGCCTCTTCTGGCGTCCTTCCATCTGGATGCGCATTACATCATCCAGCGTCTGAATCAGATCTGCATTTGTTTTCTGAAGTGTCTCAAGGTCAACAATCCCTCTTTCAGATTCCTTCGCTGTCTCAACCGTTGCCGTATGAAGCATCTCTGCGTTTTTCCTGAGAAGTTCATTTGTAATATCTGTCACCTGTCTCTGCGCCTGTGCCGCTTCTGCAGAATGAGCGATTCCAAGTGCAAGCACCATCTGGCTCTTCCATAACGGAATCGTATTTACGATTGTTGTCTGGATTTTCTCTACCATTACGGTATCATTATTCTGAATCAGACGGATCTGCGGTGCTGTCTGCATGGCAATCGTACGGGTAAGTTCCAGATCATGCAGCTTCTTCTCAAAACGATTGCATTTCTCATCCAGATCCCTTGCTGCCTGCGCATCCTCAGGAAGTCCGCTCATCATCGCCTTATTTTTCAGCTCTGCAAATTTTCCGTTTCTGGTTTCTTCCAGTTTCTTTTTGCCAGCAAGGATATACATGGTAAGTTCTTTAAAGTAATTCAGGTTCTGCTCATACATCTTGTCCAGCATAGCGGAATCCTTCAGCAGACGCACCTGATGCTGCTGAAGGGAATCTGTGATTTTCTCAATGCTGACCTCTGCCTTGTCATATTTGTTCTTCAGATTCTCAATCTTAGAAGACTGTTTCTTAAAGAATCCGAAAAATCTGCCGCCATCATCCTGCGCATCAAAATCTCTTAATTCTCCAACCACATTTGTGATCAGATCTCCGATTTCTCCCAGATCCTGCATCTTCACGTTCTCTAATGCAGTGTCTGAGAAATCTGCCATCTTCTTCTGTGTTCCGGCACCATACTGAAGAATCTGGTTTGTGTTCTCAATATCGATTTTTGCTGCAAATTCATTTACCATCTGCTGCTCTGCCAGTGTCAGTGCCGGAGCTTCTTCTTTTGGCTGTGGCTGCTCCACTTTTACAGGCTCCTCTTTTTTCTCGAATTCCCCAAGATCCGGCTCCAGTGTTAATGATGGTCCTTCCATTTCAAAATCTTTAAATTCTTCTCCCATGGCATCTCCTTTTTTATCAGGCTTTTTTCAGGCTTTTTTCAGGTTTTTCTCATATTTTCAGTAATTCTGATTCTTATTCCTGACTAAACCTGCTGTTTTTGTTTTATAGCGTTTCATGGTTATCAGTTCTTCTTCATTTTTGCAAAATCATCATCTGTCAGGCCTTCCTGCGCCAGCAATGTATGCAGTACGGAAATATCACTTGACACATCCCATACAGTGTCCTGAAAAACAGAATCCAGAAGTTTCTCAAATGCCTGGTTAAGCGTATCCAATGTATCCTCTATTTCTTTCTTGGATGACTGGATGTTCTCTCCCTGAACAGGCTGCTGATCCATTTCCTCATAGGCATCCAGTAATTTTACTGTCATAGGCAGATAATAATTCATCAGTTTTTTCAGATCCGGAATAATCTCCGGATGCTTTTCGGCACGTTCAAAAATCTTCTCCACGATTAGTTCCATTCTGGATATCTTAGCTGAGATTTCCACTCCCGGGATGGCATCATTACTCTTATGAATCTTATCCAGAAATTCATTTCCTCTGTCCAGTACTTCCTGCACTTCAGGAGATGTATTCTCTCTGTTTCTCTCCTGCTCTTCCTGACGTCTCTTTTCTTCCTGCTGCTTCTGCTCAAGTGCTTTCTGCGTCTGAGTGTATTGCTGATAAGTCTCATTACTTGTGATCAGGCAGGTCTCCTGCACATCAATATGTCCCTGACGGAACCACCCGTCATCGATCATTTTCTTAATATCTTTCTTTACAAATTTCACCGGCTTATTTACCGCAACAGAAAGCTGTTCAAAATTGCAATAGGTATGCACTCCCAGCGTACCGATATATTTTTGAAAACGTTCCAGCTTTCCAAGCTTCTTAAGTCCTCCGGCAAGAAGACCTGCACCGGTCAGTGCTCCGGCCGCCATAAAGCATGTACCGCCAAACACAAGTGAACTCATATGTCCAACCGCACCGAAAATAGCCAGAACCAATGTTCCTAGTCCCATACCACTTGCAAGAATACCACCTGAGACAGAAAGCATCAGACCTTTCATTCTTCCGCCGGTGTTCTTCTCATACAGAGTCAGCATTCGTTCTTTTGCTTTCTCATTTTCCAGTCTTTTTTGTTCCTCTTGTTCACGTTCCCGTCTGCGCCGTTCTTCAAATTCTTTTGTCTTATTCTGATATGTTCCTTGATTCTGTGAACCAAATACGCTGTTCAAACCATTCCTGATTGCTTCACTTCCGGAATCTACTGCGGAATTTACTGCATTGTTTACAGTCTGTCCCACTGTCTGTTTGATATCCTCTGTCATCTGCCGGTAATCTTTAGTGGAAACTGCTGTGTCTATGATTTTTTTTATCTTGTCCCCAAGCTCGCCTAATTCGTCAAAATTTTCGCTCATGTTTTCCTCCATTTTTCTATTCCATATTATAGCGAAATACCTTGTAAAAAACAAGACTTTCGCCTGTCAGTCATCTAAAAAGAAAAATAGAAGTTACTGTTCACTCCGTTCACAGCAACACGCTTCGCGATGCACAGAATTTATGCTAATCGCATAAATTCGCGCGGTATGTCTCGGGATTTTGGCATATTCATGCCAAAACACCTCGCGGAATAGTGGAGTGTGAACAGTAACAAATAGAACGTATAAATTTACTTATACGTTCACGACCACTGATCCGGTAATATTCCTTTGTCTGTTCATACATCCCTTTGTCTGTGTTTATACTGCCGGACTTTCGATTTTTTACATTTTTTTCTTAATTTTCTGGCAAAATTGGAATTTCCCCATTGAACTTAGCAAGCAAAAGTTTTACAATGGTAAAGAGATAAACAGTAATCACACCTGAAATACTGTAAATATGTGTGAACGGAGGAAAGATTCATTATGGAAAAAAAGAATATCGACTGGAGCAGCCTTGGCTTCGGTTATGTACAGACTGATTATCGTTATGTATCAAAATTTAAAGATGGTGCATGGGATGCCGGTGAACTTACAACTGATCCTAATGTAACACTCAACGAATGTGCAGGTGTTTTCCAGTATGCACAGACTGCTTTCGAAGGAATGAAAGCTTACACAACAGAAGACGGACGTATCGTTACTTTCCGTCCTGACTTAAATGCAGAACGTATGGCAAACTCCGCAAAGAGACTGGAAATGCCAGTATTCCCGGAAGATCGTTTCGTTGATGCCATCGTACAGACAGTAAAAGCTAACGCAGCATATGTTCCACCATATGGCTCAGGTGCTACTTTATATGTCCGTCCGTATATGATGGGTACAAACCCGGTTATCGGTGTTAAACCTGCTGATGAATACATGTTCCGTGTATTCACTACACCTGTAGGACCATACTTCAAAGGCGGCGCTAAGCCAATCACAATCCGTGTCAGCGATTTCGACCGTGCTGCACCTCATGGAACAGGTCATATCAAAGCTGGTCTTAACTATGCAATGAGCTTACATGCAATCGTAGATGCTCACAAGAACGGATTCGATGAGAACATGTATCTTGATGCAGCTACACGTACAAAAGTAGAAGAAACAGGTGGTGCTAACTTTATCTTCGTTACTAAAGATGGTAAAGTTGTAACACCAAAGTCCGATAGTATCCTTCCTTCTATCACACGTCGTTCCTTAATCTATGTTGCTAAGGAATATCTTGGATTAGAAGCAGAAGAAAGAGAAGTATACTTCGACGAAGTAAAAGATTTCGCTGAATGTGGTCTCTGCGGTACTGCTGCAGTTATCTCTCCTGTTGGAAAGATCGTTGACCATGGCAAAGAAATCTGCTTCCCAAGCGGAATGGAGAAAATGGGTCCGGTTATCCAGAAACTCTATGATACATTAACTGGAATCCAGATGGGACGTATTCAGGCTCCTGAAGGATGGTTAAAGGTTATCGAATAATTTTTTCTGTAAATAGCAAATCCTGCAGAACACCGTTTCTTGTTTCTGCAGGATTTTTTATTTACACATTTCTTTTGTCTCTCAAAGCCGGCTATTCTGATTTTCTTTTCCTGGCTTGCTCGTTATTGCCGTCAATCTTTTATTTTCTGTCTTATTTCTTTCTCTCATACTTCACAAACTGGTATTCCAGGTCAAAATATGTCTGCTCATCGCTCTCTGCTGTGATCTCCCATTCATCGTCTTCATCCAGATTCGGGAAGTGGCTGTCTGCTTCATAGGCAAAGTCAATCTTTGTAACATGTGCCACATCACAGTATGGAAGCATCTGTTCATAAATGCTGTCACCGCCAATGCAGTAAACATCTTCTGTCGGATATTTCTTTATTTCTTCCAGTGCTTCTTCAATGCTGTGTACTACAATTGCGCCTTTGGCATCATAATCTTTATTTTTTGTGATTACGATATTAGTTCTGTTTTTCAGTGGCAGTCCATTCGGGAAGCTTTCCAGAGTTTTTCTTCCCATCACTACTACTTTTCCACTTGTTTCTTCGCGAAACATCTTCATATCTGCCGGAATGCTTACAAGAAGCTTGTTATCCTTACCGATTCCCCAATTCTGATCTGCTGCTACAATAACATTCATTATAAATTTTCCTCTCTTACTTATTCTTCTATAGTTTCGTTCTTTTAAAGGTATTTGCTCCAGTACTGTAAGCTATCTAATAAATAAAACTACTATCTCTTTGTATTTCATAAATCAGCAACAAAATTAAATAGCCACCGGGATATTCTTGATCTGCGGCCATGTCTCATAGTTTTCTACAATCAGATCATCCGTTGTAAACTGATAGAAGTCCTTCACTTCCGGATTAAGTTTAACGATTGGTGCCGGATAAGGTTTTCTCTTGATCATTTCTTTTACCACAGGAATGTGACGGTCATAAATATGACAGTCAGCAACCACATGAAGCAGTTCTCCTGCCTCCATATCACATACCTGTGCGATCATCATAAGCAGAATTGCATACTGGCAGACATTCCAGTTATTTGCTGTAAGAATATCCTGAGAACGCTGATTGAGGATTGCATTCAATGTCAGTTTCTCATTTTCCGGTGTCTGAGTTACATTAAATGTCATAGAGTATGCACATGGATACAGGTTCATCTCGTGAAGATCCTGATGCACATAAATATTTGTCATAATTCTACGGCTGAATGGATTGTTTTTCAGATCATAGATGACTCTGTCTACCTGATCCATCATGCCTTCTTTATATTGATGTTTCACTCCAAGCTGATATCCGTAAGCTTTACCGATAGAACCATTTTCATCTGCCCAGCTATCCCAGATATGGCTATGAAGATCATGGATGTTATTGGATTTCTTCTGCCAGATCCAGAGAATCTCATCCATAGCACTCTTTAATGCAGTACGTCTAAGCGTCATGGCCGGAAATTCTTTTCGAAGGTCATATCGGTTTACCACACCAAATTTCTTAATTGTGTAGGCAGGTGTTCCGTCCTCCCACACCGGGCGGACCTTCTCTCCTTCTGTGCTCGTACCATTCTCCAGGATATCCTGGCACATTTTTATAAATACATCATCTGCGTAACTCATTATTTTCTACTCTCTCGCTTTCTTATTTTTTATATTCTTCTATTATACAAGTATGTTCCCTTGTTTTTTTATTATAATTGATACCTACCATCAAAAGATCACCTTTATATTCTTCCAGACTCGCGCAATATTCTTTATTTTTTATCTGTGAAATTGCACCCTCTGCGCTTTTATTCCACTTTAACTCCACAACCATTGCTGGTTTATCCGGAAATTTTTTTCTTGGAATAAATACAATATCTGCAAATCCTTTCCCACCAGCCAGTTCTCTGTGCATTGTATAAAAATTGCGGGCCGCATAGAGTGCCAGTGAAATCGTGTAGCTTAATGCATTTTCATCATTATATTGAAGATGTGATGTCTCAAAATGAGCCTCTTTTATCCCTTGTGCAACCTGCTTTGGTCTCATTTGCCAGATTGCCTTTAAGGTGTCCGCTGAATTTTTCAGTGCTTTTGATACTTCGCCCCAGTCAGCAACCGAAACCGTATTAACATATTCCTCACGTATTTCTGCATTTGGAATTGATACACACCGATTTTCATAATCATATGTCAGATATCCCAAATGCACCAATAATGTAAGAACATCATCCTCATTTCTGAACGTTGTCATATCATTTGTAAAGCTTCCCGTATTCACCGGAATACTCTCACCTGCAATCATACTTAATACATCATCCTTCAAACCCTCAAAATTCATTTCTATATAAACTTTCAAAGCCTCAAAGGTCTCTGTCTGATTCCAGTAATTTCCAATCTCACCCAGTCTCATGCTGCTCACAACAGAGCGTGGACTATATACAGAGGCAACTCCCTTAAATGAATAGCCATCATACCAGTTTTTTATCTCTTCCATATCCATCTGGTACTTTGCACACAACGCCTGAACTTCACCCTCAGTAAATCCCACATACTCACCCAGAGGTCCTGGATTCAACATAGAAAATTCATCAAACATATTCAAAGCAGAATGTGTTCCGTACTTCTTAACAGGAAGAATACCTGTCATATAAGCCAAATGAATATAGCCTTTATCCTTTAGCAAATCCCGTAAAAAGTCAAGATATTTCTCCTGTGCTTCTTTATTCTGCTTATACTCACGAAAAATACAATCCCATTCATCAATAATAATCACAAAAGGACATCTGCTGTAAGCATAGACATCCTGCATAGATTCAATCAAGTCATTTTCATCAAAAAAATCCACGTCCGGATAAGCACTTCTCAGCTCTCGCAATACAATTTTCCTGACTCGTTCCATTAGCTCCTGAATATTATTACTGCGACTCAAAAAATCCTGCATATTCAAAAAAATCGTATCATATTTATTGAGATATTTTTCAAAATCTGTGTCTTTTGCAATTTTAAGATTAGAAAATAACTCTTTTGAATCGCACCCTTTACTGTAATATGCTGTCAGCATATTTGCAGCCATAGACTTTCCGAAACGTCTTGGTCTGCTGACACATATGTTCTTCTGTAAAGTGTGTAAAACAGAATTTGTATACCGTATCAAACCCGTCTTATCTACATAAATATCAGAATTGAGTGCTTCCTGAAATTTGGAGTTATCCGGATTCAAATAATTTCCCATTTAATCCCCCTCTTTTTCATGCAACAGCCACAGTCTCTTCTCCAGACATCTGAATTCTACCCTTGTTACATCTCCGCAATATTCTCCATCTGCATGAAGAACCATTGGTTTATCAAGCAGCACTCGAAACCCGTTTTCTTCCCTGATATTAAATCCATTGATTCTCTCCTGTTTCGCCGCCACCAGAAATGGAAGAAGGAAAAATGTCTGCCATTTGGCAATACCTGAAGCGCTACTCAAAGACAGTCTGCCATCCTCCGGTGAAGCTTCTGGTGCCATCGGGACACCACCACCTTCTGCCGGCAGATTCATGGCAGCTGCAAAGATCATTTTCGGCAGGATAAATCCACCATGTTCCGTTATCACTTTTGCATTTGCAGTTTCCATTGTAAAAAGTGATTGCACCGTTAATGCAAGATATGTAAGTTTTCCCAGATGGAAGCGGTTTAAAACCTGCTTCAGTCTGGAATGGAGAGCTTTCTTGCACACCAGTGCATCCAGCCCAAGTCCGGCACTGATGCCAAAAATCCGCGGTTTATCACAGCCATCCCAGCTTACCTGTCCAAGATCTATCCTGTAAAGTTCTTCTCCCCGCTGGTCTTTTCTGATACTGGCGCAGATTTGTTTCAGGCTTTCTTTCGGTGTTTTTGGCAATTTTAAGTTTCTGCCAAAATCATTTCCTGAACCTGTCGGAATTACTCCAAGCCGTACTCTGTCAAAATCTGTAATTCCATTCAGAACCTCGTTGAGCGTTCCATCGCCGCCAATTACGATCAGATAAATAGGATCATCACCCTTCATGGAAGAAATCTTCTCTGCCAGCTTCGTCGCATGTCCCTGATATCTGGTTGTATGCGCCACATATTTTATTTTATACCCGCGAAGCAGACACTGTGTCTCATTCCATACCCGGTGCGCCTGCCCTGTTCCCGCTCCGTTATTTACAATAATCTGTATTCTTCTCATTTTTCCTCACAATTATATCTGTTTTTACTGCCCAAAATATTCTTTATCCAGATACTCTCTGGAAACGCTATAGTATCTATACTATACAATATTTGGCTTCCACATACAAGAGCACAGCCAACCAAAATCCTTGTGATCGTCACATATTTATTACTGTTTTCTATTCTATAGCAATTTCCAGGCGAGAAGTCAAAATAATATACAAATCCGTCAAAATATTGAAAGCATTTTTCTCAAAAAGTATTTATAATGTAGGTAGAATATGTTGTGGTGCAATTTCAGCACCACAGCAGTCAATAAAACTTAAACATAAAAACTTATAAAATAAATCATTTCAGGAGGTTTTTACAATGGAAAAAAGATGGTGGAAAGAAAGCGTCGTATATCAGATTTATCCTCGCAGCTTCTGCGACAGCAACGGAGATGGTATCGGTGATCTGAACGGTATCACAAGCAAACTTGACTACTTAAAAGAGCTTGGTGTTGATGTTATCTGGCTCTCTCCTGTTTACAAATCACCGAATGATGATAACGGATACGATATCAGTGATTATCAGGATATCATGGACGAATTCGGAACAATGGAAGACTTCGACCGTATGCTCGCTACAGCTCACGAAAAAGGCATCAAAATTATGATGGACCTTGTTGTAAACCATACTTCTGACGAGCACAAATGGTTTATCGAGAGCCGTAAATCCACAGACAATCCATACAGAGATTACTATATCTGGCGTCCTGCAAAAGAAGACGGCAGCCTTCCGAACAACTGGGGCTCCTGCTTCTCCGGTCCTGCATGGGAATATGATAAAACAACAGATATGTATTTCCTGCATCTGTTCTCTAAAAAGCAGCCAGACCTCAACTGGGACAACCCGGTCGTACGTCAGGAAGTTTTCGACATGATGAACTGGTGGCTGGAAAAAGGTGTTGATGGATTCCGTATGGACGTTATCAGCCTGATCTCCAAAGAGCAGCCGGAACTCCCGGACAAAGAACCTGGAATCAACGGATATGCAACATTTAATGTATCTGCAAACGGTCCTCATGTACATGAATACCTTCAGGAAATGCGTCAGAAAGCATTAAACAATGCAGATACCATCACAGTAGGTGAATGCTCCGGTGTTACTCTCGAAGAAGCAAAGAAATACGCAAGAAGCGACGAAAAAGAACTGAACATGGTATTCCAGTTTGAGCATATGGATGTTGACAGCGATGAAAAAGCCGGCAAATGGACAACCAGAAAAATGGATCTTCGTGACCTCAAAAAAATTCTTACCCGCTGGCAGAAAGGTCTCCAGGACATTGCATGGAACAGCCTTTACTGGGAAAACCACGACCAGCCAAGAAGCGTTTCCCGTTTCGGTAACGACAGCGATGAATACAGAGAAATCTCTGCAAAAATGCTTGCAACCTGTATTCATATGATGCAGGGTACTCCTTACGTATATCAGGGTGAAGAGCTTGGTATGACAAACTGCCCGTTCAACACTCTCGAAAACTTCCGCGACCTCGAAAGCATCAATGCTTTCCACGAATTAACGGAACAGGGCAAAATGACCGAGGAAGAAATGATGGCAGCGATCGGCTACAAAGGTCGTGACAATGCCAGAACTCCAATGCAGTGGGATGACAGTGCCAACGCAGGATTCTCCAGTGCCGATGCTACTCCATGGATCATGGTGAACCCGAACTACACTAAGATTAATGCAAAAGACCAGGTAAGCCGCGAGGATTCCGTATTTAAATATTATCAGAAGCTGATCAAACTTCGTCACGAAAGTGATCTGATCGTTTACGGTACCTATGATCTGATTCTTGATGACGATAAAGATATTTACGCTTACATCCGTACACTCGGAGATGAAAAACTCATCGTATATTGCAACTTCAGTGAAAATACCCGCGAAGTAGAACTTCCGGAAGAATTCACAGACGGAAAGATTCTGATTTCCAACTACAACGATGCTAAAGTAAGCGAAAAGATTACTCTCAGACCTTATGAGGCAATCGTAATCCAGAAATAATAAATGATTTTGCTTCTTGTGAAATTACAGTAATTCCCAGATTGCTGTAATTTTCTGAAGAACCGGTGACTGTGAAAATACTGAGCAGTTACTGGAAATATATTTTCTCATATACAGACTCAGAAGGATGCTACCAGATTATTCTGGCGGCATTCTTCTATTTTATCCCCAAGACTTATGAGCAACAGTGACAATTTTTTTGCATTTATTTCAAGTTTTTTTGTGCAATACTTGCGTTTTTGTATATCATTGTGCTAAAATATCCACATAACAGGATATAAGATTTCAAAATACTTTTGCATTTTCACTCTTATATCTACAGACTTTTTTTACATCGGGGTGTTTCAAATGATTACAATCAAAGAAATGGCGGAAATGCTGGGAATCAGTACCACAACGGTATCTAACGTCATTAACGGAAAAACCAGCGAAGTCTCTCAGAAAACTGCCGAAAAAGTCCAGAAGCTTCTGGATGAATATGACTATGTACCTAATATGAGTGCAAAGAACCTTGCGCAGAATCATTCCAGACTGATTGGAATTGTCCTAAAAGGACGCAAAGACAAATACGAAAATATTTTTGCAGATCCATTTCACGGAGAATTGCTTGGTGCCCTGGAGGCAGCGATCCGCGAACATGGATATTATATGATGCTTTATACATCCGAAGACATCAACGAAATCGTCCGCAATGTAGTAAGCTGGAATACCGAGGGACTGATTCTTATCGGTATGCTCCATGATGACTACCTGCGAATCAAGAGTAAATATAAGAATCCTGTTGTCCTCATCGACAGTTATACGCCAAAAAATATTGCCAAATATGTAAATATCGGTCTTGATGATGAGCAGGGTGGATATCTGATGACTAAATATCTTCTGGAGTGCGGTCACCGGAAGATTGCTTTCCTTGCTGATAATATGGAAGGGGTAGATTATGTCCGTTATACCGGTCATCAACGTGCTCTTCAGGAATATAACATAGATGTAGATCTCGACAATCTTATCGTAATCCGTCCATCTAAATATGAACGTCAGGGAAGTATGGAAGAGATTTACGCTGTCGCACACAAATTCACTGCATTTATGTGCTGCTCAGATTATTATGCAGTCACATTGATGAAATATCTCCGCGAAAGGGGCATCCGTTTTCCGGAAGACCTCTCTATCACGGGATTCGATGACAATCTGTATGCACAGGTAGTCTCTCCTCCCCTTACTACGATTCACCAGAATATCTCTCAGCGTGGAACTATGGCTGTCGATTATCTGCTCAGAATGATTGACGGATGGGTCCCAAAGTCTACTAGTATTACACTTCCGGTCAAACTTGTTGTACGTGACAGTGTTAAAATTCTGAATTCCGATAAACAGGATTAATTCATCGCATAACTATACATAAAAAGAACGAAACTCTTTCAAAATGCTTTTCTGGATTTTCGTTCTTTTTTCTCTATATCTATGTACCAAACAAGAATCAATTAACTGCTACATTAGATTCCAAAAACAAAAACAGAGAGCATAGATTGCTCCATGCTCTCCATCATTCTTTCAATTTTATATTGCTTTTTGACTATCTCATTTTCCTTATTACATTTCAATAACAAGGAACTGATAACCCTTCAACTCAATCTTATTTCCATCCATAGCTACATCATCATAGTTATTGATCAGAACTTTCTTGCACTCTCCTGCGAGCTCGATTGTCTGTGGCTCTTTCTGATAGTTACCAACTACAAGAAGATTCTTATCCCCTTTACGATAGTATGCCATCAGATTGTGTACGTCTTCCCATACAGGTTCCAGTTCTCCGTAAACAACAGTCTCTTTGTATTCCGGATCCTTACGCAGTGCGATAAGTTTCTTATAGAAACTTCTCACAGATTCCGGATCATTCATCTGGCTCTCTGCATTGATCTTTGTATAATTCGCATTGACCTTCAGCCATGGTTTACCTGTTGTAAATCCTGCATTCTCACCATCTGTCCACTGCATCGGTGTTCTGGCATTATCGCGGCTGAATCTGGAAACAGCTTTCAGCGCTTCCTCAGGTGTACATCCTGCTTCCAGAGCTACCTTGTATTCATCCAGACTGGAAATATCATCTACCTGATCAATAGATTCAAACTTCACATTCTCCATACCAAGTTCCTGTCCCTGGTAGATAAACGGAAGTCCGCGAAGCATAAAGTTCAGACCGCCAAGCATCTTCTTACTTGCGTCACAGCAGTCACCTTCCGGGATATATCTGCTGACACCACGAGGCTCGTCATGATTTTCAATAATATTGGAAACAAATCCGATATCGCCAATTTTTCTCTGTGTTGTAAAGCAACATTTCTTGTAGGCATCCGGAGTAATCTGTTTGCAGTCATACCATCCCTTGTCAGATGCCCCCCAGATAGTCTCTTCGAAGTCAAACATACTGGAGAAATATCCATTATCGCCGATGAAATCCGGAATCTCTTCATCCTTCTCATCGAAAACTTCACCGACAGAGAATGCATCGTATTTCTTAAAGGTGCGGTCTCTCATCTCGCCAAGGAAGTCACCGATTCCCTTTGCTTCTTTCAGCATCTTCCTGATACTGCAAAGACCGTCTTCACGATCCGGCTCATAGTCATGCATCGGAAGTGCTTTCTTGATATTGATAATCGCATCAATACGGAATCCACCAAGACCTTTATCCAGCCACCAGTTGATATTCTTATAAACTTCTTCCCTTACTTCCGGGTTCTCCCAGTTCAGATCGGGCTGTTTCTTATGGAAAACATGCAGATACTGTTTATTTGTTCCTGGAAGATCTTCCCATGCAGGTCCGCCGAAATAAGAACGCCAGTTAGTTGGAAGTTCTCCTTCTTTCTTGTCACGCAGATAGAAGAAATTACCATATTTACCATCCGGATCCTCACATGCTTTTTTAAACCATTCATGTTCATCAGAACAGTGGTTTACAACAAGATCCATCAGAATGTACATATCTCTCTTCTTAGCCTCAGCAATCAGTTCATCCATATCTGCCATGGTTCCGAAGCGAGGATCAATATCATAATAATCTGAAATATCATATCCCTGATCAGCTAACGGAGAGCGGTAGCAGGGGGAAAGCCAGATAATATCAACTCCCAGATCTTTCAGATAGTCAAGCTTCTCAATAACACCTCTCAGATCACCGATTCCATCTCCGTTGGTATCATAAAAACTCTTCGGATAAATCTGATAAGCAACCTTTTCATTCCACCATTTCTTTACCATTGTAAAAATCCTCCTGTATTTTTATTTTTGATTATTAACAGGCGCCACTGCCGCTCTCTTCCCCGGTATCATACCATCTTACCTTTAGCGCCTAAGTTCTCTTCTTCATTTGAACTAAATTATAGCAAAACCAAAAGCATCTGTCTTATCATTTTTTGATAAAAAAATACGAAATTTTGACTTTTACATATTATGATGTCAGGTTCAGAAGGTCTTTTGTCCCTGACCTTGGTATCTTACTGTATTTCTTTTAAGGAATGCCTCCGATACTGCAGCGGTGTCGTTGAAGTATATTTTCGGAACTCCCTCAGGAAATTTCCCAGATTATTATATCCACACTCCAGACAGATCTCCGTAACAGTCAGATCTGATTCCTTCAGATAGTGAATGGCCTTTTTGATTCTGTACTCATTCACATATTCCATAGGCGAACGCCCGATAACCTTCTTGAAGAATCTGCAGAAATACTGCTCATTCATCCCTATCAGCCCTGCCAGATCGCGGATATAAATCTTCTCCTTATAATTCTCCTGTATGTAAGTCAGGGTTGTCTTGATTGTTTCAATTCTCCTGTCATGATTCTTCTCTGTTACCTCAAACAGATTATTGCCTGATAACACCGCCAGAATCCGAAGTAATGCCGATTTGATAAACAACTGTCGGGTAATATCATCCGTAACCGCTTCGCCATCATAATAGTTACCCTTAAATGCCGCGCCGCCAAACGTATCCTGAATCTCTTCATAAGCCCTTTGCACCTGAGCAAATGCCGGATTATCTTTTTTCAGGCATCTCGGAAACTGCATGCTTCCATTCTGAATCGGCTGAATCAGGTTCGTCTGAATCTGTTCCAGCGAATACGAAGAATTCAACATATCCATATGAAAAACTACTGCATTTTCCACGCATCTCCCGTTTTTCTCAACAGAAATACTGTGCAGTTCTCCCGGATTAATAAAGTAAAAACACTCCTCCGAAATATAAAAACGTTCCATGTTCACTTCCAGGCAGAACTCACCGCCCGAAAAGTACAGAAGTTCCACCTCTTCATGCCAGTGATGTTTCACCATATTCCCTTTTATCCTTGTTCCTGTCTGGTAAAATGCACAGGGAAAGTCCTGCGTGCCATGGACACGTATTTCCTTTAAAGTTGATGGCTGTTGATTCTGCATGAAGTAAGCCTCCTGTTGTTTGTTATTTTTACATTATAAGACTTTTGTTTTTTTTCTGCAACGTATTTGTATGTATATAAATCTTTTCACTGTCAAGAAACAACTTCTCTACCTGGCGCAAAAATACCTCTGAAACAGATTTTGGCTTTTCACCATATCTATTTCAGAGGTATCATATTGCTCCATAACAATACAGGATATTCTTACTTATAATAAGTGTCTATACATTTTTGTGCCTGTTCAAAGAAGCTCTCATCTTCACATTGCCCAAGAACATATTCCTGAAACAACGTTCCCATATTCGAAATTGCCTCCATGGAATTTTCGCACAGCGGACGTGCGTTTAATGTATATTTCTGCAGATATTCACGTACCATGTCAATTTCTTCAAGATTTATATCTTCGTTCTCAATCACATCTAATCTGGCAGGATAACTCTTCATCAGTTTTGCATAATCTGTACTGCCTTCATAGCTTGCTGCATATTGAAGAAATTTCACAGCTGCATCCTTATGTTCAGAAGCATTATTCAGCACATACTGCCATGTAGCAATATTCGTTGCTTTTTCCCGAAACTGCGGCAGGTATGCCATGTGAATTTTATTTTTTCCATACACATTTGCATCACGAAACGTACTCAATGCACCTGTGTACATAAAAATACATCCGTATTTTCCTCTGATGAATTTCTCTTCCATCTGTTCATACTGATCTACCAATTGAGCCGAAGAAGTTATTCCATCTTCCAGCATTTTCTTCATGCAGTGTATTGCTGACTGTGTCTGAGGATTCATCCAGTCCAGATAATCCCCTCCCCAGAAATTCACAAACTCTCCAATACTGTTATACACATACGTATCTTCCCATGCATCTCCATATGCAAATTTGTCCGAATCTGTTATGCTTTTCTGCAGAGTATAAATATCTCCCATATCTTTTATCTCATCTATCCCTGCATAATTCAGAAGTTCTTGATTTACCCAAAACATCATCATATCCATCTGAAAAGGTACGGAATAAATATGTCCGCCTGTCTCACAGATACTCTCCAGATATTTCTGTGGAAATCCTTTCCTCGTTTCTTCTGTCATAACCGTTTCTTCTAAAGGAAACAGATAGCCTTTGTATTTAAATTCAGAAATCATTTCATCATTGACAGAAATCAAATCTGCGGTTTTATCTCCTGAAGCCAGTATCGTCGATATTTTGGCCTGTCTGTTATCTGCATTGTCTGGGCATTTTTCCACAGTAATTTCCATATTCAGTTTCTTTTCTGCCTGTTTTATAAACTCCTGAAAGCCTTTGTTCTCCGCATTAATATGAAGAATTGTCAGTTTCATCTTCCCTTCCCTTGTAGAAGAAGATGAAACTGACCCTGAAAAGTAATCTACGCTTCCACACCCGCTAAGCATTACACAAGCTACAGTTATAAAACTTAAAATACCCTTTTTCAAACAGCTTCACCTCTGTTTTATCTTGGCCATCTGTCTTCTTTTGACATCAATGGTGCGAACGGTGCATGAGGATGTGTCTGATACCAGTACGCAACACTTGCCACGTCATCCTGACGCTCAAATAATCCTCTGTATCCAACACCGATCTGCTGGATTGTCACACGCAGATCCTCATCAAAGCAAATTGGATCCTGAATGTGCCAACGGTAGAATCCTCTCATTGGAGGGCAGTCATCATTATGATAGAAGTTGTGAATCAGTTCATCATGAGCAGAGTAATATGGATAACCCAGATATGGTGTATTGTAATTCTGTTCTACAGTCTTGCCATCTACCTGTTTTGCAAAACTCCAGGAGCCTCCGAAATAATCTTCAGAACCAGTTCCGCAGATTGTCGGATATTCGTCATCTCCATCAATATAGAATTTTACTTCGCCTTCTCCCCACCAGTAACGTTCCAGTGTTGTCAGAGCAATATAAGTTCCTACATAATGTCCTTTTCCTTTTACACCATCCAGAATTGTATAATCTTTCTGTTTCTCTGTCAGTCGCTCCCTTTTCCACTGTGCATGGAAATAAGTGATATCTTCCGGAAGTTCATCATACAGACAATAATCTACCTGATAGAAAAATGCCGGGATTTTATTGGCATGCTGATTCTCCAATGTAATCTTTGCTTTCTTTTTAAACGGCATTGGGAAATAGCAGTTAAATCCTCTGCTTGGCACTACTGCCATCGGTACAGAATTTACGATGCATTCTCTGCCAAATCCACAGCAAAAGAAGTCTCCAAGCGGACTTTCTACAGATGGATACTCTTCATCATCCCAGTACATACGAATAACCAGATCCCTTAATACAAAACAATCTGCATCTGTTGTCTTATTATCCACTGTAATCCAGATATGATTGATTTCTCCCGGACCTTCCATCTCTGCCAGAGTTACGGTTGCACCCGGCTCAATATCTCTCAGACAAGGACTTCCTTTTCTTGATGGTCCCAGATGGCTTGCCGCCATTCCGCCCTTTCCTTTTTCTCCATGAGGATTCTCAGCATTGATTGCACGGCTTCTGCCATGCTTTGCAAGTGCAATACCGCCAAGTCCACCTTTAAATGACTGATACATAGTTTTTCCTCCCTGATATTTTTAATATGACATTAACACCCAAAAAGCATTCCTTTTCTGGCTTGCTTATGCTTTTACTCCACCTGCCATTATACCATCCATGATCTGCTTTTCAAAGACTGCAACAAAAATAATAATCGGTAAAAGAATAATCCATCCCATTGCACTTACCAGATCCCACGGAACTCCATACATGTTGTCACGCAGTGGAAGCTGTACAATGGCAACGGAAAGAACCTGAATACCATTTGAATAAAATAATGGAGTAAAGAAGTTATTCAGACAGGTAATAAAGTTAATTATACATACAGTTGCGATTGCCGGTTTCATCAACGGAAGTACAATAGTGAAAAGTCTCTGTGAAAAAGTTGCACCATCGATGGCAGCTGCCTCTTCCAGCGAAATCGGAATTTCTCCTACAAAGTTTCTCAGAATCAGAACTGTAAATGGTATTACTGTACTGATATACAGCAGAATCAGCCCTGGATATGTATCATATAATTTTACTTTCTGCATGAACTCATATAATGGTCTTGCTGTAACAACCTCAGGAATTAACATAGTTGCAATAATAAATGCAAAAGCAATATTGATTCCTTTTGTAGTGAAACGTGAGAATCCGTATGCAGCCATTGCACAGAATACAGTACTGATAACCAGTGTAAGACCTACGATCAATACTGTATTTCCCACTTTTGACAAAAGTCCTACATTCTCGATCAGGAATTTGTAGCTTTCCAGTGTCGGATGATCCGGCAGATAATCAATCGGTGTTTTGAATAATTCTCCGGAAGGTGTAATAGAGGAAATAAAAATCCAATATACCGGAAACAGGATAATAAATGAGACAATTGCAAACAGTACCCATCTTCCACCTGCCACTACACCATGATATATGTTATATTTTTTTGAATCCTTTTTCATGGTATTTCCTCCTCTAGTTATCAATCTTGTTCATAACATGTATATTCAGCCAGCTGAATACTGCCATCACAGCAAACAGTAACATTGCCAGTGCAGATGCATAACCGACATTCAGATTGGTAAACGCCTCTGTCGTGATTCTGTATGCGATCAGTGCCGTATCTTCTCCAGGACCACCTGAAGTCATAGAATATACAATATCAAAGGTTGTCAGTCTCCATAAAGTAAATGGAATAGATAAAGTCAGCACATTTTTCAGTATCAACGGTAATGTAATTCTGAAGAAACACTGGATTCCATTTGCACCGTCTACTTTTGCGGCTTCATAGATATCACCCGAAATAAACTGCAGACCGGATAATACAAGAATCGCAAAGAACGGAAGATCTTTCCACAGATCCACGGCAATTACAGCAGCTCTTGCAGATCCTGTATTGATCAGCCAGCTATTCTGGTATCCATGGACAAACCATCTGATAAAGTCATTGATCAGACCATAATCATTATTGAATGCCCATTTTGCAGCCATACCTACAACAACTGCCGGCATTGCCCAGGGAATCAGTACAATCGTACGAAGAAAACGACGTCCCTTAAATTTCATATTTAATATCAGAGCCAGACCTACACCTAATATTACATGGAACATCATTGATACTACTACAAAAATCACTGTGAAACGTATAGATGTAAGCACTTTGGGATCTGAAAAAATTTTCAGGTAATTCTGAATTCCACAGAATTCATTAATTCCGGACAGAATTTTGATATCAAAAAAACTGTTTCTGACTGTCATTAAAATCGGATACAAAGTCGTAAATCCACGAATAATAACCACAGGTAACACCAACAGCCACGGAATCCATTTCATTGATTTTTTACTGATTGTCACAGGTACTCCCTCCTTCATATCTTTAAGCACAGGTATAAAGCAGATTTTTCTGCTTTATACCTTCATTTATTATGTCAGTTTTTATGTGTCAGTATTTCAAAAGACTTTAAACGAATACCGTTTTTACTGATATGTATCAACGACTTCCTGTGCTTTTTTACAGAACTCATCTACTGTGATCTCATCTTTCATGCAGGACTGGAAGATAGTTCCCATATCACTGATGAACTCCATTGTCTGTGCTACCAACGGACGTCCCTGTACGTTGCACTCTTCTGCATACTGGCTGTATATTTCTTTTGCAGGATCAGTATCCGGAACAACTTTTTCTGCAACATCCTTTCTTGCAGGATATCTGTCAAATGCTTTATAGGATGCTTCCATTCCACCTTCATCTGCCATATACTGCAGGAATTTAATGGCTGCATCTTTGTTTTTGGATGCACTGTTCAGCACATAGCTCCAGGAATCTGTAAAGATTGCTCTCTCTCCATTGCCGCTGAAATCAGGTACCATTGCCATGTGAATCTTATCATCTCCCAACATATCTGCCTTTGCATAATCCGTACCTAAGCCCCACATAAACCAGCATCCATATTTACCATCATTTGCTTTTGGATTCATCTGCTCATATTTATCTGCAATCTCATCAATTGGTGTTTCATTGTTTGCCACCAGGTCATGCAGGAACTGAACTGCTTCCTTATTTTCCTCTTTTGTCCAGTCAAAGTAATCACCGCCAAACATATTTACAAACTGTGCAAGTTCATTGAATACATAAGTTTTTTCCCAGGAACCGCCATATCCGTAACGTCCGTCCTTAGAAACTGCTTCCATATACTTCATGAAGTCTTCTTTTGTGTCAATAGATTCGATTCCTACTTCATCCATAATTTCCTGATTTACCCAGAAAGCAAGATATCCGGAATATCCCGGAACACCTATGATGTTTCCGTCTTTATCTGTAATCATATCAGCAATATAACCCTGAGCAAACTGATCAATAATATCATCTGTCATAACTGTATCATTAAGACTTTCCAGCCATCCTGAATTCTTGAATGCAGCACTCATTTCATCGTTGATTTCGACAATGTCTACGGAAGAATCTCCTGTAGAAAGAATCGTTGTAATCTTCTGCTGACGTGTATCGGAATCTGTTGGAGCTGCAATAACATTGATATTTAAACCCGTTGCCTCCTCTACATTTGCAAGCCAGTCATCAAAATCCGGGTCAGTAGTGTTAATGCTGTATAAAGTAAGATCATATTTCTCCTCTGCTGATACACTTACAACATTCCCCATCATTCCTGCTACCATTGTTGCAGCTAAAACTGCACTTAACACTTTTTTCTTCATATCTTCTCCTTTTCTGAACAGTTCTTCGCGTTTTTTCTGTTCTGTGTTATTTGGTAACTAAAGAATAACAAAAATGTTTTTTCGGCAAAATACAATTTCTTTTGATTCATTTATATTATTTTTTGTTCTATTGTTTTTTGAAGCTTAAACTTTTATAATCATCCATATCAGAGTATAGTACACCAATACATCCCATATAAGCAGAAATGAAATAAAGATACACCGATAAGATAGTCCTCAAATATAAACAAAGGAGATTCCTATGAAACAAAAATTTCAAAAATTAAATTATCATAAATGGATTCCTTTCAGGTTTTCCTCATTCCAGGCAAAACTGCTGGCAGCTTTTCTGGTAGCAACACTGCTTCCATTAATATGCGTTTCCCTGATCAGCTATAACGTTTCCTATAACCTTGCCAGAGACCGAATCACCAACTCTGTACTGATGTCCGACGAACAGCTTCTTTTTCAGCTTAACAGCCGTCTGAATCAGACCGAAAACGTGGCTGACACGATCCAGTTTCAGATGTATTCATTCGAGCACACCCCAAACAATCAGATAGATTTGCTGAAGGCTTTTAATTCCATGCGAAATAATATTTCTTTATATATATCCACATTCGACTTCTATCATATATACATATTTCTGCGTCCTGAGCAGACAGGAGCCGACGAGAGTTTGTATTTCTTTTCCACAGACAAGCTGACAAATTACGGGATTACAGAATCTGCCCTTGATTCCATGGGTTCTTCCTCCCTGTGGCTATTAACGAAAAATACGTCTCTGCCGAAAGTTGTCTCCTCTCCAAAAAAGAAGGCTGACACCATTCTGTGTTTCAGGGCATTAAAAAACAAAAGCAGTGGTGTTCTGGAATACGCCTACTGTATTGCACTGGACACTGAAGAATTTTCCAAATATCTGCAGGCAGCCTCTTCCGACAGTGCTATTTCCAGCTATATTCTGACACCACAGGGACAGATTGCCGCACACAGCGATTCAAGCCTGAATGAAACCTGGATTTCCGATTCTGTCAAAAACATGTTGTTTACCAATGCGAATTCTTTTTTTAAGAACAACCAGACTTACTATAACTGCCGACCTCTGGACAATGGCTGGCTTCACATTACGGAAATCCCGGAAAGCTATATTCAGAATAATACTCAGATACTGATCCAGACCCTGCTGATCACAGTTATTATCTCCCTTCCGCTGACGATCCTGATTGTAATTCTTTTTTCCAGGAAACTGACAAGCAGAATTGCCGCACTGTCCTGTGCCATGGAATCCTTTCATCTCGGACATGATCCGGAACACCTTTCCATCATCACACTTCCACATCCGGATGATGTTTCCAGCTATGACGAAATTGACAGACTCGGAATTACTTTTGAAGATATGCAGCACACAATTGCCCAGAATCTGAAATCTATTGTCAGTCTCTCCATTAATGAAGAGCGCCTGAAATATCAGCTGTTACAGTCACAGATCAACCCACATTTCCTCTACAATATCCTTGGAACCATCCGAACCTGCCAGGCACTTGGCAAATTGGATATTGCAGATCAGATGCTGACAAATCTGACTGCCTTTTACCGGCTGACACTGAGAAAATCAAAAGAACTGATACCGATCAAAGACGAGCTGGAAATTGCCCGCCTGTATCTGGAAATGGAGAAACTCTGCCATAAAGACAATCTTAACTGGGAAATCAATGCTGAAGACGGAATAGAAAATTTCATGATCTGCAAATTTACATTACAGCCATTCCTGGAGAATTCTATCCTGCACGGTCTTTCAGCAGATACTCCTGAAGTTTTTATTTCCATTCAGGTGCTCTACGGTGATGATACCGTAGTGATATCCATTGAAGATAATGGAGCCGGAATGTCTCCGGAAACACTGGAACAGCTCCGATATGCCATAGACAATAAAGTCATAAATTATGAAAAACATTTTGGAATTTCAAATGTAAGCGCCCGCATTTCCAATCCTTTGTACGGTAACGGCTCTGTGCGTATTGACAGCCATCCCGGAAACGGTACCTATGTCACAATTGAATTTCAGCAAATGGAGGATACAGATGAGGAAAATAATGATTGTAGATGACAATTATCTGTCAGCAGAAGGAATTGAAAAGAACATAGACTGGGAAGTTCTGAACGCAGAAATCGTACATATCTGCTACAACGGAACTTCTGCGATAGAAGCTATGAAAAACGAACCTGTAGATTTGATCATCTCAGATATTGAAATGCCGGATCTGGACGGAATTTCCATGAGCAGACAGGCACTGGATATTAATCCAATGGTAAAAATCATACTGATCAGTGCCTATGATAAATTTGAATATGCAAGACGCGCTCTGCTTCTTGGTGCATTGGATTATATTGAAAAACCTCTGGATTACGCATACCTGATCCAGAAAGTAAAAAATGCTTTTGCCTTGATGGAACGTGAGCAGAAAAATCTGCAGTTGCTTAAACAGAGCAGACCTTTACTTATCGAAAAATTTTTCCGTGATATCACTCACCGTTCCAGGCAGGAGGCTTCCTATCGTCTCAAACCTTATCTGAACTACCTGAACCTCAAATTGGATTATGATTTTTATAACGTAGTGATTCTTGAACTGGAAAATGCACAGTCTCTCAAGGATTCCTATGGCATTGAGAAATTTCAGATGGAACTGCTGAATCTCCGTGATCTGATCACAGAACAAACCTCAGAATTAAATTATATTTATCCCCTGCAGGATATTGATGGTTATCTGTGTGTAATCGGACAAAGTGGCTGCCAGTCCGGAAATTTTCGCCAGCTTACCTATAAAATCATTTCTGCACTTGTAGATAACTGCAATTCACAGGGACTGGTCCTGAATGCCGGAATCGGTGCCATTGTACAAGATCTGTGGAATCTGAACCGTTCTTATGAAAGTGCTGTTCATGCACTGGATTATCGTTTCTTTTTCCCACACCAGAACGTATTTGACGGACGTGAGGCTCTTGGACATGACTTATCTGCCACTGATTTCTCCGATTCCAGAGAGGAAGAATTAATCCGCCTTCTGTGCAAAAAGGATGTTTCTGCAATTGACTCATGGTTTCAGGATTTCTCCAGATGGCTTACTGAGAACTTCCGCACCAAAAGTTTCGCATTTATCCAGATCTACTCTCTGCTTGGAAGGATTCTGAAGTTTTTCTATGAATTAAACCTGGATACCCATGATCTGGAAGCAAAGATCCTGTATGTATACAATCATCTGGAAGAATTTCATACCACAGAAGAACTATGCGGCTGGCTCAACGAACTCTGCCGTCTTCTCTGCCGGAAACTGGATTCTTCTCTGAATGATTATCACCAGAAATTATGCGAATCCGTAACTTCATATATTGACGAAAACTATGCCAGCAATACTCTGTGTCTGAACGATATCGCCAGCGAAGCCAATGTCAGCCCGGCTTATCTGAGTGCCCTTTTTAAAAAGAAACAGGGCGTGAGTATCAGTGACTATATCACTACTCAGCGAATCAACGCCGCCTGCCGTTATCTTACAGCCACAAACATGACTCTGAAGGAAATCAGTATGAAATGCGGTTACGCCAATCAATATTATTTCAGCACAAGCTTCAAGAAAAAAATGAATGTCACTCCATCTGCATACAGAGATACTCAGACGTCAAAATCTTAGCTTTTACTTGTGTTTCCCTACGACTCCCTGTATAATAAAGAACAATGTCTGTTATCATGACATCTTTTTTATATGAGTGCGCAATCAATTACCTTTTACCGCCACTACATCTGTTTTGCGGAAAAACTGTCAGTGGCAGTTGTGGTAAATGTCAATATACTTATTATAAGGAGATTTAAAATGGGGGTAACTGAAAAAACAGCAATTCTTGTTATCAGCTTCGGTACAAGTTATGAAGAAACACGAAAGAAAACAATTGAACAGATTGAATCTGACCTGCATCATGCATTTGGGAAATATCCGTTATACCGTGCATGGACAAGTCCCCGTATACGCGCCAAACTCCGGAAGCGGGACGGAATCCACATCATGGATATTGATGAGGCAATGACACAGTTGAAAGCGGACGGAATCCGAAACGTGATCGTACAGCCAACTTATGTGATCACTGGATTTGAGAGTGATGCTATGAAAGAAAAGGTTCTTGCACATAAAAAGGATTTTGATTCTGTCATTATCTGTGATTCTCTGATGGTTACAAAACAGGACAAAGAAGAGGTCTGTCAGGCCATGGCTTCCGAATATCATCCAGGTTCTGATGAAGTTCTTTTATTTATGGGACATGGAACAGAACATGTTGCCAATGAACTCTATCCGGAAATGGACGGCCTGTTTAAACATTTTGGTTATTCAAATATGCATATGGGAACTGTTGAGGGGGATTTTTCTATCGAAAGTTTTCTTGATGAGTTAAAAGAACTTCATCCGGCCCATATTCATCTGGCACCTTTTATGATCGTTGCAGGAGATCACGCGACCAATGATATGTCCGGAGAAGATGATGATTCCTGGAAAAGCATTCTGGAAAGAGAGGGCTATTCTGTCACCTGTACGCTGAAAGGACTGGGGGAGATTCAGGCGATCAGAGATATTTTTATCCGCCACACTAAAATGGGACTGGACAAGCTTTCGTAATTCTATTCCAAAAAATGTGAAGCTTCTGTTTTACAGCAGATACTTCACATTTTTTCAGTCCATATTAATTATTTTCTCTTTTTCTTCTTTTTATTTGGATTGTTTAACACAGACCAGCAAAATGCCTGTACTAACAGTATACCGATAAAAGCACCACTGCTGTCAACCCCCACATCCTTTATCGCTGGAGTACGACCGCCAACAAACGACTGATGATATTCATCAAGTCCCGCAAATCCTACGCAGACGATTCCGGCAAGGAGCATCAGCCAGATTCCTCTCACTCCATACACATATAACGGAAAGGAAATCGCAATTGCAAGCAGAAAATACTCTGTCATATGCGCAGCTTTTCTCACATAATAGTGGATCCCATCCGCTTTATAAGCCAGTTCCTCACTGCTTAAATTCTCTGATAAAAGTTCGCTTTTCATTTCCACGATTTCATAGCTTACCTTATAGCTCAGATTTCCGGAAACCTCTCCCGGCTGCGCTGAAAATGAAAAAATGATATACATCATCAGCAGTGCCGGCAGAAAAGAAAGAGGTTTCAGCAATGTGATCAATACTTTCATTCTTTCTCATCTTCCTCTTTGTCATCCAGTCTTTTCGTAAGATTTGCCCTCTCAGCAATGCTCATAGATTTATGTATTTCCGGTTCACTTTCTTTTGCAAATTCTCCGCCTGCTGCCGCTTTCACTGCTGCATTTGTTGCTTCCTTTGCTTTCTTGAGTCGGTCTTCTGAAATCATATTTTTGACGCTTACAAAGACCAATCCGGCTCCAATTACCGCAAACGCAATTCCGGCAAGCAGAAAGCCAATGCTTGTACCTTCTTCACCTGCTATAAATCCTTTGCACAGGCTATAAGCTGTGTATAATAAGTAGCCTCCAGCCAGGATCCAAAGTACATATCGTGCATTAGGAGATTTCGTTTCCTCCTGATTTTCCACAACTTCCTGTGTATCTTCCTGTAGTTCTTTATTCTTATTTTCCTCCATAAAAACCTCCAATTCTTTTGTGGGTTCGGTTAAATTGACTATTATCTTACCATTTTTTTACTCAGACGTAAAGTCTTCTGAAAAAGAAAGACTGCCAGATTTCTCCGACAGTTACTGTTCACTCCGTTCTCAGTAACACGCTTCGCGATGCACAGAATTTATGCTAATCGCATAAATTCGCGCGGTATGTCTCGGGATTTTGGCATTTTCATGCCAAAACACCTCGCGGGATAGTGACGTGTGAACAGTAACGAAAATGATTTCCGTATCTGTGTCTTTTACGTTATTAATTCCCGTATCTTCTCGTATCCGAGTTCTTTTGCGCTTTTGAAAGCGTGAACATTTTTTGATAAAAATAGAGTAGTTATTTGATGTAGAACCATTGCCAAGAGCAGATTACAGATATAAACAGGCATAAAAATATAACGAAATGAGCTATTTGTACAAAAAACGATGAAAATAGATAAATATAGAACGAAAAATGCAAAAACAAGATAATGTTTAATAAAAATCGTATGTATAAAAATGACAATAAAATATTGACGAAACAAATAAATTTTGTTACAATTTACCTCAACAAGTCTTATGGACATAAAACATGATAAATAAGATACAAAAATAGAACATGAAAACAAGGAGGTCATTACTATGGCGAAAAAAAGAAATATCATTGTTGGACAATCAGGAGGACCTACTGCAGTAATCAATTCCAGTCTTGCCGGAGTTTACAAGAATGCCATTGAACGTGGATTTGACAAAGTATATGGAATGCTTCATGGAATTCAGGGGCTGTTAGATGAACAGTATATTGACTTATCTACACAGATCCATTCAGAACTGGACATTGAATTATTGAAGAGGACCCCATCAGCATTTTTAGGTTCCTGTCGCTATAAACTTCCTGAAATTCATGAAGATAAAGCAATCTATGAGAAAATCTTTGAGATTCTGAATAAATTAGACATCTACGCATTTATCTATATCGGTGGAAATGATTCCATGGATACCATCAAGAAATTATCTGATTACGCGATCCTTACCGGACAGACACAGAAATTCCTCGGTGTTCCGAAAACAATCGACAATGACCTTGCTCTGACAGACCATACACCAGGATTCGGAAGCGCAGCTAAATATATCGGTGCTTCCACAAAAGAAGTAATCCGGGATGCGCAGGGCCTTACTTATAAGAAAAATATGATCACGATCATGGAAATCATGGGACGCAATGCCGGATGGCTTACAGGCGCTACAGCCCTTGCGAAATCCGAAGACTGTGACGGACCGGATCTGATCTATCTTCCGGAAGTTCCTTTCGATGTTGATAAATTCCTTGCAAAGGTAAAAGACCTTCTGAATAAGAAATCATCTATCGTAATCGCAGTTTCAGAAGGAATCAAGCTGGCAGACGGCAGATACGTATGTGAACTTGGAAGTGTAGGTGATTATGTGGATGCATTTGGTCATAAGCAGCTTCAGGGAACAGCAACATATCTGGCAAACTTCCTGGCGGCAGAATGTGGCTGCAAGACAAGAGCAGTAGAACTTTCTACTTTACAGAGAAGTGCTTCCCACATGGCATCCAGAGTAGATATTGACGAAGCATTTATGGTTGGTGGTGCAGCAGTCAAAGCGGCTGACGAAGGAGATACAGGAAAGATGGTTGTTATCGATCGTGTTTCCGATGATCCATATATGGCAGCTACTGGTATTTATGATGTACACAGAATCGCAAACGAAGAAAAACTCGTTCCAAGAGAATGGATGAATAAAGATGCCACAAATGTAACGAAAGACTTTGTAGATTACATCAAACCACTGATTCAGGGAGACTATCAGCCTATCATGGTAAATGGTATGCCAAGACATCTGGTACTGAATCTGAAGAAGGGCAGAAAAAGATAAATAATTGAAAGTCAATCAGGCAGCGAAGCGGATATGTGTTTGGCTGCCTGGTTTTACGTTATCAGAATCTTGCCAGAATATAGAGGGCGAAAGAGATGTACTGATTATTTGTATTCAAATCGATTGTAACAGAGGGCATATTTCGTTATTTTGCAGGTAATAATAAATGTGTCAGAATATTTCTTTGCAACTGTCAAAAGTAGTAATGTTAAATTTGTTTTTTTGGAAGATATCTGTTAATAAAACGAAAAAAAATTTACAGATAAAAATACAGACCAGAATAAAGGACAGTAAAAACTTTGACAATAATAGAAATGACAAAATAAATCATATTATGCAGAATGTATAAAAAAAATGCCTGATTTTAGCAGATTAACCTTGACGAAATGACATAAACTCTATAAAATGATTATGTGCGTATAAGAAACATATTTAATATATTTACTTATGTGTGAAAGAAAGAACAATAATTAGGAGGAAAATGTAAAATGGCAAAATGGGTTTACATGTTTACAGAAGGTAACGCTACTATGAGAAACCTTCTGGGTGGTAAAGGTGCTAACCTTGCTGAAATGACAAACCTTGGTCTTCCTGTACCGCAGGGCTTCACAATCACAACTGAAGCTTGTACACAGTACTATGAAGACGGAAGACAGATCAATGATGAGATCATGGCTCAGATCATGGAAGCAATCACCAAAATGGAAGGAGTTACCGGAAAGAAATTCGGTGACAAAGAAAATCCTCTGCTTGTTTCCGTTCGTTCTGGTGCGAGAGCTTCTATGCCAGGTATGATGGATACTATCCTGAACCTTGGTTTAAACGAAGACGTTGTTAACGTACTTGCTGAAAAATCCGGCAATGCTCGTTGGGCATGGGACTGCTACAGAAGATTCATCCAGATGTACTCTGACGTAGTTATGGAAGTCGGAAAGAAATATTTCGAAGAACTTATCGATAAGATGAAAGCTGACAGAGGTGTTAAGCTGGACGTTGAACTTACAGCAGAAGACCTTCATGAGTTAGCAGAACAGTTCAAAGCTGAATATAAAGCAAAAATCGGTGCTGATTTCCCAACTGATCCTAAGGAACAGTTAATGGGTGCTATCAAAGCCGTATTCCGTTCATGGGACAACCCACGTGCAAATGTATATCGTCGTGACAACGATATCCCATATTCCTGGGGTACTGCAGTTAACGTACAGATGATGGCATTTGGTAACATGGGTGATGACTGTGGTACAGGTGTTGCCTTCACACGTGACCCTGCTACAGGAGCTAACGGTCTGTTTGGTGAATTCCTTACAAATGCACAGGGTGAAGACGTTGTTGCCGGTGTTCGTACACCTATGCACATTTCTGAAATGGAACAGAAATTCCCGGAAGCATTCGTACAGTTCAAACAGGTTTGCGAAACACTTGAGAAACACTACAGAGATATGCAGGATATGGAGTTTACTGTAGAGCATGGTAAACTGTATATGCTTCAGACACGTAATGGTAAGAGAACAGCTCAGGCTGCTTTAAAGATCGCTTGTGACCTTGTTGATGAGGGAATGAGAACAGAAGAAGAAGCTGTAGCTATGATCGACCCACGTAACCTTGATACTCTTCTTCACCCACAGTTTGATGCTGCTGCTCTGAAAGCTGCTACACCAATGGGTAAAGGCCTTGGCGCTTCTCCTGGAGCTGCTTGCGGTAAGATCGTATTCACAGCTGATGACGCTGTTGAATGGGCTGAAAGAGGAGAGAAAGTCGTACTTGTACGTCTTGAGACATCTCCTGAAGACATCACAGGTATGAAATCTGCTCAGGGTATCCTGACAGTTCGTGGTGGTATGACATCTCACGCAGCAGTTGTTGCCCGTGGTATGGGTGAGTGCTGTGTATCCGGATGCGGTGATATCGCTATGGACGAAGAAAACAAGAAATTCACACTTGCTGGCAAAGAATTCCACGAAGGAGATTTCATCTCTATCGATGGTACAACAGGTAACATCTATGACGGAATCATCCCGACAGTAGACGCTACTATCGCTGGTGAGTTCGGACGTATCATGGCATGGGCTGACAAGTACAGAACAATGAAAGTTCGTACAAACGCAGATACTCCTGCAGATGCTAAGAAAGCTGTAGAGCTTGGTGCAGAAGGTATCGGTCTTTGCCGTACAGAGCATATGTTCTTCGGTGAGGGACGTATCGATGCATTCCGTGAAATGATCTGCTCCGAAACAGCAGAAGAGAGAGAGAAAGCACTTGAAAAAGTTCTTCCATATCAGCAGGATGACTTCAAAGGTCTCTTTGAAGCTCTGGAAGGTAACCCTGTTACTATCCGTTTCCTGGATCCGCCTCTTCATGAGTTCGTTCCTACAGATGAAGCTGACATCAAGAAACTTGCAGATGCTCAGGGCAAAACTGTAGAGCAGATCAAGACTATCATCGCTTCTCTTCATGAGTTCAACCCGATGATGGGACATCGTGGATGCCGTCTTGCTGTAACATATCCTGAAATCGCTAAGATGCAGACAACAGCAGTTATCCGCGCAGCAATCGAAGTTAAGAAAGCTCATCCGGACTGGACAATCAAACCGGAAATCATGATCCCACTTGTTGGCGATGTAAAAGAGCTTAAATATGTTAAGAAATTCGTAGTTGAGACAGCTGATGCTGAGATCAAAGCCGCTGGTTCTGACCTTCAGTATGAAGTTGGTACAATGATCGAGATCCCGAGAGCAGCTCTTACAGCTGATGAGATCGCTAAAGAGGCAGACTTCTTCTGCTTCGGTACAAACGACCTTACTCAGATGACATACGGCTTCTCCCGTGATGATGCAGGTAAATTCCTCAATGCATACTATGATGCTAAGATCTTCGAGAACGATCCATTTGCAAAACTGGATCAGGTTGGCGTTGGCAAGCTGATGAAGATGGCTATCGAACTCGGCAAACCGGTTAACCCGAACCTTCACGTAGGTATCTGCGGCGAGCATGGTGGAGATCCGTCTTCTGTAGAATTCTGCCATAAGATTGGTCTGAACTATGTATCCTGCTCACCATTCCGTGTACCGATCGCTCGTCTTGCAGCAGCACAGGCAGCTATCGCTGAGAAGAATGCATAAATAATATAAAATATAGATTCATGCAAAAGCATGATAGTGTCCAAGCGTAAAAACTGGCACTGGAACTTAGGGCAACCTGAAGTTTCAGTGCCTTTTTTGAGTAATACAGATATTTGCAATCTACTTTTATTATCTGCTTATAACTGAATAATGCATTACTATTTTACTACATACCCAGTAACCATTAATACCTAATTAATACCTAATTCGGTAAAAAGGGATTGACAAATAGTAGAAAATCGTTTATATTAAAGCACAGATTTGGTGTGTTACTGGACAGGCAGGCATTAACCGGTCATAAATGTTATTTTTTAATATTTATGGGGGTTAGTGCCTTTTTTGATGTATTTTCTGTGGTGAAATGCGGAATAATCATTTGTCAGAAGGTTTTAATCTCCCAGAAGACAAGGGCTGTTATTCAGACGGAAATATGTTTTATTGGATAAACAATAAAGAGCAGGAAAACCGATTTGAATGACATTGCCTGCACGATTTAAGGAAAAGGAGACAAAAAGAACATGAAAGACAAAATCTTTGGAGTTTTGCAGCGTGTAGGAAGATCCTTTATGCTTCCGATTGCAATCCTCCCTGTCGCAGGTCTGCTGCTTGGTATCGGCAGTTCCTTCACAAATGAAACAACCATCGCAACCTATGGATTACAGAAAATCCTTGGAAGCGGCACTTTACTTAATTCCCTTCTGATTATTATGAATAAGGTCGGAAGTGCAGTATTTGACAACTTACCGCTGATCTTTGCGGTTGGTGTTGCCATAGGTATGGCAAAAAAAGAGAAAGAGGTTGCGGCTCTTTCAGCATTGATCGCATATTTCGTTATGAACGTAGCAATCAGTGCCATGCTTCTCATTAATGGTGAGATTACTGCTGACGGACAGATTGCCAAAAATGTACTGGAAGGAACTGTTACTTCTGTATGTGGTATCCAGTCCCTGCAGATGGGTGTGTTCGGCGGTATTATCGTAGGTCTTGGCGTTGCTGCACTCCATAACCGATTCCATAAGATCGTGCTCCCGAATGCGCTGTCATTCTTCGGCGGTTCCAGATTTGTGCCGATCATTTCTACAATTGTATATATGTTTGTGGGAATCCTTATGTATTTTATATGGCCGGTAGTTCAGAACGGTATCTATGCTCTGGGCGGTCTGGTAACAGGAAGCGGATATATCGGAACTTTAATCTTTGGTATTATTAAACGTGCTTTGATTCCATTTGGTCTTCACCATGTATTCTATATGCCTTTCTGGCAGACAGCAGTTGGTGGAACAATGGAAGTTGCAGGACAGATGGTACAGGGTGGACAGAATATCTTCTTTGCACAGCTTGCTGATTCTGCAAATGTAGCACATTTCAGTGCTGATGCGACCAGATATTTCTCCGGTGAGTTTATCTTTATGATCTTTGGCCTTCCAGGTGCGGCACTTGCTATGTATCGCTGTGCAAAACCTGAGAAGAAAAAAGCAGCAGGCGGACTTCTTCTTTCAGCAGCCCTTGCATGTATGTTTACAGGTATTACAGAGCCTCTGGAATTCTCATTCCTGTTTGTAGCTCCGGCATTGTTTGTTGTACAGGTAATTCTGGCTGGTGCGGCTTATATGATCGCACATATGTTAAATATCGCAGTGGGACTTACTTTCTCCGGTGGATTCCTTGACTTGTTCCTGTTTGGTATTCTGCAGGGAAATGAAAAGACAAGCTGGCTGAGAATTATCCCGGTTGGTATTATTTATTTCATTCTGTACTATGTAATCTTTACATTTATGATCAAGAAGTTTGATTTCAAGACTCCGGGACGTGAGGATGATGATACAGAAACCAAGCTCTATACAAAAGCTGACGTAAACGCCAGAAAAGAAGCTGGAAAGACAGATAGTGCAACTATAACAACTTCTAATGATCCGGTAAGCGAACTGATTACAATGGGACTTGGCGGAAAGAAAAATATCGTAGACGTTGACTGTTGTGCGACAAGACTTCGTGTCACAGTCGCAGAGCCGGAGAGAGTCAGAGATGATCTCCTCAAACAGACAGATTCCAGAGGAATTGTGAAAAAAGGACAGGGTGTGCAGGTTATTTATGGACCTCATGTAACTGTAATCAAAGCAAAACTGGAAGAATATCTGGAAACTGCTCCGAATGAATTTGCAGCAGATACTGTTGAAAATGATACGGCAAATTCTGGAAATAATACAGCAGAAACTGCAAACGGATCAGACAGCAATGCAACTCAGAATCAGGCTGCAGGAACTGAAAATGAGAGCGATACAGCACAGACATCAGCACCTGTAAAAGAAGAAAAAATCAGAAAAACAGCCATTATTTACAGTCCGGTAAATGGTATCGCGGCAGATCTTTCCACCGCTCCGGATGAAGGATTTGCAGGAAAAATGATGGGTGACGGTGCAGTGGTAACACCGATAGAAGGAACTGTATATGCACCTGCAGACGGTGAAGTAGAGTTCATTTTTGACACCAAACACGCCATCGGATTCCAGACAGATTCCGGCATTCCAATGCTTCTTCACATGGGAATCGACACTGTGAAACTGGAAGGAAAAGGATTCGAAATTCTGGTAACAGAAGGTCAGAAAGTAAAGATGGGCGAACCGATGATGAAACTTGATTTAGAGTTCTTATCAGCTAATGCACCATCCCTTGTTTCCCCGATTCTTGACACCGAACCGGAAGACAACCAGAGAATCCGACTTCTCGCAAACGGTGAGATCAAAGCAGGTGAACCGTTGTTTGCGGTAGAGACACTGGAATAATAAATATAGTTTTGAGAAAACTGAAGCAAACAGGCTGCAAATATTCGCAGAACAAATAAAAGAACAGCCAGATAATCAGAGAATATCTGAATTATCTGGCTGTTCTTTACATACCGTAAAAACGAGAAATCCATGACAGGAAAGTTGGTTGGAAAAACAAAGTAAATTAAACAGACAGGTAGGATTCCTGATAAAAATATGGTACACTTATGCTTGTATAAGGTAAATCAAATAAATTTTGAATGTGATAACCGTATTATTAAGGACGGAGTAAATAGTAATAAAATATATGAGATACTTTTGCCTGTCAATATGAAGATTATCAGAGAAAAAGGAGGCTTTTTATGGGTGGAGAAGAGTTATATATACTAAAGCATAAAGACCTGGACACAGCCATGGTAAAGATCAACCCTTTTTCGGGAAGAATCGAATATATCCTTGAGGTGTATCTGCCGGAAGAACTGCCCGTTGGATGTAAAAAAGACGGAACAGGACTTGCAGAATGGTGGAATATGCGTGCAGTACCTGACACAAGAAAAGGGATTCAGCAGGCGCTGAAGATTCTGAGAGAAGAAACAAGTCAGTCTTTGATGCTGGCAGCATATGGATTAAGTCTGACAGATCATTATTGGATGCAGCCAGTTTCAAAAGAACTGTACTGGAGAGATATTAATTTCTTTGAGAATGATTTTTCAGATGAACTTGGCAATTTACTGACAGATACTGGCAGAATAGATGTAGACGATCACATATCGCGTTTTTCTCCGGCTTCATCTGTAAATGGAGAGATGAAGAAAAAATGGATCATCAGGGATCATACCCGTTATCTGCTGAAAATAAATACAAATAATTATGGACAGCAGGCAGTAAATGAAAAAATTGCGACCAGACTTCATGAACGTCTGGAATGGAGAAATTATGTCCCATATGAAATTACCGGAACAAAAATAGATGGTGAAGAATTCCCCTGTAGTCTGAATGCGCTGTTTACTTCTCTGGACACAGAATTGGTTTCGGCATATCAGTTGATTAGAAATTATAAAGTGCCGAATGATTTATCAGAGTATGAGGCGATTATTCGGTTGGCAACAGAATATGGACTCGATGAGCTGGAAGTAAGAAGGCAGCTGGAATATACGATTTTGACAGATTTTATCTTGAGTAATACAGACAGACATTATAATAATTTCGGATTTTTATATAACAGTGAGAAACATACACTGATAAAAATGGCGCCTGTATATGATACAGGGAACTGCCTTTTTTACAATGAAGATCCAGTTCCGGTCAAATCAGGTCTGTTAAATGTCAAAGTCAATTCATTTTGTAAAAAAGAAACAGATATGCTTTCCTATGTAAAGAATAAAGAAGTAATTGATATAGAAAAACTTGAAGTATTTCCCAAAGAAGTAGAAGAATTATTAAAACAATATACGAAAATGCCAGAAGAAAGAGCAGAAAAGATAGCAGAAACCGTACAGAAAAAGATAGAGTATCTTCAGCTTTTTCAGGAAGGGAAGAAAATCTGGAAACGAGAAAAATATTGGTAAGGGGAATAGGCTATGAAACAGAAGGTTGGAAAGTACAGCGTAGAGATGGAAGGCGATAGATTATATATTGGTGATTCTCCTCAGTTGGTTGTCAATTTGAAAACGCAGAAAAATTTTATACGCTGTAAAAATGAAAATATTCCATATAAAAAAGAAATTCGTCTAAGTCCGGATTTACTAGAAGGGAAACGCCCGGAGGTTTTTAAAACGGCAGTGGGATATTATTATCAGCAGGCGTGTGAAATTGCAGATGGAATACAGATTGCCAGGGCATATGGAAGAAAGGCTAATCGCACAATTTCTGTTAAAGATTTATCTGAGAGAAAAGTATAATAAATAAAACACAAACGCAGTATGGAAAAAAATAATAAAAAATCGGACAGATATAAAGGAAAAGAAAAAGTATGATAAACAGAAATGATATGCTGGAGTTAACCCGCAGGATGACCTTATCCAGAAATTGTTTTATGCGTGCAGCAGGCGTTTACATAGACGAAAATGGATATATCGATAATACTTTTAATGTAAACTTTAAGAATATGGGAAAACATGACCAGCAAGTTAATCTGGATCTTGCGAAAACGATTCCGTTTTCAAAAACAAATGAGCAGTTAAAATGTTATAAATTTCCGGCAGGAGATCTGGCCTATGACAGTATTCATAAACTGCTGATGGCATTATCACAATATGGTCTAAAAGATGATCTTCTTGTACAGACACTTTGCGAACAGCTGGCAGAAGGAATCTGCGGCACAGAAGACAAGCCCAACAGGACAAATTATTTACGCGGGCAGGAATTTGGAATTTATATTTATCATGGAATCTACGATATTCCAAAGAAAGGCTCAGATCAGAGCGAACAATGGGAATCGGAAGAAGTTTATAGCTTCCTTGTGTGTGTAGCTGCACCGGTAGATAAAGACTATAATGCAGGAAAACCAAAATGCGGATTTATATTTCCGGCGTTTGAAGATAGATCCGCAGAGCATGGAAAGATAGATATTTTCTTTGAAAATCCAGACTGTCCGGATGAAGGATTTTTAAGAAAAATATTGGGAAAATAGCTATTAAAGATCTGATAAGATGGAAATTCAATTTAGTCATTTCAAATTCAATTTAGTCATTTTATGGAAAAATGACTAAATTAAAATATTTATAACATTGATAATAAATGAGGGGATCGTAAGATGTACAGAGTAAGCAAAGTATTAAATAACAATGGTGTAATAGCTATTGATATGGAAGAAAATCAGGAATATGTCATTCTCGGCAAGGGTGTTGGCTTTGGTAAGAAAGTCAGCCAGCGTTTTGAAAAACCTGCAGAGTGTACTTTATATCGGATGGAGCAGGAGACGGAGCGTGGATCTGCGAAAGAACTGGTAAAGGGAATCGAGCCGGAGTATCTGGAAATTGCAGATGAGATTCTGACAGAGGCGCAGAAAGTGTTTGGAGATTCTGTAGACAGAGGAATTCTTTTCCCACTTGCAGACCATATCTCTTTTGCAGTTGCCAGAATTCGCCGAAATGAGCAGATCAGTAATCCTCTGACTGAGGATATCAAAGTGCTTTTTTACAGTGAATTTAAGGTTGCTGAGACATTGAAAACAATCTTGAAGAAGAGACTTCAGATAGCAATTGATGACCATGAAGTTGGATACGTGGCACTTCATATCCATTCTGCGATTGGCGATGAGAAGGTATCTGTTGCGATGCAGACTGCTAGGGCAGTGAGAGAGTGTATTGACATGATCGAGAAGGCGACAGGCAAGCCGATTGATGTACTTTCTCTGTCTTATAATCGTCTGATGAACCATATGAAATATATGGTGGCACGCGCATCAACTGGGGAGAAACTGAATCTGGATATGAACGAATATATGCTGGACCAGTATCCACAGGCTTATGAAATCGCAGCGGAGATATGCAAGAATCTGGAAGGATGTATAGGTCATAAGCTGGATGAGACGGAGATTGGATATCTGGCGATGCATATACAGAGAATATATAAAGATGCAGTGTAAGAAAAGTAGTAATAATAGAAGAAAGTTCCTTATTTCAGGAACTTTCTGATCAGTTTTTCATAGATTTTTCTATATGGCTGGTATCTCATAGGGAGGTCCAGCCATGTTTTTTTATCTACAATACTCTTGAAGTGAGAAAAGGTATTGAACCCGTCTCTGCCATGGTAAGATCCCATACCGCTTTCGCCAAAGCCGCCAAATCCCATCTCGCTGGTTGCCAGATGGATGATCGTATCATTCACACAGCCACCGCCGAATCCACAGCGAGAGGTGACTTTGCGGGCGACATCCTTGTCGGAAGTGAAGATATACAGAGCCAGTGGATGTGCCATGGAGTTAACGGTTACGATAGCTTCATCCAGTGAATCATAAGTCAATACCGGAAGCACCGGGCCGAAAATTTCTTCCTGCATAACGGCATCCTGGAAAGTAACATGATCCATAACGGTAGGTGAAATCTGAAGTGTTTTTGGATTGCTGTCACCGCCGCAGATTACTTTATCCGGATTGATAAGATTGCTGATACGGGTAAAGTGTTTCTCATTGATGATTTTGCCATAATTTTTATTATTCAGAGGTGCAGATCCAAACTGTTTTTTAATTTGTTTCTGAATCTGGCGGATAAGTTCATCTTTAATTTCCTTATCACAGTAGATATAATCTGGTGCAACGCAGGTCTGACCGCAGTTGAGATATTTTCCGAATACAATCCGTCTGGCTGCCAGTTTCAGGTTGGCACTTTTTTCTACGATACAGGGACTTTTTCCACCAAGCTCCAGGGTAACAGGAGTCAGGTGTGCAGATGCCTTTGACATAACTTCACGACCGACATTCTGGCTTCCGGTGAAGAAGATATAGTCGAAATGTTCATTGAGGAGCGCAGTATTTTCTGTGCGTCCGCCTGTTACAACGGTTACATAATGCGGGTCAAAACATTCGCAGATGATAGTTTCAATGACACGACTTGTATTGGGTGAGTAAGCACTTGGTTTTAATACTACGGTGTTTCCTGCGGCAATCGCATCTATCAGTGGATCGATGGTGAGCAGGAACGGATAATTCCAAGGACTCATAACAAGAACTACACCATAAGGGGACGGCTTTTTATAGCTTCTGGAGGCGAACTGTGCAAGAGGGGTTATTACGTTTTTTTCCTTTGCGTAGGATGGCGTATGGCGGATCATATAGCTGAGTTCGGAGAGTACAAGTCCGACCTCGCACATATAGGACTCGAAGTTACTCTTGCCGAGGTCGCGCTTTAATGCCTCGTTGATCAAAGGTTCGTATTTCTGAATACAGGACTTTAATTTTTTTAAAGCTTCAATTCTTTTATCGACAGGTAAAGTTGCGCCGGTATAAAAATAGGTACGCTGTTTCTGGACGATTTCTTTAATTTCTGTTTCTGTCATTGAATAGTCCCTCCATATATAATATAAGAATGATGTACTGATGTCAGTAGAATTTTGATTGTGTTGTATTATTTATCAGATTTAGGAATCAGCATATAATAAAATTTCTCAAGTTCTGATGCATCCATCAGCTTTGGCACAGGATACAGAGGATTTGCCTCTTTATCTGCATAATGTGCCAGCTTCGGGATATCTGTTTTCTGGATCTCTTTTACAGTATCTCCGATTCCGAATTTCTGTTTCATTTCTTCGATTGCCTGAATAAAAAGTTCTGCAGCTTCATGATCTGGTGTGTTCTTATCCGCGAGTCCGGCAGCAACAGCCAGATTGTGGAGCTTTTTATCAATGCAGCTTCCATATTTACGAAGCACCATAGGCAGCAGAATCGCATTGGCAAGTCCATGAGGCACGTTATATTCTCCTCCAAGTGAGTGAGCAACTGCGTGAACATATCCTACATAAGATTTGGTAAATGCACAGCCTGCATAGAAAGAAGCATGGAGCATATTCCGACGCGCCTGGATGTTATCACCATGTTCATAAACAGTGTAAATATTTTCAAAAATCAGTTTTACAGCTTTTAAAGCGTCCCTGCGGGTATCTATTGTGGTAGAGTTTCCGATGTATGCTTCGACTGCGTGAGTGAGGGCATCCATGCCTGTGGTGGCGGTGATAAATGGCGGCAGGCTTAAGGTTACTTTCGGGTCAAGTACTGCATAGCGGGGAATTAGTGGAAAGTCGTTGATCGCATATTTATATCGGGTATCTGCATCGGTAATTACAGCTGCGAGAGTAGTTTCACTTCCGGTACCGGCAGTAGTAGGAACTGCCATAAGAAGTGGAAGTTTCTTGTGTACTTTCAGGATTCCCTTCATCTGAGCCAGAGTTTGTTTTGGCTTTACTGCGCGTGCACCGACAGCCTTTGCACAGTCCATACTGGAACCGCCGCCGAAACCGACGATAGCATCGCAACCGTTTTCGTGATAAAGATTCAGTGCCTCCTTAACATTTACGGTAGTAGGGTTGGCAACTGTTTTATCATAGATTGTATAAGGAATTCCGGCTTCGTTCAGCGTTTTCTCCAGACGTCTGGTAAGTCCGAGACGGGCAATTCCCGCGTCTGTGATGATCAGCACATGTGTACATTTATGGCGCATGATGATTTCCGGAAGTTCTTTAACACTTCCGGCGATTTTCGGTTTGCGGTAAGGTAAAAATGGGATAGCGATGTGAAAAGCTTTCTGAAAAGCCCTGCAATATATTTTTCTGATAGGATTCATGATAATTCTCCTCTGTAATATGTAATCAAGAAAAATATAGCAAGGCAAAAAAGAAAAGTCAATATATTTTGACATTCAAAAAGTATGGAATACTTAATAAATTATAGACAAGATAAAGCATACTGCAGAGAATCGTCCAGATGCTTCTTCATCAACTCGCCGGCTTTATCAATATCACCGGCTTTATATGCCTCAAAAATCAGCTTATGCATATGCCCGATATTGTGCTGAGGTTCGGACTGAGTCTCATACAAATTAGAAAAAATCGTAAGCTGGCTGCGAAGCTTCTCGGCAGCGAGAAGGGGAAACATCCGATCGTTATGTATCCGGGAGAATGTTATTACTGCGGTGCCTGCGTAATGGTCTGCCCGACAGGTGCTGTTAAGCTGGCACATCCGCTTATGAACAGAGCCAAATTTGTGGAAGTGCGCCACTAAAAAACTTAGATATAAGCAGAATATTAATAGAACTGGAAGGCAGTTTCTACTATATGTGGATATGGTGGAAACTGACTTTTTTATGTATAAAACTGTTCAGTGGGGACGCTATTTTTCTTCATAACGCAGATTTCTGACGGCTTAGAATATCTTAGACCGTGGAAACCGTCCCGAAAATAAAACATAGTTCTGACCGTCCCTTATGATTTGTTTATTCCCTAGCATAAGCCATACTAGCCCTCAGAGTTTCAATGAAAAATGTTACGAAACTTTACGAAACTCTGAAAACCAGTTGACAACCGAGTAAGTTTAAACTAACATAAAGTTAGCAATAGATAACCACATGATAAAACTATACGGTTATAACAAACATATTGCTAAATTGTCTTATAAGGCAACATGAGGGAGGAGCAAAGAAAATATGTTTCTGCAAATACAGGGAATCAAAAAATCCTTTGGCACAGGTGACAGTCGTGTTGATGTGCTGAAAGGCTTAGATCTTGAGATTGAAAGAGGAGAATTCTGTGTTCTGCTTGGTCCGTCGGGTTCAGGAAAGTCTACACTCTTAAACATTATTGGCGGAATCGACAGTGCAGACGAGGGGAACTTAGTGATAGACGGAGAACGTCTGGCGGATATGTCGGAGAAGAAACTTTCATTATACAGAAGAAAACATCTTGGCTATATTTTCCAGATGTATAATCTGATCCCAAATCTTACAGTCAGGGAAAATATTGAAGTAGGCGCTTATCTTAGTGATAAACCTCTGGATGTAGATGAGCTGCTTCATACGCTTGGAATCTATGAGCACCAGAGAAAGCTTCCAAACCAGCTTTCCGGTGGGCAGCAGCAGAGGACGGCCATCGGCAGGGCAATCGTGAAGAATCCGGATATTCTTTTGTGTGATGAGCCGACTGGGGCACTGGATTATAATACATCAAAGGAAATTCTTAAGCTGATTGAGACAGTGAATCAGAAGTATGGAAATACGATCGTTATGGTTACGCACAATGATGCAATTAAGGATATGGCGGATCGTGTGGTGAAGCTTCGAGATGGTATGATTCGAAAGAACTATATCAATGAACATAAGATTCCTGCGGCAGAGCTTGACTGGTAAGGAGGACGAAAGAGATGAAGAGTCCTTTGAGAAAGCGTTTACCCAGAGAGTTAAAAAGTGAGATTGGGAAATACCTGATTGTATTTATTCTGATGGTAACTACGATTGGATTCGTTTCGGGCTTTCTGGTTGCGGATGGCAGTATGCTTATTGCTTACAATGAGAGTTTTGAGAAATATAATATTGAAGATGGAAATTTGCGTACGGCAGAGCAGATTTATAAGACGCAGAGAGAGGAAATTGAGAAGCTTGGCATAAAATTATATGAGAATTTCTATCTGGAAGAATCATTGGATAATGGCAGTACGATGCGTATCTTTAAGAACAGGGAAGAGGTTAATAGGGTCTGCCTGATGAAAGGTGAACTTCCGGCAAAAACAGGGGAGATCGCAATTGACAGAATGTACGCAGATAATAACAGTTTGTCTGTAGGGGATACATTGCAAAGTGGAAAAAAGACATGGAAGATTACAGGGCTTGTGGCGCTTTCTGATTATAGCTGTCTGTTTCAGAATAATAATGATTCTATGTTTGACTCCGTGAAGTTTGGTGTTTCTGTTGTGACAGAGGATGAGTTTGATTCTTTAAAACAGGATAAATTACAGTATAATTATTCCTGGAAATATGATCAGAAACCGAAGACTGAGAAAGAGGAAAAGGAAGTTTCTGAGGATTTGATGGAGGACATCGGAAAGATTGTTACGCTGGAAGCATTTGTGCCGCAGTATCAGAATCAGGCGATTAATTTTACCGGAGATGATATGGGTAGCGATAAGGCGATGATAATCATGTTGCTTTATATTGTAATTGTGATCATGGCGTTTGTATTTGGCATTACGATCAGCAACACGATCCGAAAAGAAGCAGGTGTGATCGGTACGCTTCGGGCTTCCGGATATACCAGAAGAGAGCTTGTCATGCATTATATGACACTTCCGGTGCTGATTACACTTGTTGGCGCATTGATCGGAAATATTCTTGGATATACAGTATTTAAGGGTGTTTGCGCAGGGATGTATTATGGAAGTTACAGTCTTCCGACTTACGTGACGATCTGGAATGCAGAAGCGTTCCTTCTCACAACAGTTGTTCCTGTTATTATTATGCTGGTGGTAAATTATGGAATTCTCAGGCATAAATTAAAATTGTCTCCGCTGAAGTTTTTGCGCAGGGATTTGTCAGGGCGTAAGCAGAAGAGAGCAATTCGTCTGAGCCCGAAGATTAAAATTTTCTCAAGATTTCGTCTTCGCGTGATTTTTCAGAATATGAGTAACTATATCGTTTTGTTTATCGGGATTTTGTTTGCAAATCTGCTGTTGATGTTTGGATTACTGCTGCCGTCGGTATTGTCTCACTATCAGTTGGAGATTCAGGATAATATGCTGGCGAAATATCAGTACATGCTGCAGGTTCCTGTCAGTGCGGTGAGTGGAAATAAATTCGAAAGTCTGGTTTCGTTGCTTGAATTTTACATGGATTCTGAAACGAAAAACGAGGATGCGGAGAAGTTTTCTGCGTATTCTTTAAACACTTTGCCGGGGAAATATAAGAGCGAGGAAGTCTTGCTTTACGGTATTGAACCGGATAGCAAATATGTGAAAATTAATTTTGATGATACACAGGATAAGATAGAGTCCGGTAATACAGAAGAGAAAAAGAATGAAGGTAAAACAGACAAACCTGCAGATGAAATAAAAAAGGGAAACACAGGTGTATATATTTCCAAGGCATATGCAGATAAATTTCTGCTTCATGAAGGGGATACGATTACTTTGAAGGAAAAATATGAAAAAGACGAGTATTCTTTTAAAATAGCGGGTATTTATGATTATACAGCGGCGCTTTGTGTCTTTATGCCACGTAGTGATCTGAATGATCTGTTTGATCTGGGAGATGATTATTACAGCGGTTATTTCTCTGATACAGAGATTACAGATATCAAGAATCAGTATATCGGTTCAGTTGTCAATCTGGATGCACTGACGAAGATTTCCAGGCAGCTGGATGTGTCAATGGGAAGTATGATGGGTCTGGTGAATGGGTTTGCCATTATGATCTATATGGTGCTTATTTATCTGCTTTCAAAGATTATTATTGAGAAAAATGCCCAGTCTATTTCCATGGTAAAGATATTGGGATACACAAATGGTGAGATCAGCAGACTTTATATTCTGTCTACGTCTGTTGTAGTGGTACTCTGCCTTCTGCTCAGTCTCCCAATTGAAACGGCAGTGATGAATGTGCTGTTTCGTGAAATGATGCTGGCGAGCATTTCGGGATGGATCACACTCTGGATTGACCCGATGATCTATGTACAGATGTTTGGGGCGGGAATTGTTACATATGGGTTAGTGGCATTGCTGGAATTCAGAAGAGTGAAGAAAGTTCCGATGGATGAAGCATTGAAAAATGTTGAGTAATGAGCGTATGATTTTTTCAATAACGCGTCAGAGGCGGGATGCAGAATCTGACAAAAATTTGACATTATCTGGATTTTGTGTTACGGTAAGTAGGAAACTGTTAGACCAATCAGTTGGAATAGGAGATTATTATGAGAAAAAAATCAACTTCAAAAGCAACAGCAACTATCAAAGAAGCTACAACCAAAGCAACAGAGGTAGTGAAAGAAACAGTAGAGAAAACAATTGCCAAAGCTCCGGAAGTGATTGAAGAAGCAAAAGACGTTGCATCTGATATTGCGAAAGCACCAGTTGTAGAAGAAGCAAAAGAAACTGTAAAGAAAGCAGTAAAAGAAGTGGCTAAAAATATCGACATCAAAAAATTCGTAGAAACAACTATCGAATTACCTGGTTTTGCAGTTACAATGAGCTCCATCGAGGAAGCAATCAAAGAAGACATTAAAGCGAAAGACATCAAAGGAAAAGATATCAGTGTTTATGTAAACGTTGAGCAGAAAGCCGCATACTACACAGTAGACGGTCAGGGATCTGACGATTACAAGATCGACCTGAATACATTATAATCATTTTTATAACTGAAAATGAATGCCTGTGAGCGAAGGCTTGCAGACATAAAAACAGCAGGAATGTTCTCTTAATGAGCGCTCCTGCTATTTTTATGTTTTCGAAATCCGCTGATTTACTACGTAAATCGCTACTTTTAACGCCTTTTACATTTCATTCATATTGAAAAATCAGACATCTAAGAAGTTTGTTCCTGTTCAAACAAATCCTCTCTTGTAATATTCTGTGCCCATTTCCCCTGGCGATAGTGATGGAATACCCATGGCCACTTGACGAATTCGTCTGTACATAACAGGAAGTATACCCAAAGCACAGGAAGTTTCAGCACGAATGCTGCGAAGAATCCAAGCGGTACTGCATATACCCACATATCGATCGTATCGCAGATGAGACCAAATTTCGTATCTCCACCTGCCCGGAATACTCCGGCAATCAATGCAGTATTGACTGCAGAACCCATAATGTAATAAGTATTGATCAGCAGCATATATTTCAGATAATGCATTGCACCATCACTTAAAGAGGCAAATCTCATAACCAGAGGAGTGATGGCAAATACGATCACACCACCGATCGCTCCGGCGATGACAGTCATTTTCAGCATTCTGGAAGCATATACTTTTGACTTCTCCAGATCGCCTTTTCCCATAACATTTCCAAGAAGAATCGTTCCGGCACTGGCAATAGCAAAGCAGAAAACAGAGCCGATATTGCGGACAACAGTAACCAGTGAATTGGCGGCAACTGCATCCGTGCCAAGGTGTCCGAGGATTACAGAATACATGGAAAATGCTACGCTCCATGAGACATCATTTCCAAGCGCAGGAAGTGACAATTTAATGAAATCCCGGAACAATACTTTACTGCGGATAAACATATATGTCAGGTTCAGTTTCACATTCTTGCTCAGGGAAGATACAATCACGCAGGCGATCAATTCTATGAATCTGGAAGAAGCTGTTGCGATTGCAACACCTGTAGCCCCGAGCTTTGGTGCTCCGAACAGCCCAAAGATAAAGGTTGCATTCAGAATAATGTTCAGGACAAAAGCCAGCATATTCAAAGCCATACTGATTGTTACGCGTCCAACACTGCGCAGGATCGCCAGGTAAACTTCCGTAACACCCCAGCACAGATAAGTAATACCCATGATTCTGAGATAAGAAGAACCAATGGAGATCAGTTCAGGGTCAGATGTGAATATTTTCATCATATGCTGAGGAGCAGTGAAAGCAATCAGCGCTACAATCGCGGAAATTGCGATTGAAAAACGAAGCGCAATTCCCTCAATCGCATGAATTGCCTGTATATTGTTTTTACCAAAATATTGTGCGCACAGAAGAGAGGCGCCGGTGCCAAGTCCGTAATATACCATAAACAGGATATTGGAGTAATTGGCAGCCAGGGACACTGCGGAAATTGCAGACTGTCCGACGTAATTGAGCATAATTACGTCTGCGGAATTGACCGCTGCGCTGAGCAGATTCTGAATAATGATCGGAATCGTCAGCCGAAACATTTGCCGATAGAAATCATCTTTACCGGCTGATACTGTATTTGTCATATTTACCCCCATAATAAATTATAAATTTTCTTTTTGTCTGATCAGAGCATATTATTTCATTTTTTTTTATCATAGCTTTCATGCGGGGAATGCGCTATCTCTATTTTGACAAATTTATACATTATTATGACTTTTATGGCTGCTTGCTTGTTGGTATTCCATAAATTATTTAAGAAATATTTATCTTTTTATCCCCGTTTTTTTAACCGAATCAAGTAAGTCCCCTGCTTCAATTGCGAGGAGCAATAAGCAGGGGACTTACTTGATTCGGTTAAACTTGTGTATTATATGTAGCATGGTCTGTATTGCGCTAAAAGTACTGGACTGGTATAATCTATATATGGATTTTGCAGCCTATGATGATAAATGTAAATATCCGTGTTCTTACCGAAAAGATTTTGAACAATTAAAAAACGATAAATAAAAACATGGTGGGTGAATTTTTATGATGACATTGCAGCAGATCGATATGAGTATTTTATTGTGGATACAGGAACATTTAAGAGCAGATGCCCTGACACCTTTCTGGAAAGTGATCACTTTTCTGGGAAATGGAGGATGGTTCTGGCTTATGCTGGCAGTTGGACTGCTGGTGTATAAGAAAACACGTCTGACGGGGATTGCGGCATTACTTTCCATTACAGTAGGCTTCCTTATCACGAATGTGCTGCTGAAGAATATTGTTGCCCGCCCAAGACCTTTTGACGCTTATACAGAGATTATTCCTCTGATCACAAAACCAACGGATTTTTCATTCCCGTCTGGTCATACATGTGCATCATTTGCGTGCGCGCTGATACTATTTAGAATGCTTCCGAAGAAATTCGGAATTCCGGCAGTGATCCTGGCGGGAATGGTAGCCTTCTCAAGACTTTACCTGGGAGTCCATTATCCGGGAGATGTTCTGGGAGGATTTCTGGTAGCAGTATTTGCAAGCACACTGGTATATCATCTGATGTCAGCATATCAGAAAAAAATGCAGGAGCAGTCAGAAGGTCTTTCTCATAAATGGAGATGAGACAAACATGGGAAAGGGCGCTGCAATCAAGACAGCACTTACATATATCAAAGAAATGAATCTGGTGCAGAGAATGAGTATTTTCACAAGAAAAACCAATAAAGCAGACAATAGATAATATTCTCAGTAATGCAGCCAAAAGTAGAATGTCTGCCATGACAGCAGAATATAATAAATTAATTTTAGAAACAAAGGGAGCTCTTTAATGAAGCAAAAACCCTTATTGATCAGCCTGTTAATTTCTCTGGGAACCGGAGTGATTGCAGGCTTTCTTACTTTCACAAGTATGGAACAATACCAGGAAATGTACCGCCCGCCATTGTCGCCGCCGGGGTGGGTATTCCCGGTGGTCTGGCTGCTTCTTTATGCACTGATGGGAATTGCTGCATACAGAATATACATGAAAGATCCAAAAGCAGAAGCATTAAAGTTATACCTGATTCAGCTGGCGATAAACTTCTTATGGCCGATACTTTTCTTTAATTTCGGCTGGCAATTATTTGCGGCAGTCTGGCTGTTGCTGTTATGGTATCTGGTATTTGTTATGATAAAAGAATTTGCAAAAATTGATGAAGGTGCGGCAAAGCTTATGATCCCATATCTGATCTGGCTTACTTTTGCGGCATATCTGAATATAGCGATTGCTTTGCACAGATAAGCGATTATTTTTTGGATTGCATTGTGATAAAAAGTGATGAATGGCTACTTGTGATACATAAATAGCCAAAAAAGTACGTATACTATCTTCCATGTAGAAAGTAAACTTTTATACAGGAGGACAGACATGGACAACAGCACAAAGAAACTATTAGAAGAATGCAGTGTCGGATGCAAGATGGGAATTGAGAGCATGGAGCAGGTACAGCATCATGTGACAGATGCCAAAATCGCAGCAACGATTGAAAAATCCTGTTCAAAACACAAGGAACTGGAAGAGGAAATTTCCAAAATACTTCTTCGCGCAGGCCAGCCGGAGAAAGAACCGGGTGTTATGGTATCCACATTTTCGTGGATGACGACAGGTGTAAAAATGATGACCGGAGAAGATGAGAATAAACAGGCGGTTAAGATCATCATGAATGGCTGCAACATGGGAACCCAGTCTATCACAGAAGCCATGCACCAATGCAAAGATGCGTCGTCCGAAAGTATTTCCATTGCAAAGAAGCTTATTGGAATGGAAGAGAATCTGCGGGATGATATGCAGAAATATTTGTAAAACTATTTGTAAAATGAAATGCTGTCAGTTACAGAATAAGTTTGTAACTGATGGCATTTTTATTTGTGGTGAGTGGCGGATTATTGCAGGTCAGGAATAGTTGTGATACAATGCACAAGAGAAATTACACAATTTACATAGAAAAAAGGACAACACAATGAATAAAAATGAAATCTATATAAAAAGTGGTACCCAATACAAAGAAATGACAAAAGAACTCCTTGCGCAATGTGACCTTGTATCTCAGATAACAGATAAGAAAATACAGATCGGCATCAAACCAAATCTTGTATCACCATCTGAAGCCTCCTGGGGAGCTACCACACATCCAGAGATCGTGGCGGGAATTATCGAATATCTGCAGGAGAATGGATATGAAAATATTGCAATTCTGGAAGGTTCCTGGGTAGGAGATAAGACGAAAGAGAGTTACGAGGTATGTGGTTATCAGGAACTTTCAGAGAAATATCAGGTGCCTTTCTGGGATATGCAGGAGGACAAGGGAATAGAGTATGACTGTAAAGGTGTGAAATTAAATGTCTGTGAACGAGTAGAGAACATTGATTTCCTGATTAACGTTCCGGTACTGAAAGGACACTGTCAGACAAAAATAACCTGTGCATTAAAAAATATGAAAGGCTTGATTCCAAACACCGAGAAACGCAGATTCCATGCAATGGGACTGCATAAGCCAATCGCACATCTCAATGCCGGAATTCATCAGGACTTTATCGTTGTCGACAATATCTGTGGAGATCTGGATTTCGAGGATGGTGGAAACCCGGTAGTGATGAATCGAATCTGGGCAGGAATGGACCCGGTGCTGATTGATTCCTATGTTTGTCAGGTCATGCACTATGAGACAAAAGATGTTCCTTATATCGGACTGGCAGAAGAATTGGGAGTTGGAAGTACAGATCTGAAAAATGCTCACATCATCTATTGTGAGGAATCTGCCCGAAAGGAACTGCCGAAATCCCGAAAGGTAGTAGAACTTCAGGATGCTGTAGAAGAAGTAGAATCCTGCAGTGCCTGCTATGGATACCTTATTCCTGCACTGGAAATGCTCAAAAATGATGGGCTTTTTGAAAAACTGGATACAAAGATCTGTATCGGGCAGGGTTACCGTGGCAAAACAGGAAAACTGGGCGTTGGTGCCTGCACCTGTAAATTTGAACACAATGTAAACGGATGCCCGCCTACAGAAAATCAGATCTATGATTTCCTGAAACAATATATTCTGAACAAATAAAAAACAGGTTCGTTTACGAACCTGTTTTTTATTTGCAATCTATAATGCCATCTTAATCATCTTAACGATCGTATCCTGGTCAAATTTGCTACTGTCAAATGCCAGATGATACTGGGAAATATCTTTCCATTTCTTATCAGTGAAATATTCATAATAAGTACGGCGTTCTTTATCAACTTTCTTAACGAGTTTCTGAGCACTCTTTTCTTCCCGTCCGGTACGCTCAATGATAGTCTGTACACGATAATCAAATGGCGCATGGATAAATACGCTCAGGCATTTATTATCAAGAATATAATTCGCGCATCGTCCGACAATTACGCAGTCCTCCTTCTCCGCTGCATCCAGAATAATCTTGCGCTGAAGATCAAAGAGAACATCATTCATCGGAACGAAGTGGAAATCGCTGTCCATCTGAAGTTCATGATCGATAGGAAAACGCCACTGACTGCCGCGTTTCTCATCAACTTTGGCAAGCAGATCAAAAGGAATATTCTCTTTCTGAGCTGCAATATCGATCAGTTCTTTGTCATAAAAAGCAAATCCAAGTTCTTCTGCCAGAGCCTTACCGATCAGACGGCCATTACTGCCGAGCATTCTGTTTATTGTAATCACGCGTTTACTCATAATCAAAACCTCCTTATGACATCCCTGTTACTGTTATATTATGATACCTGAGCCAAAGCTCCCATAATCCTGATATCGTATCACCTGTCAATAGTAACAAGTCTTTTATTTGTTAACATTATAACACTAATGTCAGAAAAATACCAGTAAAATACATAAAAAAACAAAAATAATACAAGAAAATTTATATATACTACACAAAAACAAACAGACCTTTACGAAAGACATTGTTATATCTGAGTGAAATAGAAAGTCACATTCTGAACACATCTTTTTCACCCGGATTTCACAGGCATCTCAAAATTTGCACATATTTTCCAGATAATATTTGGCTATCAGGTCAAAACAAATGGAGGGAAAGAAGAAATCAAAGAACTTGAAGAGCAGATCAGTGATAGTCCTCTGGTAATTCCTGCTATTTTTTTGCTGCTTTTTTGGACAAATTTATCAATAGACGTGGATATTTTGCGTATGATAAAATTAAATTGGAAAATTTATTTATAAGATAGTGGTTATTTATAGATTTTTTCTTTAAGTTATGTTATTATACTTAATTGGCTGTCTGGCAGATGCCGACAGACGTTTACGGATTGTGCATAAATGTCCGTAAATATACTGCTGTTTAACAGACTCAGGAGAACAATGCGCAGAGTCTGGAAACCTGAAGAAACAGCAGTCCGTAACTCTTATGATAAATGATAAGTATGGAAGAAAGGGATACAATACATAATGCTGAAAATCAAAAGCTATGTAAAGGTAAACAGTCTGGCAGAGGCTTATGAGCTGAACCAGAAAAAAACAGCCCGTGTTCTTGGCGGAATGGTCTGGATGAAGATGGGCAACAGAGCAGTATCTACAGCAATCGATCTCTCCGGTCTGGGACTGGATACGATCTCTGAGGATGATGATGAATTCGTGATTGGCTGCATGACTCCGCTTCGTGACCTGGAGACAAATGAGGCTCTGAACACCTACACACATGGAGCTATGAAAGAAAGCCTTTGCCACATTGTGGGAGTACAGTTTCGAAACTGTGCCACTGTGGGAGGAAGCATTTATGGAAGATTTGGTTTCTCAGATGTTCTGACCATGTTCCTTGGAATGGACACATGGGTAGAATTATATGATGCAGGCCGCATTCCACTGACTGAATTTGTAAACATGAAGAAAGATAATGACATCCTTGTGAATATTATTGTGCGCAAAGAGCCGCTTCTTACCTGTTATTTAAGCCAAAGAAACACGAAGACAGATTTCCCGGTACTGACCTGTACTGCTTCAGTGATCGGAGATGAGGCAAGAACAGTAATCGGTGCCAGACCTGCACGAGCTATGGTCGTAGAAGATAAGAAACAGATTCTTAAGAATTTTAAAAACATGACAAAGAAGCAGAAAGCGCAGGCAATCGAAGAATTTGCCGAATATGCGGCCGGGAATGTTCCGACGGCAGGCAATATGCGAGGATCAGAAGAATATAGAAGTCTTCTTGTAAAAGTACTGACAAGAAGAGCCTGGGAAGCAGTAGGAGGGATGAAGAATGAATATTAATTTCTGGCTTAACGGGGTAAACCGCCATGCGGAGATCTATCCTGACACACTGCTGATTGATTTTTTGAGAGAGCAGGGATGTTACAGCGTAAAGAGAGGGTGCGAGACAGCAAACTGTGGTCTGTGTACAGTTTTGGTAAACGGACGTCCGGTACTCTCCTGCAGTACACTTGCAGCCCGCGTTGAGGGAAAGAAGATTGTCACACTGGAAGGAATGCAGAGGGAAGCGAAAGAGTTTGGAAGTTTCCTGGCGAATGAAGGTGCGGAACAATGTGGCTTCTGTAATCCTGGATTTATTATGAATGTGTTTGCAATGTTAAATGAGATCAAAGAACCGACAGAGGAACAGATCAAAGAGTATCTTGCCGGAAATTTATGCAGATGTTCCGGTTTCGTTTCTCAGACAAAGAGTATCCTGAAATTCCTGAAATATAAGAAAGCACAGGAGGAAGCATAAGATGAAATATGTAAATCAACCTGTACGAAAAACAGATGCGATGTCATTGGTGACAGGAAAGCCTGTTTATACAGATGATCTGGCACCAAAGGACTGTCTGATCGTCAAAGTTCTAAGAAGCCCTCATGCCAATGCGTGGGTAGAAGACATTAAAACTGGTACGGCAGAGAAAGTAGCAGGCATCGCCTGTGTCCTTACCTATAAAGATGTGCCGAAAAAGCGTTTCACTCTTGCCGGTCAGACTGCTCCGGAAATGAGTCCGGATGACAGATTGATCCTTGACCGCCATGTCCGTTTCGTGGGAGATGCGGTTGCTATCGTAGCCGGTGAGACTGAGGAAGCAGTAGATAAGGCACTAAAGAGAATCCGTGTGGATTATCGTGTGGAAGCCCCTGTTCTTGACATTCACAAAGCGAAAGATAACCCGATCCTTGTCCATCCGGAGGAAGACTGGAAACTGAAAATTCCGCTTGGCGGAGATAATAAGAGAAATCTATGTGCCTCTGCGGTGGAAGAACATGGAAACGTAGATGAGGTTCTTTCCAAATGTAAATATACAGTTGAGCGTACTTACCATACAAAAGCAAATCAGCAGACAATGATGGAGACTTTCCGTACCGCCTGCTATCTGGACCATTTTGGAAGACTGATCGTGTTGTCTTCTACACAGATTCCGTTCCATGTAAGAAGAATCGTAGGAAGAGCACTCGACATTCCGGCTTCCAAAGTCCGCGTGATCAAGCCGCGAATTGGAGGAGGCTTTGGTGCGAAACAGACATCTGTCAGCGAAATTTATCCGGCAATCGTTACATGGAAAACCGGCCGTCCGTCTAAGATGATTTTCTCCAGATATGAATCCATGATCTGTTCTTCTCCACGTCATGAGATGGAGATTACAGTACGTGCCGGGGCAGATGAGAATGGTATCATTAAGGCAATCGATGTCTATACCTTATCCAATACAGGGGCATATGGCGAACACAGTTCTACAACGGTAGGACTTAGTGGGCATAAATCAATCGGTCTTTACAGACATACAGAAGCGTACAAGTTTGCTTTTGATGTTGTATATACAAATATACAGGCAGCAGGAGCTTATCGTGGTTATGGTGCTACCCAGGGTATTTTTGCGGTAGAGTCTGCGGTAAATGAACTTGCACATCAGATGGGAATGGATCCTGTTAAAATCAAGGAACTGAATATGCCGGTAGAAGGTGGCCCTCTTCCGGGTTATCCGGATGTGCCATATGCACAGAGCTGTGCAATGGATCGCTGTATGGCACGTGCCAAAGAGATGATGGACTGGGATGCAAAATACCCACGCCGCGATATGGGTAATGGCAAAGTCCGTGGAATTGGTGTTGCCATGGCAATGCAGGGGTCTTCCATTGCGGGAGTAGACGTCGGCGGAGCAGATATCAAGTTAAATGAAGATGGATCCTATACTCTTGCGCTTGGATGTACTGACATGGGTACAGGCTGTGACACGATTATGGCACAGATTGCAGCAGACTGTCTGAATACTCCGATGGATAATATTGTAGTATTTAGCGTAGATACAGATATTTCCCCGTATGATTCAGGATCTTATGCTTCTTCCACTACATATACTACCGGTGTGGCAGTAATGAAAGCCTGCGAGGAGCTTAAGAAGAAAATCTGTAAGCTTGGTGCAGAGATGATGGAAGTTGATGAGAACAAGGTTGATTTTGATGGTTCTTATGTCTTCTATGATTATGACTGTGATGAAGATGGTGATGCTGCCACGGCAGATGAAAATAGTATGACTTCTACGGCCGCAGATGACAAGGCAGATCTGGCCGAAAAGAAAGTTTCTATAGAAGATATCGCATTGAAGAGCACATTCTTTAACAATGTCGAGCTTCAGGTCGTACAGCAGCATTCCTCCCCGATTTCTCCGCCGCCATTCATGGTTGGCATGGTAGAAGTGGAAGTCGATACAGAGACAGGAAATGTGGATGTACTTGATTATGTAGCGGCAGTTGACTGTGGTACGCCAATCAATCCAAATCTTGCCCGCGTCCAGACCGAAGGTGGTATTGCGCAGGGAATCGGTATGGCACTCTGGGAAGATGTACAGTACACAGACAAGGGAAAAATCCGCAATAACTCCTTCATGCAGTACAAGATTCCGACCAGACAGGATATTGGAAATATTCGTGTGGCATTCGAGAGCAGTTACGAAAAGACAGGCCCATTTGGCGCTAAATCAATCGGAGAACTGGTTATTGATACCCCGTGTCCGGCAATTGCAGAAGCAATTTACAATGCAACAGGTGTACGTCTGACAGAACTTCCGATGACTCCGGAGAAAATCGCGATGGGAATCCTGAAGAATAAAATGGAAGCAAAAGACCAGATGAAAGAGAATGCCAAAACAGAGGCGAAGGTTGACAGATGAAAGAACTATGCCTTGCATGTATAGGATTTGTGCTGGAATTTGCAGTTTTTTATGCTGTGGGCAGTCTTCTGACAAGAATACTGAAAATGAAAAAAGACGTTTCTTTGACGTTTATTCTTGGATATCTGACGTATTTTGCTGTATTTGAACTGGTGACAGTGCCTATGACTTTAAAATGGGTTTCTCTTACTACGGCTGCCTGTATATGGGCAGGACTTATGATTATTACTGTTATAGTGGCAATTATCTGTGCTGTAAAGAAAAAAACAAAAGATAAGTATAGTAAGAATCTGCCAGATGCAGCAGGAATTTCCGGAGATATCACACCGAAAAAAGGCAACAGTATTTCTGATATATGGAAAAGGCATTCGATAATGATCATTATCGCAGGTGCTGTAGTTCTTCTGCAGTGCCTGATTGTAATCTTCTATAAAGATACGACGGTAGATGCGGCATATTATGTGGGAACGGTGAGCACTTCTGTATATACAGATACGCTTGGCAGATATAATCCTTACAATGGAATAATCCTGAAAGTTTTTCAGGCCAGATATGTTTTCTCTGCATATCCGATGAATAATGCAGTCTGGTGCAGGCTTCTGGGAATACACCCGATTGTACAGGCAAAGCTTGTGATGTCATGTATGAATGTGATAACAGCTAACCTGATTATCTACCAGATTGGTAAGAGACTGTTTGACGGAAACAGAAAGAAAGCAGACCTGATGGCGGTATTCACATGTGTATTACAGCTGTTTTGTGGAACGATTTATTCTTCAGGTACTTTTTTCTTTACAAGAAGTTATGAGGGAAAGGCAATTCTTGCCAATATCGCCATTCCGGCAGTGCTGATGTGTGCGATATGGTATCTTCAGGAAAAAAACGACAGAAATGTCTGGATCGTATTGTTTATCACAGCTGTCAGTGCATTGACATTTTCCGGTTCAGCGATTATTTTCCCAATCGTAATCGCGGCGGGGATGGCACCTGTAGCAGTTATGAATAAGAAAATTTCGGGTTTGGTATATTGTGCTGTGTGTATGATCCCGTCAATATTGTATGCGGCTGTCTTTTTTGCATGCAGGATTGGTCTGCTGACGCTGGCGGCATCTTAAATAGGAGGAGATAATAATGGCAGGTGTAACGATTCAGGAATATGGACTCCGCTTTGTCAGTGCATGTATGAGGTTATACTGGAGTTCCTGCTGGTATCCTTTTCTGTTTGTGGTGGGTATCATATGCACGCTAATCTGGGGATGTAAAAAGAATTCCAGAATTTTTATAGGATATGTACTTTTCTTATTGCTCACAGTTTATAATCCGCTGGTTGTGAAATATCTGATCGCGAAAGTGAAGTTCGAAAACGAATATTACAGGTTTATCTGGATTTTGCCGGTGATTCCTGCTGTAGCATATTACGGGGTAAAACTGGTAAGTGTTTTCAGAAAAAAATGGCAGCGCGCGCTTGCGGCGATAGTCGTACTTGGCTGCTTTGTGTTACTGGGGAATCCGCTTGACGGTGTGGTGACCAATTTTGCGATGACGGAGAATATATATAAAGTTCCGGATGATCTGAGGGCAGTCTGCGATGTGATTCACCAAAATCAGGAGAATGATTTCCCAAGGGTTGTATTTGACAGCAGCTTAAACAGTATTGTGAGACAGTATGATGCAGGTATCGGTCTTGTGATCAGCCGAAATGCAAGTATTTATCGCGCGGGAAGTACGGTAGCTGGAAGTTTCGATGAAAACAGTGGCTTTTATAAACGGCAGAAGGCATTGCTGGATGTGATCGATTATCATATTTATGACAGCCCTGATCAATTCAAAAAAGCTCTCAGGAAGACAAAGACCGATTTTGTGGTAACCGCAATCGGGCAGGTAGATCATGAGTTTCTGGTAAATAACGGATGTGAACTGGTCGCACAGACAGAGACTCATTATGTTTATAAATATAATGGCTAGGCTTGCCGGAAACAGAGTTTGCCGGAAAGGAATCTTATCCGAAGAACCTGTTTTGGGTATATTATGCCAAAATTCCTCAAAAATAGCAGTGTATGGGCAATTTTCGTTAATAAAATAACTAATGAAAAAGAAGCAGATACCTATTGCTATTTGTCAGGAAAACTGATACAGTAAGTGAGATGATATGTAATGATAGAGGCGCGGGATTCATCAGTAGTCCGGGAGAGATGGAATGACACCCATCCGGAGAAAGGGAAAACCGCCGAAGGAATCTGACAGGTCAGGGGGCAGATTCCTGGGACGTCGCAGAATATGCGCCGTACTGTCACCTGGGTGAAGCGCTATCGGATGTAACGTATACTGTAATGTATAACAGATACCACGAATGTGTTTCAGAATGCATTTGTGGTATTTTTTATGTAATAGAAAATTCTGCTGGAATCTCCTGTTACATAAAAATATCACAGGAAATTACTCAGTAATGTTCTTGCGATATGAAAGGCCTTTCGGGCAGGATTGTAACATATCGTACATATCTACAAAAGAGGGAGGTACATTCATGAAAAAAAATGTAAAAAAATTATCAGCTGTTCTGTCAGTGATCATGCTGATGATCCTTGCAAGTCCGTTGACTGTACTTGCAGCAGAGGAAGAAGCGGCAGCATCTGCAAAATTTTATGGTACATTCTGGGCGCTGGTTCCGCCGATCGTTGCCATTGCGCTGGCGTTGATCACAAAGGAGGTATACAGTTCGCTGTTTATCGGAATTTTAGTTGGCGCACTGTTTTACTCAGGATTTAGCTTTGAGGGAACGATCCTTCATATCTTTGAAGGCGGAATGATCAGTGTTCTGACAAGCTCCTATAATATGGGTATCCTGATATTCCTGGTTATCCTCGGAACCATGGTTTGCCTGATGAACAGAGCCGGAGGTTCAGCAGCTTTTGGCCGCTGGGCAAGTAAGAGAATCAAGACAAGAGCCGGTGCTGAGATTGCAACAGTTGTTCTCGGCGTATTGATCTTTATCGATGACTATTTTAACTGTCTGACAGTAGGAAGCGTTATGCGTCCTGTAACTGACAAGCACAACGTATCCCGTGCAAAGCTGGCTTATCTGATCGATGCGACAGCAGCCCCTGTATGTATTATTGCTCCGATTTCTTCATGGGCAGCAGCAGTCAGCGGGTTCGTAAAGGGAGAGGATGGAATCTCACTGTTTGTACATGCAATTCCATATAACTTCTATGCCTTGCTTACAATCTTCATGATGATCGCCATGGTCTTTATGAAAGTAGAATTTGGCCCGATGGGTGTTCATGAAACAAATGCGTTAAAAGGTGATATTTATACAACACCTGCACGTCCTTATGCAAACTCTGCCGAGGATGAGAAGGGTAATCCACGTGGCAAGGTGATTGATCTTCTGATTCCTATCATCAGCCTTGTAGTGTGCTGTGTTATTGGTATGATCTATACTGGTGGGTTCTTTAGCGGAACTGATTTTGTAACTGCTTTTTCACAGAGTGATGCTTCTATTGGACTTGTGCTGGGAAGTTTCTTTGGACTTGTGATCACAATTGTACTCTATCTGGTACGCCGCGTTATGAATTTCAAAGACTGCATGGCATGTATCCCGGATGGATTTAAAGCAATGGTACCTGCAATCCTGATCCTTACTTTTGCATGGACACTGAAAGCCATGACAGACAGCCTGGGTGCATCTGATTTCGTATATGGAGTTGTTAAGAGCTCCGCGGGCGGACTGATGAATTTCCTGCCGGCTATCATCTTTGTAATCGGTGCTGTGATCGCATTTGCGACAGGTACTTCATGGGGAACTTTTGGTATCCTGATTCCGATCGTAGTTGATGTATTCTCAGGAACAAACCATGAACTGATGATCATCTCTATTTCTGCTTGTATGGCAGGTGCTGTATGTGGTGACCACTGCTCACCGATTTCTGATACAACGATCATGGCTTCAGCAGGTGCACAGTGTGAGCATGTAAACCATGTCAGCACACAGCTTCCGTATGCAATGGTCGCAGCGGTTGTATCTTTCCTGACTTATATTATCGCAGGATTTGTACAGACACCTTGGATTGCACTTCCGGCCGGAATCATTCTGATGGCGATTACACTGGTGATTATCCGACTGAAATTTGATGATCTGAAGATATAAAGAGATGAGTACTGCTGAAATTAAGTTTTTATGTTAAAACAGGAATTACTTAATATTCACGGTACTGGCATCAGATAGAAATTGACAGAGTAGCGGATTGGCTATCCGGAGCAGGAAGTGAATTTCTGCTTTGGATAGCCGAAACTGCTGCTCTGCATAGTTTCTGATTATGTTACAGAAATTTTTGCTTCAGAGAATGTGAAAAATGTCAGTAGCAGAGAAACTTTAAAGACATGGTATTTTTGTTATAATATATCGTAAATTTTCAGCCTGATTCGTAAATTATCGTAATAGTAGATAAGTTCGGTACATTTATGCATATTCCAAAAAAAACTTTACTTTTACATAGGGCTGTGATAGAATGATAAATGGAAATTTAGTAACTAAAGAACATTGAAGGTTACTGAATTTATTGTCTTACCTGCACCTGTAGCTCAGTGGATAGAGCAGTGGTTTCCGGTACCATGTGCGGGGGTTCGATTCCCTTCAGGTGTGCTGCCTGGGACGTATGTACAGTTCCGGTGCGTTGTATCATATAGGAGTTGCTGAGAAACGAAGTGAACAGTGACTCATAAGGAGGACAAGAACTTGGATGATTTCAGAGAATGGTTGTCAGACAACCTCCGGTATTTTATGCTGGGTGGTGCGATTCTGATAATCGTGGTTGTCCTGTTTTTTAGCATTCGTGCCTGTTCCGGAAGTAATAAGGGGAATTCCGGAGATGGACAGAAGACCACATCCACAGACCAGGGAAATGTTCCTTCTTCTCCGACAAGTGAAGGGGAGTCTGACGAGAAGAAAGAAGACGCCAATCCCATGGAAACAGCAGATGCAGATATCACTGCATTGATTAAGAGCTATTATCAGGCTCTGGGGGAAAAAGATATTGCAACGCTGAAGACTCTTGAAGATGATTTTACACCATCCGATGAGTCAAAAGTCACAAATTTGAAAGATTATATCGAAGGGTATGAAGTGGGCGATGTGTACACGAAGAAAGGTATGACAGATGATTCTTACGTGGTTTACGCCTGTTTCTCTTACATCTGTCAGGGTATCGAGACGAAAGCACCGGCTTTGACTCAGTTCTATGTGTATAAAAACAGTGAAGGTAACTGGGTAATCGATAACGGAGCTTTACAGGATTCTGAAATTTCTGCATATATGGAGAACCAGTTGTCAGACAGTGATGTTTCTGACCTTGTAAAGAAAGTACAAAATGAGCTGGATCAGGCACAGCAGTCAGATTCATCTCTTGCAGAATTCTTAAATGGCCTCGGAGAGGAAGCAAGTGTGTCAACAGATGCAGAGGATGGCACAATGCTTACTACTACAGATGAATGTAATGTGCGTGCTGAAGCAAGCACAGATGCTGAGATCCTTGGCGTGATTTCGGCAGGCGAGCAGGTTGAGAAGAAAGGCACTGATGGTGAATGGGTTCAGATTGATTATGATGGTGAGACCGGATACATCAGGGGAGACTTGCTTGAATAACAATTAAATACGGATAATAAAAAATACTGCCACTCATCGGAAAATGATGATAGGCAGTATTTTTTGTGCTGTAATAATGATAAACTAAGAAGCATTATGAAATTCACTGTATGTATTTCCACCGGATAATTCTGTCTGATGCAGTGCGGCCAGCTCGTGTATCGTCACAAGCTGATATCCGTCTTCAATCAGCTGCGGAATCAGAATCTCAGCAGCGTCTACAGAAGTACTGTAAATATCATGCATCAGGATAACAGAACCATCTTTTACATTGTTCATAACTTCTTCTACAGTGGATTCGACATCAAGTGTCTTCCAGTCAAGTGTATCGATAGACCACAGAATCATAGGTGTTCCAATTGCAGCCTTAACAGTATCATTGACGGAACCATAAGGTGGTCGGACAACAGATGCTCCCTGGCCCGTCAGATTGACGAGCTGCTCATCCACTTTAGCAATTTCTGAACTGATCTGATCAGCAGATAAAGTTGTCAGCTCAGTATGATCATAGGTATGATTTCCAAGTTCACAGCCCAGCTCCTTCATACGTTTCACCTCATCCGGAAAACTGGCAATCTCAGTGCCGACCATAAAGAAAGTAGCCTTGGCATTATTCTGTTCCAGACAGTCCAGAAGACGGTTGGTAAAGGAACCTGGCCCGTCATCAAATGTAAGGGCGATTGCCTTCTGGGTTGTTGAAGTATCGTTTTCTTTAGAGGTATCGGAGCTACCGGAACTTTCCGAATTCCTGGAATCAGAATTTTGGGAAGATTTCCTGGATTTATCAGAAGAATCCTTCGCTGGAACATAATCTTTCAGTGATCCGTCCGCATTCAGTTCATAAGTTTTTTTATCAACTTTAATAGTCCCGGTCTGCAAAATACCATCCATGTCGAAATAATATCGTTTCTTTCCGATATCGGTCCAGCCTGTCTGCATGATTCCGGTGTCATCCATATAGTATTGCTTGCCATCAGTGTCGGTCAGCCAGCCGGTATATGGCTTGTCGTTTACAAGAAACATCCAGTTACTTCCGCTGGAAGCCCAGTGACCTTTTGATGCCTCTTTTGAGATATCAGAACTTAATGCAGGACCGCCTGATGAAGCCGCGGAAGAACTCTTTGAAGAGTTTTTCTGTGAGCTTTTGCCGGATTTTTCTTCTGTAGATTCAGATAATGTTTCGGATGCATTGTCGGTTGAATTTTTTGCCGAAGCATTATCTGAACTGTCAGGTGAAAGATCATCGGAACTATCGGAAGAAATATCTGTAAAATTATCATTATTATCAGCCACTGTTCCTTCAGAAGAAAACTCCGAAGAATCCTGATCTTCTGATACAAAAACTCCGGCATCACTGTCTGCGCTGACCTGTGAAGGACCAGCAGAAGAACGGGTAAAAATTCCTCCGAAGATCAGACACAGAACAATGGAAAGCAGGATCAGCCAGCGGTTTGTACGTGGTAAATGGCCTGACATAAAAGCCTCCTTTGTGTAGTTGTAATAAGGCTGTGGTGAAATATCCGGCATTTTACGGAGTCAGATAAATCCAACAACCTTAGAGCGTGTTTGAAAAATCAATCCCGCAATTTGAACACCCCACCTCCAGGATCTGCCACTGGCAGCTCCTTACGGATGCATGGTAACTTTGCGGTATATTTGCGAAAAGCAATTTTCAAACACGCTGTGCTAGCCCTATCATACAATAAAGAACGACAAAATACAAGGTAAATCCCCTTTGGCAAATTTTGGTTTATTTCCCCGTTGATAAGACGGGAAAAAAATTATATAATAGAAAAATGGACGAAAAAATCAGAATTAACAAATATTTAAGCGAGGCGGGTGTATGCTCCAGACGTGAGGCGGACCGGATGATCGAAGAAGAAAGGATCACTGTGAACGGCCAGAAAGCTGTAAGCGGTCAGAAGGTAAGCACAGAAGATGAAATCTGTATAGACAATGTACCTGTCCATAAAAATGGAAAAAAAGTAATGCTTCTTTTTAATAAACCCAGAGGAATCGTGTGCAGCACGAAACAACAGCGCCAGGAAACAACAGTGACAGATTACCTGGATTATCCTTTACGGATCTACCCTGTAGGCAGACTGGACAAGGAGTCACAGGGTCTGCTGCTTTTGACAAATGAGGGCGATTTGGTAAATAAGATCATGCGTGCAGGTAACTATCATGAGAAAGAATACTTTGTTACAGTAAACAAGCCTTTAGATAAAGAATTTATCCGCAGAATGAGCAGGGGAGTTCCGATTCTGGATACGGTGACAAGACCGTGTAAGGTAGTACAGACGGGAGAATGCAGCTTCCGGATTATCCTGACTCAGGGACTGAACCGGCAGATTCGCAGAATGTGTCAGTATCTGGGATATGAAGTACAGAAGTTAAAGAGAATCAGAATTATGAATCTGACTCTGGATGGAATCAAAGAAGGCGAATACAGAGAGATCACTGCCCGGGAATGGGAAGAACTGAACCGTTTGCTGGTATCTTCTTCCAGCGAAACAGTGATCGAAACAGGAGGATACAATGGAAACAGCAGCAATCACGCGAATGAAAGAGCTGGTGCAGAAACTGGACAAAGCAGCAAAGGCGTATTACCAGCAGGATATAGAACTCATAAGCAACAGAGAGTACGATCAGATGTACGACGAGCTACAGGCACTGGAAAAGGAAACCGGAACCATTCTGGCAAACAGTCCAACCATCAGCGTAGGGTACGAAGCCGTTGACCAGCTTCCGAAAGAAGAGCATGAGTCACCGATGTTGTCTCTGGATAAGACGAAAGACAGAGAGGTCCTGCGGGACTTCATGGGAGAACACAAAACGCTTCTGTCATGGAAACTGGACGGACTGACGATCGTTCTTACTTATGAAAATGGTGAACTTGCAAAAGCAGTCACTCGTGGAAATGGTATAGTAGGTGAGGTTGTCACAAATAATGCCAGAGTATTTAAGAATGTTCCGCTCAAGATTCCTTATCAGGGAAGACTTGTACTTCGTGGGGAAGCAATCATCACATATTCCGATTTTGAACGGATTAATGAGTCGATAGAGGATGTAGATGCCAAATATAAAAATCCCAGAAACTTATGCAGCGGATCCGTACGTCAGCTCAACAATGAGATCACAGCTCACAGAAATGTACGCTTCTATGCGTTCGCACTTGTAAGCGCAGAGAACGTAGATTTCCGGAACTCAAGAGAAAGACAGTTTGAGTGGCTGAAAGAACAGGGATTTGATGTGGTTGAATACCGGGTAGTGACTGGTGCTACATTGGATGAAGCGATGGAATATTTTTCGACAGCGATTACAGAGAATGATTTCCCGTCAGACGGCCTGGTGGCACTTTATGATGACATTGCATACGGAGATTCCCTGGGAAGAACCGCGAAGTTTCCGAGAAATGCATTTGCTTTTAAATGGGCAGATGAGATCAAAGAAACGCACCTTTTGGAAATTGAGTGGAGCCCGTCAAGAACTGGTCTGATCAATCCGGTGGCGGTTTTTGAACCGGTTGAACTGGAGGGGACAACTGTCAGCCGTGCCAGTGTGCATAATGTCAGCATTGTAAAAGAACTGGAACTCGGTATCGGAGATATAATCACGGTGTACAAGGCGAATATGATCATTCCACAGATTGCAGAGAATCTTACCCGCAGCAGTAAACTGGAGATACCGGAAACCTGTCCGGCCTGTGGACATGCCACAGAGATTCAGAAGGTGAATGATGTAGAAGCACTTTATTGCACAAACCCGGATTGCGCAGCCAAGAAGATTAAATCCTTTGCCCTTTTTGCAAGCAGAGATGCCATGAATATAGATGGATTGTCTGAAGCGACACTGGAAAAATTTATTGCCAGAGGATTTATCCATGATTTCGGAGATATTTTTGAGATTGCGAAACACAGAGATGAGATCGTAGAGATGGATGGATTCGGGGAGAAATCCTTTGAGAACCTGATCGCCAGCCTGGATAAGGCAAAAGAGACGACTCTGGCAAAAGTAATCTACAGTCTGGGAATTGCAAATATCGGACTTGCAAATGCAAAAGTAATCTGCCGCCATTTTGATGATGACCTGGAGAAAATCCGCCATGCGGATGAAGAAGAGGTCAGCTCCATTGACACTATTGGACCGGTGATTGCCAGAAGCCTGACAGATTATTTTGCAAAAGAAGAGAATAATAAGAAACTGGATCATCTGATGAGCTATCTGACCATCAAGAAAGAAGAAAAGACCGGCGAGCAGATTTTCCGGAACATGAATTTCGTTATCACCGGAAGCGTAGAACATTTTGCAAACAGAGCGCAGGCGAAGGAATTTATTGAATCACTGGGAGGCAAGGTTACAGGCTCTGTGACATCTAAGACGAATTACCTGATCAATAATGATACGACTTCTAATTCTTCCAAGAATAAGAAAGCTAAGGAGCTGGGAATTCCGATTCTTTCGGAGAAAGACTTCCTTAAGATGGCACAGCAGTGAGTGTAAATAAAAAATAAGACAACAGGAGAAAAGAAAAATGCCAATTAAAATACAGGGTGATCTGCCCGTAAAAGAAATTCTGGAAAAAGAAAATATTTTCGTAATGGATGAATCCCGTGCGTCCCATCAGGATATCCGCCCGATTCAGATCCTTATTCTGAATCTGATGCCTCTGAAAGAGGAGACAGAGCTTCAGCTCCTTCGTTCTCTTTCCAATACACCGCTTCAGGTGGATGTAACATTTATGGCGGTACAGAGCCATGAATCCAAGAATACTTCCATGAGTCACCTGAATAAATTTTATCAGACATTTCCGGAGTTAAAGGATAATAAGTATGATGGAATGATCATCACAGGTGCGCCGGTAGAGCAGATGGAGTTTGAAGAAGTGGACTACTGGAACGAATTGGCAGAGATTATGGATTGGACGAATGATCATGTGACATCTACGATTTATCTGTGCTGGGCTGCCCAGGCTGGACTTTATTATCACTATGGCCTGAAGAAACGTAAACTGGATAAAAAAATGTTCGGCCTTTTCTGGCATAAAGTGCTGAATCGTAAGATCCCGCTGGTACGAGGCTTTGACGATATGTTCCTTGCACCACATTCCAGACACACCGAAGTGCCAATCGAAGATATCCATAACTGTAAAGAACTGACAGTACTTGCAGAATCAGAAGAAGCAGGACTTTTCCTCGCAATGGCAGATGGTGGCCGCAAGATTTTCGTAATGGGACATCCGGAATATGACCGCGTGACACTTGACGGAGAATACAAGCGAGATGTCAGCAAAAATCTTCCGATAGAGATACCTGAGAACTATTACAAAGACAATAACCCGGAGAACAGACCACTTCTTATGTGGAGAGCTCATGCAAACAACCTCTATACAAACTGGCTGAATTATTATGTATATCAGAGCACTCCATTCGACCTGTACGGAACACCGGATTTCAGCGAGATTTAAAGGGCAGAAAGGATATCTGATACAATGAATATTAGAAATATGATGAAGTTTACAGGTGCATGGAACACCTTCAAAAGAAACCATCCGAAATTCCCTGCATTCTGTCAGGCGGTTTCACGCAAGGGAATCAGAGAGGGAAGCATTATTGAGATTGTATTTACCACTCCTGAAGGAGAGAAAATCGAGACAAATCTCAAGGTGAAAAACAGCGATCTGGAATTATTAAGACAATTATCAGAATAAGCAATAAGCAGTAACGCAATAATCGGCCGGAGCAGATTTTACAAAATTTTTATTTGAATATTATGTATAAACCTGTTATAGTATACTATGTTGGTTATAGTTAGTTATTGTTCACTCAATCGGTAACAAAATGCTTCAAAACATACATTTTTATACTCGGATATCCAGATGACCAGCACTTATCCGGATGTCTTATGAAACAGTAAATTGAAACATCTGCTGCAGATTCGGACAATAGTTTCTCACAAGAAAGAAAGAGGAAGAAAATTGCGTAAAAAATCACATATTTTATTAGCAAGGTATCTTGCGGATCAGATGCAGACCACAGCAAGCCTGCAGTCTCACAGAAAGGCTTTCTGCCTGGGCAGCATTCTGCCGGATATCAAGCCGTCTTTCATTACTAAGAGACATGAGTTCTACGGAACATTTGAGGATGTCAAGAGAAGAATGAGAGAACTGGCGGATGTCAGACTGGATGAGAGCAACCAGAGAGTTTACTGGCGTCGGTTCGGCGAAGTGATCCACTATATGGCGGATTATTTTACCTTTCCTCATAATAAGACATATACGGGCACACTTGCTCAGCATAACCATTATGAGAAAGTGCTCAAGAACAGACTGAAAGCCTGTATACAGCAGGGAGAAGCACATAAATATCTGGAACCTGCGATACGTTTTGCGGATTTTTCCACACTGGTCGATTATATTGAGGCAAATCATGAGAGATATCTTAATAAACTTCGTTGTGTGGAAGAAGATATTCGCTTCATTCTGAATATGTGTTTTCAGGTAATCCAGGGGCTGGTACAGATCTGCATCGGACAGAGTTTTGCAAAGACTGCACAGGCAGCCTGAAGCGAAAAAATACATGCTGATAAAATAAGGAAAGGCTGTGCGGAAGAAATTTCTGCACAGCTTTTTTACACACAGTCTCTTTGTGCGCGACCAATATTCGCAATCCGCTTCGCTGTGTGGCTCTATACCAAATAACCGCTCCGCGGTTTATTTGAAAGAAGATGAATTCGCAATCCGCTTTGCTACTTGCTCATAACCTGCTTTGGTTAAAATGTGACGAAAAAATGAATTTTGGTTAAATGAGGAAATTGACCGGCCACAGCGGTTGATTTCACAAAATGATTATGCTAGAATAAAACAGGTTAATGTTTTAGTAAAAAATATAAATAAACTTACAAACAGCATAATTAATGCTGTTGAGTGATAGGAAAGAATAAACAGTATGCCCTTACTGACAGGGGGATAAGGACATGCTTAGAGTAAGAAGGGAGCAATTTAGATATATGAAAAACAAGTATCTTACCAAGTTCTTATGTCTGACATTGATGTCAGGTATGGTATTATCAGGTCCTGCGTCCATACTTGCAGCGGAGGAAGTACCTGCATATACATCAGAAGGCGGCAGTTCAGACTTCAGCGACTCCAGCGACTTTGGTTCAGAACCTGAAGTTCCTACACCGACACCGGCAGACCCGACACCAGCACCGGTAGACCCAACTCCGGATCCTGTAGATCCGACACCATCTCCTGCAGACCCTACTCCGACACCGGTGGATCCTACACCGACACCGGCAGACCCAACGCCTACACCGGCAGACCCTACACCGACACCGGCAGATCAGATTACAGCGGCAGCACAGGATGTGATCAAAAGAATTACTGAACTGAATGCGCAGGAAGTAACTCTGGAGAAGAAATCTATTGTTCAGAGTATCCGTACAGCTTACAATGCCCTTTCTGATAAAGAGAAAGCACAGGTTTCAAATTATAATCTTCTGGTTCAGGCAGAGGCTAAGATTGCCCAGTTAGAAGAACAGCAGAAGAATAATACAAACAGCAACACAAACAATTCATTTACAGATAATACCACCGGCACAGCGCAGACTGGAACTCCGGTATACTATGCATCTAATATCCATGCCGGTAAGGATTTCTATCTGGACAGCTTAAAGAGCAATTACAACCTGACTTTCTCAGATGATTTTGCCACTGTTATGGATGAAATCGAGAAAGAATATAAAGAGAAGAATAAAGTTTCAGATGCCAGCGACACTGACGGCAGCAAGACCACCACATCCGCAGACAGTCTTCTGGTAAGAAACTGGCAGGATATCCTTGCAGTATATGTATACCAGCAGAGCAAAGACGGCAAGACAGAATTCACACTTGATTCCTCTTGTAAGGAAGATCTGGCGAAGATTTTCGCAGAGATGAATCCAATCGTAAGAGACAAGCAGAATATTACTCACGTTACATACGGTAACCGTAAGATCAACTACTATATCAAGAAGAATAAAATTGCCAAGAAAGACCGTACAATTCTTAAGAAATATGTAGAAACAGACTGCAAGCTTCTGTGCGCGGTTGTAACAGCGGCAAATGGCTTCGTCCGTGAGAGCGTTGGTGATGATGTTTCTGAGGAGAGAGTAAATGTTATCTCCGCAGCTTATTCACTGGTTGGTAAGGTTGGATATTTCTGGGGTGGTAAATCCACAGTAATCGGAGATGATCCAAGCTGGGGAACATCTGAGACAGTATCCGCTGAAGGAAGCAAGAGTACCGGTACAATTCGTGCATATGGTCTGGACTGCAGCGGTTTTGTTACCTGGGCAGTAATCAACGGATATCAGGAAAAAGCTATGCAGGAAGCCGTAGGAGACGGAACTTCAGACCAGTGGGAGAAAGCAAACGTAGTAAGCGAAGCAGATGCACAGCCTGGCGATCTCGTATTCCAGAAAGGACCAGAAGCAGGAAGCGATAACCATGTAGGTATTCTCTGCGGTAAGACAGACGCAGGTGACTGGATCGCAGTACATTGTTCTTCCGGAAAGAATGGTGTAACGGTAGGTGAAGCATATAGTGCAAGCTTCAGATATATCCGTCAGCCATCCTTCTATCCGACTTCTGAGCAGGTGCAGGAGATGCAGAACAGCAGCACAGCAATCAGTTCCGGCACAGATATCTTCAGTTCAAATGTAACCGTAAGCAATACCCTGCAGGATGCAATGAAGAACAGCGGTTCTGCAAGCTCTTCCACAACAGGACTGACAGCACCGGATTCTTCTTCAAATACAATATCTATTATTTCTGATAAGATTGACCTGTCTACAGAGGATGTTGCAGTATTTAAGGCGAAATAAGTCAATCGGATATTCGAAAACCGCTTTCGCTACGTGGCTCTACACCAAATAACTGCTCGGAAATTAAATAGCATAAGAAAGGCAAAAGCGCCTGACAGAACTTACTGCCCAGGTCTTTTGCCTTTTTGTGTTTTCTATATATTTTCGGAATAAACCATCAGCATTAGAACTGAAACGTTAAAGTTAAATTTGAGCTTTTTGCCTGATAATCTGCGGGATATGTCTGGAAAATGTGAAAAATATGTGCAAATAGGGAAACAAAATTGACAAACTATACAAAATATGTTAAGTTTAAATCAATAGAAAATGTTACTGAGAACGAAGTGAACAGTAGCATAAAAATCTGAAGATAAGAGAATAGTAATGTCTATAATATGATTTCGGTTTTCTACTGTATTTGATATATATTAGATACAGTATTTAGCGTACCTGAAAATATCAGTGATCGGTATGCGGGCAGCTTACTCGTATCAGAAACAGGGCATTGCTAAATTCGGAAAAGAGACGCATAGATGGCATTAAGACGTGAACGAATGAGACTTGGTGACCTGCTCATCAAGCAGAATGTACTGACAGAAGATGAATTAAAGAAAGCCCTGGAATTGCAGAAGGGAAGCGGCAAGAAAATCGGTGAAGTTCTGGTAGATAACGGATTTATCACAGAAGACATGATCGTACGTGCGCTTCAGATGCAGTTAGGCCTTAAGGTAGTCCAGCTGACAGGTGTGACAATTCCGAAGGAAGTCAGAGGACTGGTTAGTGTCGATCTGCTTAAGAAATACACTTGTATTCCTTTTGAACTTGACCCGTATAATGCGAATATCCTTCATCTTGCAATGGCAGATCCTATGGATATGGCGGCCATTGATGATATCTCCATTGTAACGAATCTGCAGGTAGAGCCGTATATCGCATCTACCAGAGATGTACTGGCAGCAATCGACAGATGCTACGGTGCATCAGAGACACTGGATGCAGCCAGACGATTTACACAGGAGAGAGCACAGCTTCGTGGAAATACAGCAGATGAGGACACAGATGCAGACGTAAGCGATGCACCTATCGTACAGCTTGTACGTTCTTTACTGGAGCAGGCAATCAGACAGAGAGCCAGCGACATTCATATTGAAGCGCTTGAGAGCAAAGTTCGTGTCCGTTACAGGATTGATGGTGCGCTCTATGAGCGAATGGTCTATGATAATAGTCTTCTTCCGGCAATTTCCACTCGTATCAAGATTCTTGGGGGTATGGATATTTCAGAGAAAAGGAAACCGCAGGATGGCCGAATGTCTATTATGGTAGACAGACAGGACTATGATATCCGTATTTCCTCTCTTCCGACCGTACATGGAGAGAAGATCGTAATGCGAATCTCTTCCAAATTAAATCTTACCCGTAACAAGAAAGAACTGGGACTTCCACCCGATGAGATGGAACGTTTCAACCATATGCTGGCCAGTCCTTTCGGGATCATCCTTGTAACAGGACCGACAGGAAGCGGTAAATCCACTACCCTGTATACAGCATTAAGTGAATTAAATAAAGAAGCGGTCAATATCGTCACAGTAGAGGATCCTGTGGAGGCAGATATTGAGGGAATAAATCAGGTACAGGTCAACAATAAGGTAGAACTGAATTTTGCGTCAGCTCTTCGCTCTATCCTACGTCAGGATCCGGACATCATTATGATCGGTGAGATCCGAGACAGGGAGACTGCTGCTATTGCAGTACAGGCTTCCATAACAGGACATCTGGTTGTTTCTACATTGCATACAAATAATGCAGTAGGTACTCTGAACCGTATGGCGGACATGGGAGTGGAGAGATATCTGATCGCAGATTCTGTTGTGGGAGTTATTGCACAGCGCCTTGTGCGCAAGCTGTGCAGCCATTGCAAGAAGATGCGCCCTGCAACCTCTGAGGAGAAGAGAGTTCTGAGAATGAATACACAGGAGGAAGTAAATGTCTACGAACCCTGTGGCTGTGATTTCTGCAGCCATACAGGATATTACGGGCGTATCGGTGTGTTCGAGATCATGGAGGTCAATGACGAGATCCGTGATCTGATCGCAGAGAATGGGACAACAGAGGAACTGGAACGCGCAGCCAGAAACAGCGGAATGCGCACACTGAGAGATAATGGTATCAGCTATGTGCTGAATGGAACCACCTCTGTGGAAGAGATGCTTAAGGCATCTTATGAATGATCGAGACTCACAGATTATTAATTTTACGACTATTAATATAGAAGGAATTCCTGCGGAACCGGAGTCCTCCGGAGATCCCAGGGAGTTACGAGGCAGATTAGGAAATATGTATGATTTAGATGAAATACTGATACAGTCAGTGAAGGTAAAGGCTTCCGATATCCACCTGACAACCGGCAGACCGCCCAGTTACAGGATCGATGGTGTGCTGTCTCCCATAGAGGGAGAACGCCTTACCCCACAGATGCTGGAAGACATTCTCATGCCCCTGATGGATGTCCGTCACAGAGAAGAACTGCAGAATAACGGACAGACAGACTTCGCATATGCCATCTCAGGTGTGGGACGTTTCCGCGTAAATGTGTTTAAACAGAGAGGAACACTTGCTTCTGTTATGCGAAGCCTTCCTTTCAACATCCCGGAGCCTGAGGAGCTTGGTATTCCTGCAGAGGTAGTGGAGATGACCACACGGAAAAGAGGTCTCGTTTTGGTAACAGGTCCGACAGGAAGCGGGAAATCAACTACACTGGCTTCATTGATTCATGTGATAAACAGGAATTATCCATATCACATCATCACTCTGGAGGACCCGATCGAATATCTTCACAGACATGACAAGTCAGTGGTTAACCAGAGGGAGATCGGCAGTGATTCAACGAGTTACGCACAGGCACTGAGGGCTGCACTGCGTGAAGATCCGGATGTTATCCTGGTAGGAGAGATGCGAGATCTGGAAACTATTTCCACAGCGATCACAGCAGCGGAGACCGGTCATCTGGTATTCTCCACCCTGCATACCATTGGTGCGGACAAGACCATTGACAGGATCATTGATGTATTTCCGCCAAATCAGCAGCAGCAGATAAGGATCCAGCTTGCCTCTGTATTAGAGTGCGTTGTATCCCAGCAGCTTCTTAAGAAAGCAGACGGAAGCGGCCGTGTGGCTGCACTTGAAATACTTTTTGCAAATAATGCAGTGCGAAACCTGATCCGTGAGAGCAAGACCTATCAGATATCCTCTGTGATGCAGACCAACAGACGTGCAGGAATGCAGACAATGGATGATGCACTGTATGACTTATATATGAGAAAACTGATCGATGGGGACAATGCAGTGACATATGCCCAGGATCCGGTCAGCATGAACAAAAAAGTCAGCTTTGACTTCTGACAGAAACCCGATCTGGCAGACACCCTGAGCCTGACTGAGAGAAAGAAGTGATAAAATGCCGGGTTTTACCTACGTGGCAGTAGATAAAAAGGGAAAAGAGAAAAAAGGAAATATTGAGGCTGACACCAGAGAGAAAGTTATAGATATCCTGAAAAATGACGGGCTTATCCCTGTCTCTGTAAAAGAACAGGGCGCCCTGAACAAAGAGATAGATTTCTCCATAGGAAAGAAAGTAAAGCCAAGAGATCTCAGTGTATTCTGCCGACAGTTCGTCAGCATCACCCAGGCAGGTGTCCCTATGAAAGAAGCCTTGCAGATGCTCTCAGAGCAGACGGAGAATAAATGGCTCAAGCGTGCGATCTCTGAAGTTTTGTTTAGTGTGGAAAAAGGTAATACACTGGCGGATTCCATGAGAGGTCAGCAGGATGTATTTCCGCCGATGCTCATCAATATGGTAGAAGCTGGTGAGAACTCCGGTAGTCTGGAGATGGCTTTCACGCGAATGGCAGTACAGTTTGAGAAGGAAGCCAAGCTGAAAGCGACGATCAGAAAGGCAACCATCTACCCGATCATCCTGGTCATTGCTGCGATCGGAGTTGTGGCTGTCATGCTTCTGTTCGTTATACCAATCTTTATTGATATGTTTGCAGATCTGGATGTGGAAATGCCGGGAATCACCATGTGGGTTATGAACACCAGTAAGTGGATGACCGCAAACTGGTATATTATCCTGGCGCTGATCATTCTGGTGATCGTGGCATATAAGATGATCTACAGGACAGAACAGGGCAGGCTTGCCATCGATAAGGTGAAGATGAAGATGCCCTTGTTTGGCAAGTTGACAGTAAAGACTGCCTGTGCACAGTTTGCAAGGACTATGAGTACACTGTTGTCTTCGGGTATTTCTACCATTGATGCGCTGGAGACAGTGGGAAAGATCGTCAATAATATTCATTATACCAATGCGTTGATGAAAGCAAGGGAAGAAGTTATGAAAGGTATTCCTCTTTCGGAGCCTCTGACTTCTTCGGGGATTTTTCCGCCGATGGTCTGTCATATGACGGGGATTGGTGAGGAGACCGGTAATATTGAGGATATGCTGGAGAAGCTGGCGGATTATTATGATGAAGAGGTGGAGATGACTACGCAGAGTGTGCTGGCGGCTATGGAGCCGTTGATTATTGTGTTTATGGCATTGGTTGTTGGTACGCTGGTTATAGCGGTTATTTCGCCGATTGGGGCTATGTATAATGGACTGGATAACCTGTAATATGCAATAAAAGTCCCAGATTGCGGCAATGTGACCGTTGTGCTTGCACATAAGGGCATATGGACATAAACTTGCGATTGGGAACCGCGTTAAAAGTTTCCGGATTGTTTGGGATGTTTCGTGGCTCGCATAGGGGCTGCGGTCATCATAGAATCATGTAAATGTCGTGTTTTCTTTGAGAGACATGGAAGGGGGCGCATGGGAAAGACGGGATGAAGTGATTTGTCAGATAAAAGAATAATTTGAATATTTAAAATTTAAAGGATATTGTCGGGTGGACGCTCCGAAACGTAAATGTATTTGTATACGGCTTCGGAGCCAGTCATGCTAGGCATTCGGAAATCTGCTAAAGGCATTCCGCGAAAACCTCAGGACTCGCTTCGCTCAGACAGTGAGTTTTTTCGCGGAATAACGCAGATTCCCAAATGCCAAGTATGACTAAGACTCCTGTAGATGTATACAAATACATTTACGTTTCGGAGCTGGTATTGGCAGTAATTTGAAATTTGAAAGTTATTCTTTTAACTGAGTTTGAAACAAAATGTAACATGAAAACTGAATAACGAGTTTATAAACATAACTCCCTCCCTCCTGGAAAAGAGATTTTTACAGGGGGGGGGTGGAGAGCCTGTAATAGGTTCTCGCTCGTTGAATCAATCATCGGATAGTGACATTCGTGATGACAGCAACAGGAGAGTTATGTATTCATCGAAAAGTTGAATATATTGTCTGGCATGTATGATGTGCCACTCTTGGATCTTTCGACACGATATGACTCTATCCGGATTGAAATGAAATTTAATTATTTTTGAAGGAGAATGAGTTATGTTTAAATTTCTGAAAGACAGAAAAAAGAAAGATAACAAGGGATTTACTCTTGTTGAGCTGGTAATCGTAGTTGCTATTCTTGCGATCCTGGTTGGTATTCTTGCACCGCAGTATACGAAGTATGTTGAAAAGTCAAGAAAGGCTGCAGATGTTTCTAATCTTGAGAATCTTGTAACTGCATTTAAGACTGCTGCTTCTGATGGAGATGATCAAGTTCCTGCAGGTGAATATACAATAACAATCAATAATTCAGTGACATCAGGAAAAACAACAACGTTAACTGGTGATGATTCAAATAATACAGTTGCAGGAATTATTACAACTTATGCAGGAGAGAATTGGCAGGATACAAAGCTGAAATCTAAAAAATGGACATCTGATGGTTCTGATGATAAGGCTAAACTTGTAACAAGTATTAGCGCTAAGTTGACAGTTGGAATAGATGGTTCAGTTACTGTTGATTATACACCTGATACTATTAAGGATCAGACAAATAAATAATTTTTAAAAGACATCTTTTTGGCAATAATTTAATTTTTCGATGAATGCATAACAATTCTTTGCTATACATGAACGGTGTTACTATCTCGATGTAACGAAAGTTAAGGAGAGATAGTAATATGTTAAAATTATTTAACAGAAAGAAGATAACAAAGGTTTTACATTAGTAGAACTTGTAATTGTAGTTGCTATTCTTGCAATCTTAGTTGGTTTACTTGCACCACAGTATACAAAATATGTTGAGAAATCAAGAAAAGCTGCAGATGCTAATAATCTTGAGGAAATTGTGAAACAATTACAGGTTGTATCAAGTGATCCACAGTATATGGTTCCAGCAGGAAGATATGTAATTAAGATTACGGACACAGATGCAGGAACAACTATTGTATATTCTGCAGGAACAACTACTAATGCGGCTACGACATCAACTAAAGCTGATTGGCGTGATGGTATGATATCTACGTTAGAGGGAGATTGGACTAAAGCTGATAATCAGTTAAGTAGTACTGGCTTAAAGTTGAAATCTAATAAGTGGCTTACAACAGCTAACACTGACATGGGAGCAACAGCAAATGAACATGCAATCTATGCGATGGTTGAAGTGTCTGCAGATGGAACAATGAAAGTAACATATAATCCATCAAGTATTAAAGAAGGAACAAACTAATTACCATTTAGAAAGGAATTTACCCTATGCTTCTTTTCTTAGATGCAATCCCCTACATAACAATCTTCATATTCGGAATCACCATCGGCAGTTTCCTGAATGTCTGTATTTATCGAATCCCTCTGGGGGAGTCGATTGTGACGGCCCCTTCGCATTGTATGACTTGCGGAAGGAAACTGAGATGGTATGATATGGTTCCGGTGTTTAGCTGGTTGGTTTTAGGGGGGAAGTGTCGTAACTGTAAATCGAAAATTTCAGTTCAGTATCCGATCATAGAGGGTGTCAATGGCATCCTCTATGTGGTGATATGTGTGGTGAATGGGCTGGTTTGGAGTAGTGTGGTTTACTGCTTTATGGCGTCGGCTCTTCTGGTTTTGAGTGTGATTGACTGGCGGACTTATGAGATTCCGTTTTGTCTGAATGTGTTTTTGTTTGTCCTTGGTGTTGCGGCTGTGGTGCTTGACAGGGGGAATCTGGTGGATCATCTGATTGGGATGGTTTGCGTGAGTGGTTTGCTGGAGGTTCTTTATCTGGTGAGTGGCGGCAGAGCGATTGGCGGGGGTGACATTAAGCTGATGTTTGCCTGCGGGCTGATTCTTGGATGGGAGCGGATTATTCTGGCTTTTCTTCTGGGATGTGTTATTGGCTCAGTGGTTCATACTGTAAGAATCAAGGTGAGCAAGGCAGGACGTATGCTTGCTATGGGTCCTTATCTGTCGGTTGGTGTTTTGCTGGCTGCTTTGTGGGGGAATGCATGGATTAACTGGTATTTGTCATTACTTGGACTGTGATTTTTATGACTGTCTACCGGCATTATTCTGTAAGGTGTTTGTCGGCGAGGCAGAGAAACAGAAATATATTTAACTGGAAATCGAAAGATTTTTTCAGTTAGAAAAATGTGTTTCAGTTAATAAGAGTAAGTGGTCAGAGTGGATTGAAAAATATCTGCCTGAACTGAAATGTATTTTTCTAACTGAAAAGTTGCCGGGCGTACGGAGCACGGCAATCGGAAAACATACGGAGGAACGCATAATGGCGAAAATTTTAAGCATAGAAGTTGAGGCATCTCAGGTCAGAGTTGCGGAAATCAAAGTACGTGGTAAGAAGGGAAAGATTTATAATTGTTTCTGTATACCGGCACCCCAGGGGGCTGTGGAGGATGGACAGATCCGTGATACGAAAACTCTCGGAGAGAATCTTAAGGCAGAGCTTTCCCAGAGAAAGATCAGGACAAAGAAAGTATATTTTGCCACAGGTTCTACCAGAATTGCGAGCAGGGAAGTCCGTATCCCTTTTGTGAAGGCAAACAGAATACAGAGTATTATAGAGGCAAATGCCACAGATTATTTTCCCATTGATGTGAGCAAGTATGTGCTTTCCTACAGCGTGGTCGATGTGGAGAGCCAGAAATCTGAGGACGGGAAGGAAGAGACTAAGCAGTACCATCTGATGATCTATGCTGCTCCCAAAGCAATCTCAGCAGCTTACAGTGAGTTTGCGGAGAATGCAGGACTGACAATGACAGGGATCACCTACACAGGTGACAGTATTTATCATTCGGTAAAGGATGAGTATGCAAAAGGAACTCATATTCTGGTTAAGGTGGAATATACGGGAACCAGCATTACGATCATCCAGGACGGTGAACTGACCCTACAGCGTAATATTAACTATGGTGTGGACAGTGCGGCAGAGACAGTAAGGGCTTTCCCGGAGTTTGGGGACAGACTGGATGCAAATGAGGCTCTGGATGTGCTTTGCAGCAGAAAATGTATCAATCCTTTCCTTGACATGGAGTCTTTTGACGAAGAAATCTCTGATGAGGAGAGAAAGCTGGAAACTGCCAGGGCTGAGGTGACAGAGAGCCTCAGATACCTGATCGGAAATATTTCCCGTATTATGGATTATTATATTTCCCGCCATACGGATACAAATTTTGATTCCATTGTATGCTGTGGTCTTGGTGCTCAGGTAAAGGGGATGATGCTCCTTCTTACAAATGAGCTGGGACAGCAGGTGGACGTTTTACAGGAGTTTAAAAATTTTGCCCTGCCTGCCGGCGGAGACGCACAGGAAGCCTGCCTTTACGCTGCAGTTCTTTCACCGGGCACTTCAGGCGTTAACCTGATGGACAAGGTCAACAGAAAGAAGAAAGAAAAAAAAGAGACTTTAAGTGGTGCTATCATTATCTGTGTGGTGGGAACAGTGGCAGGAGTTGTACTGACAGCTGCAGGATATGCAAACCGTATTTATCAGCAGCATGAGCAGGAGCGGCTGAACCAGAGAATCTCAGAAGAGAGCTCCATTGAGGAGATTTACAGTGCTTATACCAATGCAAAGGCACAGTATGACAATTACCAGAATATGTACCAGTATACAAATACCCCCAATGAGGGACTTAAGACATTTATCGAAGAGCTGGAAGAGAAAATGCCTTCGGATATCACAGTAGAGAACTTCAGCTCCACGGGAACGCAGGTCAGCTTTTCCATGCGTGTGGGAAGCAAATCAGCAGCAGCAAACACGATCATGCAGCTTCGTACCTTTGAGAGCCTGTCTACTGTAACCACTACAGGAATTGACGAGGCTGAGGATGGAACAGTATCCTTAAGTGTACTCTGTACATATTCAGATCCGGCACCGCTGGACAGTTCTGAGGAATGATAGGGAGGCAGGATTAATTATGGACATGAATATTTCTATGCGTGATAAAAAAATACTGCTGATGTTTCTTGGAGTAGGTGTTTTTGCAGCAGGATATTTCTTCGGATACAGACCGCAGATGGAAGAGGCACAGAGCATCCAGGCATCAACCGAACCTTTGAAGACAAGGCTGGATGACCTGTTGAAGCTGGCTGCAGACAGGGATTTTTATCTGCAGGAGACAGAAGATATCAATGCAAAGGTCAGCGAATATACATCTGCATTTCCGGCAGATATCCGTCCTGAAGACGGAATCGTACTTTCTATGAATATGGAGAACTCCCTGGATATGCAGATCTCCAATGTAGGTCTGGGCACAAGAGAGTTTGTGGCTTCCCTGGACGGAAGTACAGAAGACCCTCTGGCAGGTCTGCCAGACCAGACTCTCTCAGAGCAGGCAAATGATCAGATCCAGTCTCAGCTTGATGAAATCGAGGGCACAGATGTAATAGGAGAGAAAGAGCGTCAGGCTGCTTCTGATGCAGAAGTGGAGAATCTGAACAGTGTGTTCACCAGTCCTGTACTCTACCGGACACAGGATACCATGCAGTTTACAGGAACCTATGCCAGCCTTAAGGATATGGTCGACTATCTGGCTGACCAGACAGGCAGGATGACATTGGACAATGTAAATGCTTCCTTTGACTCCACTACCGGAAATCTTACAGGAAGTGTTACCGTCAATATGTTCTCCATGGCAGGAACCGGCAAGACTTACACTGAGCCGGATGCAGGAAGTGTGGCGTACGGAACCAGCAATATTTTCGGTACTATTGAGTCTGGTAAGAAGAGTAAGAAAAGCAAAAAGAGTAAAAAGAAAGCCGCAGAGACAGCTGATGCACAGAGTGCAGACAGCACGACAGACCAGGCGGCTTCCGATACTGGCGCTGACGGCCAGAATACCAACAGTCAGGAAGGAGAAAATACGCAGGATGCAGCAGCCCCTGCTGATAGCGCCGCACAGGCACAATAAGGAAAGTATGTTAGAGGGGAGAGGTACAGGGCCCCTCTATTTGCATTTTTATGGAAATGATGGATTCCTGTACGAAATAAAAAATACGGAATGAAAGTATAATTTTGAAAAGATTTTATGAGAAATTTCAACATTGTAGAAATAATCTTGCAGATAAATGATAAAAAAGACAGGAGGGAGCATCGGGATGGACAGTAAAAGAAGGGAAAGATCAAATGCAGGTATGTCATTGATCGAAGTGATCGTTGCGGTCAGTATTTTTTCCATAGCAGCGGCGGTGCTTCTTCAGAGCTTTGTTACCTCACAGAGAATCAACAAGAAATCAAATCTATATCTGGAGGCAACTACGGTGGCACAGAATATCATGGAGGAGATTAAATCCAAAGATTTTGAGGATGTGTCTCTGGCATTTAATTATCCGATCGATGTTCTTACCGGTCAGTCAAGACTATCTTTTCTTAATTCGGACAATAGCAGAATTAATACCGGAGAAGCGAATTCCATTGGTGTGAGGGAAATTGTGAAAGATGGAGATGAGTATAAAGATGTACGTCTTTATAATTCTCTGGATGGAGATAATACATCGAGGGTAACTGCATCGGTTATTTCTAAGGATAATGGCGTAACCTATGAATTTAATCCCAGAAAAACAGGAGATAATGCAGGAAAATATTATTTTGAACTTACAAATGTAACAAATAATCATGAGACATTTGATGCGCTGGTGAAGTTTGACGGAGGAAGAAGTTCCGGATATAAGAAAAAAACAGCCACGAATAATGAAGAAGGAAAGAATGATTATCTGGCTCCGAATATTTCGAAGCTGGATACGAAGACAAATGCATTCCTGATCATGGGTAAAAACTGGGATGAGAATGCGATGAATGTGATCGCAACAGAACAGCTTCAGGCAGCGCAGAAGTTATGGGCTCAGGATCTGGCTGATTATATCCGCGGAGCGTCCGAGGAAGAGCAGAAAAGGCTGACGGAGGAATTTACTTCACAATATCCAAGGCCGACAGAAAAGCTGAGTACGGAAGATATTTATGCACAGACAAAGAGAACGCTTTATGTGAAGATTGAAGAGAGCGGCGGAACAATTAAGACAGAAGCGAAGTATGTCCTGAATACATATGATTATGTGAAAAAGGGCGGAAATAAATATGAGCGAATGGATATCTGTCCGTGCCATGGCCAGTCAGAAAATGGTAAAGTCAGCGGATGTTTCTGCACATATGAGAGTGCTTACTGGACATTCTACAGTTCAGAAGCTGACACAAAACTGAAAAATCTTTATGTATTTTATTATCCAAATTATGAATCAAAAAGCAGTACGAAGCCTCTGGATCGTATAGTTATTGAGAATACGGATAACTATCCAGCTAAGGTATATGTAACAAAACAAAGAGATGAGGAAGAGAATACGCCAACTTCTGCGCAGGAGAATTCCTATCGTATGTCTTTGACGGTTAAAGAATCTCCGGTCAAACTGGAACAGACAAACTGGAATACAAACCCCAGCCTTTATAAGGCACAGACAAAGTTAAGAACAAATCTTGATTATAATATCAGCGATTTTGACAAAATTCTTACCCGCCCGAAGATCAGCCAGATGCAGCTGACTTATCAGGCTGTTACGAAAGATGGCCGTAATGACAGAAAGAAGACCGGAGCCGCTGCAAAGCAGATTCTAAGCTACAACGGTCTGGATGATAAGATAGAAACAGACAGAATCTATACTGCGACAGTGGATGTCTATAAAGTAGGGGCGGCTGCAAAGGGATTTCCGAAAGAGGATCTGGTAGCAAGCCTTGATGGAGCGAAAGAGAATTGATAACAGGGAGTAAAGATATGAACGATTGGAAAGATACAGCCAGAAAACAGAATAAAGGTTTTTCGCTGATTACTGTGATTATTGCGGTAGCTTTTATCGGAATTCTCGGACTTCTTGTTCTGTATATGGCATTGAGTAATTTTCAGATGAAGATCACAGATTTAAAAGGTAAAGACAGCTTTTATACAGCTGAGCGGGCGATTGAGGAAATCCGTGTAGGTTTACAGGAAGACGTGGGTGATTCTATGTCTGAAGCATATATTAAGGTTCTGGAAACCTATAACAAAGATGCGGATTCAACAGATATAGTGCTTGACAAGCAAAGACAGAGCGATTTTATAGATGAGTTTATCAAAAAACTGGCTGGCAGGTTAAAAAACGGAACAAATCAGAATGAATATAACCTGGAACATCTGACAGATTATCTTGATCTTAACAACAGCGAAAAGTTTGATTCCACAAAAGAAACACTGATCGTTACTACACCGTCTGACAAAACACCTGTAATGACAAAGGATAAAAAAAGTGGAATTTTGTTAAAAAATCTGAAAGTAATCTATGTTGACCCGAAGGGATATGCTTCAATAATAGAAACCGATATCCGTCTTGGAATTCCGAAAGTACAGTTCCCGACACCGTCTACGCTTCCGGATCTTATGAATATGATTGTTGTTGCCGATAAAGGCATTATCTGTAAGGCCGGGGGAAATGAGACGACTACAATATCAGGAAGTATTTACTCTGGTATTTTAAAGAATATTACAGATAACACGATTCTGGAAAAGAATCCACGGACGAGTATCTGGGTTCAGTCCGGGGCAAATCTGGATATTCAAAGCGGTGATAAAGTTGTCAGCGCAGGTGAGATTTATACGGATCAGAATGCAACGTTTACCAGTGAGACAGGAGTGACACTCTGGGCACAAGGTGTGAAATTATCTTCTGCACAGGTAAATCTTCTGGGAACTACCTATTTCTCAGATGACCTGACGATAGAATCAGGAAATAGCAGTAGAGTAATGATTCAGGGTGAGTATTATGGATATGGATATCCGGAATCTGCAAGAAACTCAAAGAATGACTATATGTATGATGCCGCTGATGGGAAGTGGAGTGATACTGCACTTAGCAGTTCAATTGTGATCAATGGAAAAAGTACGACGTTAGATCTGTCTGGCGTTCGAAAGCTGATGCTTGCAGGAAGAAGCTACATTGGTACATCGGATGTAAGACCTGTCAGTGGGACAAGTAATTCAAATGATGTTATGATGGGCGAAAGTATTACCGTGAAGGGGACACAGCTTGCATATCTGCTTCCGCCGGAACTGATTGATACCTCCAGCTTAAAGACGCCGGATATGGATATTAAGAATCCAATGTCTTATTCAGATTATGAAGAAAGTGGTCTGATGCAGATGGATTCGATTCCTTTAAAAATGGATACTGCATCAGCAGAGCTTGGAAATAAAACACTCAATGAAATCGGTGTGGATTCTCAGAGACCTGTGCAGGAAGTTTTTTATAACAATAATGCGGATGAAGGATATGTATATTTTTATCTGAATTTCAGCAATACAAGTGAAGGAAACCGTGCTGCTTCAGATTTTATGTATAATTATTATATGAATAATTCTACTGTGAAAACAAATCTGGATAAATATCTATCTTTCTATTTCAGCAATACCAACAGTGGAATTAAAGTGAAGGACATGAAGAATTATATCCGTTATGTCACAAACGGAAATGTTCTCTCTTATGAGGGCGGAGAAGCGACAGAAGGTGGAACAGGTGCACAGGGAAATATGACTACTGCTACCAGTGCAGAAGTTTCTCAGGCTCTTTTGCAGGAACAGAAGAATTATCAGAATATGTGGTATGCATTGAATCGAAAGATGATCACCAGTGTGGATCTTTTAAATAAGGAAGTAAAAGATTCAGATGGAATTACACATGATGAGACGGACAGCAGCAGAGGCGTTTTTGACAATATGGTTAATGAAAAAGAGATGATACAGTTTCTTCAGGAAAAACAGCCCGGAACTCTGAAATTTACATTTGAAGCGGGTGCAGAAGATGACGGTCTTCAGGCAATCATGGCACATAATGGAGAATCCAGTACTTTTAAGGTAAAGAGTGCAGACGGTACAGAATCAGAAACGACTGTTAACGGAACAAATGAACCTTTAATCATTACTTCTGCCATGGTGGATAAGCTGAGACTTGTTGTATGTACCGGTGATGTAGTAATTGAACCTGGGGTTCATTTTCAGGGAATTATCATGGCAAAAGGAAGAATTACTCTTGGTTCGGGAGCAAGTCTTGAATCTGCTCCGTTAGAGGCTGCCAAAGTATTCCAGGCACAGATGGCATCTGATAAAAATATGTCACCGAAGAGTTTTTTCTGGGAGGGTGACAAATATGTTCTCGGAAATAGTAATACATCGAATGAATCAACGGACAGTGGACGTGTTTTGGATACTTATGATCTGGCGGACTGTGTTACTTATGAAAACTGGAGAAAAGAATAGAGTTGAAAAAGGATATGTATAAATTAAAATCAGAGTATTGCGGTCAAAAGAAGAATAAAGGTTTTACACTTGTGGAAATGGTTATTACTGTAGCTATTTTTGCCATTTTGCTTGGAATGATTACTCCTTCTCTGAATTCAGTGCTTGGTTTTCGTGTTCAGCGTGCGACGAATTCCATAGCATCTGCGCTGGATAAAACAAGAAGAGAGGCAATGAGCAGACTGGTAGGAGAAATGAAGTTAGAATATCGGTCTGACGGATATTATATTACGTATTATCTGGACAGGGGCAAAGAAGGTGCTGAATCATCCAGAATAAGAAATGATGATTCGGAAAAAATCGCACCTGCGGGAACGAGAATCAGTTATACGGACAGTACAGGACAGACATATAATCTGTGGGAGGGTGACAGAAATTCTATTATCCTTACTTATAACCGTGCAACTGGTGGTTTTCTTCCTATCCAGTCAAATGAATGGGAGCAGAATCAGATTCTGGCAGTACTTGGTTGTGGGGAGGATATTCCGTTGGAAAGAGATGAAAGTTTACCGTATTGCCAGACAATCACAGTCAGAGGCGGGATGCGCACCCGTGTGATCACTCTGAATAAAGATACAGGAAAGTACACGGTCAGGGCGCAGTAAAACAGCATAAAACCGGATCTGCAAAACCGGAAATAAGGAGAGAATAAGTTAAGAGGAGAAATTGCTGCATGAAAGGAACACAGAGAAGAACAATCAGAAAAGAGAAAAATAACAGTGCCGGTTTCACTTTAATAGAGATGATTGTTACAGTGGCAATTATCGCAATTTTCTCCGGCGTTGTGGTAACATTGATTACTACGGGTTCCAGCCTCTTTAGGGGCGTTTCCGGAAATACGAAATCTCAGGTGAAGGCACAGGAAACATTGGATGAGATTGAAGACCTGATCATAGATGCAAACAGAAGTATTTATTATGCATATGGTTCAGGAACGGATATGGGAACGCAGATTACCAGCGACATTGATGACTCTAATGCGGCATCAAAGACTTTTATTGCATGCAATGAATACGAAAATGGCGATGGAACCAGCCGTTATGTTTTTGATGTGCTTGACTGGGTGGGAAGTGAAGGAAAACTTTATTACAGTCAGCGTGAGTACACAAAGGCAAGTAGCAATACGGAAGAAGAAAATGAGAATGGCACAGGCGACAATTCAGAAAATCAGCAGACAGTGGATACCAGTGGGATTTCTGCAGAAAGCATGGACAATGGAGTTGCTGTATTTGCATCAGCCGACAATGATAGTGGTAATGGAGTTGTTTCCGGAGGCAGTTCAGATAAGGCAAAAGATTCTAAAGAATTAATTGCACGTTCTGTGTTTGCAGAGGGAATTGAGAATTTTACAGTAGATGTGACGAAGGTGGAGAGTGAACGGATCGTACGTTTCCGTTTAACTACAGAAGAAAATGGGAAAAAAGTGAAAACACTTCACACGGTTAATCTCAGAAACCGGATTCAGGTCATGAAACCGGATGATGCTTTCGCAACAGCCAGCAGTACAGATGTAAGGATTAATATCGTTGGTGCACCGGATTCTATCGATGCAGGCAAATCAAAAATCCTGGGATATAATCTGACTGGAAATGGTTCCATTGATCCGACAACATTGAAATGGGAAATTGTAGATGGAACAGAAAAAGGATATTTTCCGGAACTTGATCCTACATATGGAAAGCTTACAATCAATGACAATGCAACCGGAACAGTCACCGTAATCGTGTCTGCAAAAACATCCGATGGAAAACAGACAGTAACTTCTGCAGCGGTGACGATTAAGATTAATAATACTAAGACGGTGACGGGGATCAAGACAGAGAATGTCGAAATTATATTAGGTTTGGATACAGAAGAAACTGTTTCATACGATTTAAATGATTATATAAAATGGTCGGAAGTATATAGTGATAATACAGATTCAGGAAATTCTTATGTAAAAGTTGTGTGGAGCGGAGGAACCAATGGAACTACAGTTCAGGAAAATGGTCTGATAAATATTGAAAAGAGCGAGGGTACATCTCAGGCAAATGGAGTAATTTCTGTAAATGCTTCCTATGAAGTAGGTGGAAAAGCATTTTCGGCTACAGCGACTGTAAATTTAGCTCGACTTGAAATAATAAATCCATCGGGTGAATATTATCTGGGTGATAATAAAGTTTCACCAGAATATAATTATTATATTGGCGGTAAAAAAAGAAACTTGTCCTCTACGCCACAGTTTACTGTAGATGGAATGACATATCAGGAAGGAAATGCATTTACAATCGAGGAAAATGGAGAATGGAAAGCAAAAGCGACAGTTTCAGTAAATAGTGGAAGTTTGGCAACGGGACATTCTACATTTAGTGTTAATACAGATTTTTATCGTATGAATATCTGGTGTAAAAATAAAGTATCCGGACAGAATGTTACGACTGTATATCCTGGTAATACATATGATTGTTCTTATTATAATGCTTCAACCGGATTTTATGTGGATGCAGACAGAGCAGATTATTCTTGGAAATATAGTGTACAGTGGAAAATTTTAAAGAGTTCAAGTGAAAAGACGTCTGTTAGTAATGATTTATTCTATAATGATCAGCATACTGCTAAATTATATGTTGATGAAAGCGAGCAGGGATTTTCTATATCTGCTGAATTGACATTTTATGTAGAAAATGAGAATAAAAAGGTAATAAAAAGACGGTATAAAGGCGTGGCTAATATTGGAGTTGTGCATGGCGTGGAAATAGTATCACCGAAGACATCAGTAGTTATAGGAAATAAATATCCATTGAGGGCTAAAGTAATAGAAACTTATTTATCTAATCCATATTCAATTGGGAAACCAGAATATGCTACAGCAGAAATAGAAGATGGATTAACTACACCGAAGTGGTCGATTGATCCAAGTAGTGGAGGATTGGATTCTTCTGGCGTTGTTCCATGGGATGTGCAAGTATGGCAGCAAAATACTACATTAAGCATTAGCGTAGAGAATAGCCATCTTTTATGGGTTGGAACTGGAGATAATCCTAAGATATACGAAGCTTCAGTTCCAATTGAAGTTTTAGAAAAACCTATTACGCGTTTTAGAGTAGAAGGTGAAGGAAAAAACCAGAGCGCAACAATCACCATTGACGATGTGATTAACTTAACTGCTGATTTAGAAATTGATGGAGCGGAGATTAAAAATTCGGATCATATCACTTGGAGATGTAAAAAAGATGGTGAGTTACGCACAGATATTTTGCCGTACTCCAATAATTTAAATAACACTTTCAAACTGGAATATGATAAGAAAAAAACGGGAATTTATGTCGTTACAGCTGTCTATAAGTCAGATAGAGGCACGGAAACAGAATCGGAACCTTATACGATAACGGTGACTGATAACTAGAGGTATATGGATAAGGAGGAGATTGTTTCAAATGAAAATCAGACGTAAAAAAATACTACTATCCGGCATTGCAGTAACTGTAGCCGGAGTACTGGGAGTTGGAGCATTGCTCCAGACCAGTATTTCCGTACAGGCCTCTCCTGCAATGATGCCAGGTATTGAAGAAATCGTAAATGAAACATCCAAAGATGAACCTTTTCGAATTCTCGAAATCGTAGATTCTGAAGCTGAGGCAGAAATCGGGTATTATGTATCCGGTCAGGAGCCGTATATCAAACTGTATAAAGACGAAAACGGAAATGCCATGTCTTTTTCGAGTCTGGAAGATGGGTTAAGTAAGCTGTCGGAAAAGCAGCGAAAAGAATTTGCCACGAATAAAAAAACAGACGAAAACGGAAATGTATCTTCCGCAGGGAAAAATATAGAGAGTCTTTGCGGAGATTCCGCAGAAGAGTATCCGCTTGCATACTCAGAATATAAGGAGCAGTATTTTGTTTCCTCTGAAGACGGATGGAAAAGAGTTGATTTCGTAGATGCTGATGGCAATCCAAGAACTGATACAGTAAAGATTCGGGGACATTATCAGGAAAACACTGCCGGAAACGGACAGTATACGAAAGAGGAACAGACTTATTATCCAATTCGTAAAAATGTCACAGAAGATAATGCCAAAACAAACAAATATCGTGAGAATATAGAAAATTTCTATTATTCTGATGATGAAGAAGCACAGGCTCCATATGCGCTGACATTTGCAGAAGTAAAAAATGAAGACGTTAATAATGCATTAAAAGATGCAAATGACAGAGGGCAGACTACCATTCTTCCAGAATATGATTATTCTAATGGAAAGTATGGATATTATGAAAATGTATATGCAGATTTCACAGAAGATATTGCAAATAATATCCAGAATAATATTTTTAAATTTCCAGGAGAAAATCCGGTTGTAGATGAAAGTAGAGCGGTATTGATTCAGGATAATACTCCACAGGGAGCTTCGGCATTTACTGCAGGAGAAGAAGCAGAATTTTCAACTGTAAATGATGGCAGTGAGACAACAGCTGCTTCACAGTCCGAATTTGCGGGGGAAACATCAGATAATTCAGGAGCAGATGCGTTTTCAACAGGAAATTTTGGAGACGGAACTTCGGATGGCGATGCTCAGATTCCATCTTCACAGGATACTTCACAGACAGCAGGAATGGCAGATGAGCTGACTGATAATGCACAGGCGGAAGAACAGACTTCTAAAGGTCGAACGATCCTGCTTGGATTTGCTAATGAAGAAACAAAGGGAACGACAGAGAATCCGTATATTTATCTGGGAGAAAATATACAGGCGTATCCGTATTATAAATATACTCTGGTAGGAGATCTGGAGAAGATCAAAGCTCTGGCACAGGACAACCAGAAAAAAGATGCAGAAAGTGTCACAAATAAAACACAGATCGTACGTAATGAGAAAGATATTACACTGGAAGATGGACAATATTGGTACTGGAAAATGGATACTGCAAGCGGACAGCTTGCCAGATATCCTCTTTCCATAGTGACCGGACGTCAGGCAGTACCTTACAGTGACATAAAGAAAATAGACAGCAGTCTGGATTACAACTATTATTACACTGTAGAAAAAGCATATTTCTGCTGTGAAGCTTCTGCTGATGCAAAACTTCCTACAGATTATCAATATTATGGATGGTATTATGCGTCTTATCCGCAGAATGACGGAAATACCTATATTAAAGTAACAGACGGTGATGGAAAAGTTGCAACGCATTATATTTCCGATGCAGAATATAAATTGACTCCCGGAACTGGAGATTATGATTTTATTCCGAATGAACAGGAACCGGAGCAGACAGTAGAAGTAAATCATATATTTTATCAGGGCGGATATGTAAACCACGACTGGTTTAAGCGATACGTATTTCATTTATCACCTGATGACGAAGAACAGTTTGCGAATTTTGACATTAAAGTTGATACGATTACGGCTCAGGAATTTAACGAAAAATATGGTATCCAAACAGCAGCTGTCAGTACGGAAAATGCAGAAGGGGCAGCTGATATTGCTGACAGTGCAGCCGGAGATGATGGTGCTTCATCAGATTCTGAAACGGATCAGCTTTCTGATGAAACACAGATGGAGGAACCTCAGCAGGAAGAAGCGCAGACAGAAGAATCACAGACAGAAGAGCTACAGGAAGACGGGGGTGAAACATCTGAGGTTGATTCTATGGTCAGTGAAGCAGGAGTTGAGTTAGTTTCTATTGAAAATGAAATAAATGATAATGTAGCCGATGAATTCCAGGATGGAACAGATGCTGCATCAGACACTGATAATACAGATGCACAGCAGGCAGAGAGTGAGACTGTAACATCCGGAACACCGGATGCCGATTTTTCAGATGGTGAAAGCGATGGTACAAGTGCCTTTTCAGCGGGGACAGCACAGACTGCGACAATTGCAGACAGTGAACTGTCACAATATGATCTGATTTATGTAAATGGAATCGTCACAACTGAAGCAGTGCAGGCGATGGGAACCATCCCTGTAATGATTAATTCTGTAAAGGCATATAGAGAAAATGATTTGCTGGAGGCATTTTCTGCTTATACAAAACCAGATGATGCAGATGGGCATTATGTAGACAGAATAGTTTATTTCTTTAAAAATACTTTTTCTGACGAGAATCTTTCTGGTTTAATAAACAGAGATTTTCATGCGAATTTCAATTCAGAAGCAGAAGGAAGCACATTTACAGATGGAAGCAAGTCGGAAGGATTTGAAGAAATTCTGAAATATATCGAAAGCGAAAACCAGTATCGTCAGATCGGACAGACAACAGATGAATCGCAGTCATTATCAGATGGAGAAGAAAACTCTGACAGTGAAAGTTCGTTTTCCGCAAATAACTCGAAGGTTCAGTTATTGAGTAAAGAGCTGACACAGGCAAGGGCGATTGAGTATATTATCAATTATCAGTATAAACGTAATTTAAATACGAAAAGCAGTATTAAGGTATTGGAAATAGAACCGGCAAAAACTGGAAGTACACTTGATCAGAATACCGTATTAGGATGGTTGGGCAAAAAAACGAATGATCCAATTGAGATAGATACGGTGACAGCTGATTGTGAACAAAATTCAGGAAATGAGAAACATCCAGCATCTAATATTTTAGATTCTGATCAAAACTTATTCTGGCATTCAGCATGGAATAGCAGTGGAACGAATTATCATGCATCAGGAAATCATACTTTAACGATAACTCTGAAAAAGGCATCTGATATCAGCGGATTTATATACACCCCCAGAAGATATAGTACAAATGGGGATCAGAATGGAAAAATACTGAATTTTGCAATAAGCCTGTATGATAAAAACGGTAAGGAACTGTTAAAGGATGAAACAAATGACAAAGAATTATATACAGACAGAACAGATAATACAAGTAAAACATATACATTTAAAGATGGAAAAACTTATAAAAATGTAAAGAAAATAACGATAAGAATAACGAATGCATATCATAACAATACAACGAGTGACACGATAGCGTCATGTGCGCATCTGGAATTTTTTAATAGTGAGAATATACAGACACAGGTTACCGTTACATCTATGACTGCATCTGAGTATGTAGGACATGTTGATGATATTAATTCTGAATATGACATGATTTACATTGGGGATTCTTTGAATGAAAGTTCGCGTGATATAAGGATTAATGGTACAAAACCTATGTTATATACCCATGTGGGCGGTGCGATTAGTTTGAATGACATACATACAGGAAGTGGTTCGAACGATATAAGAAAGTTATCTCTTATGGGAATGCTGAATATTGATTATATTGTAGGATCAAATGGCAAAAAAAAGATGCGTGATACAAAATTGTATAATACGGGAGAGAATGGAGAGACACAATATGCTGGTCTGGGATCATTCAGGGGGTCGGGAAATGACATTACAAAACAGCAATATAATGAGTTACTGGATTTTGTAAAAAGTGGATATCCGGTTGTACTTGGAAATTCTCTGGTAGACAGCAAAAGTGGGAAAATATCTACACAGACTGTAGATAACTCATCCTGGTATTATAGGTTTCTGAATGAGGCATTTTCATATGGAAATGTAGCTACAGTCAGTGGACTGTCAGATTCACAATTTACTTTTTTTGCGAATCTTGCAAAACCGGTAATCGAGTTTACTGACACTGGAAGACCGCCGGAAGTTCCGCGTACAGGAGGAAGTCAAAGTTCATCCAATACCGGCTATTTGTCGGCAGATAAGGAAAACATAGAATATACATTTACTGTCAAAAATGACTCAGATGCAACACCGGCCAGTACGACTTATAATTGTCAGCTATATTTTGACCTGAATTTTGATGGTAACCTTTCCGACGCAGAAGAGCAGAGTAAGTATATAGAAATATGTGATGAAGTAGGAAATGTACTATCCAGAAAAGACGGAGTATATCAATTACGGATTGGCAAGACTTATACGGTGTCAAGAAAGATTCCTTATGATTATTTCAAAGCTATTAACTGGAAATTACAGCTGGTAAGTAATTCCAATCCCAGCGTTAGAACTTCAGTAACCGGATATTCCAAGCGTAATAAGCAAGATAGTAAACAGATAATTCATGTTTTACAGATTATACCATCTGGAGGTGATGCTAATTTTCATACATGGAATTTGAAAACAGATTGGGATGATCATAACAGTTGGTTTTATAAAGAAATGTCTGCTGTAGAAGATTTTACATTGGATATTGATACAAAAACAGTTACAGAATATGTAACTAATCAGAAAGGGCTAAAAGAAGGTACAATAAAAAAAGAAGATTCACTGTTATATGAAAAGGACATGCTGATTCTGGGATTTGGAGATGTATATCAGAATATAGATAATACGGATGGTGCAGTAGATAATATAAAGAGATTTATACAGAATGGTAAAAGTGTTATTTTTACGCATGACACTACATCAAATATTAACTGGTATTATGAAGAATTTGATGCCGATCCTGTTACAGAGGATGGAAAACAGATCAAGGATGGATGGCTATGGAACAATAACAGAAAAGATTGGGGATATTCTCTTAATTCTCTGTTTCGTAGTATAGCGGGACTTGACCGCTATGGAATTACAAATGATGAGGCATATTCAATTAAAGGGGGAAATACCAATATTTCAAGCCTTTTGAAAGTCGGAAATATGTTGTCTGCAAATGCATCAGATGTGGATTTTGATTATATGGAACAGATGGTTGGTGATGTAGCTTATGTTACGAATTCTAACCGTTCTCAGAGTTATATGCAGACGCAGGGATACACCAATAAAGAAATTACTAAAATGAAAGCCGGGGATGAAGTAAATAGCATCACAAAAGTAAATGATGGAATTATTACAGAATATCCTTATAAATTAAAAGATGGGGTCAGTCAGACATATACCGTTGCGAACACTCATGGACAGTATTATCAGCTGGCACTGGAAAAAGATCTTGATATTAATGGAGTCAGCGATGGAAAGAACGATATTGTAGTCTGGTATTGCCTGAGTGGAGATTATTATCAGAATTCGCCTAATGATGTAAGAAATAACTATTATTTTTACAGTCGTGGTAATGTTATCTATACAGGTGTGGGACACAGAAAGGTTACCGGAAAAGACGAAGTAGATCTTTTTGTTAATGCAATTGTAGCTGCTGCAAACATCACCGCGGTTAGTCCTTATGTGGATTTCGTAAAAACACTGAATCCTGCTGCGCAGGTAGAGAAGACCCGGTATTATGCAACGGATCAGACGAGCTGGACTCAAACGGATGCCAATACTCTGGAGAAAGATATGGATTTTTATATTAATATAAAGGATTATAATATGATCAGTTCCAGTCTCAGCCAGGAGGATCAGGATAAAGAGGACATGACTGTTGAATTTTATATTGGTGGAAACAGTATAGAGGACAGCGTGTCTATTAATTCCGTAATTGGAAAAATGATTCCGTATAATAAGAATGCAGATGTAGTTACTCTGGATACTTCAGACGGATTATTCCATCTGAAAGACAGAGATAATGATGCGTATAAGATCAGTATATCAGATATTGAACAGTATTTGCAGGAATCAGGTGGAAATTATAAGAATAACTGTAATCTTTATGTTAAAGTTACAAGTAAGGCGGCTCTTTATGGTGAATTAAAAGAAAATTCATCAGTGACATCAGTTTCATTAAAACAGCGTCAGCTTTTTGAGCTAGATTAATATAAAGAGATATATTGGATTGGAACTGGGAGTCCCGTCCTCTTACTTTCCTGGATGCAGAGGTAGTCGCAGGGACTGGTTGGGGTCGGGGGGGGGGGGCCGGTTGGGGTCGCACCCCCTGTCGGGAAAATAAAGAAACGAAATTTGTCTTAA